>Ga0190265_10000015_pt1 | contig 227942 bp, 129 predicted proteins | sample Popmic124T_FD_133135 | JGI IMG/M metagenome (GOLD analysis project Ga0190265, IMG submission 133135) | Populus adjacent soil microbial communities from riparian zone of Indian Creek, Utah, USA - 124 T | ecosystem: Environmental > Terrestrial > Soil > Riparian zone | place: USA: Utah...
GGCCAGGGTGACGACGGGCGTGATCCAGCGGCGGGAGAGAAACAGGTAGGAGGGCAGCAGCACGGCGAGCAGGATGCCGGAGATCAGCAGCAGCAGCGAGCGGGAGATGCGGCCGGCGGCCTGTTCCAGCTCACCCTTGGGCGAGACCTGGACCAGCTTCCAGTCGGTTCCGGACACCGGGAAGAGGAGGGCCAGGGAAGGCCTCCCGTTGAGCAGATCGGCCGGCACTTCGACACGGACCGGGACGCGGACCGGCGCCGCCGCTCCGCCGCCTGCCGGCAGCCGCCGGAGGGCGTCCGCGATCGGCCGGAAACCGGGATGGCGATCCGCCACCTCGCTGGCGGTGAGCGTCGCACCGGCCTCGGCCCTGCCTCGGCTCGTCAACCCCACCAGCTCGGGCCGGGGAAAGGAGAGGAACCGTTGATCGCGACCGAGCAGGAAGGCGTAGCCGCTGGCCTCGCCCTGCCACGCCTGGGAGAGACGCTGCAGGCGGGACGGGTTGAGGGGTCTCTCGCTGGCGAGCCATCGCCGCACCTCCTCCACTCTCCGCTTGCCGGTCTCCTCCAGCTTGCCGGCGGATTGCTCCGCGACCTGCTGCCGGCCATAGGTGTTCATGACCAGCGCGATGCCCATGAAGATCAGGGAGAACAGCGCCAGGAGACCGACCACTCCCTGCCACGCCAGGCCCCCCAGCCGCGGCCGGCGGCGGCTGGCCGCGGCCGGCTGCTGGGGAGCCGCGGCCGGCGCTGGTGCTTCACCAGCAGAAGGCGCCGTTTCGACCTCGTACAAGCCTCGCGGTCTCCTTTCGCGGGTGCCAGTGTCCAGGTTGCGGGCTAGGTTGAGCATTATAACAATTCTTTATTATGAAGGCGCTCGTGAAGGCAGAGCTAGAAGCTTTCTAGACTCTACAGATAATTTGAGGCGAGCGCAATCGATCGTTGGCGGAGGAGCGCTGTACTGACGGAAATGCTCCAAGCCAAATATGCTCCAAGCGCGCACAAGAATGGTGCATGAGCGAACCGAAGAATAGGGAACCTAGAGCTCACAACTGGATGGTGGCGGGTTGGGTTTACCTCAGAACATTTGAGAATGCAAATGGAGCGAGCGTACGGCGGCGGTGGGTTCACAACCGCCGTTTATTGGCCAAAGGATTAGGATCATGAGCCCACTGAATCTTTCGAATAGCAAAGCCAGTTTGGCCGGGTGAGAAGTGCCGAATGTTCCACGTCAACCACTTCCCCGAGATGCGGTACCATTGCGCCTGACCAATGGCCTCTGAACGAAGGAGGACACGATGAGGAAGATCGCAGTCGCAGGTTTCATGGCGGCGGTGCTGGCCATGTCGGTCACTCTCGCCGCGCAGGCGCCTGGCATGGTGGCGCCAACGAAGGAGCATGAGTGGCTCCACCAGCTCGCCGGCCAGTGGGAGGCGGACCTCGAGGTGTTTGCCGGGCCGGGCAATCCGCCGCTGAAGGTCAAGGCAACAGAGAACACCCGCCGGATCGGTGGATTCTGGATTCTGTCGGAGAGTGAGGTCACCCCGCCCGGGATGCCGTTCGCGCGGGCGCTCACCCTGGGCTATGACCCGCAGAAGAAGAAGTACGTGGGGACGTTGGTGGACTCCAACTCGACGCACATCGGGAAGTACGAGGGGTCGATGGACGCGGCGGGAAGGACGCTGACGCTGGAAGGGGAGATGCCCAGCCCCTTCGATCCGGCCAAGTCCGTCCGCGTGCGGGAGGTCATCGAGCTCAAAAGCCGGGACCAGAAGGTCGTCACAACTTCCGTGCAGGGGGAGGACGGTAACTGGTTTACGCTCCTTACGGTCAACGCCCGACGTAAGAAGTAGTTCATGGGAGGGGGGAACGGTTCCAAGCGCGGTTCACGGCGAAGGTCCAGACGGCCATGAACGACAGGCTCAATGCCCAAAGCCAGTATCCTGGAAGCAACAAGTCCTGAACCGAGCCGCTCTTGGACATGAACACGAAGGGTAGCAGCCAGGCATCGACCGCGGCCAGGATGGTGGCGACGACAGCCCACTTCAGGCGCCGACGCTGTGGCGAAATGAGGAGTTGCAGAGAGACAAGGATGAATGGAATGTTGGCAACCCAGGCGGTGGCCACGTAAAGGCCGACTACCGGGTCGGCTGCCAATTCCTCAGGGTCCGCGCTCAGATTGCGTATTGACATCAGCGATCCCATAGCGGCGAGATAGCCTCTGAAGTACTCCGAGCAGACCTCTCCCTCCCGCTGGTTGCACAAGGCAGGGGAGATGAACGAGGCCACGAACAACAGGACCAGGAGGGCAGTCGTCGAGCGGATGACAGTTCTGTTTTCCATGAACAGTCTCAAAATAGAAACAGCTCGGTGACTCTAACACCAATGCGTGGTCCGCGAAGTGCCATCTCTCAACCGTTGCACCATCCGCATCCGAGGAGGAAGGTGTCGTCTTCCTGCGGCGTGAGCGCGATCGTCATCGGGCAGATCTTGTCGGGGCGGCCGTTCGCGTCGACCGCCATGGCTCTCGTGAATTGTCCCAGGCGCAAGCCATCCTTCTTCGCCGTGGGGGCAAGCTGGCAGGCGAGATTCGAACCCACGTATTTCTTGACCTTCTCCCCCGTTCTCGTCACCATACCGGCCACAGCTTGCAACCCCGTCAGGAGGATCCGATGAAGACACCGCTCGCCCTGCTCACCCTCGCCGCGCTCGTCCTGGTCACGGCTCCTGCCCGCAGCGACCAGGCGGGAGCCCGCGAGAAGCTTGAGAAGGACGGTATCGCGTTCACGCCGGAGGCGTTCCTGCAGAAGGTGGCCGAAGGCGACGCGAGCCATGCGGCGCTCTTTGTCGAAGCCGGCATCGATCCCTCGGTGAAGAGCGGCTCGAATCGCACCGCGCTCTGGATCGCGACCGAACGGCGGCAGCTCGATGTCCTCAAGGCGCTGCTCACCGGCGGCGTGGCGCCGGATGCGCGGAACGCACCCCCTGTGGAATACGGTAAGACGATTGTCCTCGAGGCGGTCGACACGGGGGAGACCGAATTCGTGCGCGTGCTCGCCGAAGCGGGCGCCGACGTCAAAGCGGCCAATGAATATGGCGTGACGCCTCTCGCCGAGGCGGCACGCACAGGCAACCTCGAGATGTGCCAGATTCTGCTCAAGGCGGGCGCCGATCCGAATGCCGCGCCGGGCGGATTTCCCCTGCTGTACGGTCCGGTCAACGAGAACCATCTCGAGGTCGTGCGGCTCCTGCTCGCCTCCGGCGCCAAACTCGGCGAGCACAAGCAGAGCCTGGTCGAGGCGGCGAAGGAATCTGAGCTGCGAGCTTTGCTCGAGGCAGCCGATTAGGATCTTGAGGAGGGCGAGTGAGCTATTCCCCGAATAGGTACCATGCGAGTGTAGAGCTCGGGCACGGCGGCCAGGAACAGCTCCAGGCAGTCACCTGGAGCTGCTCGAGAGCGTTCCCGCTGCCGGTAATAGGCTAGGCAGGTTATCTGTCAGGGTAGGAAGTCTGGAAAAATGGTGACCAGCACCTGCCCGTTCTGCGTCAGTGCTCCCGCTCGTCGAAGGAATCCATGTTTGGGGCGCTCTCGATAGGAACGCCTGCCAGGTAGTCGAGGAAGGCTTTCAAAGCTTCTTCCTTGAGGCGCTGTCAGGTTAGCGTTAGCGGAGCAAGATGTTGATCCGGCGCCTCCATGCTTACAATCTGTATCGGGTAGCCCATTTGAATGGCAGTGGCAGGTAGCTCCGCAGCACGCACCTGAAGCGGCTGGGCTCCTCAGTGGGCCAGAGCCTTATCGTAGAATGACCGCTCTGACAGCCGGGGATCTGAGTCATGGAAAAGAACACCCATGTATCGCCGTTCGCCTGCGACATGAGCGCGATCGCACCCGAAGAGCGGGGGCAGCACATCGCCGCGATCGAAGCCGTCTTCGGGGCCGCGCAGGAGATACGGGAGCTTCCCGACGGCTATTCGTTCCGGCTGGCCAATGAGGCGGCTCTGGTGTTGAAGGCCGCGGACTTCATCGCGAAGGAGAGACTCTGCTGCCCCTTCTTCGGCTTTGCGCTTCAGCTCGAGCCCGATGGGGGAGCGCTTTGGCTGAGCCTGACGGGCCGGGAAGGAGTCAAGCCGTTCATCAGGGCGGAGATAGGGCATGCTGTCGATGACGCGGTGGCTCGGGAGGCCGGCTTCGAGAGGTAGAGAAAACCCCGGACAGGTACCGAAGAGGTACCACGCGAATGTAGAGACCGTGGTGAAGGAGGGCGAAGTGGAGATAACCGGCATCGAGAGCTTTCTCGACTATTTCGAGCGGGTCCGCGCGCGCACGCGACGGGTGGCGGCCGTGATTCCGCCCGAGCATCTCGAATGGGCGCCTCGGCCCGGTGCCTTCTCGCTCGGAGACCTCCTCCGGCATCTCGGCTCGATCGAGCGGTACATGTTCGCCGAGAACGCGCGCGGCCTCCCGAGCCGCTATCCGGGGCACGGACGTGAGCTGGCCGATGGGTATGAAGAGACTTTCGCCTTCCTCGACCGGATGCATCAGGAGTCTCTGGTCATCTTCCGAGCTCTCAGCCCGGCCGATCTCCAGCGGCGTTGCGAGACGCCGGGAGGAACGAGCCTGCCGGTCTGGAAGTGGCTCCGCTCCATGGCCGAGCACGAGATCCATCACCGGGGCCAGATCTATCTCATGCTCGGCCTGCTCGGCATCGCGACGCCGCCTCTCTACGGCCTCACCTCCGAAGAGGTCCGGGCCCGCTCGATCCCCTGATCTCTCGTCTTCGGGTGTGCTTATCTCTCCGGCACTGTTTTCCCGCGTTCCTCCATGAGGCGGGGCGATCAGGCCCCCGCCCGGAAAGGAGCGCCTCATGATTCTTCGTAGCCCCATGCGGCTTCTGGCCGTCGTCTCCCTGCAGGCAGCCCTCGGGCTCGCGGCCGCCGGAGCCCAGGCCGTGCCCGGCGATCCGGAGCCCACCGACCCGCAGCCCGTCTGCCCGGCCGTCATCAATCCCATTCCGAGCGGACCCAACCAGGCGCCGCCGGACACCTTCGCCGACCCGGCGCTGTTCCCCAGTCCGGCGTTCAGCAACGACTATCACTGGATGCACTCCTCGGTGCACCTCCAGGGATCGCCCATGCCGCAGAAGTGGGGGGCCTGCGTGTTCTTCAACCCCGATGCGGACCAGACCGCTCCGGTCGACATGTCCGACTTCCGGAGCGCGGTGGTGGTCAACAATCCCAGCCCGACGGTGACGCTGACCGCGACCATCACCTACCGGGATCCGCTGGGGAACACGCTGGGAGCGCCGCTGTCGATCACCCTCGGCCCCGAGGACACGTTCGTCCAGGGTGCGATCCAGCTTCGCCAGTTCGGGCCCGGCATCGGCTCGGTCGAGGTGACGGCAAATCATCCGATCGTCGGCGCCACGCTCCATCACTTCCGGAGCCTGACCCTGTCCAACGGCGAGACCTATTCCGATCCCGATGCCTTCTCTCCGGGGGAGGGCTCGCTGCAGCAGCTCCAGATGAGCCAGGACAGCGCGACGACCCTCTTCGCCGGGCCTTTTCCCGCCTCGAATTCCGCGGCGGAGGATTTCCTGAACGGCGTGCTGCCCCTGACCTGCGTGATGAATCCGAACCCGACGCCCACGACGGTCACCGTCAACAGCGTCATCGCCCCGGCGACGCCGCTCACCTCGCAGACCGTCACCCTGGCGCCGTTCGGCATGTTCCTCGACACGTCGATCTGGGCGGCCGCCGAGCCGTTCTATCTGACCAATCCCGCGCCCTTCGACCTCGACGTGCTCACCGCGGCGACCTCGAACGGCAATCCGATCATCGGGGACTTCCTCATGGTGGACGTCTTCGGAAACGGGGGGGCGTCCAACCTCGTGCCTGGCGGGCGCCTGCGGATGGGCTCCGGCATGATGCAGTTCTCGCCGGCTCTGCGCCTGCTCAACCCCGAGCACACCGAGACCGGACCGTTCGCGCTGCCGGGCCCGCTCCCGTCGACGCCGCCGGTCGAGACCATGATGGGCATCGCCAACGCGACGGGAGTAGACATCGGACCGGTCAGGGTGCAGTTCTTCGCCCGCACCGGCGGCCCCGCGATCGCGGCAGTCAACATCCCGAGCCTGCCGCCGGGCGCCGTGCAGCGGATCACGCCCGCGCTCTTCCCCATCCCCCAGAATTTCGCCGGCTGGGCGCGCATCACGGCCTGCCGTCCCGGCCTCATCGGCTGGACGATGCGCGAGGTGATGCAGCAGACGGGTCCGGCGGTCGCCCAGTTCCGCAAGGTTTACGGCGAGGAGCTCGACGGCGCCAACGTGGGGGAGCCGGGCAGGGGCTTCACTGTCACGACCACGGACGGCACCTGGATCCGCAAGGTGGCCCCGCTCCTGCGCGCGGCGGGCAATTCCAGCTTCCCGAACTGGTGGCCGGGCTATGTCAACGGGGTGAACCATGCCAACGCGAACATCGGGCAGTACTGGCATCGCTTCTTTACGCTTCCCGGGACCCTGGCCGGGCAGGCGACGTTTACCGGCCTGCGCTTCGCCAACACCTCATTCACCTACGTCGATCCGATCGTCAACCTGATCGGTGCCAACTCGAACCTCAGCGGGCGCTTCGACCGGCTCACCGGCAACGCCGCGATCGGCATGGAGGCGATCGGCGATCCGCTCGATGAGTGGGCGATCCCGCTGTTCCTCGGCTTCGATGTGGAGCAGGCCCTGGAGACCGGCGTGCCTCATTGAATCAGGCTGGCGGGCGCCGTTCTCCGGGAGCGGCGCCCTTCCGGCATTCCTCGAGCACCTGCCTTCCGCGGACCGCCCGGCGGTCGAGCGCGGGAACCCTGGCAAGCGAGCGCTCCAGGACTTCGATTCCAGCCGAACAGCCGGATGCCCGGGCCTCGGCGGCGGCGCGGCCGGCCTCGAGGCGGGCGATCGTCGGGTGGCCGGCGGAGAACGAGGAGGAGAGGATGCGGCTGGCCTCGGTGAACGTCCGTCCGGCCTCGGCGTAGCGTCCACGGACGGTGAGCAGGTCGCCGAGGTCTTCCAGGCTGACAGCCACCTCGGCGTGGCCGGCACCGAGAAGGCGCCGGCGCTCGTTCAGGGCGCGGCGCAGCAGCGCTTCGGCGTCGTCCAGGGTGCCGCGGTCGCGCAGCACGGCTCCGAGCACGTTCCGGCTGCGCGCGATGTCGCGATCGTCGGGGCTCAGATGGCGCTCGCGCAAGGCCAGGCTGCGCCGCGCAGCCGCCTCGGCCTCGTCGAGCCTTCCCGCGCCCTGGAGAGCCATGGCCAGGTACTCGAGGATGCTGGCGACTCCGGCCGGATCCGATTCCTGTTCCCGGAGCGCCAGGATCTCCCCGCCCACGGCCGTGGCTTCACCATAGCGGCCGAGATCGATGAGCAGCAGCGCCCAGTTCGAGCGCGCCACAGCCGCCCCGGACCCGCTCCGGCGCTCTATCTCGACGGCGTTCCGATAGAGCGGCTCGGCTGCCGCGTAATGGCCGAGATCGTGCTGCACCAAGGCATGGTTGTTGAGGCTGATCGCGACCTCCGGATGATCCGCGGGGTAGAGCCGCCGGGCCAGCGCGAGCACCTCGTGGAAGACCGGCTCGGCCTCGGCAAACCGGCCGCCGAGCGCCAGCGCTCGGCCGAGTCCGCGCAAGGACAGGACGAGGTCCGGATGGTCCTCCCCCCGGCGGCGCTCGACGGCGACGCTCTTCCGCAGTACCTCGACGGCACGGTCGTAGAGCCCGAGCTGGACGTAGAGCCGGCCCAGGGTCGTCAGCATCGCGCCCTGGGTCTCGGGCTGCCCGCCCAGGCGGTGGAGCACGCGCTCGGTGCCCTGGTCGAGCAGCTCCCTGGCGGTGATCGAGCTGCCTCGCCGCTCCCCCGGGTCGGCGATCTCGAACAGGTCGACGAGCAGCGAGGCCACCTGGGTGGCGCGGTCGCGCTCTCGGGCGGTGCGCGCCGAGCCCACGGCCAGGCTGCCGGCGAGGCTCAGCGCGAGGGCCGAGATCAGGGCGGCGGCGGCGGTCCCCCGGCGATGCCGGCGGACGAACTTGAGCGCGCGAGTCCGGAGCGGAGTGGGCCGGAACGTGATCGGACGGCCCTGGAGGACGAGGCCCAGGTCCTCCGCGAGCCGTTCGACCGAGCCGTAGCGCTCGGCCGGCTCTTTCGCGAGGGCGCCGAGGACGATGGTGTCGAGATCGCCGCGGAGCTGGCGCGCCAGGTGCGTGGCCGTGCTCGGCCGCTCGGGACGATGCTCGAGGATCAGGCGCTCGATCTCGCGGACGGAGCTGCCCTCGATTGGATAGGGATGGCGGCCGGTGAGCAGCCGGTAGAGCAGGACGCCGAGGGCGTAGACGTCGGTCGCCGTGGTGACCGGCAGGCCCAGGATCTGCTCCGGGCTGGCCCAGGCGAGGGTCATGGGAAGCACCAGCCCGTGGCTGGTGGCGTCCGTCCGCCCTGGCAATTCTGGCGCGAGGGGAGCGAGGATCTTGGCCACTCCGAAGTCGAGCAGCTTGGGGCGGCCGTCCGCGGTCACCAGCACGTTGGAAGGCTTCAGGTCCCGGTGCACCACGAGATTCCGGTGCGCCTCGCTGACTGCCGCGAGCACCTCGATCATCAGCTCCAGGCGCCCGCGCAGGGATAGACCCTCGGCGTCGCAGTGGGCGTCGATCGGCTTTCCTTCGATCAGCTCCATGACAAAATAGGGGCGGCCGTCAGTGCTCGTGCCGCCGTCGAACAGACGGGCGATGGACGGATGGTCGAGGTGGGCAAGGATCTGCCGCTCGGTCTGGAAACGGGCCACGATCTCGCCGGTCTCCAGGCCGCGGTGGAGCAGCTTGATGGCGACCCGGTGCTGGAACTCCTCGTCGTCGCGCTCGGCGAGATAGACCACGCCCATGCCCCCGCGGCCCAGCTCGCGGACCAGCCGGTAGGGTCCCAGCCGGCGGCCGATTTCGCCCTGAGTCTCATCCTGGAGCACCGCCGCCGCCCCGGACGCCACGGCGTCCTCCAAAAAGCGTCCGGCTTGGACGTCCGCGGCCAGCAGTCGCTCCACGTCCGCGATCAGGTCCGCGTCTTCCCCCGCGAGGATCGCCTGCCGCTCGACCACCGAGCGCTCCAAAACCTCGCCGAACAGCCGTTCGACCCGTTGGAACCGCTCAGGATGCACGTCCGCTCCCCGGGGCCAGCCGATCGAACAGGAAGGCCCTGGCGAGGCGGGTGTCGAGGATCACGGTGGGCATCGAAACGTCCAGGACGTCCGCCGTCTCCTCGACCGACAAGCCGCCGAAGAAGCGCAGCTCGACGACCTGGGCCTTGCGAGCGTCGGCCGCTGCCAGCTCGGAGAGGGCGGCGTCGAGATCCAGGAGGTCGACCGGCGAAGCGACCGCCGCCAGCTCCTCGATCCTTTCGAGAGTCAGCTTCAAGGCCCCGCCGCCCCGCCGCGCGGCCTTCTGGGAGCGCGCGTGATCCACCAGGATGCACCGCATCAGGCGGGCAGCCAGGGAGAGGAAGTGAAGCCGGTCATGACACGAGGCCGGCCGGCCGCCGTGCAGGCGCAGGAATGCCTCGTGGACGAGCGCGGTGGGCTGCAGCGTATGGTCCGGCCGCTCTCGCGACAGCGCCCGTGCCGCCAGACGGCGCAGCTCGGCATAGACCAGCGGCGTCAGCGTCGCCAGCGCCCCGCGGTCCCCCTCTCCCCAGCGGACGAGCAGGTCGGTCACTTCATGTGTAGCGATCATTGGGCTGTGGCTTCTCCTCTATAGAGTCAGGTGCTCAACAGAGGAGAAGGGGGACGGCACCCGACCTTACGACCTCCCCAGAATGAACGGAGCCATGGAGTAGGAGAAGGGGCTGCGGTCGCTGAGGTCGTAGATCCGGATCTCGGAGAACCCTGTCTCCCGGAGCAGCTCCGCCAGCAGGTTCACGTCGGCGACGTTGAGGACGTGCTCCTCGTAGAGCAGCTCGTTGAGGCTCCGGCAGGAGCGTGAACTTCCATGGAACGGTAGTTCGGCGATGAGCGGAGTAAAAGGGTGCGGCCGGAGCCGGCCGCACCCTAGTTTCTAGAGGAGACTACGGATCCTCGCAGATGGCGTAGACGCCCTGGCTGCCCAGGTTCATGTCCCAGTTGCACACCCAGCCGTCGTCGTTCCAGGGATAGCTGCTCTGGAGCTTGCTGCTGGTGAAGTGGTCATTGCAGCCGCCGGAGACGACCTTCTTGCCGGCCGGGCACTGGACGAAGGCGACGTTGCTGACCGTCTCGGTCTTCGTGATGGTCTGGAGGTCGAGCGAGCCTTCGCCGCAGATCGCGTAGGCCGTGATGCTGGAGTTTCCATTGACCCAGCCGCAGACCCAACTGTCGCCCTCGTGGGGATAGGACGATTGCAGGATGTTGTTGCCCACGTTGTCCTTGCAGCCGCCGCCGATGACCATCTTGGTGCCCGGGCAGCTCGCGAGGAGGTAATTGCTCGCGGCAGTCGTCGCGGTCACGATCTCATGACCCTTGCAGCCGCTGACCGGAAGGTCGTCGCACAGGGCGTAGGCCGAAAGGCTGCCCGGATTGGTCTCGAAGTCGCAGGTCCAGGCCGTATCGCTGAGCGGCGCCGAGGTGCGCAGGCGGGTGCTGGTGAAGTCGTCGCTGCATCCGCCGCCCACGACCTTGCGGCCGGCCGGGCAGGTCGCGGTCACTACATTGCCCACGGTCGCGTTGGCGGAGACGATCTGCGGCCGGAACGGGGTCAGGGCGCAGTCGCAGGAGGGCGGGGTGAGAAAGCCGTTGACGGCGGCGGTGCTGTTCGGGCCGCCGCTGGTGGCGTTCGTGCCCAGCCCGAAGCCTGCGAAAGCCTTCCACATCCGGCAGACGTCAACGCCGCCGTACTGGAGCGAGGCCGCCTGGAGGATGCCGTCCCGGACCTGGGTGAAGGTCGGGCTGCAGGGCGTGAACTTCAACCCCTCGTTGACGTAGTGCATCGCCCGGATGTTGCCGAAGCTGAGATTGGGGAGATAGAGGTAGGGGAAGAAGCCCCAGGTGTCGACCAGCTTCCAGTAGACCTCCCAGGCGCCCTGGGCCCAGACGGAGCCGACGCCGTGGGGGATGGCCATGCCGGCGATGCTGGCATAGGTCCAGGTGTTGATCGCCGGGTTGGTGCTGTAGCGCTGGGCGCGGATGCCGGGGCCGGTCACGGGCTGGTTCAGGGCATAGGTGCCGATGCCGCGCCCGTCGGTCCCCTGGTCGCCCCACTCGTGCGTGTAGACGAGCGACCACCAGTCGGAGAGCCCTTCGCCGGGTTGCTGCAGGTTCTGGAGGCAGCTCACGTTGGCCGGCCCGCCCACCAATCGGTTCGAGATGCCATGGCCGTACTCGTGCACGATGATGCCGGAGTCGAGACTGCCGTCCTTCTGGGGTGTGGCCGTGTTCCACAGGAACATCTGCATGCGCGGCCGCTGGCCGTCGGGCAGGGTGAGGAAGTTGGCGTTGTTGATGCCGCCGGCGTCCTGGCCCTCGGCGCGGACGTCATCGTTGCCCAGGCCGCCGAGGCCGTAGTTGTTGACCTGGAAGTTGCCGGCCGCGGGGGTGAAGCCGTAGAGCTGCTGGATGTCATGGATGATGTTGTTCCAATAGAACAGGTTTGCAATCGAGGCGGGACGGTAGGTGCTCGGGGCCCCGGCCAGGTTGATGGGGAAGTCGCAGTTGAGGCCGGCGCCGCAGTCGGGCTGGACGACCGGAGGCAGGTTGTTGGCGTCGCTGTCCTCGTAGGCATGCGCGTTGTTGCCCCGCATGATTGTGAACTCCGGCCCGGGGATGCCGTTGGTGTCGTGCCAGCCGAACGGCGAGGCGGTCGACCCGGGCACGGTGGCGGGGTTGTTCACCAGGGTGCGGCCGTCGGCCGGAGGCAGGGGAGTGGTGTGGTTTGGGCTCTCGACCGGCTGCGGATAGACGCGGTAGCTGTCCGAGGCCACCCAGTCGAAGCGGGTCCAGACCTGGCCGCTCACGGCGTCCACCGTCAGGTCGTACACGTGCTGATCGTCCAGCGTGAAAATCTGGAAGTTCCAGACCAGCCGCGCGTCGCCGCGGCGGATGGGGAGCACCATCAGCCTGGCCTCGATCGGCTGCTTGGAGAGGTCCGGCGCCGAGAACTGCGTGGTCTTCTGCACGTCCTGGACGGCACCGGTCTCGCGCAGGTTCTTGGCCGAGACACCCAGGTGCTGGGCGGCGGCGAGCACGGCGGCGGCGGCATCCAGGGACGGCTTGCGCTCCGCGACGGAGAAGCCCAGGTCGGGGAGGAAGTCGTTGCTCACGCTCAGGACCCGGTTGTCGCGGTCGAGGTGGACCTGGATCTGCCCGTTGTAGACCGGAAGGCCGTCAATCTTCTGGCGCAGATAGAAGTGGAGGGCGCCGCTCGCTTCCGAGGGGACGGCGTCGGTCACCTCGATCTCGGCCAGGTCGGCCTGGCTGAGGCCCAGCAGGCCGGCATGGTCCTGGAGGAAGGAGAGCGCCACGTCGAGCGGCTCTCCGGGGTTGGGTCCGGTCAGAGCTCCGGCGGGGTTGTACAGGGAGCGGAGAGCCCCCGTGGCCGGATCGCGGTGGACCAGCAGCTCCGGCATCGAGGCGCGGAGCTCCGCCTCGGCCGCGCTTTGCAGCGAGTCGGCTGCCGGGGTGACGCCTTGGTTGAAGGCAATCCGGGCGTCGAAGGCGCGGTTTTCTCCACGGATCTGGGCTGCAAGCCCGGAAGCCAGGAGCAGAGCCATACCAGCGATGCCGAGGACAACCGGCCAGGAAGCGGACATCCGAGACCTGTGAGTCATACGAATCCTCCTCCGTGGGATGTTTGCAGCCAGCACCCCGAGGAGAACCCGCGGTCTCTCTCCGGGGTCGAGTGCCGGCGAGGGGCCGGCGGGGTAGAGACCTTCTACATAGATAGGTACATCTCTTCGAAAAAACGAGCCGGCCCGGCGCCGCGAGACGAGCGGGATCTCGGTAGCCGGGCCTGGTACGGCAGCTTCCTGGATGACATTCATGATTCGAAAGTGTATCTTCGTTCTGATGACGGCTGACAGCTCCCGCGTACCGCGATTCCGGCTCGGTCTGCTCCTCTGGCTGGCCGGCATGCTCGGCGTAGTCGTCATCACGATTACAGTGCTGCCCGCCTTTTTGAAGGATCTAGAAGACCTTCCTGCGCCCTTGTGGATGATCTCGCTGGCGAGCCTCGCGCAGAGCGCTGTCCTCGTCGCGCTCGCCGCATGGGCGGGTGTTGCGCTCGCTCCGGCGGTGGGCCTGCATGCGCCCGGGTTCGAGGCTGCCGCGGCGGGCCGCCCGATCGTGCCTGCGCTCCGGCCGCAGCTTCTGCCCGGCCTCCTCTCCGGAGTGCTGGGAGGGGTGGTGCTCTTTGCCGCCTTCCGCTACGCACCTGCCGCCGTCGTGGAGATACAGAGGCGGTTCAGCCCGTCGCTCCCCGCCCGTGTGCTCTACGGCGGCATCACGGAGGAGCTGCTCCTGCGGTGGGGGTTCATGACGTTGCTGGTCTGGCTGGTGTGGCGGTTCGCGCAACACCGGCTGGGAGCCCCGAGGGCGGGCTATGTCTGGATCGCGATCCTCGTGAGCTCGCTCGTGTTCGCCGCGGGCCATCTGCCGGCGGCGGCAGTTCTGGCCGGGGTATTGACGGCGGACATCGTCGCTTTCGTCATCGTGGTGAACACAGCCTTCGGAGTGCTGTTCGGCTACCTGTTCTGGCGATATGGACTGGAAGCGGCGATCATCGCCCACGCGACGGCGCACGTGGTGAGCTACGTCGTGGGCTTGCTCTGAGTCGGCTTCCACAAAATCAGCGTGACTGTTTCTGATCACCCGCTCTGACTATTGCCATCGAAATCTTCTCCCAACCTGGCTTCCAAACGCTTGAGCGCCTCACATAGCAGCAGTTGGGTTTCGCGCAACTCGTTTTCAAGCCGTTCGACCCGCGCCTCAAGCGTTTCCACGATTAGAGAGTGAGGGACAGTATAGCGAGTCGGGTCGTTAACGCGATTGGTTACGCACCGTCAATCTCTGGCCAACCTGTGTCACCTTCACCGTCAAGAGCCGCTGATTCCTTCTTCATCTCGCAGAAGATTACTGAGCCTACAAGTAGGTTGAGAAGCTTTTGTACGTGCCTCGCGTAATTACGGCGTGCCGCCCTAATAGAGAGTCGTACAAGATAAGTGGCTATGAGGAGGCCAACGACAAGCGCCGCCAGATATCGCCACCACGTGATTCCAAGCGAGAAATAATTAGTCAACGACCAAAACAAACTTCCCAGGGTAAAGAGTACTGTAGCGAGACACATATTGATCTGGAATTCAAGATAATACCAGTAACTCTCTTGCAAGAAAATGAGCTTATCAAGCGGGATAATAGGGAAAAGCAGATACTCGAGATCAAACGCCTCTGATTTGCGAAGGCGTCGCGAGAGCTCCTGGGGCAAGATACGTCTTGAGTTGATCTTAGAGTACAGATGGTCAAAAATTTCCTTTTGCAGGTCGAACAATTCTTCGTTACCCTTCCTGAAGGGCCTCCTGATAACCGAATCAGTCAAATAGACAAAGAGAACCATATTGGAGAAAATCCCGCAAATGAGACTGAGGGGGATGGCTACGAATGAGGTAAGTAGGGAGTTTTGCGCTATCCATCTAAGGAGTGAATCTCCAGGCGCCAGGCCTATTAGGCTTATCAGCGCATCCAGCAGGAGCACCAAAGAAAAAACAATAACAAACCCTGGCAGGAACGTCTTAATTATACGGCCAAAGCTAAAAGTTCCAAGTAGATTCATAGGCTACTCTTAGTATACTAGCTTGACGTGATTCCCCTCACCGGCTGCGTCTCACTGCCTCACCGTGGGCGAACTTATTGCGCAGGCCGATCACCGTGTCCCACTTCCGCACAAAGTCGCTGTATGTACCTTGAAAAAGAACTGCAAGAGGCGTATCGCTGTGACGATCATATAGCTGCCGCATCTTCATAGCACCATGAACGCTCGACAGTAATTTCTCGACCTCTCTATCGCCTCGCTGTGCACTGAGAAGACGAAATATGGAAGTTTCCAACAGCGACTCAAGCATAGCAGCGAGAAAAACGAAACGCACCTGTTCACCCTCATCAACCAATGTGTCCCTGTTTTGTACGACGGAAAGGAATGTCTTCGCGGCATGATGAGGCCAGCGCGTCCTCTCTTGCGAGGTGCTACCGCAGCAAGGCATTGGGTTCTCTGTGCCATCGAGATGATACTCAGCATCCTCGGAGACATGGTGACAGGTGGGACACTCTATTCTACAAAGGATGGCCCCAGTCTAATCGGTCTATATAGCCACTCGTAACCCACTCGCTATTTCTCGGCTAACAGCTTGATCAATATTCCACGACTTTCCGCCTTACCGACACCTGGTGTCTCTGCTGGCTGATGGCAACATGTCGATAAGCGAGCAGTTTCTGTAGGTTCTTCAATGGTACTCCGCTCCTGTCTGGGGAGTCAACGCGGTCCAGGTGTCGGATAAGCCTTCAGGCCCTTGGGCCAGGATGAGAAGCTTATGCGGCAAGCCAGCCAGGTGCGCTGAAATCCAGCCGAGCGCGCTTGATGGGCGATCCAGCGCGCACATCGATCTGGCCGGCCAGGTACTGACGTTCGGCCGCGCGGCATCCGCCTCATGCCAGGATTTCCACGTATCCGTCGGTTCCATGCACGCGGATGCGCTGCCCATCCTTGATCAACCTGGTCGCGTTCTCCACGCTGACGACCGCTGGCAAGCCGTATTCCCGGGCGATCACCGCGCCATGGGTCATCAGCCCACCCACCTCGGTCACCAGGCCCTTGATGGACACGAACAAGGGCGTCCAGCTCGGGTCCGTGAAGGCGGTGACCAGGATATCCCCGGCTTCCAGCTCGGCATCGGCCATGTCCGAGAGGACGCGGGCCCGTCCCTCGACGACGCCCGCGGAGACGGCGAGACCGGCAAGGGCGTCGGCGGGGAGATCGGTTCGCTTGTACTTACCTACGACGATTTCCCCATCGGACGTGAGGACCCGCGGTGGCGTCAGCTTCCGGTTGCGCTCGTGCTCGGCCTTGCGCTCGCTGACGATCTGGTCGTCCAGCTCGTGTGTGCGGATGACCTCGCGCAGCTCTTCGAACGTGAGGTAGTAGATGTCCTCTTGCTCATGGATCACGTTGGCTCGCACGAGCCGCCCGGCTTCTTCCAGAAGGGCCTGCTTGTAGACGAAGAAGCGGTTGACGATGCCGTACTTCGGATACTCACGGTAGCCGGCGAAGGTCCGGAGCCGGTTGATCATCCGTTGCGTTTCCTCGGCCTTCTGCTCGCCATCCGGCAGGTGCTTCAAGCGTTCCAGCAGCTCCTGTTCCTTCTTCGAGGCCTCCTGCCGCCCTTGCTCGAACTTCCGGCTGCCGGCCCCCGGCTCGAAGTTCTTGACGTTGCTGAGTATCAAGGGAACCAGGGTCGTGGGTGCTTCGCTCCAGCGCGTCCTCGTCACGTCGATTTCCCCGGCGCACCGCATGCCGTACTTGTCGAGATACGCGCGGAGGGCGTCATGGGCTTCCTTTCCCCCATCCAGCGGGAGCAGGCCCTCGAAGAAGCCGTCGTCCTTCGCATTTTGGAGATAAGCGACCACCTGCGGATGCGGGCGGATCACGTCGGCGACATCCAGGAGCGCTAGCCCCATTTCCGAGGTTACGTTGTTCGGTGCGGACTGCGCGAGCGTGTCCGCGGGGCTCTTCTCGCCTAACCACGCCAGCATCTGGTCGTTGATCCAGTTTGCAGCGTTCATGCTGGTCATGATAGCGGCGAAGTTCTGCGGCTCGGTCAAACGCTGCTTGGAGAGCTGGACGTCTTCCACGATGAAATCCAGCAGATCCGTTCCGGATTTCGTCCGGATGTCCCGCTTCAGGGCTTCGATCGACGCCTGGTTGCGCGCGATCAAGTCCGCGACGATCGCCGGATCGGCCTCGATTAGCGCCTGGAAGTTCGGAGGCGACGTACCTGGCTTGCTTTGACCGGGACCCGGAGCTTTCGGATCAGCCGGCGACGATTCGATGAAATCCCCCCGCTCGACGATGGTCGTCAGGGCGTCCTTGATCAGCGGATCGGAGCGGCCCAGGACATTCAAGAGCATGTGCCGGCCGGCCGGCGAAGCCAGCTGCTTCGAGATATCGACGAACAACCTGCCACCCGCTGCATACATGTGCATGTGTCCCTGCGCGGTCAACTGGAACAAGGACAGCCCCAAGGGCTTCATGGGGTCGGTCATCATCTGCTGATGGCCGACGGAGACATAGACGTGGTTGCCTGGATCCTCCGCTTCGGGGATGGGGTACAGGGTCGTGATCGGCCGGCTCTGGACGATGTGGAGCTCGTCCTCGACCAGGCACCATTCGATGTCCTGGGGCTCACCGAAATGCGCTTCGATCTGCCGGCCCAGGCGCGCGAGCCGCACGATCTGCGCATCCGTCAGCACTTGCCGGTCATGCCCCTTGGCGATCGCCTTGTCGATGACCTGGCCGTCCCGAACCTTGTAGCCATCGGCGTTCACCAAGCCGGAGACCAGGGCCTCGCCCAGTCCGAAGCCAGCCTCGATCGCTGCCACCTTTCGGTTCCCTGTGACGGGATCGGCCGTAAACAAGATGCCCGACGCCTGCGGGAGGAGCATCTTCTGCACCACCACCGCCATGTGGACCTTGCGGTGGTCGAAGCCGTGTTGGAGGCGGTAGGCGACCGCCCGCTCGGTGAAGAGCGAGGCCCAGCACCGGCTGATGTGCTTCAGGATCGCCGGCTTGCCGATGACGTTCAGATACGTATCCTGCTGGCCCGCGAAGGAAGCCGCCGGTAAATCCTCCGCCGTCGCGCTGGACCGCACGGCGTAGGCCTCTTGCTCCCCGAGCCTGGCGAGGAAGCGGGTGATCGTTTCCTGGACGTCTTCAGGGATGGCGATCCCTTCGATGACCCCGCGGATCGCCGCGGCAAGCTCCCGGATCGCCTCGCGGTCTTCCGCCTTCAGCAGCGCCAACCGATCGAGCAAGCCGCCGATCGCCGGCGCTGCGCCCATGATCCGCTTGAAGGCTTCGGTCGAGACGCAGAAGCCATCCGGCACGCGGATCCCTTCGAGCCTGGAAAGCTCCCCCAGGCTCGCGCCTTTCCCCCCGACCACCCCGATGTCGGTTCGGTCTACCTCCTGGAAGCCAAGCACATACGCACGCATCTGTTCACCTCCTTCTCACTTACGGCCGGGGACTATGCGGCATGCCCCGGGGCTTGCCGCAAGCCCCTGCGGCTGGCATAATCTGAAAGTGGGAAGGGACGGGAGTCTTCTCGTTCCGTGCGTGCCCCCCGCAAACGGCGGCCAAACCCTCCAGGCCGCCCCCCCAATCACTCCTTGGCGACGATCGCCCGCGGCCCAAGTCGACCGTCTGCGCTACGTGCTCGCAGGACGGGAGAGGTGCGCCCAAAAAGCCCGAGAGCAACTCCGGATAGGCAGAGGAAGTCCTACTTTCTAACGATCTGCACGGTCAAACAACTCGCCACGGCTTAGAAGGCCACCCGGGAGGCGCCGCAGGAGCTGTCCGCGGCTGGGAGAAAGGTAGAATCACTCGTTCTCTTCAACACTCGCCAGGCACATATTCTGGCGCCGAGTTAGAAACCAAGCAGAGGAGAGCATCTCCATCCGACTCGCAATCCTTTATCGAGCTGGAGCCCCCGCCCAGCGACTACGGAACGTCTGTGCCTTGACCAACGGGGGCCTCATAGAGGTTATGCACCATTTGCCTCGCCCTTAACAAACGCCACCAAAACTGTAACAACAGTTCCTGCTGCGGCGAGCACTACTTCTAAAAGTGACTGAAGGCCTGTAACAGACCGAATATAAAAGGCCCACACGAGAAGTCCGCCAAGCAACACGCATTCGACAACTGCCATTATAATGATAAGAATTCTCCGGCCTTTGGCACTCGCCACCTTGTTGGACGTTAATAGTATCAGTCCTACTAGCGGGGCGACAAGGTACACGAAAAGCTTAAGCCCATATTCGAACAAGGTCTTCTGAGCACTAGTCGGCTGTACTTGATACCTAATGTCGAGTCGTTGCAAAGTTCCGGATGACTGCGGCGCGGGGTTTCGGTAAAAACGTACTAATGAACCACGAACTATCTTCTCTCTATTATGAGGTAATGCTCCGGATCTAGTCTCGAAAATCTCCGCATCACCGGGGAGACGTACCGCTACCTCTCCTAGAGCCAAGGGATTGAGTGCTTGTGTAATCTCACCTGGAACACCTGCGGCCCGCACACTTGGGTCGAAGACAAGCCGCCTCTTAAGACCGCTGGATACAAGCACTAATGCACCCCGGAACTCGCTCCTGTCAAAGTCAGCCTCTTCGCTGAAGAGTGAGTACTCCGGGCTGAGCCCTACCGCGAGGCGCATGCTGCTGGAAGCAGTTGGCACGTAGGTAATCGCCGTCAAGTCATTGAGTGAACCCCAAGTGAGGAGCCCCTCCGCGTTAGGCTCTACCTCTTTGGTAGAGAACGGTAGGACTATAGAACTCTGCTTGCCGCGCGCCTCCTCCGGAAGCCTCAGTACTATACCGGTAGGTAGTGGCGCAGTTGTATCATCCAAATCAAAGCATAGAGTAAGCGCAGCTTCAACATCGAACCGCGAGGAGTCGAAGCGCGAGGTCACGCGATGGCAAGATATAATTGAACAGGCTATTGTGCCTAGCAAAATGGCCTGCCTGACAACCTTTGCCCAAGTCACGATAAGCTACCGAGTGTCGATAGAGCAAAATCGATGATGCCAATCGCTATACGGAAGACAGAGGCCAAAATAAGGTAGAAAAATGACCTAGTTAGATGCCAAGAGAATACCTTTTCGTCCGGCTTACGTGTCCCAGTAAATTCGGGCAGTAGGTAAACGCGGAGAGCACTATACAGGTGCAACCAAGATTGGAGAGCAAGGATGGCGGCCAATACAGCGGGAATGGTTATTAAAAAGCCAAGTCCCTTCCAGTCACCGACCCTAAAGTCCGTAAGAGTATACAAAAGGCCAGTGCTCGTTCCAAAGAGGATCGACCAGAGCCAAACATGAACATACTTTCGCAAGAGCAGTTCCCAGGGTCCAGCCGGAGAATTGACCAACTGGTCATTGCCCTTGTCGCTTGGTGGTTCCTCAGATTGCGGAATCATAAATCCCTCTCTGTCGTTTTACGGGTCATGTACTCACTCGGATCAAACGTTCAAGTTTATTTTGCGCGCATAACCTCAGAGTCGACATGAGCCTCAGGCTTTCGTAGAGGCCCAGATCGCAAGGCGCTTCAAACATCGAGGCGTCGCCTGCAACCGTCCGGAATACAACAACTTATTCAGTCTAAGTCGATCCCGGAGGCGTGTCAATCCAACCGGGAAACCCACCCATACGACACGCTCGAGGACCGCGGGTCCTGAAATTGACGGCAACCGCCATCGCTGCTTGCCACCCTCGGTACATCTCTCCTCCATTCAGGAACTTACGCTCCTAGAAGACAGACACTCCGGCCGCTACGCATTCTCAGCGGTGAGCACGGGATGCTTATACAGTTGGGTATGGGCCGATATGCACACCGACGCCGAAGGAGAATTCTCCACGGAATCATGAGCTTGCGACCACCTCACTAGGACGGCTTCTGAGCTTGATAAGGCGCGACGCCTTCTCCTCACAGGAGAAGGTCGAGCGGGCTCTGCACTCTACGCCACCCCGGTTCAGCACGTGCGCGTAGATCATCGTCTCTTCACGCTTCGGGCCGCCTGATACCTTACGCGGGAGAGTCGAAAAACACAACGGGCCGGCTCCGGGCTCGGGACCTCGCTTCGTGGAAGGGGAAGTTTTCGAGGGTGCGCGCCCTCGTCCCGGTCTCCCCCGGAACCAGCCCGTTCCTCTCCTCGACGGGAGAAGGATGCACGGCTTCCCTGGAGGCCAAGCCCCCTTCTTTGGGTGGACGGCGGCGTCCTTGGGCTCGGAGACCGACCGTCCTTTTCAATTTTCAAAGAACCTGCAGCCTTCTTCCTGGATGTGCCTGCTCGTCTGCCAGACGTTCATACGTTTCCCCGGCCCGGAGCGTCTCGGAGAAGCCGGACGGCAGCTCGCGGAGCGCTCGTTTGGCCCGCTCGAAGCGTAAACGGAATTTTTAGGCGTCCAGAGCTACTCTGGATCGTTAAAAATTCCGCTGGACCGCTCAGCGGAACTTTCTACGGCTAAACGGGAGAATTGACGGCTCAAAAAAATTTTGGACGCGTCAGAGTTTCCCGCGACGCGTAAAAGTTGCACCGAACGCGTCAAAGAAACTTTGGACGGCTCAACGGAAGATTTAGCCGTCCAGAGTTGCTCTGGATCGCTAAAAACTCCGCTGGACCGCTCAATAGAATTTTCGACGGCTCAACCGATCTTTTGATGGGTCAATGGTGCGCGGGACGGGCGGGAGGCTTGAGAAGGGAGCAGAAAAGCGGGGGACGTGCCGGCAGTGGGGGAGGGCCGGCTACTTCGCGGGATCAGGAGCGGAATCGGAGGAGGAAACTGTCAGGAGAAGCGGAAGCGGCTCCGGCGCCTTCCTTTGCGACCGGCCGCGGAACGGCTGCACCCAGCCCTGACGGAGCCGTGTCCGGATCTGCCGAGCGAGATCCTGCCGGGTCGATCCCAAGGGCGGTGTGCTGCGCGTCGAAGCCGGATACCTGGCTGCTCGGCATCTGCAGCGTGGGGGAGCTCATGGGGAGAAACAGGATTGCCATCTCACACCTCCTTGCCTGACCTTCGATACAGGCATACGAGGCTTCGGACCGAAACGTCTAGACGGAAGGGGGGCCGCACTCGTAGGAGGGTACGGCATTCGAGGAAGGCGAGCAGAAGCCGGTTCGCCGCTCTTCAGTTCTTTGAAAGACGATGGACCCATGAGGTTCGGCGAGCCCGAAGGAGAGGCCCGCCGCTCATGGGCTTCGTGATGTGCCTGGTGGTCCCGGCTCAGGAGCCCCTTCCGTCCAGCCATTCGATCAGGTCCCGGATCACCTCTTCCTTCCCGATCTCGTTCAGGACCTCGTGCAGGAACCCGTCGTAGACCTTCAGGGTCTTGTCTTCGCTGCCGAGGCGCTCGAAGACCTGGCGTGAGCGCTCGGGCTGGGCGATGGGGTCCGCCGAGCCGATCAGGAAGAGGACGGGGAGACGGATCTCTCCGGCGCGCTCCAGCACCTCTTCCTGAGCGTGGCGCGCTTCGAAGAACCACCGCGCGTTGAAGGTCTTGAAGACCAGGGGATCGGCGACGTAGGCCTCGACCATGGCGGGGTCGTGGCTCAGCGCCTTGGCCTCGAGAGGGCTCTTCGTGAGCAGCTTCGGGGCCAGGTGGGAGGCCGCGGTGGCGACCGCCTCCTTGAGGAAGTGGATGTCCGTGGCCAGGTGGAGGTACGGACTGCTCACCGCGAGCGCCGCGAAGGCATCCGGACGGTGCAGGACGTAGCGGAGCGACAGTAGGCCGCCCAGGCTGTGGCCGAAGAGGAAGCGGGGGAGCGGGTCGTCCGGCAGCTCCGCCAGGAAGAGATCGAGGTCCTCCAGGTAGTCCCCGAAGCGATGGACGTGGCCCCGCACCCCCTCGGAGTGGCCGTGCCCCCGCAGGTCCAGGGCGTGGCAGTCGTATCCGGCGCCGGTCAGGGCCTCGATCACGTGGGGATAGCGGCCCACATGGTCGGCGTAGCCGTGGACCAGGACCACCCGCGCCCGGGGAGCGGGAGAGGGGTAGTGCCAGGTGGACAGGGAGAGGCCGTCCGGGGTCCGGAGGGTCGAGCGGGTCTCTTGCGGGGGCACGGAGAGAGCCTACCAGTCCTTGACAGAAGCTAAACAGGGGGACTACAGTCGGCGCGGATGTAAACGGTTACACCGCCGTGAGCGATCCACTCCACCGCACCCCGCCGACCCCCGCCGCCACGATCAAGGAGGTGGCCCGCGAGGCCGGTGTGTCCGTGGCCACGGTATCCCGGGTCTTCAACGAGAAGGGGCCGGTCCGGGACGACACGCGGCAGCGCATCCAGGAGGTCGCGACCCGGCTCGGCTACTCGCCCAACGCCGCGGCCCGCAGCCTCAGCACCCGCAAGACCGGGACCATCGGCGTCCTGCTGCCCGACCTCTACGGCGAGTTCTTCTCCGAGGTGATCCGCGGGCTCGACCTCGCGGCGCGGCGCAGCGGCTACCACATCCTGGTGTCGAGCTCCCACAGCGACCGCAGCGAGGTCGAGGCCGTTCTGCGCGCCCTGCGCGGCCGGGTCGACGGCCTGATCGTCATGTCGCCCGAGGCGGATGCCCGGGCTCTCCAGGCGAACCTCCCCGGCACGCTGCCCATCGTGCTCCTGAACACCCGGGTCGAGGGGAGCGCGTTCGACTCGATCAATCTCGACAACTATGGCGGCGCGTCCGCCATGATCCGCCACCTGGCCGGGCTGGGGCACCGCCGGATCGCCTACCTCAAGGGTCCGGCGGGCAACAACGACGCCCTGGAGCGCCTGGCCGGCTACCGCGACGCGCTGCGATCGCTCTCCGCGGAGCCGGTCGAGCTCGAAGGGGACTTCAGCGAGCTGTCGGGCGACCGGGCCGGGCGCGAGATCCTGGGGATGAGCCCCCGTCCCACCGCGGTCTTCGCGGCCAACGACGCCATGGCCATCGGCCTGCTGCACGCTTTCCAGAAAGCCGGGGTGCGGGTCCCGGAAGACATTACCGTGGTCGGGTTCGACGACATCCCGATCGCCCGGTTCCTGACGCCGCCTCTCACCACCGTCGGGGTCGCGATCGCCGACCTGGGCGCGCGCGCCATCCAGCGGCTGCTCGAGGTCATGGAGAGCGGAGAGGCCCAGGAGAGTCAACACGCGGTGCTCCCCACGACGCTGGTCGTCCGCGGTTCGTGCGGCGCAGCCTCTTCCACATCTTCGGATATCCCTTCAAGGAGGAGTGTATGAGATCGATCAAGGCAGCCCTGCTGCTCCTGCTGCTGGCCGCTCTGGCCGGCCCGGGAGCGTGGGCACAGACCACCACGTCGTCCATCGGGGGAGTGGTGCGGGACGACTCCGGACCGCTCGCCGGCGCCACCGTCGAGGCGGTAGGCAGGGAGAGCGGCTTCCGCCAGACCACCACGACCGAGGCCAACGGCAGGTTCGCTCTCCCGGGCCTTCAGCCGGGCGTGTACACCCTGACCGTCTCCTCCTCGACCTACTCGCCCCAGGGCCGCACCGTGCAGGTGCTGATCGGCCAGGACGTGGATGTGGAGCTCGTGCTCTCGCCGACCGAGGTGTTTACGGAGAACGTGACGGTGGTGGGCGACACCGTGCAGCTCCTGGTCGAGACCCGGAGCTCCGAGATCGCGACCAACATCACCCCGCGGCAGATCGAGTCGCTGCCCCAGAACAACCGCAACTTCCTGGGGCTCGCGATCCTGGCCCCGGGCGTGCGCTTCACCGAGGACCAGGACGCGGCGGGGCAGAAGTTCCGCAGCGGCGGCTCCGACGCCCGCCAGGTCAACGTCTTCATCGATGGCCTGTCGTACAAGAACGACATCCTCCCCGGCGGCGGCTTCATGCAGGAGTCCAGCCGCGGCAATCAGTTCCCGCAGAACGCGGTGCAGGAGTTCCGCGTCCTGACCCAGAACTTCAAGGCCGAGTACGAGAAGGCGTCCGCGGCTGTGATCACCGCGGTCACCAAGTCGGGCGGCAACGATTTCAACGGCGACATCTTTTATCTCACCCAGGACAACGACCTGGTAGCGCAGGACGACTTCTCCCGCGAGCGTGGGGACGAGAAGCCGGACTACGAGCGCGAGCAGATCGGCCTGTCCCTGGGCGGTCCCATCGTGCGCGACAGGCTCCACTTCTTCCTCTCCTATGAAGGCCAGGAGCAGGACCGCAACGCCGGGGTCTTCCGCGGCGGCTCCTTCGACTCCGCGCCGGCCAACGTGCAGCAGTTCCTCTCCGGGTTCGAGACGGGCGTGCTGACCTCGCCTTTCGAATCGGACCTCTACTTCGGCAAGCTCTCCTGGCAGCCGGCGGTGGGGCAGACGCTCTACACGACGTTCCACCGCCGCGACGAGCAGGAGGTGCGGGGCTTCGGCGGGCAGCGCACGCGCGACGGCGCCGAGAGCTTCGAGATCGGCACGGACGCCTTCGTGGCCAAGCACACCTGGGTGATCGGAAACGCCCTCAACGAGGCTTCCGGGACCGTGCAGACACAGGAGTGGAGCCCGGCCGCGCTCGACTCCTCCACGCCCCGCCTGAACTACATCGGCATCCTCGACGTGGGCGGCAAGGACGCGACCCAGGACTTCAAGCAGGACCGCATCGGCCTCCGCGACGACGTCTCCTGGGCGCTCGACTGGCGGGGCGCCCACAGCTTCAAGAGCGGCGTATCAGTCAACTGGCTGGATTACGCGGTCAGCAAGAATACCTTCGAAAACGCCCTGTTCGAGTTCCGCAGCGACGAGGACTGGCAGTTCCCGTTCCAGGCGCGCATCGGCTTCGGAGACCCGGAGCTCGCGTTCAGCAACACCCAGGCCGGCCTCTATCTCCAGGACGACTGGCAGGTCTTCAACAACCTGACTCTGAACCTCGGCGTGCGCTGGGACTATGAGTCGAACATGATCAACAACGACTACCGGACGCCGCCGGAGCTCGTTGCCGCGATGGAGGACGCCTGCCGCACCTACGGCCAGCCGGTGGGCGGGCAGACCACCTGGTGCCTGCGCGACTTCCTCGACATCGACCGTTTCACGACCGACGGCGACGACCGCGACCCCTACTACGGCATGGTGCAGCCGCGCGTCGGCTTCGCCTGGGATGTACGCGGCAACGCGAAGACCGTGGTCTTCGGCGGCTGGGGCCGGTACTACGACCGCGTCGTCCTCAACGACATCTTTGACGAGCAGTACCGCCAGCAATACAAAATCTTTTCCTTCTGCTTCTCGGCCGATGGCAGCCCGACGCCCAATTGCAGCGTGCCGGCGCTGGCCTGGCGTGACGAGTTCCTCTCTGCCGAGGCCCTGCGGCAGCTTGTCGCGAGCGGCCAGGCGCCCGGCCCCGAGGTCTTCCTGGTCGACAACGAGATGCGGCCGCCGCGGTCCAACCAGTGGTCGCTCGGCGTCCGCCACCAGCTCGGCAACTGGCTGACCTCGCTCTCCTACTCCGGGGTGCGCGGCTACAACAACATGATGTATTTCTTCGCCGACCTGCCGCCGGGCACCCAGTTCGACGACCGCTTCGGCAACAACGTGCAGGTGCCGGGCTTCGCCCGCCTCTTCTACACCTCCACGTCGCGGCGCACCTGGTACGACGGCTTCTTCCTGAACCTCGACCGGCCGATCACCGCCGACGGCAGGTGGGGCTTCAACCTGTCCTACACGTATGCAGAAGCCGAGCAGACCGGCACCGACAACCCCGGCGAGGGCATCGCCTTCGGCGCCTTCGACTACCTGAACCCCGACAGCCTCTTCCGGATCCCGGGCACCAACGACGAGCGGCACCGGCTGATCATGAGCGGGACCGTTGCGCTGCCGGCCAACTTCCAGCTTTCCTCGATCATCACGCTCGGCTCGGGCGTGCCGTTCACGGTCTTCGACGACTCGACGGCGCCGTTCACCGTGCGCTGGAACGAGGGACGGCCGGAAAAGCACGACTTCATCATCCCCGATGCCTGGGCCTACCGCAGCACGGACCTGCGCCTGGAGTGGCAGGCGCCGCCCATCGTCAACACCCGCGTCAGCCTGATCGCCGAGGGATTCAACATCTTCAACCACGACAACGGCGGCTGCTTCGAGAGCTCCAGGCCGCGGCTGCCTGACGTCAACGAACGCTTCGGTCAGCCCAACTGCCAGATCAACACCCGCCGCTTCCAGGGCGGCGTGCGGGTGGGCTTCTGAGGATGCGCGCGCTGCTCCTGCTCATGCTCGTGGCGAGCTGGAGCTGCGCGCCGGCCGTTCCATCGGTCTCCGCTCCGGCTGCGGCCTCCATGGATGCCCCGCTCCTGGTCGACGACATCCAGGAGCGGACCTTCCGCTTCTTCTGGGACCTGGCGCAGCCGGAGAACGGGCTGATCCCGGACCGCTGGCCCACGCCTTCGTTCTCCAGCGTGGCCGCGGTGGGCTTCGGCCTCACTGCCTATCCGATCGGTGTAGAGCGGGGGTGGGTGACGAGGGAGGAGGCGCGGAGCCGCGTGCTCAAGACGCTCCGCTTCCTGGAGTCGGCGCCCCAGGGGCCTGAGCCCAGGGGGATGACCGGACATAAAGGTTTCTTCTATCACTTCCTCGACATGAAGACCGGGACCCGCTTCCAGCAGGTGGAGCTGTCCACGATCGACACGACCCTGCTCCTGGCGGGCGCCCTGTTCTGCCAGTCATACTTCGACCGGGACGATCCCGAGGAGGAGGAGATCCGGTCGCTCGCCGAGACGCTCTACCGGCGGGCGGACTGGACCTGGGCGCGTCCCGAGCCGCCCCGGGTCTCGATGGGCTGGCATCCGGAAAGCGGTTTCATCGAGCATGAGTGGGTCGGCTTCAACGAAGCCATGATCCTCTATGTCCTGGCGCTCGGCTCGCCCACGCACCCGGTTGATCCCGCAGACTGGAATGCGTGGACCAGCACCTATCGATGGGGGACGTTCCACGGCCAGGAGCACGTCAACTTCGCGCCGCTCTTCGGTCATCAGTACTCGCACGTCTGGATCGACTTCAAGGGGATCCAGGACGCCTACATGCGGGAGAAGGGGATCGATTACTTCGAGAACTCGCGCCGGGCGACCCTTTCCCAGCGCGCTTATGCCATCGACAATCCCGGCAAGTTCCGAGGCTACGGCGAGAACGTCTGGGGGCTCACCGCCTGCGACGGTCCGCTGGACGGCGAGCTCGCGATCGACGGCCGGAGGGTCCGCTTCATGACCTACGCGGCGCGGGGCGCGGCCCTCGGGGAGATCCGTGACGACGGCACGATCGCGCCCACGGCCGCGGCCTCGTCGATCGCCTTCGCCCCCGAGGTCGCCATCCCGGCCATCGAGGAGATGCACCGCCGCTGGGGCGAGCACCTGGTCTCTAAGTACGGTTTTCTCGATTCGTTCAATCCGAGCCTGACCTTCGAGGTCGCCACCCAGCACGGCAAGGTGGTGCCGGGGGTCGGATGGTTCGACGGTGATTATCTCGGTATTGATCAGGGACCGATCGTGGCGATGATCGAAAATCACCGGAGCGGTTTGATCTGGAAGACGATGCGCCGCAATCCTCACATCGTGCGAGGTCTGAAGCGAGCGGGGTTCACTGGCGGATGGCTGGAGTGAGCCCTCACCCCCGGCCCCTCTCCCGCCTCCCCAACCCCCTCCCTGGGAGAGGGGCGCCCCCACACGCCCTCTCAAGTCAGTTCCCCCCTCTCCCGGGGAGGGGGTTGGGGAGGCGGGAGAGGGGGGTTAGGGGGGGGAGGGCTCTCCTTGCCCTCTCTCTTCTCCTGCTCGCGGCCTGCGGCAGGGGAGACGCGGACCAGCGCACTGCCATCCGCTTCTGGGCGTTCGGACGCGAGGGGGAGGTGGTGCGCGAGCTGGTGCCGGAGTTCGAACGGCGGCATCCCGGCATCACAGTGGAGGTCCAGCAGATCCCCTGGACGGCCGCGCACGAGAAGCTGCTCACCGCGTTTGTGGGCGATGCTACGCCCGATGCCGCGCAGCTCGGCAACACCTGGGTTCCCGAGTTCGTCTCCTTGGGCGCCCTCGAACCTCTGAATGCCCGGGTCACGGCTTCCATTCGAAAGGATTCTTTCCCCGGCATCTGGGATACCAACGTGGTCGACGGCGAGACCTGGGGGCTGCCCTGGTACGTGGACACGCGCCTGCTCTTCTACCGCACCGACCTCGTGGCCGCCGCGGGCGTGCCCTGGCCGCCGAAGAGCTGGGCCGAGTGGCGTACGGCCATGGAGGGGATCAAGCGGCACGGGGGACCCGGCAAGTTCGCCATCCTGCTGCCCATTGATGAGTGGCAGCAGCCGGTCATCTTCGGCCTCCAGAACGGCGCCGGGCTGCTCGACGGTGCCGGCCGGCACGGCGCCTTCCGCGATCCGCGCTTCAAGGAGGCCATGGCCTTCTATCTCGATCTCTACACCTCCGAGCTGGCTCCCGCTCTCGACCTCCAGGGCATCGCCAACATGTACCAGCAGCTCGCGGAGGGGTATTTCGCCATGGTGATCACCGGCCCCTGGAACCTCGGCGAGTTCCGCAAGCGGATGCCGCCCGAGATGCAGGACCGCTGGGCCACGGCGCCGTTGCCCCCGCCGGAGAAGGGGATGCCCCATCCCGGGCTGTCGCTTGCGGGCGGCTCCAGCCTCGTGCTCTTCCGCCAGGCGAAAAATCCGGAGGCGGCCTGGAAGTGGCTGGAGTACCTGTACGAGCCGGCGCAGCAGGCCCGTTTCTATGAGCTTTCCGGGGACCTGCCAGCCCGCCCTTCGGCGTGGAAGCTGGCCGGGCTCGCCGACGATCCCAGGGCAGTCGCGTTCCTGGACCAGCTCGGGAGCGTCGCGCCCACGCCCAAGGTGCCGGAGTGGGAGCAGATCGCCACCCGGGTGGCCGAATGCGCCGAGCAGGTGATGCGCGGAGGACGGGACCTCGACGAGGCGCTCGCCGCTCTCGATGCCGACGTGGACCGAATTCTCGAGAAGCGGCGCTGGATGCTGGACCGGGCCGCGGAGGAGGGGAAGTGACTCCCGCAGGGATCGAGGAACAGAAGGGCACCCCCGCCGAAAAGCGGGCAGCCTGGCTGCTGCTTTCGCCCGCCCTGGGCGCCATCGGCCTCTTCTTCGCTGTCCCGCTGATCGCGGCCCTCCTCCTGTCGCTCACCGACTTTGACATCTACGCCCTGGCCGATCCGCGGAACACACGCTTCGTGGGCGCCGGGAACTACGCGCGGCTGCTGAGCGATCCCCTGTTCTGGAAGGTGCTGCGCAATACTCTTGTCTTCGTCGCGGTCGGCGTGCCGCTGACGCTGGCCGCGTCACTCGGGGGCGCTCTCCTGGTGCATTCGAAGCTGGCACGGTGGCGCGGCCTCTTCCGTACCATTTTCTTCGCGCCGGTAGTGACCACGCTGGTCGCGGTGGCCGTGGTCTGGCGCTACCTCTACCATCCGCGTTACGGCCTCATCAACCAGATGCTCGGCTTCGTGGGCCTGCCGCCGATTGACTGGCTTGGCGATCCGGCTTGGGCCACGGTGGCCATCACCCTGCTCGCGGTCTGGCGCAGCTTTGGTTACGGCCTGGTGATCTATGTCGTCGGGCTCCAGAGCATCCCCGTGTCGCTCTACGAGGCGGCCCAGCTCGACGGCGCCAGCCCGTGGAGGCAGCTCCGGAACATCACCCTGCCGCTGATGGTGCCGACCACTCTGTTTGTGGGAGTGCTCACGACCGTGGGCCTGTTCCAGATCTTCGCCGAGCCTTATGTAATGACACGGGGCGGTCCGCTGTACGCGACGACATCGATCACTCTTCTGATGTATCAGCAAGGTTTCCGGTGGTGGAACCTCGGCAATGCCGCGGCGATCGCCTTCGTGCTCTTCGCGCTGATCATCGCCGCCACCGGCCTGCAGGTGCTTGTCCGCGGGAGGAAGAGCGCGTGAGCCGCCGGCGGTGGGGCGTGAGCCGCAGGCGGTGGGGAATACTGGCCGTGAACGGCGCGCTGCTGCTCCTCGCGGTGCTCACCGCGCTCCCCCTGCTGTGGATGATCTCGGCCTCGCTGATGCCCGCGGGCGAGGCCATGACCCTGCCGGCGCGCCTGCTGCCGTCGCGGCCGACGCTGGAGCACTACGGGGTCCTCTTCAATCGCCTCGCCCTCGGGCGGACGTTCGCCAACACCCTGCTGCTGGCGTCGATGGTTACCGGAGTTTCGCTGCTCTGCAACTCCATGGCGGGGTACGCCTTCGCCAAGCTGCGCTTCCGCGGCCGGGACCGTCTCTTCGCGCTCCTGCTCGCGACGCTGGTGGTGCCGCCGCAGGTCACGGTTCTGCCGCTTTTCCTGGAGATCCGCGCGCTCGGCCTCGTCAACTCCTTCGGCGGCATCCTGGTCGCGGGCATCGCCACGGTCTTCGGAATCTTTCTCGTCCGCCAGTTCGCGCAGGGCATCCCCGACGAGCTGCTCGACGCGGCGCGCCTCGACGGCGCCTCGGAGTGGAGGATCTACTGGTCGGTGGTGCTGCCGCTGCTGCGGCCGATCCTGATCACCCTGGGAGTGTTCACGTTTCTCACCTCGTGGAACGATTTCATGTGGCCCCTGATCGTGCTCACGGACGAGAGCAAGTACACGCTGCCGGTGGCGCTCGCCAACCTCTCCGGAGAGCACGTGCAGGATACGGAGCTGATGATGGCGGGAGCGGTGGTGACCGTACTGCCGGGGCTCCTCCTGTTCCTGGCCGTGCAGCGGCAGTACATCGAGGGGATCACGATGGGAAGCGTCAAGGAATGAGCCCTCACCCCCGTCCCCTCTCCCGCCTCCCCAACCCCCTCGCCGGGAGAGGGGCGCCCCCACACACCCCTGGAAATCCGTTCCCCCCTCTCCCAGGGAGGGGGTTGGGGAGGTGGGAGAGGGGGGGTAGGGGGGTGAGGGTTCTGCTTCTGCTCCTTTTCCTCCTGGGAGCAACACCGTCTCCCCAGGTGCTGGACAGCTTCGAGGAGATCTCCGGCTGGAAATCGGTTCCGTCGGACGGCGTCTCCCTGGATCTTTCGCAGGCCGAAGGGGTGAGCGGGAAGGCCCTGCGCCTGGACTTCGACTTCCACGGCGGCGCGGGCTATGCCGTGGCGCGCAAGGAGCTGCCGTTTTCCCTGCCCGAGAACTACGAGATCTCCTTCCGGTTGCGCGCCGAGGCGCCGGTCAACAATCTCGAATTCAAGCTGGTCGATCCCACGGGCGATAACGTCTGGTGGGTGAACCGCCGCAACTTCCAGTTTCCCCGCGACTGGACGGAAGTCCGCCTCAAGAAACGGCACATCCAGTTCGCCTGGGGACCGCTCGGGGGCGGAGAGATCCGCAATGTAGCGGCCTTGGAGCTTGCGATCACGGCCGGGACCGGGGGCAAAGGCACCGTCCTGCTCGACGAGCTGACCCTCCGCCCTCTGCCGCCGGCGCGACCCTATGATCGCACGCCGCAGGTCGCCTCTTCCGCGAGCGGGATCTCGATGGACTTCCTGGAATCCCGCGAGTACGGCGGTCTTGTGATCGATTGGGGGAAAGGACCGCACGCGTCGCGCTACGAGGTTCAGATCTCGGACGACGGCTCGGAGTGGAGGACGGTCCGCGCGGTCGAAGGGAGCGATGGAGGAAAGGATTATTTCTTCCTGCCCGAGACGGAGTCCCGCCATCTGCGGCTGCGGTTCCTGGAGGGCTCCGGCGTCCCGAAGATCGACGTGAAGCCGCTGGAGTGGGCCACCACGCCCGAGGCCTTCTTCACCGAGATTGCCAGGGACTCGCCGAGAGGCTCCTATCCCCGCTGGCTCGCGGGCGAGCAGTCGTACTGGACCGTGGTCGGGGTCCCTGGCGACACGGCCGAGGCTCTCTTCAACGAGGACGGCATGCTGGAGAGCGGCAAGGGCGGGTTCTCCATCGAGCCCTTCCTGGAGCAGGACGGCCGCCTCGTCACCTGGAGCGGCGTGCGGTCGAAGCAATCTCTTGCGGATGGCTACCTGCCGATCCCCTCGGTCACCTGGGAGAGCGGCACGCTGATCCTGGAAGTCACCGCCTTTGCCACGGGCGAGCCGGGTGCCTCGGTCCTTCGGGCGCGCTATCGGGTGTTCAACCGTGGCGCCGCCAACGCGCGCCCGCGGCTCCTTCTGGCGATCCGGCCGTTCCAGGTCAACCCGTCGTGGCAGTTCCTCGGCAACCCGCCCGGCGGAGTCGCACAGATCCGGGAGATTTCTTTCGATGGATCGGTCACCGTTGATGGAAAGAAGGTGGAGACGAGCGTGCCGCCCTCGGGCTTCGGAGCCGCCACGTTCGACCAGGGCTCGATCGTCGAGCACCTGCGGAATCTACCCAAACGCACGCGAGTCTCCGATCCCTTCGGCTACGCCTCGGCGGCCCTGGCCTGGGACCTTGCCATCCCTGGCGGAGAGGCGCGGGAAGTGGAAGTGGCGATCCCCCTGCACGAGACCCTGACTCCGGGGACGCTCGACGACGCCGTCCGCGCCTGGAGATCCGAGCTGGACCGCGTTGAGATCCGGCTGCCCGCGGCCGAGGATCTCGTCCGAACGTACAAGAGCACGCTCGCCTACATTCTGATCAATCAGGATGGGCCAGCCATTCAGCCCGGCTCCCGCTCCTACGAGCGTTCCTGGATCCGCGACGGCGCCCTGACAGCTACGTCTCTTCTGCGCCTGGGGCACGAGGAGGAAGCCCGCGATTTCCTTGCCTGGTACGCGCCTTTCCAGTTCGAGAATGGAAAGGTCCCCTGCTGCGTGGACTATCGCGGTGCGGACCCCGTGCCGGAGAACGACAGCCACGGCGAGCTGCTCCACCTGGCGGCCCAGGTCTACCGTTTCACGGGAGACCGGGAGCTCATCTCCCGGCTCTGGCCGAACATCGAAAAAGCCGTGGGCTACATCGACGAGCTTCGCCAGCAGCGCCGGACCCCGGAGTACCGGACTCCGGAGAAGCTCCCGTACTTCGGCCTCCTCCCCGAGTCGATCAGCCACGAGGGTTATTCGGACAAGCCTGTCCATTCCTACTGGGACGACTTCTTTGCACTCCGCGGCCTGAAGGATGCCGCGGACCTCGCCAAGGCGATGGGGAAGACGGAGCAGGCAGCCGGCTGGGCGAAGATCCGCGACGAGTTCCGGACCGACTTCCTGGCCTCCATCCGCCGCACCATCGCCCTGCACGGCACCGAGTACATCCCCGCCTCGGTGGAGAAGGGGGACTTCGATCCCACCTCCACCAGCATTGGCATCGCGCCGGGGGGCGAGCTCGCGGACCTGCCGCAGGCCGAGCTGCGCCACACATTCGAGAGGTACTACCGGGAGTCCATCGCCCGGCGGGACGGCACGCGGAAGTGGGACGCGTACACTCCCTACGAGCTGCGGACGATCCGCACCTTCGTCCGTCTCGGCTGGCGCGACCGCGCCCACGAGCTGCTCGACTTCTTCATGAACGACCGCCGCCCCGCCGCCTGGAACCACTGGGCGGAGGTGGTCTGGCGCGAGCCCCGGAACCCCAAGTTCATCGGCGACATGCCCCACACCTGGGTCGGCTCGGAGTTCCTCCACTCCTTCCTCGACCTCTTCGCCTACGTCCGCGAGCCGGACGGCGCGCTAGTCCTGGGGGACGGCCTCCTGCCAACCTGGAACGACGTGACCGTTCGGGGATTGCGGACGGAGTACGGCCCGCTCGACTTCTCGGTGTCTCCGGCGGGGGAGGGGGTGCGCTACCGGATTTCAGGCCCGGCCGTGCCTCCGGGCGGTATCATCGCGCGGTGGCAGGGCAAGGAAGTCGTCGTGCGCGAGCTGCCGGCGGAAGTAGTCGTCCGTCCCTGAGGGCGGTCTTTCTCACCGTCTTCCTCTTAGCCGGCTGCACTCCCGTCCTCCAACCACCGTACCGCGAGTTCGCGGAGGTGGACCGCCTCCTGGAACGCTACCAGGAGCGCGGCGCCTTCCCAGGCGGTGTTCTGGCGGTGGGGGATGGGAAGGGCCTGATCCACCTGCACCCGTTCGGACGCCTCTCCTATGACGAGGACGCTCCGGCGGTCACCGTGGCCACGCTCTACGACCTCGCCAGCCTGACCAAGGTGGTGGCCGCCACGACCATGGCGATGATCCTGGTCGACGAGGGGCGTCTCGACCTCGACCGGCCGGTGCAGGGCTTCCTTCCGGAATTCCGATACGGCGACGTCACCGTGCGCCACCTGCTCAGCCACTCCTCCGGCCTTCCCGCGCTGGCGCCGTTCTTCCGGGAGATCCGCGGCAAGGAGGCCTACGTCGAGCGCATCCAGGCCATGGACCTCGTCTATCCCACCGGCAGCAAGTCCATCTACAGCGACCCGGGCGTCATCCTCCTGGGAGAGATCCTTGAAAAGGCGGCGGGCCAGCCGCTGGAGGTCTTCGTAGAGGAGCGGGTCTTCGAGCCGCTGGGGATGCGCGACACCCGCTACCGGCCGCCCCCCGAGCTGCGGCCCCGGATCGCGCCGACTGAGGAAGACCCCTGGCGCGGCCGGCTGATCCAGGGCGAGGTGCACGACGAGAACACCTTCGCCATGGGTGGCATCGCTCCCCACGCCGGCCTCTTCGGCACGGCCGGAGACCTGTCTCGCTTCGCCGAGATGATGTTGAACGGTGGAATCGTCTCCCGCGAGACGATCGAGCTGTTCACCCGCCGGGCGGGCATCCCCGGATCGGATCGAGCCCTCGGCTGGGATACGAAGTCCGCCGAAGGGTCTTCCGCGGGCACGCTCTTCTCCGACCGTTCCTTCGGCCACACCGGCTTCACCGGCACCTCTCTCTGGATCGACCCCGAGAGGCAGCTCTACGTCATCCTCCTCACGAACCGGGTCCATCCCACGCGGGAGAACAACCTCATCCGCGAGGTCCGTCCGGCGGTGGCCGATGACGTGGTCCGCGCTCTCAAGAGCCCTTAGCCGATGTTCACAAGGCTACGCTCTCAGATAGGGGGCCGCTCATCCGCCCATCATCCGCTCATCATCCGCCCATCATCCGGGTTGCCGGGTGCGGCGGGTATACAGCGCTTCGTGGAAGGGCTTGCCCTTGCTGGCAAGCTGGAGCTCGCGGTCAGCGGGTTGAGGGCGATCATCCGCAGCAGCCGGCCGGTCATGAGCCGGCCCGGGGGCGGCAGCTTCTCCTGCCTGGCCGCAACGGCGACCCGCTCCGCGACCGGCTTGGCGAGGTCGACCGCGGTCACGGCAGCCGTCCGGAAGGTCTCCAGGCTCTGCAGCACCTTTTCCAATTCGTCCGCGTGGTGTGTGCCCGCTGCTCGCGATGATGAGCCTCCTGCTGCGCGTGCACGGCCTCCTGCTCGCGATGGAAAGTCGCGCGCAGCTCCAGACTGGCCAATACCTCCTCCACCGACAGCTTCGCGCTCATTCCGGGGTCTCCCTCCTACAGGTTGCGGTGAACTGGCTGAAACGGGAGGATAGCACGCCGAGATGCGTTGTATCTCCGCAGCTTGCGGTAGAGAACGTCAACTTGCGATGTAAATCTCCAAATTGCGGCTGGTCGCGGAATTTTGCGGTGGGTAAGACAGTGTTGCGGCGCGTTGACGCTATTTGCCGCAACTTCAATTCTGATTGCGGTGGATTTGGCGAATTTGCGGTGGAAATCTGGTATTTGCGGCTTACCGAGTTGGGTATTGCGGTAGGTTCGGCGGCCTTGCGGTAGACAAAGTAATCTTGCGGTCGAACTGCGGAAGATGCGGCGGGTGGTCAGATGTTGCGGTGAACGATTCATGTCTACCGCAACTTTCGTCCAAGTTGCGGTGGAGAGCGGGATCTTGCGGCTCGCGGGGGTAGTTGCGGCAGGAGAGCCATCCTTGCGGTGGATTACGGCGTTCGAGCTGCGGCGAGCCCCGCGGCGACCGTGATCAGCGATCCCGCCAGAGCAAATGCTCCCGCGCCGCATCATCCAGCGGGCGGCGCTCGCCGGCCTTGTCGCGGGCTTCGCGGGCATGACCTGGGTCTACTTCGGCACCTCGCTGGCCTGGCCCTGAAGGAGCTAAGCAGTCCAAGATCGTTTCAAGGCGATTGGGTAGCTTTCGGCTCAACACAGCTCGCGATTGTCGTCGAGGATGACTAAGTAGTTGTTGTTTGAGTGTAAGTCGATTCCGCAGTACACTTTCACCGTGCTCCTCCTTCCTGTGGATTGGCCTCCCGACGAGCTTACCGCTCGTCAGAAGGAGGAGCCTTCTGAATGATCATCACCCGAAAGATTCCGGCGCCGGGACAGCCAGCCTCTGCCTCAGCCCCGACTATCACCTGAAGATCTCGCGGGCTCCGGCGAGCGAGCTCGTCGACCTCGTCATCACCAGCCTAGCCGCCCTCGGAGGAAGCGCCTGTCATCAATCACCCGAATTCCCCCACGGGCGATCATCAACCTCCTCCCTCTCTCCTGGTGCCCTTTCTCGCCGCCGGGCCTGTGGAGCCTGTGGCAGCGCGCTGTCTGCGCTGTCCAAGGAGCTGTGGGAAAAGCACTTAAAGCTTTTTCCATAGCTCCGTCAGGATCATCCATAGGTCACCATCCTGCCAGACCGTCTAGGGGGGACGCCGAGTGATCGCAAAGGGGGAAATCTGATGATCGGTGACACGGAAGGCGCTCGGCGCGAACATCGTTCACCTCCAGGGTCGGTATGTCTCCCATGGGGTTAGCGACCAGCAGGCCCTGTGGCCGCTTCCCGGAACGCCGCCAGGAAGAGCCGCCTTCAACGCTTGACGGGCAGCTTTGGTAGGGCACGTGGTGGGGGACGCTCATTTCGCCGGTCTGTCAGGCAGGGCCCAACTCGCCGCGAGGCCCGCGGCGACCGTGAGCAGCGAGCCCACTAAGGCGTACCAGGTCCCGCTTCAACATTCACCCGGCTCGTGGTGGGCCGGAGCGGCGGGCTTCAGCCGCCGATTCCCTTCCCTGCGTGCGCGAATCGGTCAGTCCCCCTTCGTTGTGCGTGGTCCCGGCCGTTTGATGGGCTGCGGATTGCGAGTCGGATCCTTCGGCACGCCACTTAACGCGCCCTTTGATACGTTCTGGCAGCCGCGATTGATTTTCCAGTGCACCGCATGGGCACCGTTGCTTTCGCCGGTGCTGGAGCCATCATATTCCGCATAGAGTTGGTCGTCTGGCAGCGTCTGTGTCGCGGGATCGAACGCCCCGCCGCCAACGCGCGCCCAAACGGCGCGCACGACAAAAGGCCCGGGACAATCTGAACCGAGCTCGCTCTCATCGTGTCTCAGAGCTGTCACCCGCAGTTGCGCGCACGTCGACGCCGATGTGCCTTTCACGTAGACATAGTGAATCTCGACAATATCGGGCGACCACGGATCGTCTTCGATTTCAGAGATGGAGTCTCCGCACGGCCCCCATGGGATGTGTGCGCCGGATCCGGGGAAACCCATATTCTCGTTATCTTCCGCCTGGTGCATCCCGTGCTCGGCGGGATTGTGATGATGAATATTGCAGAGCCGCCAATCCTCGTTCGAGTAGCTGAGGAAGCACCACCCGCCGGTTTTTTTGCTCACGGAAGACGGGGCCGGGTTTTTGAAATCCGGATATTTACGCGTGATGGGTTGCGGCGACTGGACGGCCGGGGGGGGCTGTGCCTGCGCATGGAGCGTGAACAGCATGACCGGTGCGGCGACCACCGCCGTGAGAATCCTTCGAGTGAGCAGTTGTCGTTTACCTCTCCACCGCATGAGTTGTTTCGGATGTTCGGTTGCCGCAGTAGTAGTGTTCTCGGGAAGACCCAGGGGTTCGCTAATGCATCCGTTGTGAACGGCGGTCACGTACTTGCCGGTCGAGGTTCTGAGCGCGATTTTGATGACAATCTCCTTCTTTAAAGGTGTCGCCATAACCTTATGCTTGGCGGGGTTCATGGCTTTCTCTTTCTCGCGGCGCTTGCGCCACTCGAATAAGTTCCACGTAATGGAAACCAGCTCGCTTTGAGTGAAACCACTGCTGAAAGTCGCAGTGTACTTAGCCGCATCTATGGAGTGATGCCAGGGCTCGGAGAATTGCAGGTGGAGAATAAATTCCGTGGAATAGGTGGGAATAGGTTCTCCCGAATAAGTTCCCGCCGGGTGTAGAAAGGAGAACTCGCTGATGCATCCTTCGGCCTTGCTCAGACCGGTGCCGCGGCGTTTGACCCGGAGCGGCGGCTCTATGCCATCCTTCTCACGAACCGGGTGCATCCCACACGGGAGAACAACTAGCCCATGAGCCTCAACCATGACTTCTTGCTGGTCGACCGCTCGGTTCATCCCGAGATGGACTACAGCGGGCAACACCACTCCGGAGATGCGATCCTCCTTCGAGGAGGAGCCCCAATCCGGGGCCTATGACGTGCTGGAGCTCGATCGCGACGAGCTGGTCGGCAAGCTCAGGCGCCTTGCGGAGTGGACGCAGGCCGTCACAGTCAATCCCGATCTCTACGTGCTTCACCTGGGAATTTGAAGTAGCTCGCCGCGAGCCCCGCGGCGACCGTGATCAGCGATCCCGCCAGGGCATACCAGGGCCAGGCCAGCGAGGTGCCGAAGTAGACCCAGGTCATGCCCGCGAAGCCCGCGACGAGGCCCGCGAGCGCCGCCCGCTGGCTGATGCGGCGCGGGAGCATCCCCAGGAAGAAGACCCCGAGCACGATCCCGGTCGTGAAGGCGGCGATCCCCAGGACGCTGCTCACGATCGAGGACTGCACCCACTGGCCCGCGATCCCGACCGCGATCTGCACCGCTCCGAACACCGCGGTCAGGATGCGGGTCAATCGCAACTGGCGCTCCGGCGAGACTCGCCTCCCCGGGAGATACAGGTCGTTGACGGCCACGGTAGCGCACGAGTTGAGGGAGCTCGTCATGGCTGCGGCGAAGATGGCTCCGAGCAGCAGCCCCACCATGCCGACCGGCAGCTCGTCCAGGATGAAGCGGGCGAAGATCCGGTCCGGACGGTCGAAGGGCACGGCGGGCGGGTTGAGCTGGTAGAAGCTCCAGAGGCCGACGCCGATCAGCAGGAAGAGGGCGAACTGCGCCACCACGATCAGCCCGCTCACCCAGACGGCGCGCCGGGCTGCCGGGAGCCCGCGGGCGGACAGATAGCGCTGCACCATGAGCTGATCCACGCCGTGGGAGCCGAGCGTGATGAACGCGCCTCCCACCAGGCCGGCCCAGAGGCCGTAGGGCTCGCTCCAGTCGAGGGTGAGATCGAATGCGCGAAACTTGCCGGCCGCCTGTCCCATCTCGACGAGCTGGTCCCATCCCCCCGGCAGACGGGCAAGGATAGCGGCCAGGGCCACCAGCGCTCCCGCCAGGTAGAGAAAGAACTGGATCAGGTCGGTCCACAGCACCGCCCGCATCCCGCCCACGTAGGTGTAGACGACCGTGGTGATCCCCAGCGCCGCCACGGCCCAGGGGATGGAGATGCCCGTCATCTCCTGGAGCACGAGGGCGGAGAGGAAGAGCCGCAGGCCGTCGGCCAGGCTGCGGGTGAGGATGAAGAGCACCGACGCGGTCTGCTTCGTGGCCCCGCCGAACCGGCGGTCGAGGACTTCGTACGACGTGAAGAGGGTGCCCCGGAAGTACTCGGGCAACAGGAGGAAGGCGACCGCGAAACGGCCGATCAGGAAGCCGAGCGCGATCTGGAGCCAGGTGAAGTCCCGCTCGTACGCGAAGCCCGGAATGCTCAGGAAGGTGACGGCGCTGGTCTCGGTGGCGAGGATCGAGAAGAGGATCAGCCACCAGGGCAGGTCCCGGCTCCCCACGGCGTACTCGGCCACGTCGCGCGCTCCCCGGCCCAGCCAGGAGCCGAGCGCGACCATGCCGGCCATGTAGCCGACGAGGATCGCGAGGTCGAGAAGGCCGATGCTCATCCGAGGCGCGATGTTACGATATTGCCGGACTCCGTCATCGACCGAGGGAGGCAAGGAAATGGCCCTGCGAGCGCTCCTCGTCCTGTTGTGCCTGCTGCTCCCCAGCTTCGCGGATGCCGCACATGCCTCCGGCGCGGCGGAGATCCTGCGCCGGATGCTCACCCGCTACGAGGAGATGGAGACCTATTCATCCGGCGTGCGGACCGTCCACGAGCTCACCGACTCTGCCGGCAAGGTCAACCGCTATGAGACGGCCGGGTCGGTCCGCCTCACAAAGCCGGCCTACTACCGCATCACCTGGGTCTGGCAGCCCTCGGACGGCAGCCCCCAGGAAGGCGACCTCTGGAGCTCCGGGCAGGGGCCGCGCCTGCGCCTCCGGGACCGGTATTACAAGATGCCGGATGACGTCATGGCCTTCGCGAGCGCGACCGGGGTCTCGCAAGGGGCCGCACATACGATCCCGTCGTTGTTCTTTCCCTTTCTCCAGGGGCAGCGGGTGTTGGGGAACCTCGCGGATCTCCGGCTCCTGCGCAGCGAGGAGGTGGATGGGGAGCCTTGCTACGTGCTCGCTGGAACCTCGCCCACCTCGGGGGAGATGGTCCTCTGGATCTCGGAGGCGCGCCTGCTTCTCCTTCGCCAATCGTACAGCGTCCGCCCCAGCGAGATCTCCCTGCCGTCGCCCGGTGACGACGAGATCGCGGACGAGATCCGGCGCTCGGGCGGCGAGGCGACCGAAGAGTCCATCCAGGCGATGAAGAGCGTCCTGGAAATGGCGCGCGGCCTAGTCAAGGCAGGCGGATGGTCCTCGCAGATCACCGAGACCTACTCCGCGATCCGGATCGACACGGAGCTGGAGACGCGGGACTTCGCCGTCGCGATTCCCGAGGGGGCGGTGCTGCTCGATTCGCCCTGGGCCGACGTCGCGGATGCGCTCCCCAAGGTCAAGCTGCCGGTTCCCGCGGAGCAAAAGCCTTGATTCGGATCGGGCTCACCTTTGCCGGGGAGCTGCGGTCAGAGAGCTTTCAGGTCGTCTCGCGGGCGGAGTAGAGACAGGTCTACCAGGAACCGATCCGTCACTTCAGTAGAGAAGAGACCCCTCACCCCCGTCCCCTCTCCCATCGCACTCCCTTCCCCCGGGAGAGGGGCGCCCCCTTCCCAGGTTTCTCCCCCTCTCCCGGTGGGTGGGAGGGGATGGGAGAGGGGGTTGGGGGGGTGAGGGGCCTCTCAGTAGAGGCAGGCGCCGCGGGTGCGGATCACTTCGGAGTAGAACCGGGCGCTCGCCTTGGGTGTGCGGCGCTGGGTCTCGAAGTCCACGTGGACGATGCCGAAGCGCTTCGAGTAGCCCAGGCTCCACTCGAAGTTGTCCAGGAGCGACCAGGCGAAGTAGCCGCGCAGGTCCACCCCCTTCTGCATGGCCTCGTGGACGGCCAGCAGGTGAGTCCGGAAGTAGCTCACGCGGAGCGGATCGGACAGCTCGCCGCCTTCGACAGTCGGGGGATCGTAGAAGGCGGCCCCGTTCTCGGTGACGTAGAGCGGGAGGTCGCCGTAGTTCTCCTTGATCCAGACCAGCGTGTTGGTGAGGCCGGGCGGGTAGACCTCCCAGTCCGTCTCCGTGTAGATGTGGCGGGTCTGGCGCACCCGGCCGGCCTTCACGGGCAGGGCGCTCGGGTCGTTGCAGGTGACGCTCCGGGTGTAATAGTTGATGCCGAGGAAGTCGATCGGCTGGCGGATGTGGTCGAGGTCCGCCTGGGGGAAGTCCGGCCAGGCCTCGCCGAAGATCTCCCGCAGCTCCTCCGGATAGCGGCCGTGGATGACCGGGTCGAGGTACTGCCGGTTCATGTAGGCCTCGGCGCGGGCCGTGGCCGCGAGGTCCTCGGGGCTGTCCGAGGCCGGGTCCTTGGGCTCGATGTTGACCACGATCCCGATCCGGTGCTTGCCCTCGGCGCGGTAGGCCTGGACCGCGGAGGCGTGGGCGCGCAGCAGGTTGTGCGAGGCGATCGGCGCCTCGAAGAGGTTCTTGTGCCCGGGCGCCAGGGCGCCATGGAGATAGCCGCCGTCGGTCACCACCCAGGGCTCGTTCAGGGTCGCCCACATCTCCACCCGGTCGTCGAGCGCCCGGAACAGGACCGAGCCGTACTCGGCGAACCAGTCCGCGATGTCCGGGTTGAGCCATCCGCCGCGGTCGTCGAGCGCCGCGGGCAGGTCCCAGTGATAGAGGGTGACGGCGGGCTGGATGCCGTTCGCCAGCAGCGCGTCGACGAGACGGCGGTAGAAGTCGAGCCCGCGCTCGTTGACCCGGCCCTTGCCCTCGGGAAGGATGCGGCTCCAGGAGACGCTGAACCGGTAGGCGTTCAGCCCGAGCTCGCGCATGAGCCGGACGTCCTCTTCATACCGGCGGTAGTGGTCGCAGGCCACGTCGCCGGTCTCGCCGTTCTTCACCAGCCCGGGCGTGTGGGTGAACCGCTGCCAGTTGCTCGGGCCGGCTCCGTCCGCGAGGGGCGATCCCTCGATCTGGTAGGCGGAGGTCGCAGCGCCCCAGAGGAAACCTTCCGGGAATCGGTCCTGACTCATGGCGCGATGGAGTTTATGAGAACGGTTACATCCTGTCCACGCGCTATGCTCGACCCGATGGAGAGACCGGGTGTGCTCACCGCCCTGATCCGCGGCATGAGAGGGCGATGCCCCCGCTGCGGACAGGCGCCGATGTTCCAGGGCTGGAACCATCTGCACGATCGCTGCGCGGTCTGCGGGCTCGCGCTGGAGGCGCGCAGCGGGGACACCTGGTTCTTCATGTACATGAGCACGGCCGGGCTGACCGGGACGATCGTGGTGATCATGTTCCTGCTCCGGCCGCGGGTGCTGTGGGTCGGGCAGCTCCTTGTGATGATCGCGGCCGTGGCGGTGATCGGGCTCACCCTCCCCCTGCGCAAGGGGGTGGCGATCGCCCTGGATTACCTGATCACCCGCCGGGCGGGGGAGCTGTAGGGGCGGCCCTTGTGGCCGCCCTCCGCCCAGGGCACCCACAAGGGGTGCCCCTACACAGAGGGTGTACCCATCATTTCAAGCCTGACAGAGGACTAGGAGGGCGGCTGAGCCGTGACCGGAGCGCCCTGAGCGCCCTCGCCACCTTCGAGCCGCCCGAGGACCCGCTGCGCGATCAGCTTGGCGATGTAGATCGACCGCGGAGAGTTATCGGTCCTGGCGGTGATGACGAGCACGAGGTTGCCCTTGAGCACGTGGAGCTGGTGGAGGTCGCCGCCCGCGAAGATGGCCTTCTCGCCCAGGCCGGGGACCTCCTGGACCTCGCCGCCGGAGAGCCGCTTCAGGAAGTCGCGGGTACTCTCCATGCTGCGGGCCGCCGCCCGTGGAGTTTTCGCCGGACGGATCTCCAGTCCCAGGACCCGCGGCTGATCGGAGGTGCCGGTATTGAAGGAGCAGGCCAGCGGATTGCCGCTCCTGGAGGCGTCGTCGAACGTGCTGCTCATGGGCGCCACCGGCCGGTTGCCGTTGAACTGCAGGGCGTCGCGGACGGTGAACAGCTCGCAGGCGTTGAGGGACGCCGGATCGATGATCGTCCCCTCCGGCCCGTCGGCATCGGAGCCGCAGGCGGCCAGGAGCATGGCGAGCAGGAGCACCGGAAACGTTCTCTTCAGGACCATCGGATCTCCCTCCCTCCTCGTTTGGACCTCCATTCTAGTCTGAAGGTTCTGGTAAAGTTTGGACGAGGATTTCATGGAACAGCTTGAGGCGACTCCGAACGTGGCTCCGAACGTGGATGAAGAGGCCGGCGACTCCCGGTGCCTCTATCTGCCCGGGGACATGACGTCCTGCCTCCTGGCGGCGATCCAGGAGCTCAACAGCGCGTCCGACCTCCGCTCCGGGCTGGCGGGGATGGCCGGCCTGCTGCACAACGTCCTCCAGCACGACTACTTCTGCGTCCTCCTGCTCGACGAGCTCGGCCGCGAGCTGCGCTACGAGCTGGCGGCCGGGGTTCCCCCCGAGGTGGCGGAGCACTGGCGCTTCGGCATGGGGCAGGGGCTGGTCGGGACCGTGGCGAAGACGGGCCGGGCGGTCCGGGTCGGTGATGTCCAGGAGGACAAGCGCTACATCCGGGCCGTGGACCGCACCCGTTCGGAGCTGGTGGTGCCCCTCGCCACCAAGAACCGGACGATCGGCGTGCTCGACATCGGCAGCTTCGAGCCCCACCACTTCACGGACGAGCACGAGACCCTGATGGTCTCCCTGGCCGGGTTCCTGGCCAGCGCCATCGAGACGGCGCAGCTCTATCAGAACCTGAGGGAGCAGGCGCGCACGCTGTCGCTCCTGCACGAGGTCAGCCGCGAGGTGAGCTCGATCCTGGACCGCCGCCGCCTGCTGGAGCGGGTGGCCGAGCTGGTCCGCCGCCTGATCGAGTACGACATCTTCAGCGTGATGCTCTGGAACGAGGAGCAACAGCTCCTGGAGCCATGGATCTCGTTCCAGCGGGATGGCCGGGTGGTGTCAGGCCTGCGGCCCACGACGCTGGGCGTAGGGCTGTCCGGCACGGCGGCGGCCCTGCGGCAGTCGTTGCGGGTACCGAACGTCCATCTCGACCCGCGCTACCTGGCCTGCCAGGACGGAATCGACATCCGCTCGGAGCTGGTGGTGCCGCTGGTGTTCGAGGACCGCCTGCTCGGCGTGATCGACCTGGAGAGCAAGGAGTACGACGCCTTCACCTCCCGGCACGAGCAGCTCCTCTCGACCCTGGCCGCCTCGCTGGCCATCGCCCTGGAGAACGCGCGGCTCTACGAGCAGGTCCGGCAGGACGAGCAGCGTCTCAAGGACGACGTGACCATGGCGCAGCGCATCCAGCAGGCCCTGCTCCCACGCGCGACCCCCTGGCTGTCGGGGTTCCAGATCGGAGTGGCCTACGAGCCGGCCCGGGACCTGGGCGGGGACTTCTACGACTTCCTGCCTTATGGGGAAGGCCGGCTGGCGGTGGCGGTCGGGGACGTGGCGGGCAAGGCACTCCCCGCGGCGCTCTACGGCTCGTTCGCCATCGGGCTGCTCCGCGAGTACGCGGCGCACGGCGAGTTCCGTCCGGCGCAGGTGTTGGAGGACCTGAACTGCAAGCTGCTGCACGTCCGGGTGGACCGCCGCTTCCTGGCCATGATCTTCGCAGTTGTGGACAGCGCCGACCGGAGCCTCACGCTGGCAAGCTCGGGTTTGCCCTACCCGTATCTGGTCCGGGGAGGACAGGTGGAGCCGGTCCTGATGGCCGGCCTGCCCCTCGGCCTGCTGCCCGAACGGACCTACGACGAGGTGCGCCTGGAAGTTCAACCCGGAGACGTGGTGGTGATCTGCTCGGATGGCATCGAGGAGAGCCGCAACGGGAGCGAGGAGGACTTCGGCGGCGACCGTGTCCGGGAGGTCCTCCGGGGACTCGCCTCTGGAACTGCCTACGAGATTGCCGACGGTCTCCTGGACGCCTGCCGCCGCTACTCCGGCCGGAGCGGTGCCGCGGATGACCGGACGGTGGTGGTGATCAAGGTGGCGTGAGGGCGAGACGGAAGTTCCCTTCCGGCAAGATGCGCGTTATGATTCGAGGGATGAGCCCCACCGCCGATGCGGTAGGCCGCCTCGCAGCAGGAGGCATGCATGTCTGAACCGGCACTGCCGCTGGCATCTCTCGAGGACGGGCAGGACTGGCCTGCCCAGGGCGAATGGACGTATGAGGACTACCTGCGCCTCCCCGACGACGGCCGGCGTTACGAGGTCATCCGGGGGGTTCTCTACGTGGCGCCATCGCCAAACTACGACCATCAGTTCACTATCGCGAAGCTCACCCTCCGGATTGGCATCTTCGTGGAGGAGCGCGGTCTCGGGATCGTGCTGATGGCGCCCTTCGACATCCTGCTTCCAGCGGGTATTGCGACTCCTGTCCAGCCGGATCTCCTCTTCTTCCGGAAGGAAAATCGGCCTCAGCGAGGAGACAAGAATTTCAGGGGAGTGCCGGATCTCATGGTCGAGGTCCTGTCTCCCAGCACGCGGCTCTATGACCGCAGGATCAAGCTGAACGCTTACCGGGATGCGGGAGTGCCGGAGTTTTGGCTGGTGGACCCCTTGACCCGTACGGTCGTGGTCTACGGCTGGAAAGAGGGTCAGTTTATCGAGTTGGATCGCGGCGGCGCAGGCGATGAGGTCGGCTCTGTCGTGCTCTCCGATTTCCGGCTCCAGGTCACCGGGTTGTTCCCCTGATCAGCGGATCCGCCGCCTTCGGTTCCGGATGTAGTCCGCCAGGATGAACTCGCCCAGGTTGTAGGGCGAGGCGAAGTAGGCCCTCCCTCGGTTGATCTGGGTCAGCTTCTCCACGAACTGGGTCAGCATCGGGTCCGTGGCCAGCATGAAGGTCGTGATGACTACCTTCTGGCGGCGGCAGAGGTCCGCCTCTTCCAGGGTCAGGTTCACGATCTTCATGTCCAGGCCGAAGGGATTCTTGTAGATGCGGCCGCCTTCCGTGATCGCGGAGGGCTTTCCGTCCGTGATCAGGAAGACCTGCTTGTTCGGCTGCTTCTGACGGGAGAGCAGGCTCCTCGCGAGCTGCAGTCCTTCCCTGGTGTTCGTGTGGAACGGACCCGCGTTGATGTAAGGGAGATCGGTCAAGCCCACCTGCTCGGCGCGGTCCCCGAAGAGGATCACGGAGAGGTGGTCCTTCGGATACTTGGTGGTGATCAGCTCGGTCAAGGCCAGCGCCACCTTCTTGGCCGGCGTGATCCGGTCCTCGCCGTAGAGGATCATCGAGTGGCTGATGTCGATGGCCACGACCGTGGCGCAGGAGGTCAGGTGCTCGGTCTCGAAGACCTCCAAGTCCTCCTCGGCCAGGTTGAACTCGCCCTTGTTCCTCCGCATGGAGTTCTGGAGCGAGCGCGCGGGGTCGAGGAGGTGGATGTCGTCGCCGAACTTGTAGGGGCGCGTTTCGGGGAGGCGCTCGATTCCCTCGCCCGTGGCCGGGGTCGGGTGGTAGCCCGGGCCGGAGCGGTCGAGGTTCGAGAAGATCTCCTCGAAGGCGCTGCGCCGGATGCGCCGCTCGCCGCCAGCCGTGAGCTGCATGCCCCCCTCGCCGTCCCGGTTGACGAGTTGCTGGTCTTCCAGGGCTGCGAAGAAGGCTTCCAGGTCGACGTCTTCGGAGATGTGCCCCTCGCGCTGGAGGTAGCGCATCCAGTCCATGGCCTCCTCCACGTCGCCGCCCGTGGCCAGCACGAGCTGGTTGAACAGACGGAGGAGGTCCATCCCGGCGAGGAGCGCCTGGATGAGCGCGGGATCGAGGTAGAAGTACTGATGCCTCAGTTGATGTCTCCCCGGCTGCCCCGGCCGCCGCCTACATTCTTGCGCGGTTTGAGGAGCTGGAACTTGACCATTTCTTTGTAGCTGATCTGGCTGTCCATGTCGTTGCGGGCGAGCTTCAGGTGCTGGTGGAGGCCTTCCAGGGCCATCTCGGCGGCCAGCGCCCGCTCCTGCCGGGTACGGCCGAGCCTGCCCGTGAGGTCCGTCAGGCCGGGAACGCGGCCCAGCTCGGCCTCGTAGTCCGCGAAGGACTGCTCGTCCGAGAGCGTCACCGCGTTGCCCTCGGAGAACCAGCGGACGATCCGGGTATAGGGGCCTTTATCGTCCTCGCTGCCGCTGCCCAGCTCCTTGCCCACCTCGGGGAAGCGCTCGTCGAAGATCTTGCGGACGGCCTGGCCTACCAGACGCCGCGCCACCACCTCGGAGCCCTGCTGCTCGCCTTCGTAGACCATCTCGACCTTGCCGGTGATGGCGGGCAGCAGCATGTGGAGATCACAGAGGCGCGGGTAGACCGGGTCGTCTCCCGTGGCAAAGGCGCGGCGCTCCAGGTTGGAGACCAGCAGCTCCATGGCCGAGATGGCCACGCGGGCGCTCACGCCCGAGGACTGGTCCACGAGGTCGCTCTCCCGCGCCGCGAAGCTGATCTCCTCGACGAGGACTCGGACGTCGTCCGGCACCACCACGTTGGGGACATCGCGCTCGGTCCAGGCCTCCTGCCGGGTGATGTCGGCCGCGATGCGGACGTCCGGCGGGTAGTGGGTGAGGATCTGGGACGAGATGCGGTCCTTGAGCGGCGTGATGATGCTGCCGCGGTTCGTGTAGTCCTCCGGGTTGGCGGAGAAGCACATGAGGATGTCGAGCGGGATGCGCACGGGGAAGCCGCGGATTTGCAGGTCGCGCTCTTCGAGGATGTTGAAGAGGCCCACCTGGATGCGCGGCGCGAGGTCGGGCAGCTCGTTGATGGCGAAGATGCCCCGGTTCGTGCGCGGAATGATCCCGAAGTGGATCACCTCGGGGTCGGCGAAGGTGAGCTTGCGCGTGGCCGCCTTGATCGGATCGATGTCGCCGAGGAGGTCGGCGATGGACACATCCGGTGTGGCGAGCTTCTCGTTGTAGCGCTGCTCGGCGGTCATCCACTCGACGGGCGCGTCGTCACCGGCCTCGGCCACGAGCCGGTGGCCGCGGGTCGAGATCGGCGCGAGCGGATCGTCGTTCAGCTCGGTGCCGGCGAGGACGGGGACCTCGGGATCGAGCAGCGTGACCAGGGCGCGGAGGATGCGCGTCTTGGCCTGGCCGCGCAGACCGAGCAGGATGAAGTCGTGCCCGGCGAGCAGGGCGTTGACCACGGACGGCACGACCGTGCGGTCGTAGCCCAGGATGCCGGGGAACAGGGGAGCGCCGCTCTTCAGGCGGGCGCGGAGGTTGTCGCGGATCTCCTGCTTGACGGAGCGCGGCCGGTAGCCGGTCGCCTTCAGCTCGCCAAGGGTCGTTGGGCGGCGCATCAGTCGTGCAGCTCCGCGAGCCAGTGCTCGGCGTCCATGGCCGCGCGGCAGCCGGTGCCGGCGGCGGTGATGGCCTGTCGATAGATGGGATCGGCGGCGTCGCCGCAGGCGAACACGCCGGGGACGCTGGTCTTCGTGCTGGGTTCGGCCACCTTGATGTAGCCCACGTCGTTCATCTCGACTTTTCCTTTGAAGATCTGGGTGTTCGGCTGGTGGCCGATGGCGAAGAAGACGCCCTGGGTCGGGTACTCGGAGTCGAGGCCGGTGCTCTTGTTGTGCAGCTTGACCCCCTTGACCCCCTCCTCGCGGGAGCCGACGATGTCGGTGACCACGCTTTCCCAGATCCAGGCGATCTTGGGGTTGGCGAAAGCGCGGTCCTGCATGATCTTGGAGGCGCGCAGCTCCCTCCGGCGGTGGATCACCGTCACCTTGGTCGCGAACTTGGAGAGGAAGGTGGCCTCCTCCATGGCGGAGTCGCCGCCGCCGATCACCACGACCTCCTTGTTGCGGAAGAAGAAGCCGTCGCAGGTGGCGCAGGCGGAGACGCCGTAGCCCATCAGCTCCTTCTCGGCCGGGAGCCCCTGGAGCTTGGCGGTGGCGCCCGTGGAGATGATCAGCGCGTCGGTGCGGAAGGTCTCCTCCTCCGTGCGGACGGTGAAGGGGCGGCGCTCCAGGTCGACCTCGACGACAGCCTGGAACTTCACCTGGGCGCCGAAGCGCCGGGCCTGCTCGCGCATGCGGTCCATCAGCTCGGGTCCGAGGATGCCCTCGGGGAAGCCGGGGAAGTTCTCGACGTCCGTGGTGATCGTGAGCTGGCCGCCCGGCTGCTGGCCTTCGAGCACGAGCGGGGCCAGATCGGCGCGGGCGGCGTACAGCGCGGCCGTCAGGCCGGCGGGACCCGAGCCGAGGATGATGACCCGGTGATACGGGGACTGCGTTTCAGGGCTGGACAAGGAGCCTCCTCCTGGGTGGCGATTTGGACCAGGCGACCTGGGCGGGTCGTGGCAAGGCCAGTATATCGCCCGGGAGCATGGTCCCGGCAGGTACAACAGGGGGCGGAGGAGGGGGCATTCCGGGGCCCTCACCCCCCGGCCCCCCCTCCCGCTCCTTCCAAGCACACCGCCCCGGAAGAGGGGGAGACTTGCTTTGGGTCAGTTGGCTCTTCTGGGCTCGCTGAGCAGAGTCCTCATGTTCCGCAGCCCTATGCGGATGCGCGACTTGAGCGTTCCCACCGGCAGCTCCAACTCGCCCGCGGTCTCCTGGTAGGTGAGGCCTCCGAAGTAGGCCATCTCGATGGCTTTGCGCTGGTCGGGGTGGACCCGGGCGAGGACCTGCCTCATGGTGAGCTGGAGGTCGTTCTCTTCGCCCTGGGTGGCGGCGAGGCGGCGGTCGTCGATCTCCTCGGTGGTGCCGGCCTTGGGTGCCCGCCGCCAGTGGTCGATGAACTTATTGCGGGTGAGAGTGTAGAGCCAGCCGGCGGCGTCTCCGCGCTCGGGGCGGAAGCTCGCGGCCTTGGTCCAGACGGAGGTGAAGACCTCCTGGGCGATGTCCTCGGCGAGGTGGCGGTCCCGGGCCAGCTTCGCGGCGTAGGCCACGACGCGGGAGGCGTGACGCTCATAGAAGGACTGGAACGAGTCCAGGTCCCCCTGCGCGATGCGGGCGAGGAGATCCTCGTCGCGGGGCCCTTCCCAGCTCTCGCTCCGGGAAGGCTGAAGCGCCAGCATCCAGGTCTGGATCGGGATCGTGGTCGAAGAGTCGGTGACGGAAGGGACGCTCATCTCATCCTCCTGGTCGATCTGGTCGATGGGGTTGCCAGGGGGATAGATCCAGGGTTTTGGGGGATGGGTTAGTGGCCCTCACCCCCCGGCCCCCCTCTCCCGGGGAGGGCGTGCTCGGGGGACCGGGAGAGGGGGCCGGGGGGTGAGGGCCTCCTACCGCGGCGGCGGACTTCCGCCGCTGCCCCACGGATCGGGCCTCTTGTCCGTGGGATTGTCGTCGATGCCGAAGCGGCGCGGGGGTTTGGGGGCCTGCTCTTCGGTCTGCTTGGGCTGCTGCGGGTCCGGTTTCGGTTGCGTGGGCTCTTGTCTCATCTCATCCTCCATTGGAACGTCTGACGGGATTAGATCCCGGAGAGGGCACGTGGTTTATCTGCCAATCCCCCTGCAGGACGAAGCCGGCCCAGAAGTAGGGCGCTTCCCAGCCCGGCTCCCGGCGGAGCGAGGCCTGGGCGATCCGGAGTGCGGCGGCGGGCGGACGGCCCTCCTGGAGCATCTCGCGGTAGAAGCGGCGCATCAGCTCGGCAGTGGCGCGGTCCTCCACCTCCCAGAGACTGACCAGGACAGCGCGGGCTCCGGCATGGAGGAAGCCCCGGGTGAGCCCGACCAATCCCTCGCCCCGGATCTCCCGGCCCAGGGCCGTGCGGCAGGCGGAGAGCACGACCAGGTCCGCCGGCAGCTTCAGACGGTAGATCTCGTGGGCTCGAAGGAAGCCGTCCCGCGGACGGCCCTGGGGATCGACCTGGGAGAGGAGGAGCCCCGAGAGCTCCGGGTTGGCCGAGTCGAGGATGCCATGCGTGGCGAAGTGGACGAGCCGGTAGCGGCTGAGCCTGCCGCTGAGCACGGTCTCGCGGCTGGCGTCGAAGCCGAGGGCGCCCAGGCGCTCGGCCGGAGGAGCCAGGGCCAGCAAGGCCTTTGCCTCCTCCTGGGAGAAGGGGAGACGGCCGAGCTTCTCGCCTCTCATGGCCGCCACCTGGACCGGCCCCTGTCTGGATACCCGCGGGTCTCCGGCATCGAACACCGGATCGGCGATCACCACCAGGGTTGCCGGAGCCGGAGGGCGCGCTTCGCGGCGGAGCATGGCGAGCGAGGAGGCCGAGGGGAGGGACACGACTTCGTGGCGCTCCACCAGCGGCTCAGTTGTCCCGGGGGCGGGGAGTGCCGAGAACGGGATGTAATGGAGGGCGCCATCCGGAACCACGACCAGGCGCTTGCCTTCCAGAAGACCCGCGGCCGGGCCGAGCAGCATCTTGGACAGCTCGGCCAGAGCCAGATCGGCCCTGCCTCGGGCCAGGGTTCGATGGCTCGCGGTGAGAAGGCTGTAAGCCTGGCGGGCGGCGTCCTCAACCTCGGCCCGCGGCGGCAGCTCGAAGGTGGACAGCGAATCCGGCGTCACCACCCAGAGAAAGCTCCTCTCCGCACCGAGGGCGTACTGGAGCAGGAGCGTCTCACTGTCCACGACCTGTTTCTGGATCTCGGGCAGGGTCAGCGGGCGGGGAACGGTAATGGCCTGGCTCGTCCGGCGGATCTCGGCCTGGACCCGGTCCTGCTCCGTGAGGAGCTCTCGCAGCTCGGATTCCACTGTGCTGTCGGCGCGCCGACGCCGGTCCAGGTCGTTGATTCTGCTGGCCAGATCGGTCTCGCGCTGGAGAAGCTTGGGGTCTATCCCCTCGCGCCCCTCCCGACCGGCTCCGGCCTCGGCGAGCATGTCCAGCAGGCTGCGCGCCCGCGCCTGCTCGCTCGCGGCCAGAGCGCGGGCGTCGTATCCGGCGCCCGGCTCGCGGCGGTGCAGCTCCATGAGCAGGTCCAGGTGGAAGCCGTAGAAGTCCTGCTTCGAGGCGAGGAAGGAGGCGCGCATCCCCAGGCTCGCGGACTTGCCGCGGAGAGATTCGATCCGATCGATCGCCATCTCGGCCGTCTGCCGGGCGGAGGCAAGATCACCCAACTGTCTACGGGCTCGGGCGAGACCCAGGAGGGCCAGGGCCTCGTGCTCCCGCGAGCCGGCCGAGACCAGCACGGGCATGGCCCTCTCGAGGGACTCGATCGCCTTCCGCGGACGGCCGAGTTGCTCGTCGGCCAAGCCCAGGTTGGTGAGAGCGATGGCCTCGGCCGGCCGGTCTCGGACCTGCCGGAAGATCGCCAGGGCCGCTTCAAGAGAGCGGCGCGCCTCTCCGGGCTTGCCCAGGAGGAGATGACAGCAGCCGATGCTGTTGAGCGAGACCCCCTCGTCCCGGCGGTTGCCGATGCGGCGCTGGATGGCGAGGGCGCGGCCCTGGGAGGCGAGTGCCTCCCGCACCTGCCCGGCCCGCGCCTGGGCATCTCCGAGGATGGTCAAGGTGGCGGCCGCGTCGCCCTGAGCGCCTTCCGCGTCGAAGAGAGCCAGAGCACGGGGAAGGAGGTCCAGAGCCTTCCGGGGCTCGCCCATCCGCTGGTAGAGGTCGCCCAGGGCGAGGAGAGTGCCGGCTTCGTCGGACCGCACTTCCAGCTTGCGCCAGATGGGGAGGGCCTGCTCGTAGTGGGCAAGGGCCTCCTCGGTCTCCCCGAGCTGCTGATAGATCCTGCCCAGGTTCTGGAGGGTGGTCGCCTCCTGCCGCCGGTCGCCGAGGCCGCGGTTGAGGGCCAGCGCCTCGCGGTAGCGCTCCAGGGCCAGCCCGGGCTCGCCCAGTTGCCGGTGAATCCGGCCGAGGGAGTTCATCATCTTGCCCGCTTCCCGCTGCCTGCCCACCTCGCGAAAGAGCATCAGAGCCCGCTCGTAGGCGTCCCGGGCTCCGGCGTTGCCATCAAGTGAGTAGAGAGCGCTGCCCAGGGTGTAGAGGGCATCCGCCTCCCGGCCTGGATCGGACAGCCCGCGGAAGAGCTGCGAAGCCTGCCGCGCCTGGATCGCCGCCTGCTGGCGAGAGTCCCGGTCGTCACGCCGCCGCATCTCCTCCCCGTGGGAAAGAAGGCGCTCGGCCCGGACCCGGGTGCGGTCCTCGGGAGCAGCCGGACGGAGCGCCTCGATCCGAAAGGCGTAGCTCCCGTTCGCTTTCGGATCAGGCGCCCGGACTTCCACCCTCCAGGTCCCCGAAGCCGTGGCGATGAAGGGGATCGGTTCCGGAACCCGGGATCCCTGGGGACTGTCCACGGAGGCAAGGAGGCGGCCGTCCGGACCGCGGAGAGTCACGGTCACGTCGATGCCTTGCTGGTCCACGATGACCCCGGCGAACCGACCGGTATCCAAATGGAGGAGATACGCGTGGGTCTCGCCCCCCCTGATCCGAGCGTCGACCGAGGTTCCGGGGATTGGATCGATTTTTCGTTCGGTGACGGGTGGGGGAGGAGGGAGCGCGGCCTGGCGTTGGGGAGCCTCGCACGCGAGAGCGGCCAGGAGAGACAGACCCAGGAAGCGAGGGCTACCCTTCGACCCGAATCGCATACTCCTCAACCATCTCCCGGCCGCCTCCGGGATCGACTCCTACGAGCCGGACGCGAAACTCCCCAGGTCCCAGGAGATCCCTCGAAAGAGTCAGGCTGAACGAGCCATACTGATTGGGCTTCAAGCCTCCATCCCTCCACACCTCGTCTCCGCCGCCATCCACGATCTCGACCTCGTACTCCTGGAACGCGGGACGCCCCACGGTGTTGAGGACCACCGTGAACAACCGGGCGTCCGCCGGGACAATCTGGAGACCCGGACCTGCGCCGCGGGTCGAGCCGGCGGGGTAGAGGTCCAGGATCGGCGCGTTGAGCTGCGGGCTGGAAAGCTCCTCGACCCGCCCTCGCAGGTTGGCCACCCAGACGGAGAGCCCCAACGTCGCGATCAGGAGGGAGGCAGCCAGCGCTTGGATCCAGATGGGGTTCCTTGCCCTCCGCTGAAAGGGGACGACTTTCCCGGGCGCGGGCTCCTTCCGGATCCCCTCCCGGACCTTTTCCCAGACGATCTCCTTCGCGTTGTCCGGAACATCCTCTTCGATACCGAAGTCCGGATCGCCGAGCCCTTCGAGGTCGGCGAGCAGCGCGGCGCACTCGCGGCAGGCCACGAGGTGGTCCTGGACCCGCTGCTCATCCCCGGGGGAGAGCGTGCCCTCGTGATAGGCCACGAGCTCATCCGCGTCCGGATGGGTGTCCGGCTTGTCGAGGAGCCCCTCGATCGCCTGGTGCAAGGTCTCGTCTCGGTTCATGATGCCGCCTCTTCGGGGATGGCGTCCCGGAAGTAGTCGCCGAGCTCCGTCTGGAGCCGTTTTCGGGCCTGGAACAGGTGGACCTTGACCGTCTCCGGAGACAGGCGCAGCACCGTGCCGATCTCGCGGTACTTCATCTCATGGTACACCCGCAGGATCAGACACTTCCGCATCTGCTCCGGCAGTCCCTCGATCGCCTCGCGCAGGAGCCTGGCGCGCTCCTTCAGAAGCGCTCCCTCGCCAGGCACCGGCCCGGGAGACGGCACCCGCTCCTCCAGCCCGCGGTCGTCGTCCGTCTCCGCTTCGAGTGAAACCTCCTGTCCGGTCCGCTTGTCGGCCGTCCCCCACCGGAGGCGCTTCCGGAAGGCGTTCGTAGCCACCTTGAACATCCAGGTCTCGAACCGCGCATCCTGGCGGAACGAGCCGATACCCCTGTAGATCCCGAGGAACGTCTCCTGGGTTAGGTCGAGGCAGTCCTGGGGCGCGAACCCGCGCTTCGAGAAGAAGTGGTAGAGGGGGCGATGGTAGAGATCGCAGAGGAGACGGAAGTTCTCCTCCACGGAGATGCCTGCCTGCAGCTCCTCGACGATCTTCTGGACGGACTCCGCTCGATCGGACATGCGAGGGGGGCTCGAATCAACCATAACACGGAGGCCCGTGCCCCGGAGCCCTCACCCCCGTCCCCTCTCCCGGCCGCACGCCCGGACCCCGGGAGAGGGGAGAGTGACTCCGCGAAGCTCCTCCCCATCTGTGGCTCCGCCTTTCTCATGGTCCAAGAGGATTGGGCGGCGGGCGAATCGGAGATGAATGGGAACAAGATGGGACGGCACACGCTCCCCTCTCCCGGGGGTCCGGGCGTGCGGCCGGGAGAGGGGCTGGGGGTGAGGGCTCCGAGGAATTTCGCTCCTCAGGAACCTCTTCTCTGATCCGGGGATAGAATCGCCGCCATGTCGATCAGTGTCTTCGACCTCTTCACCATCGGAATCGGACCTTCCAGCTCGCACACCGTCGGCCCCATGCGGGCCGCGCGGCGCTTTGCGGAGCGGCTGGAGAGCGAGGGCACCCTGGGGACCACGTCTCGGGTGAAGGTCGACCTCTATGGCTCGCTCGCCATGACCGGCAAGGGCCACGGCACGGACAAGGCCATCCTGATCGGACTGGAAGGGGAGACCCCCGAAGAGGTTGATCCCGGGCATATCCCGGCCCGGGTCTCGGAGATCCGGAAGACGGGCCGCATCCGCATCCATGGCCGGCACGAGATCCCGTTCGACGAGAAGAGCGACCTGATCTTCAACCGCAAGGAGATCCTCCCCCTGCACTCCAACGGCATGCGCTTCACCGCGTTCGATGCCGGGGGGCAGGCGGTCGAGGAGCGCGTCTACTACTCGATCGGCGGCGGCTTCGTGGTCAACGAGGGCGCTCTCGGGGAGAGCCGGGTGGTCGAGGATTCGACCGCGGTCCCGTACCCGTTCCTCTCCGGCGCGGCGCTGCTCGACCTGTGCGAGGAGACGGGCAAGGACATCTGGGAGCTGATGCTGGAGAACGAGAAGGTCCGGTGCAGCGAGGCCGACGTCCGCGCCGGGCTGATGAAGATCTGGGACGCCATGCAGCGCTGCGTCGAGCGCGGCTGCCGCGAAGAAGGGGTGCTCCCCGGCGGGCTCAAGGTTCCGCGCCGCGCGCCGCAGCTCTACCGGGAGCTTACCTCCAAGCCCGAGGACGCCCTCAAGGACCCCCTGACCGTGCTCGACTGGGTCAACCTCTTCGCCCTAGCGGTCAACGAAGAGAACGCGGCCGGCGGCCGGGTGGTCACGGCCCCGACCAACGGCGCGGCGGGCATCCTCCCCGCGGTCCTGCACTACTACCGCAGGTTCATCCCCGCGGCCACGGAAGACGGGGTGATCCGCTTCCTGCTCACCGCGGCGGCGATCGGCTTCCTCTACAAGGAGAACGCCAGCATCTCGGGCGCCGAGGTCGGCTGCCAGGGCGAGGTGGGGGTGGCCTGCTCCATGGCGGCGGGTGGTCTGGTGGCGGCGCTCGGCGGCACGCCTGCCCAAGTCGAGAACGCGGCCGAGATCGGCATGGAGCACAACCTCGGCCTGACCTGCGACCCGGTGGGCGGACTGGTCCAGATCCCCTGCATCGAGCGCAACGCCATGGGATCGGTGAAGGCGATCAACGCCTCCCGCATCGCGCTGCGCGGAGACGGCTCCCACAAAGTCTCGCTCGACCGGGTCATCAAGACCATGCGCGAGACCGGGGCCGACATGAAGACCAAGTACAAAGAGACGTCCCGGGGAGGCCTCGCGATCAACGTGATCGAGTGCTAGGGCTTTCCTGGACTAGAATCGGCCGGCAGCACCTTACACCCACCACCTAAACGGGGAGGAGCGGCATATGTTGGCCAACGAGAAGCTGATTCAGGCGTTCAACCAGCAGATCGGCAACGAGATGGGCGCCTCGATGCAGTACATCGCGATCGCCTCCTACTTCGACTCGGAGACTCTGCCCGAGCTGGCGAGGTTCTTCTACCAGCAGTCGGAGGAGGAGCGCACCCACGCGATGAAGTTCGTGAAGTTCATCAACGACGTGGGCGGCAAGGTGGTGATCCCTGCGCTTCCAGCTCCCCAGGCCGAATTCGGCTCGGCCGATGAGGCCGTCTCGAAGGCCTTGGAGTGGGAGGAGGAGGTCACCCGCCAGATCTACGACCTCGTCGAGGTCGCCAAGGAAGACCGCAACTACGTGGGCATCCGCTTCCTCGACTGGTTCGTGGAGGAGCAGCTCGAGGAGGTGACCTCCATGAACGACCTCCTCGCCGTAATCCGCCGCGCCGGTCCCGACCGGCTGCTGTTCGTGGAGGAGTACCTCTCGCGGCGGGGGCGGGCGGCGCTGGAGAGCCCGGCGGCATCTTCGGGCGGGGAGTAGGAAGAAACCTCACCCCCTGTCCCCCTCTCCCATCGCACACCCTTCCAGGCCGACTTCGCCTCGGCCGAGGATGCGGTCGCCAAGGCCTCTCCTGGGAGGAGGAGGTCACCCGCTAGGGGAAGCGGGCTAACGTTTGCCCCTCAGGATTTTGCAGTCGAGGTGCTTCAGCACCTCTGGATTATCTGTATGCGTATCACGAACATCCAGCCAACGGAGGTTCGTGAGCCCCGCTAGAGGAGAGAGGTCTGCCACCTGGGTCCTGGCCAAATCGAGGCTCTGGAGATTCTTGAGCCCCGCGAGGGGGGAAACGTCCGTCACCTGGGTTTGCATTAGATAGAGGCCCTGTAGGTTGCTGAGCCCCGCCAAGGGGGAGAGGTCCGCTACCTGGGTAAAGGCTAAATAGAGATTCTCTAGGTTGTTGAGCCTCGCGAGAGGGGAGAGGTCCTCCACCTGAGTAAAGGTCAAATAGAGGCTTCGTAAGTTGTGGAGCCCTGCTAGAGGTGAGAGGTCCGCCACCAAGTTCCCCTTCAAGGAGAGGCTCTGTAGATTGGTGAGCCCCGCGAGGGGAGAAAGGTCTGCCACCTGGATCTGCATCAGATCGAGTCTCAATATGTGGTGGAGCCCTGTCAGAGGTGAGAGGTCGCTCACCTGAGCTGCAATTCCCACAGGGAGCTTTTTTCCGGCAAGTAATTGCTCCCGGACCCACTCGATCTCCAATGGATTTACAGCCTGGGCCAATTCGGAGATTACTGTTTTGCGGCGGTCTCCTAGGAAGCCCCTAAGAGCTTGGCGTGCCTGAGAAGTGCCCACCAAACGGAGAGCCCGGATGCTGGCTGCGGCCTCGTTGCTAGTTAGCTTATTGCTATGAACCAGGAAAGGCACGGCCGTGTTGCCACCGGTCGCCAAGGCTTCGGCATCCTCCATGTTCCGGGGAGGGAAAAGGTCCACAGTGAGTTGCTGCAAGCGAAGATCTAGTTCTTCTTCGACGTAGAGAGCTGCGGCCCGGCAGCGCAGAGTCATGAGCTGCCTCGCCCGAAGCTCGGCTTTGAAGACACCTGAGCCGGGCTCCAGAATCCTCTCCATGATCTTCGTCGCGAAACCGCGCAGGTCCGCTGCAACTGCGAAGAGGATCACCGGTTGCCAGGCGGGATCAAGGGCATGTTTGGCCAGGAACCCAGCGGAGTCCGCCCCCGCGAAGTAGTCACCTGCGAGAAGTTCCTTGAACGCGTTGTGGATGAAGCTGATCTCCCCTGGGCTTTCCTCCCGAAGGATGCCGCTCCTCTCTACCAGCGAGTCGGTGACAACGCGAGCGTCGGCGGCCGAGTGTCCAGGGAACTGCTTGAGTGCCTTACCGATCTGCTCTTGGGCCTCCTCGGTCGGAAGCGACGAGTACTCGTTGAGCACCAAATGGTGCGCGAGCTCTTGGACCGCGGCTCGTTTCTGAGGGTAGTCAAGGCGGCGATAGGGCTCGGGGAAGTCGTCGAGATTCAAGCCGCTCTCCCTCTCGCGGCGATGGAGGAGCGCGTGGCAGAGGTCTTCGCAGAGTTGGCGCTGCCTCTCGGGAAGCTTCTGACCGCGGTCCCGGTGCAGCGCGCAGATCATCGCGCAGAGGAGCGGATTGGTTGCAAGCCGCGCCAACTCAGGGTTGTCTTCGAGCTGCTTCTTCAGAGATTCGGCCAAGCCGGGGAGGTCCGCGACCGGCTTTCCGCGCAGCTTCAGCTCTTCGGCGACGGCTTCGTGCCAGCGGTCGATGAACCTGGCCCGGTCCAACTCGGTGAGCGGGTTGATCCGGGCTTCCTGGAAACCCAGGTGGGCCAGCCAGTCCGGCTCTACAGCCCTGGGCCGGGTGCTGACGACGAGATACGTCTCGGGATACTGGGTGACGAATTCCCGGATCGCTTGCCGGGTCGTCTCCCGGTGGGCGTTCGGAATCTCGTCGACTCCGTCGAGGAGGAGGAGGGCACGCCCATCCTTCAGAACCGACCTCACCCACTCCGCGGGTGGGCTGCCGAGCGCTTGAGCGATCAGCTCCGGAAACGCCTCCGGGCTTGGGAGGGAGCCGGCCTTACACTGCCTGAGTCGGACCAGGAAGGGTATTCGCATCCTCCAGGATGTGAGGAAGGAGGACTCGACATGGGGCTGCTCTTCCTCATCAAAAAACTCATCAACATTTGCTGCGCGCATTCGCTGTTTACCCGAAGCGGTCTCCATGGCAGCCCAGCGGAGCAGCGTGCTCTTGCCTGTGCCTGCGTCTCCACGGATCAGCAGGTGCGGATGGTCCTTACTGAAACGGTCGAACAATGCCTCAGCGGACAGCGCCTCCAAAGCCCCTTTTAAGTGGCTCTCCAGATTGACCGAGATGTAGGCGACGGAGAGCTTCTGGCTCCGGGATTCCGGCGGCAGGTCGATACCGAAGATTTCTAAGTAATCCAGGTTGCGTTGGACTGCGAGCCGGTAGTCGATTTCGTACTCGCGCGCCTTCTCATCCTGTGCCTTCTCCCCGACGGTCGCTTCGATCCGGCGCACCCCTGCCAGGATCTCATCGACGTTGCCGGTCAGCCTTGAGAGCTGCTGAAGGCTTCGGGCGGCGAAGGCCTCTTCGAACTTGGGGAGCCGGGAGGCAACCTCGACCAGATGACGTGCAGAGCGTTCGAGTGCGCGCTCGTAGAGGTCGGTCTCCGCCTGGGAGAACTGGGCGGGGGGAAGCGGCCGCGCCTTCCTCAACTCGGCTAGGATGACCCCGGGTTCGAGATCCTTCTGAATCAGGAAGGCCGAGCTCGACAGGCCGGCAAGGTTGGACTCCAGCGCGAGCACCACCGCCTCCGGATTGAGGTGGCCCCGCTTCTCAGCGTCTTGGAAGAGCGGCAGGAGCTCTCTGGCCATTCGGTCGCCAAGTTCCTCAAACTCCCGCTCCGCCTTCTTCCGGTCCGCGGTGCTTTGGAAGCGACCCTTAAGGAGATCGACTACATCGCCGGCGATGGTCGTCCCGGCGCCCTTGCCGAGCCAGGACTCGATCAGGAGCTTGGTGAAGCGGGCTCCCAGGTTCAGGATCAGGAGGTCGGGGAGGGTCATGGTGCCTATTGTAGAGGGCGAGCATAGATGTATTCAGCCGGGGGCGACGGTAGGGGCATGGGCTCTTTTACCTCGTCGCGACAGAATTGCCGGTCAGAGTCTCGCCCGCCCCTGTCGTCGCGTCAGCCGGGTCGCAAGCCGCAAGGGAAATCACCAACTCGCGACATCCGTGTTCGACAGGCTTGGCGGCCAGAGGTTTTCTGACGCGACGATCTCGTAGGGCCGCCAGATACAACCTTTCGACCGAGCCTCAGGCCACGGGATGTCGTGACCGGGGGCAGAGCCACAGGAGCTTGGAGCGTAGCCGTGCCAGGAAGCCTGTTCGTGACGCGACTTCGGCCATCGTCGCGTCAGCAACACTTCAGCCTGATGTGACTACGGATTGAATCGCGTCAAAAAAACGATCGGCGTCGCGACTAGAGTTTTCGTCGCGTCAGGAAAGCCCGCTACCGCGTCAACTTGGCCATTCATGTCGCGATGAAGATTCTCGTCGCGTCAGGAGATCTTGAGTCGCAGCATGGAAAGTCATCGTCACGACAGGAAAGATCTTCGTCGAATCACCAAAGCCTGTGGTCGCGTCAGAAATGTCTTGCGTCGCGTCAGCGATAACTTGGAGCGCGACAGGAAAATCTCAAGTCGCGTCACAGATATTTATAGTCGCGTCATGATAACCTTCGGTGTCGCGATAAGGCCTGTGCTCCGCGTCAAAATATCTTACGTCGCGACGGCGAAGCTTCAAGTCGCGTCACGATGACTTTGGTTGACGTGACGATGGCTTGCGTCACGACAAGGGCGGCGTTGAGGCTGGCGGGAAAGTCCGGGTCGCGTCACGGAGGCCCGTGGCCGGCGGAGGAAAGTCCGAGTCGCGACGCGGAAACCTTGCGTCGCGACAGACACGCCCGTATCAGACCGGCGACGGCCTTGGTCGCGACAGCGTAGGAAAGCGAGCTATCTATCTGGCCTTCAGCTCGAAGATCTCCGCGGCCGTATCCTCGTAGACCCGCCGGAACCATCGTTGCCATTCGGCAGTCTCGGGCGGCCGGACCGCGGCCGGTCCGCTCTTGATCAGCAGCAGGTGAGTCGCTCCGAGCCCCCGCAACTCCCGGTGAAGGATCGCGGGGGTCTCGACGAGAGGGAGAAACCGGCGGTAGCTCGCCGGGCCGATCCAATCCCCGTACAGGGCTCCCTCATGGAAGTACTTCATGTTCTCGGCGTGGAAAGCGTAGGCGGTGGAGGAGAGCCGATCGAGGTGACGGACCGCGGGGTAGAGGGGCAGCTTCCGGGCGAGGTAGAGATCCCGCTCTTCCACAGTGGCCGGCGGCGGCCCCTGCCGCGCGATCCTGTAGCCGGCGTAGAGCCAGCCCGGGAGGAAAGCCAGCACACATACCGCCGCCAGCAGGGACCGCTTCTCGATCCGGATCGACCCGGCGAGCGCGAGGCTCACCGGCGGCAGGACGGGGACCAGGAAGCGGGAGTCCGGGGGGAGGAAAAGGAACACGACTCCCCAGGCGAGGGGGATCGCCAGGAGGCGCCTCACCTGGGAATCCCGGAAGGCTCCGGCGAGAAGCAGTGGCAGGCCGAGGAGGTAGAACGGTGAGAACGGCGGCTGCTGTCCCACGGCCGAACGGTGGAAGACCACGTCCCAGGGGAGACGGACGAACCGGACGAGGGTCTCGGGGGAAAGGACGTCTTCCAGGGGTTTGATGACGGTCGGATCCCAGGCGGTCGATCCGAAGACGCTGGGCAGGTACGGGAAGATCGGGTTGCCGGTGTGGGCTGCGATCCGGGCGTAGGTGGGAGCGAGGACCAGGAAGGAGGCGAGCGCGAACAGCAGGGGAGCGGACAGCTTGCGGCGGCTGAACAGCAGATCGGCGAAAACGGCCGCCGCGAAGAAGAGGCCCAGATACTTGACCCCCGCGGCCGAACCGGCGAAGGCGGCGGTGAGCACCAGCCAGGATCTTTCGCCCGTATGCCTGAAGACCCAGGCGGCGAAGAGCGCTCCAGTGACGAAGAGCGCCAGGAGCGGCTCGACGTAGGCGGTGCCGGACAGGTGGATGGCGATCGGATTGCCCAGGTAGAGCGCTGCCGCAATCCAGCCCGCTTTCGGCGAGAAGGCCCTCCGGCCCCAGGCTGCCAGGAGACCGGCGGTCGCGAGGACCGCCAGCAGATCTACGAGATGGGTGGCGATGTCGCCGGCCAGCAGCAGGGTCTCCGCGAAGAGCAGCTCCCCGAGCGCCGGGAAGATCGGGAACTTGAGGGCCGGCATGGCGGGGAGCCCTCCCGATTGCGCGAAGGCCCGGGCGAAGGGGAGATGGTAGAGGGTTTCGTCGAAGGCGATCGGGGGGTAGAGGGCGAGGAGGAAGAGGGGGGCTAGGGCGAGGAGAGCTGGGAACAGGCTTGGGAGAGAAACCCGGAGGCCGGCGAGACGCCGGCGCTCCCAGTAGAAAGCGGCGTTGACGGCAACGATCACGGCGATGAGGACGCCGGGCCGCAGGAGGCCTAGCGCGCCAAGCAGGAAGCCGAGGTGGGCGAGGAGGGCTAGCCCGAGTGTGACCGGCAGGGCGAGGCTCTCGGCCCGGCTTTCCCAGGAGAGCTTCCTTGTGGCGAGGGAGCCGGCCGCCCAGGCGGTGGCGGCCAGGACGGCGAGAGCCAGGAGGTGCGCGGCGAGGAAGGCGGCCAGGGACAGCGCGCTCAATAGTTCAGCCGTCGGGCGATCCAGTCGCGCAGGGGGTTCGGCTTCTTGCCCGGAGAGTCGAAGGTGTAGGCGAGCAGGATGCGCTCTCCTTGTTCCGACAGGGTGATCCCGCGATGGAGCGTGCGGGCTCCGCGCATCACCAGCAGGTCCCCGGCCTGGGCGGTGACGGCGCGGCGCGGAAAGATCGAGAAGAACTGGGGGACCGCGTAGAGGGGGTAGAGCAGGAAGCGCAGGAAGCGGGTGAGACGGGGCGAGATGAACTCCGTCTGGCCGCCGTTGGTGTTCTTGAGCGTCACCAGGGCCACGTAGGCATGGCCGTCCAGGTGCCAGCGGAAGCCGTGCTCCCGCCTTTCGTAAGCCTGAACCCGCATGGAGCGCTTGGAGCTGCCGAGGGGGCGCAAGGGCTCGCCCGCGAACTCCTCGGCCAGTGGCCGGACCAGCCGGTCGCCGAGGTTCTCCACCTCGGGCAGCATCTCGTGGATCTGGTCGCCGTCGATCACCCGGTAGCGCGGTCCCAGGCCGCCCCGGCCGTGGACCTCGGTATACAGGTCCTCATGATCCTCGATCAGGCGGGTGAGCCGGCTCAGCTCGTCGCCGGAGAGGAAGGCCGGCACGTGACGGTACGCTTCCATGGCGATAACCGATCCTCCTAAGGCTTGTCGGCCACGACCGTCAGGAGATAGCCGAAGCGGCCCGGCCAGCGCCAGCGCGTCTCCGCGTACTGGAAGGGCGCGAGGAAGAGAGGGCTCAGCCGGTAGAGAGGGATGCCCCGGGTATAGAAGAAGAGGTCGGCCATGCGCAGGAGCCCCGGCAGGGTGAGGATGCCCGTGCGCTCGACCACCCGCAGGCCGGTCTGCTCGACGTCGCGGCGCAGCTCCCCGGCGCTGAACGATTTCTCCGGCGCGTAGAGGTACTGGCCGAAGGCGTCGAGGACCCAGACCATGAGCGGACGCAGAAAGAGGTCCCACTTGTGCGGCACGCCGATCACCGCGCGGCCTCCCGGCTTGAGCACGCGGTGAACCTCGCGGATCGCATCGCGGTACTCGTCGATGTGCTCGATGGTCCCCATCGTGTAGACCACGTCGAAGGAGCCGGCCGCGAACGGCAGCTCGCGAATGTCGGCGCGCAGCAGGGCCGGCGCGTGTCCGTTGGACTTGGCATTGCGGCGCGCCCGGAAGGCGACCACGCGGGAGATGTCGAGCCCCACCACCTCCGCCCCCTGCTCGCGCATCCAGTCGAGGATCCGCGTGTTGAACGCCTCGTTCCAGAGATCGAGCTTGAGCACGCGCTTGCCCCGCAGGCTCCCGAGGGAGCGCTCCAGCAGCGCGATCTCACAGCGGCGGTAGTACTGGGTGCTTGGCGCGGCGTGGAAATCGCTCACCGAGCCGGCGATCCGGTCCCAGTCCCGGCGCTGCCGCTCGCGCAGGTCCCGGGTTGCTTCATCCCATCTCAACACATCCATGATCCGCTTCCCTCAACCAATCGATCGTATGGGCCAATCCTTCGGCCAGAGAAAGGGGACAATACTCCAGATCCCGCCTCGCTTTGTCGGAGCTGAAGCGCCACTCGCGCAGGAGGACCTGGACGGCGACAGTGTATCCGGTCCCCTGGTCGGATTTCCGCAGCCGGTCGGCGATCCGCGCCGCCGCGAGCGCCGGTCCAGCGGGCAGCGAAAGGGTGGCGACGGGCCGGAGGCCTGCGAGCGACAGGACGAGCCGGCCGAAGTCCCGGGGCGCGATCTCCTCGCCGCCCAGCAGGTACTCCTCTCCCACGGTGCCGCGCTGCTCGGCGGCGAGGAGGCCGTGGACCACGTCGTCCACATGGACCAGGTTGCGCGCCTGCCGGCCGCCCCCAACGACCCGCACGATGCGCTGGCGCAGGAGGCGGCGGATCTCGGAGGTGACCCGGTTGGGGTGGGACGGATGATCCGGGCCGTAGACGATCGCCGGGCTGACGATGACCGCCTGCAGCCCCTCGTCCGCGAGCCGTCGGATCTCCTGGACGGCACGCGCCTTGGACTCCGCGTAGGCGCCGAATGGGACGCCCCCACCGTCCGCAGGACCGTGGATCAGGGCCGTCGAGACATGGACGAACCGCCCAACCCCGGCTTCCAGGGAGCGCCGGGCCAGCTCGGCCGTGGCGCGGACGTTGACCTCCTCCATCTCGCGGGCTCGGACGTGGGGATGGTTGCGGGCGGCGGCGAGATGGAAGACCGAGATCCCGGGAGCGAGGCCAGGAGAGTAGGAGGCGGGATCGCGGAAGTCGCCGGGGGTGATCCGGAGCGCTGGATGCCGGAGGTCGGCGAGCGCCGCGGGATTGCGGGAGAGGGCGACGACGTGGCGTCCCGCGTCCAGCAGGGCCCGGACCAGGGGACGTCCCAGGAATCCGGAGGCTCCGGTGACGAGGACCGTCAACTTCCAAGCTCCGGTGAGGGCCCGCCGCCCGAGCCCTCACCCCCCTGGCCCCCCTCTCCCACCTCCCCGACCCCCTCCCTAGGAGAGGGGGGAACTGCTGTTTCTGGAGCGTGTGGGGGCGCCCCTCTCCCGGCGAGGGGGTCGGGGAGGCGGGAGAGGGGACGGGGGTGAGGGCTCAAAGATCCTCCACGCCTTCCGCCCGCCGGGCCAGCCGGACCGTCCCGTCCGCTTCGAGGAGGTAGACCGCGGGCGAGAGCCCCGCGTAGGAGCTGGCTCGGGAGATCGAGTAGGCCCCCGCGTCGCAGAAGGCGAGGCCGTCGCCGGGCGCGAGCGGCGGCAGGCGGCGGTGCAGGTCGAGCACGTCTAGGGTGTTCAAGGTGCAGCCGGACAGGTTCCAGAAGCGCTCCTCTCCCTTTCCTTCGGATAGGGGAAGGATGCGCCGGGCGAAGAGCAGGGGCGACTCGGGGAGGTGGTTGCGGCTCGCGTCCAGGAAGAGCCAGCTTCCCCGGACGGCGCGGACGCGAGTGACGAGCACCGCCGCGTCCCCCGCGATCGACCGCCCCGGCTCGGCCGCGAGGACCGGCGGCTCGGAGAGACCGGAGGCCTCGACCAGCTCGCGGAACCGTGCTCCCAGCCCGGCGGCGAACGCCTCCAGGTTCTCCGAGCGGGCGGACGCGCCGAGCCGGTCCCGCAGGCGCCCGAGCACCTGGCGCGGTCCCACCCGGCGCAGGGTGGGGGAGGGAATGCCGCCGCCGAGGTTCACCTCGCGGAGCACCACTCCGGCCTCCGAGGCCACGCGCTTCAGAAGGTCCAGGACTCCTCGAAAGACGCGTGCGAAGCCGTCGAGTGACGACTGCTGAGTGCCCAGGTAGAAGTTCAGGGCGGCCGGCTTCAGCCAGGGAGACGCCTCGGCCCGCCTCGCGGCTTCGACGATCTCATCCGCGTCGAGCCCCAGCCTCTGGTTGAGCCGGCCGAGGGGCGAGAGGCCCGCCGCGCCCCGCAGCCGGAACGAGACCCGGACCGGCCGGCCACTCCGCTCCGCTGCCTCTTCGAGCTTCGCCAAATCATCCGGGTGGTGGACGTGGAAGAGCGGGACCCCGAGCCCGAGCGCCGCGTCCAGCTCTTCCGGCGTGAGCACGGGGCGCGCATAGGCGATCCGCTCGGGCGGAAAGCCGCAGCGGACCGCGAGAGCCGCCTCGGCGGCGTGGCTCGCCAGCAGATGGCCGCCGAGGACGCTCATGGTTTCGAGCACGGCTGCCTCGCGGTTGGTCTTGGCGCAATAGCGAAGGATGGTCCCCGGCCCCGCCGCCGACAGCCCCCGCTCCAGGGCCTGGTAGTTGGCCCGCAGGCGGGATTCGCTGATCAGGAAGAAGGGGGTGCCGAGCCGTTCCGCGAGCTCCGCGAGTGGCACCCCCTCCATCCGAAGCACGCCGCCGGCATAGTCGAGGAAGGGTTGTCCCATGGAGACCGGGTGGTTCGAGCCCTTGTTTAAAGCTTGTTCCATTCGTTGGCGGACACGGAACGCCCCAGGATCGCCTCGACTTCCCGCAACATCATCCGGAGCTGCGGGACCGAGTACTCCTCGTTGGAGGGGATTGCCAGCCGGTGCTGTTCGCTGGCAGCGGGTGCCTCAGCTTGAGGCCGAGGAGGATCCGATCCTCAAGGGTTGATTGCAGGGCGTCCTCGCACGCCCGCAGCGTGTTTCCGAAGGCGACGACTCCGAGGCAAGCCGGGATCTTTCCGCCGAAGGAGCCGTCCTCCAGTTTGTCGTATTCGGCCAAGGCCAAGGCCTGCTCGACGTAGTCGCTCAAGACGAATCGGCTATCCATGGGCGGGATTTTACCGTCGATTCCGGGCCAGAGACGAGATGCCTTGCTATTCTCTTCGAAGACCATGTCCCGGTACGCCCTTTTCATCCTCGCGGCCCTGCTCCTGAGCCAGGCCGCGCATCTGCCGGCAACCGGGCCGGCCGAGATGGCGAGGGACCTCGCCGCGCTGGGCATCCCCGTGACGAGCGGCGCGGCTCCGGGTTATGTCGAAGACCGGGCCTGCGCCGTCTGCCACACGGACATCGCCGAGACCTACCGGCACAAGGGGATGGCCCGGGCGTTCTTCCGCCCCCGGCCTTCGACGGACATCGAGGACTTCTCGGCGCCTCCCTTCTTCCACACGAAATCCCGGCAGCACCTCCAGATCGTCCGCCAGGGAGAGCGGCTGGTCTTCCGCCGCTGGCAGACGGACTCCGAAGGCAGGCCGATCCACCTGTTCGAGCGGGAGATCGACTGGATCCTGGGCTCGGGCAACAACGCCCGGACCTATCTCTATCGCACCGAAGGGGGAGAGATGTTTCAGCTCCCCCTGGCCTGGTACACCCAGACCCGGAGCTGGGGCATGCCTCCCGGTTATGACCGGCCGGATCACGACGGCGTGCTGCGGCGGGTCAGACGAGAGTGCGTGTTCTGTCACAACGCCTATCCGGAGATGCCCACCGGAGCCGATGCCTATGGCGCGGCCCAGGTCTTCCCGGCCGATCTCCCTGAGGGGCTGGGCTGCCAGCGCTGCCACGGTCCGGGGGCGGAGCACGTCTGGCTGGCGCTCGGCGCGATCGCTCCGGCCACGGAGATTCGGGCGGCGGTCTTCAACCCCGGCCGTCTGCCGGTGGAGAAGCAGGACGAGGTCTGCCAGACCTGCCACCTGCAGCCGTCGGTGGCCCTCCCAGGCCTGCGCCGGTTTGGCCGCGGAGATTTCTCCTACCGAGCAGGTGAGCCGCTGAGCCATTACCTGGTCCAGGTGGACGTGGAGGAGGAGGGGCAGTCGCCCGCGGAGCGCTTCGAGATCAACCATCACACCTACCGGCTGCGCCAGAGCCGCTGCTTCCTGGAGAGCGGAGGAAAGCTCGGCTGCCTGACCTGCCACGATCCCCACCGGGTCGTGCCCAAGGAGGAGATGGAGGTCCACGTGAGCGAGGCCTGCCGGAGCTGTCACGCGGCCCTCCCCGCAGGGCACTCTCAAGATTCTGACTGTGCCTCCTGCCACATGCCGAGGCGGCGGACCCAGGACGTGGTCCAGGTCCTGATGACCGACCACAAGATCCAGCGAGGTCCCGGAGGGCCGGAGCTGCTCGCGCCGCTCTCGGAACGCGATCCGGTCCTGACGGAGCTGCGGCTGGAGGGGGGACCTACTGGAGCTCTCGCCGAGATCTACCGCGCCGCGGCCGTGGTCCGGGCGGCGAGCAGCACCGAGGCGACCCGGTTCCTCGAAAAGAAGCTCGCCGAGACGCGTCTGCCCGATCCCGAGCCTTGGCTCGACCTGGCCCAGGCGCAGCTCCAGCAGCGGCGCTTCGCCGAAGCCGAGCGCACGCTCGCCGCTCTCCAGGAGCGCCGGCCCGACAACCTCCTCGTCCTGGAGTGGCTGGCCCTGGCCCGCGCCGGCCAGGGAAAGCTGGACGAGGCCATCGATCTCACGCGCAAGGCACTGGCCCGGGGCTCCGACCGGGTAGAGGGGGAGTACAACCTCGGGCGGCTGCTCGCGGCGAGAGGGGATCACGAGGAGGCAGAGGCGCATCTCGTCCGGGCGGTGACGCTGCGGCCGAACCTGGTGGCGGGCTGGTACAACCTGGGAGAGGTGCAGGCGAAGCGGGGCAGGATGGAGGCGGCGGCGGCGAGCTACCGGCGGGCTCTGGAGATCGATCCCACGTTCACGCGGGCGGCGGAGGGGTTACGGGCCCTCACCCCCGGCCCCTCTCCCAGCCGCACACCCGGACCCCCGGGAGAGGGGGGAGCGCGTCGTCCCAACTCCTCCCCATCCATCTCCGTTTCGCCCCCGCCCTGAAAGACGGAGCCACGGATGGGAAGAATGATGGCGGAGTCACCCTCCCCTCTCCCGGGGGTCCGGGTGTGCGGCCGGGAGAGGGGTCGGGGGTGAGGGCTCAGCTCGACATCCTCTGAACCGCGCTGACAAACGCCTGCGCATTCTCCACCGGCGTCATTGGCAGGATGCCATGCCCCAGGTTCGCAATGTGCCCGCCGGTTCTTCCCTCCAGACGGCCCTCCGCGATCAGCTTCTCGACCCGGCGCTCGATCTCGGGGATGGGACCGAGCAGGGCCGCGGGATCGAAGTTGCCCTGGAGCACGCGGTCTCCCACGATCTGCCGAACCTGGCTCAGGGGCTGGCGCCAGTCCACCGAGAGCACGTCCACCGGCAGCTCGCGCATGGCGGGGAGGAGATGGCCTCCGCCGTTGACGTAATAGATGAGCGGCACGCGTCCGGCGATCCCCGCGACGATCTTCTGGAGCGGGGGGAGGGCCAGGGCTCGCCAGCGCTCCAGGTCGAGCAGGCCTCCCCAGGTGTCGAAGAGCTGGAGGGCCTGGGCTCCGGCCTCGATCTGGCCGCGCAGGTAGGCGATCGAAGTGTCGGCGATCCGGTCGAGGAGCAGGGCGAGCCCCTCGGGATCGGAGTAGCTCCAGGCGAGGAGCTTGTCGAAGTGCTTGGAGCCTCCGCCTTCCACGAGATAGGCGGCCAAGGTCCAGGGGGTGCCTCCGAAGCCGATGACGGGGACACCCTCCTCGATACTGTTGAGCTCGCGGCGCACCAGGCGCATGGCGTCGAAGACGTAGCCGAGGGTGGACTCCACGTCCGGGTCACGGAGGTGGGCAACGTCCTCGCGGCTCCTCACCGGGTTGGGGAAGCTGGGACCGTCCCCCTTGACGAACTGCAGCTCCGAGCCCATGGCTTCCAGGGGGAGGAGGATGTCGGCGAAGAGGATGGCGGCGTCCACTCCGAGGATGCGGACCGGCTGGAGAGTCACCTCGGCCGCCAGCTCGGGGGTCTTGCAGAGGGTGAGGAAATCCACCTTTTCCCGGATGGCGCGGTACTCGGGGAGGTAACGTCCCGCCTGCCTCATGAGCCAGACAGGGAGGCGCTCCACCGCTTCGCCGCGGCAGGCACGGAGGAACAGGTCGTTCATGGCGGCGGGAGGATACCAGACTGACCAAGCCGGATGGGGTACTATTCCGAGTCCTATGCTTCGACTTGTCGCTTACGCACCGGACGGTGTCCGGCGCTTTCCCGTCCACCGGAACGAGCTGCTCATCGGCAGCCGGCCCGAGTGCGACATCTATCTTCCCTACACCGGCGTGGCCCAGAAGCATGCCATCCTGCGCTACGACGGCAGCGAGCTGCGTATCGAGGATCTCGGCAGCCGCAAGGGCACGCTGGTCAGCGGCCGCAAGGTCCGCGAGTCCTCTCTCGAAGTCCTGGACGAGATCCGGGTCGGCGGCGTGACGCTGCTGGTAGAGGATGTGGTCCCCGCGCCGGAGAAGCCCCAGGCGCCTCCCCTCGATGACCAGGAGGCGCTTCCCGCGGTGCCTCGGATCACCGCCGGCCGGATGATCGAGCACCTGACCCGGATCAGCGAGTGGGTGCTGGCCGACGCCGAGAGCCGCACCACATCCGAGGCCCTGGTCAGCGAAGTGCTGACCGACTTCGGCGGCGGCGTCCTCTTCCTCCTTCAAGGCGAAGTGGAGCGGGCCGGGCTGAAGCTGGTGGTGAGCAGCGATTCGAGCTGGCTTGCCAGCGGCGAGGGGCTGATGGACCAGCTCCTCACGCACCGCAACGCGGGCAACAGCCTGCAGCATGGAGGCTCCTTCGAGGGCGAGCTCGCCTCGGCCCCCGCCTGGGTCTGCTACCACTCCTTCGTGGCCCTGGATCGCACCTACTCTCTGATGGCGGCCTTCCCCAAGTTCACGCCGGAAGACTGGTCGCCCGTGTCCTCCTTCCGCACGCTGGCCCACCTGCTGGTGCTCGGCCTGGTGCATCACGTTGGGTGGTACGAGCCGATCCTCCCGGGCCGGCCCGGCCAGCAGGACCTCACGCTCGACCCGGCGCTGGTGGTGGGGGAGTCGCAGGCCATGAAGCAGGTGATCGAGCATCTCCGGGCCGCGGTCGATCCCGCGGTCCACGTGCTGCTGCTCGGCGAGCCCGGCGTGGGCAAGGAGCTGCTCGCGCGATCGCTCCACCTGTCCGGCCCCCGGCGTCACGGGCCGTTCATCATGGCGTCGTGCAGCGGCGTGCGCCCGCAGCAGATCGAGGCCGATCTCTTCGGCGCCGAGGTGCCGGGCAAGACCGGGCCGGTGCGCAGGGAGGGCAAGCTGCTGCTGGCCAACGGCGGCACGGTCTTCCTGGACGACGTGGAGCAGCTCCCCATGGAGGTGCAGGGGCGGCTGGTCCGCTTCCTGCGCACCGGGCAGGTGGAGCCGTCTGGGAGCAACGAGGCCCACCCGGTGGACGTGCGGGTGGTGGCCGGCAGCCGGGTGCCGCTGGAGTCGGTCGCGGCCCGCGACCTGTTCCGGGTGGACCTGGCCTACATGCTCTCCCAGTTCACCGTCGAGGTGCCGCCGCTGCGCGACCGGCGCGAAGATCTTCCTCTTCTCATCCAGTCCTACGTCAACCGGTTCTGCCACGAGACCGGCAAGCGGATGCAGGGGATCACGGTCAAGGCCATGTCCGCGCTGCTGAACTACGACTACCCGGGGAACCTGGCGGAGCTGGAGAACATCGCCCGGCAGCTCGTGTACATGAGCGCCGCGGCCAAGCCGGTGGACATCGCCCTACTTCCGGAGCGGGTGCGCAGCGGCACGGTCTCGACCGCCCGCGTGGACACCGCGTCGGACCTGGACCTGGAGCGGCTGGTCGGGACCTGCGAGCAGTCGGCGATCCGCGAGGCCCTGCGCCGCACCCACGGCAACAAGTCCCAGGCGGCACGCGTGCTGGGGCTGTCCCGGAACGGGCTGGCGATCAAGATGGAGCGGTACGGGCTGAAGGGGTAAGGGGAGCCTACGCTCTCATCCACTCGCTCATCGGGTCGGTCGACCGCACCACGTTCATCCCCGCGCCGGCCCAGCGGTTCAGGGCCTCTTCGGCCTGGGGGGTGAAGTCGAAGAGGAATTCGCCCGGATGCTCCGGATCGGGCACCGCGACCGAGGACATGCAGTCCCCCAGGATGTAGATCTTTCGCGCCAGCTCCTCCTCCCGGGTCAGGATGTCGCCCAGCAGGTCGTCGATGGAGCTCTTCACGCAGTGGCTCGCGGCCTGGCCGGCGATGATCACCGCGTCCGCGTTGAGCAGGGTCTCGATGAACTGGTGGTTGCGCTCGGCCAGTTGCCGGCCGTCGTGGCGCATCAGGATCTCGGGCGCCAGGATGGAGTAGTTCTCGGTGAGCGGATTGTCCCCCTTGCTCTGGATCGTGCCGCGGGAGCTCCGCGCCCAGGAGTGGAACAGCCGGGCCTCGTGGATCACCCCGGCCAGCGGATGTCCGTCGCTCCCCAGCAGGCAGTGGGGAGGCCAGAGATAGAGCCTGTACTTGCCCGCCTTCTCCAGCTCCTCGCAGTAGAACTCCACCTGCCGGGTCAGCCAGGCTACGTCCCCGTTGCAGATCCATCCGGCGATGTCCGGGTTGGGGCGCACGCGGCCGGCCCGGATCATCTCCGCCGTGATCTCCTGGTGCGGCGCTGGGGGGCTGCCGTCCTCGCCGAGCCAGAAGGAGGGGGAGAAGATCTGGAAGGGGAAGTGGGTGTCCAGCGTGCAGGTGACGTCCGTGACCGCCTCCAGGTTGCGGTAGAGGAAGCGGGCGATGCGGTCGCTGTCCTCCATGGCGCCGGTGCCGCTCCGGCCGCCGACATAGAGGGTCCCCTGGGGGAAGCAGAAGTCCTTCTGGAGATCGATCAGGAGCAGGTGGACCCGCTTGCGGTCCGTGGACGACGGCCGGATGCCGTGCTCGCGGCGCCAGGTGTTGGCCGCGGCGAACAGGGCCTCCTGATCCGGTGCATAGGCCCAGTCGCGGGCGTGGCCGGGATCGTAGAAAGCGGGGATGGGCAGCTCCCTCATCGCGTTCCCTCTTCGTGCTCCAGGCCCCGGGCCTGCAGGATCAGGCGGGTCTTGAGGTCGAACAGCCCCTTCTCCAGCCCGGCGGGGTAGCGGTGCGGATTGACCAGGCGCTTGACGCCTGGGTGGAAGCTCGCGAGCTGCTGGATGGTGCGCTGGCGGACCTCCTGGAGCGGCGGCGGATCGTAGACCCTCCTGCCCTGGCGGAAGACCGGCACGAGCAGGTCGGTGTGCTCCGTGCCTTCGGGGATCTCCTTGCGCCGGGTCAGGTCCGCGGGGTCCACGATCGTGGGCGCGGCCGGCGTGCCCATCTCCTCGTCGAAGATCATGTCGGCGATGGGCTCGCCTCCAGAGGAGAAGCGCCGCACCTGCTGGATGCCCGGGGTGGTGATCTTGACCGCCTGCTCCGAGAGCTTGACCTTGTACTTCCAGGGGCCTGACGGATCGCGGACCGCGGTCAGCTTGTAGACGCCGCCCAGCGCGGGGTCATCCTTGGCGGTCACCAGGTTGGTGCCGACCCCCCAGACGTCGATCTTCGCCCCCTGGAGCTTGAGGCTCTCGATCAGGTGCTCGTCGAGCTCGCTGCTCGCGTAGATTCTGGCCTCGGGGAAGCCGCCCTCGTCGAGGATCTTGCGCGCCTCCTTGCTCAGCCAGGCGAGGTCGCCCGAGTCCAGGCGGATGCCCGCCATCTCCCATCCGTGCTCGCGGAGCCACCGGCCGACCTGGACCGCGCGGCGGGTCCCTTCCAGGGTGTTGTAGGTATCGACCAGGAACACGCAGTTGTTGGGCAGGGCGCGGGCGTAGGCCTCGAAGGACTCCAGCTCGCTGTCGAAGGAGAGCACCCAGCTATGGGCGTGGGTCCCGCCGGCCGGGATGCCGAACATCTTTCCGGCGAGGACGTTGGAGGTGCCGTGGCAGCCTCCCGCGTAAGCCGCGCGGCTGGCGGAGAGGCCGCCGTCGATCCCCTGGGCGCGTCGCAGGCCGAACTCCAGGACCGTGTCCCCCTGGGCCGCGAGGCAGACCCGCGCCGCCTTGGTAGCGATCAGGGTCTGGAAGTTGATGAGGGTGAGCAGCGCGGTCTCTAAAAGCTGCGCCTGGAGGATGGGACCGCGCACCCGGATCAGCGGCTCGTGGGGGAAGACCACGGTGCCCTCGGGCACGGCGTCCACGTCGCACTCGAAGCGCAGGCCACGGAGGACATCCAGGAACTCGCCGTCGAAGAGGGGCTTGCCGTCGTTGCCCTGGAGGCCGGCGAGGTAGGCGAGGTCGTCGTCGTCGAAGCGGAGGCGCTCGATGAACTCGATGGCCGGGGCGAGCCCGCAGGCCACGGTAAAGCCGCTGCCGAAAGGCGGTCTGCGGAAGTGGTGGTGGAAGACAGCCTCCCGGGCATGGGTCCCCGACCGCCAGTAGCCGTAGGCCATGGTGATCTCGTAGAGATCGGTCAGCAGGGCCAGGGAGGGGCGATAGAGCTGGGTCAGGGTGGGCATGGTGGTTATTCGGTACCAGCGCTGGAATCCGTGACCGCCGCGGTCACGAGCCGGACGAGGGCCTCGATATCCCGGAAGTCCGAGACCTCGACGGGGGAGTGGGAGTAGCGGCCCGGCCAGGAGAACGGGATCATCTCCGGCCCGTTCGCTGTGAAAGCCAGACCGTCCGAGGAGCCGCCGGTCATGCCGTACTGGATCGGGATGCCGTTCCGGAGGGCGAGGTCGAGGAATCGGTCGATCAGCTCGCGGGGCGTCTGGTTGAGGTTGTCCATGGTCCGGAGCACCGCGCCCTTGCCGAGCGGAGCGTAGCCGAGCCGCCCGGTCTCGATGGGCGAGTCGGACGAGACGAAGGTGTCCACCGGGTGGACCCGGGTGAGGTTGGGGAACTGTGCCGCCAGGTCCGCGGAGCCCACGAGCCCGACTTCTTCTTCGACCACCCAGGCAAAGGTGACGCGCCGGGTAAGCTTCGCGGGGTCGATCCGGCGCAGGGCGAGGATCTGGGCCGTGCAGCCGTTCCGGTCGTCGAAGCCGCGGGCCACGGCCCGGTGGCGTCCCATCCGGTACAGCTTTTTGGGCATGGTCACCGTGGTCTGGCCCGCCCGGATGCCCAGGGCCTCGGCTTCCTTTGCAGAGGCGGCGCCGACGTAGACCGTCAGGGGGTCGTCCCCAAAGTACTTCTCCGCCTTGGCCCATCCTGCCCGTGGCTCGAACACGCCGGGAACGGCTCCTTTCTCACCATGGACGAGGGCCGCGTGGGCTTCCCAGGCCGGAGCCAGGAGTCCGCCGCGGTTCTCCAGGCGAAGCCGGCCGTCGGGCAGGACGTCCTTCACCCGGAAGCCGACCTCGTCCATATGGGCGACCAGGAGCACGTGCTCGTCCCCCTGGCCCACGGTGACGGTGAGGTTGCCCTTGGCGTCGGTCTCCGGGGTCGCCCAGGCCGGGAGGTGCTTGACGATTTCCTCCCGCACCGGGCCTTCGGCGCCGCTTACACCGTAGCGGTCGATCAGGGTGCCGAGAAGCGCGGCCACGTCCTCATGGCCGGTCATCTCCACGAGCCTGGGCGGTGGAGGGAGGGCCGGCGGCGCGCTCGATCCAGGGCTCAAGGCATCGGCGAGGCGTCCGACCTCGGTCAGGGAGACCGCTTCCACCGGGGTGCCCGGGTAGAGCGCCGTGAGGCCGAGGTAGCCGACGCGGGCCTTGCCCCAGTCGGGCGGTCCGATCGCGCCCTCTTCGATATCGAGATGAGGAGCCGACTGTGTCCGGATGCCCTTGGGCAGGTCTCCGGCGCCGATCAGTCCGCTGCCGGGGCGGGGGAGGGACTCGAAAGAGAGCTGTTCCTTCTCCAGCTTCCAGCCGAAGCCCGGGCTGATGAGGATCACCTCGTCGAAGGGGCCCGTCCGCCGGACGAAGTGCTCAAGGCCCTTGCGGTTGAGCAGATCGAGGGTGGTCCAGGAGAAGACGGTGGTTCCGGTCCCCGGGGAGGCGTGGACGCGACGGGCTGCCTCGACCACGGCCATGCAGGCGCCCTTCAAGCGGGCGGAGGGCGCAGCGATGAGCCCGTTCCCCAGGCGGGCGGGACGTTTGAGGAGGGCGACGGCATCCAGCAGGCGGATGCCCATCTCCTCGACCTCGTCCGCGCTCTCGGCGCCCACATCCACCCAGAAGTCGTCGGCCGCGACCGGCTTCTCCGGAGGGCCGGACCTCCCCTGCATCAGGTGGATGGAGGGGAGGACCACCGCTCCGACGACCCACCCCCGCGAGCCGCCGATCACGACCGTCTGTCCCTGGTGGGCCTGGTCCCAGAGCGCGCCGGTGGGGGCGCCGCTGGCCGGGATCAGCCGGAGGTAGCCATCATCATGGATGCGGCTCACCACGAAGCCCGGCTCGCCCATCGGACAGGCCACCAGTCGCCGGGGCGAGCCCGAGCCGATTGAGACAGAAAGGTTACCCAGGGCGTCGCGGCTGACCGGAAGCCCCGCCAGCCGTTTTTCCAGGAAGTCGGCGGCGGGCTCTTCGCGTCCCACCACGGAGGGGACATGGAGGAAGGCTTCGACCTCTTCTTCGAGGGTGGCGGCGGACGCGGAAAGAGGGGCGAGAAGGAGGACAAAGAGGAACGCGAGTTGTCGCGGGATCATGCCCGGGGACTCTACCACCGCGGAGCAAGCCGGTAGCCTGGGGACAGGGTGGCATGCTTGCAGCCCGGGGACGCTCTGTACCCGGCGGGTATGGCCTCATCCCCGCCGGGGGCGCCTCGTACCCGCCGGGTAGGACACTCTACCCGCAGGGGACGGCTTGTACGCGCCGGGTACGGCCCCCTACCCACCGGGGGCGCCCCGTACCCGCCGGGGACGGACAGCTACCCGCAGGGTATGGGCAGCTACCCACCGGGTACGCCCCGTCCCCAGCCCGTGCGCCTCGTCCCCGGCGGGGAGCGGCTTCTACCCGCAGGGTATGGCCCTCTACCCTTCGCGTACGCGATGCAACCGGCGATTGCGGGCTCTCCCCGTGGGTTGTGAGCCGTCCCCGGCGCGTACAGAGCGCGCGCGGCGGGTACGGCTCTTGGGCCCGGAGTAGAATACGCCCATGACCATCGCCACCCCGCCCTCACCTTCCGTCTCCGCCGGCCCCCGCACCGTCCGCGCTCCGCGCGGGACCGAGATCTCCTGCCGCGGATGGCAACAGGAAGCCGCGCTGCGGATGCTCATGAACAACCTCGATCCCGAGGTCGCGGAGCGGCCCGACGAGTTGATCGTCTATGGCGGCTCGGGCAAGGCGGCGCGTAACTGGGAGTGCTTCGAGGCCATCGTGGAGACCCTCCGGCGGCTGGGCGACGACGAGACTCTGCTCGTGCAGTCGGGCAAGCCGGTGGCGGTGTTCCGGTCCCATGCGGACGCCCCGCGGGTCCTCATCGCCAACTCCAACCTGGTCCCGCATTGGGCCACGGCGGACGAGTTCAGGCGGCTCGAAGGCCTCGGCCTCACCATGTACGGGCAGATGACCGCGGGGTCCTGGATCTACATCGGCACCCAGGGCATCCTCCAGGGGACCTACGAAACTCTGGCGGAATGCGCCCGCCAGCATTTCGGCGGCTCGCTCGCCGGCCGCCTAACCGTCACCGCCGGTCTGGGCGGGATGGGCGGCGCCCAGCCCCTCGCGGTCACCATGAACGAGGGGGTCTGCCTCGTGGCCGAGGTCGACCGCTCGCGCATCGAGCGCCGCCTCCAGACCCGGTACCTGGATACCGTGGCCGCGAGCATCCCCGCCGGGATCGAGCAGGCGCTCGCCGCCCGGGACCGGCGCGAGGCCGTCTCGATCGCGGTCGAGGCCAACGCCGTGGACCTCCTGGAGCACTTGGCCGCCGTCGGAATCGTTCCGGACATCCTGACCGACCAGACCTCGGCCCACGACGCGCTCCAGGGCTACGTGCCCCACGGCATGACCTATGACGAGGCCCTGCGCCTTCGCCGCGACGATCCCCGGATCTACATCGACCGCTCCATGGCCTCCATGGCCGCGCACATCCGGGCCATGCTCACCCTCCAGGACCGGGGGGCCATGACGTTCGACTACGGCAACAACCTGCGCGGGCAGGCCCTGGCCGCCGGAGTCGGACGCGCCTTCGACATCGGCGGGTTCGTGCCGCTGTTCATCCGGCCCCTGTTCTGCGACGGCAAGGGTCCTTTCCGCTGGGTGGTGCTCTCCGGCGATCCGGAGGACCTCGCGGTCACGGATGAAGCGATCCTGGAAACCTTTCCTGAAGACCGGGCCCTGGAGCGGTGGATCCGCCTGGCGCGGGAGCGCGTCGCCTTCCAGGGGCTGCCGGCGCGCATCTGCTGGCTCGGGTATGGAGAGCGGGCGCGAGCCGGGAAGGTGTTCAACGACCTGGTTGCCTCGGGCCGGGTCAAGGCACCCATCGTCATCGGCCGCGACCACCTGGACTGCGGCTCCGTGGCCTCGCCCAACCGCGAGACCGAGGGGATGCAGGACGGTTCCGACGCCATCGCCGACTGGCCGATCCTCAACGCCATGATCAACGCGGTCAACGGCGCCACCTGGGTCTCGGTCCACCATGGCGGCGGCGTGGGCATCGGCTACTCGCTCCATGCCGGCATGGTCATCGTGGCCGACGGCACCGAGGCCGCGGCGCGCCGCCTGGAGCGCGTCCTCACCAGCGATCCGGGGATGGGCATCGTCCGGCACGCCGACGCCGGCTACGCCAGGGCCGTCGAGTTCGGCCGCTTGAACGGCGTGGACCTGCCCATGGTTTCGCCCCGGACGGAAGGCTGACGCCTTCCTGAGGTGAAGCTCCTGTCCTCTCTTCCCGTCCGGCTCCTGCTGCTCTCCATCGCGCTGGGAGCCCTCTTCCTGCCGCCGCTCTGGGCCGCCCTCGTCCTGGGGGCGACGTTCGTGGCCGGCATGAGGTTCCCTCTCCCTCGCCGCGAAAAGGTGGTGGGCGCGATCGCCTTTGCCGTGGCGATGGGAGCCCTGGGGCTGGAATGGGCCGGCCAGCGGGCGGCGAAGATCCCTTCCGGGGAGTGGGCCGAGGGGGCGGCGGAAGAGTACGCCGAGCTCTGGGACGGGCTGCGGAGCGAGGCCCGGGAGGTGGCGAAGGCCGTGGGCAAGCCGCCGGAGAGCCCGGACGAACGGCTGCGCGCCTTCCGCCGCCTGGCCGACCTCGTTCCCGATCGAAGCGACCGGGGCGGGCAGGGCCGGCGGGCGCTGCTGCTCCTCGACCCGGACGGCGTGGCCGTGGCCTGGTCCGGGGAGGGGCTGCTCCACGAGCCTTCGGCTGAGGAGGTCCCCCGCGCCGGCCGCGCCTTCCAGGCCAGCTTCACCGCCGTGACGCTGCTGGCGGTCGAGCCCCTGCCGTCGGACCGGCAGGCCCGCCGGCCGTGGCGCGTCGTGGCGGGCGCCAGCTTCCCGGCCGACCGGCTGCCGTTCCCCGGAAGCCTGGAGCTCCGCTGGTCCCTGGTCCAGGGCCCGGACCAGGTCCTCCCGGGCAAGCTCCTGGTGCCGTCCAAGGCGCCGCCGTTCCTCGTGGTGGAGCCTGCGTTCAAGGAGATGCCGCCAGCCTACCCGTGGGCCCGGCGGGTGGTCTGGGGGGCGATCGCGTTCTCGCTGCTGGCCCTGGCGGTCATGCGGAGCCCGGGGCTGACGCTGGCGGGCCTGCCGGAAGATACCGCGGCGCCGGTCCGCAGCCGGAGCCCGGTCCGCCTCTCAGTCCTCACCTTCGCGGGCGTCTTCGCCGCCGGCATGGCGGCCGGGCTGTCCTGGACCGCCCTGGCCGTGCTCCTTGCCGGCCTGGCTCTCGCCGGCTGGGGAGCAGCATCCCGGTGGAGTCCGGCGTCCTGGTGGCGGTCCAGAACGGCGAACATCCTGATCCGGGGAGCCGTCTGCGCGCTCCTCCTCTTCGCCGCGGCCTGGGTGCTGCAGCTCGGACGGGAGCCGGTCGACCTCGGCTCGGACATCCTGGCGGAGCCCGAGGTCTTCAGCCTCCGCCTGGCGTTCGCTGCGGCGGCGTTTGGTCTTCTCTACGCGGCGGGCCGCCGCCGGCGCCCCTTGGCAGAAGCGCCGCCTCCGCGCGATCTCTGGGCCTGGGGCGCCGCCGGCCTGCTCCTCCTGGGCGCGGCCCTCTGCGATTTTCCGCTGATCGCCCTGCCGCTCCTGGCGGCCGGCACCGGCGCCGCCTCGGTCTATGCCGACCGGAGGCAGATGGGGGTGGGGCTCGCCCTCGCTGCCGTGGCCCTGATGGCGATCCTCGCCTCGTCTGCCCTCTGGGAGACCGCGTACCGGCTCTCCCTGCGGCGCTGGGCCGAGACCGTGCTCCTGAACACGGTCACGCCGCCGACCCGGGAGGCGCTGGATGACATGGGCGAAGAGGTCGACGCCCATTTCTCCCGGCGCGACCTGGCGGGCCTCGTGCCCCGGGCACCGGCCGCGCTGGAGAGGCAGGACCTCGCCTACGCCCTCTGGCGGAATTCGCCGCTGGCCCGCCCGTACTCGCTGTCGGCGCTGGTGGTGGTGCCCAGGGAAGGACCACCCTCGTCCTTCTCGTTCGGCATGCCCCTGACCCAGAACCGGGTGGACTGGAACCCGGAGCGCTGGCGCGAGCTGGGGCTGCCGCTCTGGGAGGAGAGCCCGGTCTATGGCGAGGCTCCCCTGCGGCTGTCCGGCAGGCCCTGGGGCGTGGTCCGCTTCTGGCTGATGCCGCGGCCGGGCTTCGAGCTGCGCGACCGCCGCCGCCTGGGCGAGGTCGAGGCCGGCCTGCTCAAGGGCGGCCCCGCGGCCGACCCGGTGCAGGAGCTGCTCGAGCCGGCCGTGTACGCCCTCTACACCGAGAACGGCACGCCGTCGCTCTCGCCCTGGGACGAGACGCCCCGCCTCTCCGACCGCCTGCGTCCGAGCACCGGGCAGGGCTCGGCCATCGTGGACACCCCCGCGGGCCGGGCGCGGGCGTACAGCCACATGACCCTGGGCGTCTGGGAAGTGATCTACCTCCCGTTCCTGCACCCGTTCCAGGCGCTGGAGCGCACCGCCAACTCCGGGGTGGGCCTCCTGATGCTCCTGGCGCTGGCCGTGCCGCCGGTGCTCCTCCTCTCCCTCCCGCGCGCCTCGTTCCGCGCCGTGCTGGGCCGGGTGCTGCGCTCCTACTCCAAGCGGCTGATCCTCGTGTACACGGTCCTCCTCCTGGTGCCCCTGCTGCTCCTCAACGTCGTCCTGGTGCGCTCCATGGAAGAGCGGCTGCGCCGGCAGCAGCTCGACGCGGGCGAGGCGGCCCTGGCCTCGGCGCAGCAGGTCCTGGGCGAGCGGCTGCTGCGGCTGGAGCCCGGCTTCGGAGTCGACACGGCGCTCGGCGACCGCCTCCTCATCGACCTGTCCGAGATCGTCCATCACGAGGTGAACCTCTACTGGGGGAGCAGCATCTACGCCTCCAGCAAGCATGAGCTGTTCACGGCCGGCCTGCTGCCGAACCGCATCCCCGGCGAGATCTATTCGCGCCTGGCCCTGCTCGGCTACGGCCTCTCGGCGCGCACGAACCGGGTGGGAAATGCCGGCGACATCGCCTACCTGGAGATCTACGCGCCGCTGCGGCTCCCCGGCGCGCCGGGGGGCGACGAGCGCCTGTTCCTCTCCATGCCGCTCCTGGCGCAGCAGGAGGAGTCTGCCCGCGAGCTGGGTCAGCTGCGCCGCCACGGCATCCTGGTCACCGTGGGGCTCTTCCTGCTGCTGGTCGCCGTGGGCACGCGCCTGGCGCGGAACTTCACCCGCCCGCTCATGGAGCTGATCGAGGGCACCCGCCGCATCGCCGCGGGCGCCACGTCCCTCGAGCTCGCCCCGACCGAGCTGGAGCTGGCCGCGCTGGTACAGGCCGTGGACGACATGGCGCTGCGCATCGCCGAGGCCCGCGAGCGACTCGTGCGCGAGAAGCAGGTGGTGGAGCGGATGGTGGAGAACATCACCTCGGGCGTGGTCTCCCTGGACCGGGAGCGCCGGGTCCTGATGCACAACCGTGTGGCGGCCGAGCTGCTGGGGGTGTCGGTGGGGCAGAGCCTGGAGCGCGGCGTGGCGGAGGAGGCGCGGCTCGCGCCGATCGCAACCTTCCTGCGCTCAGCCGTCCAGCGGCCGGGCGAGATGCACCGGGAGACGGTTCATCTGCCCCAAGCCGGGCTGGCCCAAGCCGGGTCGGGCGAAGCCGGGGGAGGGGAGCGCGAGTGGTCCCTGGTCTGGGTGCCGGTCCCGGGCACCGGCGAGCCCTCGGCCCTGCTCGTGGTGGAGGACGCCACCGAGGTCCTGCGCGGCCAGCGGCTCCTGGCCTGGGCGGAGATGGCGCGCATCATCGCCCACGAGATCAAGAACCCCCTCACGCCGATCCGCCTCTCGACCGAGCACCTGCGGGAGGTCTACCAGCGCGCCCCCGAGCAGCTAGACCGGGTGTTCGAGCGCTGCACGGTCAACATCCTGACCCAGGTGGAGGAGCTGCGCTCGATCGCGTCGGAGTTCTCCACCTACAGCGCCATTCTGCACATTGACCCCAAGCCGGGCGACCTGACGGCCACAATCGCCGAGCTGGTTGAGGGTTACCAGGCGGCGCCGCCCGAAGGGGTGAGCGTCGAGTTGGAGACGGACGGCCCCATCCCCGCCCGCTTCGACGCCAAGCTCCTGGGGAGAGCGGTGCGCAATCTCCTGGAAAACGCCCTCCGCGCCAGCGCCGGAGGGGGGCGGGTCACGGTGCGGGTGGAGCGCCAGAACGGCCTCGCCCGCATCGCAGTTCTGGATGAAGGACCGGGTGTCCGGCCGCCCGAGAACCTGCCGCGGATCTTCGATCCCTATTTCTCGACCCACGACACGGGCACCGGCCTGGGCCTGCCCATCGCCCGCCGGGTCGCCGAGGAGCACGGCGGGAGCATCACGGCGCGGAACCGGAGGGAGCGGGGGCTGGAGGTGGTGATTACGCTGCCAGTGGCGGAGGGGTAGAAGGGGGGCCGGGACACGGACTTTCACGGACGGACACGGAGCTGCACGGACAGTTCTGGTCCGTGGGGTCCGTGCAGGTCCGTGTCCGTCCGTGAAAGTCCTGGGCGGACGGGTCTTCTACCGCCGCTTCACCTTCAACGTCCGCCGCCCCCCGCCCATCGACTTGCGCGGCTTGATCTCCACGTAGGGCTCGACGCCGGGGACGGTGCAGCGGGGGATCTCCTCGCCCAAGGCGTCCTCGATCTCCTTGATCGTCGGCTTCTCCAGCCAGGTCGCGATGGTGGAGACGATGCCCCGGGCCGTGCCGCGGGCGGTGCGGCCGGCGCGGTGGATGTAGTCCTCGACCGTGTCGGGCATGTCGAAGTTGATGATGTGCTGGATGCCGGGCACGTCGATCCCGCGGGCCGCGATGTCGGTGGCCACCAGGATGCGGTGGGCGCCTTCGCGGAAGCCGCGCAGCGCCTCCACCCTCTGACCCTGGGAGAGGTCCGAGTGGATGCGCTCGACCGGATGTCCCTCGCGCTCCAGCATCCGGTTCAGCCACTCGGCGTCGACCTTCCTGCGGATGAAGACCAGCGTGCTCCCCAGCTCCTTGTTGAGCAGGGCGAGGATACAGGCCTTCTTGTGGTCCGGGTCCACCAGGTAGAGCCGGTGGTCGATGCCCTCGGCCGCGCCTCCCTCGGGGAGGATGTCGATTCGCACCGGGTCCTTGAGGATGCGCTCCGCCAGCCGCTGGATGGGCGGCGGCATGGTGGCGGAGAACATCATGGTCTGCCGCTCGCGCGGGAGCTCGTCCAGGATGCGCTGGACCTGGGGCATGAAGCCCATGTCGAGCATGTGGTCGGCCTCGTCGATGACCAGATTGGAGACCTTGTCGAGCCGCAGCAGGCCCCGCTCCACGTGATCGAGGAGCCGGCCCGGAGTGGCCACGACGATGTCGGGCTTCTTGCCCAGCTTGCGGATCTGCGGCCCCATCTTGACCCCGCCGATCAGGCAGACGGTCTCGAGATCGTGATCCTGGCCGAACAGGTTCAGGAAGGCCTCGGTCTGGAGCGCGATCTCCCGGGTGGGGGAGATGATCAGGCCGCGGACCCCGCCGCCGTGGGTGAGCTTTTCGGCCAGGGGCAGGCAGAAGGCCGCGGTCTTGCCCGACCCGGTCTGGGCGAGGCCGACCACGTCGCGGCCGGAGAGGGCCACGGGGATGACCTCGGCCTGGATCGGCGTGGGATGCTCGAAGCCGATGCGCTTCACGGCGCGCAGGATCGACTCGCTGAGGCCCAGGGAGTCGAACGGCTTGTCGATGGTCTGAACGGGGTGCTGGGGGATGGCGATGGACTGGCGGACGTCGCGGAGGAGGAGGGTCTCTTCTTCGTCGTCTTCGAAGGCCCTCTCCTTCCTGGCCGGAGTCCTGGCCGGAGCGGGCTTGGGCGGCTTGATCTCTGGCTTGGGCTCCGCCTTTGGTTGTCTGGGTTCCTGCTTCGGCTCCGCCTTCTGCTTGATCTCTGGCTTCGGCTCCGCCTTCGCCTTGACCTCAGGCTTTGGTTTCTCGGGCTCCGGCGCGGGCTTGGGCTCCGGCTCGGGGAGGTTCTCCAGGCCGCGGCGGAGCAGCTCCAGGATAAGGTCGTTGAGCGGTCGGCCGGCGCGGGTCTGCGCCTTTTGCAGCGCGTTTGCGAGCTCGGTGGGGATGTGCTGGACGGTGAGCTGGTAGGTTCGTCTTTGCATTCGAGCCTTAGATCCTATGATTGCAGTCAGTTGCAGTCAAGGCGGGGGAGGAGGGGCCGTTTGGCCTAGAATGAGGCTGCGAGTCGATCCGGAGGGCGGAGGCTCGCGGAAAGGACGCTCTATGCGAGCTTCGATCGGATGGTCTCTGCTGGTGGTTCTCCTGCTTGCTGTCGGGACGACTGCGGCGCAAGCGCAGCTCTGGGCCGGTGCGGCGGCCCTGGAGGTCCGGGCCGAGGACGGCGGCAAGCCCGCCGCGGGCGGCGAGGTGCGGTTGGAGTTCCTGGACATGGATCCCCCGGCCGGGCCGGACCCGGTCAAGCTCGACAGCCGCGGCCGCGCCGTGATCGGGTCCCTGGCCGAGGGGCGCTGGCGCCTGGAGGTCAGCCGCCCCGGGGCCATGACCTACCGCGCCGAGATCGAGGTGCAGCGGGACGCCAGACCGCACCTGATTAATGCCGTCCAGCACAACGTGCCGGGCGCCGTGTCCATGATGGAGGTCCGCCTGGCGCGGGCCCGCGGTGGGGCGGCGCTGCCTCCGCCTTCGCGGCGAGCCGCCTCGGCGCCTCCTCCGCCCGAGCCCGCGGAGCCGGAGCCGGCTCCCATCGCCGAGCCCGTGCAGCCGCAGCCGCCTCCGCCCGTCCGTTCCGCTCCGGTCCAGACTCCGGCGCCAACGCCTCCGCCTCAGCAGACACCGCCGACGCCGACTCCCGCGGCTCCGAAGCCCGAGCCGCCCCAGCAGCTTCCGGCCTCGGCCGCCGAGCCCCTCAGGCCGCCTCCGGTCGCGGACCGGGCGCCGGCACCGGCGCCCCGCGAGCCTGAGGAGGAGACCCCGGCTCCAACGCCGCCAACATCGCCAACATCGCCAACGCCTCCGGCTCCCCGTCCGGAGCCGCGGAGGGAGACGCCTCCTCCGGTCCAGCCGCCCGCGCCCACTCCGACTCCGACACCCCAGCGGCCCGCACCGACTCCGACACCGGCTCCCGAGCGCCCCGCCCCCGCCCCGGCCCCGGTGACACCGTCGCCCGCTCCCGCTCCCGCCTCGCCCCCGATCCCTCCGGGCGCCACGCTCCGCCGCTCGCATCAGGACCGCACCTGTGCCGAGTGCAAGCCGGGCGAGTCGTCCCTCTCCGTGGAGGCGGTCGTGCCGGCCTCGGGAGCGTCCGGGTGCGGAGAAGGGCTGCGGGAGGCGCTGCTGCGGCGCGACGGCGGGGCCGGGCTGCCGGCCGGCTGCCGGATGCTGCGGATCGAGCTGCCGCCGGACGTGCGCTACATCGGCTACCGGTACGAGGTCCAGGATGGGGGCGCGAGCGCCGACTGCGTGGCGGGAAAGGACTGCCCGGCCGGGAACGCCCGCTGGCCCGTGGACCCGCTGCTGTTCCGGGACGGCACCGGCAAGACGACCGTGTCCACCGCGTTCGAGAACCGCTCGCCGGACCGCGAGCGCCGGGCGGTCTTGACCGTCTACTTCAGGGAGGCGGGCAACCCGAACGCGCCGCGCCCCATGATTCCCTCGCGGCCGAAGGCGGACCGGCCGCCGGGGTGAGGGGTCAGCCTACGAGCTCCGCCTGCACCGTCTCCAGCACCACTCGGCGGCACTCCTGGGCGGGGAGCGGCGGGCTCAACAGGTAACCCTGGAGCTCGTCGCAGCCCAGCTCGCGGAGGATCGCGAGCTGCTCGTTGGTCTCGACACCCTCGGCCACCACCCGCACGTTCAGGCCGCGGGCCAGGGTGATCATCGACGCGGGGATCCCCGCGCCGCTCTCCCCGGTCCCCAGCAGCCGCACGAAGGAATCGTCGATCTTCAGGGTGTCGATGGGGAAGTCGTGCAGGTAGGAGAGCGAGGAGTAGCCCGTTCCGAAGTCGTCGATCGAGACCTGGACCCCCAGCTCCTTGAGCTTCCGCAGCACGCCCAGGCTCGCCTCGGCGTTCTGCATGGCGAGCGTCTCCGTGATCTCAAGCTCCAGCCCTTCGGGCGGCAGGCCCGACTCCTTCAGCACCCGGCCGACCAGCTCCGCGAGCTCGGCGTAACGGTACGGCCGCGCCGAGAGGTTCACCGCCAGCCGCACCCGCGCGCCCTCCGCGTTCCAGCCCGCCACCTCCTCGCAGGCCGTGCGCAGCACCCAGAGGTCCAGCTCCTGGCTCATCCCCGACTGGTCCGCAAGGGAGAGGAACTCCGAGGCTCCCAGGAGCCCCCGCCCGGGATGCTGCCAGCGCAGCAGCGTCTCGACCCCGACGATCCGCAGGCCTGCGGTTTCGCTTCCGGCCTGGCTTCCACACTGGAAGATCGGCTGGTAGAAGAGGACCATCTCGCCGCGGTCCACCGCCCGCCGCAGATCGCTCTCCAGGGAGGCGCGCTCCCGGGCGTGGGCGTCCAGCGCCGGGGCGTAGATCCGGAAGCCGTCCCGGCCGCTGCGTTTGGCCTGGTACATGGCGAGGTCCGCCTTGCGCAACAGGTCCTCGGCGTCCGTGCCGTGGTCGGGGAAGCGGCTGATGCCGAGGCTCGCGGTGATGACGATCCGCCGGCCCTGGAAGGGGATGGGGTGGCGCAGGGCTTCGAGCAGCTTGCCTGCCACCCGGACCAGGTCCTGCTCGTTGCTGGCACCGGGGAGCAGCACCGTGAACTCGTCGCCGGCCAGGCGGGCCACGGTGTCGCCCTGCCGCAGGGCTCCGCGCAGCCGCTCGGCCACGATCTTCAGCACCTCGTCCCCGCTGCTGTGCCCGAGGGAGTCGTTGATCGACTTGAAGCGGTCCAGGTCGATGAACAGGAGCGCGGCGCTCTGGCCGTCGCGCTCGGCCCGCACCAGGGTGACCTGGACGTGGTCCAGGAAGAGGCTGCGGTTGGGCAGGCCGGTCAGGGTGTCGTGGTAGGCCAGGTGCTCGATCTGCTCCGAGGCCACGAGCACCCGCTTGCGCTCCTCCTCCAGGAGCCAGATGACCATGCCCATGCCCATGGCGGTCTGCAGAAGGACGTCCGCCATCCCCAGGAGCAGCGGGTAGTCGAAGGACCTGTCGAGGATGACCTCGGCGCCGAAGAGGGCGAGGTAATGGACCTGCTGCGCGCCGTAGAGCAGGAACGACGCGCCGAGCAGCTTCCGTCCCAGGCCCATGGGCTGCTGCGAGGTGCGGAGCAGGAGCCAGCCGGAGAGGAGGAACACCGATCCGGCCGTGAGCACACGCACTCCGATCCGGAGGTGGACGCGCAGCTCGGGCGCGACCGCGAGCGACGACACGACCACGGCCACCCCCGCCAGGGCCAGCCCGGCCAGGATCCGGCGCTCGGCCCGCCGCACCATCCGGCGGCCGGTCGTCACCTCGCGCACGCCGAAGAGCAGCCACGCGAGCTGCCAGAAACCGCCGGCCATGGCGATGGCCGCGATGGGGAGCCGGAGCTGGAGCGGCGCCGCGCCCCGCAGGTAGAAGAAGACGCCGAGGGTCCCGCCGAGCAGGTAGACGCAGAACGCCCACCAGCTCCGCTCCCAGTGCTGCAGGTAGCGGCGCCGGTAGATCCGGTGGAACGCCATCAGCACGGCCGCGATGAGGGCCGCGCACAGGGCCTGGGTCAGAAAGGCCGTCAGCGCGACCAGGGCGCCGTCGATCTTCATGGGGGGCCGGACCCCGGAAAAGGTTGCATGTAAGCGTCATTGTACCCCGGTTGATCCCCCGGTAACGATCCCGGTGCCCACAGCGCCGAAGGAAGGGGACCCGATGGTACACTGCCGCCGATTTCGAGGCTCTGCTCATGAAAGTGTCCAAGCTCCGTCCTGCTTCCCCGATCCTGGCCCTCGCCCTCCTGCTCGCGGCTCTACCTGCCGCGGCGGCTCCGAAGAAGAAACCCGCTGACACTCCTGCTCCAGCGACTCAGGATGAGGGCGTCTCCGCCCGCACCGCCGGCCTGGAGAGGCGCGACGGCCTGCTCCCGATCTACCTCGACCGCAAGGCGGGCAAGGTCTGGCTGGAGCTGCCGCCGCCCAGGGCAGGGTCGGACGAGGTGGGGAGCTACCTCTACGTCGAGGGGCTGCTCACCGGCCTCGGCTCCAACCCGGTCGGGCTCGACCGTGGCCAGCTCGGGGACACCCGCGTGGTGACCCTGCGCCGGGTGGGCGGACGGCTCCTGATTGAGCAGCCGAACCTCCGCTTCCGGGCGCTGTCGGACAACCCCGCCGAGGTCCGGGCCGTGCGCGAGTCGTTCGCCACCTCGGTCCTCTGGGCCGGCGTGATCGAAGCGCAGGACCCCGACGGCCGCGCCCTGGTCGACTTCACGGGCTTCCTGGTCCGCGACGCGCACAACGTCGTGCCGCAGCTCCGCCAGACCGGGCAGGGGAACTGGCAGCTCGACGCGTCGCGCAGCGTGGTCGATCTCGACAACTGTTTGGCCTTTCCCGAGAACCTGGAGCTCGAGGCACTGCTGACCTTCACCTCCTCGGAGCCAGGGGAGCTGGTGGCCCAGACCGCCCCCTCGCCAGGGGAAATGACGCTGATCCAGCACCACTCTCTCCTCAAGCTCCCGGAGCCGGGCTACCAGCCGCGGCCGGCCGACGTGCGGGCCGGCTCGTTCGGGATCGACTTCCTGAACTACGCCGCGCCCCTGTCCGCGCCCATCGACACCCACTGGATCGCCCGCCACCGCCTGGAGAAGGTGGACCCGGCCGCGGAGCGCTCCCGGGTCAAGGAGCCGATCGTCTACTACGTGGATGCCGGCGCGCCCGAGCCGGTGCGGACCGCCCTGGTCGAGGGGGCGGGCTGGTGGCGCGAGGCCTTCGAGAAGGCCGGCTTCGTGGACGCCTACCGCGTCGAGGTCCTGCCGCCGGGCGCCCACCCCCTGGACGCCCGCTACAACGTCATCCAGTGGGTCCACCGCTCGACCCGCGGCTGGTCCTACGGCGGCGGGATCATCGACCCGCGCACCGGCGAGATCGTCAAGGGGCACGTCACCCTGGGATCGCTCCGCGTGCGGCAGGACCGCCTGATCTTCGAGGGGCTGGCCGGGACGGAGAAGACCGGCACGGGCGCGGCCGACGACCCGGTGCAGCTCTCGCTCTGGCGCATCCGCCAGCTCGCCGCCCACGAGGTCGGGCACAGCCTCGGCCTCTCGCACAACTTCGCCGCCAGCACCTACGGCCGCGCCTCGGTCATGGACTACCCGGCGCCCATGGTGGGGATCACTCCGGACGGCAACCTCGACTTCTCGCAGGCCTACGGCACCGGGGTGGGGGAGTGGGACGCCTTCGCCATCCGCTACGCCTACAGCCAGTTTCCGCCGGGCACGGACGAGCCCGCGGCCCTGAATGCCATGCTCCGGGACGCGCTCGGGCGCGGGCTCCAGTTCCTGACCGACCAGGACGCCCGGCCCGAAGGAGCCGCCCACCCTCGGGCCATCCTCTGGGACAACGGACCCGAGGCCGTGGAGGCGCTGCGTCATGCCCTGGCTGTGCGCCGGATCGCCCTGTCCCGCTTCGGCGAGCGCAACATCGCGCCGGGGCGGCCCCTGGCCCTGCTCGAAGAGGTCCTCGCGCCGGTCTACTTCCATCACCGCTACCAGCTCGACGGCGCCCTGAAGGTGGTCGGCGGGCTGGACTACACCTATGCCATCCGCGGCGACGGCCAGGACGCGGTCCGGCCCGTGGACGGCGCCCTCCAGCGCAAGGCCCTGGACACGGTCCTGGATGTGCTCGATCCCGAGGCCCTGGACCTCCCCGAGAGCGTGCTGGCCGTGATCCCGCCGCGGCCGGCCGGCTTTCCGGCGAACCCGGAGATGTTCCCTACGGCCGCGGCCCCGGCCTTCGATCCGCTCTCCGCGGCGTCGGCTGCCGCGGACATGGCGGTCCAGGGGCTGCTCCAGCCCGAGCGCGCCGCCCGCCTGGTGGACCTCCACCGCCGCGACTCCAAGCTGCCGGGCTTCGAGGAGGTGCTGGACGCGCTGCTGGAAGCCTCCTTCGGGACGGCAAAGGACGATGCAAGACGCGCCGAGCTGCGCCGGGTCGTGCAGTGGGTGGTGGTGCGGCGGATGATCGGCCTGTCGAGCAACCCGGCCGCGGCGCCCGGAGTGCGCTCGCGGGTGGACGGCGAGCTCCGCAGCCTGCGCGACCGGCTGGGCTCCCCGAAGGATGGGGACGCTGCGGCCGCGCACCGTGCCTTCCTGGCCCAGGAGATCGGACGCTACCTGGAGCGGCCGGAGGTCGATCCCGCCCGGCGCCCGGTGCCTCCGCCCGCTCCGCCGGGCCAGCCGATCGGGTCCAACGGCCCGGAATTCATGGGACTGAGCGGGTGCTCCTGGGGCGGATGATCCTGCTCGCGGCCGTCTTCGCCGCCGCCTTCGCCTCCTGCTCGCCGGGCAAGGGAGCATCGCCGCCTCCTGAGCCGACCGCGACGACCTCTCCCGCCCGGAAAGGGCCGGAACGATTGAAGGTCAAGGTCGTCTCCACCCGCCCGCACGATCCCGCAGCCTACACCCAGGGGCTGGTCTGGCACGAGGGCTCGGTCTACGAGAGCGCCGGCCAGTACGGCGTTTCCAGCCTGAGGCAGGTGGACCCCGCCACGGGCGAGGTGCGCCGCAAGCTGGACCTTCCGCCCCAGTACTTCGGCGAGGGGCTGGCCCGGGTGGGGGACCGGCTGGTCCAGCTCACCTGGCAGGAGGGCGTGGCCTTCGTCTACCGGATCTCCGACTTCGAAAAGGTCGGCGAGCACCGCTATACGGGGGAGGGTTGGGGCCTCTGCCACGACGGCACGAGGCTGATCATGAGCGACGGCTCCGACCGTCTGGCGTTCCGCGATCCCGAGACCTTCGCGGTGACCGGAGAGGTGCGGGTGAGGATGGAAGGCGCGCCCGTGGACCAGCTCAACGAGCTGGAGTGCGTGGACGGCGCGGCCTACGCCAACGTCTACCAGACCCAGCACATCGTGCGCATCGACCCCGCCACGGGCGAGGTCACGGCCCTGATCGACGCCTCCGGGCTGCTCGGAGCGGCCGACTACCAGGCCGGGGCCGAGGTGCTCAACGGCATCGCCTGGGTGCCGGAGACGAAGCGGTTCCTGATCACGGGGAAGAACTGGCCGCTGGTGTTCGAGGTGGAGGTGGTGCCGTGAGCCCTCACCCCCGTCCCCTCTCCCGCCTCCCCGCCCCCCTCCCCGGGAGAGGGGCGCCACCGCCCTTCCCTCTCCTCTCTGATCCTCAGCCAGAACCATGTCTTCGCTGTATCCGGTTCCCCCCTCTCCCGGGGAGGGGGGCGGGGAGACGGGAGAGGGGGGGCAGGGGGGTGAGGGCTCTCTTCCTCCTCCTCCTCGCCGCCTGCGGCCCGGCCTCGGTCCCGCCGCCGCCCGCACATGTGCCGCCCCCGCCCTCTGCCCCCGCTCCCTACACCCTCTCTCTCCTCGGCGACGGCCCGCTCGTCATCCCTCCGGGCCTGGAGGTGGACGGCCTGACCGTGGGCGGCCTTTCCGCGATCGTCCGGTCCGAGGGGGACACCTACCGGTCGCTCATCGACAACCAGGGCGCCGCCGCGGCCCGCATCTTCGAGCTCCAGTTCGCGGTGACGGAGCGCGGACCGGCGCCGTTGCCGGGCCGGACTCCCGCCGACGTGCCCCGCTCTGCCCTCCGCCTCGAGGGTCTCAACGGCATCAACTTCGACGGCGAAGGGCTGGTCCTCACCCCCGAGCGCACCTTCCTGGTCTCCTCCGAAAGAGAGCCGTCCATCCGCGAGGTCTCCGCCGAGGGGAAGACCCTCCGCAATCTCCCGGTGCCGCCGGTGTTCGACGGCTCGCTTCTCGGAGGCAGAGGCATCCGGTCCAACCAGGGATTCGAGGCTCTAGCCATCTCCCCGGACGGCCGCTCTCTCTGGACCGCCAACGAGGGAGCGCTCAAGCAGGATGCTCCCGACGAGGCCATGTTCGGCGTCCACCCGATCCGTCTCCTGAGGTACGACAGACAGGGGGATTCCTGGGCTCCCGCCGCGCAGCACGTCTACGTGCTGGACCCGATCGAGAAGCGGGGGATCGGTCTGCACGTGCGCGGACTCGTGGACCTGCTGCCCCTCCCCGAGGGCGGCTTCCTGGCCCTGGAGCGCGAGTTCGTGGCCGGCGTGGGCATGGAGGTCCAGATCTTCCACGTCACGACCGGCGGCGCCACGGATGTCTCCGGCCTGGAATCCCTGGCGGGGCAGAGCTACACCCCGGTCCGCAAGACCCTCGTCTACGACTTCGCCGTATCGGCGGGATTGGGCTTCGTGCCGGACAACCTGGAGGGGATGACATTCGGTCCTGCACTGCCTGGCGGTGACCGCACGCTGGTTTTGGTCAGCGACGACAACTTCGAGCCGCGCATCCAGTCCACCCAGATCGTGGCTTTACGGCTTCATTCCGCCACCCGCGGCGCTTCGTAGGTGGCGCAGGGGTCCACGTCGTAGGCGTAGGTCGATCCCCAGAGATTGTCGAAGAAGCGCTCCATGCGCGCCCCGACCGCGGGGCTGTCGATGATCATCCCGATGTTGCGGCTCTGGTAGAAGTAGTCCCCCTCCCAGTTGCTGCTGCCGAGCCAGGCGCGGCGGCCGTCCACGACCATGTACTTGGAATGGGCGACCCGGGCGAAGGGGACGAAGCCACCGGAGAAAGGCGGGATCGTGCTCATCCGCACGTCGATCCCCGGGATGGTCTGGAGGCTCTGGAGCCCCTCGACCGTGCCCTGGCGCTTGCTCCAGTCGGCCAGGAGGAGCCGGACCTTGACCCCGCGCGAGGCGGCGCGGCGGAGGGCCGTGTCCAGGAGGTCGAAATAGGACCCGTCCCGGGAGAGCGTCTTGTAGGTCAGGAGCTGGATGCGGACCGAGCTGGTGGCGCGGTCGATCATCTCGGCCAGGCGGGGGAGGTCCCAGAGGGTCTGGTCCGGGAGCCAGCCCGTGGGGCTGAACACGGGCGTGACCCAGGGCGCGTCCGCGCCGTCGCCCACCTGCACGGGAAAGAGATAGCTTCCCGAGCGCACGCGAGTCCTGCGGTCGGGCCTCTGGTCGGGATTGGCGGGGCCGGCCAGGGCCCAATCGGTCTCGAACACGTCCAGGTAAGCGCGGGCCACCTGCGGCTCCACCACGCGGACGCCCAGCTCCTGGATGTGCTGGAGCGAGCGCCAGTCGAAGTTCTGGCTGCCCACGTAGACCTCCTGGCCGTCCACCAGGAAGTACTTGGCGTGGAGCACGCCGCCCCCCAGGACGGCGAAGTCGTAGATCCGCACCTCGACACCTGGCTTCGCGGCCAGCCGCGCCAGGGTCTCGGGGTAGGTCTTCTGGAAGACCTTCTCGGCCAGGAACCGGACGCGCACCCCCCGCGCCGCGGCGCGCTCCACGGCCTGCACCACGGTCTCCAGGCGGCTCTGCCGGTTGTCAGGGTCGTCCGAGGCGTAGAACTCGGCGAAGTCCAGGGTCTTCCGCGCCCGGTCGATCATCTCGGGCCAGACCACATGGGCGTCGCGCAGGTCGGGATTGTCGAGCGTGGTCTCCACCGGGACCGACTCGACGAGCTCGAGGACCTCCTGGGCGGTGGCAGGGGCTGCCAGCAGGCAGAGGGACAGGAGACAGCGGCGCAGGGTTGTCATGCGCGCAGTCTAGTAGACTCACAATGGACTGAGAGCAAGGAGCCACCCATGAACGACAGTTTCTGGTACGTCGCCGTCGGAGGGCAGCAGCAGGGACCGTGGACCACCGAAGAGGTGCTGGACGGGATCCGCAGCGGCCGGTACGGACGGGATGCCTACGTTTTCGCCCAGGGGATGGCCAACTGGGTCCCCCTGACCAGCCAGCCGGAGTTCGCCTCCGCGTTCGGTGGGGGTCCATCCGCGGCGGCGGCGCCCCCGCCTCCCCCGGGGCGCTCCGCGGCGCACGAGATCGACTACGAGCTGTTCGGCGAGGAGATGCAGTACGTGGAGATCACGCTCGACCCGGGCGAGGCCTGCGTGGCCGAGGCCGGCTCCTTCATGTACATGGAGCCGGGCATCGAGATGCAGACCATCTTCGGCGACGGCTCGGGCCAGGAGGGGAGCGGCTTCATGGGCAAGCTCCTGACCGCGGGCAAGCGCGTGCTCACAGGCGAGTCGCTCTTCATGACCGTGTTCTCGAACGGCACCGGCGGCCGGCAGAAGGTGGCCTTCGCCTCGCCCTACCCGGGGCGGATCGTGCCCCTCGACCTCAAGCAGCACGGCGGCCGCATTCTCTGTGAGAAGGACGCCTTCCTCTGCGCGGCCAAGGGGATCGCGGTGGGGATCGCGTTCCAGCGCAAGCTCGGAGCGGGCCTGTTCGGCGGCGAGGGCTTCCTGCTGCAGAAGCTGGAGGGGGACGGCCTCGCCTTCGTGCACTCCGGAGGCACCATCCTCAGCCGCCAGCTCGCCGCGGGCGAGACCCTGCGGGTCGACACCGGCTGCCTGGTGGCCTTCGAGAGCACGGTCAACTACGACATCCAGATGGTGAGCGGGATCAAGACTGCCATCTTCGGTGGCGAGGGCCTGTTCTATGCGGCGCTGACCGGACCGGGCCGGATCTGGCTGCAGTCGCTCCCCTTCAGCCGCCTGGCCAAGCGGGTGCTCTCCGCGATCCCGCGGGGCGCCAAGGGCCGCAAGGGCGAAGGCTCGATCCTGGGGGATCTGGGCGAGCTGGTGATGGGGGATTGAGGACGGGGCGCGATCGATCGCGCCCCCATCCATCAGCGCTCGACCGGAGCCTCGACCTTCAGGATGCGCCCCCACGCGTTGCGGAGGTTCTCCGGAAGGTCTAGCTCGGGGAAGATATCCCGGACTTCGTCGCGGCTGACGAAGGTCCAGATGTCGTCCCACACGGCATAGCGGAGCAGGTGCGAGATCACCCAGGCACGCTGGGCGGTGGTGCCCTGGCGCAAGAGGTGGCGAACCTCTTCGGCCGTCACCCTCTGGTCGGGGAAGAAGTAGAGGAATTCCTGGCGGTCCGAGCCGTCGCGGCTCCTGCCTGGGCCTTGCATGGATTGAGTATAGCGGGTCTCGCACGGTTTCGGGAGCCTCGCGGCTGCCCCTTGACCGCCGCGGGGCCGGTCCGCTAGATTTCCCTCCGCTCAGAGTATCGAGCGGGCATAACTCAGCTGGTAGAGTGCAAGCTTCCCAAGCTTGATGTCGCGGGTTCGAATCCCGTTGCCCGCTCCAATTTCGTTCCCGTTCCCATAGCTATGTCGATCTTCGGTCGCCGCGACAGCAAAAGCCCCACCTCTGCCTCGTCGGGCGGAACCTCGGACGCCACCCTCGGCCAGGCCCCGTCCTCGTCGAAGGCGCAGCAGCGCCGCATCACTCACATCGCCCCGGGCTCGCGCGTCCAGGGCGAGCTCACCGGCCCCACCGAGCTCCTCATCGAAGGGGAGGTCGAGGGCGAGATCCGCGTCGACGCGACGGTCATGGTCGGCACCGAAGGGGTGGTGCACGGCCCGGTCTCGGCCCACGTGGTGCGGATCGGCGGCCGGGTGTTCGGCAGCGTGAGCGCCCTCGAGCGCGTGGAGGTCGCCCCGTCCGGCACGCTGGAGGGGGACGTCTCCGCGCCGCGCATCGTCATCGCGGAAGGGGCCTTCTTCAAGGGACGCGTGGAGATGAAGGGGGACAGGCCGGACAAGCCGGAGAAGATGGAGAAGGCAGCACAGGAGAAGGCGGAAGAGGCGCGCCACGCCAAGGGGGCCGGCGAGCCGGGACGTCAACCCAAGACTTCGGTCGAGCCGGGGAAGGCCTGAGAACGTGCGTATCGGTATCCCGAAAGAGATCAAGAACCACGAGTACCGCGTCGCCATGGTCCCGGCCGGCGTGCACGCGCTGGTCGCGGCCGGGCACGAGGTCGTCGTGCAGGATAGCGCCGGCAGCGGCAGCGGAATCCCGAACGAGGAGTACGTCCAGGCTGGAGCCCGCCTCGTGCCGGACGCCGCCAGCGTCTGGGACTGGGCCGAGATGGTGGTCAAGGTCAAGGAGCCGGTCGGCCCCGAGTACGACCTGATGCGCGAAGGCCAGACCCTGTTCACATATCTCCACCTCGCGCCCCTGCCCGAGCTCACGGACGTGCTGCTGGCGAAGAAGGTCACCGGCATCGCCTACGAGACCATCGAGGACCGCCAGGGCCGCCTGCCGCTGCTCACCCCGATGTCCGAAGTCGCCGGCCGCATGGCCGTGGTGGTGGGCGCGAACTATCTGCAGAGGATCTACGGCGGCCGCGGCACGCTGCTCGCCGGAGTCCCGGGCGTGCCCCCGGGCGACGTGGTAGTCATCGGCGGCGGCATCGTAGGCCTCAACTCGATCAAGATGGCCCTCGGTCTGGGCGCCCGGGTAGCGGTCCTCGACACGAACCTCGACCGCCTGCGCCAGATCGACGACATGTTCCACGGCGTGGTCACGACGCTCGCCAGCAACCAGTACAACCTGCGCGCCGCCCTCCGCCGTTGCGACCTGCTCATCGGCGCCGTGCTCATCCCCGGCTATTCCGCGCCGAAGCTGGTCACGCGCGACATGCTCAAGCTGATGAAGGAGGGAGCCGTGGTCGTGGATGTGGCGGTCGACCAGGGAGGCTGCTTCGAGACCACCCGACCCACCACGCACTCCGATCCGGTCTACGTGGTCGACGGCGTGGTCCACTACTGCGTGGCCAACATGCCCGGCGCGGTCCCGCGCACCTCCACCTTCGCCCTCAACAACGCCACCCTGCCGTACGGCCTCTCCCTCGCCAACAAGGGGATAGAGCAGGCCGTGGCCGAGGATCCCGGTCTCCTCCCGGGCGTCAACACCTTCAAGGGCCACATCACCAACAAGCCCGTTGCCGATTCCCTGGGCCGGCCGTACAAACCGTTCAAAGAGCTGCTGTAGGCCACGGCTCGCCCCACAGCTCGCGCAGATCGTCCGGCACCGGAGCCTCGAAGGCGAGGCTCCGGCCATCCATCGGATGTTTGAACGCCAAGCGCCACGCGTGGAGCGCGGGACGGGGGAAATCCCGCAGGCGCGCCTGGATCGGCTTCGGCAGATTCGGCAAGCCTTTCCAGCGCGCTTCGCCGTAGACCGGATCGCCGACCAGGGGATGCCCGAGGTGCTTCAGGTGCACGCGTATCTGGTGTGTGCGGCCGGTGGCGAGGTCGAGCTCCAGGAGCGAGATGCCGCCGTGGGCCGCGAGGGTGCGGTAACCGGTGCGGGCGGGGCGTCCGTCCGTCCGCACGGTCATTTCCTTGCGCCGGAGCGCGTGACGGCCGATGGGCGCGTCGATGATCCCTTCGGGAGGCTTCGGCTCGCCGTAGGCGATGGCGAGGTAGCGCTTGTCCACCTCGCGGGCCGCGAAGGCGCGGGCGAGCCGGTGGTAGGCGGCGGCCGTGCGGGCGACCACGAGGACGCCGCTGGTGCCCTGGTCGAGCCGGTGGACGATGCCGGGCCGGCCGGGCCCGCCCACGCCCGCCATCTCCGGATAGCGGGCCAGGAGGTGATGGGCGAGCGTCCCGGTCGTCCGGCCGGCGCCGGGGTGGACGGTCAGGCCCGCGGGCTTGTCCAGGACGGCGAGGTCGGCGTCCTCGTATAAAACGCGGAGGTCTCCCTCCTCGGGCTGGACACGATCGTCCCCGGGCTGGGGAGGGTTGCAATCGACGAGATCCCCTTCGGCGACGGGGTAGGAGGGCTTGGCCGGGCGGCCGTGTACCTGGACGAGGCCGTCCTGGATCCAGCGCTGGACCTGGTTGCGGGGGGTGTCGAGGCGCGCCGCCACGTGACGGTCGAGGCGCTCTCCTGCGTCCTCGGGCCCGGCCGTCCAGGAGATCACGCTTTTTCCGGTGCTTGATCCTTGCGGACGCGGAAGCTGTCGATCGCCATCAGCACGATGCCGATGGAGATGGCGCTGTCGGCCACGTTGAACGACGGCCAGTGGTAGGTGCCCACGTAGACGTCGATGAAGTCGGTGACCGCGCCGCTCGACACGCGGTCGATCAGGTTGCCGATGGCGCCGCCGACCACGAGCGCCAGGGCCACCAGGAGGAGCCGGTCGCGGGCCGGGGCGTACCAGAAGTAGACGCCCACGGCGGTGAGGGCGGCGAGGCCCAGGATCGTCAGGAGCCAACTCCCGTTGCCCACGCCCTCCGAGGCGAAGAGGCCGAACGCCACGCCCGTGTTGCGGACGTGGGTCAGGTTGAGGAACCCCGGGATCACGGGGTGGGCCGCGTGGTGGGGAAGGTGGACCTCCACCAGCCACTTGGTCCACTGGTCCAGGACGATGATGCCGAGCGACAGGAACAGGTAGCGCAGCTTGCCAAGCTGGACGGCGGTCCTGTCACGCGGGTCGGCGAGCACGTTCACAGGGATGGGCTGCTCGGTTTCCACCAGGGTCTCCAATCGTTATTTCCGGAAGCAGCGTCGGGCGGCTTCGACGGTCTCTTTCAGGTCCGGTTCCTGGAACAGCCGGATGCCGGCCACGCCCCGGGCGCCTGCCGCGGCCGCTTCGCTGAACCGGGAGAGCATAACGCCTCCCAGGGAGTACACGGGAATGCCCACCTTCGCGGCCCGGGCCAACTCCTCGATGCCCAGCGGCGGTCCGTAGCGCTCCTTCGACGGGGTGGGCCAGACCGGTCCGAAGGTCACGTAGTCGGCGCCGTCCCGCGAGGCGCGCTCCACCTCCTCGACGGAATGGGTGGAGAGGCCGAGAAGCACGCCCTTCCCGAACCGGCGGCGCAGGGCCGCGACCGGCACGCCGTCGGCGGGGAGATGCGCGCCGTCGGCGCCGGCCGCCAGGGCCAGGTCCACGCGGCCGTTGACCAGGACCACCGCCGGGGGAGGCAGGGCGGCACGGGCCTCCCGGGCCAGCTCGAACACGGTGCGGTCGTCCAGGTCCTTCTCGCGGATCTGGATCGCCCCGACTCCCGCTTCGCCCACCCGCCGCAGCCAATCAGGAAAAGCAAGGGAGACCCGGTCGCTAATGGCCAGGAGGTCAAACGCTGGCACGCGACTTCCGCCGGGTGAGCAGCGCGTGGAGGTCATGGGCGCCCAGGACCAGGTGGACGAGCCCGAACCCGCTTACCGCGCCGCGCATGAAAGGGTGGAGCATCAGGCCGCGCAGCGCCTGGATCGGGATCTGGACCATGGTGCGGTCCCAAACGGGGCTCCAGGGAGCGAAGATCAGCAGCACTCCCGCCTCGGCGCAGTAGAGGATGAAGAGGAGGGTGAGGAAGGTGGACATCCGCATGGGCGGGGGGGATTGTAGCCTGAAGGCCAAAACAAAACGGCCGGTGTCGCCACCGGCCGTCTCGTTCCATCTACGTTACTGTTGCTTACTCGCCCGGAGGCCGGGAGCGGCTGCCGCGGCTGCGGCTCTGGCTGCCCTGGTCGCCCCCGCTCTCGCCTCCCCGGGACCCGCGCTCCCGCTCAGCCTCCCGACGCTCGGGCCGGGACGGCGGCGAAGACTCCCGCTCTCTCTCCCGCTCCCGGCTCCGCACTGATTCCTGCTGGCGCTCCCGCTCCATCTCCTGCCCTCGTGCCCGCTCCCGCTCCTGCGCCCGCTCTCTCTCAACGGTCCGCGCCCTGTCCTGCTCCTGCTGACGGTCCCGGGCACTCTCCCGCTCTCGCTCCTGTTCCCGGGCCCGCGGCGCGTCGTAGCTCTGCGGCGGATCGGGACGCCGGTAGGACGACGGCGGAGGCGAATCCGAATCGGGCCGGCTGGGACGCGGCGCACCGCCGGATTGCCCGGCTTCGGGCCTCCGGCTCCTCACCTCGTCGTTCCGATCCTCGTCCTGGGGAGGACGGCTCTCGCGCGGCTGCCTCGTCTCGGGACGGGAGGCGCCAGTATCGCCGGAATTGCCGGTATCGCCGCCCTGCGGACGGGGCGCGCCACCGGACTCGCCCGGCTCGGGCCTCCGGCTTCGGACCGCCGAGTCGTTGCGGGGCGCGCCACCGCCTTGCGGCGTCTCGCGCGGGACCCTCACCCGGGGCTCGCTCCCGCGGTCGTTGCTATCGTTGCGGTCACCGCGGTCACTGCTGTCGCTGCTGCTCTCGGGCCGCGGAGCCCCGCCGGCCGTGCCCGGCTGCGGCCGGGCTGCCCGCGGACGCTCGCCCTCGCGGTCGCCCTCGCGGTCGATGACCACGCCGCCCTCCCGGGGAACCCGGACGCGAGGCGCGCCGCTGGCGGACGGACTTCCGCTTCCGCCGCTCGGGACCGGCCGGTCGCGCCGCGCCGTCCGCGGAGTGTCCGAGGGATCTGTGGGCATCGCTCCATCCAGGGGACCGCCTCCGGTCGCGTTGCGCGGCCTCTCGGCCGTTCTCGTACGCACGCCGGGCTGGCCACTCTGATCACCGTCGCGGCCATCACGTGGCACCACGTTGCGGACGACCTGGTCCGGCAGGTCGGGCCTGCGCTGGACGAACGGCGTCACGTCGGGAAGCTGGCCCTCCGCTCCGCGGCCGTTGCCGTTGGACCGGGTCAGCACGCCGATGGCGTGGCGCGGCTCGTTCCAGGTATCCGGCTTGAGCGGCCGGGTATCCGTGGTGATCACGCCGCGGTCGATCTCGCGGCGGCGCAGCTCGTCGCGGGGCACTGCGTAGCGCCGCACGTCCCAGTGGTCCCGGCGGCCGTCCTTGAACCCGTCGCGGTAGCCATTGCGGTAGCCACGGAAGTAGTCGTGCCGGATGAAGCTCCAGTGGTTGCCGAAGCCGTTCCAGTCCCCTCCCGCCCAGCCGTACACGCCGTAGCGGAAGTGCGAGTACCGGTCGCGGTAGAAGCTCGTGTAGTGGCCGGTCGGGCACCAGCCCACGTAGCTCGGACCCCAGTACCAGTAGACCCATGCGGGAGCCCAGCGGCGGCCCGGCGACCAGGCCCAGCCGTAGTTGGGGAGATAGTCCCAGCTCCCGTAGTGGTAGGGCACCCAGCCCCAGGGCTCGTACGAGACCCAGTTCAGGCCGGCCGGCGTGTAGGCCCAGCGGCCCTGCCAGTAGGGGCGCCAGCCCACGTCCACCCGCGGGCGCCAGTACGGACGGCCGCCGTGGTGGATCCACGAGCCGTGGCGGGCCAGCGGCGCCGCGCTGTAGCGCAGGTCCTCGTCGATGTACTTGTCGTTGTCGGCGTACCGGGCCTCGCCCTCCAGGCGGTCGCCCCAGCGCTCGAGCGCGTCGAAGGAGCCGGCGGACTCGACGTCCACGTCGGCGAGGCGCTCCCCCTGGACGATGGCGGCCTCTTCGGCCTGCACGACCTCGGAGCTGCGGTCGGTTACCACCTCGGCCTTGCCGCGGCGGACGACCACCTCGGTGTACTGGCCCTGGGACGTGGTGATCCGGTAGGTGCCGTAGTTCTGGGGATAGACGGTGGCGTTCGGGGTGTCGACCCGCGGGAGCTGGTCGCCCAGCGAGTCGGCGGTCACCGTCAGCAGGATGTTGCCGCTGTGCAGACGGATGACCGAGGCCGGGTCGTCCCGGTCCGGAGAGGCGGCGAGCTGCTCGAGGGTGACCTCGCTGTCGCCGTCCAGGCGGAGAATATTGCGGTCGGCGAGGACGATCTCCGCGCGCGACCGGCTGGAGACCCAGATGCGGTCGCCGGCGAGGACCGGCTGGTTGATCTCGGCCGGCTGGCGGTCGGTATTGTCGCCACTGGCCTGCATCAGGGTCGCCGAGCCCTCGATCACGCGGAAGTAGCCGTAGCTTTCGTCGCCGCTCGCGGCCGCCGGCAGGGCGGTCAGGGCCAGCAGCCCCAGCGCGAGTCCGACGCGGACCAAGGACCTGTCAAGGGGTATCATTTTGAACCTCCATGGGGTCAGAGGGAACACACTCTACCCCAAGAGAGCAACTTCCGGACCAGGGCTGGAATTCCTCCATTTCCCTCTATATCCTTCTATAATGGGCGCGCTTCGGCCGGCCTGGCTGTCCACCGCAGGCGTCAGCGGCGTCCACCGGATGGACCGCGCGCGGGCCGGTCGTGCATCATCTTCTTGTCGGAGGCGTTCATAGCCGTGGGGATCAAGAGCTGGTTCGGCGGCGGGGCAAAGCAGGAGCAGAAGCCGGGACAGAAGCCGGCGAAGAAGGAAGACGAGTACACGATCGACGACCTGATCGTGCTGGAGCGCTATGACGAGGCCCTCGAGCACCTGAAGTCCAAGATCAAGCTCAACCCGAACGACCTGCATATGCACCTGAAGCTCGCCGAGGCCTACATCGGCCTCAAGCAGTTCGACAAGGCCGTGGACGAGTTCGGCTACGTGGCCGAGGAGTACGCCCAGGACGGCTTCTACGACAAGGGGATCGCGCTGCTCTCCAAGGCCCAGAGGCTGGCGCCCATGGACCAGTCGATGCGCTTCCGGATCGAGCGCATCCAGCGCGAGAAGAGCATGGAGAACGTCCGCGCCATCGCGCTCGAGGGCCTGCGCCAGGCCGGCGGCCAGAAGGCCAGCACCAGCGCGGTCGAGCTCAAGCGGCTCTGGCACTACCTGGCCACCAGCTCGATCGTGCAGCACCTCTCCGGCGACCAGATCAAGCGGCTGTTCTCCTCCATGGAGCTCACCCGCCTGGACCAGGGCTCCACGGTCGCCGAGGAGGGAAGCCGCGAGGCGTTCCTGCTCCTCATCGTCAACGGCGTGATCGAGGCCTGCTTCCAGGACGGCAGCGGCAAGGAGACGTCGATGCGGTCCTTCACCTCGGGCGACATCATCGGCGAAAGCGCGCTCCTGGAGCATGGCACCTGGCCGGCCCACTACCGCGTGACCGAGCCGGCCATCGCACTGAAGCTGACCCGCGAGGGGCTGGAGAAGACCCTCGTCGGCAACCCTGACCCGCGCAACTTCCTGGAGGTCCTGCGCGAGCAGCACAACGACCGCGACCTCGCGGTCACGCTGCGGCGCCTCCGCACTGCCTGATGGCCATCCTCCCGATCCGCATCTACCCCGATCCTGTCCTCCGGGTGAAGTGCCGCGACGTCACCGAGTTCGACGCGAAGCTCCGCAAGACCGCGGCCGACATGATCGAGACCATGCACGCGGCCCCCGGCGTGGGCCTGGCCGCGCCGCAGGTCGGGCTCGATTTCCGCCTGACCGTGATCGACCTGTCCGTGGGAGAGGACCCCAGGCAGGTCTACGTCATCGTCAACCCCGAGGTCACGTTCCGCGAAGGCGCGGAGACCGCGGAGGAGGGCTGCCTCTCCCTGCCAGGGCTCACCGACAAGGTGGAGCGGCCGATGCGGATCATGGTGAAGGCCCAGGACCTGGACGGCAAGCCGATCGAGATCCACGCCGAGGACTGGCTCGCCCGCGCCTTCTGCCACGAGATCGACCACCTGAACGGCGTGCTCTTCACCGACCACCTGCGCGGCCTGCGCAAGGAGCGGATGAAGAGGCAGCTCAGGAAGCTGGCAGCGGATTCGGAGGTGCGGGTGTGAGGAAGACCCTCACCCCCTACCCCTCTCCCACCTCCCCGCCCCCCTCCCCGGGCGAGGGGCGCCCCCACACGCCCAGGATTCCGTTCCCCCCTCTCCCAGGGAGGGGGGTGGGGAGGTGGGAGAGGGGGGTAAGGGGGGTGAGGGCTCGGGCTTTGCTCCTCCTCACCCTCGTCCTCGCCGCCTGCGGCGGCGGGGGAGGCGGAGGCGGCTCGCCAACCCAGCCGACCCCGACGCCGAACCCGACTCCCACACCGAGCCAGCCGAGCCTGGTCTTCACGCCCCAGGGGGGCGGGGACTCCGGTATCTCCCTGGCCAGCGGGGCGGGCAGCACGGCCTCGACCCTGATCCTGGAGGTGCGGGCGAGCTCGGTAAACGATCTCTACGGCATCGCCTTCGATTTGACGTACCCGTCCAACCTGCTGCAGTACGTGCGGGCCACGCAGGGGCCGCTCCTGGCCGGCGGCACGCTCCAGATCGCGCCCTCCGCGGGCAACCTGGTGGTCGGCCTGACCAACCTGGGCCCGGTACCGGGCGCCAATGGCTCGGGGGTGCTGGTGACCTTCGAGTTCCGCGCGATCGGCGCGGGCCAGGGATCTTTCACGTTCACTCGCAACGTCGCGGCCAACTCGGCCGGGCAGGCCATCAACGGCCTCTCCTGGGGTACCGGGACCGTCCGCATCACCCTCTGACCAGCATCTCTTCTTCTCCCCGGAGCCCATGCCCGAGCTCGTCTTCTACAACACCCTTGGCCGAAGGCCGACCCCGTTCAATCCTGTCGTCCCCGGAGAGGCGCGGATCTACACCTGCGGCCCGACCGTCTACAACGACGTCCACATCGGCAACCTCCGCACCTTCCTCTTCGAGGACCTGCTGCGGCGGACCCTGCGCTACCTCGGATACAAGGTGATCCAGGTCATGAACGTGACCGACGTGGACGACAAGACGATCCTGGGCGCCCACAACGCCGGGCTCTCGCTCGACGAGTACACGGCGCCGTTCATCGAGTCGTTCCTGCGCGACCTGGACACCCTCCACATGGAGCGGGCGGAGCACTTCCCGCGGGCCACGGAGCACATCCCGGAGATGATCGAGATCATCGCGGGCCTGATCGAGAAGGGCTACGCCTACGAGAGCGAGGGCTCGGTCTGGTTCAGCATCGCGCGGGACCCGGACTACGGCCGGCTCTCCGGGTTCGACCTGGCGCAGGTGCGGCGGGGCGAGCGCGTGGCCTCGGACGAGTACACCAAGGAGGACGTCCGCGACTTCGTGCTCTGGAAGGGGGTCAAGCCGGGAGAGCCGGCGTGGGACTCGCCCTGGGGACCGGGCCGGCCCGGCTGGCACATCGAGTGCTCGGCCATGGGCATGAAGTACCTGGGCGAGACCTTCGACCTCCACTGCGGCGGCGTGGACCTGATCTTCCCGCACCACGAGAACGAGATCGCCCAGAGCGAGAGCGCCACGGACCGGCCGTTCGTCCACACCTGGCTCCACTCCGAGCACCTGCTCGTGGACGGCCAGAAGATGTCGAAGTCCCTGGGCAACCAGTACACGCTCAAGGACCTCGTGGACCGCGGCTACTCGCCCCGGGCCGTGCGCCACCTCTTCCTGTCGGTGCACTACCGGCAGAAGCTCAACTTCACCTTCGAGTCGCTGGACGGCGCGGCCGGCGCCCTGCGGCGGATCGACGAGATGCGCTTCCGCCTGGGCCACGCGGCGGAGTCGGGCGAGCCCAACGTTGTTCTGGGCACCGCGATCGAGCGCCTGCGCCGCGAGTTCGCCGCCTCGGTGGCGGACGACCTGAACCTGGCCGCGGCCCTGGCTGCCCTGTTCGTCTTCGTCAAGGAGGTGAATCTGGCGGTGGAGGAGGGGAGGATCGGCGAGGGCGACCGGCAGCGGATCCTGGATGCCCTGGCGGACGTGGACCGGGTGCTGGGCGTGCTCGACCCGGCAGAGTGGCCTTCCGCGGAGACGGCCTCGGGTCCCCCCGAGGTGGAGATCGAGCGCCGCATCCAGGAGCGCCTGGACGCCCGCAAGAACCGGGACTTCGCTGCCTCGGACCGCATCCGCGACGAGCTGGCTGCCCAGGGGGTGATCCTGGAGGACACGCCGCAGGGCACCCGGTGGAAGCGGAGATGAGGGTTGATCCCGTCCCCCCTCTCCCCAGCCCTCTCCCCCGTGCCGGGGGAGAGGGAGCCTCATGAGCTCCTTTCACGACCAGCTCCACAACCGCGGCCGGGGGAAGGTGGGGGAGGACGACGCGGTCCGCTGGCTGGAGGGTCAGGGCTTCCGGGTGGTGGAGCGCAACGTGGTCAACCACGCCGGCGAGATCGACGTCGTGGCCAATGAGGGCAAGACCCTCTGCTTCGTGGAGATCAAGGCGAGGGCGAGCGACGCCTTCGGCCCGGCGATCGCGGCCGTGGACGCGCGCAAGCAGCGCCGGATCTCGCGCGCCGCGGCCCTCTACCTGGCCATGAAGGGGCACCGGGACACCCCCTGCCGCTTCGACGTCCTGGGCCTGGACCGGGCCGAGGAGGGCTGGCGCTACACCCTGGTCCGGGACGCGTTTCCTTTCGCCGGTTGACCCCGGGGGAGAGGGAATTTTCCCCCCGGGATTCGTGCTTGACACCCCTGCGGCCCATGAGTATCCTTTGCGGCCTGTAAGTGGTGCCTCGGGCGGGAATAGCTCAGTGGTAGAGCACGACCTTGCCAAGGTCGGGGTCGCGGGTTCAAATCCCGTTTCCCGCTCCAAACTTCCTCTTACTTGCACTAGAATTGGAACCAGAGGCCGCGCTCGCGGCCTTGACCTTCTCTAGGGCGACGTAGCCAAGTGGTAAGGCGAGGGTCTGCAAAACCCTTATCCACCGGTTCGAATCCGGTCGTCGCCTCCAAGCCCAACCCCCTGTAGAACAGCAGCTCGCTACGGCGATCCGGCATCGTCCGGGGAGAGCCTTGGAAAAGGACCGCAAGGACGGTCGGCCGGGACCCATGCGTGGCCCCGGCGACTTCCTGCACGCGGCGCGGAAGCTCCAGCCGCAGCCGCCCGACCTCCAGCGACCCGCGCCCGGCCTCCAGCGCGCTTTTCTCGACCTCCAGCACGCTTTGCTTGACCTCCGGCCGCTGCCGCTCGGGCTCCAGCACGCTCTGCTTGACCTCCGGCCGCTGCCGCTCGGGCTCCAGCACGCTCTGCTTGACCTCCAGCGCGTCCCGCTCGACCTCCGGCCGTTGCCGCCCGGGCTCCGGAGGCTCGTGCGCGACCCCCTGCGGCTGCCGCTCGATCCCGCGCGACTGCCGCTGGACCCTGTGCGGCCGCCGCTGGACCCCCTGCCGCTGCTGCTCGACCTCCAGCGGCTCGCGCCGGACCCCGCGCGGATGCCGCCCTACCCTGCGCATCACCTGCACTAGCCCGATTGCATGCTGTCGAAGAAAGGGATTGACAAACCTTCCGGTCTAGCTCATCCTATGCTGCATAGTTCATGGAGGTAGGCAATCGATAATTCGTGAATGGAGGTGTCGCATGTAAATGAAGGCGCGGAATCGGAGGGAAGTATCGATGTAACGGCAAGCATCTCTCTCACCGGGTAGTCCGGGAGAGGGACGAACATCAACCAAGAAGCACGAAAGAGAGGAGAAGCATCATGTCTGAAAATTCGTCGTTCCCGGATTTCATGGCCGACTGGGACCTTCTGATCAAGGGGGTCCGCAACAGGGGGCAGTCTCTGCCCGACCTCACGGGGCTTGTGGCGCCGCTTGAGGACATCCTGGAGGATGGCAGGGACCTGGAGGCGGTCAAGGCCGCTGCTCGGGCCCAACTCAGCCAGGGGGCCAAGCGCACCCGGGCCCTGATCCCCGAGGGGCGGGCCGCGGCCTCGCGGTTGCGGGCGGCCCTGAAGGCTCACTTCGGTGGCCACAACGAAGTGTTGGTGGAGTTCGGAATCGCGCCCCTGCGGAAGCGTCGCGCTCCTCAGCCGGCTGATCCCGCGCCGCCTGACCCGCCGATCGCACCTCCGCCCGTACTACCCGAGTAGCTCGACGGCAACACAACACCCAACGTCTCACCAAACCCTCTCCCTCGAATGCGGGGGAGAGGGTCTCTCTCTGAGTGTTGGAAAGTGGCGGGCGCTCTTTGAAAATTTGGAAGGGGATGGCGGCCGCCGTGTCCAAGGACGCCACCATCCCGGAGGGCCCGCCCGGGGTGGTGGGTCTGCGCGGGCGGAGCTCCGGAGGCGGGGGCGCTCTGGAAGGCACCCGCCCGCGCGTTTTCCCTCCTGTGCGGTGAGACCTCCCGTTTCGCCCCCGCTTTTCACAACGAACGTTGAGTCACCCGTCTCCGCAATGTCAAACTACTATGTCAGCCGTAAAGGACCGTTGGATAGGCCGGCTCAGGTATGGAAGGGAGGACGCAGAAGCCGGTCGCGCACTCGTGGCACTCGCGCTGCAGACAAACCGGCTAAGCTTCGTTGAACGACCCCCGATGCGCGTTCGTCGAGTCATCGACAGACTCGAACGACACAGAATCGTGTTTTCCGTCAGTGGAGCGGCAGTTGCGCTAGCCGCTCTCGTCAGCGGAATGACGGACGTGGCTGTGGTACCAAAGACCGCGGGTCTCTCGTTGCCGCCGATCGCCGAAGCAGCAGCACCAAGCAGCAACCTGCTCATCTTCATCCACGGATGGAACGGAGATAAAGAGGGGACGTGGAAGAGATTCCCCGATCTAGCGCGGGGTGACAAGCGATTGCACGGGTACGCAATCTGGTCGCTCGACTATACGACGTACATCACCCGGCGCAACATCGGCATCGCTCGCGTGGCGTCGTTCTTCAACGATGAGTTTGAGAACGTACGTGGCATCTACGATCGATACGACAACAACATAGTTATTATTGCGCACAGCATGGGTGGTCTTGTGGCGCGCGAGTTGCTGATTCAGCGGCGTCTTCGCAACTTGAGTAATGAGAAGCGCAAGATCCTGATCGAGATCGCGACGCCTCATGCTGGAGCCAATCAGGCGCGGCTGTTGCGGATGCTCGGCCTCAGTCGAAGGTTTGCAGACTCTATGGAGACTGACTTCCGCTGAAGCTGAACTCACCTACGACTACGGGGAGACGAGCCCATGAAGACCGCAATCCCAACCCTCCTCCTGCTGGGCCTCTGCATCTCGCGGGCTTCGGGTGCAGCCCAAATCATGACCGAGACCGCTCCCCTGTCGGTCGCAACGCCGCTCATCGAGGTCGAGGCCCGGGGGATTCGCACGACGGACATCGACATCCCGCTCTGCGGCAACACGTGCGACGATCTCGATCCGCACTTCATCTCCTACCGGGTTGCCATCACGACAGGCGGGACGGTGGCGGGCACTCTCACCGAGAAGAAACTGGAAGACGAGTCTGCCCGCGCGGTGACGCGGATCTTCAGCGGTACTGCGACATCTTCCAGCAGATGGCGACTCTCCCTACTCTTCATGCCGACGCCAGGATCGGACTCCAGCAGGGGGGCTGCACCGTCGGTTTCGCCGAGGAGGTCGCCAACCAGCCGAACCCCACATTTCACAGTTACGAACTCGCCTATACCGCCGTGCGGTTCGGGAAGGGCAATCGCATCAATCTCTTCGAGCTGCCGCTGGGGGCCCAGCCGTGTCAGGCCTCCCTTCGCAACGTCATGACGCACATCGTCTCCGTTGCCCGCGACGTGCAACGGAGAGCCAAGCCGTAGACCGTTCAAAGGCTGGAAGTGGGGTCTTCGCCTTGTTGTCGCTGCTCTGCAGTCGGCATGGATGGCCGTTTCATTGGCAAACGGAGGAACTCGCCAAAGGCGGCCACTCCCAGTCAATTGCACACAGATGCATGTCTCTTGCAGCACTGGCAGCCGTCTTGCACTTCTTAAATCAACAGCCGGGAAGGCCTTTCTTTCCAGGCGATTAAACATGCTACGGATCAGAGCAGCCCACCGCTGGACCCCGCTCCTTCCCACGGTGCTAGCGGGCGCTCTGCTTCTCGCGGCAGCACCCGCCAGCGGAGCCGGAGCTCCGGTCGCGGTCATCGTCCACGAGCAGGTCCCGGCTGACGACCTCAGCCTGCCGGAGCTGAAGCGCATCTTCCTGGGAGAGCGGATGTTCTGGCACAAGGAGCTTACGATCACCCTGCTGATGCCCCCCCGCGGCTCCCGCGAACGGGAGGTCCTCCTCAAGAGGATCTACGAGCGGCGCAGCGAGGCGGAGTACCAGCATTACTGGATCAACAAGCTGTTCGGTGACGGGGAGCATGCCGCTCCGAAGATCACGGGCTCTCCTCAGATGTCGGCGGGCCTGGTCCGCGAGATCCCGGGGGCCATCGCGCTGGTGCCGGCCGACAGGATCCCGCGAGGAGTGAAAGTCCTCCGCATCGACGGCAAGAGGCCCGGCGAGGCCGGATACCCATTGGTATCCACCTGATGCTGCGGCGAGCTCTGATGCCGATGCAGAGACGATTACTCGGGGCATTGCTGGCGATCCTGGCCTTCTTCTCCCTGAACCTGGGTGTCCACTTCTGGGGCGAACGGGCGCGGAAGGAGCGGCTCGCCGACCTTCTCAATGCCGTCGAGCGCCAGTCCCGGATCTCCACGATCGAGAACCGCCTGGTCGCCGCACGCCGCGAGATCACCCTGCTGACGGGCGTCCTGACCGAGGAGGGATCCGGCCAGGTGGGCCCGGAAGCGCGGGCGGCGTTCGCCAATCGCCTCGATCAGGTCGCGGCCGAGGTGGAGAGCATCCGCGCGATCGCCGGCGGCCCGGCCCGGCCCGAGGCCCGGTTCAACGCGGCTTTCCGGGACCTTCGCGCCTCCTGGATGCGGGCCTACGGGAGCTTCGGCGTGGACGACGCGAGCTCTATCGCGGAGCTGTCCCTGCGCGCGGACCACCTGAGCACCGAGATCCTGCACCGGCTCCTGCCGCAGTGGGAGAGGGAGGAGCGGACGCGGGTGCGGAATGCGAGCTCGGACCTGCAGGAGATCTCGGAGCTGGCCGACAACGTGTCGATCCTGATTTTCATGCTGTCCACCGTGGCCGTGACCCTGATCGCCTCCCAGGTCTCCCGGTTCCTGGTCTACGTGAACCGGGACCTGGAGGAGCGGGTGCGGGAGAGGACGGGCGAGCTGGAGCAGGAGGTCCAGGAGCGGCGCAAGGCGGAGGCTCAGCTCCTTCACGACGCGTTCCACGACGCGCTCACCGGGCTCGCCAACCGCGCGCTCTTCTTCGACCGGCTGGGCCTGTCGATGACACGGTCGAGGCGGCGTCCGGCCTTCCATTTCGCGGTCCTCTTCCTCGACCTCGACCGGTTCAAGCTGATCAACGACAGCCTCGGGCACGTCTGGGGGGACCGGGCTCTCGTGGCCATCGCCCGTCGGCTGGAGGCCTGCGTGCGCGCCGGCGACACCGTGGCGCGCTTCGGCGGCGACGAGTTCGCGATCCTGCTGGACGACGTGCGCAACCTGGCGGACGTGGAGAGGCTCACCCGGCAGATGGAGGAGCGGCTCGCCGTCCCCCTCCAGGTCGACGGCAACGAGCTCTACGTCAGCGCGAGCATCGGCATCGCCTTCGGCACGCCGGAGTACGAGAAGCCGGAGGAGGTCCTGCGCGACGCCGACGCCGCCATGTACCGCGCCAAGACTCTCGGCCGCGCGCGCTACGAGGTGTTCAACGAGGCGCTCCACCGGGCGGCCCTGGACCGGCTGAGGCTCGAGACCGACCTGCGCCGTGCCGTGCAGGAGGAGAGCTTCGGCATCCAATACCAGCCGATCGTGTGCCTGGCCGACGGCAAGGTGATCGGCTTCGAGGCGCTGGTGCGCTGGCGGCACCCGGTCTGGGGCATCGTGCCGCCCGACCAGTTCATCCAGGTGGCCGAGGAGACGGGTCTGATCCTCCCGATCGGCCGCTGGGTGCTCTCCGAGGCTTGCGAGAAGATGCGGAAGTGGCAGCGGGAGCACCCGTCCGATCCACCCCTGTCCATCAATGTGAACCTGTCGCGGCGGCAGCTCCTGCAAGCCGACCTCCTGGAGCAGATCCGCCACATCCTCGCGCGGACGAAGCTGCCGGCCGAGAGCCTTCGGCTGGAGATCACGGAGAGCGCCATCCTCGAAAACCCCGAGGGCGCGGTGGAGTTCCTGAACCACCTCAAATCGCTGGAGATCGGCCTGTGCGTCGACGACTTCGGGACCGGTTACTCGTCGCTGAGCTCGCTCCAGCAGTTCCCGGTCAACGTCCTCAAGATCGACCGCTCGTTCATCGAAGGCATGGGGCCTGACGGCGAGAAGGACGAGATCGTCCGCGCCGTGGTCGGACTGGCGCACAGCCTCCGGATGGAGGTTGTGGCCGAGGGAGTCGAGACCGAAGGGCAGCTCGAGCGGCTCCGGGCGATGGACTGCGACTTTGGCCAGGGGTACCTCCTGTGCCGCGCCCTGGATGCCGAGGGGATCGACCGCCTCCTGGACCATCCGGAGCCGTGGACCCGGTGCTCCGAGCTGTGGCCCGCCGGCCTTCACGCCTGACCACCAGGCAAACGGCTCGAAAGCGGCTCCCGTAAGCACTCATAGATGGGAGTGCGTGGAGTCATGATCTCGCCTCAGACCCGACCCGCGACCTTGACGAGCCTCCTTGGCTTCCGCGCTGCCGAGCAGCCGGAGCGCGAGGCCTATGTATTTCTCTCGGACGCAGGGGAGCACGCAGGCGAGAAAACCGCCGCGCGGCTCACCTGGGGGGAGCTCGACCGCCGCGCCCGGGCGATCGCAATCGCCCTGCGCGAGTCTCTACAGCCTGGAGACCGCGCTTTGTTGCTGTATCCGCCGGGGCTGGAGTTCGTGGCCGCGTTCTTCGGCTGTCTCCAGGCGGGCGTGGTGGCGGTGCCGGCCTACCCGCCGCGCCTCCACGACCGTTCGCAGACGCGCCTGCGGGCCATCGCCCGGGACGCGGAACCGCGCGCGGCCCTGACCACCTCGGCCATCCTCGCCGCGTTGGCTGAGTCGCCGCTGCCCGAGTTGGCGGCGGTGCGCTGGATCGCCACGGAGGGGCTGGCCGGGAGCGGCACGGAGCTTCCCGAGCCGGACCCCGAGTCGGTCGCCTTCCTCCAGTACACGTCGGGCTCGACCGCCACCCCGAAGGGGGTGATGGTCACGCACGCCAACCTCGTGCACAACGAGCGGATGATCGGGGAGGCGTTCGACCAGGATGAGTCCTCGGTGGTGGTGGGTTGGCTGCCGCTCTACCACGACATGGGCCTGATCGGGAACGTGCTCCAGCCGTTGCACGCCGGGGCGCGCTGCGTGCTCATGTCGCCCGTGGCCTTTCTCCAGAGGCCGCGGCGCTGGCTGGAGGCGGTCAGCCGCTATCGGGGCACGACTTCCGGCGGGCCGAACTTCGCCTACGAGCTGTGCGTGCGCCGCATCCCTCCGGAGCAGCGGGAGGGGCTGGACCTGTCGAGCTGGCGGGTGGCGTTCAACGGCGCGGAGCCGGTACGGGCGGAGACGATGGAGCGCTTCGCCGAGGCTTTCGCTCCGTGCGGCTTCCGCGCCGAGGCCTTCTATCCCTGCTACGGCCTGGCCGAGGCCACGCTGTTCGTGACCGGAGAAGACGCGGGCAGGCCCCCGCGGGTGGAGGACCGTCGCGTGAGCTGCGGCCGGGCGTGGGGCGGGCAGCGGATCGCGGTCGTCGATCCCGAGGCAGGGATCGAGCTGCCGCCGGGTCTGGAGGGGGAGATCTGGGTCGAGGGGCCGAGCGTGGCCCGCGGCTACTGGCGGAACCCCGAGGCGACCGAGCGGGACTTCCACGCCCGTCTGGCCGGCGGCGAGGGGCCGTTCCTGCGCACGGGCGACCTCGGTCTCCTGCGCGGTGGCGAGCTGTACGTCACCGGGCGGATCAAGGACCTGATCATCCTCCGGGGCCGCAACCACTACCCGCAGGACATCGAGCTGACGGCCGAGCGCAGCCATCCGGACCTGCGGCCCGGCGGCGGCGCGGCCTTCTCAGTGGATGTGATGGGGGAGGAGCGGCTGGTGGTCGTCCAGGAGGTGGAGAGGCGCCGAAGGTCGGGGCTGGAGGAGCTGTCCGAGGCGGTGCGCCGGGCCGTGGCCGAGGAGCACGAGGTGCAGGTGCACGAGGTGGTGCTGGTGCGGGCCGGTACGGTGCCCAAGACGTCCAGCGGCAAGGTGCAGCGCCGCCTCTGCCGGGAGCACTACTTGAACGGCGAGCTTCAGGTGCTGGGCCGCAGCGCCGTGGCTGCCCCCAGGGCAGACTCCGGTCCCGTGCTCACTCGCGAAGCTCTTGCCGGCCTGGACCCGGAGGAGCGGCGGGCGGTGCTGGAGCGCTGGCTGCGCGAGCGCGCGGCCGCTGCGATGGGTGTCGCCGCGGAGGAGATCGATCCGGAGCGGCCGCTCACGGCCTTCGGGCTCGACTCGCTGGCCGCCATGGAGCTCAAGGGGAGCGCCGAGGCGGCCCTGGGCGTGACGCTGCCCCTCGCCGATCTCCTGGAAGGCGCGGGCACCGCCCGGCTCGCCGGGCTGCTCCTTCAGGCAGAGCCGGTGGAGGCGCCGAGGGTGCCGTCCGGCGAGGAGCACGGCCGGCTCTCGTATGGCCAGAAGGCGCTCTGGTTCCTCCACCGCCTCGCACCCGAGGGGGGCGCCTACAACATCGCCGTGGCGGCCCGCGCCCGCGGGCTCGATCCCGAGAGGCTTCTCCAGGCTTTGACCACCCTCGCCGCCCGGCATCCCGCCCTGCGCACGGTCTTCCCAGCGGAAGGCGACGAGCCCGTGCGGAAGGTGCTGGACGACCGGCCGGAGATCGACTTCGCGACGGGAGAGTGGACGGCAGAGGAGGCGTACCGCCCGTTCGACCTGGAACGCGGGCCTCTCCTGCGCGTCAGGGTCTTCGAGCGGGAGGACGGGGAGCAGGAGCTGCTGTTCGCCGTCCATCACATCGTGGCCGATTTCGCGTCGCTCGCGATTATGGCGAAGGAGATGGCCCGGAAGCTGAACGCTCCCGCGTTGCCGGATCTGCCGTGGACCTATGCCGACTTCGTCCTCCGCCAGGAGGAGGAGCTGTCCGGCCCCCGGGGCGAGCGGCTCTGGGAGCGGTGGCGCGAGACTCTGGCGGGCGTGCCCGACCTCGATCTTCCTACGGACCGGCCGCGTCCGCCGGTACAGACCTGGAGCGGCGGCGCCCGCGCCCTGGAGCTGCCGCCCGATCTGGCGGACGGGGTGCGGGCGCTCGCCGCCGAGCATGGCGCCACTTTGTTCATGGCGCTCCTGGCCGCGTTCCAGGCTCAGCTCGGCCGCTACTCGGGCCAGCGCGACTTCGCGGTGGGCTCGCCCGCTCCGGGTCGCGATGCTCCCGAGTGGGCCGGCCTCGTGGGCTACTTCGTCAATCCCGTGGCCCTGCGAACCGACCTGGAGGGGGACCCCGGGTTCGGCGCGCTGCTCGACCGCGCGCGGCGCACGGTCCTGGAGGGGTTGGAGGGGGCCGGTTTCCCCTTCCCCCTGATCGCCGAGCGGCTGCGGCCGGTGCGCGACCCGGCGCGCTCGCCGCTTTTCCAGGCGATGTTCCTGCTCCAGAAAGCCCGCCCCGGCGACCCGCCCGGTCTCGCGACGTTCGCCCTGGGGGAGGAGGGAGGAACGATCGAGCTCGGCGGCGTGGAGATCGAGTCGCTCCGGCTGGACGAGCGGCGGGCGCAGTTCGACCTGACCTTGCGAGTGGCCGAGGGACATGGCGGACTTCGAGCCTCCCTCGAATACAACTCCGATCTGTTCGACGCCGACACCGCCGGACGCATGCTCGGGCACCTCCGGACCCTGCTCGCCGGTGCCGTTGCCGAACCCGGCCGGCCGCTGTCCCTGCTGCCGCTGCTGGATGATGCCGAGCTTCGACAGATCCTGGTGTGGGGCACCATGCCGGAGCCTCCCGGCCCCCGGGAGCTCCTCCACCGACGCTTTGAGGAGCATGCCGCGCTCGCCCCGGACGCAGAGGCCCTCGTCGCGGGAACAGAGCGCCTGACCTATGCCGAGCTGAACCGCCGGGCGAACAGGCTCGCCCGCCACCTGCGCGGGCTGGGTGTGGGGCCGGAGGTCCGGGTCGGGGTTGCCCTGGAGCGCTCGGCCGGCCTGGTGGTCTCGCTCCTCGCCGTGCTCAAAGCGGGCGGCGCCTATGTTCCCCTCGACCCTGCCTATCCGCGGGAACGCCTGGACCTGATGCTGGAGGACTCCGGCGCCAAGGTTCTGATCCGGGAGGAAGACCTGGAGATCGAAGGAGACGGCTCCGATCTCGATCCGGTCGCGGTGCCGGAAAACCTGGCTTACCTGATCTACACCTCGGGCTCGACCGGGCGGCCCAAGGCGGTAGCGATCGAGCATCGCAGCGCGTCGGTGATGGTGGCCTGGGCGCGCCAGGTCTTCGGGCCGGAGGAGCTGGCGGGCGTGTTGGCCTCGACGTCCGTGGCCTTCGACCTCTCCGTCTTCGAGCTGTTCGTGCCGCTCTCCTGGGGCGGCCGGGTCATCCTTGCCGCGAACGCCCTGGAGCTGCCGCGGCTTTCGGATGTCACTCTCGTCAATACGGTCCCCTCGGCCCTGTCGGAGCTGGTGCGGAGCGGCGGCATTCCCCCCTCGGTGCGCACGGTCAACCTGGCGGGTGAGCCGGTCCCGCCGCCGCTGGTGGAAGCCGTCAGAGTCGAACGCCTCTACAACCTCTACGGCCCTTCGGAGGACACGACCTACTCCACGTTCACGCGGCTGAAGCCGGGTAACCCGGTGACCATCGGCCGTCCCATCGACGGCACCCGCGCCTACGTCCTGGACGCGGCGATGCAGCCGGTGCCGGCCGGCATCCCCGGCGAGCTGTATCTGGGTGGGGAGGGCTTGGCGCGCGGCTATCTGGGCAGGCCCGAGCTGACCGCGGAGCGTTTCCTACCCGACCAGGGTGGCGAGCGCCTGTACCGCACCGGCGATCTCGTCCGTTGGCGGAATGGCGATCTCGACTTCCTCGGCCGGATCGACCATCAAGTCAAAGTGCGGGGCTTCCGCATCGAGCTGGGCGAGGTCGAGGCCGCCCTGGCCCGCCAGCCCGGGGTGCGCGACGCGGTGGTCGTCGCGCGGGGCGAGGGTGAGAACAGGAGGCTCGTGGCCTACGTCGTCGGAGAGGTCGCTGAGCTGCGCGACTCCCTGCGCCGCGCGCTGCCGGAGTTCATGGTCCCCGCGGCCTTCGTGCGCATGGACACCCTGCCGCTTTCGCCCAACGGCAAGGTGGACCGCAAGGCCCTCCCCGATCCCGAGCCGGTTCAGACCTCTCTTGAGGTTCCGCAGACACCCCTTCAGGAGCTGCTCGCCGGGGTGCTCGCCGAAGTGCTCGGCCTGGAGCGGGTGGGGCTTCACGACGATTTCTTCGACCTGGGGGGCCATTCGCTGCTCGCCACCCGCGTGTCGTCGAGGGTCTCGCGTCTCCTCGGCGTGGACCTGCCGGTCAGCGCCCTGTTCCAGGAGCCGACCGTGGCCGGACTGGCGGAGAGGATTTCCAGTGCAGCCCCGGCCGGTCCTCCGCTCCAACCCGTCTCCCGCGACGCGCTGCCGCTCTCCTTCGCCCAGCGCCGGCTCTGGTTTCTTGACCGCCTGGAGCCGGGTTCCGCGGCCTACAACCTGCCGGGCGCGGTCCTCCTGACCGGGCCGCTCGACGTGCCGGCGCTCGCCTTGGGCCTCGCCGAGGTGGTGCGGCGGCACGAGGCGTTGCGCACCGTGTTCCCGGTGGTCGACGGAGAGCCGGTGCAGTCCGTCGGGCCCGTGATGATGGATCTGCCCCGGATCGATCTCCGCGGTCTGCCCGAGCTCCGCGTCGAGGGGGAGCGCCTCGCTCAGGAAGAGGCGCAGACGCCGTTCGACCTCGCCCGCGGCCCCGTCTGCCGGGCGAAGCTCCTGCGCCTGGACAAGGAGGAGCACCTCCTGCTCGTCACCCTGCATCACATTGCCGCGGACGGCTGGTCCCTGGGGATCTTCCTGCACGAGCTCGCCTCGCTCTACGAGGGGAAGGCGCTCCCGGACCTGCCGGTGCAGTACGCCGACTACGCGGTCTGGCAGCGCGGGCTGCCCCTGGAAGGGCAGCTCGCATACTGGCGGGAGCGGCTCGCGGGCCTGCCCGTGCTGGAGCTGCCTGCGGACCGGCCGCGGCCCGCGGTCCGCGACCTCCGCGGCGCCGTCCGCTCGCTCGCCCTGGCGCCCGAGCTGGCGGCCGCGGTTGGCAAGCTCGCCCGCGGTGAGGGAACCACCCTGTTCATGGCCGTGCTCGCCGTGTTCCAGACCCTGCTCGCCCGCTACACCGGAGAGGACGCGGTCCCGGTGGGCTCGCCGGTCGCCAACCGGCGGAACGTGGAGGTCGAGCCCCTGATCGGGTTCTTCGTCAACACGCTCGTGCTCGACGCCCGGCTGGGGGACGATCCTCCGATCCGCGAGCTGCTGGCGCGGGTGAGGGAGGCCTGCCTGGGCGCCTACGCCCACCAGGACGTTCCCTTCGAGCTGCTGGTCGAGACGCTGCAGCCGCACCGCGCCCTGTCGCAGAACCCGCTGTTCCAGGTGATGCTCGTCCTGGAGGAGCCGCTCCCCGAGCTTCGGTCCGGGGGGATCTTGCTCCTGCCGCGCCGAGTCGAGAACGGCACCGCCAAGTTCGACCTGACGCTGGCCGTCACGCCACAGCCAGATGGGGGATGGCTGGCGAGCGCCGAGCACGCCGTTGCACTCTTCGATCCGGGCACGATCGACCGCCTGCTGGGGCATTTCCGGATGCTGCTCGAAAGCTCGGTGGCGGATCCCGGACGGCGGTTGTCCGAGCTGCCGATGCTTGATGCGGTCGAGCGCGAGCAGCTCCTCGTCGAGGGGAACCAGACCGCCGGTCCTGCCAGTGTGATCGAGCTGTTCCAGACGCGGGCTCCCGAGGGTCTCGCGATCTCGTGGCCTGGCGGCTGGCTGACGCACGGCGAGCTTCGGGCGCGGGCTGAGCGGCTCGCCGCGGAGCTGCAAGCCCACGGAGTCGGTCCCGAGGTGCCGGTCGGCCTCCACGCCGACCGCTCGCCGGAGCTGGTGACCGGTGCCCTGGCCGTGCTCCTGGCGGGCGGGGCCTATGTCCCTCTCGATCCCTCGTATCCTCCGGAGCGCCTCGCGTTCATGGCCGCGGAGTGCGGGATGCCTGTGCTCCTCACTGTCGAGGAAGGCCGCCCGGATTGGCTCCCGGAAGGGGTGCGGGCGATCCGGCTGAACGGTGGAACTGATGGAGAAGTGCTTACATCGCCGATACCGGAATCCCTGGCCTACATCATCTACACCTCGGGCTCCACCGGCCGGCCCAAGGGAGTCCAGGTCCCGCACGCGGGCCTGGCCAACCTGGTCCGCTGGCATCTGCGCGCCCACGGCCTGACCGAGCGGGACCGGGTTACGCTGGTGGCGGCGCCGGCCTTCGACGCCTCGGTCTGGGAGGTCTGGTCCTGTCTGGCCGCCGGGGCGAGCCTGCACATTCCGGACGAGGACACGCGGCTCTCGCCGGACCGGCTGCTGGCGTGGCTCGCGGCCGAAGGGATCACGGCCTGCTTCCTGCCAACGCCGCTTGCCGAGCAACTCTTGGAGAGGATCGAGCGCGGAGCGCCGGCGCCGCCGGCCTTGCGCGCCCTGCTGACCGGCGGAGACCGCCTGCGGCGGGTTCCCCCGGGGCTGCCCTTCGCGCTGATCAACCACTACGGACCTGCCGAGAGCAGCGTCGTGGCTACCTGGGGTGCCGTGGAGTCCGAAGGGGAGCGGGCTCCGGCCATCGGCCGGCCGGTGGACAACGTCCGCGTCTATGTATTTGGCCGCCATGGCGAACCCCTCCCGGCAGGTGTGCCCGGCGAGCTCTTCCTCGGCGGGACGAGCCTCGCGCGCGGCTACCTGGGCCGGCCCGCCCTCACGGCCGAGCGCTTCGTGCCGGACCCCTTCGGTCCCGCCGGAGAGCGCCTGTACCGCACCGGCGATCGGGTGCGCCTGCGGCCCGACGGGCAGCTCGACTTCCTCGGCAGGCTCGATCATCAAGTAAAGATCCGCGGCGTGCGCATCGAGCTGGGGGAAGTCGAGGCCGTGCTGGCCGGGCACCCCTCTGTCCGCGAAGCGGTGGCGATGGTGCGGGGGGACCGACTGGTCGCGTGGGTGGTATCGGCGGCGGAGGCCGAGGAGCTCAAGGCCTTCCTGCGCGAGCGCCTGCCCGAGGCGATGGTCCCCTCGGCCTGGGTCTTCCTGGAAGCCCTGCCGCTCTCGCCCAACGGCAAGGTCTACCGCGCTGCGCTGCCAGCTCCGGACGAGGCCGACCGACCGGCGGCCGCGCCCCCGCGCACGCCAGCTGAGGAGCGGCTCGCCGCGATCTGGCGCCAGGTGCTGGACGTAGAGCGGCTTGGCGTCCACGACGACTTCTTCGAGCTGGGCGGGCACTCGCTCCTAGCCGTGCGTGCGGCCTTCCGGATCTCCGAGGACTTCGGCATCGATGTGCCGGTGAGCGCGCTGTTCGCGAATCCCACCGTGGCCGGCCTCGCCCTCTGGCTGGAGGGCGCCGCGCCGCCGGATTCCGAGATGGACATCCGGGAGGAGGCCGGCCCCTTCCCCATTTCGCTCGCCCAGCAGCGGCTCTGGTTGATCGATCGTCTGGAGCCGGGCAACCCGGCGTACAACCAGTCGGTGGCGGTGCGCCTGACGGGAGACCTGTGGGTCGAGGCGCTGGCCCGGAGCCTGGCGGAGATCCTGCGCCGCCACGAGCCGCTGCGCACCGTCTTCCGGGAGGTGGAGGGAGAGCCGGTCCAGGTCGTCCTGCCGCCTCCTGCCGCGCCTCTGTCTCTGATCGACCTCTCTCTCCTGCCGGAGCCCGACCGCAGGCCGGCGCTCCGCGAGGCGATCCGGGAGGAGCTGTCGCGGCCCTTTGACCTCCAGCGAGGCCCGATGGCGCGGTTCTTCCTGGCCAGGCTGAGCGCCGAAGAACACGTCCTGGTCGTGACCTTCCATCACATCGCCTCGGATGGCTGGTCCATGGAGGTGTTCTTTCGTGACCTGATCGCGCTCTACGGCGGGCATTCGGTCCTGCCGCCGCTGCCCTGGCGCTACGTTGACTTCGCGCTCTGGCAGCGCCGCGCCCTCACGCCGGAGATCCTCGCCTCACAGCTCGCCTACTGGCGTGAGCAACTCGCGGACGCTTCGCCCCTGGACCTCCCGACCGACCGGCCGCGCCCGGCCCGCCCGACCTGCTCCGGCGCCGCCGTTGGGCTCCGGCTCGCGCCCGATCTCGTCGAAAGCCTCCGCACGTTCGGCCGCCCGCGGGGGATCACCCTGTTCACGGCCCTGCTGACGGGATTCATGGCCGTGCTCTCCCGCTACAGCGGTCAGAGCGACGTCTCGGTGGGCATCCCGTCCGCGGGCCGCAGCCGCCGCGAGACCGAGGACTTGATCGGGTTCTTCGCCAACACCCTGGTGGTCCGCGACCGCGCCGGGGAGGACGCCGGCTTCCTCGAAGCCGCGAGCCGGATCCGCGATCTCGTCCTCGCAGCGCAGAGGAACCAGGACGTCCCGTTCGAGCGCCTGGTCGAGGAGCTGCAGCCGGAGCGCGATCCCAACGTCACGCCGCTGTTCCAAGCCATGCTGACGTTCGTCAGCGTCTCGCGCGAGCCGCTGCGAGTGCCCGGCCTGGAGGCGAGCCTGCTCGACGCGGAGGTGGTGACCGCGAAGTTCGATTTGCTGCTCTCCCTGATGGAGCGCGAGGGCGGCGTCAGCGGCCACCTGGAGTACGGCACCGAGCTGTTCGATGCGCCCACGCCCCTGCGCATGGCCGCGCATCTCGAAGCCCTGCTCCGCGGTGCTGCGAAGGACGCCGGCCGGAGGATCTCGGAGGTGCCGCTGCTCTCCGAGGACGAACGGCATCAGCTCGTCTCCGAGTGGAACGACACCGGGCTCGCCATGGATACCGGTTGCGCCCAAGACCTGGTCGAGCGGCAGGCCGCACGGATGCCCGACTCGATCGCCGTCGAGCACGGAGACGAGGCCCTGAGCTACCAAGAGCTGGTTGAGCGGGCGCGCCGCCTCGCCGGAGTGCTGCGGGGCGCGGGCGCGGGTCCCGACGTGCCGGTGGGGCTCTGGGTCGGGCGCTCGCTCGCCCTCCCCGTGGGGGTGCTGGGAGTCCTGGAAGCCGGGGGCGCCTGCCTGCCGCTCGATCCTTCGTACCCCGCGGACCGCCTGGCGCTGATGGTCGCCGACGCGGGGCTGCGGCTCGTCCTGGCCGAGGAGGCCATACTCGCCGAGCTGCCGCACGGCCTCCTGGCGGACATGGAGGTCGTCGTGGTGGATGGCAGGGGAGAGGTGGTGTCCGGCCCCGCGTGGGCTCCGCCGGGCGCCTCGCCGATGCCCGATAACCTGGTCTATGTCCTCTACACGTCGGGCTCGACCGGCAGGCCCAAGGGGGTGGCCCTGCCGCACCGGGCGCTGGTCAACCTGATCGGCTGGACCGGCGAGGTGAGACCGGATCGAAGCCTCCGCGTCCTGCAATACTCCCCGATGAGCTTCGACGTCTCTTTCGAGGAGCTGTTCTCGACCTGGGCCTCGGGGGGCACGCTCGTCCTGATCCCGGACGAGATGCGGCGCGATCCCGACGCCCTGCTGACCTTCCTCGTCGATCGGCGGATCGATCGGCTTTTCCAGCCCTTCGTGGCCCTGCAGCAGCTCGCCGAGGTCGCCAGGGAGGAGGGCCGGCCACCGCTGGGCCTGCGCGAGCTGGTCACCGCTGGCGAGCAGCTCCGGATCACGCCCGCGGTCGAGGGCCTCTTCCGAGCCGGGGGACGGCTGTTCAACGAGTACGGGCCTACGGAGACCCACGTCGCCACGGCCTACGAGCTGCAAGGGGAGCCCGGCGGTTGGCCGGCGCTCCCGCCCATTGGCCGGCCGATCGGCAACCACCGCGTCCGCCTCCTCGACCGGCGCCTGCAGCCGGTCCTCCTGGGTATGCCGGGGGAGCTTTGCATCGGCGGGGCCGGGCTCGCCCGCGGCTACTTCCGGCGCCCGGACCTCACGGCCGAGCGCTTCGTCCCCGATCCGTGCGAGCCGGGCGCGCGGCTCTATCGGACGGGAGACCTCGCCCGCCTGGGTCCCGGCGGCATGCTGGAGTACCTCGGGCGCATCGACCACCAGGTCAAGCTGCGCGGCTTCCGCGTCGAGCTGGGCGAGATCGAGATCGTGCTCGCGAGCCACCCGCGGGTGCAGGAGGCCGCGGTGCTCGTCCGCGGGGAGGAAGGCAGCTCCTCCGACCGGCGGCTGGCGGCCTACATGACCCTGCGCTCCGCGGAGGAAGGAGAAGACCTCGACCTCCTCATCCCGGAGCTGCGCCGCTTTCTCGGTACCGAGCTGCCGGCGCACATGGTCCCCTCTGCCTACGTCTTCCTCGATGCCTTCCCGCAGACGCCGAGCGGCAAGGTGGACCGGCGGGCGCTCGCTCGGATCGCGCCGCACCGGCAGGAAGAGAGCGCGTACGTGGCGCCGCGCAATCCGGTCGAGCAGGCCCTGGCGGACATCTGGGCGGCGGTGCTGGGGGAGGAGCGGACCGGCGGCCGGGTGGGCATCCACGACAACTTCTTCGACCTGGGGGGCCACTCCCTGCTCGCTTCGCGCCTGATCGCCCGGATCCGCTCCGAGTTCGGTGTGGAGCTGCCGGTTCGGGCCCTCTTCGAGGCGCCTACCGTGGCCGGGCTCGCGGAGCGGCTGGAGGGCGTGGGCGGCGAGCGGGCCGAGACGATCCCGCGGCAGCCGCGCATCCCCGGGCAGCCCCAGCGCTTCCCGGTCTCGTTCTCCCAGCTCCGCGAATGGATCCTGGACCGCCTGGAGCCGGGCACGGCCGCCTACAACGTGCCCAGCCCCAAGCGGATCACCGGCAATTTCTCCATCCCGGCTTTTGCGCTCAGCCTCCAGGAGATCGTACGGCGGCACGAGTCGCTCCGCACGACCTTCGAAGCCGGCCCTGAGGAGCCGCTCCAGGTTGTGGCGCCCGCCATGGAGATCCTCCTGCCGGTGATCGACCTGGAGGGGCTGCCCAAGCCCTCGCGGGAGCCCGAGCTGCGGCGCCTCCTCGAAGAGGACCTGCGGACCGGTTTCGATCTGGAGAGGGGACCGCTGCTGCGGATCCGGCTCGTGCGCTCCGCCGCCGAGGACCATGCCCTTTTCCTGACGATGCACCACATCATTTCGGACGGCTGGTCCTCGGGAGTCCTCTCCCGCGAGCTGGCTGCGCTCTACGAGGGCTTTTCCCAGGGGCGCCGGGCGAGGCTACCCGAGCTGCCGGTCCAGTATCCGGACTATGCGGCGTGGCAGCGCGCACGGCTTCAGGGCGAGCGGCTGGAAGAGCTGGTCGGCTACTGGCGCGGCCAGCTCGCCGGAGCGCCGCCGCTGCTTGAGCTTCCGGCCGACCGGCAGCGCCCCGCGGTGCGCACGGCCCGGGGCGGGCGCCTCCGCTTCGACTGGCCCGCCTCGCTGGTCGCGCCGCTCCGCACCGCCGCGGCCAGGCAGGGGGGGAGCCTCTTCATGGCGCTGCTCGCCGCCTTCCAGACCCTGCTGGCCCGCCTGAGCGGCCAGGACGACGTGGCCGTCGGTACCTTCTCGGGCAACCGCGGCCGGGTCGAGCTGGAGGGGTTGATCGGGTTCTTCATCAACACCCTCGCCCTGCGCACCGACCTCTCCGGAGAGCCCTCCCTGCGCGAGCTGCTGGGTCGGGTGCGGGAGGTGACCCTCGGCGCCTACGCCCACCAGGAGATCCCGTTCGAGAAGCTGCTCGAGTCGCTCGCCGTGCCGCGCGACACCTCGCGCACGCCGATCTTCCAGACCATGCTGGTGCTCCAGAATTTCCCGCGGGAGCGGGTCGAGCTGTCGGGGATCACCCTGGAGCCGCTCCCGTTCCGCACGCAGCGCTCCAACTTCGACCTCACTCTGTGGATGATGGAGGACGAGGAGGACGGCGGGCTCGTGTGCGAGGCCGAATACAGCACGGATCTCTTCGAGGAGGCGACGGTCGTCCGGATGATGGGCTACCTGAAAAATCTCGTCGAAGGGGCTGGTGCCGATCCGGACGCGAGCCTCTGGACCCTACCGCTGATGCCTCCGGCCGAGCGGGCGCAGATCTTGGAGGGGTGGAGCCGGACCGCGGATGAGCCCGCGGGCGAGCCGCTCCTGCACCGTCTCTTCGAAGCCCAGGCCGCCCGCACCCCCGATTCGATCGCCGTGAAGGCGGGGGAGGAGCGGCTGACCTACGGCGAGCTGAACAGGCGGGCGGACCGTCTGGCCCGGCACCTCCGGCGGCTCGACGTGGGGCCCGAGTCGCGGGTCGGGCTCTCCGTGGACCGCTCGCCCGAAATGCTGGTCGGCATGCTCGGCGTGCTCAAGGCGGGAGGCGCCTACGTGCCGCTCGATCCGGCGTACCCCCAGGACCGCCTGGCGTACATGATCGAAGACTCCGGCGCCCGGGTGATCCTCGACCGGGAGCGCCTCGCGGAGCTGGACCATGACGAGCCCGGCCCGGAGCCGGCGCCAAAACCGGAGGAGATCGATCCCGGGAACGCCGCCTACGTGATCTACACCTCGGGCTCCACCGGCCGGCCCAAGGGGGTCGTGGTTTCCCACCGCTCCATCGCGGCCTACACCCGAACCGCGCGGGATTACTACGCGATCGGGCCGGACGACCGGATGCTCCAGTTCGGATCGATCAGCTTCGACACCAGCGCCGAGGAGATCTACCCGACCCTGATCGCGGGCGCGACCCTGGTGCTGCGGCCCGACGACATGGCGCTCTCGATGAGCCATTTCCTGGAGGGGCTCGACCGCTTCGGCATCACCGTGCTCGCCATGCAGACCGCGTTCTGGCACGAGATCGTGGCCGGCCTCGTCGACGGCCTCGAGCTGCCGCGTGGGTTGCGCCTGCTGGCATTTGGCGGCGAAGAGGGGCTGCCCGACCGCTTGGCCGACTGGCGCCGCCGCGTGGGACCGGGCGTGCGGCTGGTCAACACCTACGGTCCGACCGAGGCCACGATCGTCTCGACCTACCGCGAGCTGGCCGAGCCAGAAGATGATCCGGAGGTGCCCATCGGCCGCGCCATCCCCGGAGCCCGCACCTACGTGCTCGACCGCCGGCTGGAGCCGGTTCCCCTGGGCGTAAACGGCGAGCTGATGATCGGCGGCGTAGGGCTCGCCCGCGGCTACCTCGGGCGGCCGGAACTCACTGCCGAGCGCTTCATCCCGGACCCCTACACCGGCGAGCCGGGAGGGCGGCTCTATCGCACCGGCGACTTGGTCCGCTTCCGGCCGGACGGCGACCTCCTGTTCCGCGGCCGGGCCGACCGTCAGCTCAAGGTGCGGGGCTACCGCATCGAGCCCGGCGAGATCGAGGCCGCTCTGAGACAACATCCGGAGCTGCGCGACGCCGTGGCCGACGTGCGCGGGGGCGGCGACGACAAGCGCCTGGTGGCCTGGGTGGTGCCGCGGGACGGGGATGCGCCGCCGCCCGCGGAGCTGCGGACCTTCCTGCGCGACCGGCTGCCGGAGCCGATGGTGCCCTCGCTCATCCTCGCGGTGGACGCGCTGCCCCTCACGCCGAGCGGCAAGCTCGACCGCCGTGCGCTGCCCGAGCCGGAAGGGGTCCGGCCCGACCTGCCCGGTTACGCCGAGCCCGCCACGGCGCTCGAGGGCAGGATCGCCGGTATCTTCCGCGACCTGCTCCGTGTGGACCGGGTGGGGCGCAACGACAATTTCTTCGACCTCGGCGGGCACTCGCTGCTCGTGGTGCGGGCGCACCAGCGGCTGCGCGAAGCGCTCGGGCGCGAGATCCCGGTGGTCGACCTCTTCCGCTTCCCGACTGTGGCGCTCCTCGCCCGGCACCTCGGTTCCGGGGAGGAAGAGAAGCCGGCCTTCCAGAAGGTCCAGGGGCTGGCCGAGAAGCAGAAGGCGGCGCAGCTCCGCCGCCGGCAGGCCATGGAAAAGATGCGGCGTCCCGGCGGGACGAAGAGATGAGAAGGGAACAAGCATGAGCGAAGACCACGAGAACGATTCTGTCGAAAGCATCGCCATCGTCGGCATGGCCGGACGCTTCCCCGGGGCCAAGGACCTGGAGGAGCTCTGGGCCAACCTGCGCGACGGCGTAGACTGCATCCGCGACCTCACGGACGACGACCTCCGGGAGTCCGGCCTCGACCCCGCGGCCCTGCCTCCCAACTACGTCAAGTGCGCGGCGCCGGTCGACGGTATCGATCTCTTCGACGCCGGGTTCTTCGGCTTCTCGCCGCGCGAGGCGGAGATCCTCGATCCGCAGTCCCGCCTTTTCCTGGAATGCGCCTGGGAGGCCCTGGAGAGCGCGGGCTACGCCGCCGATCCCCAGCCCGGTTGGACCGGCGTCTTCGCCGGGGTGAGCGTGCCGGCGTACCTGATGACCCACCTGATGAGCAATCCGGCCGTCATGTCCGCGGTCGATCCCTTCCAGCTCCTGCTGGCCAACGACCGCGACTACTTCGCGACCCGCATCGCCTACAAGCTCAACCTGCGCGGGCCGGCGCTCAACGTCCAGACCGCCTGCTCGACCTCGCTCGTCGCCACCCATCTCGCCTGCCAGAGCCTGCTCGCCTACCAGTGCACCATGGCGGTCGCCGGCGGCGTGCGCCTCGCCGCGCCACAGAAGAGCGGCTACCTCGCGCAGGAGGGGAGCATCTTCTCCCCCGACGGCCGCTGCCGCGCCTTCGACGCCGAGGGCAAGGGAGCGCTCTTCGGCGAGGGCATCGGCGTCGTGGTTCTCAAGCGGCTCTCCGAGGCGATCGCGGACGGCGATCCCATCCACGCGGTCATCCGCGGCTCGGCGTTCAACAACGACGGCTCGCTGAAAGTGGGCTACACAGCGCCGAGCGTTGAAGGGCAGGCCGAGGTGATCGCCCTCGCCCAGGCGGTCGCCGGGGTCGGTCCGGAGACCATCGGCTACGTCGAGGCGCACGGCAGCGGCACGCCACTGGGCGATCCTATCGAGGTGGCGGCGCTCACCCGGGCCTTCCGCGCCGGCACCGAAGCCCGCGGGTTCTGCGCCCTGGGCTCGATCAAGACCAATGTCGGCCATCTGGAATCGGCTGCCGGCATCGCCGGCCTGATCAAGGCCGCCCTGGCGCTGGAGCGCGAGGCCATCCCACCGAGCCTCCACTTCGAGAAGCCCAACCCGCAGATCGACTTCGAGAGCAGCCCGTTCTACGTCAACACCCGCCTGCGCGAGTGGCCGCGCGGCGAGGCCCCCCGCCGAGCCGGCGTGAGCTCGTTCGGCATGGGCGGGACGAACGTGCACGTGATCCTCGAAGAGGCCCCGGAGCGCGAGCCCTCCAGCCCGGGCCGTACCTGGCAGCTCCTGGTCCTTTCCGCCCGGACCCCGACCGCCCTGGAGCGGACGACCGACGATTTCGCGGACTGGCTGGAGGCTCATCCGGAAGAGAGCTTCCCTGACACTGCCTGGACCCTGCAGGCCGGGCGGCGCGCCTTTCCGCACCGGCGCGCGCTGGTCTGTCGCGACCGGGAGGACGCCCTCGCTGCGCTGCGCAACCGCGACGGCCGGAGGTTGCTCGGAAGCGTCCAGGAGACCGCGGAGCGTCCAGTCGCATTCCTGCTCCCCGGCCTGGGGGACCATTATGCGGGCATGGCCCTCGGGCTCTACCAGAGCGAGCCCACGTTCCGGGCCGGGATCGACCGCGTGGCCGAGCTTCTGCGGCGCGAGGGAATCGACCTGCTCCCGGCCCTTTTCCCGAGCGGGACAGAGGAAGCCCAGGGCGGGCTCGACCTCCGCGCCATGCTGGGGAAGGGGAGAGAGGCGGGGCCGCTCGACCGCACCGAGATCGCGCAGCCCGCGGTGTTCGCGGTCGAGCACGCCCTGGCCGAGCTGCTGATGGAGTGGGGCATCCGCCCCGCGGCCCTGGCCGGCTACAGCCTGGGCGAGTACACCGCGGCCTGCCTGGCCGGCGTCCTCTCCTTCGAGGATGCCCTGCTCTTGGTCGCCCGCCGCGCGCGGCTGATCGGACAGCTCCCGGCCGGCGCCATGCTCTCGGTGGCCCTGCCCGAGGACGAGGCGCGGGAGCTGGCCTCTGAAGAGATCTCGCTCGCCGCGGTGAACGGGCCCGCTCTCTCGGTGCTCGCCGGCCCGGTGGCCGCGATCGAAACTCTGGAGAAGGACCTCGCCGGCCGCGGAGTCGCGGTCCGGCGCCTGCCGACCACCCACGCCTTCCACTCGCGGATGATGGAGCCGCTGCGCTCCGAGCTGGCCGACCTGCTGCGCGGCGTCCGCCTCTCGCCGCCCGAGATCCCGTACCTGTCGAATGTGACGGGAACCTGGGTCACGGCCGAGCAGGCGACCGATCCCGCCTTCTGGGTGCGCCACCTGGTTGAGCCGGTGCGGTTTGGCCGGTCGGTGGCGGAGCTGCTTCGCGAGCCCGGGCGCGTGCTGGTCGAGGTCGGGCCGGGACAGGGGCTGACGTCGCTGGCGCTCCAGCTCGCAGATGGGGAGGCGCCGGTGGCGGTGCCCGCGCTGCGCCCCTCCTACGACCGGCAGGCGGACGGCGCGTTCCTGCTCGGCGCGCTCGCCCGGCTCTGGCTGGCCGGCCTGCCGGTCGACTGGACCGGCTTCGCCGCGCACGAGCAGCGCCAGCGGCTGCGGCTCCCGACCTATCCCTTCGAGCGCAGGCGGTACTGGATCGAGCGCCCCTCCTCCGCGACCGTGGCCATTCCGGTGGTCTCGGCCTCTGAGGCCGACAAGCCCGCGCTCGCCGCCATCCCGTCAGCGACCGTGCGCCACGACAGGCCAGCCAACCTGCGCAACGCCTACGCGCCGCCGACGACGGAGGAAGAGCGGCGGCTGGTCGAGATCTGGCAGGCGCTGCTGGGCGTCGAGCCGATCGGCATCCACGACAGCTTCTTCGAGCTGGGCGGCCACTCCCTGCTGGCGCCCCAGCTCCTGGTCCATCTGCGCCAGGCGTTCGGCGTCGACTTCCCCCTGGCCCATCTCTTCGAGGCGCCCACCATCGCCGAGCTGGCCGAAGCGGTCGACCTGCTCCGCAGGGAAGGCAAGGCGGCGCTGGAAGCGAGGGAGGAGAAGGTCGACCTGCGCGCCGAAGCGAAGCTCGATCCGGAGATCCGGGCCGAGGCGCCCTGGACCGGGCCGATGGACACCCTCGCGGAGGTCTTCCTCAGCGGCGGCACGGGCTTCCTGGGCGCCCACATCCTGGCCGAACTGCTGGAGCGGACCGACGCGCGTGTCCACTGTCTGCTGCGCGCCGCGGACGCGGGCGAGGGCTTCCGCCGGCTGCGCAACGCCCTGGAATCGCGGGAGCTCTGGCGGGACGGCATGGCGGACCGGATCGTCGTGCTGGCGGGCGATCTCGGCCTGCCGCGCTTCGGCCTCTCCGAAGAGGCATTCCGGGACCTGGCCGGCCGGATCGACGCGGTCTATCACGGCGGCGCCTGGGTCAACTTCACCTATCCCTACAAGATCCTCAAACCGGCCAACGTCCTGGGCACGGTCGAGGCGCTGCGCCTGGCGGCCCTCGGCCGGGTCAAGCCGGTGCACTACGTTTCCAGCATCGCGGCCGTGCCGGAGATCGAGTACGGCTACCGCGACGACCCCCGGGTCTTCGAGGACGACGAGACCGGCAGCATCTCCGGCCTGTTCGGCGGCTATGGCGAGACCAAGTGGGTGTCGGAGCAGCTCTGCCGAATCGCGCGCTCGCGGGGAATCCCCGTTGCCATCTACCGGCCGAGCGTGCTCAGCGGCGACAGCCGGACCGGAAGGGGCAACACTCGCGACATGGTGTGGAGCATGATCAAGGGCTCGATCCAGATGGGTATCGCGCCTCCAGGCGACCAGCCCTTCGACGTGGCGCCGGTGGACTACGTGGCCGCGGCTATCGTGCACCTCTCGCTTCAGGAAGAGAGCCTGAACCGGGTCTTCCAGCTCCCGCACACGCAGGTCCCGCTGTGGCAGGACATCTTCGACTTCATGCACTCGTATGGCTACGAGTTGCGCTCGGCGGCCACGCCGGACGAATGGATCGAGCACGCGCTGGAGCGGCTGAAGGAGGACACCACGGGCGAGAACGCCCTGAGCCCCTTCGCGCCCATGGTCGCGATCTCCGACCGTTACTCCGAGATCGCCGCCTCGGAGGAGCGCACCGGCACGATCAAGCCGCTGATCTTCGACGACCGCAACACGCAGGCGGGCCTGCAGGGATCCGGCATTACCTGCGCGCCGCTGGATGCCCGCCTACTGTCACTCTACTTCGACGATCTGGTAAGCTCCCGTTTCCTTCCAACGCCTTCGTTGCACGAGGGGGCGGCTGGGCAGGGTGTGGCAGGGAAGCCGCTACGACATCCGCAATCAGTTGCTGTCCGTAGTCCCTCCTGACGTGCGTTCTCGACAGCTTCGAAAGAAGTTGTCCCGCACTGGGTCGTAGGCCCCACTTCTGTCTATAGAGCCACAAGATTGGAAGGGAGTGCTTGCTTGCGGACATCAAGTGTCGCGATCCAACTGCTATTGAACAACTTAAGCATGGAGTCTGTCCCGTTTCGAATAGGGCGAAGCACATATCTTGATAGCGCCCCTCCACGGAGTGCCTGTTGAACCCATGAACTCAAGTGCCCGTCTTTCGGCGGCCCCCACGCCGCAGCTCGACTTCTGGCGTCGCCAGTTGGCGGGGCTTCCTGCGCCCCTCGAGCTGCCGGCCGATCGAATCCGACCCTCCGGTCCGGTGTTGCGCCGCGCGCACGAGGTGCTGGACCTGCCCGACGGGCTGCTCGCAGCCGTCGAGCTCATCGGCGGGAGGCACGGAGCCGACCTTCCCACAACGCTGCTCGCGTGTTTCGCGGCGCTGCTCCATCGCTACACGGGACGCGAAGACCTGGTGATCGGCTCGACCGTGTCAGGGGAAGGGCTCGCGGGCCTGCTTCCGCTGCGCGTGGACGCCGCGGGCGACCCTTCGTTCGGCGAGCTGCTCGGCCGCGCCCGCGAGACCATGCTGGCAGCCCGGGCGCATCAGGATCTCTCGCTGGCTGAGCTGGTCGACGCGCTGCAGCCGGAGCCCGATCCTTCCCGGCATCCGTTGTTCCAGGTGGCGCTGCTGCCGGAAGGGGCGGTGGAGGTGGCCGAGGCCGCGGGACTCGACCTCGAGCTGGCCGTGGTCCGGTCGGGGGAGACCTTTCTGGAGGCCGCTTACGCGGCCGACCTGTTCGACGCCGGGATGGTGCGCCGGCTGCTGGACCACTTCCGCAACCTGCTGGAGGGAGTCGCCGCCGGGGACGGAGCCCGCCTGTCGGAGCTGCCCCTGCTCTCACCGCAGGAACGGGAGCAGGTGCTGGCTGGGTGGAACCGGACGGAGGCCGAGGTCCCGCCGGCGCCGGTGCACGAGCTCTTCGTCGAACGCGCCCGCGCCACGCCGGACGCCGTGGCCGTGTCCTGGAGCGGCGGCAGCCTCACCTATGGCGAGCTGCTGCGCCGGGCCCTCCGGCTGGCCGCGTGGCTGCGCGGCCGTGGCCTTGGCGGCGAGGATCTCGTGGCCCTGCGGCTGGAGCGCTCGCCCGAGCTGGTGACCTCCAGCCTGGGCGTGCTGCTGTCGGGAGCCGCCTACCTGCCGATCGATCCGGCGAACCCGCCCAGGCGGCTGGAGTACGTGCTGCGCGATTCCGGGGCCTCGCTGCTGCTGACCACGGACCGGCTGCGGCTCCCGGACCTGCCGGTGGAGCCGGTGGAGGTGGTCACGCTGGAGTCGCTCCGGCTCGAAGCCGGTTTCAGCGGCCTTCCCGACCCTGATCCCGCCGACCCCGAGCTGCTGCCGGAGCGCGACCCCGACCGGCTGGCCTTCGTGATCTACACCTCGGGCTCCACGGGCAGGCCGAAAGGGGCCGACCTCCTCCATCGCGGGCTTTCGAACACCATCGCGCACTACGGGCGGCGGTACGTGCCCGGTCCTGGTGAAGGGATAGCCCTTCTGGCCAGCCCCGGGTTCGACGCCTCGGCGTGGGAGATCTGGATGGCCCTGACGGGCGGCGCGACGCTGCACGTGGCGCCGCCCGAGGTCGTGGCGTCGCCGGTGGACCTTCTCGCCTGGTACGCCCGGGAGGGGGTTGCCCTCTCGTTTGCGCCCCCCGTGCTGGTCGAGGCGATGCTGTCGGAGCCGCCGCCGCCGGGCCTGGCTCTGCAGTGCCTGCTGGCAGGGGGAGACCGCCTGCGTCTGCGGCCCCGTCCGGACTGCCCCTTCTCGGTGGTGAACAACTACGGCCCCACCGAGGCCAGCATCGCGACGACCGAGGCGCCGGTGGCGCCGCGGTCGATGGCGCCGGACTCGATGGAGGATACTGACGGCGCGCCTACGATCGGCCGGCCGCTTGACAACGTGCGCGTCTACCTGCTCGACCGCGCGTTCCATCCGGTGCCGGTCGGCCTGCCGGGCGAGCTGTACATCTCCGGGGCAGGAGTGGCCCGGGGCTACCGCGGAAGGCCGGCCCTGACCGCCGAGCGCTTCATCCCCGATCCGTTCGGCGCGCCCGGTTCCCGGATCTACCGGACCGGCGACCTGGCGCGCTGGCTCCCCTCCGGGGAGATCGACTTCCTCGGCCGGGCCGATTATCAGGTCAAGATCCGCGGCTTCCGGATCGAGCTGGGGGAGATCGAGGCGGTTCTTCTCGACCATCCAGCCGTGCGCGAGGCCGCGGTGCTCGCGCGCCCGGCCGAAAGCCGGCTCGCGGCCTACGTGGTCCTGGTCTCGGGCGCCTCGGCGTCCATCCCGGAGCTGCGCGAGCACCTGGCCATGCGCCTCCCCGAGTACATGGTGCCCACCGCGTGGGCCGTGCTCGAGAGCCTGCCGCTGAGCACCAGCGGCAAGGTGAACCGGCGCGCGTTGGAGAGCGTGCCGACCATGGCCGCAATGAGTGGGGAAGCGGCCGCGGCGCCGCGCACCCAGCTCGAGGAGTTGCTGGCCGGGCTCTTCGTCCAGGTGCTGGGGCTCGACGAGCCCGGTCTCGGGATCCACGAGGACTTCTTCCAACTCGGCGGCCACTCGCTGCTCGCCACGCGGCTCGCCTCGCGGGTACGCGAGTTGTGCGGCGTCAAGCTGGGCCTGGGCTCCATCTTCGAGCATCCGACCGTGGCGCAACTGGCCGCCTGGATCGATCGGCAGCAGGGTCACGGCCGGACCGTGCCCGATTTTGCTCCCGATTTTGCTTCATCACTGCCCGGCCCGGCGCCCCTCTCCAGCGCGCAGCAGCGCCTCTGGTTCCTGGAGGGGCTCCGCCCCGGCACCGCGCTTTACAACCTGGCCCAGCTCTTCGATCTGCGAGGAGCCCTGAGCGTACCTGCCCTGGCCGCAGCCTTCGACGGCGTGGTCCGCCGCCACGATGCGTTGCGGACCCTGTTCGTTTCGGGGGCAGAAGGGGGTGACCCGGTCCAGCTCGTGTGCAGCGAGCCCCTGCAGTGCCCGCCCCTGCCCATCGTCGACCTGGCTGCCCTGCCGGAGCCGGCGCGCCGTAGAGAAGCGGAGCGGGTCACCGGCGAGGAGGCGCGCCGGCCCTACGACCTGGAGCGGGGGCCGCTGGTGAGGGCCGCCCTCCTGCGGCTCGGCCCGGACGAGCACCGGCTCCTCGCCGGCACCCATCACATCGTGTCCGACGGCTGGTCGGTGGGCGTGCTCGTGCGCGAGCTGTCGGCCCTCTATCACGCCGCGCTCGCCGGGAAGCCTTCGCCGCTGCCGCCGCTTGCCGTGCAGTATCCCGAGCTCGCCGTGTGGCAGCGCCGCTGGCTCACGGACGAGGTGGTGGAGACCCAGCTCGCCTGGTGGCGTCAGCACCTCGACGGGGCTCCCCTGATCCTGGAGCTGCCGGCCGACCGGCCGCGCCCGTTGGCCCCGTCGCTGCGCGGCGAGCGGCTGCGGCTGCCGCTGGGGACGGACCTGGAGCCCGCCCTGGCCACCCTCGGCCAGCGTCACGGCGCCACGCCTTTCATGACGCTGCTCGCCGCCTTCCAGTCCCTCCTGCACCGCTACACCGGCCAAGAGGACTTCGTGGTGGGGGCGCCCGTGGCCGGCCGCGACCGCCTGGAGCTGGAGGCGTTGATCGGGTTCTTCGTCAACATGCTGCCTCTGCGCGCCACCGTGTCCGCGGACACGGCCTTCTCCCGCCTGCTCGGCGGCGTCCGCGAGACGGTCCTGTCCGCCTTCGCGCACCAGGACCTCCCCTTCGACCGGCTGGTCGAGGAGCTGGCGCCGAAGCGGGACCTCTCCCGCACGCCGCTGTTCCAGGTGGCGTTCGCCTTCCAGGACGCCCTGGCCGGTCCGGATCTAGACATCGAGGTCACGGCCGCCGAGGTCGATACCGGCGTGTCCAAGTTCGATCTCACCCTGCTCATCGAGCGCGGTCCGCGCGGGCTGGACGTCATCGCCGAGCATTCCACCGATCTCTTCGAGCGCGCGACCGTGCAGAGGATGCTCGCGGCCTTCCGCGTGCTCGTCGCCGGCGTGCTGGCGGATCCGGACACCCGGGCCGGCGAGATGCCGCTGCTGGCGGCGGAGGAGCGGGACCAGGTGGTCTTCGGCTGGAACCGGACCGCGGCCGAGGTGCCGGAGCGGCCGGTCCACCGGCTCTTCGAGGAGCGCGCCGCTGCCGACCCCGGCGCCACGGCCATCACGTCCGAAGAGGGATCCCTCACTTACGGCGAGCTGGAGCGGCGGGCCAACCGGCTGGCGTGGCGGCTGCGGCGCTGCGGCGTCGAGCCCGAGGTTTTGACCGCGGTGCTGCTGGAGCGTTCCCCCGAGCTGCCCGTGGCCGCCCTGGCCGCGCTCAAAGCCGGCGGCGCCTACCTGCCGATCGATCCGGCCTACCCGGCCGACCGGGTGCTCTACATCCTGCGCGATGCCGGAGTCCAGGTCCTGCTGACCCGGGCGGGCATCCTCGCCGGCCTGCCCGAGGTGCCGGTGCCGGCCGACCGCGTGATCCTCCTGGATTCTGAGGCCGGTCCCGGCGAGGCGGAGACTCTGCCTCAGCTCGCGACCGATCCCGACGGTGATCCCGACAGTGATCCCGACAGCTTGGCCTACGTCATCTACACCTCGGGCTCGACCGGCGCGCCCAAGGGGACCGAGCTGTGCCACCGCGGCCTCTCCAACCTCGCGGCTTGGCACGTCCGGACCTACGGGCTGACCGCCTCAGACCGTACGGCAATGGTGGCAGGGCCGGGCTTCGACGCCTCGGTCTGGGAGCTGTGGCCGCCGCTGACGGCGGGCGCCTCCCTGCACGTGCCGCCGCCGGACGCGGTGCTCTCTCTGCCTGCGCTCCTCGCCTGGATGGCGGAGCGCGGCATCACCGTGGCGTTCCTCCCCACGCCGCTGGCCGAGGGAGTATTGGCCGAGGGAATTCCCGCCGGGATGGCGCTGCGCGCCCTGCTCACCGGCGGCGACCGGCTGCACCTGCGGCCGGCGCCGGAACTCCCGTTCGCGCTGGTCAACCACTACGGGCCGACGGAGAGCACGGTCGTCACCACGGCGGGTCGGGTTGGGCCCGAGGGGCACCGGGCGCCGGACATCGGGCAGCCGATCGCCAACCTCCGCGTCCATCTCCTCGACCGCGGCCTCGGCCCCGTGCCGGTGGGCGTTCCCGGCGAGCTGTGCGTGGCCGGCGCCGGCCTGGCGCGCGGCTATCGCAACCGGCCCGACCTCACGGCCGAGAGGTTCGTCCCCGACCCGCTGGGTGGGCCGGGCGAGCGGCTCTACCGCACGGGCGACCTGGCGCGGCGGCTGCCGGGCGGGGAGATCGAGTTCCTCGGCCGGAACGACCAGCAGGTCAAGATCCGCGGCAACCGCATCGAGCTGGGCGAGATCGAGGCCGCGCTGCGCCGCCACCCGGAGGTGCGCGAGGCCGCGGTGCTGGTGCGCGAGCCCGGCCCCCGGCTGGCAGCGTGTGTCGTGCTGCGCGAGGGCGGCGAGCCGGTGGCCGAGACACTGCGAGCGTTCCTGGCCGGCTCCCTCCCCGGCGCGATGATCCCGTCGGCCTGGGCCTTCCTGGAGGCGCTGCCTCTCACCCCGAACGGCAAGGTGGACCGCCGCGCCCTGTCGGCGGTCGTGCCCGAGGTGGAGCCGGGGGAGGCGCGGGACGAGTCGGCGGCGCCCCTCACGGCCATGGAGGAGCTGGTGGCCGGCCTGTTCTCCCAGGTGCTCGACCTCGACCGCGCCGTGGGCGTGAGCGAGGACTTCTTCCATCTCGGCGGGCACTCCCTCCTGGCGGCCCGGTTCGCCGCGCGGGTGAGGGAGGTCAGCGGCGCCGACGTCGGCGTGCGCAGCGTCTTCGAGCACCCGACCGTGGCGGAGCTGGCCCGCGCCGTGGAAGAGATCTCCCAGGAGGCCCGGCCCGACGAGCCGCCCCTCGTGCCCCTCGCGCCCGCTGTCCGCGAAGAGGGCTTGCCCCTCTCCTTCGCCCAGCAGCGCCTCTGGTTCCTGGAGAGCCTGCAGCCGGGCACGGCGCTCTACAACCTGCCGCAGGTCTGGCACCTGCGCGGTCCGCTCTCCGTGCCCGCCCTCAACCAGGCGCTGGCCGAGATTGTGCGCCGGCACGAGGCGCTGCGCACCGTCTTTGCCGTGAAGGAGTCGGGAGAGCCCGTGCAGGTGGTGCTTCCGCCGGATCCCTTCCCCCTGGTGGAGCTCGACCTGTCCGAGCTGCCGGAGCCCGAGGCCGAGCGCATCCTGTCCGAGGAGGTCCGCCGGCCCTTCGACCTGCGGCGGGGTCCGCTGTTCCGCGCGGCTCTCCTGTGCTTGGGATTTGAAGAGCACCGGCTCATCCTCTCCATGCACCACATTGTCTCCGACGGCGTGTCCGTGGACCTGCTCGCCGAAGAGCTTTCGGTCCTGTACCGGGCCGCGCTCGAAGCGCGGCCGTCTCCGCTCGCGCCCCTGCCGGTGCAGGTCCCCGACTTCGCGGTCTGGCAGCGGAGCTGGCTCGCCGGCGAGGCCCTGGGCCGTCAACTGGCCTGGTGGCGGGAGAGGCTGGAGGGCGCGCCCGTGGTCCTGGAGCTGCCCACCGACCGGCCGCGGCCGGCGATGGCATCCCTGAGCGGAGCCACCGAGCGCCTGCACCTGGGCGAGGAGCTGGACGCCGCCCTCACCCGGGTGGGCTGGCTCGGGGGCGCGACGTTCTTCATGACCGTGCTCGCCGCCTTCCAGGTGCTCCTGCACCGCTACACCGCGCAGGACGACCTCCTGGTCGGCTCGCCCGTGGCGGGCCGCGACCGCGCCGAGCTGGAAGGGCTGGTCGGCTTCTTCGTGAACCTGGTTCCGCTGCGCGCCCGTCTGGCGGGCGATCCTCCGTTCTCGCGTCTCCTGGCCGCCGCGCGGGAGGCCGCTCTGGGCGCCTTCGCTCATCAAGAAGTTCCCTTCGAACGTCTTGTCGAGGAGCTGGCGCCGGAGCGGGATCTCTCCCGCGCGCCGCTCGTGCAGGCTTTGCTCCTGGTCCAGGGTCCGCCGGCCCTGCCGGTCCTGCCGGGGGTGGAGGCCTCGTACGTCCAGGTCCACTCCGACACGGCCAAGTTCGATCTCACCCTCACCCTGGAACGCAACTCCTCGGGAATCGAGATCCAGGTGGAGTACGCTACGGGGCTGTTCGAGGCCGCGACGGCGCGGCGCCTGCTGGGCCACTTCCGCGCGCTGCTGCGCGGGATCGCGGCCCATCCCGAAGCCAGGCTCTCGGACCTCCCGCTGCTCGACGCGGCCGAGTGGGTCCAGCTCTCCGCCTGGAACGACGAGGCAAGGCGTGGCCACTCCGAGGGCGCGTTGCTCCACGAGCTTTTCGAGGAGCAGGCGAGGCGGACGCCGGACGCGGTCGCGCTCGTGGCAGCCGGCGAGCGCCTGACCTATGCCGATCTGGAGCGGCGCTCGGCGCGGCTGGCAGGTCACCTGGGGTCGCTGGGCGTCGGCCCCGAGGTGCCGGTGGGCGTCTTCCTGAAGCGCTCGGCGGACCTGGTGACGGCCCTCCTCGGAGTGCTGCGGTCCGGCGGCCTCTATGTGCCCGTGGACCCCGCCTATCCCGCGGAGCGGATCGCGTTCCTCCTGGAGGACAGCGGCTGCCCGGTGCTGCTGACCCAGGCGAGCCTTCTGGACAAGCTGCCGGCGACGGGTGCGCAGACGGTCCTTCTGGATGGCGATTGGGAGGGCGAGGCCCCCCTCTCCCGCCCGCTTCCAGGCAACCTCGCCTACCTGATCTACACCTCGGGCTCGACAGGGCGTCCCAAGGGCGTGGCCATCGAGCACCGCAGCGCCGTGACCTTCGCGCACTGGGCCCGCGAGGCGTTCTCTCCCGGCGAGCTGGCCGGCGTGATCGCCTCCACCTCGGTCACCTTCGACCTGTCCGTGTTCGAGATCTTCGTCACCCTCGCCTGGGGCGGCACGGTCTTCCTGGTCGACAACGCCCTCGCCGTGCCCCAGCTCCGGGAGCAGGGCCTAGAGCAGGGGATGACGCCGACGCTGATCAACACCGTGCCGTCGGCCATCGCGGAGCTGCTGCACATCGACGGCCTGCCGGAATCGGTGCGGACGGTGAACCTGGCAGGGGAGGCCCTGACCCGGGCGCTGTCCGACCGCGTCTACGAGCGCGCCGCCACCGAGCGGCTGTACAACCTCTATGGCCCGTCCGAGGACACGACCTACTCGACCTGGGCGCTCATCGAGCGCCCGGGCGAACGCTCAGCCGAGCGAACACCGGCCATCGGCCGTCCGGTCCACGACACTCAGGCCTACGTGCTGGACCCCGCACTGGGACCGTTGCCCGTGGGTGTGCCCGGAGAGCTGTACCTGGGCGGCCGTGGCCTGGCCCGCGGCTACTTCGGCCGGCCGGAGCTGACCGCCGACCGCTTTGTGCCGGACCCGTTCGCGGAGGAGCCCGGAGCGCGGATGTACCGCACGGGCGACCGTGTCCGGTATCGCGTGGACGGCGAGATGGAGTACCTGGGCCGCCTCGACTACCAGGTGAAGATCCGCGGCTTCCGCATCGAGCTGGGGGAGGTCGAGGCCGTGCTCGCCCGCCATCCCGCGGTCGGCCAGGTGGCGGTGCTGGCGCAGGACAGCCGGCTCGTGGCCTGGGTGGCCATGCGAGAGCCCGTGTCCCGGGACTCGCTGCGCGGCTGGCTCGCCGAGCGGCTGCCCGAGTACATGGTCCCCGGCCAGTGGGCGTTCGTGGACGAGCTGCCTCTGACCCCGAACGGCAAGGTGGACCGCAAGGCTCTGGCGCGGAGGACGCCGCCGGAGGAGGCCGGAGCTTCCGCGGACGCGGCGCGCAATCCCGTCGAGGAGCTGCTGGCGACGTTGTTCGCCGACGTCCTGGGGCTCGGGCAGCCCCCCGGCGCCCGCGAGGACTTCTTCCACCTGGGCGGGCACTCGCTCCTCGCGGTCCAGCTCGCCTCCCGCGTCCGGGCCGCCTTCGGCGTGGACCTCCCCGTCCGCGCCGTGTTCGAGCATCCGACCGCCGCGGGGCTGGCCGAGCAGATCGCCGCGGCGGCGCACGCCGGGCGGCCCGCGGCGCCGCCCCTGGTCCGCACCGGACGTACGGGGGAGACACCGCTCTCCTTCGCCCAGGAGCGGCTCTGGTTCCTCGACCGCTTCGAGCGCGGCACGTCCGCCTACAACCTGCCCATGGTCTTCCACGTCCAGGGGGCCGGGCTGCGCGTGGATGCGCTGGCCGCCGCCCTCGACGGAGTCGTGCGGCGCCACGAGGTGCTGCGGTCGCGCTTCCGGGAGGAGGACGGCGGACAGCCGGTGCAGGTCGCCGAGCCGTGTGCCGTGATCCTGCCGGTGGTCGACCTCTCCGGCCTAGCCGATCCGGCTGCCGAGGCGCTGCGCCGCGAGCGCGAGCTGGCGGAGCTCCCCTTCGAGCTCACCCGGGGTCCGCTGGTGCGCAGTGTCCTGCTCCGGGTTAGCGGAGACGATCACCGGCTACTCGTCTCGATGCACCACGCGGCCTCGGACGGCTGGTCGATCGGCGTGCTGGCCCGGGACCTGTCCGCGCTCTATCTCGGGCTGCCTCTGCCCGAGCTGCCGGTCCGCTACGCCGACTATGCCGTCTGGCAACGGGGCTGGCTGGCCGGCGAGGTGCTGGAGACGGAGCTGGCCTGGTGGCGCGAGCGGCTGGCCGGCATGCCGCCCGGCCTGGACGTGCCCGCGGACCACCCGCGGCCGTCCGTGCAGAGCTACCGCGGCAACGTCCGCCGGACCGTGATCGAGCCCCGGGTGACGGCAGCGCTGACCGCGCTGAGCCGGCGGTGCGGCGCCACCTTCTTCATGACGGCCCTGGCCGCTTTCGACACCTGGCTCCACCGCGTCACCGCGGCCGAGGACCTCGTGATCGGCGCGCCGGTGGCCAACCGCGATCGCGTCGAGATCGAGGGGCTGGTCGGGTTCTTCGTCAACACCCTCGTGCTGCGGACCTCGCTCGCGGGCGACCCGGGCTTCGAGGAGCTGCTGGCGCGGGTGCGCACCGCGGCCCTGGAGGCCTACGCTCACCAGGACCTACCCTTCGAGAAGCTCGTGGCGGAGCTGTCGCCCGAGCGCGACCTGTCGCGCCACCCGCTCTTCCAGGTCTCGGTCTCGGTCCAGGAGGGGACGCGGCCCGAGCTGGACCTCGGTCCCGGCCTGAGCGCGCCTGGAGCCGAGGTGGGGATGCCTACCTCCAAGTTCGACTTCTCCCTCCATCTCAGCCGCGAAGGAGAAGGGCTGGCCGCCGCGGTCGAGTACGCCACCGACCTCTTCGACGCGTCGACCGTCGACCGCTACCTGGGCCACCTGAGCGCTTTGCTGCAGGGGATCGCGGACAGGCCGCAGGCGCGGCTCTCCGAGCTGCCGCTGCTCGCGCCCGGGGAGTGGGAGCAGCTCCGGCTGACCTGGAGCGGAGGCGAGGCCGTGCCGCTGCCCGCCTACACCCTGCACGGCCTGGTGGAGGAGCATGCCCGCCGGGCCCCCGGCGCGCTGGCTCTAGATGGCGGTGATGCTGGGGACGGGCAGCTCCTGACCTACGGCGAGCTGATGGCGCGCGTCGAGTCGCTCGCCCGCCGCCTGCGCGGCCTGGGAGTCGGGCCGGAGACGCGCGTGGCACTGTGCACGGGGCACTCGCCCGAGCTGGTGATCGGCCTGCTGGGCATCATGAAGGCCGGGGGCGCGTGCGTGCCCCTCGATCCCGGCCACGTCTCCGAGCGGCTCGCCTTCGTGCTGGAGGACTCCGGCGCGCTGGTGCTGGCGACCACGTCGGCGCTCACGCCCCGCCTGCCCGCGGGCATCCCGCGGGTGCTCCTCGATCTCCCCTCCGATCTCCCCGAAGCCATGTCTGATAGCGGCCCGGACCTTGCCCCGGTCCACCCGGAGCAGGTCGCCTACGTGATCTACACCTCCGGCTCCACCGGCCGGCCCAAGGGGGTGGCGGTGCCCCACCGCGACGCGGCCGAGCACTGCGGGGCCGTCATCCTCCTCTACGGCCTGGAGCCGCGCGACCGGATGCTGCAGTTCGCCTCGCCGGCCTTCGACGTGTCCATGGAGGAGGTCCTGTCCACGCTGGGGTCGGGCGCAACCCTGGTGCTGCGCGAGGAGAGGTGGGAGACCGAGACGCTGGCGCGAAGGGTAGAGGAGCTCGGCATCACGGTCCTCAACCTGCCGAGCGCGGTCTGGCACCACTGGGCGCACGACGCCATGTCCCTTGCGGCTCCCCCGGCGTCCCTCCGCCTGATCATCGTGGGCGGCGAGGAGGTGCTGGCCGAGCCGGCCCGCCAGTGGCTGCGCTCGCCGCTGGGGGGGATTCCCGTGCTGAACGGCTATGGTCCCACCGAGACGGTGATCACCTCCACGCTGCAAGAGGTGGCGCTGGAGACCTTCGAAGGCGGCGGCGCCTCGGTCCCGATCGGCCGTCCGCTGCCCGGGCGCTCCGCCGTGGTCCTGGACCCCAGGGGGAACCCGGTGCCGGTGGGGGTGCCCGGCGAGCTCTACCTCGGCGGCTGCCTGGCCCGTGGCTACCTGAACCGGTCCGGCCTCACCGCGGAGCGGTTCGTGCCCGATCCCTTCGGTGAGCCCGGCACCCGCCTCTATCGCACGGGCGATCTCGTCCGGTATCGCCGGGACGTCGGGCCTACTGGTTCCCTGGAGTTCCTCGGCCGCATCGACCAGCAGGTCAAGATCCGCGGCTTCCGGGTGGAGCCCGCGGAGATCGAGGCGGCCCTGGCGGCCCATCCGGCGGTGGCGGCGGCCGCGGTCCTGGTCCGCGAGTCCGGGCGGGAGAAGCAACTGGTAGCGTTCGTCGAGCCCGCGGGGACGTCCTTGCTGGTCCACGCCCTGGTTGCCGACCTGCGTGCCTTCCTGGAGACGCGGCTTCCCGCCTGGATGGTGCCTGCCGCGTTCGCCGTGATCGGCGCACTCCCGCTGAATGCCAGCGGCAAGATCGACCGGGCCGCTCTCTGCCGCATCCCTGTCGAGGTGCAGCGCGAGGAGTCGGAGGCGCCGCAGACCGAGGTCGAGCAGGCGTTGGCCGAGGTGTGGCAGGAGGTGCTTGGCATCGACCGGGTCGGACGGGGCGACCATTTCTTTCACCTCGGAGGCCACTCCCTGCTGGCGATGCGCCTCGCCACGCGGGTGCGCGCGCTGTTCGGCATCGATCTGGAGCTGCGCGACTTCTTCGAGGCGCCCACCCTCTCGGGCTTCGCCGAGCGGGTCGAGCGCGCGCTCCAGCCGGTCTCCACCCCGGATGTGGACCTGGACGAGATTGGCTCGCTGGACGACATCCTGGCGGATCTGGACGGCCTGTCCGAGGACGAGATCCGGCTCATGCTCCTGGAGGCTCAGCGCGAGGAAGAGGGATCGATGACGCACACTGTCCGCGAGCTCGAGGAGATGGCATGACAGACGATCAGAGCAGGCGGGAGGGCGGCCTCTCACCCGAGAAGCTCGCCCTCGCCGCGCTGCTGAAGAAGAAGAAGGCGGCGGAAGCCCTGGCCGCGCGCCAATCGGCGAAGAAGTCGGCGGAGATGGCGGACATGCCTCGCCGCGGCTCGTCAGGCCCGGCGCCGGTCTCATTCGCCCAGCAGCGGCTCTGGCTGCTCGACCGGCTCGAGCCCGGCAGTACCGCCTACAACATGCCATCGGTCTCGCGCCTGCGCGGCTCGCTCGACGCAGCCGCGCTGGAGCGCGCCATCGGCGAGATCATCCGCCGGCACGAGTCGCTGCGCACCACCTTTGCCGAGCAGAGCGGCGAGCCGGTCCAGGTGGTCGCACCGCCATCTGCCTTCAACCTGCCCGTTGCAGACCTGACAGGCCTGGAGGAGGAGTCCCGCCGCGCGGAGGAGAGCCTTCTCCTGGTGGCGACCCGGCGGCCCTTCGTTCTGGAGCGGGGACCGCTGTTCCGGGCCGCCCTGGTGCGCCTCTCTCCGCAGGAGCACCTGCTCCTGCTGGACATGCACCACATCGTCTCGGACGGCTGGTCCTTCGGCGTCTTCTTCCGCGAGCTGGGGGCGCTCTACAGAGCCTTCAGTACGGATGCAGCCCCATCCCTGCCGGAGCTGCCCGTGCAGTATCCCGACTTCTCCGTGTGGCAGAGGGGGTGGCTGCGGGGGCCCGTCCTGGAGGAGCAGCTTTCGTACTGGCGCGGGCGGTTGGCCGGCGCGCCGCCGGCCCTGGAGCTGCCCCTCGACCGCGTGCGGCCCGCGGTGCAGACCCACCGTGGCGGCCTCCTGGAGGCCGACGTCTCCTCCGAGCTGACGGCGAGGCTGCGGAAGCTTTCTCTGGAGGAGGGGAGCTCGCCGTTCATGACCCTCCTCGCCGTGTTCCAGCTCCTCCTGTCCCGCCTCTCGGGCCAGGACGACGTGGTGGTGGGCTCGCCCAGCGCCGGCCGCAGCCGGGCCGAGGTCGAAGGGCTGATCGGCCTGTTCCTCAACACCCTGGTGCTGCGCACGGACCTCTCGGGCGACCCCTCCTTCCGCGAGCTGCTCGGCCGCGTCAAGGACGTGGTGCTCGGCGCCTTCAGCTACCAGGCAATCCCCTTCGAGCGTCTGCTGGAAGAGCTCCAGCCCGAGCGGCTCCTCAGCCGCACGCCGATCTTCCAGGTCCTGTTCAACCACGGCTCATTCTCGGACGGTGAGATGGCCCTGCCCGGCCTCGAGGTCGAGACGATCGATCTCCGCTCCATCGAATCGAAGTTCGACTTCACCCTCTACGTCAACGAGCTGCCGGACTCGCTCAAGCTCCAACTGGTCTACAACGCCGACCTCTTCGAGCCGGAGCGCATGGCGGAGATGCTGCGCCAGTTCGAGTACCTCCTGGCGCAGGCCGCCGCAGCTCCGGAGCGGCGGATCGGCGAGCTGTCGCTGGTGACCCCCGCGGCCGCCGCCGCGCTGCTGCCAGATCCCGCGCGGCCGCTCGGCGGCGAATGGCGCGGCGCGGTCCACCACGCGCTCACGCGCCAAGCCGGCCAGCACTCGGACCGGATCGCGGTCTGCGATGCGCGGGGGACCTCCTGGACCTATGCCGAGCTGGAGTCCCGCGCCAACCAGCTCGCCCATTTCCTGATCTCTCACGGGGTGGAGAAGGGTGACGCGGTGGCCGTCTGGGCCCATCGCAGCGTGCCTCTCGTCCAGGCCCTGCTGGGCACGCTCAAGGCCGGCGCGGCCTTCATCGTCCTCGATCCGGCCTACCCGGTGCCGCGCCTCCTCGACTACCTGCGCATCGGTCGCCCTTCCGCCTGGGTCACGGTGCCGGGCGCACCTCCGCCGCCCGCGGAGGTGGAGGAGGCCATTGCCGGCCTCTGCCGAGGCGATCTGCCGGCCTTGCCTGTGCTGCCGGAGACCGATCCGGCCGTGCCTGTCGGGCCGGATGACGCGGCCTGCATCACCTTCACCTCGGGCTCCACCGGCATGCCCAAGGGGGTGGTAGGGCGGCACGCTCCGCTCACCTACTTCTACCCGTGGATGGCCGAGCGCTTCGCTCTGGGCGAGGACGACCGGTTCGGCATGCTGTCGGCGCTGTCGCACGACCCTTTGCAGCGCGACGTGTTCACACCGGTCTGGTTCGGTGCCCGGATGATCCTGCCCGATCCCGACCGGATCGGTGCCCCGGGCTACCTCGCGAGTTGGCTGCGCAGTGAGGAGGTGACGGTTCTCCACCTCACCCCGGCGATGATGGAGATGGTGCTCGATTCGGCGGAGAACGGGCCCGAGCGGATCGCCGAGCTGCCGGACCTGCGCCGGGCGTTCGTGGTGGGCGACCTGCTCAAGAAGGGCGACGTCGAGCACCTGCAGGAGCTCGCCCCGTCGGTGGTCTGCACGAACCTGTACGGCTCTACCGAGACGCAGCGGTCGGTCTCCTACTTCCAGATGCCGCGTCCGGGTCAGCCCGGTCCGCGGCTGGGCAAGGAGGTGCTGCCGCTGGGCCGCGGCATGGAGGGGTGCCAGCTCCTGGTGCTGAACTGGGGTGGCCGTCTGGCGGGCGTGGGCGAGGCGGGCGAGATCCACCTCCGCAGCCGCCATCTCGCGCGTGGCTATCTCGGCGACGAGGCGCTGACGGCCGAGCGGTTCCGGCCCAACCCGCTGGTGGCGAGCCCGTTGGCAGGAGACCGGGTCTACAAGACCGGCGACCTCGGCCGCTACCTGCCCGACGGAGGCGTAGAGTTTGCCGGCCGCGCCGACTTCCAGGTGAAGCTGCGCGGCTTTCGGATCGAGCTGGGTGAGGTCGAGGCCGCGCTGGCGCGTTTCCCCGGCGTGCGCGAGTGCGTGGTGGTCGTGCGGGAGGACCGGCCAGGGGACCGCCGGCTCGCCGGCTACGTGGTGAGCGCGGGCGCCGCGCCCTCGCAGGGCGACCTGCGCGCTTTCCTGGGCTCGCGGCTGCCGGACTACATGGTGCCGTCCGCGTTCGTGGCCCTGCCGGCCCTGCCGCTGACCCGCACCGGCAAGGTGGACCGCCGGGCGCTTCCCGCACCTCCCGAGGAGCGGCGCGAGACGGAGCAGCCGCTGGAGAGGAGCCCCGTGGAGGAGCTGCTGGCCGGCATCTGGGCCGATCTGCTCGGAATGCCCGGCGTCGCTCCCCACGAAGGCTTCTTCGAGCTCGGGGGGCACTCCCTGCTCGCCACGCGGATGATCTCGCGGGTCCGCGCCGTGCTCGGCGTGGAGCTTCCGATGCGGGCGGTTTTCGAGGAGCCGACGCTGGCCGGTTTTGCGGCCCTGGCCGAGCGGGTGGGCCGAGGAGGGGCCGAAGCCGCGGCGGTGCCCTCCCTGGTCCCGGTGCCGCGCAGCGGACCCCTGCCCGCGTCGTTTTCCCAGCAGCGGCTCTGGTTCCTGGATCGGCTCGAGCCGGGGAGCTTCGCCTACAACCTGGCTGGAGCGGCGCTCCTGGAGGGCTCGCTGGACGTGGCGGCCCTGGCTGGAGCGCTCGGCGGGATCGTCACGCGGCACGAGTCGCTGCGCACGCATTTCGTCGAGCAGGACGGGGAGCCGCTGCAGGTGATCGCCGAGCCCGCTCCTCTCCCTCTGCCGGTCGTCGACCTTTCCGGCTTGGCGGCCGAGGCGCGGGAGGAAGAGGTGCTCCGTGTCGCGGGCTCCGAGGCTCGCCGGCCCTACGACCTGTCCCGCGGGCCGCTCGTACGGTCCGCCCTTCTGCGGCTGGCGGAGGAGGAGCACGCTCTTCTCGTCGGCATGCACCACATCGTGTCCGACGGCTGGTCCCTGGGCATCTTCGTACGCGAGCTGGGCGCGCTCTACCGGGGCGAGGCGGCAGCCTTGCCGGAGCTGCCCATCCAGTACGCCGACTATGCCGCCTGGCAGCGGCAGTGGCTGAGCGGGCAGGTGATGGAGGACCGGCTCGCCTGGTGGAAGCACCAGCTCTCCGGAGCGCCGCAGGTGTTGGAGCTCCCCCTGGACCGGCCCCGTCCGGCCGTTCAGAGCTACCGCGGCGGCCGTGCGCACCTGGCGATCGGTCGCGATTTGGAAATCCGCCTGGAGGCCGCGGCCCGGCGGCTCGGCGTGACTCCGTTCATGGCCCTGCTCGCCGGGTTCACGACCCTGCTGTCCCGCTACGGCAGCCAGACCGACGTGGTCGTGGGCACTCCAATCGCCAACCGGGGGCGCGCCGAGCTTGAAGATGTAATCGGCTTCTTCGCCAATACACTGGCGTTGCGCGTCGATCTCTCCGGGGATCCGGGATTCAGCGAGCTGGCCCATCGCGTGCGGGCAGTGGCCCTCGGGAGCTACGCCCATCAGGACGTCCCGTTCGAGCGGCTGGTGAGCGAGCTGCGGCCTGAGCGGGATCTGAGCCACGCTCCGGTGTTCCAGGTCATGCTCTCCCTGCAGAACCTGCCGGACGCCCACCTGGACCTGGCGGGCCTCACGCTTTCGCCTCTGGAGCTGGACTTCGGCCGGACGCAGTTCGACCTCTCCCTGTTCCTGTTCCCTGAGCCGGACCAGGGCGGCCTTCTGGCGCGGCTGGAGTATGCGCGCGACCTGTTCGACGTGGGAAGCGCGGAGCGCCTGCTCACCCATCTGCACAATCTCCTGGTCGGGATCGCTGAGGCTCCGGAGCAGCGGCTCTCGGAGCTGCCGCTGCTCGCTCCCGAGGAGCGGCGGGAGCTGCTGGCGGCGGGCAACCTCACTTCGTCGGAGGTGCCTGGGCGTCTGCTGCATGAGCTCTTCGAGATGATGGCCGCGGAGCGGCCGGACGCAGTGGCCGTGGCGTACGAGGGAGAGGCTCTCACTTACGCAGAGCTGAACGCCTCGGCCAACCGCGTGGCTCACCTGCTGCTGCGGCTCGGGGTGGGATCGGAGAGCCTGGTGGCGGTCTGCCTGGAGCGCTCGCCGGCGATGCTTTCGGCCCTGCTGGGCGTGCTCAAGGCCGGAGGGGCCTACATCCCGCTGGACCCCACGTATCCGGCGGAGCGGGTAGCCTGGGTGCTCGAAGACAGCCGCGCTTCGGTGCTGCTCACCCAGAGCAGCCTCGTGGACGTTCTCCCGAGCCATGTCGGCCGTACGATCGTCCTCGATCAGACCGATCTCTCCGAAGAGATCGAGGCCGATCCGGCGCCTCTCGCCGGTCCCGAGAACCTGGCCTACGTCATCTACACCTCCGGTTCCACCGGCCGGCCCAAGGGAGTGGCGGTGCGCCAGCGGGGCGCGGTCAACTTCCTGGCCTCCATGGCAGGCCGTCCCGGAGTTGGACCCGGCGACGTGGTGCTCGCGGTCACCACCATCGCGTTCGACATTTCGGTGCTGGAGCTGTTCCTGCCGCTGTCCCGGGGCGCCCGCATCGAGCTGGTGGGGAGGGAGACCGCAGGCGACGGCTTCCGGCTCAAGGAGAAGCTCGCCGGAGTCACTGTGGCGCAGGCCACCCCCGCGACTTGGCGCCTCCTGCTGGAGGTCGGCTGGGAGGCGAGCCCTGGCCTCAAGGTCCTGTGTGGCGGCGAAGCCCTTCCTCCCGATCTCGCCTGCGAGCTGCTGGCGCGGACTGGAGAGCTGTGGAATGTCTACGGTCCCACCGAGACGACGGTGTGGTCGGCCGTCCACCCGGTTTCGGCGGCCGATGCCGACGGTTCGCGGCCGATGCCCCTGGGCGAGGCGATCGCCAACACGGAGCTCTACCTGCTCGGCCGCTTCGAGCAGGGCCTGGAGCCGGTGCCTTCCGGAGCCCCCGGCGAGCTCTACATCGGCGGCGAGGGGCTCGCCCGCGGCTATCTGGGCCGGCCCGATCTCACGGCCGAGCGCTTCGTGCCGGATCCCTTCTCGGGCCGGCCCGGAGCCCGTCTCTACCGTACGGGCGACCTGGTGCGCCGTCGCTCCCACCTGGAGTTCATCGGCCGGGCGGATCATCAGGTCAAGATCCGCGGCTTCCGGATCGAGATCGGCGAGATCGAGTCGGTACTGAGCGCGCAGCCCGCCGTGCGCGAGTCCGCAGTGGTGGTGCGGGAGGACGAGCCGGGCGCGAAGCAACTGGTGGCCTACCTGGCCTTCCACGAGGGCGCTGGGGACAGCCTGGAGGCGGTTCGGAGCGAGCTGCGCCGGAGGCTTCCGGAGTACATGGTGCCGCAGCTCTTCGTGGTGCTCCCATCGCTGCCGTTGACCCCCAACGGCAAGGTGGACCGCCGGGCGCTTCCGCCCCCTGCCGAGGAGCGGCGCGAGGTGGAGCGGCCGTTGGAGAGGAACCCGGTGGAGGAGCTGCTGGCCGGCATCTGGGCCAGAGTTCTCGGGGTGCCCGATGTCGCGCCGCACGAGAGCTTCTTCGAGCTCGGAGGGCATTCACTCCTCGCCACGCGGATGACCGCAAGGGTCCGCACCGTGCTTGGTGTGGAGCTGCCGATGCGGGCGGTGTTCGAGGAGCCCACGCTGGCCGGCTTCGCGGCCTTGGCCGAGCGGGTGCGCCGGGGGGATGCCGAAGCCGTGGTGTTGCCCCCCCTGGTCCCGGTGCCTCGCGGCGGGCCACTGCCCACGTCGTTCTCCCAGCATCGGGTCTGGTTCCTGGACCAGCTCGAGCCGGGAAGCTTTGCGTACAACCTGGCTGAAGCGGCGCGCCTGGATGGCTCGCTGGACGTGGCGGCTCTGGCCGGGGCGCTCTCCGGGATCGTCATCCGGCACGAGTCGCTGCGCACGCGCTTCATCGAGCAGGACGGTGAATCGCTGCAGGTGATCCAGGATCCCGCTCCGCTCCCTCTGCCGATCGTCGACCTTTCCGGCCTGGCGGACAAGGCGCAGGAAGAGGAGATGCTCCATGTGGCTGGCGCCGAAGCCCGCCGGACCTACGATCTGTCCCGCGGACCGCTCGTGCGCTCCATTCTGCTGCGGCTGGGGCAGGAGCAGCACGTCCTTGTTTTCGGCATGCACCACATCGTCTCCGACGGCTGGTCCCTGGGCATCTTCGTGCGCGAGCTGGGTGCGCTCTACCGGGCTTTGACCACGGGCGAGCCCGCGGCCCTGCCGGATCTGCCCATCCAGTACGCCGACTTCGCTGCCTGGCAGCGGCAGTGGCTGAGCGGGGAGGTGATGGAAGATCGGCTCGCCTGGTGGAGAGGGCAGCTCTCCGGTGCGCCGCAGGTGCTGGAGCTCCCTCTTGATTGGCCCCGTCCGGCTGTTCAGAGCTACATCGGCGGCGGCCGTGCGCACCTGACGATCGGTCGCGAGCTGGAGGCCCGCCTGGAGGCCGTGACCCGGCGCCTCGGCGTGACTCCGTTCATGGGCCTGCTCGCCGGGTTCGCCACCCTGCTGTCCCGCTACGGCAGCCAGACCGATGTGGTCGTGGGCACTCCGATCGCCAACCGGGGCCGCGCCGAGCTCGAGGATGTGATCGGCTTCTTCGCCAACACGGTGCCGCTGCGGGTCGATCTCTCCGGGGATCCGGGATTCGACGAGCTGGCCCGGCGCGTGCGGGCGATGGCCCTCGGAAGCTACGCCAATCAGGACGTTCCCTTCGAGCGGCTGGTGAGCGAGCTGCAGCCGGAGCGGAACCTGAGCCACGCGCCCGTGTTTCAGGTCATGCTCGCCCTGCAGAATCTGCCGGATGCTCGCCTGGATCTGGCGGACCTCACGCTCTCTCAGCTGGAGCTGGACTTCGGCCGGACGCAGTTCGACCTCTCCCTGTTCCTGTTTCCGGAGCCGGACCAGGGCGGCCTTCTGGGTTGGCTGGAGTATGCGCGCGACCTGTTCGACGCGGGAACCGCGGACCGCCTGCTCGCCCATCTGCACAACCTCCTGGCTGGAATCGCAGAGGCGCCGGAGCGGCGGCTCTCGGAGCTGCCGCTGCTTGCTCCCGAGGAGCGCCAGGAGCTGCTGGCGGCCGGCAACCGCACGGCGGCCGAGGTGCCCGGGCGTCTGCTGCATCAGCTCTTCGAGGCCATGGCCGCGGAGCGGCCGGACGCAGTGGCCATAGCGTACGAGGGTGAGACTCTCACCTACGCGGAGCTGAACGCCTCGGCCAACCGTGTTGCCCACCTGCTGCTGCGGCTCGGCGTGGCACCGGAGAGCCTTGTGGCGGTCTGCCTGGAGCGCTCGCCGGCGATGCTTTCGGCCCTGCTGGGTGTGCTCAAGGCCGGAGGGGCCTACATCCCGCTGGACCCCACGTATCCGGCAGAGCGGGTGGCCTGGGTGCTCGAAGACAGCCGCGCTTCGGTGTTGCTCACCCAGGGCAGCCTCGTGGACATGCTCCCGAGCCATGGCGGCCAAACGATCGTTCTCGATCAGACCGATCTCTCCGAAGAGAGCGAGGCCGATCCGGCGCCTCTCGCCGGTCCCGAAAACTTGGCCTACGTCATCTACACCTCCGGTTCCACCGGCCGGCCCAAGGGAGTGGCGGTGCGCCAGCGGGCTGCAGTCAACTTCCTGGCCTCCATGGCAGGCCGTCCCGGCGTTGGACCCGGCGACGTGGTGCTCGCGGTCACCACCATCGCGTTCGACATTTCGGTGCTGGAGCTGTTCCTGCCGCTGTCCCGGGGCGCTCGCATCGAGCTGGTGGGGAGGGAGGCCGCGGGGGATGGCTTCCGGCTGAAAGAGAAGCTCGCCGGGGTTACCGTGGCGCAGGCTACCCCGGCGACTTGGCGCCTCCTTTTGGAAGCCGGCTGGGAGGCCAGCCCTGATCTCAAGATCCTGTGCGGCGGAGAAGCCATTCCGCCGGACCTCGCCCGCGAGCTGCTGGCGCGGACTGGGGAGCTGTGGAACGTCTACGGCCCCACCGAGACCACGGTGTGGTCCGCGGTCCACCCGGTCTCGGCGGCAGATGCTGCCGGCTCGCGGCCGCTGCCTCTGGGCGAGGCGATCGCCAACACGGAGCTCTACCTGCTCGGCCGCTTCGAGCAGGGCCTGCAGCCGGTGCCTCTTGGCGCGCCCGGCGAGCTCTACATCGGCGGCGAGGGGCTTGCCCGCGGCTATTTGGGCCGGCTCGACCTCACGGCCGAGCGATTCGTGCCGGACTTCTTCTCGGGTCGTCCCGGCGCGCGCCTCTACCGCACGGGTGACCTGGTGCGACGCCGCTCCCAGGATGGAGCTCTGGAGTTCCTCGGCCGGGCGGACCATCAGGTCAAGATCCGCGGCTTCCGGATCGAGCTCGGGGAGATCGAGTCGGTGCTGAGTGCGCAGCCCGCCGTGCGCGAGTGCGCGGTTATGGTGCGGGAGGACGAGCCGGGTGCGAAGCATCTGGTGGCCTACCTCGCATTCCACCAGGGCGCCGATGCCGGCCTGGAGGCGGTGCGGAGCGAGCTGCGACGGAGGCTTCCGGAGTACATGGTGCCGCAGCTCTTCGTGGTGCTCCCATCCCTGCCGCTGACCCCGAACGGCAAGGTGGACCGCCGGGCGCTTCCAGCTCCAGCCGAGGAGCGGCGCGAGGTGGAGCGGCCGTTGGAGAGGAGACCGGTGGAGGAGCTGCTGGCCGGCATCTGGGCCAGAGTTCTCGGAGTGCCCGACGTGGCACCGCACGAGAGCTTCTTCGAGCTCGGAGGGCATTCGCTCCTCGCCACTCGGATGACCGTGCGGGTCCGTGCCGCGCTCGGCGTCGAGCTTCCCATGCGGGCTGTATTCCAGGAGCCCACGCTGGCCGGCTTCACCGCGCTGGCAGAACGGGCGCTGCAGGGGGATGGTGTCGTGGCGACGCCTCCCCTGGTGCGAGTGCCGCGCGGCGGGGCTCTGGCCACCTCGTTCTCCCAGCAGCGTCTCTGGCTCCTGGACCGGATCGAGCCGGGGAGCTCCGCCTACAACCTGGCGGGCGCGGTGCGCCTCGAGGGCTCCTTGGATGTCGCCTCCCTGGAGGGCGCGCTCGACACCATCGTCCGTCGGCACGAGTCGCTGCGCACGACGTTCGTGGAGGAGGAAGGCGAGCCGCGGCAGGTGGTTGCGGAGCCCGCTCCGGTTCCTCTGCCGGTGGTCGACCTCTCCCGCCTGGCGGCCAAGACGCGAGAGGACGAGGCGCGCAGTATCGCCTCCACCGAGGCTCGAAGGCCCTACGACCTGGGTCACGGACCTCTGATGCGCTCCGCCCTGCTGCGGCTAGGGGAGCGGGAGCACGCTCTCCTCGTCGGCATGCACCACATCGTGTCCGACGGCTGGTCCATGGGCATCTTGGTGCGCGAGCTGGACGAGCTCTACCGTGCCCTCGTCACCGGCGAGGCAACGGCTTTGCCCGAGCTGCCCATCCAGTATGCCGACTATGCCTCCTGGCAGCGGCAGTGGCTGAGCGGGGAGGTGATGGAGGAGCGGCTTGCCTGGTGGAAGGGGCAGCTCGCAGGTGCGCCGCCGGTGGTGGATCTCCCCCTGGACCGCCCCCGCCCCAACGCTCAGAGCTACCGTGGCGGCCGCGCGAAGCTGACGATCGGGCACGAGCTGGAAGGGCGCCTGGAAGCGACGAGCCGGCGCCTCGGCGTGACTCCGTTCATGACCCTGCTCGCCGGGTTTGCCACCCTGCTCTCCCGCTATGGCGGTCAGACGGACATCGTCGTGGGTACCCCGATCGCCAACCGCGGTAGCGCCGAGCTGGAAGACCTGATCGGCTTCTTCGCCAACACGCTTGCGTTGCGCGTCGATCTCTCCGGGGATCCGACGTTCGAAGCGTTGGCCGACCGCGTCCGGGAGATGGCTCTCGGGGCCTATGCCCGCCAGGACGTCCCCTTCGAGCGTCTGGTGAGCGAGCTGCAGCTCGAGCGGGATCTGAGCCACACGCCCGTGTTCCAAGTCGTTCTCGCCTTGCAGAACCTCCCGGAATCCGAGCTGGACATGGCTGGCCTGACCCTCTCGCCGCTGGAGCTCGACTTCGGCCGGACACAGTTCGACCTGTCCCTGTTTCTCTTCCCTCTGCCCGAGGGCGGCATGCTGGCGCGGCTTGAGTACGTTCGCGACCTGTTCGACGATGGAACGGTCGAGCGCCTGTTCGGTCACTTCCTCCGGCTCCTGGAAGGAGTCGTTGCGGAGGGAGGCGAGGGCAAGCGGATCTCCGAGCTGCCGCTGCTGGGCGAAGAGGAGCGCGAGCAGGTCATTCACCGCTGGAACGACACGGCGACCGGCTATCCGCGGGAGTCTACGATCCATGGCCTGTTCGAAGAGCAGGCGCGGCGCACGCCGGGCGCGCTCGCCGTGGTGGGCGAGGGCGAGGAGGTGACCTACTCTGAGCTGGATCTGCGGGCGGAGCGTCTGGCGGCGCGCCTGCTCGCAGTGGGTGTAGGGCCGGACGAGGCGGTCGGCCTCTGTGCGGAGCGGTCAGTCGACCTGATCGCGGCCCTGCTGGGTATCCTGAAGGTGGGCGGTGCCTACGTTCCGCTCGATCCGACCTATCCGCGGGAACGCTTGGCGGCGATGCTGTCCGACGCCGGTGTCCGGACGGTGGTGGTGCAGGAGGGCCTGGAGGGCGCCCTTCCGGAGAACGGAACCGTCCGGCTGCCGCTGCGCCGCGCGCTGTCGGAAGAGGGCGAGTTGCCTGTCCGCCCTGCGGTCTACCCGGAGCAACTCGCCTACGTCCTGTTCACCTCCGGCTCCACGGGCCGGCCCAAGGGCGTGGCCGTTACTCATCGCAACGTGGTGCGACTGGTGCGTGAGACCGACTTTGCCCGCTTCGGTCCGGACGAGGTCTTCCTTCAGTTCGCACCGGTGTCCTTCGATGCCTCAACGCTGGAGATCTGGGGTCCCCTGCTCAACGGCGGCCGGCTGGCGCTGTTCCCGCCCGGACCGCCGGACCTGCGCCAGCTCGGCGACGCCTTGGAGCGGCACCGCGTAACCACACTCTGGCTGACCGCGGGTCTTTTCCACCAGATGGTGGAGTCGCATCTGGAGAGCCTGCGGTTTGTCCGGCAGCTCGCGGCCGGCGGCGACGTCCTATCCCCGGAACACGTCCGCCGTGCCCTGGCCGGCCTGCCGGGCATGACGCTGATCAACGGCTATGGTCCGACCGAGAACACCACCTTCACCTGCTGCCATGCGATGCACTCAGAGGCCGACCTGGACTCCGGGAGCGTACCGATCGGTCAGCCCATCGCCAACACCAGGGTGTTCCTGCTGGACGTGGCTTTCCAGCCGGTGCCCGTGGGAGTGGTGGGACAGCTCTATGCCGCTGGCGATGGCTTGGCCCGCGGTTATGCAGGCCGCCCGGAGCTGACCGCGGAGCGCTTCGTTCCGGACCCGGTGAGCGGCGAGGCTGGGACGCGTCTCTACGCCACGGGCGACCTGGCACGGTGGCGTCCGTCCGGAGAGATCGAGTTCCTGGGCCGGGCCGACTCCCAGGTCAAGATCCGTGGCTTCCGCATCGAGCCCGGCGAGATCGAGACCGTCCTGTCCGAGCACTCCGAGGTTGAGACCGCGGTCGTGATCCCCCGCGAAGACGTTCCGGGGGACAAGCGGCTGGTGGCGTATGTGGTGCCGACTGCAGGGCGCTCCGCCGAGCCCACCGCGCTGCGCGCCTGGGCGGAAGAGCGACTGCCGGCTTACATGGTGCCCGCGGCGTTCGTGCTGCTGCCGGAGCTGCCCCTCGGCTCGACCGGCAAGGTCGACCGCCGTGCCCTGCCGGCTCCGGCAGGGGAGCGGAGGGAGGCTGAACGGCCGGCGGAGAGGAACCCGGTGGAGGAGTTGCTGGCCGGCATCTGGGCCGAGCTCCTCGGAGTCGCCGACGTCGCTCCCCACGATGGCTTCTTCGAGCTTGGGGGACACTCCCTCCTGGCTACGCGGATGATCTCGCGTGTTCGCAGCGTGCTCGGTGTGGAGCTGCCGATTCGCATGGTGTTCGAGGAGCCAACGCTGGCCGGCTTTGCGGCCCTGGCCGACCGGATGCGGCGGGGAGACGCCGAAAGTGCGGCTGTTCCCCTCGTTTCTCTGCCGCGCAGCGGACCCATGCCGGCGTCGTTCTCCCAGCAGCGTCTCTGGTTCCTGGATCGGCTCGAGCCCGGGAGCTTCGTCTACAACCTGGGTGGTGCGGTGCGCCTGAAGGGCTCGCTGGACATCGCCGCCCTGGACGGAGCGCTCCGCGGGATCGTCCGCCGGCACGAGTCGCTGCGCACCTGTTTCGTCGACCACGGCGGCGAGCCACGGCAGGTGGTTGCGGAGCCCTCTCCGCTCGCCCTGCCGGTCGTCGATCTTGCCGGCCTGCCGGCTCCGGCGCGGGAGGACGAGGCACTCCGTGTCGCTCGGGCCGAGGTGCGCCGGCCGTATGACCTGTCCCGTGGGCCGCTGGTGCGCTCTTCCTTGCTGCGGCTGGGTGAGCGGGAGCATGCGCTTCTCGTCGGCATGCACCACATCGTGTCCGACGGCTGGTCCATCGGCATCTTCGTGCGCGAGCTGAGCGTGCTCTACCGTGGCCTTGTCACTGGCGGGGCAGCAGCCCTGCCGGAGCTGCCCATCCAGTACGCCGACTATGCCTCCTGGCAGCGGCAGTTGCTGAGCGGGGAGGTGATGGAGGATCGGCTCGCCTGGTGGAAGGGGCAGCTCGCCGGCGCGCCGCAAGTGGTGGATCTCCCCCTGGACCGCCCCCGCCCCGCCGTTCAGAGCTACCGTGGCGGCCGCGCGAAGCTGGCGATCGGGCACGAGCCGGAAGGGCGCCTGGAAGCGACGAGCCGGCGCCTCGGCGTGACTCCGTTCATGACCCTGCTGGCCGGGTTTGCCACCCTGCTCTCCCGCTATGGCGGTCAGACAGACGTCGTCGTGGGTACCCCGATCGCCAACCGCGGGCGCGCCGAGCTGGAAGACCTGATCGGCTTCTTCGCCAATACGCTTGCGTTGCGCGTCGATCTCTCCGGAGATCCGACGTTCGAAGAGTTGGCCGGCCGTGTCCGGGAGATGGCTCTCGGGGCATATGCCCGCCAGGACGTCCCTTTCGAGCGCCTGGTGAGCGAGCTGCAGCTCGAGCGGGATCTGAGCCACACACCCGTGTTCCAGGTCGTACTCGCCTTGCAGAACCTCCCGGAGTCCGAGCTGGACATGGCTGGCCTGACCCTCTCGCCGCTGGAGCTCGACTTCGGCCGGACGCAGTTCGACCTCTCCCTGTTCCTCTTCCCCCTGCCCGAGGGCGGAATGCTGGCGCAGGTGGAGTACGTTCGCGACCTGTTCGATGACGGAACGGTCCAGCGCCTGTTCGGTCACTTCCTCCGGCTCCTGGAAGGAGCCGTTGCGGAGGGTGGCGAGGCCACACGGATCTCCGAGCTGCCGCTGCTGGGCGAAGAGGAGCGCGAGCAGGTCCTTCACCGCTGGAACGATACGGCGACCGGCTATCCGCGGGAGTCCACGATCCATGGCCTGTTCGAGCAACAGGCGCGGCGCACGCCGGGCGCGCTCGCCGTGGTGGGCGACGGCGAGGAGGTGACCTACTCCGAGCTGGATCTTCGGGCGGAGCGTCTGGCGGCGCGCCTGCTCGCAGTGGGTGTAGGGCGGGACGAGGCGGTTGGCCTCTGTGCGGAGCGGTCAGTCGACCTGATCGCGGCCCTGCTGGGCATTCTGAAGGCGGGCGGCGCCTACGTTCCGCTCGACCCGGCCTATCCGCGGGAACGTCTGGCGGCGATACTGTCCGACGCCGGTGTCCGGACGGTGGTGGTGCAGGAGGGCCTGGAAGACGCCCTTCCGGAGAACGGTGTCCGGCTGGCGCTGCGCCGCGCTCTGTCGGAAGAGGGCGAGGTGCCTGTCCGTCCTGCGGCGCACCCGGAGCAGCTTGCCTACGTGCTGTTCACCTCCGGCTCCACGGGCCGGCCCAAGGGCGTGGCCGTGACTCATCGCAACGTGGTGCGGCTGGTGCGCGAGACCGACTTCGCCCGCTTCGGTCCGGACGAGGTCTTCCTTCAGTTCGCGCCGGTGTCCTTCGATGCCTCGACGCTGGAGATCTGGGGTCCCCTGCTCAACGGCGGCCGGCTGGCGCTGTTCCCGCCGGGACCGCCGGACCTGAGGCAGCTCGGCGACGCCCTGGAGCGGCACGGCGTGACCACGCTCTGGCTGACCGCGGGTCTTTTCCATCAGATGGTGGAGTCACATCTGGAGAGCCTGCGGTCTGTCCGGCAGCTCGCGGCCGGCGGCGACGTCCTATCCCCGGAACACGTGCGCCGTGCCCTGGCCGGCCTGCCGGGCATGACGCTGATCAACGGCTATGGTCCGACCGAGAACACCACCTTCACCTGCTGCCATGCGATGCGCTCGGAGACCGACCTGGGCTCCGGGAGCGTACCGATCGGCCGGCCCATCGCCAACACCCGGGTGTTCCTTCTGGACGCTGCTTTCCAGCCGGTGCCCGTGGGAGTGGTGGGACAGCTCTACGCCGCTGGCGATGGCTTGGCCCGCGGTTATGCGGGCCGCCCGGACCTGACCGCGGAGCGCTTCGTTCCGGACCCGGTAAGCGGCGAGGCGGGGAGGCGTCTCTACGCCACGGGCGACCTGGCACGGTGGCGTCCGTCCGGCGAGATCGAGTTCCTGGGCCGGGCCGACTCCCAGGTCAAGATCCGCGGCTTCCGCATCGAGCCCGGCGAGATCGAGACCGTCCTGTCCGAGCACTCCGAGGTCGAGGCCGCGGTCGTGATTCCCCGCGAGGACGTTCCGGGGGACAAGCGGCTGGTGGCGTATGTGGTGCCGACTGCAGGGCGCTCCGCCGAGCCCGCCGCGCTGCGCGCCTGGGTGGAGGAGCGACTGCCGGCTTACATGGTGCCCGCGGCGTTCGTGCTGCTTTCCGAGCTTCCCCTCGGTGTTACCGGCAAGGTGGACCGCCGCGCCCTGCCGGTCCCGGCCGGTGAGCGCCCGGAAGCAGAGCGGCCGGGGGAGAGAAACCCGGTGGAGGAGCTGCTGGCCGGTATCTGGGCCGAGCTCCTCGGAGTCGCTGAGGTCGCTCCCCACGAGAGCTTCTTCGAGCTTGGGGGGCACTCGCTCCTGGCTACCCGGATGATCTCGCAGGTGCGCACGGTGCTCGGCGTGGAGCTTCCTCTGCGCGCCGTATTCGAGGAGCCTACGCTGGCCGGTCTCGTCGCTTTGACGGAGCGGGTGCGGCAGGGGGACGCCGGCATCAGCGTGCCGCCCCTGGTCAGGGTGCCCCGCAGAGGACCTCTGCTCACCTCGTTCGCGCAGCAGAGGCTCTGGTTCCTGGACCGGCTCGAGCCGGGAAGCATTGCCTACAACCTGCCGGGCGCAGTCCGGCTGGAGGGGCCGCTGGATGTCGCGGCCCTGGCCGGAGCGCTCAGCGGCATCGTCAGCCGGCACGAGTCGCTGCGTACCACCTTCGTGGAGAGGGACGGTGAGCCCTGGCAGGTGGTCGCGAGCTCCGCTCCGCTGCCCCTGGGCGTCTGCGACCTCGCCAGCCTGCCGTTCGGGGCGAGGGAAGAGGAGGTGCGTCTCATCGCCGCCGCCGAGGCCCGCCGGGCGTACGATCTGGCCCACGGTCCCCTCCTGCGCTCAGTCCTGCTGAGGCTGGGAGAGAGGGAGCACGTCCTCCTGGTGGGCATGCACCACATCGTGTCCGATGGCTGGTCCATGGGCATCTTCGTGCACGAGCTGGGGGATCTCTATCGCAGCTTCGTCTCGGGAGAGCCGGTGAGCCTGCCTGAGCTCCCCATCCAGTATGCCGATTTCGCCACCTGGCAGCGGCAGTGGCTGTGCGGGGAAGTCATGGAGAGGCGGCTCGCCTGGTGGAAGAGCCAGCTCGCCGGCGCTCCGCAGGTAGTAGACCTCCCCCTGGATCGGCCGCGGCCGCCCATTCAGAGCCACCGCGGTGACCCTGCGTACCGGACGATCGATCGCGACCTGGAGGCGCGCCTGGACGCCGTGACCCGGCGCCTCGGCGTGACCCCGTTCATGCTCCTGCTCGCGGGCTTCGCCACGCTGCTGCGCCGCTATGGCAGCCAGGACGATGTCGTCGTGGGCACTCCGATCGCCAACCGCGGGCGCGCGGAGTTGGAAAACCTGATCGGGATGTTCGTCAACACGCTGGCTTTGCGGGTAGACCTGTCGGGTGATCCCGGCTTCGAAGAGCTGTCCGGCCGCGTTCGGGAGGCGGCCCTCGGCGCCTACACCTATCAGGACGTCCCCTTCGAGCGCCTCGTGGACGAGCTGCGGCCCGAACGCAGTCTGAGTCATTCACCCGTGTTCCAGGTGATGCTCGCGTTGCAGAACCTTCCCGATGCGGATCTGGAGCTGGCCGGCCTCACCCTCTCGCCGGTGAAGACCGATGCCGGCGGGACGCAGTTCGATCTCTCCCTCTTCGTTTATCCACTTCCGGAGGGTGGATTGGTGACACGGCTGCAGTACGCCAGCGATCTTTTCGATCCCGCTACCGCCGACCGCATCCTTGGCCACCTGCACAACCTTCTGGAGGGAGTGGTGGCCGACCCGGAGACGCCGCTGTCCCGGCTGCCGCTCCTCACCGAGGGCGAGCGGGCGCAGCTTGCCGCCTGGGATCGGGTCGAGCACCGTGGACACCCCGAGGGGCTGTTGCATGGTCTGTTCGAGGCCCAGGCGCGGCGCACGCCGGAGGCCGTGGCCCTGGTGGCAGGCGGTACCGTGCTCACCTACGCGGAGTTGGACGAGCAGTCAGAGCGGCTGGCGGCGCGGCTGCGCTCGCTCGGCCTTGGTCCCGAGATGGGGATAGGCGTCTGCCTCGAGAGAAAGGCGGAGCTGGTCGTGTCGCTGCTGGGAGTTTTGCGGGCTGGAGCCTTTTACGTGCCGCTCGATCCGCGCTATCCGGCCGAGAGGCTGCGCTTCCTCGTAGAGGACAGCGGGGTCCGCCTCGTGGTGACGAAGAGCCACCTGAAGGAACTGTTCCCTGCTGATGCCCGGTGCCTGCTGCTGGGCGAGCCGGATATGCCCGGAGTCTCCGCGGACCCTGCGGAAGTGACGCCACGGAACCTGGCCTACCTGATCTACACCTCCGGCTCCACCGGCAGGCCGAAGGCGGTGGCCATCGAGCACCGCAGCGCCGTGGTGCTGGCGCACTGGGCCCGTGAGGACTTCTTCCCTGAGGAGCTACGCGGCGTGCTGGCTTCGACGGCGGTCACCTTCGACCTTTCGGTGTTCGAGCTCTTCGTCACACTGTCCTGGGGCGGAACGGTGGTGCTCGCGGAGAACGCCCTGGAGCTGCCCAAGATCGCCGCCGGTCTACCTGCCGGAGTCGAGGTCAAGCTGGTCAACACCGTGCCCTCCGCCATGGCCGAGCTGCTGCGCGAGAACGCTCTGCCGGCCTCGGTGCGGACGATCAACCTTGCCGGAGAGGCGCTGCCACGCTGGCTGGCGGACCGGGCCTATGCGCGGCCGGAGACCGGCCGGGTGTGCAACCTTTACGGCCCTTCCGAGGACACGACCTACTCGACGTGGACGGTGGTGGAGAGGTCCACGGAGCGTCCGCCGACCATCGGCCGGCCGGTGCACGACACGCGGGCTTACGTGCTGGATCCGTGGCTGGAGCGGCTGCCGGCGGGAGTTCCCGGCGAGCTCTACCTGGCTGGCGCCGGTCTGGCCCGGGGCTATCTCGGCCGGCCGGAGCTGACCGCGGAACGCTTCGTTCCCGATTCGTTCCCGTCCGAGCCGGGAGCGCGGATGTACCGCACGGGCGACTTGGTGCGATGGCGCGCGGATGGCGAGCTGGAGTACCTGGGGCGGCTGGACCATCAGGTCAAGGTGAGAGGCTTCCGCATCGAGCTGGGTGAGGTCGAGGCCGCCCTTGCACGGCAGCCGGGTGTGGAGTCGGCCGTGGTTCTCGCCCGCGAGGACGTTCCGGGAGACAAGCGGTTGGTGGCCTACGTCATGGCCTCGGGCGGTGGATCGGCGGCGGATCTGCGTCAGGGATTGCAGCGGGATCTACCCGAACCCATGATACCCTCCGCGTTCGTTTTTCTGGAGTCGTTCCCGCTCACTCCGCACGGCAAGGTCGATCGCAAGTCCCTGCCATCCCCCGACATCTCGCGGCCTGAAACGGGCGCGGATTTCGTCGCTCCGCGCACTCCTCTGGAGGAGGAGGTCGCGCGGGTGTGGAGGCAAGTGCTGGGAGTGGACCGCGTCAGCGTGAACGACAGCTTCTGGAATCTAGGTGGTCACTCCCTGTTGGCGACGCGCGTGCTCTCCCGCATCGAGGCCTTCTTCGGGGTAGACCTTCCACTTCAGGCCCTGTTCGCATCCCCGACGCTGGCGGGCTTTGCCGTCACGGTCGGAGAGAAAGTGCTTGCCAGCGAGGTGGAAGAGGACCTCGATGCAGCCCTTGCGGAGCTGGGCGATCTGTCCGAAGACGAGATCCGGGCTCTGATCGAGCAGGAAGCCCAGGAGCTCGGGGAGATGGCATGACCGAAAACCTGTCCAGGCGGACGGGCGAGCTCTCGCCGGAGAAGCTCGCCCTTCTGGTCCTGCGGATGAAAAAGAAGAGGGCCGCCGAGGGCTCCTCGCCCGTGCAGAAGATGGCCCGCCGTGCGTCTTCCGGCCCGGCGACGCTCTCGTTTGGCCAGCAGCGGCTCTGGCTGCTCGACCGGCTGGAGCCGGGGAGCACCGCCTACAACATGCCCTCGCCCGCCCGCCTGCGCGGCCCGCTGGATGTGGCTGCGATGGAGCGCGCCCTGGACGAGATCGTCCGCCGCCACGAATCGCTGCGTACCACCTTCGCCGAGCACGACGGGGAGCCGGTGCAGGTCATCGCTCCTCCGGGGGCCTTCCTTCTTTCTATTGCAGATCTCTCGGACCTGCCCGAGGAGTCGCGGAGCTCCGAGGAGAGGCGGCTCCTTGAGGCGGACAAGCGGCCCTACGATCTGGAGCGGGGGCCGTTGTTCCGGGCCAGCCTAGTGCGCCTCCAGGCCGAAGAGCACCTGCTCCTGCTCGACATGCACCACATCATCTCGGACGGCTGGTCCTTCGGCGTCTTCTTCCGAGAGCTGGCGGCCCTGTACGGCGCATACCGGGAGCGCAGATCCTCGACCCTGCCGGACCTGCCCGTCCAATACGCCGACTTCGCCGCGTGGCAACGGGCGTGGCTGCAGGGTCCCATCCAGGAGGAGCAGCTTTCCTATTGGCGCGAGCGGCTGACTGGTGCGCCGTCTGCCCTCGAGCTGCCCGTGGATCGGCTGCGGCCCGCGGTGCAGAACCACCGTGGAGACCGCACGAGCCTCGCCCTCCCGGCCGTCCTGACCGCCAGGCTGCGCGAGCTGTCGCTGCGGGAGGGGACCTCGCCGTTCATGACCTTCCTGGCAGCGTTCCAGCTCCTGCTTTCCCGCCTCTCTGGCGAGGATGATGTGGTCGTGGGCTCGCCCAGCGCCGGCCGCAGTCGTGTCGAGGTCGAGGGTCTCATCGGGTTGTTCCTCAATACCCTAGTGCTGCGCACCGACCTCTCCGGCAATCCCACCTTCCGCGAGCTGTTGGGCCGGGTCAAGGACGTGGTGCTGGGTGCCTATCGCTATCAGGCGATCCCCTTTGAACGCTTGCTGGAGGAGCTGCAGCCCGAGCGGCAACTCAGTCGCACGCCTATCTTCCAGGTCCTTTTCAATTTCATATCGCTATCCGACCTCCACCTCGAGCTGTCCGGTTTGCAGGTGGAAGGTGTCCAACTAAGCCAGTCCGAGTCGAAGTTCGACCTCACCCTCTACGTGCGCGAGCTGACGGATACGCTTCTGTTCGACCTGGTGTACAGCGCAGACCTCTTCGATCCCGAGCGCATGGAGGAGATGCTGCGCCAGCTTGAGAGCCTGCTGGAGCAAGCCGCCGCGGATCCGGATGCACGCATCGACTCCCTCTCGCTGTTGACTCCCGCGGTCGCCGCCCTGCTGCCGGATCCGGCGCAGCCGCTCAGCGGCGAATGGCGTGGAGCGGTCCACCACGCGCTCTCCCGCGGCGCGGCCGAGCACCCGGACCGGATCGCGGTTCGCGACGCGCGGGGGGCCTCCTGGACTTATGCCGAGCTGGAGTCCCGCGCCAATCAGCTCGCCCGTTTCCTGATCTCCCACGGGGTAGAGAAGGGGGACACGGTGGCCGTCTGGGCCCACCGGAGCGTGCCCCTAGTCCAAGCCTTACTGGGAACGATCAAGACAGGCGCAGCGTTCATGATTCTCGATCCGGCCTACCCGGCTCCGCGCCTGCTCGAATATCTCCGCATCGGCCGTCCGACTGCCTGGGTCGCCGTGCCGGGCGCACCGTCGCCGCCCGCGGAGGTGGAGGAGACCGTGGCCGCGCTCCGTTGCTGTCGCGTCGAGCTGCCGGCCCTCTCGGCGCTGGCCGGGTTGCCGGAGACTGACCTGGGCGTGCCCGTGGGACCGGACGACGCAGCCTGCATCACCTTTACCTCAGGCTCCACTGGCGTGCCCAAGGGGGTGGTGGGACTGCACGGTCCCCTCACGCATTACTACCCGTGGATGGGGAAGAGCTTCGGGTTGGGTGAAGACGACCGGTTCGGCATGCTGTCGGCTCTGTCGCACGACCCGCTGCAGCGCGACGTGTTTACGCCGATCTGGTTCGGTGCCCAGCTTGTCGTGCCCGAGCCGGATGGCATCGGCACGCCCGGCTACCTCGCCGGCTGGGCACGAAGCGAACGGGTGACGGTCCTAAACCTCACCCCCGCCATGATGGAGCTGCTCCTGGACTCGGCGGACAATGGACCCGAGCCGGTACGCGAGCTGCCGGACCTGCGCCGTGCCCTCGTCGTGGGTGACCTGCTCAAGAAGACGGACGTCGAGCGCCTGCAGCGGCTCGCCCCGTCCATCGTCTGCATCAATCTCTACGGCTCCACCGAGACTCAGCGGTCGATCTCTTACTTCGTGGTCCCTCGTGAACCTGAGCTCGAGCGCCTCGGCAAGGAGGTCCTGCCGCTGGGCCGTGGCATGGAGGGGTGCCAGCTCCTGGTGCTCAACCGGGCGGGCGGTCTGGCCGGCGTCGGCGAGTCGGGAGAGATCTACTTCCGCAGCCGTCATCTGGCCCGCGGCTACCTGGGCGACGAGGCGCTCACGGCCGATCGTTTCCGGCCCAACCCCTTCGTTCGGAGCCCCGAGGGAGGAGACCGGGTCTACAGGACCGGCGACCTCGGCCGATATCTGCCGGATGGTGGTGTGGAGCTCGCCGGCCGCGCTGACTTCCAGGTCAAGCTCCGAGGCTTCCGCATCGAGCTGGGTGAGGTGGAAGCGGCGCTGTCTCGCTTCCCGGGCGTTCGCGAGTGTGTGGCGATCGTGCGGGAGGACCGGCCGGGGGCCCGCAGGCTCGTCGCTTACCTGGTGGCGGCGGGGGAGGTGCCCGAGCCCGGCGACCTGCGTGGTTTCCTCGGCAAGCGCCTGCCCGACTACATGGTGCCTTCAGTGTTTGTCGCTCTACCCGTCCTGCCGCTGACCCGCACCGGCAAGGTGAACCGCCAGGCGCTTCCGATACCCATGGCGTTTGATCGGGAGAGCGAGCCCGCGGTGCCGCGCAATGGGGTAGAGGAGGCCCTGGTGGCCGTCTGGTCCGAGGTTCTCCGCCGCGAAAAGGTGGGGATCCATGACAACTTCTTCGAGCTGGGCGGCGACTCGATCCGCGCCATCCAGGTCGTCGCCCGCAGCCGCAAGCACGGCCTCCGCGTGGCGCCGCGACAGATCTTCCAGCATCAGACCATCGCCGAGTTGGCGCAGGTCCTGGAGGTCGAGCGTCCCGCGGAGACCCCCTCCTCAGGGGAGGCGCCGCCGTGGACCCCGGCTCAGCGCCGGATCCTGGCGGGACCGGAGCGGCGACGCGAGGCGGTCCGGGTCGATCTCCCGAAGGGGATGGGGGCCGAGGCGGTGGAGCGGTCCCTGGCCGCGCTGGCTGCCCGGTATGAAGCCCTGCGCCTGCGTTTCGAGGAGGGGACGCAGCGCCTGATTCCCGCCGGGGAGACGGCCGTCGGTCTCAAGCGGCTACCCGCCGGAGCCGATCTCGGCGAGGCGCTGCAAGGCCTGGAAGGGGGGGCTGAGGCCCTGCGCGTCGCACTCCTCCCTGGAGAGCCAGCCGTCCTGCTCCTGGCCGCTCACCCGCTGGCCCTGGACGCGCCGTCCTGGAATCTGCTCCTCGCGGACTTTGCGGCGGAGCACCGGGACGGAAACGCCTCCGCCGCTTCGCTCCCTCTCGCGCGCTGGGATGAAGCCCTGGCCGGAGACCGCTCGGTCTCCTCTACCCTGGCCGAAGCGGAGAGCGCCGCGCTCCTCGGCGGGGCGCTCTCCGCCTATGGCAACACGGTCGAGGAGATCCTCCTGGCGGCCCTGAGCAGTGCTCTGGCAACTCCCCGCCTGCGGGCTGAGGTGGAGGGGTTGCGTCCAGAGGTGGAGGGGCTGGACGCCTCTCGCGCGGTCGGCTGCTTCGCCGCCCCGGTCCGCGTGGAGATCGAGTCCCGCTCTGGCCCGGCGGAGACACTCAAGGGAGTCAAGGAGAGACTGCGCCTGGCGTTGCGGAATGGGAGCGGGGCGGTGAGCGAGCCCGATGTGGTCCTCCGCTGGTGGGTTCCCCTCGTGATGCCTGCTCCCTGGCGCGCCCGGCGCGTCACACAGCCGGTGCCCGTAGTAGGCCGCCTCCGCGTCGACTGCCGCCTGGAAGGCGGCCTCTTGCGGGCGGACTGGTCATCGGGCAGCCATCAGCGCAGGGAAGATCTCGAAAAGCTGGCCGCTCGCTTCGCCGACAGCCTCGGCGCGCTCGTCCGGCACTGTCAATCTCCGGAGGCTGGAGGCTTCACCCCTTCCGACTTCCCTGTTTCCGGTCTCGATCAGGCGGACCTCGACCAACTGCTCGCCGAGCTCGGGTAACCGCAGGAGGATAGCGCTCAGATGAGCAAGCTGAACGTCGAAGATATTTACCCGCTCTCCCCGGGACAGCAGGGAATGCTGATGGTGCTCCTGCTCTCCGGCTCGCAGTCGGAGGTCTATTTCGACCAGTTCGTGATGACGGTCGAAGGAGAGCTGGACGTGGCCGCTTGGCGCCGGGCCTGGCAGCAGGTAGTGGACCGCCACGCGTCCTTGCGCACCCTCTTCCTCTGGGAAAGCCGGGAGCAGCCGCTCCAGGTCGTGCGCCGGCAGGCCGAGCTGCCTTGCGAGGAGCACGACTGGCGGACCCTCACCGAGGCTGAGCGCCAGGTCCGCCTGGAAACCTTTCTGCGGGAGGACCGCGCTCTAGGGTTCGACCTCGGTCAGCCGCCGCTGATGCGTCTTGCCGTCATCCGCCTGACCGAGAGCGTGTGGAAGGTGGTCTGGAGCTTCCACCATCTGATCGTCGACGGCTGGTCCCTCTCCCGCGTCTTCGGCGAGGCGGTCTCTTTCTACGGCGCCCTCCGCGAAGGCCGGGAGCTGCAGATCGAGCCCCCCCGCCGCTACCGCGACTACATCGCCTGGGTCCAGCGCCAGGACCTCGGCCGCGCGGAGATTTTCTGGCGCGGCGCCCTGGCCGGCTTCGACGAGCCTACGCCTCTGCCGTACGACGGCACCGGCGGGGCTGGCGAGAGCTGGACCTATGGTCGCGAGATGGGCTGGATTCCATCTGAAGAGGCCGAGGCCCTGACCGCTCTGGCACGCCGGCATCAGCTCACCCTCAACACCCTGGTGCAGGGTGCCTGGGGGACCCTCCTGAGCCGTGCCACGGGCCGCGGCGACGTGGTCTTCGGCAGCGTCGTCTCCGGCCGCCCCGCTGAGGTGGACGGAATCGAGTCGGTGGTGGGTTTCTTCATCAACGTGCTGCCGGTGCGCGTGCGCGTGAACGACGAGCCCGTGATGGCTGCTCTGACCGATCTCCAGCAGCGACAGATCGAGCAACGGGACTTCGAATACTGCCCGCTCGAGCGGATCCAGTCCTGGAGTGAGCTGTCCCGCGGCTCTCGGCTGATCGAGAGCCTCCTCGTCTTCCAGAACTTCCCCCTGGATCCCGTGGAGGTTACCTCCTCGCCCGGGCTCCAGATGCTCGATTCGCAGGTCCGGGGGGCCACTCACTACCCGATTACCCTGTATGCGGCTCCGCGGGACGGAGGCCTCGACCTGCGTCTCGATTACCATGTGAGCCGCCTCGATGCGCAAGCAGCCCGCCAGCTCCTCAGCCACCTGAGGACGATCCTGGCTGCCTTCGTAGCCCGGCCGGATGCCCGTCTGGCGGAGCTGCCCCTGATCACCGAGGAGGAGCGGCACGGTCTGCAGACTCTTGCCATGGGGCCCGCGTCCGCAGCGGTCGATCGGTGTGTCCATGCCCTCGTCGAGGAGCAGGCGGCGCGTACCCCGGACGCCCCGGCTGTAGAGGCTGGCGGCAGAATCCTGACGTATCGGGAGCTGGTCGAAAGCGCGGAGCTGCTTGCCCGTCGATTGCGCCGGCTGGGTGTAAAGCCCGAATCTGTGGTCGGCCTCTGTGTCGAACGCACGCCCGGGATGGTGGTGGGCATGCTGGGAGTGCTGAAGGCCGGCGGCGTCTATCTGCCTCTCGATCCGGTCTATCCGCGCGAGCGGTTGGCCTTCATGCTGGAGGACTCGGGCGCTCGCGTGCTGCTGACCCAGAAAAGCCTGATGGACTCGTTGCCGACGCAGGGCCAAGAGGTGGTGCTTCTCGACACCGTCGCGGATGCCGAGCCGGTTGTCATGGGTCTCGAGCCGGTTCCGGCCAACGGCGCCTACATCATCTACACCTCGGGCTCGACCGGACGCCCCAAGGGTGTGCTCGTCCCGCACTCGTCGCTGGTCAACTACGTACGTAGCGCCGGAGAGGAAGGGGAGGTCGGCGCAGGCGACCGCGTCCTGCAGTTCGCCTCGATGAGCTTCGACACCAGCGCCGAGGAGATCTACCCCTGCCTGACGCGCGGCGCCACCCTGGTGCTGCGCGACGATGCCATGGCGGGCTCTCCGGAGAGCTTTCTTCGCGAGGTGGATCGGCTGGGCATCACGATCCTCGACCTCCCCACCGCCTACTGGCACGAGCTGGTGGCCGAGATGGAGTCGCAGGATCTGGGATGGCCCTCCCGCGTGCGGCTGGTCATCCTCGGAGGCGAGCAGGCGCAGGCGCTCCGGCTCGACACCTGGCGCGAGCAGGTGGGGGAGCGGAGCCGGCTCCTCAACACCTATGGTCCCACCGAGGCGACCATCGTCACGACGAGGCGCGACCTGAACGGCCCTCGCGACTTCCCCTCTCAGGTGCCGATCGGCCGGCCGGTGCCGGGCGCTTTCGCCCACGTCGTGTCGCCCGATCTGGAGCCGCTGCCGCCGATCCTCGACGGCGAGCTGGTCATCGGCGGCGCCGGCGTCGCCCGCGGCTACCTGGGCCGGCCCGATCTCACGGCCGAGCGCTTCGTGCCCGACCCCTTCGCGAGCTCCCCGGGTGCGCGCCTGTACCGAACGGGCGACCTGGCGCGCTGGCTGCGCGCCGGTGAGCTGGAGTTCCGCGGACGCGCCGACCATCAGGTCAAGGTGCGTGGGTTCCGCATCGAGTTGGGGGAGATCGAGGCCGCGCTGCGCCGGCTCGTTGGCGTGCGCGATGCCGCGGCCGTGGTGCGGGAGGACGCGCCCGGGGATCGGCGCATCATCGCCTATGTCGTGCCTATCGGCGAGCCGGCTCCTGCGCTGACCGACCTGCGCGACGGCCTCAAGGAGTCGCTGCCGGACTACATGATCCCTTCCGCCTTTGTCACTCTGCCTGCCTTGCCGCTGACCCCCAGCGGCAAGGTGGACCGCCGGGCCCTCCCCGCGCCGGGCGCGGAGCGGCCAGACATGGACTCCGATTTCGCGGCGCCGCGAAACCCGGTCGAGGAGATGCTGGCCGGGATCTTCAGCGAGGTCCTCAAGATCGAGCGGGTGGGGATCCACGACGACTTCTTCGTGCTCGGCGGGCACTCGCTGCTCGTCGCCCAGGTGGCAACCCGCGTCCGCCAGGCCCTTGCCATCGAGCTGCCCATCCCGGAGATCTTCCGCCGGCCGACCGTGTCCCAGCTCGCGGAGCTGGTGGAGAAGGGGGGAGCCGCCGCCGACCTGCCCGATCTGCCGCCCGTGCGCCGCGCGCCCCGCGATGGGCGTCCCATCCCGCTCTCCTTCCCGCAGGAGCGCGTCTGGTTTCTCGACCAGCTCACGCCGGGCGGCAACATCGCCTATAACTTCCAGGTCACTCTCTATTTCCATGGACCGCTTCAGGTAGGAATCCTGGAACAGGCCCTCACCGAGCTCGTCCGCAGGCACGAGATCCTTCGCACCAGCTTCCCGGCCGTGGACGGCCGGCCGGTGCAGGTGATCCATTCTCCGCAGCCGGTCCGGCTGCCGCTCGTGGACCTGCGGGAGGTGCCGGAGGAGGAGCGGGAGGATGTAGCAGAGGGCATTGTTGCCGAGACTCTGGCAGTGCCTTTTGACGTGTCACGGCTCCCGCTCATCCGCTGGCGTCTGCTGCGGCTGGATGACGATCTCCACATCCTTGTCCAGGTGGAGCACCACTTCATCCATGACGGGTGGTCCTACGCGGTATTGCTGCGGGAAGTGAAGGCCCTCTACTCAGCCTTCCTTCGCGGCGAGCCTTCGCCGCTGCCCGAGTTGCCGGTTCAGTACGCCGATTTCGCTACCTGGCAGCGGGACTGGATGGAAGGGGAGGCCATGGAGCGGCTCCTCGCTTTTTGGAAGTCCAAGCTGGCTGCCCATCCCGCCCCCACCGAGATCGCCACCGATCGGCCGCGTCCGAAACGGGCGACCTTCCGGGGCGACGTGCAGATGTTTGGCATCCCCTCGGACCTGTACGTCGGCCTGCGCCAGTTCAGCCGCCGCCAGGGCGTGACCCTCTACATGACCATGCTGGCTGGCTTCTTCTCCGTCCTCAACCGCTACACGGGAAACGAGGACCTGCTCATCGGCACCAGCAACGCCAACCGGCGAGCGCGGGAGATCGAGGGCATGATCGGCATGGTCGTCAACACGCTCGTGTTGCGCGGCGATCTGGCTGGGCGGCCCAGCTTCCGCGAGATCATCGGCCGGGTGCGCGAGCTCACGCTCGAGGTCTACGCCCACCAGGACATGCCGTTCGAGCGCCTCGTCCAGGAGCTGCGGCCGGAGCGGCAGCTCGGCCGCAACCCGCTGTTCCAGATTATGTACAACTTCCACGATGCGGCCGTCCCGGACCTGGAGTTCGGCGGGCTTCGCGTCGTCCGCCGCGTGCGGGGCAACCGCTCCGCCAAGGTCGATCTCAACGTCATCGTGGTGCCTCGCGGTGAGCAGCGCGTCGGCATGGAGGAGCGCGAGGAAGACCGGCACGCCGTCCTGCACTGGGAGTACAACACCGACCTCTTCGAGCTGAGCACCATGGAGCGCCTGGTCGGTCACTTCATGAACCTGCTGGCCGGCGCCGCGCGCGACCCCAATAAAAAGCTCTCCGAGCTTCCGCTACTGAGCGAGGATGAGACCGTGCAGCTCCTGCAGGAGTGGGGAGGTACGGGCCCTGTCCTCGGACGGCAGGAGCTCTCCCTGCACCAGCTTTTCCAGGCACAGGTGGAGCGCGATCCCGGTGCCGTGGCCCTCGTCTGTGGCAGCGAGCGGATCTCCTACGGCGAGCTCAACCGCCGGGCCAACCGGTTGGCCCGGCGGTTGCGTGCGCTGGGAGTGGGCCCGGAGACGCCGGTGCCGCTCTGCGTTGACCGCTCGCCGGACATCGTGGTCGGCATTCTGGGGATCCTCAAGGCAGGGGGCGGATACGTGCCCATCGATCCGAGCTACCCGGCGGAGAGGATCGAATGGATCCTGGAGGACTCGCAGGCTAGGGTCGCCTCGCCGTTGCTGGTGACCCAGACGGACCTGACCGCCTCGCTGCCGGAGAGCAACGCCCACATTCTCTGCCTGGACGCTCCGGGCCTGGAGGCGGAGAGCGACGCCGATCCGGAGGGTGGCGCCGGCCCCGGCAACCTAGCCTACATCATCTATACCTCCGGCTCGACCGGCCGCCCCAAGGGTGTGCCGATCAGCCACGCCAACGTCGTCCGTCTCTTTTCGGCGACCGACGCCTGGTTCGGTTTCGGTCCGGAGGACGTCTGGACTCTGTTCCACTCCTTCGCGTTCGACTTCTCCGTGTGGGAGCTCTGGGGGGCTCTGCTCCACGGCGGTCGTCTCGTGGTGGTGCCCTACCTGGTGAGCCGGTCCCCGGAGGCGTTCTACCTTGAGCTGGTCCGCGAGCGGGTAACGGTGTTAAATCAGACCCCGTCCGCCTTCCGCCAGCTCATCGCGGCGGAGGAGGCGGTGCGCAACCGGGGCGAGGTCGAAGAGGACTTCGCTCTACGGTACGTGGTTTTCGGCGGCGAGGCCCTTGAGCTCGGCAGTCTGTTGCCCTGGTTCGAGCGTCACGGAGAAGACCGGCCGCGCTTGGTCAACATGTATGGCATTACCGAGACCACGGTCCACGTCACTTACCGGCCTGTCACTCTGGCGGATGCCGAGGCCGAGGGCCTGGGCAGCCGGATCGGTCGCCCCATTCCTGACCTGTCCGTGCACCTCCTCGACGCGAGCCTCAACCTCGTGCCGGTAGGTGTGCCGGGCGAGATCCACGTCGGCGGCGACGGGCTGAGCAGCGGTTATCTGAACCGGCCCGAGCTCACTGCCGAACGGTTCATACCCGACGCTTTCGCCGGCCGGCCTGGGGCGCGGCTCTACCGCTCAGGCGACCTCGCGCGGGTGCGCCCCGGCGGAGACCTCGAGTACCTAGGCCGCCGCGATCACCAGGTCAAGATCCGTGGCTTCCGCATCGAGCTCGGCGAGATCGAGGCTGCTCTCACCCGCCATCCCGCGGTGCGCGAGGCGATCGTGCTGACGCGCGCCGACGGTGGCGGCGAGGCACAGCTCGTAGCCTACCTGGTGGCTCCGCCCGAAGAGGCGCCCGCCGCCCGCGACCTGCGGCAGTTCCTGATGGCAACCCTGCCGGAGTACATGATTCCGTCCGCCTTCGTGGTCTTGGATGCGCTGCCTCTCACCGTGCACGGCAAGGTGGACCGCAAGGCCCTGCCCGCGCCCGAGGCGCCGCGGAGCGAGGAGGAGACCTTCGTGGCTCCCCGCACACCTGTGGAGGAGAGGCTCGCGGCGATCTGGAGCGAGGTCCTGGGCCTCGAGCTCGTCGGAGTGCGCGACGACTTCTTCCTGCTTGGCGGCCACTCCCTCTCGGCCGCCCGGATCCTGTCGCGGGTGCGCGACATCCTGGGCGTCAAGCTCTCGCTGGTGATCGTCTTCGAGACGCCCACGATCGAAGGTATGGCAGCCGCGGTCTCGGCGGCCGTGCCTGCCGAGTTCGAGGATCCGATCCTCGTCCGGACGGTGGAGCTGTCGGACGGCGACCTGGACGCCCTTCTCTTCGAGATGATGGATGGGGAAACCCGCTAGGAGACGAGATCGTGAAAGTTCTCTACGACGAGACCCACAACCAGACTTGGACCGCGGACCCCGTCCTGGCTCTGTCCATGAGCCGGAGCAGCAACGAGGCCCCGCGGTACTACTCATACGCCCACGTCGCTGACTTGGTCCGGGTGGTCCTCGGGGGCGAGCACCGTCGCCTGACGCAGGGGCCTATCACCCCCGAGCGGCTGCGCCACGTGGACATCCTCTTCCTCAACCATTGCTGCGCGTCGAAGCACTCGCACGTGGGTGTGGGTGGTGAGGCGTTCTTCTCCCCCGAGGAGATCGCCGCGATCACCGACGCGGTGCAGGGCGGCATGGGTCTGCTGGTGCTGGGCGAGTTTGAAAACGAGCGTTGGGGCTGGAACGTCAACGACCTGCTGCGGGGGTTCGGCTTGCGCTTCAACGACGACCTGGCCGAGGTGCCGGGACACGCGGTCCATGCCGGCCGGCAACTCCACGTCTTTGAAGCGCGCAACGTGGCCGATCATCCCGTTTCGCTTGATGTGGACACCGTCTCCTACTGCTCCGGCTGCACCGTCGGCCTGCTGGATGATCGGGGGCAGGCCGTGGTGCGCGGCAGCGGCGGAGCGGCCCTGATCGCGGCCGCTCAGATAGGGCAGGGGCGTGTCGTCGTGGCCGGGGACTCGGATCTGTTTGCCGAGCCGTTCGTCTCCTACAACGACAACGCCCGCCTTCTCGTGCAGACGCTGCAGTGGCTGGCCCGCAGCCGCGTCGCCGTCCCCGACGGAACCGTGCTGCCCCTCCCGCGCGCGGCGGAGACCGCCCACGATCTGATCGCCCAGCACGCGGAGCCGGGCCCGGCCCCAGGCACGATCTTCGACATAACGGAGGAAGAGCACGAGCACCTGAGGGAGCTGTTGGAGCAGGTGAAGCTCGATCCGATCGCGGACTTCGAAGCCTTCTTCGCGGAGGCGCGCCTGCTTTTCCATGAGATGCCCCGCCGTCTTCGCCGCGCCCTGGTCGAATTTTCCAAGCGGGGAAATGCCGACGGCGCGCTGCTCCTGCGCAACCTGCCCTGCGACCCCGATCTGCCGCCCACGCCGACCCGCTCGGGCCAGAGGGTGCGCAAGACCACCTGCGCCAGCGAGCTGTGGATGTGCTGCATCGCGTCGGCGCTCGGCGAGCCCGTGGCGTACCTCCAGGAGAAGCAGGGAAGCCTCTTTCAGGATGTGTTCCCGACGCAGCAGAACGCCGACAAGCTCTCGAGCGAGAGCTCGTCCATCCTGCTCGACTTCCACACGGAGATTGCGTTCCACCCGTACATGCCGGAGTACCTGCTCCTCTATGGGCTGCGCCAGGACCCGGAAGGGAGGGCGAGGACGATCTTCTCCAGCGTCCGCCGCTTCTTCCACCTGTTGCCGCCCGGGGATCGCGACGCCCTTTTCTGCGACCTGTTCCGCACTGGCGTGGACTACTCGTTCGGAAATGTCGACGAGCTCAAAGGAGCTGGTCCCCTGGTATCGGTGCTGTTCGGCGACCGTCTCGACCCGTTCCTGCGCTACGACCTCGACCTGATGGAAGGGGAGACGCCGGAAGCCGAGCGAGCCCTGCAGGTGGTACGCGATCTTGTCAACCATGTGAAGAGGGACGTCGTGATCGAGCCCGGCAGCCTCCTCGTGTTGGACAACCGGCGCTGCGTCCATGCTCGCTCCGACTTCAAGGCCTACTACGACGGACGCGACCGCTGGCTTCAGCGGATGGCGGTGGTGCGCGACCTCGAGCCCTCGCAGCGCGATCGCGTGCGGGGGACCCGGATCATCGCCACCGATTTCAAGCCGTTCCTGGACGAGGCGGCGCGCGCCGTGGCAGTTTCGGGGGGTCGATGAGCGAACCGCTCAAGGACCTGTCCACTCTCTCACGGGAAGACAAGCTCGCGCTCCTGGCGCGCCTCTCCCGCCAGAAGGAGCGTGCCTCGCGCAGCTTCCCGCTGTCGTTCGCCCAGCAGCGCCTATGGTTCCTCGACCGGCTCGACCCCGGGAATCACGCGAACAACATCTTCCGCGCAGTGACCTGGGACGGGCCGCTGGATCCCGGAGCCCTGGGTCGCACCTTGTCCGAGTTGGTGCGTCGCCATGAATCGCTGCGCACCATGTTCCCCGAGGTGGAGGGCGAGCCGCGGCAGAAGGTCGCTCCGTTCACCGACCTCCCGCTGCCGGTCGAAAACCTCGGTCACCTTCCAGCGGAGGAGCGGAGCCGCCGGGTCCGTGAGCTGGCGGTAGAGGAGTCGCGCCGCCCGTTCGACTTGGCGAATGGCCCCGTTTTCCGGCCCCGGCTCGTTCGGCTGTCCAAAGAGGAGCACGTTCTCTTCCTGGCGATGCACCACATCGTCTCCGACGGTTGGTCCATGGGCGTGCTCTTCCGCGAGCTCACCACCCTCTACCGTGCCTTCGCCGGGGGCCTTCCTGCGCCTTCGCTCCCCGAGCTTCCGGTCCAGTACCCCGATTTCGCAGCCTGGCAGCGCGAGCGGCTGAGCGGGGAACGCCTGGAGGGGGAATTGGCTTGGTGGAGGGAGCGGCTCTCCGGCTTTCCCGACTACCTGGAGCTGCCGACCGACCATCCGCGGCCGCCCGGCGGCTCCTTCCGCGGCGCTGTTGAGCCGTTCACCCTGCCGCCGGAGCTGTCCGAGGCCCTGCGGATGCTGGCTCGGCGGGAAGGGTCCACGCCATTCATGGTTCTGCTGGCCGCCTTTGAGACTCTCCTGTACCGGTACTCGGAGCAGGAGGCCTTCCTGGTGGCCACCAATGTCGCCGGCCGCAACCGCACAGAGCTGGAAGGGGTGATCGGCTTCTTCACCGAGATCCTGCTGCTGCGGGCACGGCTGGATCGCGGCCTCAGCTTCCGCGAGCTGCTGGCCTGGGTCCGGCGCGACACCCTCGACGCGCAGGAGCACCAGGAGCTGCCTTTCGAGCGACTCGTCGAGGAGCTTCAGCCCGAGCGGCATCTCTCGCACAACCCTCTCTACCAGGTCCTGTTCGTACTGCAAAACACGCCTCGCGGATCGGTGGAACTGCCCGGTGTGAGGCTGGGCAGCCTCGCGCTAGAGAGATCTCTGGCCAAGCTCGACCTCACCCTGGATATCGTGGAGCGCGGAGACGTCTTTGCGGGCTTCTTCGAGTACAACACGGACCTCTTCGAGCATGCCACGGTCGCCCGCCTGACGGTGCACTTCCTTCAGATGCTCGCCGGGATCATCGCCGACCCGGAGAGCCGGATTGGCGATCTGCCGCTGCTCACCCCGGAGGAGCGGCGGCGGGCGCTGGCGGGGTGGAATCCCGCGTTCAGCGGCTCCCCGCGCCTGGTGCCCGAGCTCGTTTCCGAGCAGGCGCGCCGCACGCCCGACGCCCCCGCAGTGCTCTTCGGCGACGGCGTCCTCACCTTCGCGGAGCTGGAGGCCTGCTCCAACCGGTTGGCCCGCTCGCTGCGCCGGCTGGGGGTCGGGCTCGATGCTCCGGTTGGCGTCTGCCTGGAGCGCTCCCTGTCCATGCCCATGGCCCTTCTGGGAGTGATCAAGGCCGGAGGGGCCTGGGTGCCTCTCGATCCGGCGTACCCCCGGGAGCGGCTGGCGGTGATCGTCGACGATACGGCCATGTCCGTGCTCCTGACCACCCGGGACCTCGCGGGGAGCATCCCGGCCGGGAACGCTCGCGTGATCTGCCTGGACGATCCCGGCTTCGGCGAGAGCGAGGCCCCCTCGGCGCCCGACTGGGAGATCTGTCCCGAGGGCCTGGCCTACGTCATCTACACCTCCGGCTCCACCGGCCGGCCCAAGGGGGTCGGCGTGCCTCACTTCTCTCTGGCGAACCACGCTTCGGCCTGCGCCGAGCGCTACGGGCTGGGACCGGCGGACCGCGCGCTCCAGTTCACCTCGATCAGCTTCGATATTACCTCTGAGGAGATCTTCCCGACCTGGATCGCGGGCGGCGCCGTGGTGCCTCGGCCGCCGGGGCTCTTCCCCTCGTTTGACGAGCTGCACCAAATGATCCAGCGCTGCGGAATCACGGTCGCGAACCTGCCGACCGCCTATTGGCACGAGTGGGTGAGCGAGCTGCTCCGCAGCGGGGGACGTCCGCCCGCGCCGCTGCGGATGGTGATCGTCGGAACGGAGCAGGCCCTCCCCGAGCGCGTGGCCGAGTGGCTGGAAGTGGCACCCGATATAGCCTGGATCAACGGCTACGCCTCCACCGAAGCTACGGTTACGGCACTGACCTACGAGCCAAGCGTGTCCGATATCGAGCGCCTCCGTGCGGCGCAGCGGGTGCCGGTGGGCAAGCCGATCACGAACTGCCGCGTCTACGTCCTGGATGCCGCCCTGGAGCCGGTCCCGGTCGGCATCCACGGCGACGTCTATATCGGCGGCCCCAACGTTTCCCGCGGCTACCTCGGCTGGCCTGACCGGACCGCGGCCAGCTTCATCCCCGATCCGTTCGCGAAGGAGCTCGGCTACGGTCCCGGCCAGCGTCTCTACCGGCAGGGCGATCGCGGACGCTACCTGCCGGACGGAACCGTAGAGTGCGTCGGGCGGTCCGATTTCCAGGTCAAGATCCGCGGCTTCCGGATCGAGCCGGGGGAAATCGAGGCCGTGCTCGCCCGTCATCCGGCCGCCCGAGAGTGCGTGGTCCTGGTCCACGAGGACGCGCCGGGCGACCGCCGGCTCGTCGGCTACGCGGCCCTGGAGCCCGGGAAGTCCGCCACGGGAGAGGACCTGCGCACCTTTCTGCGCGGTTCCCTGCCCGATCACATGGTCCCTTCTGCCGTGGTGACGATGGAGGCGCTGCCGCTCAACGTCAACGGCAAGATCGACCGGCGCGCGCTGGCCCAGCTCGCTCCCGCCCCGGCTCAAAAAACGTCCGAGCCTCCGGTGCCGCGCAACCCCGCGGAGGAGGTGGTCGCCGGGATTTGGAGCGAGCTGCTCCGCCGGGAGCAGGTCGGGGTGAAAGAGAGCTTCTTCGATCTTGGCGGGCACTCGCTCCTCGCCACCCAGCTCGTAGCCAGACTGCAGGATGCGTTCGGCGTCAACCTGCCGCTTCGCACCGTCTTCGAGACTCCCACCGTGGCCGGCCTTGCCGAAGCGGTCGAGGCGGCGCGCCGCAACGCGGAAGGGTTGCAGATGCCGCCGGTCGTGCCTGTCCCCAGGGCCGGCTCCATCCTGCCATGCTCATTCGCGCAGCAGCGGCTCTGGGTTCTGGACAGGCTCCACCCGGACAGCCCGGTCTACAACATGCCCCTGCCCCTGCGGCTGCGCGGCCAGCTCGACGCCTCCGCCCTGGGGCGGGCCCTGGACGAGATCGTCCGCCGGCACGAGGCTCTGCGCACCACCTTCGCCGCGGTCGGCGGGCAGCCGGTGCAGGTGATCTCCGAGCCCGCTGCCGTCTCCTTGCCTCGGCTGGACCTCGTTTCCCATGCCGATCCCGGAGTCGAGGCGGGCCGATGGCTGCTGGAGGAGGCGCTCCGGCCTTTCGACCTCGCCGCGGGCCCTCTGCTGCGCTGCACCCTGCTCCGTCTGGCGGAAGAGGATCACGTGCTGGCGGTGACGATGCACCACATCGTTTCCGACGGCTGGTCCATGAACGTCTTTCTGCGGGAGCTGACGATGCTCTACTCGTCGGTCGTTCAGGAGGAGACCTCGCCCCTGCCGGAGCTCCCCGTCCAGTACGCCGACTTCGCAGCCTGGCAGCGCGAATGGCTCCAGGGCGAGGTGTTGGAGCGGCAGATCAGGTCCTGGCGGGATCGTCTGGCCGGCTCGCCGGTCGCGATCGAGCTGCCGACGGACCGTCCCCGCCCGCCGGTGCAGACCTCGCGTGGAGGCCGCCAGCCGCTGGTGATCCCGGCAGAGTGGCTGCGCGAGCTGCGGATCCTTGGACGTACCCGCCGCGCCACCCTCTTCATGGTCCTTCTCGCCGGCTTCGATGCCCTCCTGGGCCGCCTCTCCGGCCAGGACGACATCCTCGTCGGAACCCCGGTGGCCGGCCGTACCCGGCGCGAGCTGGAGAGCCTCATCGGCTTCTTCGTCAACACGCTGGTCCTGCGCGCGGACCTCTCCGGGCTTCCCTCCTTTCCCGAGCTGCTGTCGCGGGTCCGCGAGCGGGCGCTGGAGGCCTACACTCATCAGGACCTCCCGTTCGAACGCCTGGTGGAGGAGTTGCGGCCGGAGCGCCACCTGAGCCACAACCCGATCTTCCAGGTGCTTTTTGTCCTTCATCATGCCGGAGGCTCGTCCCTGTCCGTTCCGGGTCTGGAGGTCTCTCAGCTGGGGGTGGACAACCGTACGTCCCGCTTCGACCTCCTGCTGTCGCTGGCTGAATCGGGCGACGAGCTGCGCGGTTACCTGGAGTACAACGCCGACCTGTTCGATGCGGCCACGGCGGCGCGGTTCGCGGGTCACCTGCAAACGCTGCTGGCGGCCGGTGCAGCCGGCGACAACGGGCCCGCGGCCCACCTCCCCCTTCTTCACGCAACCGAACGGCTCGAGCTGCTCCGGTGGAACGATACGGCCGAGGACTTCGGGCCGGAGGCCTCCCTCCATTACCTGATCGAAGCCCAGGCCGCTCGCAGTCCGGACGCGGTGGCCGTGGTCTTCGAGGGGGCTCGGCTGACCTATCACGAGCTGGATCTCGCCGCGAGCGGTCTGGCCGCGCGCCTGCGCGCGCTGGGCGCCGGACCCGAATCGCTGGTGGGCGTCGCGATGGAGCGCTCACTGGAGCTGGTCGTGGCGCTGCTGGGCATCCTCAAGGCCGGGGCTGCCTACGTGCCCCTCGATCCAGGCTACCCGCGGGAGCGCCTCGCCTTCATGCTCGAGGATTCGGGTGTCCGCATCCTCCTCTCGCAGGAGCGTCTCGCCGTCTCCCTGCCGGCCCATGACGGGCAGCTCCTCCTCCTGGATTCGCTGGAGGCTCTGGAGGCCGGGGAGCGGGCGGAAGGGGCCAGGGTCGAGCCGGACGGTCTCGCCTACATGATCTACACATCGGGCTCCACGGGCCGGCCCAAGGGGGCCCTGAACACCCACCGGGGCATCCGCAACCGGCTGCTCTGGATGCAGCGCGCGTACGGGCTCGCGCCGGATGACACCGTGCTGCAGAAGACCCCCTTCAGCTTCGACGTGTCGGTCTGGGAGCTCTTCTGGCCGCTCCTTGCCGGTGCCTGCCTGGTGGTCGCGCGTCCGGGAGGGCACCAGGATACGGCTTATCTGAACCGGCTCATCGCCGACGAGGGGGTGACCACGCTCCATTTCGTTCCCTCCATGCTCCAGGCCTTTCTGGAGCAGAAGGACCTCGCCCGCTGCGCCGGCCTGCGGCGGGTGATCTGCAGCGGAGAGGCCCTACCGCACGATCTTCAACAGAGGTTCTTCTCCCGCATGCCATCCGGCGTGGAGCTTCACAATCTCTATGGACCTACCGAGGCCGCCGTCGACGTGACGTTCTGGCAGTGTGCGCCGGAGGCGCCGCGGGTGCCCATCGGGCGGCCGGTCTCCAACACCCGCATCCACCTGCTCGACCGCGAGATGCAGCCCGTGCCCCAGGGAGTTGCCGGCGAGCTCTACATCGCCGGCGTGCAGCTCGCCCGCGGCTATCACGGCCGGCCGGAGCTGACCGCCGAAAGGTTCGTGCCCGATCCGGCAGGGGAGCCGGGAGCGCGCCTCTATCGAACCGGCGACCTCGCGCGCTGGCTGGCCGATGGCGCGATCGACTACCTGGGCCGGGTGGACTTCCAGGTCAAGGTGCGCGGCTTCCGCATCGAGCTGGGCGAGATCGAGTCGGCGCTCGCCGAGCACCCTGGAGTGCGCGAGGCGGCGGTCCTGGCGCGGGCCGATGGCGCGCCGGGCGACCTGCGCCTGGTGGCCTACGTGGTGCCGGCAGGGCCGGCAGGGAACACCGAGCCCGAGGTCCCGGCCCTCCGCGCCTTTCTCAAGGACCGGCTGCCCGAATACATGATTCCGGCGCACTTCCTCGTCCTGGAGACGCTCCCCCTGACGCCCAGCGGCAAGGTCGACCGCAAATCCCTGCCCGCCCCGGAAGGACCCCGCCGATCCGAGATCGAGCTGGTGCCTCCCCAGGGCCCGGTGGAAGAGAGGGTGGCCGCGATCTGGGCCGAGGTGCTGCGCCTGGACCGGGTCGGCGGGCAGGAAAACTTCTTCGAGCTTGGGGGCCACTCGCTGCTCGCTACGCAGGTGCTCTCGCGCGTGCAGGAAACCTTCAACATGGAGCTGCCGTTGCGCGCGTTCTTCGAGGTGCCCACGGTGGCGGGGCTGGCGCAGGCCATCTTCGAGAACGAGGTACAGCAGGCGGACGCGGACCTGCTAGCCGAGCTGCTCGCCAACCTCGAGCAGCAGGCGACACAAGGAGACGAGAATGACTGAACACGAACTGGCCCAGCGCCTCGCGGAGCTCCCCCTGGAGCAGCGGGCGCTTCTCTTCAAGCAGCTCCAGGCCCGCAAGAAATCGGACTCCACGCCGCAGGCGCCGCCCCTCGTCCGCCAGCCGCGGACGGGCGACAGCTTTCCGCTCTCGTTCGCGCAGCAGCGGCTCTACTTTCTCAACCAGTACGAGCCCGACAGCCCGGAGTACAACATTCCCTACGGCTTCCTGATGCACGGTCCACTGCACGCCGACGTGCTGCGCCAGGCCTTTGACGGCGTCCTCGCCCGACACGAGACGCTGCGCACCACCTTCAAGATCATCGACGGCACGCCGATGCAGATCGTGGCCGAGAATGGTGCCGTGGGGATGCCGCTGGTCGATCTCCGCAGCCGGCCGCGCGAAGAGCGCGGCGCGGAGGCCATGCGCCAGGCCAGCGCCGACGCGGGTGCGCCCTTCGACCTGATGCGCGGGCCGCTGCTGCGCGCCAAGCTCTTCCGCCTCGAGGGCGAGGAGCACCTCCTTTATCTGAACGTCCATCACATCGCCTGGGACGGCTGGTCCCAGGGCGTGTTCCTCTCCGAGCTGCGAGTGCTCTACGACACCTACTTCGCTTGCGATCCTTCGCCGCTGCCGGAGCTGGAGATCCAGTATCTCGACTTCGCCCTCTGGCAGCGTGGCTGGCTGCAGGGCGAGATCCTGGCGCGGCAGCTGTCCTACTGGCGCAATCAGCTCGCCGGCACGCCGCCGCTGGAGCTGCCCTGCGACAGTCCGCGCCCCGCGATCCGCACGCATTCGGGTACCGCCGCGCCGATCTCCCTGAACAAGGATCTGGCCGCGACCCTGCGCCGTCTCGCCCAGCAGGAAGGGGCCACCCCCTTCATGCTCTACGCCGCCGCCTACCGCGCCCTGCTCCATCACTACACGGCCCAGGACGACTTCGCGATCGGCACCCTGATCGCGAACCGCCGCCGGCCCGAGGTGGAGCGGATGATCGGCTTCTTCGCCAATACCCTGGCTCTCCGTACCGATCTGTCCGGCGATCCGACCTTTCTCGAGCTGCTGCGGCGCGAGCGCAATACGGCCCTGGATGCCTACGCCCACCAGGACCTGCCGTTCGAGAAGCTGATGGAGGAGCTCAACCCGCCGCGCGACCTGTCGCGGACCGCGGTCTTCCAGACCATGCTCATTCTCCAGAACGCGCCGCCGGCGCGGGAGGACGGCAGGTCCGGCCTGTCGATGCTCCCGGTGCCGGTGGACAGCCGCACCTCCAAGTTCGACTGCATGCTCTATCTCACCGAGTGGGAGGAGGGGGTGCGCGGCTTCCTGGAGTACAACACCGGCCTGTTCGAGGCGGCGACCGTCACCCGTCTGCTGGGTCATCTCCACGCGCTGCTCGAGGGCGTGGCCGCCAATCCGGAGCTCCGTCTGTCAGAGCTGCCGCTGCTGCGTGCCGACGAGCAGCGCACGATGCTCGCCGACTGGAACGCCACCGCCGCCGAGCTGCCGGCCGGTGAGACCCTGCACGGCCTGTTCGAGCAGCGGGTGCGGGAGAATCCGGAGGCGATCGCGCTCGAGATGGCGGAAGAGCGGATGACCTATGCCGAGCTCGATCGCCGGGCCAACCAGCTGGCCCGCTACCTTCGCCGGCTGGGGGTCGGCCCCGAGGTGCTCGTCGGGCTGGCGATCGAGCGCTCGCTCGACCTGGTGGTGGGCCTCCTGGGCATCCTCAAGTCGGGCGGCGCCTATGTTCCGCTCGACCCCGAGTATCCCCGCGAGCGGCTGGCCTACATGATCGGGAGCTCGGGCCTGCCGGTGCTCGTCACTCAGGAAAAGCTGGTCGCGAGCCTGCCCGAGAGCGCTGCGAGCGTGGTGGCCCTGGACCGCGCGTGGCCCGAGATCGCGGCGGAGGAGGCCTCCGCCCTGGAGGGTGGAGCGGGGCCGGACAACGTGGCCTACGTCGTCTACACGTCGGGCTCGACAGGGCAGCCCAAGGGCGTCCAGATCCCCCACTCGGCGGTAGTCAACTTCCTGCGCTCGATGAGCAAGAAGCCGGGGCTGGGCAGCGGCGACACGCTGTTCGCCGTCACCACGCTCTCCTTCGACATCGCGGGCCTGGAGCTGTATCTGCCGCTGGTCAACGGCGGCAAGGTGGCGCTGGTCTCCCGCGAGGTCGCCCAGGCGGGCGAGGAGCTCGCCGCCGCCATCAGCCGCGCGGGCACCACCGTGATGCAGGCCACCCCGGCCACCTGGCGGCTCCTCCTGGGCGCCGGCTGGGAGGGAAACCCGTGCCTCAAGGTGCTCTGCGGCGGCGAGGCGCTGCCCCGGGACCTGGCCGACCAGATCCTGGAGCGGGCCGGTGAGCTGTGGAACGTCTACGGCCCGACCGAGGCGACGATCTGGTCGACGCTGCTGCAGGTGGAGAAGAGCAGCCGGATCGCCATCGGCCGGCCCATCGACAACACCCAGGTCTACCTGCTCACGCGCCAGCTCCAGCCGGTGCCCGTGGGAGTCCCGGGCGAGCTGCACATCGGCGGCGCCGGTCTGTCGCGCGGCTATCGGGCCCGGCCGGACCTGACGGCGGAGCGCTTCATCCCGAATCCGTTCGCCGAGGAACCGGGCGCGCGGGTCTACAAGACCGGGGACCTCGCGCGCTGGCTCCCGGACGGTACGCTGGAGTTCCTCGGCCGCATCGACCATCAGGTCAAGGTGCGCGGCTACCGCATCGAGCTCGGCGAGATCGAGGCCGCCCTGGGGCAGCACCCGGGGCTCAGCCAGGCCGTGGCGATCGTGCGCGAGGACAGCCCCGGGAGCAAGCGCATCGTGGCCTACATGGTCCCGGCGCAGGAGGCGCCCCAGGTCTCCGACCTGCGGGCGTTCCTCAAGGAGAAGCTCCCCGAGTACATGATCCCGGCCCTGTTCGTGCCGCTGGAAGCGCTGCCGCTCACACCCAACGGCAAGGTGGACCGCCGCGCCCTGCCCGCGCCCGACAAGTCGCTCCTTGCCAGCGCCCGCGAGTACGTGGCGCCTCGCGACGAGAAGGAGGAGACGCTGGCGGCCATCTGGGCCGAGGTTCTGGGGCTGGAGAAGGTGGGCGCCCTCGACGACTTCTTCGAGCTGGGCGGCGACTCGCTGCTCGCGATCAAGGTCGTATCCAAGGCCAACAAGGCGAACGTGGGGATCACCACCAAGCAGCTCTTCCAGCACCGCACCCTGGGCGAGCTCGCGGCGGTGGCGGGCACGAGCACGGTGCTGGCGGAACAGGGCCCGGTGATCGGGCCGGTGCGGTTCACCCCGGCCCAGGTCCACTTCCTGGAGTTTGGCCACCCCAACCCGAGCTTCCACTCTCTGGGCAACCTGCTGAGGCCCCGGGACCGCAAGCTCAACAGAGAGGCGCTGCGCCAGGCGTTGCTGGCGGTGGTCAACCAACACGACAACCTGCGCTGCCGGCTGGAGATGGAGGCCGGCAACGACTCCGGTTCCTGGAAGCTGGTCTGCGACGAGCCGCGCAAGGAATATTTACTGCCGGTGGTGGACGTCTCCGAGGCCGCGCAGGATATCCAGGGAAAGGTGATGCGCGAGGCGGTCATCCAGCTCATCAAGAGCCAGCGCATGGAAGAGGGCAAGCTTGTCAAGGTTCTGGTCTTCGAGCTCGGCGGGGATGAAGGTGACGCCTTCTATCTCAACATCCAGTTCATGGCTGCCGACATCGGATCCTGGACGGTCCTGCTGGACGACCTCGATACGGTCTATCGCCAGCTCTGCGCCGGCGAGCCCGTGGCGCTGCAGCCCAAGACCACCTCGGCCCGGCAGTGGGCGGACAAGCTGGCGGAGCGGGCGAGCGAGATGCCGCCGGAGGAGCGGGCGTACTGGCTCAATCGCGCCCCCTGGCAGGATGAGCCGCTGCCGCGGGACTTCGCCGAAGGCAGCAACTTCTGGGACTCGGTGCGGCAGCTCCGCTTCGACATGACGGAAGAGGAGAGCCGTCTCCTGCTGCGGGAGGTGCCTCGCGCCTACGGCGTGCAGATCGACGGCATCCTGATGACCGCCCTCATGCTCGCCTTCGAGCGCTGGACGGGCCGGCGGGCCATGGGCTTCCAGACCGTCGGCAACGGCAAGGAGCCGCTCTGGGACGACGTGGACCTGACCCGCACCGTGGGCTGGTTCAACATCATCTTCCCGGAGCGGCTGGACCTGGGCGATTCCAAGACGCCGATCGAGGCGCTACGGCTGGTCAACCAGCAGCTCCGGCGCATCCCAAACGGCGGCCTGGGCTATGGCCTGCTGCGCTACATGTGCGACGATCTCGAGATCCAGCGCAAGATGAAGGCGTGGCCATACCCGGAGCTGTTCTTCAATTACGTCGGCCCGGACGTGGCTTCGGAGGTGAAGGCCTTTGAAAATGTCACCCACTTCCACGGCTACCCGCAGGACACATCCACCCGCCGAATCACGCCGTTCATGATCGGCGGCCACGTACAGGACGGAATCCTTTTCCTCAAGTGGGATTTCAGCAAGAACCTGCACCGGCAGGAGACCGTCGAGAACCTGATGAGCGATACCCAGGAGATCCTGCGGGCCTTCCTTGCGGATTACCAGGCCCGGAAGAACAGGGCGTCCTGACGAAGACCGAATCAACTGACAGGACCCGGGAGGATGCCCGGGCCAGGAGAGCATATGTCGGAGAATCTGTCGACGAGCGGAATGAAGACCTTTGGCGTGATCTGGATCGGGCAACTGGTTTCGCTGATCGGCTCCGGCCTGACCGCGTTCGCGCTTGGCGTCTGGGTGCTGCAGCACACGCAGTCCGTCACCCAGTACGTCCTGACCATCGTGTTCGCCGGGCTGCCCGGCATCCTGATCGGGCCCATCGCTGGAGCGCTCGTCGACCGCTGGGACCGCAAGTGGGTGCTGTTCTGGACGGACCTCGGTCCCGGAATCACCACCCTCGCCTATGCCTACCTGCTCTGGACGGGCCAGCTCCAGGTCTGGCATATCTACATCGGCGTGGTCTTCAACTCGCTCTTCGCCACCTTCCAGTGGCCGGCTTACATGGCGTCCCTCAGCATGATTGTGGACCCCAAGGACTATGGCCGTGTCAACGGCCTCCTGGAGACTGGCCAGGCGGTGACCACCATCGGCGCGCCCGCCATCGCCGGGGCCCTGATGTACACGATCGGTCTCCCCGCCATCCTGCTGATCGACTTCGCCACCTTCCTCTTCGCGGCCGGCGCGCTGCTGCTGGTCAAGATTCCGCGGCCGGAGCAGAGCGAGGAGGGCAAGCGCGCCAAGGGCTCGATCTGGAAGGAGGCCGGCTTCGGCTGGACCTTCATCCGCGAGCGTCCCGGGCTCTTCCAGCTGCTCCTTCTGTTCGCCTGCTTCAACCTGGTAGCAGGGATGTGCGGCGTCGCCGTCCTGCCGATGGTTCTTGGTTTCGCCAACGAGGCCGCGGTGGGCACCATCATGTCCCTGGTCGGCGTGGGCATGCTCCTCGGAGGCCTGCTGATGAGCACCACGGGCGGCACGAAGCGCCGCATCAACGGCCTCCTCGGCGGTTGGGCCCTGATGGGCCTGTGCTTCATCATCGTCGGCCTGCGGCCGAACCTCTGGACTGTGGGAGCCGGCATTCTTCTCTGGTATATCGCGATCCCGGTGATCAACTCCCACAGCCAGGCGATCTGGCAGAAGAAGACTCCGCACGATGTTCAGGGGAGGGTCTTCGCCGTGCGCCGCGTGATCGCCCAGTTCACGATACCGATCGGCGATTTCGCCGCCGGGCCCCTGTCTGACTACGTCTTCAATCCCCTGCTGGTGGCCGGCGGCGCCCTTGCCGGCGGTGCCGTCGGCCGGGTGGTCGGCGTCGGGCCGGGACGCGGCATCGGTCTGATGCTCCTGACCATGGCCATCGTTCCCTTCGTGGCCGCGCTGTTCGGCTTCCTCAACCCGCGCGTGCGCAACCTCGAGGCCGAGCTGCCGGACGCCGTCCGCAAGCCCCAGCCCCAGCCGGAGCCGCCGTCGCAGGAAGTTCCCGAAGAGGCCGCTGCGCAGGCATGACCCTAGGCGAATACCGATCACTTTTTCTGGAGAAGAACAGCTGATGAGATCCGATATCTTCAAAATCCGGACCGGTCTGCTGACTGCGGGGTGTCTTGCCGCCGCTCTCGCCGGGAACGCCTGGGCTCAGGAGCCCGAGGCGGCGTCCGAGGTCCGCGAGCTGCGCCAGTTCCAGGTCGCTCCGACCAGCTCACCGATCCGCATTGACGGCGTGCTCGACGACGCGGGATGGGAGTCGGCCACCGTCGTCGATCTCCCTTATGAATGGTTTCCCAGCGACAACGGCGCGCCGCCGGTGAAGACAGAGGCGCTGGTCACCTTCGACGAGGACAACCTTTACGTAGCTTTCAAGGCCGAGGATCCCGATCCGGGCGCAATCCGCGCCCAGTTGATGGACCGCGACCTGATCGGCACCTTCGTGCAGGATGACCACGTCGGTTTCACCATCGACACCTTCAACGACGAGCGCCAGGGCTTCCAGTTCCGCGTCAATCCAAGAGGAGTGCAGGTCGACGGCGTGTTCAGCGAGATCGACGGGGCGGAGGACTTCTCGTGGGACTCGATCTGGGCTTCCGGGGCGCAGATCACCGACACCGGCTACGTGGTGGAGGTCGCCGTCCCATTCCGCCAGATCCGCTTCCCGCGCACCACGGGTCCCCAGACCTGGGGACTGGAGGCATTCCGCAACTATCCGCGCAGCGTCCGCCATCGGATCTCCTCGAAGTTCACCGACCGGGCGAAGGACTGCACCCTCTGCCAGGAGAACAAGCTCACCGGCTTCCAGGGGATCGCTCCGGGCCGCAACCTCGAGCTCACCCCCACGGCGACCGCGGCGCGGACCGATGAGGTCAACGACTTCCCCGACGGCGGTCTCGATGATGGCGACGAGGAGTTCGAGCCCGGCCTGACTGCGAAGTGGGGCGTCACTCCGAACATGACGCTCAGCGCCACGATCAACCCCGACTTCTCCCAGGTCGAAGCCGATGCCCTGCAGCTCGGCGTCAACACCCGCTTTGCCCTGTTCTTCCCGGAGAAGCGGCCCTTCTTCCTGGAGGGGGCCGACCTGTACCTGACGCCTCTGCAGGCGGTCTTCACGCGCACGATCGCCGAGCCCTCCTGGGGCGTCAAGCTTAATGCCAAGGAAGACCGCGACGCCTACGGCCTGTTCGTGGCGCGCGACGACATCACCAACATCATCATCCCGGGCAACCAGGGCTCGCTCCGGGCCTCGCTCGACGAGAGCGTGCTCGAAGGGGTGTTCCGCTACCGCCGCGACCTCGGCACCCGCTCGGCCCTGGGCGTGCTCTACACCGGCCGCGAGGGACAGGACGAGGGCGAGTACCACAACCGGGTCGGAGGCCTGGACGGCTTCTTCCGCCTCACCCAGTCGGACACCGTCCGCGTCCAGTACCTTGCCTCCGATACCCTCTATCCAGTCGTCCTGGCGGATGCCTTGGGCGAGGAGGCCAAGCCTTTCAGCGGTGACGCGCTCTCCGTCCAGTACGATCACTTTGCCAAGGTCTGGAAGGGATTTGTCCGCTACGCCGATCTCGACCCCCAGTTCCGCGCCGACAGCGGCTTCATCCCGCGCGTCGACGTCAAGACCGGCGAGGGGCAGTACCAGCGCTTCTTCTACGGCACCAAGGACACGTGGTACGCGCAGGCGAGCTTCGGCGTCCACGGCCTCCGCACCGAGGATCATGTGGGGACCCTGACCGATCAGACCTACGAGGTGTTCGGCACCGTCAACGGACCCTTGCAGTCGGCGGTCGAGTTGCGCGTGGGGCAGCACAAGGAGTTCTTCCAGGGAACCACCTTCGACCTCGACCGGCAGGAGATCGATTTCGGCATCAACCCGACGGGCCGCGTGCGGTTCGCGTTCTATACCCGGCTCGGCGATGAGATCGACCTGGCCACGGCGCGCCTCGGCGAGACCATCGTCTTCAATCCTGCCTTGCAGTTCCGGCTGGGCAAGGGGCTGAACATGCAGCTCGAGTACGCGCGCCAGGAGCTCGACGTCGACGGAGAGCGGGCGTTCGACGTCGACATCGCGCAGAGCCGGATCGTCTACCAGTTCAACGTCCGTACCTTCGTGCGGGCCATCCTGCAGTACCAGGACTTCACCCGGGGCGCGATCAACGAGGAGGACGTCTTCGGCCAATTCCTCTTCTCCTACAAGATCAACCCCCAGACCGTGCTGTTCGCCGGATACGACGACACCCGGTTCGGCGTCAATGACATCTCGATCACGCAGACCGGCCGGTCGTTCTTCCTCAAGGTCGGCTACGCGCTCCTCTACTAGAGGCGGGATGCAGTGAGGGAGCGCCTGCCGCAACGCAGACCCAGGCCGGTCCCGGCCCGGCCCGGGTCCGCCTCCGGGCGGGGGATGCGCGTCCTGTTTCTCGGCAGCAGCCTGACCTACGCCAACGACATGCCCCTGATCGTGCAGGCGTTCGCGCGTGCCGTGGGCGAGACGCTCGACGTCGCCACGGTCGCCAAGGGGGGCGCCAGTCTCGAAGACCACTGGAAGCGGGGCGGGGCGGTGGACAGGATCAAGGAAGGGGGCTGGAACGTCGTGGTGCTCCAGCAAGGCCCCTCGTCCCTGCCCGAAGGCCGCGAGAACCTGCGGGACTACACAAAGCGGTTCGCCGAGCCTATCCGGGCGGCGGGCGCGCGGCCGGCGCTCTACATGGTCTGGCCCGGCTCGGACCGCCTCGCCTTCTTCGACGATGTCCGAAGCTCCTACGCGCTCGCGGCCGAGGACGTGGGGGGAATATTGATGCCGGCGGGGGAGGCCTGGCGGGCGGTCTGGCGGCGGGATCCTGACGTCCCCCTCTTCCGCCGGGACGGAGTCCATCCGTCCCCGGCCGGGTCGATCACCGTGGCGCTTTCGATCTTCGGTATGCTCTACGGCCGGTCGCCGGTGGGGCTGCCGCCGCGCGTCCGTCTTGCCAACGGCTCCTTCGCGCACGTGGCGCCGAACCTCGGCAAGGTCCTCCAGGAGGCCACGGCCGAAGCGAACGAGCAGTACGGGAAACGCTGAAGGCCCTGACGGGGCCAACCCCTGACAGAGGAGACAGGCACGTGATGATTCGAGGAAAAAGATCCGTCGCAGGCACCGCTTCGCGCTTCGCCATCATCGTCTCGCTGCTGTTCGGCTGCGCCGGCGAGGCCGGCACGGACGGGCCCAGGCCGCGAAAGCCTCCCAGGGAGGAGCCCCGCCCGATCCCGGGCGCTCCCCTGCGCGTCCTGTTCATCGGCAACAGCCTGACCTACTCGAACGACCTTCCGCTCATCGTGGAGGCGCTCGCCAAGGCCGGCCGCCAGAACATCTACGTCGACTCGGTCACCTTTGGCGGCTTCAGCCTCGACGATCACTGGAGCAACGGCGAAGCGCCGAACGCGATCTCGAGCGAGAAGTGGGACGTCGTGGTGCTGCAGCACGGCCCCTCGACGCTGCCCGCGAGCCGCGTGGAGCTGCGGAACTCGGCCAAGAAGTTCGACAAGATCATCCGCCAGGCTGGCGCCCGTCCCGCGCTCTACATGGTCTGGCCCGAGCTGGAGCGGAGCGCCTTCTTCGATGCCGTGCGCGAGTCCTACTCCCTCGCGGCCTCCGACGTCGACGGGATCTTCATACCCGCCGGCGAAGCGTGGCGCGCGGCCTGGAGGCGGGACCCGAAGGCGCCGCTCTACAGCAACGACGATTTCCATCCGTCCGCCGCCGGCTCCTACGCCGCGGCGCTGTCGATCTACGGGATGCTCTTCGGGCGCGAGCTGAAGGGGCTCCCCGCGTTTATCGAGCTCTCCAACGGGCGCTTCATCCGGGTGCAGCCGGCGCTCGCCAAGCTCCTCCAGGAAGCTGCGACGGAAGCGAACAAGACGTACGGAAGGCGCTGAGGATCTACCGCGGGCCGGGCATCACGAACACACGCTTCGCGAGGTCCGAAGCCAGCGTCTCCGCCCGGTAGTAGCCGTCCAGTACGGATGGCTTCCAGGTGAGGAGCTCGGGGTTCCGCGCCTCGAACTCCTCCCAGGTCTCTCCTGAATCCGCCCGGGCCATGCGCTCGTGGATCAGGAAAAGATAGGCCCAGGTGATGGTCTCGTGGTAGAGGCCCGGTTTGCCGATGCGCCCGGCGAACCGCTTCAACCCTTCCGCAAAGCGTGCCAGCGCCGTCAGCGGCGGCTCCTGCCTCAGGTACAGCCAGGCCAATCGGACGTGGTCCCGGTGGTGGAACTCCGAGGGCGGGAGGGTGCCGTCCTCGAAACGGCGGATCAGGTCGTCCGTCATGTCATTTTCCTCGCATAGCTCACATAAAAAAACGAGGGCCGGGGAAATCCCCGGCCCTCGTTCGTAGTGAGACAAGGATAGCTTGCGCGTCCCGCCCGTGTCAATTCCCGTTCAGTAGCCTTCGCAGTCGAGCAGGTCCTCGTCGGTGATCACCCAGTCGTCATCGCTGCCGCAGATGTCGACCTCTTCGACGACGCACTCGTCGCCGTCCTCATCCACCAGCTTCACGTCGTAGCTGTCGCACGGGACGCCCGTGAGGGTGAACTCCTCGCCTTTGTTGATGACTTCGTCGCCGAGCTGGTCCGATCCCCACTGCTCGTCGTCGATCGGCGACAGGAAGAAGTGGTTGATGGCCCACTCGGATTTGTTGTGCACGGTGACGTCGGACTTCTTGGCGGCATGGGCGTCGGCGGCGAACGCGCACGCGGACACCAGCGCCAGGCAGATGGCTGCTTTCTTCATCGAAAAGGGCTCCTTGATTGGAAGAGTGCGGGGGAATGGTAGCACAAGAAAAAAGGCGGTGGAACGCCTTCGCGCCCACCGCCTTCGTATCCGGACGGGACCAGCTCAGGAGCTAGTCGTCGTCATCATCGTCGTCGTCATCGTCGTCACCGTGCCCGTGCCCGTGCTTCTCGAACTCGAGGTCCGTGTAGAACAGGTCGTAGGTGAAGACGTCGGCGGCGAACAGCTCGTAGGTGGTGCCGGTGGCGGAGTGGTCGTCGTCCTCGGAGAGGTCCTCTTCCCCAGGATCGGCGGCGCCGCCGCCCTGCGTGATGCCGGACAGGCCATCAGTGCGGGAGGTGGCGAAGTACTCGATGTCGATCTCGCCGTCCTCGTCGAGCTTGACCGAGAAGTAGTTGGGCGAGGTGGAGAAGAACTCCGGCACGCTCACGAAGTGGATGGTCAGGTCGTCGTTGTTGTCCTCCTCGGCGATGACCAGACCGAACGTGGCGTCGAAGTCATCCCAGCGCGGCGCGATCATCGGCGGACCGGCCAGGAACTCCGGCACCGTCTCCGAGAAGTCGGTGTTGCCCGCGCCGAAGGTCAGGTTGCCGTTGGAGTTGACGAAGACGCTGCCCCAGTTCGTCCCCTGGTAGGGGAAGGAGAAGCCGGGGAAGGTGACGGGGGTGGAGGTGTCGTCGCCGGCCGCCAGCAGGGTGCCCTTGTACTTGTGCACCCCGAGGACGTACCGGCCCGCGCCTGCGCCGCCGACGCCGTCGAAGTCGAAGTCCGGGAAGGTCGAGACCGCGATCGCGACCTCGAGGTCCTCGTTAAACTGGAGGAGCAGCCGCGACAGCAGGCCGTCGCCGCCGTCGTCGTCGGTTATCAGGAGGTCACCCGTCTCGGCGTCGAAGACACCCAGCACGGTGTCGAGGTTGCTGCGGACGACCTCGACGGCGAGGAACTCGCCCGCCTTCATCTTGAACTCGAAGTAGTCGACGTCGTCGCCGTCCGGCCGGATCTCGGTGAAGTCATCGACCTCTTCGGTCGTGAACGGCAGCTTGATGTCCTCGGCCTTGTTCAGGGTGTCGTTGTTCTCGAACTCGTCACTGAACTTGGCCTTGGCGTTGAACTTCAGCGAGTCGTTGGAGAGGTCGACCGGGTTGCCCGGGCCGAAGAGCTCGAAGGCCGCAGGCTCCTTCTTCAGATCCTGCCGTCCATTCTCGGCGCTCTGGTTGCTGGGCCGCTCGAAGCGCGAGGTGATGGCACCGCCGCAGCTCACACCGGCCAGACCGTCGGCCGCGGTGAGCGTGCCGTAGTTGATGTCGACGTGGTTGGACGACTTCGAGAGCTTGATGGAGAACGTGTTCGCGCCCGTCGCCGGGAACTCGGGCACGTTCGTGTAGGTGACGGTGAAGGTGTTCGAGGTCTGCGCGAAGACCACCGTGCCGCCGGCTCCGGGGTTGAGGTCGTCCCACAGGCCCGCGATGCGCGGCGGACCGGCGAGGAACTCGTCGGTCGACTCGCTGAAGTCGCCGCTGGCGGCCCCGAAGGTCAGGTTGCCGTTGGCGTTGACGAACACCGCGTCGAACGGCTGGTTGCAGATCTGGAAGGTGAACGGCAGGAAGAGCTGCACCGAGCCGTCGTCGCCGACCGGCAGCGGAGCGCCCGGCGCCGGGGCGTTGAAGATGATGTTGATGTTGCTCGCGGTGCCACCGGCCGCCGCGGAGACGGGGGTGAACGCCGTGGGCACGTCGGTGCCGCCGTTGTTCGACTCGGCCGCGCCGTTGTAGAACTCCTCGGGTCCTGGCAGGGGGAACAGCGGCGGAGTGCTGAAGCCGCCGGCCAGGATCTCGTCAACGTAGACGGCGTACTGAGCGCCCGGGGTCAAGCCCCGGATGGTGTAGACGCCGACGAACGGCTGGCCCGGCGTGTAGTCGATCGCGAAATCGCTCGAGATGGCGGAGACCGCATCCGCGAACGGGTTGGCGACATTGCGGGCGATGACGTTCACGCCGGTCAGCGGCGTGGTGCCGTTCGGGCCCAGGATGCGGCCGGCGATCGTGGCCGTGGCGGCGGCGAAGCCGGGAGCGGGGTAGAGGGTCGACAGGCCCGCGATGTCGTCCGCGTGCGGGGTCGACGTTCCGGCAGCCACGCCGAAGTAGAAGGGATACATGGTCTCGATCAGGCCGGCGAGCGGCGGGATCGGGAAGGTGTCGTTCGGCGTCGGACCGCTGTTGTCGCCGAGCAGGATCTGCCCGTTGACCACGGTGTGCGCCAGGTTCTGGTAGTGGCCGAACTCGTGGACGATGACGTCGAGCGCCGCTGCGGCGTCATCGAAGGCCGGGCCGTTGAGGAACGACAGGCCTTCCAGGATCGAGCAGTCCGAGAAGTCGACCCACTCGGGGCCCGCGAAGCCGAGCACGCCGGAGCCGGGGCCGAAGAGCAGGTCGAAGATCTCGCCGGTGTCGTCGAAGACGATGGCCGACAGGCCGTCCGGCGCGACCGGCTCCAGGTAGGGGAGGAAGTTGGTGATGTCGACGTCTTCCGGCAGCGGGCCGGCGTTGAGGTAGGTCGTCGTGGCGGTGGGGATCGCGTCCCACGCGCCGAAGGCGGTGCCCAGCAGGGCTACCGCGCCGGCATTGTTCAGAGGTCCGAGGTCACCCTGGTCGGGGTTGTACGGGATGTTCGTGCCGCCATTGGGCCAGAGGAACGGCTGGCCGGGGTTGCAGACCGCGAGCGGTCCATAGGCGAAGGCCGGAACGGCGGCGAGGCTGAGGAGAAGGGCGGTGGCGAAGGCGAAGCGCAGTGTGTTTTTCATGGCTTTCACCTCAATCCACCAGTCCGCGGATAATCGACGCGAGAGTGTCATAGGCGATCGGGCCGTTCTCGGGAGTCCCGGCGAAGCCGACGGGAGCTCCGGGCACGCCCTCGAGGAGGCCCAGGTTCTGGTTCAGGTTGACGGCGAGCTCCTGGCCGGCCTTGCCGGTCACATGGAAGGTGCCCTGGCCGAGCCCCACGGGCGTGGACAGGCCGACGGCGCTGCGCGGTGTCGTGAGGAGCAGGTAGTCGCGGCCGACCTCCAGCTTGGGCAGGTCGATCGGGGGCAGCGAGCGGGTGGCGCCCGTCTGCGTATTCTTCAGCTTGCCGACCATGGTGAGCTCGGCGACCTGAATCCCCTTGACGGTGTCGTACGTGCCCTTGAAGGACTCGTCGACCTGGATACGGTAGGTGACGGTCGGCAGAGTGCCGCCGCCAGCCTGGACAGTGCCTTCGCGGATATCCAGGACCGTGCCGCGGAAAATCCGGTCGGCGCGGTCAACCATCTCCTCCAGGTTCATCTGCAGAACCGTGGCCGCCTGCGCAGGCGCCCAGAGCAAGCTCAGGGCAAGCACGAACAGGAGACCGGAAAGCAACTTCGGTCTGTGCATCGTTCCTCCTCACGTCAAAATGGAGCCATCTACGACCCCAGGGTTCAAAAAGACCGCTCTCCATCAAGCTAGACCGAAGACATCAAAAAAATCAAGGAGCGCTGAACGTCAAAGACCGCCGGCGGCTACCCTGCTTCACCGCGGAAGCGATGCGCCGCCAGCCAGAGCAGCGAGACTCCTAATACTAGTAGTGCTCCGAGCGGCCGAAAGAGAGCCTCAATCCCTGCCCCTTTTAAAAAAAGGGCGCGCACGATGTCGAGGTAGTGGCGCAGCGGGTTGAGCAGGGTCAGGAGCTGGAAGCCCCGCGGCATGCTGGCCACCGGGAACATGAACCCGGACAGGAGGATGGTGGGCAGGAACACCAGGAAGGCGGCCATGAAGGCCTCCTGCTGGGTGTTGGAGATGGAGGAGATGAGCAGGCCCGTCCCCAGGGCGGGGAGCAGGAAGAGCACGGTCCCCAGGATCAGGAGGAGCGGGTTGCCCCGGAACGGGATGCGGAACCAGAGGAGGGCCACGGCGGTCACGATCCCGAGGTCCACCATCCCGATCAGGGCGAAGGGGAGGGTCTTGCCGAGGATCAGCTCGCCGGGCCGCAGCGGGCTGACCAGGAGCTGCTCCAGCGTGCCGATCTCGCGCTCGCGCACCACGGCCAGCGAGGTGAGCAGCAGACAGATCAGCATGAGCAGGGCCCCGATCACCGCGGGCACGTTGTAGTCGCGGCTCTCCAGGCCGGGGTTGAACCAGGCCCGGGAGCGCAGCTCCACGGGAGGATCTCCCCCCGGAGACACCCCGCCCCGGCTCAGCACGATCCGCTCCGCGTAGCCCCTGGCAATGTTGGCCAGGTTGGAGTTGGTGCCGTCCAGAAGGAGCTGCACCTGGGAGCGGCCGCTCGCGAAGCCCCGGGGGATCACGATGCCCAGGACGGCATCGCCGCTGTCCAGGGCGCGGACCAGGTCCGCCGGCCGCTCAGCGACCCCGAGGACCCGGAAGTACCCGGAGGCGGTGAAGGCCTCCACCAGCTCCCGGGACTCCCGCGTCCGGTCATGGTCCACCACCAGGGTGGAGACGTTGCGGACATCCGTGGACACCGCGTACCCGAAGGCGAGGAGCTGGATCATGGGCGCGATGAAGATCACCCGCCTCAGCTTGGAATCGCGGAAGATCTGGCGCAGCTCCTTGCGCACCATCTCGAACACCCGCGCCGGATTCATCCCAGCTCCTTGCGGAACCGCAGCACGGCCAGGGAGAGCCCCGCCATCGCGAAGACGACCATGAGGAGGCCTTGGACGAAGAGCTCCTCGATCCCGATCCCCTTCAGGAAGATGCCGCGGGTGACGACCAGGAAGTAGCGCGCCGGGATGAGCCAGGTCACCGCTCTCAAAGCCGGCGGCATGACCTCGATGGCGAACATGAACCCCGACAGCAGGAAGGCCGGCAGGAAGGTGGCCACCATGGCGATCTGCGTGGCCAGCACCTGCGACTTCGCCACCACCGAGATGAAGATCCCCAGCCCCAGCGCGCCGACCAGGAAGAAGAAGGAGAGGACCATGAGGAGAGCCGCGCTGCCGCGGAACGGGACGTCGAACAGGAACACCCCGAGCAGCGAGCAGACCACCACGTCCGCGAGGCCGATGGCGAGGTAGGGGAGGAGCTTGCCAAGAATGACCTCGGTGCGGGAAACCGGGGTCGCGGCGAGCTGCTCCATGGTGCCGCGCTCCCACTCCCGGGCGATGGTCAGCGAGGTGAGCAGGGCCGCGATGATCATCATGATGACCGCCACCAGGCCGGGGACGATCATGTTGCGGCTGCGCAGCTCCTCGTTGTACCAGACCCGCGACTCGACCGTGATCGGAGGTTGAACGGTTGCCCCCTGGAGCTGGACGCGGCTCGACCAGGTGCGCACGATGGCTTCCGAGTAGGCGAGGACGATCGTGGCCGTATTGGCGTCGCTGCCGTCCACGATCGCCTGGATGGCGACGGGCCGGCCGGCCGCGAGATCCGCGGCGAGCCCCGGCGGGATCACCAGCGCCATCTGCACGGTGCCGCGGTCGAAGAGGGAGCCGATCTGTGCCGGCCTCTCGAGCCCCTCCACGAACGTGAAGTAGCCGGAGGCGCGGAACGCGTCGAGCAGCTCGCGGCTGCGCGCCGAGCGGTCGCCGTCGAGGACCGCGGTGCGGATGTTGCGCACGTCCCAGGAGATGGCGTAGCCGAAGAGGACCAGGAGCAGGACCGGCAGCAGGAACGCGAGGATCAGGCTGCGGGTGTCCCGCCGGAGCTGGATCGTCTCCTTGCGGGCTATGGCGAGGAGCCGGGTCGAGCTCATCCCCTCACCCCCCTAGCCCCCCTCTCCCACCTCCCCATCCCCCTCCCTGGGAGAGGGGGGAATCGAGATCCGGGTGCGTGGGGGCGCCCCTCTCCCGGCGAGGGGGGCGGGGAGGCGGGAGAGGGGATGGGGGTGAGGGTTTCCGGGAGGGACGTCACGGCTCCTCCTAGTCCACCGGCGCGCCGCCGGCCTCCTCGATGCGGGAGATGAAGATGTCTTCGAGGGAGGGAGAGATCTCCTCGATCGACTCGACCTGGATGCCGTGCTCGGCGAGACGGCGGCGGATCTCTTCCTGGACGTCTGATCCGGGTTGGACGGTGACGTGGAGCGCGCGTCCGAACAAGCCCGCGTCCAGGATCCCCGGAGTGCCTTCCAGGGCTCTGGACGCTTCGGCACCTTTATCGGTCCGCACTTCGAGGAGCGGCTGCCTGAACGCTTCGCGGAGCCGGGCCGGCGTATCGAGCGCGATGAGCTTGCCGCGGTTCATCAGGGCCAGCCGGTCGCAGTACTCGGCCTCTTCCATGTAGTGGGTGGTCACGAAGACGGTGGTCCCGCCCGAGGCCAGGGTGTAGATGAGGTCCCAGAAGGAGCGGCGGGAGATGGGGTCCACCCCGGACGTGGGCTCGTCCAGGAAGAGCACGGGCGGCTCGTGGAGCACGGCGCATCCCAGGGCGAGCCGCTGCTTCCATCCCAGGGACAGCTCGCCCGTGAGGCGTCGCCTCTGGTCCGCGAGCCCCGCCATCTCCAGAGCCCAGTCGCGCCGCTCCGCCCGCCGGGCACGGGGCACGCTGTAGAGCCCCGAAAAGAAACCGATGTTCTCCTCGACCGTCAGGTCCGCGTAGAGGGAGAAGAGCTGCGACATGTAGCCGATGTGGCGCTTGATCTGCCGCCTCTCCGTCCGGATGTCGTACCCGGCAACGTGCCCGTTCCCCGAGGTCGGAGGCACCAGCCCCGTCAGCATCTTGATCGTGGTCGTCTTGCCTGCGCCGTTGGGTCCCAGGAACCCGAAGACCTCCGACTTCGCCACGCTGAAGCTCACCCGGTCCACGGCCACGAACTCCCCATACTTCCGGGTCAGCTCCTCGACCTGGACCGCTGGGGCTCCCTCTCTCATGCAGCCTCCGCCTCGGCGATCTTCCCGATGAACACATCTTCCAGAGACGGCACGATCGGCCGCGTCGACTTCACCTCGAAGCCTCCCTCCCGCAGAGCAGCCGTGATCGCAGGAATCGCCTCGGTCGCCGATCCCACGCTCAGGTGGAGCCGGTCTCCGAACACCGCGGCTCGCCTCACGAAGGGAAGCCCTTCAAGCCGCGCCCGGGCCTCCCGCGCGCGCTCCACCTGGACCTCCACGATCTCCTCCTCCAATCCCTTCTGCAGGGTCTCGGGCGTGTCGATCGCCAGGAGCCGGCCGCGGTGGAGGAGGGCCAGCCGGTCGAAGCGCTCGGCCTCGTCCATGTAGGCCGTGCTCACCACCGCGGTCACCCCCTCGGCCACCATCTCGTGGACGATCAGCCAGAGCTCGCGGCGCGACACCGGATCGACCCCGAACGTGGGCTCGTCCAGGAGCAGGACCCGCGGCTGGTGGATCAGGGCGCAGGAGAGGCCGAGCTTCTGCTTCATGCCGCCCGAGAGCTTGCCCGCGAGACGGTCCTTGAAGGGTCCCAGGTTCGAGAACTGGAACAGCCGCTCCAACCGGGCCGGCCGCTCGGCCCGCGGCACCTGGTACAGATCGGCATAGAACTCCAGATTTTCGAGCACGGTCAGGTCCGTGTAGAGCCCGAAGCGCTGGGACATATACGCCAGGTGATGTTTGACCCGCTCCGGCTCCCGGACCACGGAGATGCCGTCGAGCCATGCGTCTCCCCCGGTGGGCCGGAGCACGCCCGCGAGCATGCGCAGCGTCGTGGTCTTGCCCGCGCCGTCCGGTCCCACCAGCCCGAACAGCTCCCCCGGACGCACCTCGAAGCTCAGGCGGTCCACCGCCGTCAGCTCGCCGAAGCGGCGGGTGAGGGCGTCGGTGCGGATCAAGCCCTCACCCCCCTAACCCCCCTCTCCCACCTCCCCGTCCCCCTCCCTGGGAGAGGGGGGAATTCAGTCGGGTGCGCGGGGGCGCCCCTCTCCCGGCGAGGGGGGTAGGGGAGGCGGGAGAGGGGTTGGGGGTGAGGGCTCATTTCACCTCCAGCCGCACATCCGCCGGAAGCCCCGGCTTCAGATCGAACCCGGGATCGCCGGTCACGCGGACCTTGACCTCGTAGACCAGGCGCACGCGCTCCTCGGTCGTCTGCACGCTCTTGGGGGTGAACTCGGCCTCGGAGGCGATGAAGGAGACCTCGCCCGGATAGGTCTTGTCCGGGTAGGTGTCGGCCGTGATCGTGGCGCGGGTCCCCAGGCGCACCGCGCCCACCCGGTTCTCCGGGATGTAGATGCGCACGAAGCGGCTCCGGGGGTCCATCAGGGTCAACACGGGCGAGCCGGCCGGCACGACCTCGCCCGGCTCCCGGTGGCGGACGGTGACCACGCCGTCGAACGGAGCGGTGATGGTCGTGTTGAAGAGGCTGGCTTCGACCCCCCGCACGGCAGCTTCGGCTTGAGATACCTGGGCGCGGGCCACGGCCTTGCGCTCCTGGCGGGGGCCGGCCTCCACGAGCCGGACCTGCTCCGCGGCCTGGGTGCGCTGGGCGCGGGCTACGTCGAGGGCGACCTGGGCATTATCGAGCGCCTCGCGGCTCACGGCCCCGCCTTCGAACAGCCGCCGGGTGCGGGCAAGGTCGCGTTCGGCGTCCTGCCTGCGCTCCTCGGTCACTGCGAGCGCCGCGCGGGCCTGGGCGATCTCCTCCCGGCGGGAGCCCTGCTCGAGCTCGGCAAGGGCGGATTGCGCGGCTTCGACCTGGGCCTGAGACTGCGCGCGCCGCGCTTCGAGCTCCGCCCGGTCGAGCCGGGCCAGCTCCTGGCCCGCGGTCACCCGGTCCCCCTCGCGGGGAGTGAGCGACACGATCCGGCCCGGTGCCTGGAACCCGAGCTGAGCATCGGTAGCCTCCACCGTGCCCGAGGCCACGAGCGCGCCGTCCGGGTTTTCCGGCCGCCTGGAGGTGTAGTACCAGACCGCAATCCCGGCGATACCGGCAGCGGCCAAGAGAACGATGGGAGGGATGATCTTCTTGGGGTTCATGGAGCCGTCTCCAAGGGATTCCAGGGACGCAGGTTCTCGCGCAGCCACTCGGGGGTGAGGCGGCCCGCGGCGCGGGCGAGGTCCACGCGGGCGAGGATGGCGGCGTGCCTCGCGTCAGCCAGGCTGGCGCGGGCGGCCAGCAGGTCGGCCTCGGAATTCAGATAGTCGGTCTGGGTTCCGGCGCCCTCGTCGAGCAGGAGCTTCTGGACGCGAACCACTTCGAGGAAGCGCTCCTCCGCGACCTTCAGGCTGGCGATCCGCGCCTCCGCCTCGGTGACCGCGGCGAGCGCCCGGTCCACGTCCTCCCGGATCTGGACCTCGGCAAGGCGGACCTGCTCCTGCGCGCCGCGGTGCGCGGCCTCGGCGCGGGCGATCCGGCTGCGGGTGGCGCCGCCGTCGAACAGGGGGACCGTGACCTGGAAACCGGCGTTCCACTCGCCGGTGAAGTCCAGATTGGACGACGTCCACTCGTTGTAGTTGCCCACGGCGCGCACCTCCGGCCGGGCGACCGCCCGGGCAAGAGAGATCTGCGCCTCGGCCGCGGTGACCTGGGCGCGGGCCTGGGCTACGGTGGGGCTGGCGGCGATCCCGTCCTCCACCAGGGCCTCTCTAAGCGGAATCCCGGGATCGGCGAGCTCGACCCGGACCAGCCTTCCGGCCTGGGTCTCTTCGACAGGAGCATCCAGGAGACGGGCAAGCTCGCGCTCGGAGCTCTCCATGGCCATGGCGAGGCGCACGCGCTCGGCCTCCGCGCTGGCCAGGGCGGCCTCCGCGCGGAGCACCTCGACCTGGGCGGCCCGGCCCACCTCGAACCGCAGCCGGACCCGCGAAAGCTCCGCGCGCAGCGCCTCCAGGCGAAGGTCGTGGGCATCCACCACCTGGCGCTGGCCGAGAGCCGTGAGGTACGCCGCTGCCACGCGCCGGGTGATGACCTGTTCGGCCGATCCGAGAGACGCCCCGGCGGCCACGCTCTGGGCATCCGCGGAACGGATGCGCGCCGCGTCCGCCCCGCTGTCGAACAGCGTGTAGCTGACGGTGAGCGTGGCCTGCCCGAGCGTCTCGTCGAACTCGGGGAACAGCCCCGGACCGAAGCCATGGATGGGAGTGACCACCATCGGCTCCTGGTACTGGATGGCGGACCCGGTCACCCGTCCCCGGGGCCTGCGCGCCGCCCGAGCTTCCCCAAGCGCCTCCGCGGCCTCCTCCTGGCGAGCCCGGGCCGCCTCCACCGCTGGGAACTGAGCCAGCGCCCGCTCGACCGCATCGGCAAGAGAAAGCCGCGCCGGCTCCTGGGCCAGGGCGGTTGCGGGGAGGAGGAGGAGGGCGATGGCGAGAAGGGCCCTCACCCCCGGCCCCTCTCCCGGCCGCCCACCACTCAGATTGATACAAGCGATCCTCATCTCCGCGTCTCCTCCATTCCCAGCAGCTCCGTCCCCAGCAGCCGCCGCACCACGAACCGCGCCAGCTCGAGGGCCTGCTCCCTGGAAATCCGCCGGTCGGCAAGCAGCCGCCGCTGCAGGGCAACGGCCGCGGCGAGCCCCATCAGCGGCAGCACCACGATGTTCGCCGGAGGGGAGCCCTCCGGCAGGGGCATCTCGCCCGCGAGCTTTGCGACGATCTGGAGATAGGTCCCGGAGATCTCCACCATCTTCTCGGCCAGGGGACCATCCCCGGAGGCGGTGGCCTCCGCCAGCAGCAGCACGGGAATGCCGTCGAGGTCCACGATCAGCCCGATGTGGTGGGCGACGATGCGCTCGATCTTTTCGAAGGGAGAGGTGCCGGGCTCCTCCGAAATGGCGCGGACCGGCCCGAGGAACATCCCCCTCAGCCGCCCGGCCACGCCGAGGAGAAGCGCCTGCTTGTTCGGGAAGTGGCGATAGATGGCCGGCTCGGTGAAGCCGACCCGCTCGGCGACCTTCTTCATGGTCAGCCCGGCCATGCCCGCCTCCCGGATCAGCTCGATGGTCCGATCCAGGATCTCATCCTGCCGGGCCGATGACGTGTCTTTTCCGCTCATGTCCGCGCACCGTTAGTTAGTCCTCACTAACCAGAATACGCCATGTGAGATGGATGTCAAGGAGCCAAACGAGCCTTGGAAGCTCGAAAAGACTCAAAGATGTCGCAAACATCCGTTCCACCAGGGCATGCGACGCGCAAAGTGGCGCAACAAAACCTATAGTCGCGACGTCCTGGCCGCAGATCTCCGCATCGAATGGTGTGCCGGCTTTCGCCGAAAATCAAACGTCGCAGAAATCCTTCTGCGCTCCTCAGATTGAACCTCTATGAAGCGACAACGCACCTTCGTGTAACAACAATGAAGCTACCTGTAGCGACAACTCTGCGCGACGCTGCCGAAGTGGCGCGCGATGTCGTATCATGCTCGCCTGATCTGGTCTAGATCCTCTTTTATGTCTCAACAAAAGAGCGCAATGTCACTGCTCAGCAGTCAAGTGTCTCGAAAGAAGCTCACTGTGTCGCGGAAATGTTGCAATATGTAACAGAAAGTGCGCACAATGTAGCTGCAAAAAGATTCATGTGCGTGGCTCAAGCGTCTGTTGGGAGCATCGCTGGATTTTTGCTCCATCTCGAAGTATGCTTGCAGAGCGGAAACCTGTATCTGTTACATAAATCCGAGTGGTCGCGACACTTTGCGATGTTGCCGGCGTGCAACGCTGTGGGATGGCGCAGCTCGGACCGTTTTTGAGACAAAGAGAGGAAATCCATGGGCTTGAATCTGTCCGTTGGCCAGATGTTGGCGCAGTTGGAAGGGAAGGTGGCGCATCACCGGGAGCGTCAGGCGTTTCATGCCGAGCAGGAGGTGCTTCATCGCGACAAGCAGGCGCATCACGCTGCCGCCTTGGAGACAGCGCTCGCGCACCTGCAGTCTTTCCAGGCCGCCGCGACGGCTGCCGGAGACCTGCTTGACCTTGACAAGACGGCCGCGCTCCCGGAGCCGGACGCGGATGTCGAATTTGCCAGGAAGAGATCGCTCAGCCGGATGATCGCTCGTGTCCTGGAAGGCAGGGCCTCGGATGCGACCTTCGGAGCCCGTTCGGTGGCGCAGGAGATCCAGGAGCGCTGGGGAGCGAGGCTGCGCCGGCGGGTCGACCCTCGAAGCGTGGCCGCCACCCTCCGCCGCTGGGCCGTGTCCGGGCGCATCCACCAGGTCCGCGAGGGCCGGGCGCACTATGAAGCGCTGTACAGGAAGACACCGCCGGCCGCGGCTCCGGAATGAGGCTGAATGGGGTTGTTCAATCCGCCGCAGGCCACAGACGTTGGTAGAGTTGGTAGAGACGCCCCAGTCCGCCGTCACTGCGCGGCCGGGTGTACAGGGTCGGGGCGTCTCATGGCCCCAGCCACCACCAATGCCGGCGGTACGCCGTGGAAAAACGCTGTTCCTCATCGGGATTCACGCCCGCGGACCAGTTGAGGTGGATCGGTCAGCCGTGGAGAGACGCCCCGACCGTTTCACCCGGCAGGTTCGTGCCAGCGTACTGGGGCGTCTCTACGGTCCGGCAGGACCAGCCTGCACGATCTTCGCGGTCGTGATGATCTGTCCCACATGCCGCTGCGTGTGCTCGGCGGTGTGGACCAGCAGGCCGAGCACGGTCGAAGGGAGCTGGAGACGGCCGACTCCGCGGGGTTCGAGGAGCGTCGATTCCGGAGTCGCGCGGAGCTGCGCGAGAGCGCGGTCGACCTGCCGCTCGAATTCCAGCGCGAGCGCGGCTGCTTCGGGCGGCGGGGAGCCGGGCTCCGTCTCGCTCTCCAGGAACGCTCTCTGTTCCTCCGAAAGCCCCTCGCCCCGGGCGTAGGTGAACAGCCGGTCTAGGCTGGCGGAGACATGGCGGACATGGAAGCCCACCGAGGGAGCCCCGCCGGGCCTGGCCCAGAGGTGAGCCACCGATAGCGGGTCCACGGTCCGGCGCACATCCTCCACAGCTTGGAGAAGGGCATGCGCGACGGGCTGCAGGAGAGACGGAATGCCTGGAACAGGACCGCGGAGCCAGACTTCGGGAGGAGCGGAACGTTCCATGCGGCTAGCCGAAAGACTCGAACACCAGGCGCAGGAAATCGGCCACGTACCGCTTTGCCGGCATCGGCCTGAAGCCGCGGAGGCGGAGCACGTTGGCGTGGCCCGATGCGTCCCGCGCGAGCACGAGAGAGAGGCCGCGCGAAGCGTAGATCGCCTCTTCGAGTGATCCGCCGGCAGGGGAGGGCAGCTTCAAGGCCCTTCGCACCTCGTCCGAGTAGGGAAACGTGGTCTCGGGCTCGCCGAGCTCGCGGAGGAGCGGCTCCGCGCCGGGCGGCGTCGTGAAGCTCACATCGACCAGATCGACGCGGCCGCCGTTGATCCACCAGTACACGTCGACCTCGGCGCGCCCGGAGGAGGGCCGGTGCGTCTCCGAGGCGAGGATGGCGGGCGCGAACCGGCGCGTCCCCGTGTGCACGACGGGTCCCAGACACTCCGGAAGCTGGTCGTGATCCAGCGCGAGACCGCGCCAGTGTCCGACTTCACCTTCCGCCAGGCGGCAGAGTGATTGTGGGTCCACGGCGCTCACTTTCCGAACACGAACGATGCGCCGATCCCGGCGAAGACCCGAGCTCCTTTGCGGGCGGCGTCGGGCTCGTTGATCGGCACCAGCACGTCGACTCCGGGGCCGACGTGCAAGCGGCCGATCTGCGCGCCGGCCGCCACGCGGAACACCGTATCCGCGCGGAGGCCGCCCCCCTCACTCCCGGCGAGCGATGCGCTGCCTTGCAACAACGCACCGCCGGTGAGGAACAGGTTCTTACCGCGCAGCGTCAGCGACAGCTCCGGCCCGAGGCCCAGGCGTTGCCCTTCGCCGAGGAAGGTGATCCCCGCTCCGCCCCGCAGGTCGACTTGTACCGCTCCGCTGCGCCCCCACAGGAGATACCCGTAGTTGGCGCGTGCAAAGGGGCGGCCCGTCAGGCTCCCTTCCTTCGTCTGGAGCAGGACCGCCGCGCCGAGGTCGTGCCGCCGCGCTGTCGGCAGACCGCGGGACAGCTCGTTCCAGTGCCCCAGGCCGATGTACTCGACCTTCCCCTTGAAGTACGCCTGGCGCAGGTTCTCCTCGTTGCCACCGAGCTTGTCGAGGATATCCTTCACCTCGGTGAAGAAGTCCGTATAGGAAGTGCGCGGCGGCGGTGTGAAGGCGGGGCCGGGCGTTCCCTCGATCTGCAGGCGCAGGTCCGGATCCGACGCAGCCCGCGCCTGGATCTCCTCGTAGAGGGCCCGGGTGAAGAACTCGGTGAATCCTTCCACGCCCAGGTCGCCCTGCTCGGTGCCGCGCACCGCATCCGAGAAGCCGGGGTGTGTGACGGCGTGGAGCATCTCGTGGATCGCCGTCCCCAGGTTCATCCACCGTCCGCGGCGCTGAGCCTGTGCGAGCGACTCGCCGCTCGCGGGGACGATGCGCCGCTGGATCAGCGTCAGATCCTCCCCGTTCACACCGCGGACCGAAAGCCCGATCTTGCGCCACTCATCCGGTTTCTCATCCAGGATCGCCTTGAGCGCCCGCTGGTACAGTGCGTCGTCACGGCCACCGGGGATGACGCGGTGATCTTCGATGATCTTCTGCGCTGCCGCGTCCTGGGAAACCCCGACTCGAATCGCGGCCAGCGACAGGCCCTCGATCGTATCCGCCGAGAGGGTGGCCTCGTCGGCCGCCGGGGCTGTTCCGGGGTCGGCGGGGAAGTAGCGAATCCGCGCACGGACGCCGGAGAGGTCGACTTTGGTCGCGAGGTAGGAGCTGAAGACGGCGCGGATCTCCCTCTCCGCGATCGCGACCACATCGGTCAGGTCGCTGGTCCCGAGCCGGACCGGGGAGGACTGGACCGCCGAGGCGTTGCTCAGCCGGCTGGCGCGGAGTATGCGGGCGCGCGCCTTGAGCGCTGCGATGAAGGCGTCGGGGTCCGTGACGGGGTCGATTTTGGAGTCCTCGGACTGCCGCCGGTTGAAGATTTCCAGCACGTCCTCGCGCTGGCTCGCGGTCGGCAGGACTGCCGGATCGGCCGGCAGGCGGAACCCGGTCGACGGTTCAGCCGCGGTGTGGTTTGCGGCCACGTGCGCGAGCTCATGAGCGAGGATGGGCCGCGCCGCCCGGCTCTCCGGCGCCGCCGGGGCGCCCCACACGATCTGCCGGCCCAGCGTGTAGGCGAGCGCGCCCGCGCTGCGGGCTGCCGCGCCTGCCTGCTCGTCCGAGAACACCCGCACGCGGGAGAAGTCGGCGCCGAAGCGTGGCTCGAAGAAGGCGCGGCTCTCTGCGCTGAGCGCGCGTCCGCCAGTGGGTGTCGGTTCGCCTGCCGGGCTGGACGAGATCGCGCGCGCCGCGCCGCCACGCATCGCCGCATCGGCGAGATTCCCCGCCTCGCGCTCGGAAGCATCGCCGGAGCGGCTCCACCGCGCAGCCCGAAAGGGCGATGGCCGCCCGCGTCCCGGGGCGTCCGTCTTCCGTGTCGCTGCTACTCGCTCCGACGTTGGCGATGTTGGCGCGGGCATAGTTTAAAAATTATACCATTGGGCGCCTGCCGAACGGCCCGCCAGTCCGTCTCGGCCAGTCCGTCTCGGATTACCGCTGGGTGATCGTGAACTTGCCGAAGCTCACACCGAGCTCAATACCCGTCCCGTTGCCGGCCAGGGCCAGGGAGACCTCTCCCTTGGTGAGGGCCTGCGCCTCGGACGACTTGATGGCTCCCGCGGCGGCGGTCGCCATAGCGTAGGTGCCGAACAGCTCCCGGATGTCGGCGACCTCGGAGAACCTCCCGTGACCGTCCCGGATCTGGGACTTGCCGGCCGTCAGGCCGCCACCCTTGGCGGAGATCTTCGCTGTCGCCGTCTGACCGTTGTCGCAGGTGATCGTTCCCGCTCCGCGCGACGATTTGTAGAAAATCGACCAACCCTTGAGCGTGTAGTCCATCCGGCAGACCGTCGTCGTCTGATCCACGGCGGCGGCGGGCGCCACTGCGAGGGAGAGCAAGAGAGCCGACAAACCCAGAACCATGCTTCGTTTCATGAGCAATCCTTCCAGTAGGTGGTAGTTCCAGGACACCTCTGGCGCGCAGCGCCTGCCGCGGCAGAGATGGGAGCTCTAAGGTGAATCCAATGGAAGTGATTGCACGAATCGAGCCATAACCCGCCAATCATCCTTCCGCCTCGGCTTCACGGAATACAGGCTATGCGAAATTTGTTATTGAAACTCGCATCCGGTCTGGGTGCACCGATTGCTTTCCAGACAAGGAGAAGTATTTTGAAAGAGCTCTCACGCAGGCTCATTGCTATCGCTGTGCTCGCTCTGCTCGTCCCGAGCGGACATCTCTTCGCCGCCGACGGCGAGACAGATCCCGAGGTGACGGAGCGCGTTGCCGCGCCCGCCTGGATTCATCCCGAAAGCGCCGTCCCCGGCTCTACGCCGGAGCGGACCGACGCTCTCCGACAGCTCACGCCAGAACAGGAAAAGGAGTTTCTCGAGCGGAGGATCGACGAGGCGGAGCAATTCGCCGCCGCCAAGGGAGCCGAGCTGCAGGCCAAGCCAGCCACGCGTTGGGTGCGCAGCGACCTGTTCGGCTCCGAGGTGCGGAGCGCGACGGCCGGCGCCGAGTCGAGCGTGATCGTGACCCCTGGGTTGTCACTTTCCAAGCCCGTCAAGCAGCCTCCTTTTGGCAGCCTGGACGCGGATTTTGACAGCCTTCCAGACAGCTTCGAAACCGCGGTGTCCGACGGCTTCACACCGGCCTACTACATCTCCGGCGGCGAGAAGGCGGGCACGGGCTTCGCGCGCTTCGGCAATTACACGCCGCAGACCGTCATCCAGAACCTGCCCGCCGTCCCGCCGGCCAGCCACTACCGCGTCACTCCAGTAGGCTTCACGAACGGCACGAATGGCCAGCAGTACGGCTTCCTGCAGATCGACTATCTTTCTTTGTGGAACAAGGACGACGGCCTCAGCATCAGCAACTCCTGCCGGACCTACGCGACCGTCCTCGGCGGGCTGATCGGCTACGGTCTGTCTGGCGCGCTCAACGGTCTGGGGGGCCATGTGATCGACAACGAGCGGTCCGCCGTGCTCGTCGCGGCGCCGACTACCGCGAGCTTCCAATACTCGACCAACATCAATGCCTATCAGGGGTACGACTTTTACATCGCGGCGCACGAGAACACGTTCTTCGACCACAGCACCTATCTGTCTCCCTCGCAGCCGGTGCCGGTGAACAATCACCTGCTCCTCGCGATGTCGAAAGCGAAGCATGGCACGTACGCCTTCAACCCTGACGGCTTCCCGCTCTTCCCGGGCTGGATCATCAACACTACCTATTACACCCTGGACTTCCTGTACTATAACTACTATATCGATTACTACTCGTACCTCGTCTATCTGGGGATGGCCGACACCCTCTACTTTTCCTGCGTGGTCGAACGCTTCCAGGACCTGGGCGGCAGGTACTCCAGTCCCCGGATCAATGTCGGGGAGCTGGGCCACACCCTCAACAGCTCCGGCTTCATCGCGGATCCACGAGTGCAGAGCAAGCTGACGCCGCTGCTCTGGTACGTCCAGTAGCGAATCCTCCTCCACGCAATGTGAAGGGCTTCTGAGATCCTATCGAAGCGAGCCTTCTACGGGTGGGGGCGGTCGAGCAGGTCGTAGATGACCGGAGAAGCGAAACGCCTGGAACGGGGCCGCGCAGCCAGACTTGGGGGGAGCGGCTTCCATAGGGGAGATCCTACTGGATAGAGCGTAAAGGAATGCGCGCCATCGTCGCAACCGAATTGGAGAGCCCGAGATCCTGAGGCTCGAGCCCGGGTCGGGACAAGTCCTGATCCGGGTTCACGCGGCCGGAGTGAACTTCTCGTACACGGAGCGCCGCCGAGGCGTCTACCGGCGCCTGGACTTGCCGCCTACGGCGTGGTCCACTCACGGCCCGGATCGAAGCGGGGCAGGCGGTGCAGATCCATGCAACTCCACGAGGCGACGAACCAAGCGTCAACCCATTTACGACCCCTTCCGCGCGAGTATATAGAGCAATTCCTCTATGTGCTAGAAGTCCGTGACTTCCTTAAGCTATACTGGCTATTGAGCCCGGTTGCTTCGGCAGTCGCATGCATTTGAGGACTCCTTATGAGCGGACTTCTTTCGGCGATCTCTGGTAAATTCACGACAACTCAGGTCTTGGGAACTCTTTTCCCAGTAACGGTTTTCACCATTCTTTTCCGACTTCTAGTCATTCCTATAGTCCCGATCGGTCCAGGGTTGCCATTGCTCGCTCCCTTGATGGCTCTTGAAGAGAAATGGGAGATCCTTGTATTGACGTTGGTTGTGATTATAGTAAGTGGTCTCTTATACAGCCTCAATGTCCCTCATGTGCGTCTATATGAAGGTTATCCTTGGAGGGACACATGGATCGGCTGGAGGAGAGTGAGGCGATATCAAGCCCAGTTGGATGTCCTCCTTGCACAACAAGATGGGCTGCCAAAGCTGCGTCTAGAGCTAAAGCGCAGGATTCAGGAACTGGCACATGAGAAGGCAGCAAGATCGCTTACGGGCTCACGCAAGCTAGAAACTCTCGAAGATTCTGTAAATGATATCAATTCTCTGATGGGGGTTGTTGCTCGCAGTCTACAGTCGGACTTTCCAGAAAGACCCTCGGTGCTGCCGACGCGCTTGGGCAACGTGATCCGAAGCTTTGAATCTTATCCCCGCCGGCGCTATGGGATGTCCGCCATTCCTCTTTGGCCACGTCTAATCGCGAAAGTGGAGAGCAGTTACTCTGAAACGATCGACGCAGCAAAGGCTAATCTGGATTTCATGATCAACTCGACGACTCTTTCAGCACTGCTTGCGATCTCTCTGGCGTTGGCTGGTATCACTCATGCTGAAGCCCTGTCGAGTCCTGGTATGGGTACCAAGTGGCTGATCCAGATCTTTCTATTCGCTTCGCTGGCTTATTGGTTATATAGACAGTCCGTCGGCCGCGCCTTGGCGTGGGGTAGTTTGGTTAAGGGAGCATTCGATCTTTATCGGTGGGAGTTGCTGACGCAGCTCGGCTACGGCCGTAAGCCCACCGATGTTGAGGAGGAAGTAGAACTCTGGGAGAGCATATCGAAACGCATGCTTTTCGGCAATCCCCCCAAGGGGCTAAACGATCTACCTACCTACAGCGATGCCTCTGACTCACCTGCGACGTACTACCGGCAAAAGGGAGAAGCTGTGCTAGCACTGACGCGTGGCGCTTCTCCGATCCTAAATAGCTCGGCGATCTCCGTCAGCCTCGGGCTCCGCAATGCCGACCCGCAGAAGCTTGCCAGCGACCTCGTCTTGGTTGATACCTTACCTGAAGGATTTGAATATGAATGGGATTCAGCTGTAGTCAATTCCGGCCGCGTCACTGTGGAAGGAACCAATCTTTACTATTTTAACTTAACGACTTCTTTGCAACCTGGTGATTCCGTCCTTCTGTCCTACAAAATTTTCCCTCGTACAATCCAGGATAGACGATGTGGTGGATCAACGTAGTCTCCTGCTCTTCACCAGAGCTGGATACTCCTCGTTTGGTTCTGAGAGCCGACGACGTGAGACCGGGAAGGAGAATTTATGAGTGATCGAACCTATGATCTCAGGCTTGAGTTCATCCGCTTGCTCAACAAAGCAGATTTGTCCCGATTCGAGCAACTATGGCCAGAGCAACCCCAGAGACTACGGGAGAGGTTGGTCGAGGCTAATACTAGCCTCCGGCTTTTGGAAGAGATCCCTAGTGAAGACTTGATCAACCGGTTAATCGAAGTCGCTAAGGAAAGGAGGTTCGGAGTTGTCCTAATGTCTGATCTCCCCGGCGATGACGACACTCCATTCTGGCAAGCAGTGTCTCTAATAGAGGTAGGACGCGGAGAGATTGGCGGAGTAGATGAGAGGTATATCATGGAATCAGAACTGCCCGGCGGTGAAGTCGAGGAGTTGGCAGGTGACGATGACACCTCTTTCTGGAATAATGACGATTAAGTATCAGCGGGACTTAATCTGCCATGGTGACAACCGACCTCAGTGATCTTAAGAAAGAGCGCCTCGTCAGCATTCGGATTCTCCTTGGCAACGAGGATATAAATAGCTCGGATGATCTTTGGAGAGCTATTGGTCCGGAATTCTATGACGGGCTTTCTAATCTTGCCCTCACAACTGGTATTACCCCTGAAGAGGTCCTCGACATCCTCGGTGCGTGCGCGAAGGAAAGAGTACCAAGCTTCACGAAGAGGGAAGGACTGATTGCCTTCACGGGGCTACTCCTCGTAACTGCCCTACTATGTCGAGTCTTCGCGATCTTCGTTCTGACCCGCTTTGAGCCCCAAATGGAGGTGGTCACCGCCAAGGTGAGCTTACCAGCCTATCACCTAGTACGCCAGGAGGATTTGGCGTTAAAGTTAAAGCCCCGGCGGGTGGAAAATGTTTTGGATCAACAGAAAGTCATTGGTCGTTATCTACTGAAGTCTGTAGCTCTCGGGCAGGTCATCCAAAATGACCAGCTCGGTCCAGCGTCGATCCCCAAACTTTTGCCGGGGAAGCAGCGCGTTATTCTCTCCGTACGGTTGGCTCCCGGGACCTTTAATTCAGGAGTCATTCCGGGCTCGAAAGTGACCTTGATCCTCTCTACACGAAATCTACAAGGAGTTCGTCTCCCCGCTGTTGAAGCTGATGCATTTGTCCTGGCAGTCGATCAGCAAAATGAGAATGTTCAGTTGACGGTTGCCATGGACGCTGTCAAGCAAAAGGAAGTGGGAGCGGCCCTCGGGAACTCGGATGTCTTCCTTGCTCGATGAGCAAGGTGAACTCCAACTCCCTGGGCAAGATCCGCCCTGCACATGGCCGCGCCAAGACCGCTTCCGACCCGCGGGAGAGCCCGGAGTTCCGTGGCAGCAGTGCGCTCCTTTGGTGGCGGGTCGCTGCCCGGCCGAGAGGTTTAATGCGGAGTTCTCGAGCTATTCGGTGGCTGGGTAGGGGCGGTCGAGCAGATCATAGATGACCTGGGGGTCGACCGGCTTGGTCAGGTGATGGTCGAATCCGGCCTGCTGCGAGCGGAGCTCGTCCTCCTCCCGCCCGTAGCCGGTCAAGGCCAGGAGCAGCGCCTTCGCAGTCCGCCGCCGCCGGCGCAGCCGGGCGGCAACCTGGTAGCCGTCCAGCCCGGGCAAGCCGATGTCGAGCATGACGACCTCGGGATGGAACGAGCCGGCCGTTTTCAGTGCCCCGGGGCCATCGTAGGCGACTTCCACTACATATCCCTTCAAGCGCAGGAGAAGAGCCAGGCTCTCGGCCGAATCCACGTTGTCGTCCACCACCAGGACGCGGCGCGGCGCGGCTGTGGCAGGGGAGAGCGAACCAGTGGTGCCGCGCCGCTCCGATTCCCGGTTCACGGGTGCCAGGATGGGCAGGCGCACCACGATCTCGCTGCCCCCTCCCAGACCCGCGCTGAAGGCTTCGACGCTGCCGCCGTGCAGCTCGACGAGACGTTGCACCAGCGTCAGCCCGATTCCCAATCCCCCTCCCGTGCGATCGTACGAGCGGTCCGCCTGCATGAACAGATCGAAGACGCGCGGCAGCGTTTCCCGAGCCATGCCGCTGCCGTCGTCGCGTACCCGCACCACGACCTTGCCTGGAGTCTCAGGCCCGTCGGTCACCAGCTCGGCCGTTACCCAGCAATGGCCGCCGGAGGGGGTGAACTTGGAAGCGTTGTTCAGCAGGTTGCCGAAGATCTGGTCCAGCCGGGTGGGGTCCGCGTCGAGGTAGACCGGCTCGCGCGGCAGCGAGATCGAGAGCTCTTGGCCGCGTGCCTCCATGAGGGGCTGGGCGATCTCCACCGCGTGCCTGAGAAAGGCCGCCAGCTCGACCCGCTCCCGGCGCAGGCGGACTTCGCCCCGGGTGATGCGGGAGACGTCGAGCAGGTCTTCGATCAACCGGCTCATGTTCTGAATCTGCCGGTTCATCATGTGGCGCGCCTGCTCCACCACGGCGCCGTCGGCGCCGGCGGTCTCCAGCACGTGCGCGGCATTGCGCAGGGGGGCCAGGGGGTTGCGCAGCTCGTGGGCCAGAAGCGCCAGGAACTCGTTCTTGCTGCGGTCGGCCGCGGCCAGATCCTCGACGCGCTGGTGCAGGGCCGTTTCCAGCTCCTTTCTTCGGGTTATGTCTTCGATGGCGAGCAGGATCAACGACCTCTGGCCGCTCTCCTGAAAGAACCGCCTGGCGTTGAGCAGCATGGTCTTCCGGCCGATGTGCTCGAACTCCTGTTCCACCTCGTAGCCTTCCACGCCGTTGCCGTGAAGCCTGATCTTTTCCAGGAGCCGGCGCAGGTCGGGAATGTTCCATTGACCCTCTCCGAGCTCGTAAAGATAGCGGTTCTCCGTCGTTTCCGGCCTTTCCTTGAAGGTTTGATAGAACGACTGGCTCGCGGTCTGCACGCACAGGTTCGCGTCCAGCACCAGGAGGGATTCGCTCACGGTCGCCACGATGCTCTCGGCATATTCGCGGGCGCGCCGCAGCGTATTGATGTCGACGAGCATGATCACCGCGCCGTCGATCCTGTTCTCCAGGGTCTTGTAGGGCTGAATGCGCAGCGAGTACCAAAGACCCTGTCTGTCCTGGACCTCGCGTTCCCTGGGGCTGGCCGTGTCGATCACCTCCGCCAGCAACGGCTCCAGATCGGGGAGGCTGAAGTTGAGCTTGAAGTCGCTGATCGGCCGGCCGATGTCGGTGGATATGAGGTTGAAAAGCTTTTCCGCCATCGGCGTAAAGCGCCGGACGCGCAGGTTCTGCCCGATGATGACGATGGCCGTCTGGACGCTGCTGAGGACGTTGAACAGGTCGTTGTTGAGCAGGTTCAGCTCCGCGTTGCGGTTCTGCAGCTCGTCGTTGACCGTGACCAGCTCTTCGTTGCTCGACTGGATCTCCTCCTTGGAGGTCTCCAGCTCTTCGTTGATGCTCTGCAGCTCCTCGTTGGCCGACTGTGCCTCCTCGTTGGCGGACTGCAGCTCTTCGTTGGTGGTTTCCTGCTGCTCGATCACCGATTGGAGGTATTCGCGGGTCGCGGCCAGCTCCTGCTCCAGGCGGGCATTCTCTTCCTGGAGGGCCTCGTCCTCCGCGGCAGCGGCAGCCTTGGCCCGGGGCTTCCCGCGCGGGAGAGAGGCCGAGGATGGAGGGGCGGGCTCTTCGAACAGGATCAGGAAGCCTCCTTGCCCTGCCGAGCTCCCCTTGAGGCGAACCACCTCCAGATTGACCTCCCGGGTTTCGCCCTGGATCTTGACCTGCAATCCCGCCTCGCGGACCGAGGCCTTCTCTTTCCTGGCCTTGTTGATCGCGGCCCGCAGCGTGACCGCCAGTCCCTCCCGCACCATCCTGAGCAGGTTCAGGCTCGCCTTGCCCGGCGCTGGCGCAAGATACGGTTCGGTGTCCCCGCGGAACTGCAGGATCTCCAGATCGGCATTGACCACCACGCCGGGCGGCACATATCTCGCGAGGAGGACGCGATCGGCCTCTTTCTGCACGTCGGTCGTAGTCCCGGCTTGTTGCGAGCGGCCCCGGCCGTGGCCAGGCTCTCCTCGATCCCGTCTGGCAGGCTGGCCGAGGTCCAACCGGCGGTTGGAGGGTTTCTTGGAGTAGCTCTTGTGCTTGGCGTCCGCCACCTCGAACAGGTCGCGGTAGGAGCCGATCGTCTCCGAGCTCCCCAGCACGAGGAAGCCGGCCGGCTTCAGGGCATAGTGCAGGAGCGGCACGACCTTCTGTTGCAGCGCCGGCTCCAGGTAGATGAGCAGGTTGCGGCAAGAGATGAGGTCCATCTGGGAGAAGGGCGGGTCGGTCAGCACGTTGTGCCGGGCGAACACGCACATGTCGCGGATCGTCTTGCTGACGCGGTAGCTGCCGTCCACCTCCGCGAAGAAGTGCCGCAGGCGCTCCGGCGAGACGTCGTGCTCGATGCCCTTCGGGTACACGCCCGCGCGGGCCTTCTCGATGACGGTTCCGTTCAGGTCGGTGGCGAAGACCTGGATCGGGTACCGATTGCCCTTGGCCTCGGTGAGCTCGGCGAAGAGGATCGCGATGGAGTAGGCCTCCTCGCCGGTCGAGCACCCCGGTACCCAGACGCGCACCGGTTCGCTCGGGGAGCGGTTCTTGAACAGCCTGGGCAGGATCGTGGCCTTGAGCGCCTCGAACGTTTCCGGGTCGCGGAAGAACCTCGTCACGTTGATGAGGATGTCCTGGTAGAGGGCCTCCACTTCCCCGGGGTTCTTGCGGAGGAATCGCGCGTAGTCTTGCGCCCCCTCGATCTTGAGCAGGACCATGCGGCGTGTGATGCGGCGGCAGAGGCTGCTCGCCTTGTATTGGCTGAAGTCGACGTCCATGGCCTTGCGCAGGATCTCCAGGATCTTGCCGGAGTCCAGCTCGCCGGCAAGCGCCTTGCGGCTGGCTGGCGTCGACAGGGCCACGTGAGGATGGCGGGCGATGCGCCCGATCTCGCCGGCGATCCCGGCCGGGGAGAGCACGAAGTCCACGCAGCCGGTGGCGATGGCGCTGTGCGGCATGCTGCTCTGCTGGGCCGTGTCGTCCTGCGCGAAGGTGATCCCGCCCTCGGCCTTGATCTCCTCCAGCCCGAGGGTGCCGTCGGTGGCCGTACCGGACAAGATCACGCCGATCGCTCGGTTTCCCTGGTCTTCCGCCAGGGAGCGGAGGAAGCAATCGATGGGCCGGTATTTGTTGCGGGCTTCCTCCCGGGGAAGCAGTTGCAGGACCCCTCCCGAGACGATCATGTTGCGGTTGGGCGGGATGACGTAGACGCAGTTCGGCTTCACCTGCGGCTCGTCGTGGACCTCCATGACGGGCATGGAGGTGGCCCGGGACAGGATCTCCGATAGCAGGCTGGCATGTTTGGGAGCCAGGTGCTGCACGAGGACGAAGGCCATGCCGGTATCGACCGGCATGGCGCCGAGCATCTGGGTGAACGCCTCGAGCCCGCCGGCCGAAGCGCCGATACCGACGATCGGAGGAACTTCCACACTACGCTCCACCGCGGGGGGGGGGGTATTTTTGGTCTCGGGAGAAGACCCGTTTGGGTTTCGTTTTTTTGCAGCCATGCAAGGGCCATGCTACACCCGATCGGGGGCAAACTACGCATAGACTTCTGGTCATGCGCGCCATCATCGCAGCCGAGCTGGGGGAGCCCAAGGTCCTGAGGCTCTCCGAGGCCCCGCGGCCGGAACCCGGGCCGGGACAGGTCCTGATCCGGGTTCACGCGGCCGGAGTGAACTTCTCGGACACGGAGCGCCGCCGAGGCGTCTACCGGCGCCCGGACCTGCCCTGGATTCCGGGCACCGAGGGCGCGGGAGTCGTGGAGGAGGCCGGAGCCGGGGTCGATCCGGGATGGATCGGCGAGCGCGTCGCCTTCTGGGCGATGCCTCCGGCCGTCAGCGGCACCTACGCCGAGTACGCGGTCGCCCCGGAAGCGTCGCTCTTCCGGCTGGGGGTGTAGGATGCCGAGATGCGTGTTCTAAGCCAACTGTTTGAAAACAACCGCGCGTGGGCTGCCGAGATGACCCGGCAGGATCCTGATTTCTTTACGCGTTTGTCCAGTCAGCAGGCACCGCAGTACCTCTGGATCGGGTGCTCCGACAGCCGGGTGCCGGCAAACCAGATCGTGGGCCTGCTGCCCGGGGAGATGTTCGTTCACCGCAACGTCGCCAACGTGGTGGTCCACGCGGACCTGAACTGCCTTTCGGCCATCCAGTTCGCCGTGGAGGTCCTGCGGGTAGGCCACATCATCGTCTGCGGGCATTATGGCTGCGGCGGGGTGCTCGCCGCTCTGCGGGACGAGAAGATGGGGCTGGTCGACAATTGGCTGCGCCACGTCCAGGATGTGCGCTGGAAATACCAGGCGGAGCTCGACGCGCTGGAAGGCGAGGCGGAACGGCACAACCGCTTGTGCGAGCTCAACGTCATCGAGCAGGTGGTCAACGTCAGCCAGACGACCGTGGTGCGAGACGCCTGGGCGCGGGGCCAGGAGCTGGCAGTGCACGGCTGGGTCTACGACGTTCGGGACGGGCTTCTGCGGGACCTCGAGGAGGGTCAATGGAAACCGTTGACGAGCTGCTCTTCATCTTGACGCTTGTCACGGCGCTCGGCTGCGGGCTGATCGCCGGAGTCTTCTTTGCCTTCTCGGCCTTCGTGATGAAAGCGTTCGCTCGCCTCACCCCGACCGAGGGCATCGGCGCCATGCAGTCGGTCAACGTCGCCGTCCTCAATCCATTGTTTCTCGGGGTTTTCGTTGGAACGGCCGTGGCTTGCGTCCTTGCGGTCGCCGCCTCCTTGTTCCGCTGGCACGAACCCGGAGCCGTCTACCTGCTCGTCGGGGGCTTGCTCTACCTGATCGGAACGTTTCTGGTGACCATGGTGTTCAACGTGCCCAGGAACGAAGCGCTGGCAAAGGTCGCGCCGGCCGATGGTGAAAGGCTATGGGCAAATTATCTTGCAAGCTGGACAGCCTGGAATCACGTCCGGACAGTCGCTGCGCTTGCGGCAGCGGCATCGTTCACAATCGCGCTTTGCTATTGAGACAGGGCCGGGAAATCCCGGCCCTGTCTGTGGGAGAGGAGCCTAGTTGCAGGAGAAGGCTTCGACGTCACGCACCGGCGCGGGCACGCTGCCGGCCGGGTTGAAGTAGGCCCACGTCCGGCCGGTCTGGGTGTCGCGTACCTTCACCGTGAGCTCGACGTCGGCGAGGCTTGCGAAGTAGAGCCAGTGGTGGCCGTTGACGTTGCAGCCGTCGAGCATGTTGATCAGGAGCTGCTGGTCGGGGGACCGGGAGGTGGAGAAGAGGCCCGAGTTGGGGGCTTCCGGCAGCACCATCCGCCGGGCTCCTCCGTCGGCCGAACCTGCCAACGGGCGCCACTCGACCGTTGCTTCGAACCTGCCGTTGTCGAGGCAGAGGGCGTTGGCGTCGTCGCAGGCCGCTGCCGCACCGTCGGTGGCACCGGCGGCGATCTCCGAGAAGGCCGAGACACCGTCGGCCCCCACGGCCCTGAGCCGATACTGGAACGTGGCGCCGCCAGCCAGGCCGGAGTCGGTGAAGCTCGCCACCCCGGCCGGCACGGAGGCAATCTCCCGGAAGGAACCGCCCGGCTGCCGGCGCTCGACGCGGATTTCACCTGCCGCGGCCGTCTCGCCGGCCCAGGTGAGGCGGATCTCGTTTTCCGACTGCCCGCGCGCCTGGAGTTGCGCGGGAGCAGCGACAGAGGCACCGCAGCCAGAGCCGCCGCCGTCGTTGTCGCGGATCGTCACCGTCGCGCTGCCCGCGCCGAGGCCTGCGCCGGTGGCCTTGCTGAGCTTGATGGTGAAGGTCTCGTCGCTTTCCTTGGCCTTGTCGTTCTTGATCGGCACCTGGAAGGTCTTCGGGTCCTGGTCGCCCGCCCCCCAGCTCAGGGTGCCGTTCCGGCGGGTGAAGTCTTTGTTCACCTTGGCAGTCCCGTTGGCCGTTTCATACTTGACCGTCGCGGCACCGTCGCTGCCGCCCGTGCGCTCGACGGTCACGGTCAGCGCTCCAACTCCTTCCTCTACCGTGTAGCTGCCGGGCGAGGGCGCCAGGTTGCCCTTTCCTCCACCTCCGCCATTATTCGAACCCCGGACGACGACGGCGCCGCGCATCCCGCCGGTGGGGTTGCCATGCACCTGGCAGTGGAAGCCATGGGTGCCTGGAGTACTGAAAGTGCGCTGGAAGGTGCCGCGGTCGGCCGGCGGGCCGCTGGTGAAAGTCCCGTCATCGGCCTTGACTGTGTGCGTGGTGGAGGTCCCCGACCAGGTCCAGCATACCGGCTGTCCCGGGTCGATGGTCACTGATTCCGGTGAGAAAGTGAGGCCGTTGGCACTGATCGTGATCTTGGCCTGCACTCCCGCGCAGCCGGCGGGCGTGTTGTTGTCGCCGCCTCCCGGACCGTCGTCATAATCCTGTGCGCCCATGAAATGATGCTGGCCCCAGGCAGACACTGCGAGCAGGAAGCCGAGTCCGAGCACCGGCAGGATGGGTCGGTTGGTCATGGTCTTTCCCTCCTTGGTGGCAGGCGGAGCGCCAGGCACCACCCTTTCGGACAGTGAGTCCCTCCAGCAGCCTGGAAGGTTCAATGAGGACGAAAAAGCTACTTCGGCTTGCCGGCCTCGGTGGCTTCCGGGACCTCAACGAGCTTTCCGGACTTCACGTCGTAGATGTAGCCATAGATCGGGATATCGCCCGGCACCAGGGGGTGGTTGCGGATCCGGCTGACGTCTTCGGCCACGCTTTTGGCGTTGTCCGTGATGGTCAGCCAGTCGATGTTGTTGCCCTCGGTGGAGCCGGGACCCTGGCCGGAATCGTGCCAGCCATCCTGGTCCACGCTCGCGGTCTTCAGGCTGCTGGCGAGCAGGCCGCGCATGATGTCGTTCGTGAAGAGCTCCATGCCGCAGTTGGTGTGATGGATCACGAACCATTCGCGGGTGCCCAGGAGCTTGTACGAAATGACGAGCGAGCGGATGGCGTCGTCGCTGGCCCGGCCTCCGGCGTTGCGGATCACGTGGGCGTCGCCTTCCGCCAGGCCGGCATACTTCGCGGGATCGAGCCGGGCATCCATGCAGGTGAGAATCGCGAAGCTACGGCCCGGAGGCAGCGGAAGATTCCCCTTGTCCCCAAAGCTCGCTGCGTACTGCGCGTTCGCAGCCAGGACTTCGTCGAGGATCTGGCTCATGGGTCTTCTCCTTGATCTGGTAGAGGACTGCCGTAGAGGTAGGCCGGTTCGCTGGCCGCGAAAACTAGACTGACTTCGTCACAATTATGGTGGCAGACGTTCGGGCAGGTCAATCTGCCTGACTACCGCGCCAGGAAGTAGCCCGCCGCGACCAGCGCGATCAGCAGCGCCACGAGCCCCGCGATGAGCAACCCCTTGCTGGGGCCGGCGGCGGCTTTCTGGGTTACGCCGCGGATTTCGGAGAGCAGACGGAGCCGCAGCGCTTCTTCCAGCTTGCCGAGATCGGCGAGCAGCTCCAGGGCCGTGGCGTAGCGCTCGGACGGGTTGCGCGCCAGGCACTTGAGGACGATCACGTCCGTCTCGGGCAGAAGCTCGCTGTTGGACTGGCTGGGGAGGGAGAACTTCCCGGTCGGCGGATGGCCGGTGAGTAGCTCCTGGAAGACGGCGCCCACGGCGTAGAGGTCGGCGCGGTGGTCGGCACTCGCGGAGCTTTCCACCTGCTCCGGGGCGAGATAGTGGAAGGCGCCGAGGCTGATCGCGCCGGTGCTGACGGTGCCGGTCAGGCCGAGCGACTCGATGCGCGTGAAGCCGAACTCCGTCAGCTTCACCATGGAGAGGTCCGGCGAGACCAGGATGGCGTGCGGCGAGATGTGGTGGTGGAGCACTCCATGCTGGTGGGCGTGGGCCAGGCCGCGGCAGACCCCCTTCATGACCGTGAGGATCTCGGTCACGGACAGCCGGCGCGCCTTGAGCAGGTTGTCGAGGCTTGCTCCCTGGACGAGCTCGGTAACCAGGTAGGGCCGCAGGTAGGGCCGCGTCCCCTCGACGCCCGTGTACAGGACCTGGACCAGACTTGAATGGGGAGAGGACATCAGGGCCCGGGACTCGCGCTCGAAGCGCTTTGCCGCGGCCGGGTTCTCCAGGATGTGAGAGGAGAGCAGGCGGACCACCACGGGCCGGCCGCTCTTCGGGTCCACGGCCTTGAACACGGGCGACGAGCCGCCCCGGCCGATGAGCTCGGTAACGCGGTACGGTCCGATCTGGGCGGGAAGGTCAGGAGTCATCTCAGGCGTCTGTCTCGAAGATGATAACCGCATCGCCGATCCCGATGCGATCGAACGCCGAAAGCTCGGCGCGGGTGGCGGGCCGGCCGTTGACCCGGGTGCCGAAGCTGCTCCCCAGGTCAGTCATCACCCAGGCGCCGTCCTCCCAGGAGATCCGCAGGTGCTCCTTGCTGGCGTTGGGCTCGCTCAGGACGAGGGCGCAGTTGCGGGAGCGTCCCACGGTCACGGGCTCCCCGTTCAGGTCCAGGGACTGCCCGCGCTCGACCCCGTCGGTCACGAACAGCCGGGCGGGCCGCGGATGGTCCGGCCGGGCCTCCCCCGTATCGGCCCGCCGCCGGCGGGGCGCGATCTCCAGTGTCCGGATCGGGTAGGGCATGGTGATGCGCTCCTTGCGGAAGACCTCCCAGATGCGCTGCCGCACCTCGCTCGCGATGCGCGGTGCGTTGGCCACGTCGTCGAGCCAGATGCGCAGCTCGTATCCGATGGAGCTGTCTTCGAACTTGGGGAGGAACACCTCGGGCGAGGGCTTGTCCAGGACTCCGGGCACGCCCGCGATGGACTCCAGCAGCGCCCGGCGGACCCGGTAGGGGGGCGCGTCATAGGAGGCGCCCACCTTGATCCGCTCCAGGTGCATAGGGTGCGGGTAGTAATAGTTCACCACCCGCTCGTCAGCGAGCTTGCTGTTGGGGATGACCAGGTTGTCGTTCTCCCGGGTCCGCAGGTGGGTGGTGCGCCACGTGATGGACACGACCCGGCCCTCGAAGTCACCGACCTTGATCCAGTCGTTGATCCGGAACGGCCGCTCCACGCTGATCACCAGCCCGGCGAAGAAGTTGGAGAGGATGGGCTGGAGCGCGAGGCCGAGGACCAGGGAGGTGACCGCGCTGGTGGCGATCAGGCCTCCCAGCCCGAGCTTGGGGAAGGTGATCCGGAGGGTCACGAAGGCGGCGATCAGGTAGATCACGGCCATGGTGACCCTTGGCAGGAGCGGAGGGAACTGGAACCCGGTGCGCGCCCGGAGATGGACGTCGAAGAAGTAGAGGCCAAGGAGGCGAAGCACCGTGGCCGCGCCCAGGAAGAGGAGGATCCAGGAGCGCGCCTGATCAACCGCGGCGCTGGGGGGGACGAGCAGCGAGTAGACCTCGATCGCCACGGCCGCGGCCGCCAGGAAGAGCGGGAAGGCCAGTTGCCGGACCAGGAAGGACTTGCGCTGGAGCCAGGTGACCAGCGCCACGATCAGGGCGAAGGCGCCGAGGCTGGCGAGCAGGGCGAGGGTCGGATGCACGCGCAGATTCTAGCCTTTTCCCGAGTCGCGCTAAGATGCCTTCCCGGAACGACCATTCGACCATTACCGAGGAGATCCGAGATGAGACGACTTGGAATTGCCATGTCCTTGCTGGCCCTGCTCTCGCTGCCCGCCTTCGCCCACGACCACGCGGAGGCCAAGCCGGATGGCGCCGTGCGCGGGGAGATCCTGAGGCAGATCGAGGACGCCGAGAAGAAGCTGACCGCCCTGGCCGAGGCCATGCCGGCGGAGAAGTACGCGTGGCGGCCGGCGGAGAAGGTCCGCTCGGTGGGAGAGGTGTTCATGCACGTGGCCGGAGGGAACTACTTCCTGCCGACGTTCTGGGGTGTGAAGCCGGCGGAGGGGGTCAACCCCAGGGAGTTCGAGAAGAGCGGCGGCGACAAGGCCAAGGTCCTGGAGACGATGAAGGCCTCATTCGCCCATGTCCGCAAGGCGATCCAGGACGCGCCGGAGGCCGACCTGTCCAAGGCGGTCAAGCTCTTCGGAGAGGACGCCACCATCCGCCAGGCCATGATGGTCGTCGCCAACCACAACCACGAGCACCTGGGGCAGTCGATCGCCTACGCGCGGATGAACGGGGTGGCGCCGCCGTGGAGCGGGCAGTAGGACCGGAACCCCCTCGCACCCTGTCCCCATACGCCCTGACCTTGCCGCCGGAGAGGGTCTCCCACTTCGGCGAGGGGCGGGGGGGCTCCCTCTCCCGCGCAGCGGGGGAGGGCAGGGGAGGGGGTCTTCATCCCCCGACTAGGAGAGGGGGGACGTGGATAAGGCGTCCTGCCAGGCTCTCATCCTTTGAAGTTCGCGTCGAAGCATCCCGCCTCCTCTTGAAATTCCGTAGCACATGCTACAGAGCCTTGGTATGCTTGCCAGGAGGCTGCCTGCCCTCGTAGGTGGTGGCAGTGTGGTACCTCTTCTTACAGGAGAACCATCATGAAGAACAAAGCCTATGGCAGCTTGTTTTTACTGCTTCTCTGCCTTTTCATCTTGGGCCCTTCGACCGTCATCGCGCAGGAGAATGGGGATCCTGCCTGCTTCCTGTTGCCATCGCAGGAGGAGGTCACCTCCTCTGACAACACGCCGCCCTCCTTCGTGGCTGTATCAGACACAATCTGCGGGCAGTGCAGTCCTACGGTTTGCGCTGGCGGATGGCCGGGAATGTCTTGTATCACTTTTTTCAATACTGAGGGTGCCTGCTTTGTCACCGGCATGCTTTGTGGAGGTAACACACCTTTCTGCCGCTGCATTTAGACCTCCTATCAAACTATCAAAACCTCTATGTAGGGGCGGGGCTTGCCCCCGCCCGGGAGGGGGTAAACCCCTCCCCTACATCACTGAAGGCAGGTACTGCTAGAGCCTTCGTGAGCCGTTTCCACCAGGCACGGTGGCTTCAGTTACGTCCCCCCTCTCCCGGGGTTGGGCGGGCGGGAGATGGGAGAGGGGGACAGGGGGCATAGGCGCTAACTTAGAACAGCTTGCAGCTCTTTCCCTGGGAGCGCTGGCATCCTTGCCGGCCTCTTTGGGCCCGTCACGAAATAAGTGGGTCAGCCGTAGCCGATGAAGGGGCGGGCGGGGGTCCCCCCTCTCCCACGAAGCGGGAGAGGGCAGGGGGCTTTCAGGCCATCGCCCGAGCGCCTCGGCCAGCAACCGGAGCGCCTCGCCGCTCGGGTGCGTTCCCGAGCCTCTCGGGCGCGTTCCCGAGCCGCTCAGGCGGGCCGAGGCTCTCGGGCGCGTTCCCGAGGCTCTTGGGCGCCTGCCCGAGGCTTTCGGGTTCCTACCCGAGCCACCCGGGCGACGGCACCCGAGAGGCTCAGGAACCCACCCGAGAGCCTCCGATCTGGCCCCGGGAGGCCCGGGTGAGCGCTCGAACGGCTCCGGCTCCATGCCGCCCATCTGCGCGGGGCCTCTGCCGTCGCCCCCTCGGGGCTCGGGATCTTTTGGGACCCGAGAACCCGGGGTCGTCGCGCCTGCGGCGCTCTGACCCCGGGCTACATGCCGTCGCCCCTACCTTCCTGACATATGTCCGACCGGTACAATGTGCCGATTGGGGATACCTCAGGGAGGAGACTGACATGGGAATTCGTAACGCAGGCCTGGAGGAACTGGCGCGGCTGGA
>Ga0190265_10000016_pt1 | contig 224848 bp, 234 predicted proteins | sample Popmic124T_FD_133135 | JGI IMG/M metagenome (GOLD analysis project Ga0190265, IMG submission 133135) | Populus adjacent soil microbial communities from riparian zone of Indian Creek, Utah, USA - 124 T | ecosystem: Environmental > Terrestrial > Soil > Riparian zone | place: USA: Utah...
CCGGTCGAGGTCAGGGCCGGCGGGGATCGCTATCCCGACGAGATCGAGGCGGCGGCGTACTTCATCGCCAGCGAGGGCCTGACCAACGTCGTGAAGCATTCGGAGGCCGGGCACGTGACGTTGAGCGCGATGCGCAGGAATGGGAGCCTCGTGATCTCCGTCTCCGACGACGGCATCGGGGGCGCCTCTCCCGCCGCGGGCGGGTCGGGGTTGCGGGGCCTGTCGGACCGTGTGGACGCTCACGGCGGCAGGTTCGCGATCGAGAGCGAGCCGCACGGCGGCACGGTCCTCACGGCGGAGCTGCCGTGCGGATAGTGATCGCGGAGGACCAGGTGCTGCTGCGCGAAGGGCTCGGGCGGCTCTTCGAGGACGGCGGCCACGAGGTCCTCGCCTCGCTCGGCGACGCGACACGGCTTCCCGTGACGGTTGCCGGCCACCGGCCCGACCTCGTCGTCGTCGACGTCCGCATGCCGCCGACCTTCACGGACGAGGGCGCGCGCGCGGCGAAGCAGATCAAGGCCGAGCACCCGGAAGTCGGCGTGCTCGTCCTCTCCCAGCATGTCGAGACCGCTCATGCGGTCGACCTCGTGAGCCTCGGCGGCTTCGGCTACCTGTTGAAGGGCCGCGTGCTCGACGTCGGCGACTTCCTGGCGGCGGCGGAGCGCGTCGCGGCAGGTGGGTCGGCGCTCGATCCGGACTTCGTCGCGAGGCTCGTCGCGCCCCGCGGCGTGACGGGAGGCCCGCTCGCGGAGCTCTCCGAGCGAGAGCGGGAGGTACTCGAGCTGATGGCCGAGGGGTTGACGAACGCCGGCATCGCCAACCGCCTCTTCCTCAGCGAGCGCACCGTCGAGGCACATGTCCGTCAGGTATTGATGAAGCTATCGATCACCGCGAGCGAGGAAGGGCATCGCCGCGTGCTCGCCGTCCTCGCCTACCTGACCGCCGCGCAGACGTAGTACTAGCGCTCAGTCGCGACGAGTACTCGCCCCGATGTGGGGAGAGCGGCACGCTCGTAGGTTCGTGGACACGTAAGCGAACCAACAGGAGGAACCATGTCCACGCACTCCGCACGACCTGCAGTCGACCTCGCTCCCAATGCCCCGGCGCGCCCTGGCCTCGCCCTCGCGCTCGCGCTGATCTCGATCCCAGGGGTCACCATCGCCTGGGATCTCGGTGCTGTCGCAGGCTTCGCCGGCACGGCAATCGGAATCGCCGCGATCGTCCTCGGCCTCCAGGCGCGCAAGCGCCTTGACGGAGCTGCGGGAGCACGAATGGCGGTGGTGGCGGTCGTCATCGCGGCGCTCGCGGTGCTGTCGGTCGTGTTCTTCATGATCGTCGGCCCCCCCGACTGAGGCGCATGACCCACCAACTCTGAAGCTCGCCCGCCAACCAGGAAGGCCCTTCATGACCGGCAAACGCGAATGGCCACCGATCGTCGAGCCCGAGCTGCTGGCGCGCTTGGCTCTCGACGACGAGGAGCTCTACGCCGCGGCGCGCAAGATCTCGGAGATGTGGGGCCGGCGAAAGTACACGCCGGCGTTGCTGGAGCGAGCGCTCGGCTATCCCTGGGAGCGGCCCACGGGGTCGTATCTACTGCGCGAGGATCGGGTCGCGCTGTTGAGCGACGCCGACGCGAGCGCGCGGGAGTCGATCGTCGAGACCTTCACGAAGGACCGCCACCCGATTCTGTCCTTCGGCGGCAACGCCGCCCCCGAGTGGTTGACGACGAAGTTCGCCCACTTCTGGGAGGAGGAGAACAAGGAGGTGCTGGTGCTCACCGGGGAGCTGCACGACGTCGATGTTGGAGCATCCGCATCGGTGAGCCCGCTGGGCTACATGCCGGGCACCCTCTTCGCCAGTCCAGGAACCGCGGTTCGAGCGGCGATGGTGTGGTGCACCTCCGACCAGCTGACCCAGCTGACCTGGTCGGAGATGCCGTACCAGCTGGGGCGTCTGGAGGACGCGCTCTTCGTCATGGATGAGGCTGACGTCGAGGTCGAGCAGGTCTTCGCCTACGTCTCTCGCTTCGGCGCCTTCTGCGTCGACGAGCGGCCGATCGCGCTCGAGGCGGTACCGGCGAAGAGCCGCACCGCGACGGAGCTGACGCAGGAGGCGCTGCTGGACCTGGTGGCGCCGCGGCTGCTGCAGCCCGAGGCGCGGGCAGAGGATCTCGTGCGCGCGGTCTGGGAGGACATGGCCGCTGCGATGACCCGTGCGTCGGAGGCTGTCTGGCCGTGCTCACAGCCACTGCGGTCGCGCTGGACCCCGTTTCCGGCGAGCTCCTGACGCGGCGCGGACCCAGGCGAACGGCTAGCCTCGCTCGGCCCGAGCTCAGCTGAGCGGCATTCCGCGCCTGCAAGCCCCGTTGCGTCGCTTGTCCCCGCCCGGCTGGGTTCGATCAACGAGGTATGCGCCTCTTCGCCGGCATCCTTGTGGCATTCGCGCTCGCCGTCGGGCTCGCGGGGCTTGCCGCGCCTACCGCGACGGCGGACCGGCCTGCGGTCGCGGCGCTCCAGTCGGCGCTGGCATCGAAGAGCCTCTACCGCGGCTTCGTCGACGGCGTTCGTGGGCCGCTCACGCGCGCCGCAATCCTGGGCTTCCAGCGCCGGCACCGTCTGGCCGTGGACGGGATCGCAGGACCGCAGACCCGTCGCGCGCTCGGGTGGCGCGGCCGGCCGCGGCTCGGCAGCCGCGCGATGAGCGTCGGCGCGCGCGGCTGGGACGTGGCCGCGCTGCAGTACCTGCTCCAGCGTGGCGGCTACGGTCCCGGTCGGGCCGACGGGCTGTTCGGCGGGCTGACTGCCGCCGCGGTGCAGCGCGCCCAGCGCTCCGCCGGCATTGCGGTGGACGGTGTCGCCGGTCCCGCGACGCTCCGCGCGCTGCGTGGCCGCAGTAGAGCCGGCACGCCCTTCCCCTCGGTGCGCTTTCTGCGCCCGGTCGCCGGGCCAATCGGCGACGGCTTCGGCGTCGTACGGTCCAGCGGCCGGACGCACCAGGGCCTCGACTTCCCGGTCCCGTACGGCACGCGGATCGGCGCGGCCGGCGTCGGCACGACGATCCACGCCGGCTACAACAGCGGCGGCTACGGCAACCTCGTCGTCGTCCAGCACCGGCTTGGCTACACGACCTGGTACGCGCACATGTCGTCGGTCACCAGCTGGGTCGGTGAGCGGGTGACGGGCGGGACGCGGCTCGGCTACGTCGGCTCGACGGGCTTCTCCACCGGCCCGCACCTGCACTTCGAGGCGCGGCGCTACAACGTGCCGATCGACCCAATGCCGCGGCTGCTCGCGACCGTCGCCGCGCGCACGGGCGGCATCGCTCCAAGCCAGGACCGCTCCGAGCGACCAAGCCGGGCGCGACCGACCCACGGCCGATACGAATGCGCTGGCGCCCGGGTGGAGCACCGCGGAAAGCGAGTGCGCCGCGGTTCCTGGATCGCCCGCGAGTGGCTCTGCCGCTAGGCCGGGCTGGCCACCGCGTAGCGCAGGAAGATCATCCCGTCGGAGAAGCTCCGCTGATCGAGCAGCTCGAGGTCGAGCCGCAAGCCGTCGGGCAACGCCCGCTTGCCACCTCCGACGAGGGCGGGGGCCAGGAAGAGCTGGTACTCGTCTACCAGACCGGCTCTCAGCGCGTGCGCGGCGAGCTCGGCTCCCGCAACCGTCACGTCGGCCTCGGCGCTCGCCTTGAGCTCGCGCACCGCGTACGGGTCGAACCGGCGCTCGAGGCGGGTCCTGCTCGTGGACACCTCGGCCAGGGTTGTCGAGTACACGATCTTGTCGACCGCCCGCCAGGCCGCGGCGAAATCGCGTGTCTCCGGGGACTGCGCCGCGAGCGCCGGGTCGGTCTCCCAGACGGCCATCGTCTCGTACATCCGGCGCCCGTAGAGGTTCGTCCCGACCGATCGCTCCAGCTCGTTGGCGAAGGAGTGTGCGTCGGGACCAGGCGCGGCCCAGTCGAAGCGGCCCTGTTCGTCCTCGATGTAGCCGTCGAGGGAGGCGATTGCGAAGTAGATGAGTCGTGCCATGTGTTGCAGCCTACGAGGACGCTCGATTCGGACATCATCCGCGCATGACCGAGGAGCCGGAGCGGAAAGCCGTGCGGGGGCTGGTGCGCGGGACGGTGCAGGGCATCGGCTATCGCGACGCGACGCTCCGGCGGGCGCGCGAGCTCGAGGTGATGGGGTGGGTGCGCAACGAGGAGGACGGCAGCGTCGCCGTCCATGCGGAGGGACCTGAGGCGGCGGTGGACGAGCTGGTGGCCTTCCTAGGCGAGGGGCCACGGGGCGCGGCAGTCGCCGAGGTGGCGGTCGAGCGCGGGAAGGTCGAGGGCCACGAGCAGTTCGCGATCCGCGGCGTCAGCGCCGGCGCCTTCGTCGTCCAGGAGCACGCGGCGACCGCCCACCACTTCGACCTGCGCCTCGAGGTGGATGGAGCGATGCGCTCCTGGGCTGTGCCGAAGGGGCCCTCGATGGATCCCGCCGTGAAGCGGCTCGCGGTCGAGGTGGAGGACCACTCGATTGCCCACAACGGCTTCGAGGGCGCGCTCGGCGACGGTGGCGTGATCGTCTGGGACCGCGGCCACTACGAGCAGGGCGGACGGGTCGCCTGGCCGGAGGCGCTCGAGCGCGGCCACGCCGTCTTCGTCCTGCACGGGGAGAAGCTGCGCGGCGGCTTCGCCCTGCAGCGCACCCGTCGCGGCGCGAAGCCGCAGTGGCTGCTGATCAAGCGGCGCGACGAGCAGGCGCGCCAAGGCTCGGACGTGGTCGCTGAAATGCCGCGCTCGGTGGCGAGCGGCCGTACCCTCGACGAGCTGCTCGGCAAGTCGCCCGGATAGGCGTTTGGCCAGTCAGCCAGTCTGGAGTAGCCTCGGTCTCCGGCACCGCGAACGGAGGAGGAGCGAGATGACCGAGCCGACGATGGCGCGCACCGAGCGCGACGACTTCCAGGCAACCGGCGACCCCGCGCTCAAGGAGGCTTCCGACCACGGCCGCTCCGAGCTGCTCGACTACGCCGAGCTGTACTCGCTCTGGGAGCGCCAGCACTGGCGGGTGCAGGACATCGACTTCAGCCAGGACCGCGTCGACTGGCACGAGCGGATCGACGCCGAGGAGCGCTATCAGCGGATGTACGGGCTGTCGTCGTTCTTCATCGGCGAGCAGCGGGTGGCAGCCGAGCTGGGCCCGATGATGCGCGCCGCGCCCGACGAGCAGATGCGGATCTTCCTCTGCACCCAGATCGCCGACGAGGCGCGCCACGTCGCCTTCTTCGACCGCTTCTACGCCGAGGTCGGTGTGCTCGAGGCCGACAACCTCGACGACCGGCTGAAGGAGACGAGCGCTCACCTCAACGAGAACTTCGGCCGGCTGTTCGACGAGATGCTCGCCTCGCGCGTCGACCGGCTCGCACGCGAGCCGGAGGATCTCGAGACGCTGGTCGAGGCCGTCACGCTCTACCACATGGTCATCGAGGGGATGCTGGCGTTGACGGGCCAGCACTTCATCATCGAGTACAACGAGCAGGAAGGCACCCTGCCCGGCTTCGTCGAGGGCTTCAACATGGTCGCCCGCGACGAGCACCGCCACGTCGCCTTCGGCGCACGCTTCCTGCGTGACATGGCGCAGCGCGACGAGCGCTACCGAGACGCCATCCAGCGGACGCTGGTCGAGTGCGGGCCGGCCGCAGACGGGGTCCTGCAGCCGCCGTGGGCAGCCGAGGACGACGTGATCTTCGGCTACAGCCTCGACGACACGCGCGCCTTCGCGATGAAGGCGCTCGAGCGGCGGCTGAAGGTGATTGGGCTGGCGCCTGTGGCCTAGAACGCGCACCCCGGTGGCGCAGGGATCCGTGAGACGATGGCGCCCAGTGGCGCCCTCGCGAACCGCGATCCAACGCCGGACGCTACGCGTGCTCGCCGCGGCGCAGGTGATCAGCGGCTGCGCGTTCTTCCTCGGGATCGCCGTCGCCGCGCTGCTGGCGCGCGACGTGTCCGGCCAGGAGGCGCTCAGCGGCGTGCCGATCGGACTCGGCGTCATCAGCGCGGCGCTCGCCGCCGCGCCGCTGTCGAGCTGGATGGCGCGCGTCGGGCGCCGGCCCGGCTTGGTTGCCGGGTATGTCGTCGCCGGCATGGGGTCGGCCGTCGTGGTGGGCTCGGCCGCGATCGAGAGCTTTCCGCTCCTGTGCGTCGGCATGGCGGCGTTCGGGGTCGGCAACGCCGCCAACCTGCTCGCTCGCTACGCGGCCACCGATCTCGCCCCGCCCGACCGCCGCGCGCGAGCGATCAGCGTCGCGTTGCTGGCGACCGCGGCCGGGGCGATCGTCGGCCCCAACCTCGCATCGCAGACGGAGCCGCTCGCCGACTGGCTCGGGGTGTTCGACAGCGCCGGCCCGTTCGCTGTCTCGGTCGTCCTCTACGCGCTAGCGGCGATCCTGCTCTCGATCCTGCTGCGCCCGGATCCGCTGCTCACCGCCCGGCGGCTCGACGGCGTGGCGCCCGCCGTCACGAGCGGGGCGCTCGACGCGCTCAGGACGCTGCCCAGCTGGCCGAGGCTCGCCATCACCGGCGTGAGCGCGATGGCGATCGGCAACATCGCGATGGTCGCCGTGATGACGATGACGCCGGTGCACATGGAGGACGCGGGGCAGTCGTTGTCCGCGGTTGGGCTGGTGATCTCGCTGCACGTCGCCGGCATGTACCTGCCGTCGCCGCTTTCGGGCGCTCTCGCCGACCGCTACGGGCGGCTGCCTGTGCTGGTCGCAGGTGGCGTCGCGCTGATCGCCGCCGGCGTCTGCTCGGCCTTCGCGCCGGGCGACCACACGCCGCTCGTGGCGGTCGCGCTGGTTCTGCTCGGCGTCGGCTGGAACCTAGGCTTGATCGGCGGCAGCGCGTTGATCACAGATGCCGTCGCGGCCGAGCAGCGTCCGCAGACCCAGGGCGCGGCCGACCTCGTCATGGGCATGACCGGCGCGATCGGCAGCCTCGCCGCCGGCCCGCTCTTCCACGCCGGCGCCTTCGCACTGCTCGGAGCTGGGGCCGCGGCGCTCGGGCTGCTGCTGGTCGCCGTCGCCTCGCGGGCGCGCGGGCGGGTCGCGCCCGCGATCTCGTAGGCCCGCTGGTCAGGCGTCCGTAGGCCGGTGGTCAGGTGTCGATCGGGACGACCCCGGGCTGGGCCGCGACCCGCTCCAGCCACCCGCGCACCGCCGGGTAGGGCTCGAGATCGAAGCCGCCCTCGGGTGCCACGTGGGTGTAGGCATAGAGCGCGATGTCAGCGATCGTGAAGCGCCCGCCGACGAAGTGCTCGCGATCGCCGAGGTGCCGCTCCATCGCGTCGAGCGCCTCGCGGCCCGTCTTGCGCTTGGCCTCGATCGCCGCCGCGGCTGGGGGGTCGTCGGAGAACGCGACCCAGAAGCGGACGACCGCGATCGCTGGCTCGTGCTTGTACTGCTCGAAGAACATCCACTGCAGTACCTGGGCGCGCTCGTAGGGATCGTCGGGCAGGTAGCGGGTCCCGTCGGCGAAGTACCAGAGGATCGCGTTCGACTCGGCGAGCGGACGGCCGTCCTCGAGCACGACGACCGGCACGTTGAGCGACGGGCTCAGCCCGCCGAGCACCTTGCCGCGATTCGACCGGTCGACGACCGAGACCTCGCGCCGCTCGAACTCGACGCCGAGCAGGCCGAGGATCAGCCGGACCTTGTGGCAGTTGCCGGAGACCGGGTTGTCGTAGAGCAGCACCGTCACGAGCTGAGGCTCAGCCGCGAGCGACGGCGGCGACTGGACCACCGGACGGCCTTGGTCGTAGCCTCACCGACCCAGGATAACTCCAGCTGTCGCGCCCGCGGGTTATACGGGAGCTCGTCGACCCGCCCAGGGTCGCGCGCCCTCGAGCTGGGCCGCGAGCCGGAGCAGCACCCGCTCGCCTCCCGGCGGCGCGACGAACTGGACGCCCAGCGGGAGGCCGTCCGCCGTCCAGTGAAGCGGGACGCTCACCGCGGGGCGGCCGGTCACGTTCGCGAGCTGGGTGTAGGGGACCCAGCCGAGGTTGTCGTCGATGATCTTGTCGACGATGCCGACGTGGGGGAGCAGCCGGCCGGTGCGCGTCGCGAGGACGGCTCGTGAAGCGAGGCGCGCCGGCGCGGGCAGGTCGAACTGGCCGATTCGCGGCGGTGGCGTCGCGAGCGTCGGGGTGAGCAGCAGGTCGTGCCGGTCGTGGAACGCGGACAGGCCGCGTACGTGATCCTGGCGGCGCTCGAGCGCGCCGCAGTAGTCGGAGCTGCCGTACGCCCGCCCTAGCGCGGCGGTCACCAGCGTCTCGTGCTCGAAGCTGTCGTCGCCGCAGCCGGTGCGGCGCTTGATGTCCTCGACCTGCCACGCGATGTGGACGAACCACGTCAGCAGGAAGTCCTTCGCGAGCGCAGCGTCGTCGTAGGGCGCCTCGGGCAGCTCCTCGACCTCGTGCCCGAGCGACGACAGCAGATCGACGGCCGCGTCGACGGCGGCACGGGCCTCGCGGTGGGGTTCGGGCGTGACGGTCGTCGGGATCCGTATGCCGATTCGCAGTCGGCCGGGGTCGCGTCTCACCTCGTCCAGGAACGGCGACGTGGGGCGTGGCGAGTCGTAGGGCGCGGCCGGTCCTGGACCGGCGAGCACGTCGAGCATCGCGGCGCTGTCGCGGACGGTTCGGGACACGACGCCCTCGGTGGCAGAGCCGTGCAACCCCTCGCCGACGAGTGGCCCGGCTGGTATCAGCCCGCGGCCGGGCTTCAGGCCGAAGAGGCCACAGCAGCCCGCCGGTATCCGGATCGACCCGCCGCCGTCGCTCGCGCCGGCCACCGGCACGATGCCCGCGGCGACGGCAGCCGCGGACCCGCCCGAAGAGCCTCCCGGCGTCCGATCGAGATCCCAGGGGTTGCGGGTCGGGCCGAACAGGTCCGGCTCGGTGATTCCCTTCGCCCCGAACTCGGGCGTGTTGGTCTTGCCGAAGATCACCAGGCCGGCATCGAGCCAGCGCTGCACGACGGTCGCGTGCTCGATGACCGGCGTCGCGGCGAGCGAGCGCGACCCCCAGCTGGTCGGCAGGCCCGCGTAGTCCTGGCCCAGATCCTTGATCAGGAATGGGACGCCCGCGAACGGCCCTTCGAGGCTGTCAGCCACGCGCGCGTCGGCCTCAGCGTCCATCCGGCGGACGATCGCGTTGATGCTCGGGTTCACCTCCGCAGCGCGTGCGCGCGCCGCGTCGAGCAGCTCCGCCGCGGTGACCTCTCCGGCAGCCACCAACGCGCCCAGGGCCAGCCCGTCGTGCTCTCGATACTCCTCAGCGTTCATCGGAGCATTGTCGTGGGCGTGCCGGTCAGTTAACTTCGGCTCTCACCAGAAACGAGAGGGGCAAGCAGTGTCACCAGCACCAGCGGATTCCGAGCTCAAGGCCCGTCACCGCGCGATGTGGGCGTCGGGCGACTACCCGTCGATGGTCGAGACCTTCCTGCTGCCGCTCGGCCCGCGGCTCGTCGAGGCGTGCGGCGTCGGCTCGGGGATGAAGGTGCTCGACGTCGCCGCCGGAACGGGCAATGCATCGATCCCGGCCGCCGAGCGAGGTGCGGAGGTGACCGCGAGCGACCTGACGCCCGAGCTGCTCGAGGCGGGCAAGGCCAAGGCGGAGGCGAGTGGCCTCGAGCTCGAGTGGGTGACGGCCGACGCGGAGAACCTGCCGTTCGAGGACGGGGCGTTCGACGTCGTCATGTCTTCGATCGGAGCGATGTTCGCGCCGCGCCACCAGGACGTTGCCGACGAGCTCGTCCGCGTCTGTCGCCCTGGCGGCACGATCGGGATGCTGAACTGGACGCCTGAGGGCATGATCGGCGCGCTGTTCCGCACGATGGGCCCGTTCGCTCCGCCGCCTCCGCCCGGCGCCCAGCCGCCGCCGCTGTGGGGCAGCGAGGATCACATGCGCGAGCTGTTCGGCGACCGCGTCGACTGGCGCTCGATGGAGCGCGAGGACCTCGAGATCACCGCCTTCGAGCATCCGCGCGACTACGGCACGCACTTCAAGGACCGCTACGGCCCGACGATCGTCGCGCGCGGGAACGCGGTGAAGTCCGATCGCGCCGACGAGTTCGACGCGGCGGTCGACGCGTTCTGCGACGAGTGGAACCGGGGCAGCGAGGACGACGCGCGCTTCGAGCAGGAGTACGTGGTCGCCGTCGGCACCCGGGCGTGAGCGTGACCGACTTCCTCGTCAAGCGCGACGACCTGCGCGAGTGCCGTATCTCCGAGTCGGACGCGCCCGAGATCGCCGACGGGCAGGCGCTGCTGCGCGTCGACACGTTCGGGCTGACGGCCAACAACGTCACCTACGCGGTCTTCGGCGAGGCGATGTCCTACTGGGACTTCTTCCCGGCCGCCGACGGCTGGGGCCGCGTGCCGATGTGGGGCTTCGCCGAGGTCGAGGTCAGCAACGCCGAGAACGTCGAACCCGGCACCCGCCTCTACGGCTATCTGCCGTCCTCCTCGCACCTCGTCGTCACGCCGACCGCGGCCGACGAGAGCGGATTCGTCGACGGCTCGCCGCACCGCGAGGCGCTGCCGTCGGCCTACCACCGCTACCTGTCCACCACGGCCGACACCTTCTACCGCCCCGACACCGAGGCGGTGCAGATGCTGCTGCGCCCGCTCTTCTTCACCTCGTTCCTGATCGACGACCAGCTCGCCGACGAGGGCCTGACCGGCCGCGGGCCGATCCTCATCGCCAGCGCGTCGAGCAAGACGGCGATCGCCGCGGCGTTCATGCTCGCCCAGCGCGAGGACGTCGAGCTGATCGGGCTGACCTCGTCCGGCAACGTCGAGTTCGTCGAGGGGCTCGGCGTCTACGACCGAACGGTTGCCTACGACGCGATCGAGTCGCTCGACCCGGGGCCGGCCAGCTTCGTCGACATGGCGGGCGACGGCACGGTGCGCCACGCCGTCCACGGCCACTACGGCGACCGGCTCGTCCACAGCATGGCCGTCGGAATGACGCACTGGGAGGCGTTGCGGGCAGGCTCGGGTGAGCTGCCGGGTCCGGCGCCGAAGTTCTTCTTCGCGCCTGACAGGGTGACCAAGCGGGCCAAGGACTGGGGCCGCGCCGGCCTCGAGAGCCGCGTCGCCGATGCCTGGCACCCGTTCTGCGAGTGGGTCGCCGGCTGGCTGGAGCCGATCCCCGGCGAGGGCTTCGACGCGGTCCGCGACGCATACCTCGACGTGCTCGAGGGCCGTGTCGAGCCGGCGCGCGCCCACGTGCTGACGCTGCGCTAGTCGCCTCGGGCGCCCAGCCACTCCTTCGCCAGCCGCTTCGGCGCGCGGGCCAGCCACGCCTCGACGATCAGCTCCTCGAGGTCGTCGAGCTCGATCGCGTCGAGCGGGACGAGGATCGCCGCGTAGCCGTCGAAGTGCGGAGTCGTGAAGTAGGGCCCTGACTCGTCGGCGAGCAGCGCCTCCTTCGCGACCAGGTGCTCGACCCAGGCACCGAGGATCGGCCCGTCGGGCGCGCCGTCGCCGAGCGCCTCGAGGTCGGCGCGGCGCAGCGGCCGCTCCCAGACGAAGCCCTTGCCCTTGACCTGCCACTGGCGCAGCCCGCGGGATGTCCCCTCGCTCGTCTCAGGAAGGCCCAACGCAATCCGCTCGACGTCTGGCCAACTTGCCACACGGCAATGCTCGCACGGGCAGGTGCTCAGAGCGCCTGTGACACCGGGCGGATCAGGATCTCGTTCACGTCGACGTGACGCGGTTGCGAGACCGCGTAGACGACCGCCCGCGCGATGTCGTCGGCCTCGAGCCGGCCCTCGCCCGGGTTGTCGAAGAACGGTGTCTCGACCGCTCCCGGCTCGACTATCGTCGTCCTGATGCCGGTTCCGTCGAGGTCGAGTCGGACGGCCTCGGCCATCGCCGTGACCGCCCATTTGGTGCAGGAGTAGAGGCTGCCGGACAGAGCCCGCCGCCCGGCGACAGAGCCGGTCAGCAGGACATGGCCCTGTGACTCGCGCAGCGCAGGGATTGCGGCGCGCACGGTGTAGGCGGCGCCGAGCACGTTGGTCAGCACCATCTCGCGCCAGTGCTCGGGTGTCTCCTCGAGCCAGCCGCGCTTGGCACCGAAACCGGCATTCGCGAACACGACGTCGATGCGCCCGAAGGCCTCGATGGCGGCCGCGACGAGCGCCTCGTTGTCCTCCCAGGACGTGACGTCGGCGGCCACCGCGATCGCCTGTCCGTCGCCGCCGAGCTCGGCCGCCAACGTGTCGAGCTTCTCCTTCGAGCGCGCGCCGAGCACGAGCCGGTAGCCCGCCTCGGCCGTCCGCCGGGCCGTCTGAGCACCGATGCCCGAGCTGGCGCCGGTGATCAGGAACACGGGTGCGGGGGAGGGGGTCATCAGGTGCTCAGAGGTTGGCGCACGCGGCCTTGGCGTCGCGCTTCTCGACGTCGCTGGCCGCGTTGATCTTGCCGCTGAACTCGTAGCCGACCTGCCACTGGCCGCCGGTCTTGATCAGGCCCTGGACGTGGCGTCCACCGGGGATCCACGCCTCGACGACTGCCGTGAAGTCACCGTTCTTACGCACCTTGGCGTCGATGATCCGCCAGCCCTGCGTGTGGACCTCGCCGTCAAGGTCGACATCGTCCTGCCACTTCCCGTTGCCGCAGTAGATCGTGTCGATCTTGACGTCGTCGGCGCGGTAGCCGTAGAAGTGCGAGTTGCGGACTTGCTTGTAGACCTGGCTGTTCGCCTTGCACTGCTTGAGCTTGCGCTTCGCTGCGCGCTTCTTGGCTCCGGTCGAGTTGTTGACCTGCTTCTGGAACTTGCCGCAGGCCGGCTGCTTGTACTTGATCGCCGCGGCGGCGCTTGACGGTCCGGCGAGGCCGGCGAACGCCAGCGAAAGCGCGACCGCGACCGCGAACACGGACTTGTGGGACTTCGTTGCACGGCGCTTGCGGGCCACGGGCGAGGACCTCTCGTCGGGATGCGGGACGGCGCGAGTCTAGATGCCCGAGCGGGCTAGCCTCTGAGAATGCCGATCCGGCCGATTCGCGTAGATCCCGCCGCGGCGCTACGCGAGGGGTTCGCCGCGATTCGCGCCGAGGCCGGCGTTCCCGCTGGCTTCTCGCCGCAGGTCGAGGCCGAGGCCGCAGCCGCGGGTCCGGCCGACCTCGACCGGGTCGACCTCCCATTCGTGACGATCGATCCACCCGGTGCGCGCGACCTCGACCAGGCGCTGCACATCGAGCGGCGCGGGGAGGGGCACCGGGTGAGCTATGCGATCGCCGATGTCGGTTCATTCGTCGCTCCTGGTGGGGCGCTCGACAGCGAGGCCCACGCGCGTGGTGTCACCGTCTACATGCCGGACGGGAAGGTGCCGCTGCACCCGCCCGCGCTCTCCGAGGGTGCGGCGAGCCTGCTGCCAGGGCAGTGGCGGCCCGCTGTGCTCTGGACGTTCGACCTCGACTCCACCGGTGAGGTCACCAGAACGGAGGTGGTCCGGGCTCAGGTCTGCAGCACTGCCCAACACACCTACGCGGACGTCCCAGCCGAGGTAGAGGCGTTGCTGCGCGAGGTGGGGGAGCGCCGGATCGCGATCGAGCGGGCGCGGGGCGGCGTGCGGCTCGACGTACCCGAGCAGGAGGTCGTCAAGGACGGCGACGGCTGGACGGTGAGCTACCGCGTCCCGTTACCGACCGAGGACTTCAACGCCCAGATATCGCTGCTCACCGGGATGGCAGCCGCGCGGCTGATGCTCGACGCGGGCGTGGGGATCCTGCGCACCCAGCCGACCCCGGACGATCGTTCGTTCGAGCGCCTGCGGCGCCAGGCGCGAGCGCTCGGCGTCGAATGGTCCGCGGAGCGCCCCTACACAGAGTTCATCGACGGGCTCGATCCACACCGCCCGGCCCACGCGGCACTCATGCACGAGGCGACGGGCATCGGCCGTGGCGCCGGCTATACCGCCTTCGACGGCGAGCCGCCCGCCGAGACGGGTCACTTCGCGATCGCCGCCGACTATGCGCATGCGACGGCGCCGCTGCGTCGCCTGCAGGATCGCTTCGTATCGGAGTGCTGCCTAGCCGCATGCGCGGGAGAGCCTGTTCCCGACTGGGTCCGGGCAGGGCTTCCGGCGTTGCCGGAGGCCATGGCGACCGCGGGCCGGCGTGCGAACTCGGTCGAGCGGGGCGTCGTCGATCTCGTCGAGGCGGTCCTACTCGCGGGCCGCGAGGGCGAGCGCTTCGACGCGGTCGTGGTCGACGACGATCTCGTTCAGCTTGGCGAGCCCGCCGTTCGCGGTCGGGTCGAGCGGGGCTGTCCCGAGCCCGGCAGCGAGGTCACGGTGCGGCTCGACGAGGCCGATCCGGGAAGCCGCACCGTCGCCTTCTCGATCATCGGTTGACCGCCGCCCGAGTTCACGGACGGCGGCGCCGCGTACGGATGCTCAGGAAAGCGGCTGTACGTTCACGGCCTTGGGTCCCTTGTCGCCGTCCTCGGCGTCGTAAGAGACCTTCGAGCCCTCGACGAGCGACTTGAAGCCGTCGCCGGCGATGCCGCTGTGATGGACGAACAGGTCCTTGCCTGAGTCGTCGGGGGTGACGAAGCCGAAGCCCTTCTCGTCACTGAACCACTTGACTGTTCCGGTGGCCATTGCTGGTACCTCCACTGATTGTGTGCTGTGCGAACGCGGAGGATGCTTGACGCAACGACCTACGGCGCTGGCACTACTTGCCGAGCTAGAGCCCGACTTGAACACCTGCGACGGTAGCACCCCGTGGCTGGCGGCAGCCCGCGTGCAACGTCAAAGCCGCTTGCGCAGCAAGACGCGGGAACCTGCCGCCTCGCCCGGCTGTCGCTCAGCGCAGCGAGATCGCGACCTCCTCGAGCAGGTCGAAGGCGTCCTGCATGCCCGCCTCCATGCCGGAGGCGATCTGTGCGTCGCGGCCCTCCGGGGTCTTGTGCTCGACGAGCACCTCCATCCGCGTCCGGCCGCCGATCTCGGTCAGCGTCATCGTGTTCAGCGAGGCGTTGCCATCGGCGTCGGGGATGCCCTCGTACGCCTCGGTCGAGACCAGCCGCTCGCCGGGAACGATCTCGCGGTACTCGCCGTGGAAGGCGACCTCGATCCCGCCCTCGTGGGTGACCATCACCCAGCGCCAGCGCCCGCCGACCCGGAGGTCGATCTCCGCGACGGTCACCTCGCCGCGCTTGGCGCTCCACCAGCGCTTGACGAGCTCGGGCGTCGTCCACGCCTTGAAGACCAGCTCGGGCGGCGCGTCGAACTCCCGTGTGATGAGCAGCTCCCGGTCGCCCTGGAGGGTCACGGTCGCCTTCCTGTCGTCAGTCATCGTCTCCATCTCCTTGGTCCTTTCGCTGTAGGTCCTCCAGCACGGCGTCGAGTGCGTCGAAGCGCTCGGACCACAGGTGCTCGTAGTCCTTGACCCAGTCGTGGATCGGCTTCAGGGCCGCGCCGTTGACGCGGTAGAGGCGCTGGCGCCCGTCGGCCCGCACGTCGACAACCCTGACCTCGCGCAGCACCCGCAGGTGCTTGGAGACCTGGGGCTGGGGGAGGCCGAGGGCCTCCACCAGGTCGTTGACCGATCGCTCGCCGCCCGCGAGGGCGTCGATGATCTGTCGCCGGCGTGGCTCGGCCACCGCGTTGAACGCATCCGCCGTCGTTGCCGCTCTTGCCATGACCTCAATATATACCAATATAGGTATATGTCAAGAGAGGCGGCTATGAGCCGGAGCCGTATTCAGCCCATAGCTCGGCGGTCCGGCGCTCAGCCCGTTCGCTGCGGGTGCGCTGGAAGTTGCGCCCGCCGCGGGCGAACGTCGCGGCCACCGCGGAGGGGACCTCGTCGTCGCCGAACCGTCGGTCGAGCCACGTCGTCGGCCGGACGTGGTGGATCCCGACCTCGCGTGCGGCAGGGGAGTCGTCGTAGCGCCACGCACCGGCGATCCGTCCTAGGAAGTAGCCGCCGTCTCCGGCGTACGTCCAGACATACGTGCCGTCGTCGAGCTCGGCGAAGTTGCGCAGCATCCGAGCTGCCTTCGCGCCGTGCGCGTCAGCGGCGGCAGTCGCCGCGTCGTCGGGGCCTGCCGGCGGCGCGTCGAGCGCGTCGCCGATCCCTACGACACCATGCTCGAGCCCGTACGCCGCACCCGCGCCATCCGGAGCGTCGCGGTTGCGGGCGCGCATCGGCGCCCGGTAGATCGGGGTGTCAGCTCTCGTGCCTGTGCGCGCCACGACGGTGTGTGAGCCCGTCGAGCACGACCTCGAGCGGCGACTGGCGGTTCACCTTCTCGAGCTGCTCGCGGATCTCGTGGACGTCGTCGGAGGTCCCGGACAGCTGCCTGGTCGCGGAGTTGAGGTGCTTGGCGCCATCGCGCAACAGCTCGGCGGTCCTGACCGCGCCGCTCTTGCGCCCGACCGGCATCCCAAGCACCTTCCTCTGAGGAGCGAGCAGCTTGCCCAACCCCCGGCGCTTCGAGCCCATGCGGGAGCCGGCGGCGAGTCCGCCGGCCAGTCCCGCCGCCGCTGCGCCGGCGGCAAGCATCGGGCCTCGTGCGCGGCGGGCGACCTTGGCGGTCGTGTCGCCAGCCTCCTTGACCGCTGAGCCGACGGCCGCGGCCGTCCCGTTGGGCGAGGGCTTGGATCGAGCTTTCGTGGAAGCCATCGCGCCTACTTGAGGATCTTCCCGATGCGCTCGGCCTGGTCGCCGGCGTGCTCGAGATCCTTGGACACCGTCTTCGACGTCTTGGCGAAGGTCTGGCTCGCCTCTCCAACCGTCTTCGCGATCGACTTGACGTCGAGATGACTCTTGCTGAGCGCACGCGGAACCGGCACGCCGAGCACGGTCTTGCGCTTCAGCCGGCCGTTGAGCAGCAGGCCACCGGCGACGCCGGCTGCTGCCGCGCCTGCGGCGACGGCCGGGCCCTTCACCTTGCCGGCGGCGTCCTTGGCCGTGCCGAGCACCTGACCCGCGCGTTGGGTGACAGATGGGCTCGAGTTGCTCCTCGAGGCCGCAGTGGTCCGGCTCGACTTGGCCTGGCTGCCAGAGCTCGACTTGCGCTGAGCAGTCGGCTTGGAACGCGCGGTCGGCTTCGACCGCGACGACGACTTCGAACGCGCGGTCGGCTTCGAACGCGATGAAGACTTCGTCGAGCCGCTGGCCTTCGTCGAGCGGCTCGCGGAGCCCTTTGCGCGTGGCGCGGAGCCATTCGACGAGCCGCTGCTAGACCGCTTGCGCGGCTTGCTGGAGGTGGATTTGCTGTTCGCCATCCTGATCCTCTTCTTGTTCGGGTACTGCCTCCCTGGCGGATTGGCTACCCGCTCGAGCCGTGGCTAACCCACGCGCCGCCGGCCTGAACGCGGTGTTGCGCGAACTCCGGTTGGGTATGGCGACCAAGTGGACGACCCCAGGAGGAAGCGATGATCAGCAAGCTCGACTTCGTAGGCATCCCGTCCCAGGACGCCGAGCGCTCACGCAGCTTCTACGTAGACACGCTCGGGTTGCGCGGCGACGAGAAGGCGCGCTTCGAGTTCTGGGTCGGTGAGACGTGCTTCGGCATCTGGGAGCCGGAGCGGATGGGGATGGAGTTCATCGCCCAGCGCAACGCGCATCCGGCGCTGCACGTCGACGACGTCGCGGCCGCACGCGAGGAGCTCGAGGCGAAGGGCGTCGAGTTCCTGGGCGAGGTCTTCGACACCGGCGTCTGCCACATGGCCTTCTTCAAGGACCCGGACGGCAACGACCTGATGCTCCACAACCGCTACGCCCCGCGCGACTGAGGCGAGGAGTTGGGGGCCGCGGTCAGCCGCCGCGGCGCAGCGGGATCCGCACGGAGCCCTGGCAGCGCTCGATGACCGCGCCCTCGTCGCTCGTGGCGGACGCCTCGACACGGACGCGGGCGACGCCGCGGCCGTTCGAGCGCAGGATGCCCTTGACCCGTACACGGCCGAGCCGTCCGCCGGAGATGGCGGTGAAGTCGAACGAGAAGCGGTTACGGCGCAGCGCCTCGCGGTTGCGGTAGCGCGCGTCGAACGCGCGCTCGGACTCGGTGCCGTCCTGGGTGTCGGTGCAGGCCAGGATGAGCTGGACGTTCTTGACCCAGGAGTTGCCGTTCTGGGTTGCGATCAGCGCGTAGGCGGGGCCGAGGTCGTTGAAGTCGCTCCCGCCCCAGACGGTTGGCGACGCGGAGGCGGCGCTCGGGATCGCTAGCAGCGACAGCGATGTCAGCAGGGCGATGCGTGCAAGGACTTTGGTCATGCCCCCTCATCGGCCGAGGCTCGCCAAAGCTGAAACGGGGCCGCCGAGGTCGCTCAGAGCGCGATCACCAGAGGTCGCCCGCGCGCCAGTCGCACGCGATGTCGCCGTCGAGGTCCAGCTCGGCCGTGCCGGGCCACACATGGACGCCGTCGTCGTCGCCCGGGGTCCGCTCCAGGCCCGTATCGGCCATCACGAACGTGGCGCCGCGCCACACCCGCCATCCGCGCGCGACATAGAACCCGGCGGCCGCGTCGGTCGTGCTGAGCGCTCCCACCTCGTAGGCGCCGTCGATCGCCTGCTCGAGCGCCGCCATCATGGCGGCGCCGAAACCCTGGCCGCGGCGGTTGGCACGCACGGCGACGGCCTCGACGTAGCCGGCGCGCAGCGCGCGACCGCGGTGCAGCAGGCGCCGCTGAACGAGCGAGCCATGGCCGATCAGCTCCTCGCCATCCCAGACGAGCGCGTGCAGGCCGCCGAGCGCGTGCTCCCAGTCGTGATCGGAGAAGTCGCCGTCGAGCGCCTGCTCGAGCAGCGTCCGGGCGGCTGCGAGGGTGGGGGCGTCGAGCTCCGCTGTGCGTGCGGTGACGACCACGCCGGCCTACGGACTGGTCGAGAGCCAGCGGCGCTCCTTCGAGCGCATCACCGGCGTCGCGACGAGGCTGCCAAGGCGCCGCTGCAGTCCTCGCACACGCGAGTCGTGTCCGGCCGGCAGCAGCTTGGCGAGCTGCCGGTACTCGCGCGAGACCTGGCTCGTGCGGAAGACGTCGGCGATCGTGGTGAGCAGGTCGGCCGGCTCCTCGACGGTCGTCCGTGCGATCTCCTCGCCCTCGACGGTCACCCGCAGCTCGGCTGGGTAGCTGCGCGCGGGTGGGGGAGTGAGCGGCGCGGCCATTGCCGTACGGATCGCGTCGGCCAGCTCCGCGCGGGTGGTGTCTAGGTCGAACGACTGTGCTTGCGCTCGGCCCTGGCCCTCCTTCGTCGCGACCGAACGCGCATTACCGAGCTCGCCGTCGCCGAGCTCCTCGAGCATCCAGCGGTCGCCGGAAGCGACCAGCACGGGGATCCCCTCGGCGGCCAGGCCCTGCGCGTAGACCTGCACCTCGTTGAGCGACTCGCCGTCGAGTAGCACCTCCATGTCCCAGATGAAGGTGTGCGAGCAGAAGGCACGCGGGTTGGGGGTGCTGGCGTGGTGGCCGAGGAAGACGACGGCGTCGAGCGGCCCACCGCCGTGAGCCTTGGTCAGCGATGGCTCGGCCTCGACCAGCGCCAGGTCGGCGATCGGGCGGACCTCGATCCCGTCTGGCATTCGCTCGCGCTCGATGTTGGTGCCGACCATGTGCCAGTCGCCGACCGAGATCCGCTGCGCCCCGCCCGCGCGCAGCGCATCGATCGTGACCAGCACCTCGTCGGTCATCAGCCGGCGGCCCTGCGCGTAGGCGGCGGGGTGGGAGGGCAGGCAGTCGCCGCAGTCGTCGATGCCGGCGACCCCCTCCATGTCTGCCGCGATCATGACGTTCACGGGGCAGAGCCTACGGGGCCTGGTAGAACCCCTCGCCGTGGACGGGCAACTGCGGCAGCGCGAGATCTACCTCGACGGCGTGTCCGGAAGGCGTCCGCGCGTCCCCACCGACCTCACGCTGCTCGAGGAGCGCGCCAAGGAGGTCATGAGGCCCGAGGCGTTTGCCTACATCGCCGGCGGTGCGGGGACGGGTGCGACGATGCGCGCGAACCGCGACGCCTTTGAGCGCCAGCAGATCGTGCCGCGGATGTTGCGCGACACCTCCGTCCGCGACACGGCCGTCGAGCTATTCGGCCGGCGGCTGCCGGCGCCGTTCCTGCTCGCGCCGATCGGCGTCGCCGAGATGGCTCACCGCGACGCCGACCTTGCGACGGCGCGCGCGGCTGCCGCGGAGGGCATCCCGATGGTCTTCTCCAACCAGGCGTCGGTGCCGATGGAGGACTGCGCGCGCGAGCTGGGCGACAGCCCGCGCTGGTTCCAGCTCTACTGGAGCAAGTCGGACGAGCTGGTCGAGAGCTTCGTCGGACGCGCGGAGACGTGCGGCTGCGAGGCGATCGTCGTCACGCTCGACACGACGCTGCTCGGCTGGCGCACGCGCGACCTCGACCTCGGCTGGCTGCCGTTCCTGCGCGGGATGGGCATCGGGCAGTACACGAGCGACCCGGTCTTCCGGCGGCTGGTCGCCGAGGTCGAGCCAGATCCTGATGCGCCCCAGCCGCGCCCGACGCCGGCAGCGCTAAAGACCCTTTACGCGCTGCTGCGGCGCCGCGTCTCGCGCGCGTCGGTGCAGCTGTTCACCGACATCTACTCGCGGCCGTCGCTGAGCTGGGAGAACCTGCCCTTCCTGCGCGAGCGGACCAAGCTGCCGATCCTGCTCAAGGGAATCAACCACCCCGACGACGCCCGCCGCGCGCTCGACGCCGGCATCGACGGCGTGATCGTCTCCAACCATGGTGGCCGCCAGGTCGACGGAGCGATCGGCACGCTCGACGCGCTCCCGGCGGTCGCCGAGGCGATCGACGGCCGGATCCCGGTGCTGCTCGACAGCGGCATCCGCAGCGGCGCCGACGTCTTCAAGTCGCTCGCCCTCGGCGCCCGGGCGGTCCTGCTCGGCCGGCCCTACATCTACGCGCTCGCGCTTGCCGGCGAGGCGGGCGTGCGCCAGGTTCTGCGCGACCTGCAGGCCGACTTCAACCTGACGATGGGACTGGCCGGCTGCGCGTCGGTGGACGAGATCGATCCGGGGATGCTGACGAGCATTCCAGCGCGGGCCGCGCGTTAGGCTGTTCACGTGCGACGACTCCTGCTTGCGACGGCGGTCCTCGCAGCGACAGGGCTGACTCTCGCAAGTACCGCGACTGGCGCCGCCCGCCTTTACATGCCGAATTACGGCTCGGGACCGCCCGAGGTGATCCACGGCTGGCAGCGAGCCGCCAACGGATCGCTCGCGCCGCTGCCCGGCTCGCCGTTTCCGGGCGGACCGGCGGGACCGACGCCGGTCGTCGCCGGGCTGTTCGCGTTCGCGTTCGCCCCAGAGGGCGGCCGCGCGGTCTCGTCGTTCCTGTTCACCGGTGGCGTTCAGGGACTGGCGGTCGCCGCCGATGGGTCGATCGCTTTCGCGGGCGCCCCCGTCTCCAGCCCGTCGGTAACCGGATTGGCGGTGTCGCCCGACGGGCGCTTCGCCTACGCGCCGACGCGCGACTTCATGGGCAGCCTGGCGGTCGGCATCACCGGCTACTCGATCGGAGCGAGCGGTGCCCTGACGGCGCTGCCCACATCGCCGTACAGCAGCGGCGAGATCGGCGACGTCGCGATCACGCCGAACGGCCGCTTCCTCTACGCGAGCACCGGCGCCGCGATCAAGCGCTTCTCGGTTGGCTCCAGCGGGGCGCTGACAGAGCTGGCCCCCGCTGCCATCGCGGGCGTGCGGACGCTCGCCATGGCGCCCGACGGGCGGTCGCTCTTCACGGGATTCGACGGCATGACCGACGGTGTCGGCTCGTACTCGATCGGCGTCGACGGCAGCCTCACCGAGAACGGGCTGCCGGTGTCCGCTGGTGGCGCGTCGATGGACTACTTCACCGTCTCGCCCAGCGGGCGCAACGTCTACATGCCGGAGAGCAATGCCGACGCGATCGTCACGGCGGCGGTCGCACCGGACGGCAAGCTGACGGTCGTCGACTCCGACCCGGTGGCCGACGCCGACTCGGCGGCGGCCACCCCCGACGGTCGCTTCCTCTACTTCTGGGGCGGTGACGGCGACGACCACATCGGCGTCGCCTCGCTCGACGCCGTGGGCAAGCCGACGATCCTCCCGTTTCAGGTGCCAGCTGCGAGCGGCGAGCCGCAGCGGCTGCTGTTCCAGCCCCAGCCGGCGCCGGTCGCGGCGGTCAAGGCCATGCCCGGGTTCCCAGGTGCGGACTCGAGCTTCGACGCACGCGGCTCTGCACGCGCCTTCCGCTACGACTGGGACTTCGGCGACGGGACCACACTCGCCAACGGCGGCCCGCAGCCGAAGCGCCGCTACGCGAACGCGGGCATCTACACGGTGCGGTTGAGCGTGACCGACGAGCAGGGATGCGCGGCACGGCAGGTCTACACCGGCCAGAGCACCACCTGTCCTGGCGGCGCCGTCACGACCACCACGGCAAGGCTCGACACGCTGCCGCTGCTCGGCCGTCTCACGCTGAAGAACCGCAAGTTCGCCGTGCCGCCCGTCAAGCGCAAGGGAGTCAAGCGCGGGACCCGGCTCCGCTACACGCTCTCCGAGGCTGCGCGCGTGCGCTTCACGATCGAGCGGCGGCTGATCGGCCGCAGGGTGGACGGGAAGTGCAGGGCCACAACCCGCAGGAACCGCAAGCGCAAGGCCTGCGTGCGGTTCAAGCCCGTCGGCGGCTTCACGGCGGCCGGCAAGGCAGGCAGGAACGCCACCAAGTTCTCGGGCAAGCTCGGCAAGCGCAAGCTCGTCCCGGGGCGCTACCGCGTCACTGCACTCGCCACCGACCCCGCGGGCGGCAAATCTGGCACCCGATCCGCCTCGTTTAAGGTCGTGATGGGCAAGAAGGCCGCGACCAAGCCCAAGAACCGCGACTAGGAGACGAAGAGATGGCACTGCAGCTCGGCGACACCGCCCCGGACTTCACCGCCCAGACGACCGAGGGCGAGATCAGCTTCCACGACTGGCTCGACGGCTCGTGGGCGGTGCTCTTCTCCCACCCGCGCAACTTCACGCCCGTCTGCACGACCGAGCTTGGCTACATGGCCTCGATCAAGCCGGAGTTCGACCGCCGCGGCGTGAAGATCATCGGTCTCTCGGTCGACCCGGTCGAGAACCACGAGAAGTGGGCGCAGGACATCGCCGAGACGCAGGGAACGGCGCCGAACTACCCGATCATCGGCGACGGTGACTTCGCCGTCTCGAAGGCGTTCGGGATGCTCCCCGCGGACGTCTCGGGCGACCCGACCGAGCGCACGCCGGCGAACAACCAGACCGTCCGCAACGTGTTCGTGATCGGCCCGGACAAGACGATCAAGCTGATCCTCGTCTACCCGATGACGACCGGCCGCAACTTCGACGAGGTCCTGCGCGTGATCGACTCGCTGCAGCTGACCGCGAACCATAAGGTCGCGACGCCTGCGCAGTGGCAGGACGGCGACGACGTGATCATCGCCGGCTCGGTCTCCGACGACGAGGCGAAGGAGAAGTACCCCGACGGCTGGGACGCCCCGCGTCCCTGGCTGCGGATCGTGCCGCAGCCGAAGTAGCGGCGCGCCACGACCCCGGTTTCTCAGGGTCGATATCAGGGTCGAACCCGGTGGCGGTGTCACCGCCCGGCCTCGACGCCGGCCGGCATGCGACGTAAGGTGGCTACCGATGGCGACTCCGACGTCGGGTAGCCGCACGCTGGTCCTCACGGCGATGATCTTCGCCGTCGCGATGACGTTCATCGATCAGACGATCGTGGCGCTCGCGGTCCCCGAGTTGCAGCGGGATCTGGGGCTCTCCGCCACGGGCACGCAGTGGATCATCAACGCCTACCTGCTGTCGCTGTCGGCGCTGTTCGCGTTCGGCGGGCGGCTTGCCGACATCGCGGGCCACCGCCGGATGGTGATCGTCGGCGTGATCGTGTTCGCGACTGCGTCGGCGCTCTGCGGCGCGACCCCGATCGGGGACGTCGCGGAGGCCTGGATGATCTTCTTCCGCGTGATCCAGGGGGCGGGCGCGGCGATCATGTTCCCGGCCGCGCTGGCGATCGTCGTCGCTGCCTTCCCGATCGCCGAGCGCGGCAAGGCGATGGCGATCTTCTTCGGGATCACCGGTGCGCTCACGGCCGTCGGTCCGATCGCCGGCGGCTACCTGACCGAGTGGACCTGGCGGTCGATCTTCTGGATCAACGTCCCGGTGGCGATCGTCGCGCTCGTCCTCACGGTTCGCGCCAAGCCCGCGGACGACCGCCATCCGGCGCCGATCGACTGGACCGGGACCGCGCTGATCGCGGCGGGCATGGGGCTCGCGGTGCTCGGCCTGCAGCAGTCGAGCGACTGGGGCTGGGGCAGCCCGGCGACCTGGGCTTCGATAGCTGCCGGCCTGCTGCTGCTCGTCGCGTTCGTCCGCCACCAGCTGCGCACCGAGCACCCGCTGCTCGACGTGCGGATCTTCCAGAACCGCGCGTTCGCCGCCGACAACGCGGTGCTGTTCCTGCTGATGATCGTCTTCGTCCCGCTCTTCTTCTTCGCGAGCCTCTATGCCCAGATCTCGCTCGGCGAGGACGCCTCGGGCGCCGGCCTCTACCTGCTCACGTTCTTCGCCGGCTTCGCGGCGGGGTCGCAGTGGGGCGGGCGGATCCTCGACTCGAAGGGCGTGCGGTCGGCCGTCATCCCGGGCTGTGCGCTCGCCGCCGTCGGCTTCTTCCTCTGGGCGGGCAGCCTCGACGACTTCGACCTCGGCGATCAGTGGATCTTCATCGTGATGGCCGGTGCCGGCGTCGGCCTGATCCTCGGGCCGGCGAGCACCGACGCGCTCAACCACGTCGCGCGCGAGCGCTACGGCGAGGCCACCGGGGTCATCCAGACGCTGCGCAACTTCGGCGCGAGCCTCGGCCTGGCGGTGCTCGGCACCGTGCTGATCCTGCAGAACAAGGCGCACATCGAGACGTCGCTCGGCGACCTCGGCGTGCCGAAGGGTCGCGCCGACGCGATCGCCCAATCGCTCTCGCAGTCGGGCGGTGGGGGCTCGGGATCGTTCGGCGATCTCAGCGGCCCGGCGGCCCAGCGCGTCTTCGAGGCGGTCCAGCGCGACTTCGCCCAGTCGACCCAGGTCGTCTTCTACGCGATGGGCGGCGTGATGGTGGTCGCCTATCTCGTCGCGCGGTTCACGCTGCCGAAGGAGGGCCCGCCGGTCTCAGAGCGGCAGGGCTAGCCTGGGGCACATGGCAAGGCTCAGATTCACGATCTCCGTCTCGCTCGACGGCTTCGTCGCCGGCCCCAGCCCGAGCCAGGAGGACCCGCTCGGCGAGGGCGGCGAGCAGCTCCACGAGTGGGGATTCGCGCTGGAGGCCTGGCGCAAGCCGCACGGCCGGGAGGGCGGCACCGTGACCGCCAGCACGGCCGTGATGGAGGAGTCGCGGGCGAACGTCGGCGCGGCGATCATGGGCCGCGAGATGTTCGGCGGCGGACCGGGGCCGTGGGGCGACGATCCCTGGGAGGGCTGGTGGGGCGACGAGCCGCCCTTCCGCTATCCGGTCTTCGTGCTCACCCACCACGAGCGCGAGCCGCTCGTCAAGGGGGAGACGACGTTCACGTTCGTCACCGACGGGATCGAGTCGGCGCTGGAGCAGGCCAAGGCCGCGGCGGACGGCGGGGACGTGACGATCGGCGGCGGCGCAGACGTATTCCAGCAGTACCTGGCGGCCGGTCTGGTCGACGAGCTCGAGCTGAACGTCGTCCCGGTCCTGCTGGGCGGCGGAACCCCGCTCTTCGACGAGCGCACCGCCGGTGTGGAGCTGGAGGCCGCCCGGGCTGTCGAGGCGCCGGGCGTGACCCACCTGAAGTACCACGTCAGATGACCTCTGAGCCGGCGCCGTCCGAGCAGCCACAGCGCAAGAGCCAAGCGCCGAAGATCGCGCTGATCGTCGTCTCCGGCTTCGTGGCGCTGATCGGGTTGGGACTGGCGATCAGCGGAGGGGCGATCCTGGCGGTGTTCGGCAGCGACGGGACGGTCACCTCCGGCTATCACCAGCTCGACACCCGTTCCAGCGCGCTCGTCTCGTCGGTCGCGGACATCGAGGGCATGGACGAGTTCGCGGACGCGCTGGGCGAGCCTGAGCTGCGGCTATCGCTGCGTACGTCGCGGTCCGGCAGGGGGGCCTTCGTCGGCGTCGGGCGGGCGGCCGACGCCGAGCGCTATCTCGCCGGGGCGCCGATCGAGGAGATAGGCGACATCGGTGTCGAGCCGTTCGAGCTCGAGGACCGCACGTTGCGCCGTGGCACGAGACGCCCCGCGCCGCCCACGACGCGTACGTTCTGGGTTGCCGAGGGCAGTGGACGCGACGCGGCAGAGATGCGCTGGAACGTGAGTGACGGCGACTACCGGCTCGTCGTCATGAACGCGGACGCCAGCCGGGGGGTGGACGTCGAGGGCTCGGTCGGAGTCGAGATCCCGCACATCCCGACCCTTGGCTGGATCCTGCTCGGTATCGGCGTGGTGCTGCTGGTCGGCGGCGCGGCGGGGATCATCCTCACCGGCGTCTCGATGACCCGAAAGCCGGACGCCGGCTAAGCCTCGCGGAACCCGTAGCGCAGCTGGAGCCGCTTGAGCGGCTCCGGCGCCCACCAGTTCCACTCGCCGAACAGGCGCATCAGCGACGGCACCAAGATGGCGCGGACGATCGTCGCATCCAGCATCACGCCGAGCGCCACGCCGAGCGCGATCTGCTTCATGAAGAAGACCGAGCTGACGCCGAAGGCGAGGAAGACGACGGCGATCATCACCGCGGCCGCGCTGATCACCCGGCCGGTGCGCCCGATGCCGGTCGCGACGGCCTCCTCGTTGTCGTAGCCGAGGTCGTGCAGCTCCTTGATCCGCGCCATGACGAGCACCGCGTAGTCGGTCGCGAGGCCGAAGACGATCGCGAACAGGAACACGAGGCTCGTCAGCTCGACGGCCGCCGGGCCGCTGTAGTCGAACACGCTGTTAAGCCAGCCCTCCTGGAAGGCGAGCACGAGGATGCCGAGCGTCGCGGCGAGCGTGAGCCCGTTCATGATCAGCGTCTTGATCGGCAACACGATCGAGCCGGTCAGCAGGAACAACAGCACCAGCGTCGTGACTACGACGATCGCGACGACGAGCGGCGCGTGGCTGGCGATGCTCTCCTTCTGGTCGAGGAAGCGCGCCGTGTTCCCGGAGACGAGCGCCTCGGTCTCGCCTGGCGGATCGAGCGTGCGCAGCTGGACGACCGCATCCTGCGCTCGCTGCTCGAGAGCCGGTCCGTCAGCGGCGAAGTTCGCGTAGGCGATGTCGCGCGATGCGCGCACGAAGGGGGTCGCGGGCTCGAGCGCGTCGATCGCGCCGATCCGGCGCGCGAAGTCCGCGAGCTGCGCTCGGCTCGCGTCGCCGCTCACCGCTACGGTGATCGCCTCGCTCGCGTCGCGCTGGTAGTGGGTCTGGACGTACTGCGTCGTGTCGTAGGACGGCACGTTGCGTGGCACGGCCTCGCCGCTCGGGCCGGTCAGAACGGTGAAGAGCAGCGGCGACGCTGCCAGGAGCAGCAGCGCGCCGCTCGCCAGGGCGGTCGCGAGCGGGCGGCGCATCACTCCGCGCGCGAGGCGGTACCAGCCGCCGGACTCGTCGGAGACCGCCGGGCCCCCGCGGATCGACCACTTGTCGATGCGGGTGCCGAGCAGCGCGAGCAGCGACGGAACGACGAGGATCGCGATCACGGCCGAGAGGACGCCGACCGCGGCGCCGGCGACCGCCATCGAGTAGAGGAAGCGCTGCGGCATCACGACGAGCGCTGCGAGCGCGACGGCCACCGTGAATCCCGAGAACATCGCCGTGCGGCCAGCCGTCATCACCGTGCGCCGGTGCGCCTCGCGCGTGGCGCCGTCGCGCGCTAGCTCCTCGCGGTAGCGCGACACCATCAGCAGCGCGTAGTCGACCGCGAGGCCGAGGCTGAGGCCGGTCGCGATGTTGAGCGCGAACAGCGACGTGTCGACGAGCTCGGACATGAGCCTCAAGACGAAGAAGGTCCCGACGATCGAGATCACGCCGATCAGCAGCGGGATCGCCGCGGCGATGACGCCGCGGAAGACCAGCAGCAGCAGGATCGTCAGCGCGGGGAAGGCGATCAGCTCGGCGGTCGTGAGGTCCTTGCGCGTCTGGTCGTTGGCGTCGTTGAAGCCGACGGCGAAGCCTCCTGCCTGGACGTCGAGCGTGCTCGACGCGGCGATCGGCTCGACGTCCTCGGCGACGTACCCGCCCGTGTCCTCGAGGTCGGCGGTCGTGAGATGGCCGGAGATGACGAGCGACTCGCCGTCCTTGGCGATCAGCCGGGCCCCCGCGCGGGGCTCGCTCAGCGGGTTCACGACGTGGCCGACGTGCTCGACCGCGGCGACCTCGGCGCTCAGCCGGGCCACCTCGCGCCGTACGACGGGGCTGGCGGTGTTCAGTCGGCCGCCGTCTGGGTCGCGTACGACCAGGGCGACCGCGGCGTTGGGATCGAAGCCGAGGGCATCGGTGGCCAGCGCGGTCGCCCGCTCGCTCTCCGACGCGCTGTCGGTGAACCCTGCGGCCTTGAGGTGGCTCTCGACGCCGCTGCCGAAGCCGCCGGCGATCACGGTCGCGACGCCGACGAGGGCGAGGACCAGCTTGGGCTTGTTCCAGGTGAGGTCGGCTATCCGCTCGAGCATGGGCGGCAAGCTAGCACAGTTAGTTCCCAAAAGGAACCCATGGGTTCACATCGGGAACCCTTACCGCTAGGATCAATGGGATGCCGCGTACCTCGCTCGACCACATGAACTGCTCGATCGCCCGCACGCTCGACGTGATCGGCGACGCCTGGACGCCGCTGATCCTGCGCGACATCGCGTTCGGCATCACGCGCTTCGATGCCATCCAGCGCGACCTTGGCATCTCGCGCAAGGTGCTCAGCGAGCGGCTCGCCTCGCTCGTCGAGCACGGGGTGCTGACGCGCGAGCCCTACCAGGACAAGCCGGTCCGCTACGACTACTCCGCCACCGAGAAGGGCGCCGACCTCGCATCGGTCCTGCTCGCGATGCAGGCGTGGGGCGACCGTTGGCTGTTCGACGCCGGCGCCGCGCCGGTCGTCATCCGCCACGAGACGTGCGGAGCGGTGATGTCGCCGGTCGCCATGTGCCCGGCGTGCGGCGAGAAGCTCGAGATCGCCGACATCACGCCGATGCCGGGACCGGGCTTTGAGCCCAGTCCCGACAGCGAGCTGCCCGAGGCGTTCGAGCGCTGGCAGACCGTGCGCGCGAGCGCCTAGCCGATCCTGGATAAGTCGCAAGCTAACCCCTCGAGGAGGTCCGCGTGAATCTGCCGCCAGTCGTCTCGCAAGCCGAGTGGGAGACCGCCAGGGCGCAGCTCCTGGTCAAGGAGAAGCAGGAGATGAAGGCACGCGATGCGCTCGCCGCGGAGCGCCGCCGGCTGCCGATGCTGCGCGTCGAGCGCGACTACGAGCTCGACTCGCCAGCGGGCCGCGTCGGCTTGGCCGACCTCTTCGAGGGCCGTCGGCAGCTGATCGTCTACCACCACATGCTCCGCCCGGCCGATCCGGCGCCGTGCGAGGGCTGCTGCATGTTCACCGACCAGGTTGGCCACCTCGCCCACTTCCATGCGCGCGACACCTCGTTCGCGCTCGTCTCGACCGCGCCGATCGACGAGATCGAGGCGTTTCGGGCGCGGATGGGGTGGGAGATCCCCTGGTACTCGCTGGTCGGCACCGACTTCAACACCGACTTCGGCGTCACGAACGGCTTCGGACTCAACGTCTTCCTCCACGACGGCGACGAGATCTACCGCACCTACTTCACGACCAGCCGCGGAGTCGAGCCGCTCGGCAGCGTCTGGACCTTCCTCGACCTGACCCCGCTCGGGCGCCAGGAGGAGTGGGAGGACTCGCCGGCCGGCTATCCCCAGGACGAGCGCTACGGCTGGTGGCGCCTGCACGACGAGTATTGAGCCGCGCATAGTTCGGAGCAATTCGGGGAAGGCTGGTCGTCATGGGGAGGCGTTGGCTTGGGGGTCTGACGGTGTACCTGCTGATCGCGGCGATCGCCGCGGGCACCGTCTCGGCGCACGTCGAGCGTGCCTCCTACTGGCCCGATCCCGCGCCGGACACCTCGGTGACACCTCTCGCTGGCGGCGAGGTCCCGCAGGCTCGCAGCCTCTACACCGCACTCGAGATCGCGCCGCCCGGCGACACGCACGTCGTCTGCCAGGAGGACTCGATCGCGCGGCTGCAAGCCTCGATCGCCGACGCGCAGGCCGACGGCTACAAGCTGCGGCCGAGCGAGTCGCCGCGGACGATCACGCCGGCCGAGGGCGATGCGCTGCTCGCCTTCAACCAGCAGCTGCTCGCCGCTTGCGAGTACGACGCGATCCAGGATGCGGTCTTCGCCGCCTCCAACAACGACCGCGTGGTCGTCATGCCGGGGCTCTACACCGAGCCCGACTCGCGCGCCCAGCCGACCAACGACCCAGCCTGCGCGCACCTCCGTCAGGAGAACGACGAGGGCTCGAGCGAGGCGCTCTCCTACGAGTACCAGTGGGAGTGCCCCAACGACCAGAACCTGATCGCCGTCATGGGGCGCGAGCCGGGAGCGGGCGAGGACCCGCAGCCGCCGCTCTGGGACCGCCATGGCATCCCGAACCTCGGGCCGTGCGTGCGCTGCAACCTGCAGATCGAGGGCTCGGGCGTCGGTCCCGACGACGTGGTGATCGAGGCGGGCGACGCCGGCGCCGGCAACGGCGGCCCGAGTGGCGTCGGCTCGGCCAAGGACGTCGCGATCCGCGCCGACCGCGCCGACGGGTTCGTCGTGCGCAACCTCACGACTCGGCACGCTGCCGAGCACAACATCTACATCCTCGAGAGCGACGGCTACCGCGCCGAGCGGTTCAAGGCCTACTACCCGGGCGAGTACGGCGTGCTGACCTTCGTCGAGGACCACGGCCTGATCCAGGACTGCGAGGCGAAGGGCGCCGGCGACGCCGGCCTCTACCCGGGCGCCGCGGCGGACACCGGTGAGCAGACGATCGAGGCGACGCAGCGGCTCAACCAGGAGGTGCGCAACTGCGACTCGCACCACAACGCGGCGGGCTACTCCGCCACGACGGGCAACGCCGTCCACGTCCACCACAACGACTTCTACGACAACGCGCTCGGCCTGACGACGGACGTCTTCACCGCCTCGGGCCATCCGGGCTTCCCGAGCGACTCGCTGCTGATCGAGCACAACAACTTCTACTCGAACAACTTCAACCCCTATCTCGAGGGCTCGGACGTCGAGCCGACGGTGCCGTTCCCCGTCGGCACGGGGATGTGGATCGCCGGCGGCAACAACAACACGGTTCGCAACAACCGCTTCTGGGACAACTGGCGGCGCGGCACGATGGTCTTCGCCGTGCCCGACGCGCTCGTCTGCGGGCCGGCGGCGGGCGGCAACGAGCAGGCGGGCTGCAACCCGCTGCTGATCTCGACCTCGCACCGCAACCGCCACTACGGCAACGTGATGGGACGCAACCTCGCCGGCCAGGCCGATCCCAACGGCGTCGACTTCTGGTGGGACAGCTTCGTCGGCAACCGCCACAACTGCTGGTACGACAACACGGGCAAGAACGGGACCGCGGCCAGCGTCACGAGCTCGCCGCCGCCGCTGTTGCTGCCGCGCAACTGCTCCACCAGCCTCGGGATCGGCTGGCCGACCAACGAGGTCGAGCTGCTCGCCTGCTTCGCCGGCATGGAGATCGAGGACGGCGGCGGCCCGCCGCTGCCGACCTGCAACTGGTTCACCACGCCACCCGAGCCCAACTGAGCCGATGTGGCGCCGGCACGGCCTCGCGGCCTGCGCGCTGATCGCGGCGATGGCGCTGGGCGGCTGCGGCGCGGACGACGGTCCGGCTGCGCAGGCCCGTGGCGGCATCGGCCAGCCGGTGCGGACGGCCGACTGCCAAGCCTGGAAGGACTCCGGCGCGCGCGAGCGGTTCGAGACGGTCGAGGCGCTGCGCCAGTTCGCCGGCGACCGCACCGGCTCGCCCGCCGGCCGCGGCGCGACGCTCGACGACGAGGCGGCCTACGACCTGCTCGAGCGCAGCTGCGAGCCCGCCTACGCGGCCGGCTTCAAGCTCTACAAGCTCTACACCCGTGCCGCTGCGTTCGCCGGGCTGAGATCACGCTGACCTGGTCGATAGCGGTCAGGCGGGGCTAGCGGCGCGCCACCTCGGCGCGCACGAGCGGCGCGACCTCGGTGCCGAACAGCTCGATCGAGCGCAGCACGTCGGAGTGCTCGACGGCGCCGACGCTCATCTGGGCGATGTAGCGCTGGTGTCCGAGAAGCTCGTGCTCGTAGAGGATCTTCTCGGCGACCTGCTCCGGTGTCCCCACGGCGAGCGCGCCGCGCGGTGAGCGCAGCGCCTCGTACTGCGTCTGGCTCATCGGCGGCCAGCCGCGCTCGCGGCCGATCCGGCTCATCATCGCCGTGTAGGAGGGGGCGAAGGCGGTGTCGGCTGCGGCGGACGTCTCGGCCACGAAGCCGTGCGTGTTGATCGCGACCGGCAGCGTCGCCGGATCGTGGCCGGACATCTCCGCCGTCTCGCGGTAGAGCTCTACCAGCGGCTGGAAGCGCGCCGGCTCGCCGCCGATGATCGCGATCGTCAGCGGCAGCCCGAGCTTGCCGGCGCGGGCGAACGACTGGGGCGTGCCGCCGACGGCGAGCCAGACCGGCAGCGGCTGCTGAACCGGCCGCGGGTGGACGCCCGCGTTCTCGAGTGGCGGACGGTGGTGCCCGGACCAGGTGACGTTCGTGTGCTCGCGCAGCTCGAGCAGAAGCCCGAGCTTCTCGGCGAACAGCTCGTCGTAGTGGTCGAGGTCGTAGCCGAAGAGCGGGAACGACTCGGTGAACGACCCGCGCCCGGCCATGATCTCGGCGCGGCCGCCGGAGAGCAGGTCGACCGTCGCGAACTCCTCGAAGACGACTACCGGGTCAGCGGTGCTGAGCACCGTGACCGCGCTGGCGAGGCGGATCCGCTGCGTGAGAACGGCGGCGGCGGCCAGGACGGTCGTGGGCGCGGAGACCGCGAAGTCCGGCCGGTGGTGCTCGCCGATCCCGAACACGTCGAGCCCGAGCTCGTCGGCGAGCTTGACCTCCTCGAGCAGGTTCGCCAGCCGTTGCCGGGGACCGATCGATCCGCTTACGTCGGCGAAGGTCGCGAGGCCGAGCTCCATCGTGAAGAGACTAGGCCGCTGCGCTCAGCGCTACAGCGATCGCGGTTGCCGCGTCGTTGGGGTCGTCGTGCTCCCAAACTCGAACGCTTCGCCACCCCGCAGCTGTCAGCGCGTGATCGACAGCTCGGTCGCGGGCGACGTTGCGCGCGAGCTTCGGCTTCCAGTAGTCGGCATTCGCCCGCGGAACGTTCCCGTGCCGCGGGCAACAATGCCAAAAGCATCCGTCGACGAAGACGGCGAGCTTCTGTCGCGTAAAGACGATGTCGGGGCGGACGACTCGATCACGGAGCCGTACAGGCAGATCCTTGCGAAAGCGCAAGCCTCGCGCGTGCAGTGCCGAGCGCATCGCGACCTCGGGCTTCGTATCTCGGCGACGGTTCGCGCGCATTCGCGCCGAGACGCTCGCGCTGGTCGGCCTGGGGTATGGAAGTGGCGCCACGCCTGCAGGGATATCAGCCTAGGTAAGCAGCGTAACTTTCGAAGCCGAAACGTAACGCCAGTTGGCGTCCGTCCGGTCGCGTAGAGAGACTTCTCGCGTGCCACGACCTAGCTACACCGCAATCTCGCTCTATAGCGGGGCCGGGGGTCTTGATGTCGGCTTCCAACGGGCGGGAATCGATGTGAGATGGGCGATCGACAGTGATTCCCATGCGGTCGCCACCTATACGGCCCAGGTGGGCACCCACGCCGTCTGTGGAGACGTGCTGACGACTCCGCCTCCCGCAGGGCTGCGACCGGACGTGGTCATTGGAGGCCCGCCTTGTCAAGGCTTCTCCGTCATCGGACGCATGGACCCAGCCGATCCACGGAGCCGTCACGTCGAGCACTTCCTTGATGTCGTGGCGCGGTTTAGGCCTCGAGCGTTCGTGATGGAGAACGTCAAGGCACTCGCCATGAACCCTCGCTGGGCAGCGATGCGCGCGCGACTGATCGCCAGAGCGACGGTCCTCGGATACCAGCATGAGACGTTCGTGCTGAACGCGCAGGACTACGGGGTGGCTCAGGCACGCGAGAGGATGTTCTTCATCGGCCTTCTCGGCGACCGTCCGAAGCGACCCCCAGCTACGACCGCCCGCGTGCCCCGCACGGTGCGGGAGGCTCTCAGGGAGCTGCCTTCAGTAGGAGAACCTGGCAACGACGGTGTGTGCCGGGCCCGGATAGTTCCAGCGCGTCGCCCAGTGATGCGGCCAAGCGCCTACCGCGGCAGCCTCCTATTCAACGGCTCTGGACGTCCCCTATCCCTGGACGGTCCTTCGAGGACGCTTCCCGCCTCCATGGGGGGTAATGCCACACCCATCATCGATCAGGAGGAGCTCGAGCGGGGGGCGTCGCCTTGGGTAGTCGCGTATCACCAAAGGTTGCTGCAAGGTGGGCGTCCCCTCCGGCGGGTACCCAAGCGACTACGCCGGATTACCGTGCAGGAGGCTGCGGCGATCCAGTCGTTTCCGCTGGGGTGGCAGTTCCACGGACCGAGGGGCGCGCAGTACCGCCAGGTTGGCAACGCTGTCCCCCCCAACCTGGCGGAGGCTGTCGCAAGGGTCGTCTATGAGCAGTTAGGGAGCCTCGACGTATCCCGCGCCGAGACGGTCGGAATCGCAGCGGCTGCCTGAGCTGGGCCCCTAGTCGGCGCGCCAGCGCTGCGAGATGGCCGCCCATGTCGAGATCGTGTCATCCGACACCCGAATGTCACGCAACGTCTCGGCATAGGTTCGGGGAAGGCGAGCGCAATACGCGGCAATGTCAAGATCGCTTGCGATCAGCGACTCGTGGATCAGCTCACGGGCACCGTCGGCTACCCGTAGGACGACCCCGTGTTCACGCTCGGCGCGGGCTATCACGGTGGCTCGGTCGAACGACTCGAGCACGCCCGGCCTCAATACTGCGAGCAGCGCGCGCCGGGTGCCATGCGTTATGGCGTCTCGTACAAGCGTGCTTGCAGTGGCCTCAGTTGTTGCAAGCTGCTTGACCTCCGCCCCGATGACAAGCATCCCGTCGCGCTTTATCGCGATGTCGATCCGTCGCGGATCGTTTCTAGATGGGACATCAGCCTCATAGCCCGCAGCGCGAAAGGCTGCCGCCACAAGTGCCATGCCGCGCGCTCCTCCCTCGGAGTCGGCGGCGGCGAAAGCCTCTGCTATGTCAATTAGATCTGACAGCGCAGGAGCGTCGTCAAGCCTCTCCGGAACGTCGTGAATGGCAGCCCCTGGCGCCACCGAGCGTCGGACTCGGATGTAGGCCGCGAGGGCGCGTGTTGCTGCCTCCTCGTCGAGCTCCTGGATGTTCGCTAGCCATCTGAGGATGACTTGAAAGAACGGCTTATGGGGCGGAGTTATTCGCTCAAGCGCAACATCCCAACGCTTGGAGCTGACGAGGGTCCCGTGGTTGATCGGGTCTCGATCGCTTGTCGATCCGATGTCGTAGCCGTAGGCGTAGCGCTTCTCGGCGAGCACCGTTGCTGGCCTGCGTAGCGAGTAGGCGCCTTCGCTTCCCTCCCGCGCTTGGATAACGAAGGCATCAATTCGGTGATCTGTTGCCTTTGCTAGCAGCACCGCTCCCACGGCGGCAATAAAGGCTACTGACGGGCTATCACCAAGGCGCTCCGTCCTGGCTAGCCACGCGGGAGAAAGCTCTTGATCGCTCGTTGCGAGTAGGTACGCCTCCTCAAGGACTTGCTCGAGAGCCTCCGTTTGAAGCGTGATCGACATATCGGGAGCCTAAGCACCGCACGAGACGGGAGATGTCGCTCACTGGTCCTCCTGCGTCAGGCGGGGCCCTGGTCGAGCGCCGAGATGCGCTCGACCTCGTCGGCCGTCAGCTCGAAGTCGAAGACGTCGAGGTTCTCCTCGATGCGCTCCTTCTTCGACGAACGCGGGATCGCGACGATGCCGAGCTCGATCGCCCAGCGCAGGACGATCTGGGCTGGTGTCTTGCCGTGGCGCTCGGCGGGCTCCGTCACGGCAGGCTCGTCGAGCAGGTCGCTCGCGCGGGCGAGTGGGGCCCAGGCCTCGGTTGCGATCCCGTGGGCGGCGTGGTACTCGCGCAGGCCGGGCCGGGCGATGTGGGGGTTGAGCTCGACCTGGTTGAGCGCCGGCACCGTCGAGGTCTCCTCGGCGAGACGGTCGAGGTGCTCGCGGTCGAAGTTGGACACCCCGATGGCTCGCACGTCCCCGTCGGCCAGCAGCTCCTCGAGCGCCCGCCACGTCTCGACGTAGAGGTCGAGCTGCGGCACGGGCCAGTGGATCAGGAAGAGGTCGACCACCTCCAAGCCCAGCCGCTTCCGGCTGCCCTCGAACGAGCGCAGGGTAGCGTCGTAGCCCTGCTGGTCGTCCCAGACCTTCGTCGTGACGAACAGCGCCTCGCGCGGGATGCCGCTCGCCACGATCGCCCGGCCGACGCCCTCCTCGTTGCTGTAGATCGTTGCCGTATCGAGGCTGCGGTACCCGGTTGCCAGCGCGATCTCGACCTCGTCCTGGTCAACCCCGTAGGTCCCGAAGCCGAGCTGCGGGATCGTGACGCCGTCGTTGAGCCCTACGGTCGGTACGGGCGCCATCGATCAGTCGAGCTTGATGACCGAGAGCACGTTGCCGGCCGGGTCCTTGAACCACGCGATCGGGGGGCCGCCGCCGCGGAAGATCCCCTTCTCGTCGGTCTCGAGGTCGGTGCCCTCGTAGCGCTCGAACTCGACGCCCCTGTCGGCGAGAGCGTCGACGGTGGCCTCGATGTCGTCGACCGGGAAGTTGACGATCGTGAACGACGCCGGCTCGTGCTGATCCCCCTTGGGGTAGACGAGGATGTCGGTGTCGCCCGCGACGTGGAGCGTCAACATGCCGTTGTCCTCGGAGACCTCGAGCCCGAGCGTCTCGCCGTAGAAGCGCTGGGCGGCGGGTATGTCGTCTACCGAGAAGCCGCTGAATGCCTTCGTGTCCTTGAACATGCTCATCACCTACCCACTCAGCCGCTCGCGGAACGGTCCGCGAAGGAAATCACGACGGCGTGTCGATTTCGCGGCTCGCCGTTCGTCGTAGGGGTAGAAGCTGACTACCGACCGCAAGGAGCAACCACGATGCGATTCATCATGACCGTCCAGATTCCGACCGACGCCGACCAGAGCGACTGGGAGCCGACGCCCGAGATCGTCGCCGAGATGATGCGCTACAACGAGGAGCTGACCCAGGCCGGCGTGCTGCTCGCGCTCGACGGCCTCACGCCGCCGTCCGAGGGTGCCCGGATCTCCTACTCGGGCAGGGACCGGACCGTGACCGACGGCCCGTACGCCGAGGCGAAGGAGGTAGTCGGCGGCTACTGGATCATCCAGGCCAAGTCGCGCGACGAGGCGATCGAGTGGGCCAAGCGCTGCCCGATGCAGGACGGCGCCGTCGAGGTGCGGCGGATCACCGAGATGTCCGACTTCCCGGACGACGTCCAGGCGGCAGCCGGCGAGCTGTCCCAAGAGCCGCCCGAGCAGACGACCGCCAGCTAGGACCGCCGGTGGGGACCGCCGAGAGCAGCCGTGCGATCGACGCGATCTGGAGGATCGAGTCGCCACGGCTGATCGCGGCGCTCACCCGGATGGTCGGCGACGTAGGCCTCGCCGAGGATCTCGCGCAGGATTCCCTCGTCGCCGCCCTCGAGCGCTGGCCGGAGTCGGGCGTCCCGGACAACCCGGGCGCCTGGCTCATGGCCACCGCCAAGAACCGCGCGATCGATCTTGCCCGCCGCGGGCGCCGGCTCGAGGACAAGCAGGAGCAGCTCGTGCGCGACGTCGGCCTGCGGATGGCCATGGATGGCGCCGACGCCGAGGCCCGGCTCGACGGGGAGATCCAGGACGACCTGCTCGGCCTGGTGTTCGTCTGCTGCCATCCCGTGCTCTCGACCGAGGCGCGGGTCGCGCTGACGCTGAAGCTGGTCGGGGGCTTGGGCACACCCGACATCGCGCGTGCCTTCCTGGTCGCCGAGCCGACCGTCGCGCAGCGGATCGTCCGCGCCAAGCAGACGCTGAGCGCGGCGCGGGTGCCGTTCGAGGTGCCGAGCGGCGACGAGCTCGACGAGCGGCTGCCGTCGGTGCTCGAGGTGATCTACCTGATCTTCAACGAGGGCTACTCGGCGACGGCCGGCGACGACTGGATGCGACCGGCGCTGTGCGAGGACGCGCTGCGGCTCGGTCGCGTCCTCGCCGAGCTGGCGCCGAAGGAGCCCGAGGCCCACGGACTCGTCGCGCTGATGGAGATCCAGGCTTCGCGCATCGCGGCGCGCAGCGGACCCGGCGGGGCGCCGGTCCTGTTGCCCGACCAGGATCGCTCGCGCTGGGACTGGCTGCTCGTGCGCCGCGGCCTGGTTGCGCTGGCGCGTGCCGAACGGCTGGGCAGGCCCCTCGGCCCGTACGCGGTCCAGGCGGCGATCGCGGCCTGTCACGGACGGGCGCGGCGCGCGCAGGACACCGACTGGGTTCGGATCGCGGCGCTCTACGACGCGCTCTCACAGCTGGCGCCGTCGCCGATCGTCGAGCTCAACCGCGCCGTCGCGCTGTCGATGGCGTTCGGTCCCGAGGCCGGTCTCGAACTGGTCGACGAGCTGCTCGAGGAGCCGTCGCTGAGCAGCTACCACCTGCTCCCGGCGGTGCGTGGAGACCTGCTCGAGAAGCTCGGGCGGGACGGTGAGGCGCGCTTGGAGTTCGAGCGCGCCGCCGCGCTCACGCGCAACGCGCGCGAGCGTGACCTGCTGCTCGCGCGCGCTGCTCGTTGAGGTCGGTCGGCGACCGTGATCAGGACGCGACCACGGGAATCGGAGGCTCGTTGTCCGACTCCGGCGTGAGCAGGATCGCGCCCTCGCCGGTGACGTACGCCTCCTCTCCGTGCTGGGTGATGTCCAGGCCGATCGCCTCCTCGGTCTCGGTGACCCGCAGCGGCATCAGCGCGCCAAGCACCTTCAGCAGCACATAGGTGGCGACGAAGGCGTAGGCCGGCGTCGCGACGGCGGCGATCCCCTGCCACAGCATCTGGTCGGCGTTGCCGTAGAGCAGACCGTCCGAGACGCCGTTCCACGACTCCTGCGCGACCAGGCCGATGAACAGGATGCCGGTGAAGCCGGCGATGCCGTGGGCGGCGAGCACGTCGAGCGTCTCGTCGACCCGGGTGCGTGGCCGCCAGACGATCATCGCGTAGCAGGGGAAGGCGGCCACGGCGCCGAGCGCCATCGCCCAGCCCGGGCTGATGAAGCCACCGGCCGGGGTGATGGCCACGCAGCCGACGATGATCGCCGTCGCCGCGCCGATCGCCGTGACCTTGCGGCCGCGGATCAGGTCGAGCGCGAACCAGACCAGCAGCGTGCATGCCGGGGTCAGCATCGTGTTGACGAACGCGAGCACGCCGGCGTCGCCGGTCGAGAAGCCGCTGCCGCCGTTGAAGCCGAACCAGCCGAACCAGAGCAGTCCGGCGCCGAGCAGCACGTAGACCGCGTTGTGCGGCAGCAGCGCCTGGCGGCCGTAGTCCTTGCGCGCACCGACGACCAGCGCTGCCGCGAGCGCCGAGAAGCCGGACGCCATCTCGACCGCGATGCCGCCGGCGAAGTCGAGCGTCCCGTTCTCGATCAGCCAGCCACCGCCGAAGCCCCAGTGTGCGAGGACCGCGTAGACGAGGATCGACCAGAGCGCGGCGAAGATCAGGAACGCCTCGAAGCGCATCCGCTCGACGACCGCGCCCGAGACGAGCGCGACGGTGATGATGCAGAACGTCGCCTGGAAGGCGAAGAAGACGAGGTGGGGGATCGTCCCCTCGCCGAGCGGGTCGAACGCCACGTCGTGCAGGAACACGTAGTCGAACCCGCCGATGAACCAGTTGCCCTCGGCGAAGGCGAACGAGTAGCCCACCGCCGCCCACGTCACGGTGGCGACCGCCATCGCGGCGACGCACATCATGAACGTGTTGAGGGTGTTCTTCGACCGTACGAGACCGGCGTAGAAGAGGCCGAGGCCGACCGTCATCAGCAGGACGAGCGCGGTCGCGGTGAGCATCCACGCGGTGTCGCCGGTGTCGAGCGTGCCGGCGATGAGGAGGTTCAGGGGATCCATCACGCGCCCTCCACCGGGGTGACGGCGCCGTGGTCGGTCTCGCCGGTGCGGATCCGGACCGCCCGCTCGAGCGGCACGACGAAGATCTTGCCGTCACCGACCGTGCCGGTCCGGCCGCCCTCGCAGAGGGCCTCGATCGTCGCGTCCACGAAGTCGTCGGAGACCGCGACCTCGAAGCGGATCTTCTCGGAGAGTCCCATCTTCACGGTCGTGCCGCGGTAGGTCTCGACGCGGTCGAGCTCACCGCCATGGCCTTGGACCCGACTCATCGAGAACCCGCGCACCTCGGCGCGATAGAGGGCCTCCAGAACGTCGTTCGCCTTCTCAGGCCGAACGATGCCGATAACGAGCTTCAAAGTCTCCGCTCCCTTTGCCAGAACCAGAACCGCTCAGGAGCGCATGGCGTCCCGGACGAGGTGTCCGACAACGTTCGCCTAGCTCCCCCTAGAGCCGGCGGCAGCCTACCGCTGTGGGCCGACGGCGGTCAACGTGGCGGCCACGACCGAGCCCGTCGCGATGCTCTCGACGTTGCTCGGCAGCACCGTCACGGTGTGCCGCGTGCCGAACGAGACGGAGACCACGACGCCGTCGTAGGAGCCGGCCAGCGCGCGCGCCTCGTGCCGGGCGGCGTCACGCTGCTCCTCCGCCACCATGCAGTCGGCGAGGAAGCGCTCGAGCAGCGGCCCCGACGCCTCCGTGGCGGACAGCTCGAGCTGCTCGCGCCTGAAGCCGCCGGCCGTGACTCCCGCGGTCGGGGTGAGCAGGAACGCGGCCATGTCGTCGGGGAGGCGGGTGGTCGCGCGGGCCACCTCCGCGATCAGGTCGGTGGCCGTCGCGTCCTCGGCGAGATCGGCGACGATCTGCTCCAGCCGCTCGCCACCGAGCAGCCCGCCGTCCTCCGTGCGCGCCTCGATCAGGCCGTCGGTGTAGAGGCAGGCCAGCGACCCAGGCGTCAGCGGCAACGTCGTCTGACGCAGGCCGGTCCGTACGCCGACGCCGATCGGTGGCGACGAGGCCGTGGTGACCGCTCGGAACCTCGTGTCGCCCACCACGATCGGCGCTGGGTGCCCGGCGCTCGCCCAGGTGAGCGTTGCGCCGCGTGGGTCGTGGATGGCCAGCAGCACGGTCGCGAAGTCGCTCCCGAGCCGCTCGCCGATCGCGCGCTCGGCGACCTGGAGCGCCACTCGGGGCTCGAGTCCCGCCTCGAGATAGGCCCGCAACGTGTAGCGCATGAACGCGGTGCGCTCGAGCGCGTCGCGCCCGTGGCCGGAGACGTCGCCGAGGACGAAGGCGGCGCGGCCGCCGGGCAGGGTCAGTGCGTCGTAGAAGTCGCCGCCGGCGCCGGGGCCGTCCGCGGGCCGATACGCCGCGGAGGTCCTGAGCGCTCCGAGGGTCCTGGGCACCGGCGGGAGCAGGGCACGCTGGAGCAGTCCGACCTCGCTCAGCAGCTCGCCCCGCTGACGGGCGAGCGACCGCGCGCGGACGGCGGTGACGAGATAGCCCACACCGAGCAGGAGCGACGTCGCCAGGAGGCCGCCGAGCGCGAGCTTCATCCAGCCTGGAACGGTCTCGACGATGTCGCGCACGGTCCGGGTGACCGTCGAGGCGGTGCCGTCCTCAGCGGACGTCGACCGGGCTGCGGGGGTGGCGGCCCTGCCGCTGCCCGGCGTGGTGATCGTCGGCCTGGTCTCGCCGGCATCCCCGTCGATCGCCCCGCCCGTGGGTCGGATCGGGCTCGCGGTCGAGCGGGCTCGGGAACGGCTCGTCCCCGGCGCCGTATCGCTGCCCCCGGAACGGCGAGGAGGCGTAGTGCGCTGCCGCGTCGACGGAGCGGTCGGCGCGGGCTGCGGTGCGGTCGGCTGAGGGGCCGCGGCCGGCGAGGTGGGCGTCGCGACCTGTGCGGGTGGCGTTGGCGCGACCGGCGCGGGAGGGGCTTTCTTGGGACCCCTGACCTTCGGTGGCTTCGGAGCCTTGGCCGGCTTCGGGGCTTTGGGTGCCTTCGCGGGCGCGCCGGGCGCTGCGACCTGCTTGGCCTTCTTGGCTTGTCCCGGGGGCACGTGCGCGGCCGGCCCGTCCTTCTTCGCGGCCACGGTCGTGGCGCCCGCCAGAGCAGTCGCGATCACCGTCGCGGCCACTACCACAAGGTTGCGAGCACCCACACGGTTGCAGTCGAGCAGGCGTTCGGGAGGGTGAAGCGCGGCGCCCGCGCGCTAGGACATCCGTCCGTCGAGCGCTCAAGCGGACCGGTGGCGCGGCGAGAGCCGAACCACGTCGGCGCCGTGCTCGGTCCGCAGCGGTGCCAGCAGGCGCCCGCGGCTCAGCGAGCGCACCTGATGCGCGTGCAGCATCGCCGGCATGTCCGGAACCGCCATCAGAACGCCGAGCCCGCCCTCCTCGGCAGCCGCGCGGAGGAGGCTGACCACCCGCTCGCGATCGGTGATGCTCAGGCCCGCGGTGGGGTCGTCGACGATCAACAGCCGGGGCTCGCGAACGAGCGCCTGGGCGACGGCCACCAGCACGCGGTCGGCGTCGGAGAGGTCGTCCCAGCGACGGTCCGAGCACTCCGCCGCCCCGACGCGCGCCAGTGCCACAAGGGCTCGGCGCCGTGCGTTGGAAGGCCCCACCTTGCCGTAGAGCGGGAGTGCCACATACACGTTCGCGGTGAGGTCGTGGCTATGGGCTCCGTTGCGCTCGACCCATCCGATCTGCTCGCGGTGGATGCGCGCCAGGTGCCGTTTCGACAGCGAAGCGAGGTTCGTGTCCTGGAAGGTGACCGCACCGGTGTCCGGCTTGTCGAATCCCGCGGCGACGCGCAGCAGCGTCGTCTTGCCGGCGCCGCGCTGTCCGTAGATGGCGAACAGGTCGCCGGCGCGCACGTCGAGCGAGACGTCGCGTAGCGCGCGGATCTGCTCGTCTCCGCGTCTGAACGAACGGCTCACTCCGTGGAGCCGCAGCAGCGTCACGTAAACGATTCTGAGGCGGCGTGATCCCACCGGCTCCGGCGGCGACGCCAGGAGGGGAGGCGACCGCCGCCGGCGAGCAGAGCTCGAGGGGTCCGCTTGGTTGAACGGGCGGATGTGTGGTCCCGCCGCGTCGCACTGCGCGGCCCCCAGCCGGTGCATCGGGGATTCGGTCCATCGGCGGAGGGCATCCGAATCGCAGTGCGAGCAAGAGCGGAGGGGCTCTTCGCGTTGGCCAGCGGAAGGAGGCGGGACCCGTGCCCGCGGGCCCCGCCCCTTCCAATGCCGTCCCCGCAGCGGAGGGGAGCGGGGACGTCCGCCCCGGCAAGGTTCCAGTGAGTGGGATGTCGCTGGGTAGCTGCCAAGACACGATTGACGGTAGTGCCGATCAACCAGCTGGTCCATCCCCGCGCGAGACTACTCTCGTGCGGGTATCTGATTAGGAAAGTTCAGTCCAATGATGTACCGTCTCCTTTAGAGGGAGCGGAGGGTTTGAGCAGGCTTTCAACACGGCATGTCGTGCTTGGGTTGATGATCGATCGCCCTAGCTACGGCTACGGCCTTCGACAACAGGTCACCGAGCGGCTTGGGTTTCTCGAGCTCGCCGAGAGCGCGATCTACAAGACCATCGAGCGGCTCGAGGCCGACGGCTGGGTCGAAGAGGTCGGTGAGAAGCACGTCGGGCGTACGCGCCGCGGGGCGCCCCGGGTGCTCTATCGCGCGACGCCTGAAGGGGAAGAGCAGTTCAGGTGCTGGATGGAAGAGCCGTGCGATCGCGCCGTCGTTCGCGACGAGCTGCACGCGAAGCTTGCGCTGGCGACCCCGACCGATCTACCGCAGCTGATGCAGATGGCCGACGAGCAGGCTCAGGTCTGCCTCGCCGAGCTGACCTCGCTCAAGCGGCCGCCGTTGACCGCGGTCACGGCAGACGCGCCGTGGAGCGCGGTGGCGCGGATGATGACCGACGACTTCAAGGCCCGTTGGCTCGAAAGCCTGATTGATTGGCTGAACGCGATCTCCGAGGTGATCGAGGAGCGGATCGCGCTCACGCCGGACGCATCCGCATCGCGCAGCGGGCCGTGACGCTGCTGCGGCTCCACTCCGTGAGCCGGTCCTACTGGCGCGGATCGAACGAGGTCGTCGCGCTGCGCGACGTCTCCTTGGAAGTCGATCCCGGCGAGGTCGTCGCCGTCTACGGCAGCCGCAACGCAGGGAAGACGACACTGCTGCGCATCGCCGCGGGGTTCGAGGCGCCCGACAGCGGCACAGTCACCTTCTTGGACCGTGATTTGGCGTCACTGTCGCGGCGCCGGTTGGCGCGTTTGCATCGCGAGCAGATCGGTTGGGTCGAGCGGGCGGGACCGCACAGCACGGATCTGCCGATCCGCGATTATCTGGCACTGCCGCTTTATCGAGAGCTCGGCCGGCGCGAGGCGCACCGCAGGGCGGTCGCCGCGCTCGAGCGCGTCGGTGCCGTGGATTGCGCAACCGAACGCTGGGACGATCTCTCCGACAGTGTGCGCATGCTCGTGGCGATCGCGCATGCGCTCGCGCGCGAGCCGCGCCTGTTGATCATCGACGATCCCACGGCAGGGCTCGGCGTCATCGACCGCGAGCAGATATTGGTTCTCGTCCGCTCGGCCGCCGAGCAAGGTGGGCTCGGCGTCCTGATCGCCGTTCCCGACCTGCCGGCGATGTTGCACGCGAGCCAGGTCCGCTCGCTGAGCCGTGGCAAGCTGATCGGGCCGAGTGGATCGGACGGGAGCGGCGCGAGCGTCGTGCAGTTCCCCCGCCACCGCCGGCGGCCGTCAGACCGGTAGTCCGCGCGCGGGCCTGACCCGCACGGCCAGCCATCCCGGCAGGGCGAGCATCGCGACCGCTACGCTCGTGACGAGGGCGAGGATCCCGAGCGCGGTGACCGCGGCCGTGCTGTAGATCAACGGGAAGCCGGTGACGGCCGCCAGCGCCCGGCTGAGCAGAACCTGTCCGTAGAGGCCGAAGGCCCCGCCCACCAGGCACGCGGTTCCGAGCAGCAGGCTGCTCTCCAACAGCATCGCCTTCCATAGCTCGAGCTCCGAGAATCCATGCACCTTCAGCCGTGCGACGCTGGGTCGGCGCTGCCAGATCATGCCGCCCATCGCCGCCGCCATCGCGAGCACGGCGGACGCGAGCACCAGAGCCGAGATCTGGTTCAGCCGCGACAGCGCGTCGCGGGCGGTCGCGTAGTGGCGCAGGGTCCGCTGTTGCTGGGTCTCGACCTTGAGCGGCAGCTCGGACCCCAGCGTCCTGCCGATCGCGCTCGCGACGGTCGCCGGCGACGCTCCGCTGGCGAGGTCGATGTTCAGCCCGGCCAGCGCGTCGCTGCCCCAGGCCTCGACGTAGTCGTCGGCGTTGAGCACGACGGCGCCCGGCGGCCATGCGAGGTTCGTCGTCACTGCGGCGACCCGCATGCGGGTCGGGGTTGGCGTCGGCAACGTGATCGGATCGCCGACCCCGACGTCCTCGTCCTCGGCGATCGACTCCGACACGGCGACCCAGCCGCCGCCGGCGATGCGCTCGCTCGCTGTGTTCAGGTCGCCCTGCTTGATCTGGCTCGGTGGGATCGGCGAGGGTGTCTCGGGCGGCGGGGCGATGACCCAGGCGCGGTGGTCGCCGACCTCGAGGAAGCCGCCCCGGTAAGGGCGCACCGACCGAACGCCGGGCAGCGCGCGGATCGCGTCGACCTTCTCGGGCGGCAGGGAGAACGGAGTCGTGCCGAGGGTGTTGGCGCGTCCTGCGAAGGTGACCCAGACGTCGGCGTTGCCGTCGATGTCGCGCGCGGACTGGTCCAGCCCGCGGCGCAGGTCGGCGTTGCCGCCGCCGATCGCCACGGTCGCGAAGACGGCTACCGCGCCCGTGGCCGACAGCGCGAGCGTGCGCATGCGGGTCTTGCGCGACCGCAGCTCCAGGACGACCAGCGTCGGCACGGGCGACTTCCAGCCACGCGACAGCGTCTCGAACGCGGCCGTCGCGAGTCGCAGCACCAGCGGCAGCAGCAGCAGCAGGCCCAGTGTCAGGGAGACGATGCCGAGGATCGCCGCCTCGGGTGCCACGGCGATGATCGCGCTGGTGAGCGCGATGCAGAGGAGCCCGGCAACGGTCAGCCACCGACCGAACGCGCGGGACTCGTCGGTCGCCGCCGGCTCCATCGGGTGACGCAGCAGGACGTCACGCAGTGGGGCCAGCACCGCCACGATCGCGGCCAGGATCCCCGACCCGCCGGCGACCAGGGCGCTCTGCAGGGTGATTATCTGCTGCGAGCCGACCGGGAACGCGGCGGTCAGGTAGTCGGGCGCCGAGCCGAAGACGCTCTGCGATATCTGGCTGCCGAGCGCCAGTCCGAGTCCCGCGCCCAGGACGCCGAGCACGAGCGCGTCGAACAGCAGCAGCTCGAGCAGGACCCAGCGGGGGTGGCCAGCCATCTGCAGGTCGGCGATCAGGCGCTGGCGCTGGGGTACGGTCAGCAGCATCGCGCTGAACGCGAGCAGGAACCCCACGAGCGCACTGAAGAACGAGAACAGCGCCGTCGACTGGTTCGTCGGGTAGGCGGCCTCCTCGAACGACTTGACGTCCGCGTCGGCCGGGCGGACGTCGAGGCGGTTCGCGGCGAGGCGCTCCAGGCCATCCTCGACCGTCTGCTCGTGTCCCGGGGCCGAGCGAACGAAGATGCGGCTGATCCGGCCCTCGTAGCCGGTCACCTGCTGAGCGAACGGGAGGGCGGCGAGCGCCACCGGGCTGTCGACCAGCTGCGCGATGTCGCTCTGCTGGAGCTGCGCTCCGAGGGTCATCTCGCGCGTCCGCCCGTTGACCTCGATCGGGATCGTCTGGCCGACCGAGACGTCGAGCTTCTCGGCGAGCGGCTGGGGCAGCGCGATCGTCTGCTGCTGGGTCAGCTCCGCTCCGGTGAAGTGCGGCAGCAGCGCGCCGCCGAGGCGCGCGAAGCGCTGGTCGCCGGCGACGAACAGCACGGACTCCCGGCCCCCCGGTCCGATCAGGTTCGCTCGCAGCTCGAGCACCGGTGCGGCTGCGTCGACGCCCTCGATCCGCTCGACCCGCGACAGCAGCCGCTGGTCGAATCCGTCCGGGCTGCGCGCAGCGAGCTGGAGCGTGGCGTCGCCGACGACTCCGCGCGTCAGGTCGTTGACCGATCCGGTCAGGCTGGTGTTCGCGACCAGCGCGGCGAAGACGAGCGCGACGCCGACCGTGATGCCCGCGAGGGCCAGCAGCTCCTGCACCAACCTGGGTCGCAGGCGGACCCAGTAGAGGTTGATGACGTTCGACGGGCGCATGGCCGTGCTTTCCTACGTGGGGCGGGGCGAGATGAATGCCATGTCGGGCTCGTGATCGACGATCCGCCCGTCGCTGAGCGCCTCGGTGCGATCGGCGAATGCCGCCGCCTGGGGATCGTGGGTGACGAGCAGCATCGCGACCTCCTGCTCGGCGCAGACCTCGGTGAGCAGGCTGAGCACCTCGCGGCTGCGGCGGCTGTCGAGGCTGCCCGTCGGCTCGTCGGCGAGGACGAGCCGCGGCTTGGTCGAGAGCGCGCGTGCGATCAGCACCCGCTGGCGCTCTCCCGCCGACAGCTCGTCTGGACGGTGTCGCATCCGGTCGCCGAGGCCGAGGCGCTCCATCAGCGGCGCGACCATCCGGTGCGCTTCGCGTACGCCGACCCGGGTCCCGAACAGCTTCAGCGCCGCGTTGTCGATCGCGGGCACGCCGGGCAGCAGGTCGGGCGCCTGGCTGACGTAGCCGAGCTCGAAGCGGCGGTAGCGACCCGCTTCCTTGGTCGAGAGCGAGGTGATCTCGCGACCGTCGACGACCACCGAGCCGCTGTCGGGCGGCATCAGCGCGGCGACGATCGTCAGCAGCGTCGTCTTGCCCGATCCGCTCGGTCCGTAGAGCGCCACCAGCTCGCCGGAGTCGATCGCCATCGAGACGCCGTCGAGCGCGCGCACGATGTCGTCGCCCCCTGACGGGTAGTGCTTGACCAAATCGTTCAGCCGAACCACTCGGCCGCCTTCGTCCCAGCCATTCCTCTTCCCTCCACAGCCCCTCCAGACAGGACACGACCGTACCTGAAACGGACCGTGCTGGACGATCAACGTAACCTGCTTGCTGGGATGTCGCAAAGGAGGGGCGTCAACCCAACGCCGATCACGGCAACGCAAATCCGGGCGCTGCTCGGTGTGGCGAAGCGCGAGCTGGCGTGGGGACTGGGTGAAGTCGCGGGAGAGATCCGGGCTTGGCGCCTGCATGCCCAGGGCATCCCGGACGACGCCCTGCGTGCGGATGCGCTCTATGCGCTCGACAACAAGCGCGCGCATGCGGACGGAGCCGGGCTGTTCGCCGTCCTGCCCGAGCAGCGCAACGGCAGCCTCGTCCGTCTGCTGGTCGCCTACGAGACGATTCTCGACTATCTCGACGAGGTCAGTGAGCGTCATCCGACCGAGGCGAACGGTCGCGAACTTCACCTCGCGTTGCTGGATGCGCTCGAGCCGGAGCGTGCCATCGGCGACTACTACCGCCACCACCCTTGGAACGACGACGCGGGCTACCTGCTGGCGCTCGTCGAAGCCTGCCGCGGCTGGTGTCGCGACCTGCCGTCATACGAAGCCGTACGTCGCCTGCTCGCCCGTGAGGCACGCCGCACCCAGGTGCTCGCGCTCAACCACCTGGAGGATCCCGTCGAGCGCGACGCCGCCCTGCGGCGCTGGGCCGCGGAGGAGTTCCCGGACGAGCGCGAGCTCGACTGGTTCGAGCTCAGCGCGGCCGCGAGCGCGTCGCTGGTGGTCCACTCGCTGCTCGCGCTCGCGGCACGGCCCGTGGTGGGGCCGGCCGACATCGAGGCGATGTACTCGGCCTACTGGCCGTGGACCTCGCTCGCCACGGCGATGCTCGACAGCTACGTCGACCAGGCCGAGGACGCCGAGAAGGGCAACCACAGCTACATCGCGCACTACGACGAGCCGCAGTGCGCGGTCCGTCGGTTGGTGGAGTGCATCTCGACGGCGACCAGGGGCGCGCTGGAGCCACGCGACGGACACCGTCACGCGGTGATCGTCTGCTCGATGGTCGCGATGTACCTCTCCAAGGACAGCGCCCGCTCGCCACGAATGCGACGCGACACCGCTCGTCTCGTCGCGGCCGGCGGCTCGCTCGCACGCCTGCTGCTGCCGATGCTGCGCGCTTGGCGGCTCGCCTACTCGCAGCGCTCGGCCTGAAGCGGTGATCTTCGAGCACAGGCGCCGTCAGTGATAGCCGTAGCGGTGGTACTGACGGTTCTTGCCCTTCTTGCAGTACTGGCCCGCCCGAAGGCACTTGTGTCCCCAAGACAGCGCGGCGTGGGTTTCCGCCAGAGATCGGCCGTCGGCCGTGGGATCGTGACGTTCGATGGTGTTCGACTCCGACAAGCTGTGGGCGGCGGTCGAGGCCGGCGACGCACGGTTCGACGGCTGGGTCTTCTGTGGCGTCACGTCGACCGGGATCTACTGCCGCCCGAGCTGCCCGGCACGGACGCCGAAGCGCGCGAACGTCCGCTTCTTCGCGACGGCCGCCGCCGCGCAGGTCGCCGGATTCCGTGCCTGCAAGCGCTGCCGCCCGGACGCGACGCCAGGCTCGCCGGACTGGGATCGGCGTGCGGACCTGGTCGGCCGCGCGATGCGGTCGATCGCCAACGGGGTGGTCGATCGTGAGGGAGTCGGCGGGCTGGCGGCCCGCCTCGGCTACACCGAGCGGCACCTGCACCGTCAGCTGGTCGCGGTCGTCGGCGCGGGACCGCTCGCGCTCGCCCGCGCACAGCGCGCCCAGACCGCCCGGATCCTGCTCGAGACGACCGACGTCGCGATCATCGACGTCGCGTTCGCGGCTGGTTTTCGCAGCGTGCGCCAGTTCAACGAGACCGTCCGCGAGATCTTCGCCACGACGCCGAGCGAGCTGCGCCGCCGCGCGCGACGTGGAGCTCGGCTCGAGGGCAGCGGCGCGGTTCTGCTGCGGCTGCCCTACCGCCCGCCGCTCGACGCTGCCGGTCTTGTCGCGTTCCTCGGCCTGCGCGCCGTCGGCGGAGTCGAGCAGGTGATCGACGGCGCGTATCGCCGCAGCCTCGGCCTGCCGTATGCGAGCGGCGTGGTCGAGCTGTGCCCCCGCGACGGGCACGTCGAGGCCCGCTTCTGGCTCGAGGATCTGCGCGATCTCGCCGCCGCGGTCCAGCGCTGCCGGGCCCTGTTCGACCTGGATGCGGATCCGCAGGCGGTGAACGAGGCGCTCGGCGGCGATGCGCTGCTCGGTCCGCTCGTCGCGGTGGCTCCGGGACGTCGCGTTCCCGGCCACGTCAACGGCCACGAGCTCGCCGTGCGCGCGGTGCTCGGCCAGCAGGTCTCCCTGGCCGGAGCCGCCACGCTCGCCGGGCGTCTGGTCTCCGCCTATGGACAGCGGCTCCAGTCCCCGCTCGGGACCGTGACGCACGTCTTCCCGACCGCCGCCGCTCTCTCCGACGCCGACCCCGAGCATCTCGCGATGCCGGCCGCCCGTCGCCGAGCGCTGCTCGGGCTCGTCACGCGGCTCGCCGTAGGCGATCTCACGCTCGACGGTGGCGCCGACCGCGACGACGCGCGGCGCCGGCTGCTTGCCGTGCCGGGCATCGGGCCGTGGACCGCCGCGTACGTCGCGATGCGCGCGCTGCGCGATCCGGACGCTCTCCTCGGCACCGACCTCGGCGTGCGCCACGCGCTCGAGCAGATGGGGCACGACGGTCGTCCCGCCGCCGTGGAGCGGCTCGCCGAGCGGTGGCGGCCCTACAGGTCCTACGCGGTCCAGCACCTTTGGGCGTCGCTTGCGTCGGCTCCAGGCAAGGCGGTCGCGGCATGAGCGCGCCCCGGCTCTACACGACGGTCGCGAGCCCGATCGGCGAGCTGCTGCTGGTCGGCGACGGCCGACGCCTGTCGGGCCTCTACATGGTCGAGGGCCGCAGACCGATGTCCGCCCGGTCCGAGTGGACGCTCGCGCCGGAGTCCTTCGACGGCGTTCGCGGTCAGCTCGACGATTACTTCGCCGCCCGGCGCACGACCTTCGACGTTCCCCTGACGATGGAGGGCACGCCGTTCCAGCTCCGCGTCTGGAGTGCGCTCCAGGAGATCCCCTACGGCGAGACCACGAGCTACGGCGAGATCGCACGCCGCGTGGGCGAGCCCTCCGCGGCGCGCGCCGTCGGCCTGGCCAACGGCAGCAATCCGATCGCGGTGATCGTTCCGTGCCACCGCGTCATTGGTGCGAGCGGGAAGCTCACCGGGTACGGCGGCGGACTCGAGCGTAAGCGCACCCTGCTCGACCTCGAGCGCGGCCTGACGACGCTCGGCGTCACTTGAGGCGGACTGCGTCGCGCTTGGCACAGATCGCACCAAGGCGTACGATCGATCCGTGGATCCAGTGGCGACCGCGAACGCGGAGGCGATCGAGGCCTGGAACGGGGTCCTGTTCGACCGCTTCGTGGCGTTCCGCCATCTCGTCACGGGGACACCGGGCGCGCACGGCGATGCGGCGATGGACGCGAGCCCACCGCAGCCGGGCGACAGGGTGCTCGACATCGGCTGCGGCTTCGGCGACGCGTCGATGCAACTCGCCGAGCGTGTCGGACCGTCTGGCGAGGTGCTCGGCGTGGACGCGGCCGAGCGGTTCATCGAGACCGCTGAGCACGAGGCCACCGCGGCTGCCGTGCCGAATGTCCGCTTCGCCGTCGGCGACGTCCAGCACATGGACCTGGAGAGCGGCTTCGACTATGCGTTCTCACGCTTCGGCACGATGTTCTTCGCCAACCCCGCGGCGGCGCTGCGCAACGTCCGCGAGGCGCTGCGCCCGGGCGGCCGGCTGTGCATGGTCGTGTGGCGTCAGAAGCCGGACAACCCCTGGCTGCACAGCGCCGAGCTCGTCGTCGAGCGCTACCTGGAGGAGCCCGAGGAGACCGACGAGCCGACCTGCGGCCCGGGGCCGTTCTCGATGGCGAACGCCGACACGACGAGCGGCATCCTCGTCGCTGCGGGGTTCGAGGACATCGCGCTGCAGCGCTCCGACCTGCCCTACCTGATGGGCCGCGACCTGGACGAGGCGATCGATCTAGTCATGGGCTTGGGTCCGGCGGGCGAGCTGATCCGCCTCGCGGGCGACGATGCCGAGGAGCTGCGGCCGCGTCTGACGGCAGAGCTGCGCGACGCGATCTCCGGGTATGTCGAGCCCGACGGTGTCTTCAGTGGCTCGTCGGCCTGGATCGTCACAGCCCGCGCGCCAGCCGCGACTTAGTTGTTACACAAACAGCGTATCCGCTGTCTACGAAATCTGTAGCGTGTGGGTCGTGCAGAGAGCTACCTGGACAGACGAGCGGCTGGACGACCTCGCGCAGAGCATCGATCGCCGCTTCGACCAGGTCGATCGCCGCTTCGAGCAGGTGGACCAGCGCTTCGAGCAGGTCGACCGCCGGTTCGAGCAGGTGGACCGTCGCTTCGAGCAGATGGATCGTCGATTCGACCGGGTCGACGACAGCATCCGCCACCTGACGACGATGATGATGTGGACCGCGGGAGGGATCATCGCGACCCTGGTCGGTGTCATCGGGGCGGTCGCCGTCCATGGCGGCGCCTGAGCCTTCGCGGTTCCTGGCTAGTGCAAGGTCCAGCCCGAAACGTCCGGGCGGCTAGGACGCCCGACGCTCGACCAGCTCGATCCGGTAGCCGTCAAGGGGATCAGGATCGAGACGACCGGGCTGGTCAGATCGTCGCGCTGGCTGTTGGCGATGCCGACCTCGAGGAGGGCCGTCCGTGGCTTGCCGTCGCGGATGCGAACCGTCAAGTCCTCCGCGCCGTTGAGCAGGAGGCGGATCGCTGAGCAGTCCGGCCTTCGGCAACCGTTGATCTCCCGGAGGTTCACGCCAATCTCGTCGAGACGTCAGGTCTGTCCAACGTCGCGGAGCAGGTTCTCAAAGACTGGCCGCTGGCGCGGATCGGCGAGCGCGCAAGCAAGCAGTTATCGGCTAGTTCCCAGCGCCTCGCCCAATCAGATCGTCGCGCCGTGGACTGAACAGCTTGACGCTGTCGTCCGGCGCTCGGGAATCGGGGATCAGCTAACCGCAACCATGCGGGCCGACCTTACAGTCGTCGTCACCGTTGGTCGGTGCGTCGTGGCCGTGCCTGCCGGGACCGCCGGACTTGTCGCCCGAACTTCAGGGGGACATCAACTTCATTGTCGCGGGGTGGGCCGTGTTCGGGGTCGTCTTACCCCTGCGGCCTTCTAGCGGTTCGGGAAGGCGCGCGCCGCCAGCCAGAGCATCGAGGGCCGGGCGGCTAGGACGACGAAGAGAGAGCGAGACGTACCGCTCGCCCGAGAACCAGCGTGACGCTGAGGATTGGCATGATGCCCACTGGCTAGTCCGGGAAACGACGGGAGAGGGTGCAGGATGCGAGTAAACGTTGCGATGGACGATGTGACGATCACGCTCGGAAACAACGGCACGACCTTCACGATTGCCGACAACGACGGCAAGCACGTCGGCCACCTTCGCATTGGGCAGGCCACCGTGGAGTGGCGAAAGGGACGGACTCGCGCTGGGAATGGCAAGAAGCTGCCGCTCAGCAAGCTCATCGAGCTTCTAGAAGCCCAATAGCCTTTCAGCCATTCTCAATTATCTCAATTCGGTAGCCGTCCGGGTCGCGTAGGCGTGTGCATGGCTTGTGTCGGAGCCGGCGCGCTGCTGTCGCAGTTAGCGCCCCTGCTGTAGCCACTCGGTCGGCATGCTCGTCTTGCCTCCGGTGTCGCGCAGTCCGAACGCGCGTCGCCCCCGTAGCTCAGAGGAGAGAGCACCGGCCTGCCAAGCCGGAGGTCGCAGGTTCGAATCCTGCCGGGGGCGCGCTAACATCATTCCTGCTTGGCAGGCTGGAGCCGGTTTTTACCGGCACTGAGCTACTAGCGAAGCCCGCGCATCGCGCGGGCTTCGCGCTTTTAGGCGTCCGACTCAGTGAAGCTACCCATGAGATAGTGGGCGGGCATGCGGGAGTTCAGCAGCACCTTTGAGCTTATAAGCCGGTCGAGGAGGCGGTTTCTTATGCGCTTTCGACGATCGCTGTCGGCGTCGCTCGCTGGGACTACAGCATCACGACGCAAACCTCGAACGCCATTGTCTTCACCCGGACCTACCGGAGATGGCCAGTATGGGTTCTCGCGATCGGGCTCTTTCCGATTGGACTGCTGTTCCTGTTTGCGCGCAGCACAGCGGTGCTCGCGTTTGCCTTCGCGGCGCGCCAGGATCTGACGGAGGTCCGGGTGGCTGGTGATGCACCGCGAAAGTTGCGCCGCTACTTCGAACAGCTGCAAGGTGCGACTAGTAGCTAACGAAGCTGGCTAACGGCTGGACCGCTCAACTATCTCGATCCGATACCCGTCCGGGTCGCGGACGAAGCAGATGCGCGAGCCGGTGGTGCGACCGCCGGGGCGGTAGGGCGGCTTCTCGGGCTCGATTCCCTGCGTGGCGAGGTCGCTGAGCGTGCCGTCGAGATCCTCGACGGCGAGCGCGATGTGGTTGTAGCCGCTGCCTAGGTCGTAGGAGTCGACGCCGTGGTTGTAGGTCAGCTCGAGCACGGGGTCCTCGCCCGGCAGCCCCATGAAGACGTTGATCGCCTCGTCGCCGATCGGCATCCGCGCTCGCTCGGCGAAGCCGAGCTTCTCGTAGAAGGAGACCGAGCGGTCGATGTCGCCGATGCGATAGCAGGTGTGTAGGTAGGCGGGCATGTCTCGGAGGCTAGCCGGCCCGTATTGTTCGGCTCAGTGTCGGATGCGACGTTACGGGAGGTCGTCGCCGCGCTGGCGCCGCTGGAGCGCGGAGCCGGATCGCGGGGAGAGACGGAGGCCGCCGATTGGCTGGCTGCGCGACTGCGTGCCGCGGGTGCGCCCGCACGTGTCGAGGCAGTCCGCTTCCACGACGGCTTCGCTCGGCTGATGCTCCCGCTCGGAGCGATCGGGACCGTCGCCGGCCTGGTCTCGCTGACCGGTCGCGCCCGGCGGGCCACGGCGCTCGTGGCGGGTCTCGTCGGCTTCGCCGTCGCCGACGATGCGGACAACCGCTGGCGAATCTGGCGCCGCTTGACGACCCGCTCGAAGGCGACGACGAACGTCATCGCCGAGGTGGGGGATCTAGGGGCCCAGCGCACGCTGGTCATGCTCGCTCACCACGACGCCGCTCCGACCGGCATGGTCTTCGACCAGTCGTTCCAGCGTGGGCTCGCCCGCTACGCGCCCTGGCTCGTACGCCGGCTCGACACCTCGCTGCCGCTCTGGTGGCCGATCATCGGTGCCCCGCTGCTGGTTGCCCTCGGCGCGCTGACCGGGCGGCGCGCCTTGACCCTCACCGGCATGGCCGGCGGCATGATGAACACCGTGCTCGCAGCGGACATAGCGCGCAACCGGATCGTCCCGGGGGCGAACGACAACCTCTCGGCGGTCGCGGCACTCGTGGCGCTCGCCGAGCGGCTACGCGACCGGCCGATCGAGGGGTTGCGGGTCGTGCTCGTCTCCTGCGGCGCCGAGGAGGTGCTGCAGGGGGGCATCTACGACTACGTCGAGCGTCACCTGACCCAGCTCGATCCCAGCTCGACCTGGGTGCTCAACCTGGACACCGTCGGCTCGCCGCACCTGATCATGCTCGAGGGCGAGGGCATCATCCGCATCGAGGACTACCCCGGCCCGGCGTTCCGAGATCTTGTCGCAGCCGCTGCGCAGGACGCCGGCGTCCCGCTGATCCGCGGCCAGCGCTCGCGCACGAGCACGGACAGCGTCATTCCGGCACGGGCCGGCTACCCGATCGCGACGATCGCTTCCTACGATCCCGACACCAAGCTGCTGTCGAACTACCACCTGCCGACCGACACGCCCGAGAACCTCGACTTCGGCACGGTCAGCGAGGCCGTCGAGCTGGCCGACACGCTAGCCCGCCGCCTAGCTACCGGCGTATAGCTGCTCGATCTCGTCGTCGTACTTCTCGACGACGACGTTGCGCTTGACCTTCATCGTCGGCGTAAGCTCGCCCGTCTCCTGGCTGAGGTCATGCGGCAGGATCGCCAGCTTCTTGACCTGCTCGACCTTGGCGTACTTGCGGTTGACCTCGTCCATGTGGCGCTCGAGCTCGGCACGGATCTCGTCGCTGGCGGTCAGCGACGCGAGATCGCCGGAGAGGTCGTGGGCCTTGGCCCACTCCGGTGCCTCCTCGGGATCGAGCGTCACGAGCGCGGTCAGGTATGGACGGCGGTCGCCGACCATCACGCACTGGCTGATGAGCGCGTGCTGCTTCATGTCGCCCTCGAAGTTCGCCGGGGTGATGTTCTTGCCGCCGGCGGTGATGATGATGTCCTTCTTGCGGCCGGTGATCCGCACGAAGCCGTCGGGGGCGATCTCGCCGAGGTCGCCGGTGTGCAGCCAGCCGTCGACGAGCGTCTCCCCGGTGGCGTCGTCCTTCTTGAAGTAGCCCTGGAAGACGTTCGGTCCGCCGACGAGGATCTCGCCGTCGTCGCCGATGCGCACGTCGACGCCCGGGAAGGGCTTGCCGACCGTGCCGAACTTGAAGTCGTCGGGCCGGTTGATCGTCGCCGCCGTCGAGGTCTCGGTCATGCCGTAGCCCTCGAGCACCAGGACGCCGGCAGCCCAGAAGAACTCGAGGATCTCCTGGTTGATCGGCGCGGCGCCGGTGACGCAGAGTCGTACGCGGCCGCCGAAGAGCCCGCGGATCTTCGACAGCACGAGCTTGTCGGCGAGCTTGTACTGCAGCGACAGCAGGAAGCCGGGCGTCTCGCCCTGGCGCTCGAGCTCGCGCACCTTGCGCCCGGTCGCGACGGAGCGCGTCAACAGCGCCTTCTTGACGCCCTCGGCGGCGGTCGCCTTGGTGTAGATCTTCTCGAAGATCCGTGGCACCGACGGCAGGTAGGTCGGGCGCACCTCGGCGACGTCGTCGATGATCTTCTTCGGGTCGAGCGACCAGTAGGCGATCGTCGATCCCTGCTGGTAGGAGCCGAGCTGGATCAGCTTCGCGAACGAGTGCGCGAGCGGGAGGAAGAGGTAGATCAGGTCGCCGCCCTTGACGACGTCCTCCGCGACGACCATGTCGACCATCGCGCGGTAGTTGGCGTGCGAGATCACGCAGCCCTTCGGCGGGCCGGTCGTGCCCGACGTGTAGATGATCGTGCAGATGTCCGCACCCGCGACCGAGTCGGTGCGCTGGCGCAGCGCTGCGCCGTCGATGACCGCGCCGCGATCGACCAGGGCGATCGAGGAGATCGCGTCCTCGGCGTCGCCGACCATCAGCACGACGTGCTCGAGCTTCGGCAGCGTGTCGCGCACCGAGCGGACCTTGGCGAGCTGGCTCTCGTCCTCGACGACAACGACCTTCGCGTCGGAGTCCTCGAGGACGTACTGGCACTCCTCGGGCGAGTTGGTCTGGTAGATCGGCACCACGGTCGCGCCGGCCGACAGGGCGGCGAAGTCGAAGCAGCTCCACTCCGGCCGCGTGTTGGCGAGGATCGACACCTTGTCGCCCTTCTCGACGCCGAGCGCCATCAGCCCCTTTGCGAGCCCGTCGACCGCCTCGCCGACCTCCGCGAAGCTGCGCGTCTTCCACTCCGCGCCGTCCTTGAACATCACGGCGTCGGTCGATCCGTGCTGTGCTGCGGCCCGGCTCATCAGGTCGGCGATCCCGACCGGCTTGGTGGCGGTCCCGGCTCCGGGGGCGGTGGCACTCTCCACGCGGCTTCTCCTCAACTCTCGACGGGGTGTTCGGATGAGTTTACGATGGTTGCGATGAGTGTCGAGCTGGCCGTCGACGAGCTGAGAGCGACGCTCGATGGGCGCGCCTTGACGGCCGCTGACGCGGACTACGAGGACGCGCGCGATCTTCAACGCGATGATCGAGCGGCGCCCGGCCGTCATCGTGCAGGTCGAGTCACACGGCGACATCGTCGCGGCGCTCGAGTTCGCCCGCACGCACGACCTCGAGCTGGCGATCCGCGGCGGCGGTCACAGCGTCGCCGGCCTCGCGCTGGGCGGCGGGTCGGGCTGGCTGGAGCGCAAGCTCGGCCTCGCCTGCGACGGCCTGCTGTCGGTCGAGCTGATCACCGCCGACGGCCGCACGGTGACCGCCAGCGAGGGCGAGAACGCCGAGCTGTTCTGGGCGTTGCACGCCGCGGGCGGCAACTTCGGCGTCGTGACCGAGATGCGCTTCCGGGTGTCCGATCTCGGCACGACGACTCTGGGAATGCTGATCTTCGCCGACGACCGGGCCCGGAGGTCGTGCGCGCCTACCGCGACCTGATCGAGGCGGGTGCGCCAGAGGAGCTCGACCCAGACAACGTCTCCCACCTGCACCACGGGATCGAGCCGGCGAGTCCCGCCGGCGTCTAGACGTCGCGGCCCTTCGCCCGCTGGGACTCGCGGGCGATGCGGCTGTAGCTCTTGCCACGCTCCTCACGCTCGCGCGCGGCGGCCTTGCGGTCGTCGAGCCGGGCCTGCTCGCGCTCGAGCTTGCGCCACGCCTCGAGCCGCGCCGGGTCGACGGCGTCGCGGACCGCGCAGCCCGGCTCGGTCTCGTGCTGGCAGTCGGCGAACCGGCATGAGAGGGCGAGCGTCTCGATGTCCTGGAACGACTCGCCGGTGCCCTCCCAGAGGCCGACCTCGCGGATGCCTGGCGTATCGATCAGCAGCGCGCCGCCGGGCAGCGGGATCAGCTCACGGGTGACTGTGGTGTGACGGCCACGGCCATCCCCGGCACGCACGGCGCCGGTCGCCTGGCGCTCCTCGCCGAGCAGTGCGTTGACGAGCGTCGACTTGCCCGCGCCCGAAGGGCCGAGCAGGACGGTCGTGGCGCCGGGAGCGAGCAGGGGATCCAGCAGCGTCAGCCCGTCACCGTCGACGGCGCTGATCGCCACCGCATCCGGGACGCCGACGAGGCGCGCGAGCTGGGTCGCCTTCAGCTGGCCGTCGGGGTCGAGGTCTGACTTCGTCAGCACGAGCGCGACACGGACGCCGTCGGCGAGCGCCAGCGCGACGAAGCGCTCGATCCGTCGCTCGTTTGGATCGGGCAGCGCCTCGGTCACCAGGACGAGGTCGACGTTCGCCGCGAGCACCTGGCTCTCGGTCTTCTCGCCCGCCGCGTGGCGGACGATCGAGCCGCGGCGCTCGAGCACGTGGGAGATCGCGCCGGCATCGTCGACGGCGACCCAGTCACCAGTCACCGGCGACTCGTCGCGCAGGCGGCCACGTGCCGGCAGCAGGTCTGGCTCGGTGGCGCCCGGCCGGGCGACGACCCAGCGTCCCCGGTGCTGCGCCAGCACACGTCCGGGCGTCAGGCCGGGCTCGCCCAAGGCGGCGAGCTCGGCCGCCAGCTCAGAGCGCTGTCCGAGCCCGCTCGTGTCCGGCGGCATCAGGGCTCCGCGCGGCGATCCAGCTCGCGATGTCCCCGAGCACCTGGTCGCGCTCGGGCTCGTTGAGCAGCTCGTGGTAGAGGCCGTCATAGCGCCGCACCGTGCAGTCCTCGGATCGTGAGCAGCTGTCCACGAGTGCGCTCCCGGCCGGGTCGACGAGGCGGTCGCCGCTGCCGTAGAGGGTGAGGATCGGCAGGGACAGCGTGGGCAGCAGCGTGGGGAGCGCGGCCGTGCCGGCGGCGAGCTCGCCGATCGTCCGGGCCGGCAGCATGCCGCGATGGTTGAGCGGGTCCTCGTCGTAGTCGCGCACCACCTCAGGATCGCGGCTGACGGTGGTGCCGTCGATCTTGTAGACGGGCAGTCGCGGCGCGACGCGCGAAAGCACGCGGCTGGCGACGCGGGCCGCCGCGTTGGCCTCGAGTACCGCGAGCGGCGCCGAGAGCACGAGCCCGGCAAGCTCGTCCTGATGCCGGCAGGCGTAGTGCAGCGCGACCAGCCCGCCCATGCTGTGACCGAGCAGGAAGACCGGTACGTCCGGGTGGCGCCCGCGGGCGAGGTCGCTCAGCGAGTGGAGGTCCGAGACGGCGTTGGCGAGCCTGTCCACGTAGGCCCGCGGCCCGCTCGACCGGCCGTGGCCGCGATGGTCGACCGCGTAGACGACGTAGCCACGCGCGACGAGCTCGCCGCCGACCCAGCCATAGCGTCCGCCGTGCTCCGCTCCGCCGTGGGCGATCAGCACGACCGCCTCGGGCTCGCCAGCCGGCAGCCAGGCCTGCCAGAAGATCTCCAGATCCCCCGTGCCGGCGAACCGTCCCTCGTCGTGCAGAGCCTCCATCGCCAGAGATCAAACCACCTTGCCGGTCTCGTCGCGCGTGGCTGACAGGATGGCGCGCCTGACTCCCGCGGAGACCGACACCTTCACGCCCGCCGCGTTGGAGCGGCTACGGACGCTCACCGGAGACCCCGCGGCCGAGTTCCGCGCGGATCAGCTCGAGGCGATCCACGACGTGGTCGCCGACCGCGCCCGCGTGCTCTGCGTCCAGCGCACCGGCTGGGGCAAGTCGGCCGTCTACTTCGTCGCGACCTCGCTGATGCGCGAGGCGGGCGCCGGGCCGACGCTGATCGTCAGCCCGCTGCTCGCGCTGATGCGCAACCAGATCGCGGCCGCCGAGCGGCTCGGCCTCTGCGCGCACACGATCAACAGCACCAACCGCGAGGAGTGGGACTCCGTCCGTGACCGCTTGGCCGGCGGGACGATCGACCTGCTGCTAATCAGCCCCGAGCGGCTCAACAACCCGCGCTTCCGGGACGAGATGCTGCCGCTCTTCGCGGCCTCGGTGGGGTTGCTCGTCATCGACGAGGCCCACTGCATCTCGGACTGGGGCCACGACTTCCGCCCCGACTACCGGCGCGTCAAGGACATGCTCGATGCGTTGGCGCCGAACGTCGCCGTCCTCGGCACCACGGCCACGGCGAACGACCGCGTGGTCGGCGACGTCCTGGAGCAGCTCGCCGGGGGCGGCGAGGAGCAGCTGCGCTCCTACCGCGGTCCGCTCGCGCGAACGAGCCTGCGGCTGGAGACCGTCGAGCTGCCGCGTCCGGCTCAACGGCTCGCCTGGCTCGTCGAGCACCTTCCGGACCTACAGGGGTCGGGGATCGTCTACACCCTCACCAAGCGCGACGCCGACCAGGTCGCGACCTTCCTGACGGCGAACGACATCCCGACCGTCGCGTACAGCGGCGAGCACGAGACCGAGCGGCGGATCGCCACCGAGGACCTGCTGCTGCGCAACGAGATCAAGGCGGTCGTCGCGACGAGCGCGCTCGGGATGGGCTACGACAAGGCCGACCTGACGTTCGTCGTCCACTTCCAGGCGCCGGGATCGGTCGTCTCCTACTACCAGCAGGTCGGCCGTGCCGGCCGCGGCGTCGACCACGCCGACGTCGTGCTGCTGCGCGGGGAGGAGGACCGCAAGATCCAGGACTTCTTCATCGAGCAGGCGTTCCCGGCGGAGGACCGCGTCCGCGCCGTCCTCGGCGAGCTCGAGGCCGCCAGCGCCGAGGGCCGGACGACGCGCGAGCTGATGGGAATCGTGAATCTCGGCGCCGGCCGGATCGACGCGATGCTGAAGATCCTCGACGTCGAGGGCGCGGTCCGGCGCAGCGGCACGCGCTGGCAGAGCGTGCCGGGCAGCGGCTGGCGCTACGACGCGAGCCGCTACGAGCAGGTCACCGAGCTGCGGCGCGCCGAGCAGCGGGCGATGGCGGCCTACGGGACCGACGGGCGCTGCCTGATGCGGGCGCTCCAGGAGGAGCTGGACGACCCCGATCCCCAGGACTGCGGGCGGTGCTCGGTATGTACGGCGCCGCGCTTTGCGCAGGAACCGGCGGCTGCGCTCGTCGAGCTCGCCCAACGTCACCTGCGGTCGCGGCCCTTGGGGCTCGACGCGAAGAAGATGGCGCCCAATCCCGAGACCGGCGCGATGCGCAAGATCCCGGCGGACGCCCAGATCGACCCCGGCTGGGCGCTGGCGCGCGTCGGCGACGGGGGATGGTGGCCGGCGATCGAGCGGGGCCTGCGCGCCGGCCGCTTCGACGAGGAGATAGTGGAGGCGCTGGCCGACGTCCTGCGCGGCGCCGGGGCGGGCCCAAGCTGGGTGACGCACGTGCCGTCGGCGCGGCTGGGGGAGATCTGCCGGGATCTCGCCGAGCGGCTCGCGGCTGAGCTGGGAGTCGGCTACGTCGACTTGCTCGAGCGCACCGAGAGCCGTCCGCCGCAACGCGACATGGCAAACGCCGTCCAACAGGCGGCAAACGTCCGAGGCGCGTTCCGCGTCACTGGCAGCCCGCCCGCCGGGACGGGGGTGCTGCTCGACGATCGCCGCTTCTCGGGTTGGACGCTGGCCATGGTCGGCGGGCAGCTGCGCCGCGCGGGCGCCGAGCGGGTGGTTCCGCTGGCGCTTGCAACCGTCCAGTAGGAGAACCGGGGGCTCGAGCACCCGGACCCCCGGGGCGCCTGGCCGGTAGAGCGGCGGATCAGGACAGCAGGTCAGCGGCGTCAGCCGCGACCAACGAGCCGGCGAGCGTGCCGAGCAGCACGTCGCGCAGCTCGGACGGCGAGATGTCACGGTGCTCGAGCCAGTCGAGGATCGCGCCGTCCATCGTCCAGAGCCAGGCTCGGACAGCGACGCGTGCCTTCGGCGTCGGGTTCTCCGCGACTCCCAGTCCCTCGAGTATCCGTTTCGAGGTCTGATCGCGGACCTCGTCGACCATCGCCTTGACCTCGGGGACCTCGCCGGCGCTCGCGATCAGCTTGCGGTAGGCGACGTCGCGCTCGCCGACCCAGGCGACGAAGGCGTCGACGCTGCGCGACAGCGCCTCGAGCGGGGGCAGGTCGGGGTCGGGCTCAGTGAGCTCGCCGAGCTGTTGCACCCCGGCCTGAAGGGTCGCGACGAAGTAGTCGCGCTTGCTCGGGAAGTAGTGGTAGAGCAGCGCCTTCGAGATCCCGGCCTCGCGGGCGATCTGCGCCATTGACAGCTCGGCAAACGAGTGGCGAGCAAAGAGGCTCTCGCCCAGCTCCAGCAGCTGTTGGCGCCGCTCGTCGACCTGCATCCGCGTGTACGCCGGCTCGCTCATTCGAGATCGAAGTGTAACGAGCTTGCTGACCGACGGTAAATAGTTGCTGAAGGCTTATCTACCATCGGTCAACAAACCGCTCGAGAGAGCGACGAAGGGGGTAACGATGCGACGGAGATGGGTCCGTGGCCTTGGCGCCACGGTCGCGTATGTGGCAGCTCTGTCCGGGATCGCCGCGCTTGGCGACGACGTCGCAGCAGCCACCGGCTGGCAGCTGGTGGCGCTCGAGGTGATCGCCGTCTCGTTGGCGTTCGGAGCGTTCGTAGGGCGCTTCTGGGCCGTTGCGGTGCCACCCGCGCTGATCGTCGGCGCGCTGGCCGTGGCGGCCGTTGCCGGCGACGGCGGCGGCGACCCGGGATGTAGCGATCCGCTGCTGATGGCGTTGATGGGGCTCGGGTTCGGCAACGTGTTGACCACCTTTCCCGTGTTGCTCGGGGTCTCGAGCGCTCGCGGCCGCGGCATGCGCGGTGCGGCGGAGGTGTCGCGATGATCGAGGCGCTGCTGACCGCGGTCGTCTTCCTGGTCGTCTCCCTCCTCATGGGATACGCCACCCGGAGCTTCTGGGTGCTGCTCCTACCGGTGCTCTGCTCGGTTTGCTTCTTCGCCATCGCGGCCGCCATCGAGCCGAGCGGCGACGGCGGCGCCGAGGCGCTCGTTCCTCGTCTCTGTCGGGGCGCTCGTGCTCGGCGTGCCGGCGATGCTGATCGGGATCGCCTGGGGCAGGACCGCCAAGGACAGGGACGGGCCATGACGGTGTAGGTGGTCTAATGGCTCGACGATGGGCACGTTCAGGGGATTCCCACCGGAGGCGATCGAGTTCCTGCGCGAGCTCGAGGCCAACAACGACCGCGACTGGTTCAAGGCCAACCGCGCCCGCTACGACGAGCACATCGTCGCGCCTGCGACCGCCCTCGGCGAGGATCTCTCGGATCTCGGCCGGCCGAAGCTGTTCCGGCCGTGGAACGACACGCGCTTCCACGCGGCGCCGCCGATCAAGGAGCAGGTGGGGCTGGCAGTCGGCTACGAGGGCGCCGGCGGCTTCTACGTCGAGCTGTCGCTCGACGGCCTGATGGTCGCCGCCGGCCTGCACAATCCGGCGCCGGACCAGGTCGACCGGATACGCAAGGCGATCGACGGCGGCCGGACGGCGTCGGCCCTGACGCGGGCGATTGCGTCCGCGCGGGAGGCCGGGCTCGAGCTCAACGAGCCGGATCTCGTCCGCGGGCCGCGCGGCTACGCGGCCGACCATCCGCGGATGGATCTGCTCAAGCGCCGGCGGCTCACGGTCGCGCGTCGCGACGACCTCACGAAGTGGATGCACACGCCGAAGGCCGGCCAGCGCATCCGCTCCCAGCTCGACGCAGCCAAGCCATTGGTCGGCTGGCTGCGCAAGCACGTCGGTCCGTCTGGGGCCTAGCCCTCCGCGACCAGCTCGCCGAGCTGCTGCTCGGGTACGCCAAAGGCGTCGACGAGCGGGCGGGCGTACGGGGCAAGCTCCGCGCAGAGGCCGTTGACGGCCTTGATCACCGCCTTCGACCGTGGCGAGGAGAGCCGGCCGTGCTCCTGGTACCAGCCCCGCTCGCCCTCGATGCGGCTGAGCGCGAAGAGGCTGCGCAGGCGGTCGAGGACGTACCGCGTCGCGGGATCGTCGCAGCGCTGGACGCCCGCCGCGAACGCCTCGAGCACGACCATGTCGGCCCAGGCACGCGCGCAGTCGACGACATGGTCCTGGCAGTCGACGAGCACCGAGAAGGGGTCGCCGCCGCCCTCGATCCCCGCCCGCAGCCGGCGCGCCGCGCCGGCGAGGATGTGCTCCTGGCGCCAGCGAAAGAGCTCGAGTTGGGTATCGGTGTCGAGCAGGTCGGCCTCGTCGTCGCGACCGGGGACGAGCGTGTCGCCGATCCGGTTGAGCACCTCGCGCACCGCGGTCCGCTCCGCGAGCGTGTCGATCACCTGGCCGGCGACGAAGGTCGCGGTGCCGAGCGGATCGAGCTCGCCGAACTCGTCGCGGTAGTCGGTCAGCAGGTTCTTCGCCGCGAGCTGCAGCAGGACCGTGTTGTCGCCCTCGAAGGTCGTGAAGACGTCGGTGTCGGCCTTCAGCGCTGCGAGGCGGCTCGAGCGCAGGTAGCCGGCCCCGCCACACGCCTCACGACACGCCTGGATCGTGTCCGTCGCGTGCCAGGTCGCGACCGCCTTGATCGCCGCTGCGTGGGTCTCGAGCTCGCGGCGGCCGCGTCCGCCGTCCTCGTCGTCCGCCGTGAACACGTCGTGCAGGCGTTCGACCAGGGCCTCCTGGGCGAAGTGCAGGGCGTAGGTCGCGGCCAGCCGCGGGAGCAGCTTGCGCTGGTGCGTGCGGTACTCCATCAGGACGACCTCGGCGCCACCCGGGGGCCCGAACTGCTTGCGCGACAGCGCGTGACGGACGGCGATCGTCAGTGCGACCTTGGTCGCGCCGATCGATCCGCCGCTGACGCTGACCCGTCCCTGGACGAGCGTTCCGAGCATCGTGAAGAACCGCTTGGTCGGGTTCTCGATCGAGCTGAAGTACTCGCCGTCGTTGCGGATCTCGGCGTAGCGGTCGAGCAGGTTGGCGCGTGGCACGCGCACGTCGTCGAAGGCGAGCCGCCCGTTGTCGACCCCCTCGAGTCCCAGCTTGGCTCCGCAGTCGCCGACCTCGACGCGCGCGAGGACATTGCCCCCGTCGTCGCGGATCGGCACGAGGACGCAGTGGACGCCGCGCTCCTCGCCGCCGACGACGAGCTGCGCGAACACGGCGGCGAGCCGGCCGTCGCGGGCGGCGTTGCCGATGTAGTCCTTGCGCGCCCACGGGCCGGGCGTGTTGACGACGATCTCGTCGGTCTCGGGGTCGTAGGTGGCGGTCGTGCCGACCGCCTGGACGTTCGAGCCGTGACCGCTCTCGGTCATCGCGAAGCAGCCCGGCAGGTCGACCGTGGCGATGTCGCGCAGGTAGGCGTCGTGGTGGCGCTCGGTACCGAGGTGGAGCACGGCACCGCCGAAGAGCCCGAACTGGACGCCGGACTTCACGAGCAGCGACAGGTCGCCGAAGGCGAGCGTCTCGAAGCCGACCACCGAGCGGCCGACCGCGTCCTGTCCGCCGTACGCCTCCGGGAAGCCCATCGCCGGATCGCCCTCGGAGGCGAGCTCGTAGATCCACGCGCTGACCTTGGCCCGGTACTCGTCGCGCGGGAGGTCGTAGACCGGCCCGTTGCCGGGGCGCGACAGCCACTCGCGGCCACGCGCGCGGATGTCGGCGTGCTCGCCGTCGAGCAGACGCCGCAGGGCGTCCAGGTCGAGCGCGGAGGCGGAGGGAGCGGTCGCCACGTCAGTCGACGTGTACCCCGAAAGCGTGTCGCACACCCATCCGACGTGGCGCGGGTCGATCGGTCACCATCCTCGGCCATGACAGCGACCGCCGACACCACCCAAGTCGAGAGACGCCCCGACCGCCGCCTGCTCAACGCCGTCCTGATCGTCGGCATCGCCGACGCGCTGCTGCTCGTCGTCCTCCTCTACTTCGCGGTCGTCGACCGCAGCGACACCGCGGTGAGCATCCTCGGCCCGATCCACGGCGTCGGCTATCTGCTGCTGCTCGGGCTGACCGGGCGCGGCGCGATGGACGGCCAGTGGGGCTGGTGGTTCCCGGCGCTCGTGCTCGTGACGGGTGGCCCGATCGGCTCGCTGATTGGCGAGGTCGTGCTGCGCAGGCGCCTGCGCGACGCGACGACCGCCACGGGCTAACGTGGCTGGCATGACTGTCGGGTTCGTCCGCTACGGGATTCCGGCGCTGTTGGCGGTCGCCGGCGTCGTGGTCGCCCTCTGGGATCCGGACGGCACCGGGCTCGAGGCGTGGTCGATGTTCACGGGAGCGGCGGTCGCCGTGTTGCTGCTCAACGTCCTGCACCGCATCGGCGTCACGGGCGACGTGGACCGCGACCGCGAGGACCGTGCTCGGCGCTACTTCGACGAGCACGGCCACTGGCCGGACCATCAGGGCTAGCTCTCGGCCTCTGAAGAGCTCGGACGGAGGTACCTCGAGCCTGAGTGTGTTGCTCGACAAGCCGTTGGTGTAACGTGGTTTGCGCTCACTTAGTGAGCCGCCCCCCGGCCCTCCCTCCATTCGGCCGGGGGGCTTTTTACGTCTCCGGGACCCCGATTGCGCTAGCGATATCGGGGTGACGGACTTGAGACATCGGGCGAGCCGCCGATAGGACAGGGGTGACCGCTCTCCCGGAGAGACTGAACTCGCGCCGGCAGGCGATGACGCTCGGCGCCGGCCTGTTCGGCGGCGGGTCGCTGCTCACCTTCGCGACCGTCCTGCTGCCGCGCTCGGCTCAGGTAGATCTCGTCGGCGCCTGGGCGATCGTCCTCTGCACCGCGGTCGTCTCGGCCATCTTCTGGCTCTGGCGCGACAGCCTTCCCTTCTGGGCTCTCTTCGTGGGGATCGTGATCGGCACGGCGATGATCACGGCGGGCGTCTGGGTCAACGGCGAGCGCGACGGCGGGGCGGCCGCGTTCAACGAGATCTACTACGTCTGGCCGGTGGTCTTCACCGCCTACTACTTCCCGGTGCGGCTCCTGATCGTCGAGATCGTGCTGGCGGCGGTCCTCTATGCGGGCGTCTTGCTCGCGCTCGATCCCGGCTCCATCGGCGTGACGCGCTGGCTGATCGTCGTGACCGTCCTGATGGGCGTCGGCGGGTTGATCAGCCGCCTCCAGGCGCGCGTCGACGAGCTGGTCGACCGGCTGTCGGACACCGCTCGCCGCGACCCCCTGACCGGCCTGCTCAACCGCCGCGGCTTCGAGGAGCGGCTCGACGCCGAGCTGGCGCGCGCCACGCGCAACGAGCGTCCGCTCGCGCTGATCGTCGGCGACCTCGACCACTTCAAGACCGTCAACGACCGCCTCGGGCATCCCGCGGGGGATGCCGTGCTGCTGCGCGTCGCCGAGATCCTCGGCCGCGCCGGCCGGCGCGGCGACACCGTCGCGCGGATGGGCGGAGAGGAGTTCGTCTTCATCGTCCCCGACGCCGACGCGGTAGCCGCGTACGAACTCGCCGAGCGCGTGCGCAAGGAGGTCGAGACGGTATTCGCCGATGGGCCCGTGGCGCTGACGATCAGCTGTGGCGCGGTCTCCTTCCCCGCCAGCGGGACGACGGCCGAGAGCCTGATGGCCGCCGCCGACGGGGCGCTCTACGCAGCCAAGCGCGGTGGTCGAAACCGGACCGTCCGCCCGGTCGACGAGCCGCGACTGCCGATACGGATCTCGGTGGCTGCGGAGCGCGATCCGCTGCACGGTCTCGCACGTTGAGCATCCGCACCGCATCAGCCTGACGGCCCGCCCAACGGCAACGGGGGCTCAGGCAGTTCGGCGTCGCAGCGTCAGCGCGCCGAGCGCTAGCGCCGCCGCGGCGAAACCAGCCACCGCCAGCACGTCGCCCGCCAGCGCTCCGTCGAGCGCGGCGGGGTCGGTGGCCCGATCGAGCGCGTCGTAGGCGTAGGTCAGCGGCAGTGCCCACGAGAGGCTCTCGAGCAGCGGCGCCATCGCGTCACGCGGCACGAACAGCCCACACAGCAGCAGCTGGGGGAGGATGAACGCGGGCATGAACTGGACCGCCTGGAACTCGGTCTGGGCGAAGGCGCTGACGAACAGGCCGAGCGCCATCCCGAGCAGCGCGTTCGCGACCGCGAGCGCACCGATCAGCACGGCGCCGTGCGGCGCGTCGAGGCCGAGCGCCACGAAGCCGACGAGGCAGACCGCGACCGCTTGCACGGTCGCGAGCAGGCCGAACGCGAGCGCGTAGCCGCCGAGCAGGTCGAGCTTCGCAAGCGGCAGCGTCATCAAGCGCTCGAGCGTGCCGGTCGTCCGCTCGCGGAGCATCGTGATCGAGGTGACGAGGAACATGACGATGAACGGGAACAGTCCGCAGAGCGGCGCTCCGATCTGCTGGAACGTCTGCTCGCGGTCGTCGAGGACGTAGCGCATCAGGACCAGCAGCAGGCACGGAACCACGACCAGCAGGGCGACGGTGCGCGGGTCGTGGCGGATCTGGAGCAGGACGCGGTGGGCGGTCGCCAACGTGACTCGGGCGCTCATGCCTTCGCCTCCGCCTGCTCGATCACGCGCAGGAACGCCTGGCCGAGGTCCTGCTCGCCGGTCCGCTCGCGCAGCGCGGCCGGCGAGACCTGCTCCAGCAGAGCGCCGTCACGCATCAGCAGCAGCTCGTCGCACTCGGCGGCCTCGTCCATGACGTGGCTCGAGACGAGCAGCGCCGCGCCGCGCTCGGCCAGCTGGTGGAACGTCCGCCACAACTCGCCGCGGAGGACTGGGTCGAGGCCCACGGTGGGCTCGTCGAGCACCAGCAGCTCGGGCTCGTTCAGCAGCGCGCTCGCGAGCGAGACCCGTGCCCGCTGCCCGCCGGAGAGCGACGCCACGATCTGCGACTCGCGGCCTCCGAGGCCGACGATCTCGGTCACCTCGGTGACGCGCTCCGCAGAGACGCCGACGATCCGCGCGAAGTAGTGGAGGTTCTCGACGACCGTCAGGTCGCCGTAGACGGACGGCGCCTGAGTCACGTAGCCGACGCGGCTGCGCAGCGGAGCGCTGCCCGCGCTCGCGCCGAGCACCGTGACATCTCCGGCGGCGACGATCTGTACCCCGACGATCGCGCGCATCAGGGTCGTCTTGCCGCAGCCGCTCGGACCGAGCAGCCCGGTCACCGAGCCCTTCGGCACGGTGAGGGTCACGCCGTGCAGTACCTGGTTGCCACCGCGAACCACGTCCAGGCCCTTGACGTCGATCGCCGCACTCACAGGGAAAGCAATAACCGGTTTACGATCGGCGTGCTCGCGATGGACCAACCGACGACCGGCAACCGCCCTGTGCTGCTCGCCGTGGACGACGACCCGTCCGCGCTCGAGCTCGTCGAGCGCGAGCTGCGGCGGCGCTACGCCGGCGACTACCGCGTGATCTGCGAGCGCTCTGCCGAGACGGCGCTCGCCGCACTCGAGCAGATGCGGGCCGCGGGCGACGACGTGGCGCTCGTGCTCGCCGACCAGTGGATGCCGGAGATGACCGGATCGGACCTGCTCGCGCGCGTACGCCAGGTGCACCCGCACGCAAAGCGCGGGCTGATGATCGCCTGGGGCGCCTGGGGGGATCGCAAGACGACCGAGGCGGTCCTCAAGGCGATGGGCAACGGCGACATGGACTACTACGTGATCAAGCCGTGGTGGTCGCCCGACGAGCAGTTCCACCGCACGATCGCCGAGTTCCTCTACGAGTGGACGCGCGCGGCGCCCTACTCGGCACGCGAGGTGGAGGTGATCGGGGAGCCGTGGTCGCCGCGCAGCCACGAGCTGCGCAACCTGCTCGCGCGCAACGGCGTGCCACACGTCTTTCATGCGAACGACTCCGAGCAGGGAAAGGCGCGGCTCGCGGAGGTCGGCTTCGCGGACGTCACGGCGCCGGTCGCATTGATGCTGGACGGGCAGGTGCTGGTCGATCCGAGCAACGTCCAGGTCGCGGCGGCCTTCGGTGTCACGACCTCGCTAGACGCGAGCAAGCGCGACTTCGACGTAGCGATCGTCGGCGCTGGACCGGCGGGTCTCGCTGCTGCGGTCTACGGAGCGTCGGAGGGCCTCGAGACGCTGGTCGTCGAGCGCGAGTCGATCGGCGGCCAGGCTGGCTCGAGCTCGCTGATCCGCAACTACCCGGGCTTCTCGCGTGGCGTCAGCGGGGCGGAGCTCGCCCAGCGCACCTACCAGCAGGCATGGGTCTTCGGCAGCGAGTTCCTGCTGATGCGCGACGCGACGGCGCTGCGCGCCGAGGACGGCCGTACCGCGATAGCGATCTCCGGCGGCGGCGACGTCAGCGCTCGCGCGGTCGTGCTCGCGATGGGCGTCGCCTACCGTCGTCTCGAGGTCGACAGCCTCGAAGCGCTCGTCGGCGCCGGCGTCTTCTACGGCGCCTCGACCTCCGAGGCTCGGGGCCTCTCAGGAGGACGGGCCTACGTGGTCGGCGGCGGCAACTCGGCCGGTCAGGCGGCTGTCCACCTGAGTGGTTTCGCCGAGCAGGTGACTATCCTCATCCGCGGGCAGTCGCTGGCCACGAGCATGTCCCACTACCTGATCGAGACGATCGACGGGACGCCGAACATCGACGTCCGCGCCGGGACGGAGGTCGTGGATGCCGCGGGGGAGGGACGGCTGGGCGAGTTGACGCTACGCGACGTCGGCTCGGATGCCACCGAGACGGTTGCGGCCGACGGTCTCTTCGTGCTGATCGGGGCGCGACCGCTGACCGACTGGCTGCCCGACTCGATCGCCTGTGACCCGCGCGGCTTCGTCTTGACGGGCTCGGACATCCCCGAGGGCCGCTGGCCGCTCGAGCGCCAGCCCCTGATGCTCGAGACGAGCATGCCCGGCGTATTCGCGGCGGGCGACGTCCGCCATCGCACCGTCAAGCGCGTCGCCGCGGCGGTCGGCCAGGGCGCCGCCGCGATCCAGCAGGTCCACGAGTACCTCTTGGCTACCGAGCTGTCCGCGGGCGAGCGCTAGCCGCCGAGCAGCTGTGCGGCGATCACGCCTGCCAGGGCGATGATCATGCCAGTGCCGAACCGATTCATCGTCGATCGAAGGTCACCGATCTCCGCCCGCAGCTCGGTCCGGAACTCGGTGCGGAGGTCGGCGACGTCGCGCTTCAGATCGCGAATGTCTCGATCGACCCGCTCGAAGCCGAGGTCCATCCGGCGGGAGAGGTCGTCCAACCGCTCATCTGTCCAAGTCACGCGCTGCACCTCCCGGACGCTAGCGAACCAGACGCAGCCTATTTGCTGCCTTCTGTAACAACTAGCCAGGCAACAAGGCGCGGGTTAGGCTCCGGTGCGGAGGGATCAAACGGAGGAGGAGACGATGGCGAAGGTCCTGTGCGTGTTGTACGACGACCCGGTCGAGGGCTACCCGCCGAGCTACGCGCGCGACGACGTCCCGAAGGTGGAGCGCTACCACGACGGGCAGACCACGCCGACGCCGAACGGGCTCGACTTCACGCCGGGCGAGCTGGTGGGGAGCGTCTCCGGCGAGCTCGGACTGCGGACGTTTCTCGAGGCCGCCGGCCACACGCTCGTCGTCACCTCCGACAAGGAGGGCCCCGACTCCGAGTTCGAGCGCGAGCTGCCCGACGCCGACGTCGTCATCTCCCAGCCGTTCTGGCCGGCCTACCTGACCGCCGAGCGGATCGCGAAGGCCCCCAAGCTGAAGCTGGCGATCACGGCGGGCATCGGCTCCGACCACGTAGACCTCGATGCGGCGATCGCCAACGACATGACCGTCGCCGAGGTCACCTACAGCAACAGCATCAGCGTCTCGGAGCACGTGGTGATGATGATCCTCGGGCTCGTGCGCAACTACATCCCGTCCTACGAGGAGGTGGTCGACGGCGGCTGGAACATCGCCGACTGCGTGCAGCGCTCCTACGACCTCGAGGGGATGCAGGTCGGGACCGTCGCCGCGGGGCGGATCGGTCACGCCGTGCTGCGTCGCCTGGCTCCGTTCGAGGTGGGCCTGCACTACACCGATCGTCACCGCCTTCCTGAGGAGGTCGAGCGCGAGCTCGGGCTGACCTTCCACGAGTCGGCCGAGGCGATGGTCCCGATCTGCGACGTGGTGACCATCAACGCCCCGCTGCATCCCGAGACCGAGCACCTCCTCGACGATGAGCTGCTCGCCAAGTGCAAGCGCGGCACCTATCTCGTCAACACCGCGCGGGGCAGGATCTGCGATCGCGACGCGATCGTGCGTGCGCTCGAGAGCGGGCAGCTCGCGGGCTACGCCGGCGACGTGTGGTTCCCGCAGCCTGCGCCGCCCGACCATCCGTGGCGGACGATGCCCAACCACGGCATGACACCTCACATCTCGGGCTCGTCGCTGTCAGCCCAGGCCCGGTACGCGGCCGGCACCCGCGAGATCCTCGAGTGCTTCCTCGAGCGCCGCCCGATCCGCGACGAGTATCTGATCGTCGACGGCGGGGCCCTCGCCGGCACCGGCGCTCACTCCTACAGCGCCGGCTAGAGCAGGATGATCAGCAGGATGATGATCAGTAGGGCGGTGCCGATTCCGATGTACACAGTCGCTCCTCTGGGGTCGGGATGAACCCTGGGTGCCCCTAAGCGACGCCGCTTGAACATCGGTCGTTCTCGATGGTGAAGAACAGCGTCACGGTGGCACCGGTCTCGCAACGGTCGATCTCCACGACGTCAGCCAGGTAGCGGGCGATCGGCAGCCCCCACCCGCCGGTCGAGCCCGTCTCGGGCCGGATCCAACCCGCGAGGGGGTCACCGATGCCGTCACCGGCATCGGTGATCTGGCAGACCAGCTCGCCGTCCTCCGTCCATACGACGGCCCGTCGCGGGCCGCCACCGTGGCGAACCGCGTTGGCGGCTACCTCGCTCGTGGCGAGCGCGATCTCGCCAAGCTGCCGACCGTCGATCCCGTGCTCGTGGGCGTAACGGGTCAGCGATGCGCGCAGCGCCGTCCCCTCCGGAGCCAGGTCGACGGCTTCGGGAGGCGGTACGACGACCGCGGCCGGCATGAAGTCGATTGGATCTACGAAGCCGGGGCTGCGGGTCCTCGCGCCGCCGGGGGCTACGAGCGTCGGATGGGTCTGCGTAGCGCGCTCGAGGATCTCATCCGGAAGCGCCGAGCTGTCGTAGAGGCAGACGAACCGCATCGGGGCGTCCGTCAGGGCGAGATTGATGACCGACTCGTAACGCGCCCACTGGCGCCTCGCCGCCGCTGAGCCTTCCCAGATCGGCTCTCCCATGGCGCTCAAAGACCGGCCCGGTGGCAGGCCTGCGACGGTCTGCTTGAAGGCATGCAGGCGATCGAACGGGCGGATCATCCACTCGGCGGTGTCCTCGAGCTGCACGGCTCGAGAGTCCATGCCGAGCTCCTCGCGCAGGGCGTCGATGTTGGGGCGCTTGCTCGCGGCCACGACGACGTCGCCTCGCTCGAGGCCAGTCCGTGCGAACGGTGCCATCGCCGACACGAACTCGCCCGGCGATCCGTAGAGAAGCGCCTGGTGATCGAGCGTGCCGCGCCCGCCGTGGGCGGTCACGCAACCCCCTCGATGGCGATGCTCGCGGGGAAGCCCATCAGGGTGACGACGTGCCTCACGACGGGTCTGGGCGAGACCAAGGTGAGGCGGCCCCCGCGGGCGTCGAGCGTCCTCGCCGCATCCCGGATCGTGCTCAGGCTCGCTGCGCCGATGAACGAGAGGTCGCTCAGATCCAGCCGAACGTCGTGGCTGCGCGCGACCGCGGCCCGCAGCGAGTACTGGAGGGACTCGCTACTCGCTCCGTCGGCCTCGCCGCGCAGGATCGTGTCGCCGTTCGGGCCGCGCTCGACGAGCAGCTCGCAGGCCGCACCCCCGTACCCGTCGCGCTCGGCGAGGACCAGGGGGTGGACGCGCTCGGTCGCCCGTCGCGTGACGAGGTCGAACAGCCGGCGGTCGTACTGGCAGAGCGCCGCCGTCGCCGTCTCGCGCAGCATCCCGTCGACCCGCGCCTCGTACTCGATCAGCGACCGCAGATCGGTGCCCTTGTCGAGCGCCCAGCTCATCTCGCCGACGAGGCGCATCTTGTCGAACCCCGCATCGCGTGCGACTTCTATCTCGCGCCGCAGGCCGTCGATGGTTCGATCGGCAGTGAACCTCCCGTCTGCTAGGTAGCGGTCGCCGCTCGTGCCGACGATCAGCCGTTCGGCATCCAGTGCGTCCGAGACGTCGCCGCCCGCCCGCGCGAGCTCCGCGGTCACCTGGTCGCGAGGTCGATCCGCAGCGATGTAGAGCACGCGCTCGCCTTCGCGCAGGCCGGAGCGAACGAACGAGAGCACCGCCAGCTGGCGTTCGTCCTCGTTCGAGTAGAGCAGGCAGGCGTGATCGCCGCTGCACAGATTTCCAGCCGATTCGGCCAGTGTCCCCAGTAGATGAATGGATCCTCCCGATCCCCCCGCTTAGGGGTGAGTCTCCCACGTATGAAGGCGCCAGAACAACCCCTTTCTCAGCGGTATGACCACCGGTCGACCGTCCCCCCTCGACGTGGGAGATAGGGCTTCGGTCGTAGGCTCCCCGGCGTGCTCTCCGACGTGACCGGGCTCTTGCGCTGCCCTCACTGCGCGGCCCCGCTCGAGCTCGACGACGGGCAGCTGGGCTGTGCCACCGGCCACCACTTCGACGTGGCGCGCCAGGGCTACGTCAACCTGCTGCCCGGCGACGCGGAGACCGGTACCGCCGATCCGGCCGAGATGGTGCAGGCGCGCGTCGCCTTTCTCGCCACCGGGGCCTACGCGCCGATCTCCGAGGGGGTCGCCGCTCTGACCCGGAAGCTCGCTGCCTCGAGCGGCTGCGTCGTCGATCTCGGCGCCGGTACCGGGTACTACCTCGAGGAGGCGCTGGTCCAGATGCCGGAGCGCGTCGGCCTGGCGCTCGATCTGTCCAAGCCCGCTGCGCGGAAGGCCGCACGGGGAGACCGCATCGCGGCGGTCGTGTGCGACGCCTGGCGGGCGCTACCGGTCATGGACGGCGTCGCCGCCGCGGTGCTGAGCGTCTTCTCCCCGCGCAACCCCGGCGAGATGGCGCGGATCCTCGCCCCGGGAGGCGTGCTGGTCGTGGTGCTTCCGACGGACCGCCATCTCGCCGAGCTGATCTCGGCTCTGGGTCTCCTGGGCGTCGACGAGCGCAAGCGCGAGCGGCTCGAGGACAAGCTGGGCAGCCGGTTCGAGCGCGTCGAGGAGGAGCGCCTCGAGTTCCCGATGCGGCTCGGCGCCGACGCCGTGAGGGCGCTGGTCGGGATGGGGCCGAGCGCCTACCACGTCGATTCCGGCGAGATCGAGCGCCGTGTCGCGGCACTGCCGGAGCCGGTCGACACGACTGCGTCGGTCACCGTCGCCGCGTTCCGTCCGCGGGCGAGCGGCGGCGACGGGTAGCGGTCCCCTTAGGATCGTGGCGGTGAGGCCGGCCCAACGCGAGCCGATCGGAGAGCGGCTTGAGCGGGCCATCGAGGATCGCATCGACCTCGAGCACGAGATCGAGCGCGGCGAGCAGCAGATCGAGCCCTCCGGGCGCAATCTGCGCCGCACGCTGATCTGGCTCGGCATCACGGCGGTGTCGCTCTATCTGGTCGCGCCTGGTCTGCTCGACACGCTGGCCTCCTGGCGGGACATCGACGAGCTCGCTCCGGCGTGGCTGATCGCGATGCTGGTGCTCCAAGCCGCCTCTGTGATCTGCCTCTGGACGGTGCAGCGGCTGGCGATCCACGCTGCGGGCTGGTACGCCGTCGCGACGTCGCAGCTGGCCGGCAACGCGATCGCGAAGATCGCGCCGGGAGGTGGGGCCCTGGGCGCGGCGCTCCAGTACCGGCTGCTGGTGCAGTCTGGGATCGAGCGCTCGCGCGCCGTGGCCGGATTGACTGCTGCGAACGTCCTGATCTTCGCCGTGGTGCTCGCCCTGCCCGTGCTGGCGGTTCCGACGATCGTCGGTGGGTCGGTCAATCGCAGCCTCGTGACGGCGACGATCATCGGCGCGGTCGTGTTCGTCGGGCTGTTCGTGCTCGGCGCGGTGCTGCTGACGCGCGACGGGCCGCTCGCCTGGGTCGGGCACATGCTCCAGCGGGCGATCAACCGCCTGCGGCGCAAGGGTCCCGTGCTGCGCGGGCTACCCGAGCGGCTCGTGCGCGAGCGCGACCGGCTGCTCGACACGCTCGGGCCGCGCTGGCGCGAGGCGCTCGCGGCGACGGTCGGGCGCTGGGCGTTCGACTATGGGTCGCTGCTGGCGGCGCTCGCCGCCGTCGGCTCAACCCCGCGCCCGGCGTTGGTGCTGCTCGCCTTCTGCGCCGCCCAGGTGCTGACCCAGGTGCCGCTGACGCCGGGTGGCCTCGGATTCGTCGAGGCGGGCCTCACCGCCACGCTGACGCTCGCGGGCGTCTCTCCGGGCCGCGCGGTGCTCGCCACGTTCGCCTACCGGCTGTTCACGTACTGGCTCCCGATCCCGCTCGGGTTGCTCGGTGCGGCCCTGCATCGGCGCCGCTACGCCTCGACATAGGGGAAATGGTTTGCTAAGGTAATTACCTAAGGTAATGACTAGCCCGCTCCCAGATCCGAGCACGCGAACGCCAGCTGACGACAATGGCGATCTGGCCGGTCGCCTGCGGTTCGTGATCGTGCGAACCGCCCGCCGCCTGCGCCAGCAGGCCAGCACCGGCCTCAGCCCGTCGCTCACCGCCGCGCTCTCCACCGTCGAGACCTGCGGCCCGCTCACGCCGAGCGAGCTGGCCGAGCGCGAGGCGATCAAGCGCCCTGCGGCGACGCGCATCGTCGCCCGCCTCGAGGCGGAGGGCCTCGTCGATCGCGCCACCGACCCCGCCGATCGCCGGGTGACGCTGATCGCGGCGACGCCGGCCGGGCGCGACCTGCTGCGCCGGATCCGCCGCCGCAAGAACGAGTACCTCGCGCGCCGCCTGCGCGACCTTCCACCGGAGGATCTCGCCGCGCTCGATCGCGCCGCGGACGTGCTCGAGCGTCTGCTCGAGAGCGAGCGCGCTTGAGCGCCGCCGTCACCCGTACCTTCGCCTCGCTCGGCGTGCCGAACTACCGGCGCTACTTCGCCGGCCAGATCGTCTCTCTGAGCGGCAACTGGATGCAGATCGTTGCCGAGATGTGGCTGATCTTGGAGTTGACGAACAGCGGCGTGGCGGTTGGAGTGACGACCGCGCTCCAGTTCGCGCCGATCCTCCTCTTCGGTGCATACGGCGGGGTGCTCGCCGACCGCTTCGACAAGCGCCACCTGCTGATGGCGACTCAGGTCGCGATGGCGGTGCCCGCCGTGATCCTCTGGACGCTCGTCGCGAGCGGATCGATCGAGCCGTGGATGGTGATGGCGCTCGTCTTCGCGCGCGGCACCGTCAACGCGCTCGACAACCCGACCCGGCAGAGCTTCGTGATCGAGATGGTCGGCTCCGAGCGGGTCGTCAACGCGGTCAGCCTCAACAGCGTGATCGTGCACTGCGCGCGTCTCGCCGGTCCCGCCGCGGCCGGCATCCTGATCGCCACCTCGGGCGTAGCGCTCTGCTTCCTGCTCAATGCCGCTTCCTTCACGGCGATGTTCGCCGCTCTCTGGTCGATGGAGCCGGGTGCGCTGCGCCGTCCCGAGACCGTCCACCGTGAGCGTGGTGCCCTGCGCGCCGCGCTGCGCTACGTGGCGCGCACGCCGGCGCTGGCGATCCCGCTCGCGATGATGGCGCTGGTCAGCACGCTCGGCTTCAACTTCCAGGTCATCCTGCCGCTGCTGGCCAAGTTCACCTTCCATGGCGGGCCCGAGACCTACGCGCTGCTGGCGAGCTCGATGGCCGTCGGGTCGATCGTCGGAGCGCTCGCCGCCGGGGCGCGCGGACGTGTCACGCTCGGGCTGCTGATCGGCGCGAGCGCGGCGTTCGCCGCCTTCTCGCTGCTTGCCGCAGGCGCTCCGACGGTCGGCCTCGCCGTGGCGGCCCTGGCGCTCGCCGGGGCCGCGTCGGTCACGTTCGCCGCCGGGGTCAACTCGACGCTGCAGCTGGAGGTCGAGCCCGAGATGCGCGGCCGGGTGATGGCTCTGTACTCCGTCGTCTTCCTCGGCTCGACGCCGATCGGCGGCCCGCTCGTCGGCTGGCTCTCGGAGGCGGCTGGCCCGCGGTCGGGCTTGGTGCTCGCTGCCGCCGCTGCCTTCGGCGCTGCGCTCTACGCCTGGTGGGCGAAGAGTCCCGCGCGCGGCGCTCAGCCTGGAAGGCTCGCGCGCACCTGGTAGACGGAGATCGTGCCGTTGAGGAAGGCGTTGCGCGCGGCGCGCAGGTAGAGCCGCCAGACGCGCAGCCGCTCCGGGCCAGCGATCCGCTCCGCCTCGGACATGTGGCTGTCGAGGTTCTCGTACCAGTGGCGCAGCGTCTCCGCGTAGTCCTCGGGGAAGCCCTCGACGTGCTCGGTCCTGAATCCCGCGCGCTCGAGTGCGAGCTGGACGCGCGAGAGCTGGAGGGTCTCACCGTCGGGGAAGACGTAGCGCTCGTTGAACGACCCGGGATCGGGATCGGTGTGGCGCAGGCGCGAGATGCCGTGGTTGAGCAGCCGCCCGCCCGGGCGCAGCAGCGAGGCGAGCTGGCGCGCGTAGAGGTCGATCCGGTTGTCCCCGACGTGCTCGACCATGCCGATGCTCGCGATCGCGTCGAACCGCTCGCCGCCGAGGTCGCGGTAGTCCATGTCGCGGATATCGATCCGGTCGGAGAGCCCGGCGTCCGCCACCCGCCGGCGGGCGAGCTGCGCCTGGGCCTTCGAGATCGTGATCCCGACCACCCGCGCCCCGTGGCGCTCGGCCGCATGGATCGCGAAGCTGCCCCAGCCACACCCGACGTCCAACACCCGATCGCCCTCGCCCAGGGCGAGCTTCGCGCACACGAGCTCCCGCTTCACATCCTGAGCCTCTGCAAGCGTCAACCCCGACCGGCCAGGTGCCGCGGGGGGCCCGGGGGGCGTGAGCCCCCCGATCTCGTTCTCATCCCTGAAGATCGCGCAGCTGTAGGTCATGGAGTCGTCGAGGAAGAGCTCGAAGAAGCGGTTGCCGACGTCGTAGTGGTGGGCGATCGCGCGTGCGTCGCGCTCCTTGCTGTGCAGCGGTCCGGTCTGCTTGAGCTCGGCCTTGGGCGCGCGTGGGAAGCGGGGGAGGCCCATCGCCCGGACCGCCGCCCCGGCGAGCCGGATCCGCGTGCGACCTGCGATCGGCGGCGGCTCCCAGGTGTCCACGACCCGCATCACCGCCATGAAGTCGTCGACATCGAGGTCGCCGGCCACGTAGGCACGGCCGAGCCCCAGCTGCCCGGGCGCGCGCAGCATGTGAGCGAGTGCCTGGGACGAGCGGACCGTGAACCGAGGCCCGTCGCCGTTCTCGGTGCCGGGGATCACGGTCCCGTCCCACAGCTCGACGGTGAACGGGCGTGAAGGCAGCGCCTGCTCGATCTCCCTCCGTAGCGGATTGGTGTCAGTCAACCGCATGCTTCGACGATACCCCGCTGGCTTGAGATGACAAGGACCGGGGTACCGCAGGGCTGTGCTCGCGATCTACCTCAACGATCACCTGCTCGGCTCGACGGCCGGTCTCGAGCTCGTTCGGCGCGCGCGGAAGGCCAGCGAGGGGAGCGAGCTGGGGGACCTGCTCGAGCGCCTGGAGGCCGAGATCGACGAGGATCGCGAGACGCTGCGAGAGGCCATGGCCGCCGTCGACGCCGGTGAGGACAAGGCGAAGGTCGTCGCCGGCTGGACCGCCGAGAAGCTAGGTCGCCTCAAGCTCAACGGCAAGCTGATCGGGCACTCGCCGCTGAGCACCGTGGTCGAGCTGGAGGGCCTGTCGCTCGGAATCCAGGGCAAGGCGGCGCTGTGGAAGATGCTCGGCGCGACCGACGACCCACGGCTCGCCGAGTTCGACTTCGAGGCGCTCTGGAAGCGGGCAGAGCGCCAGAGCGCGGAGCTCGAGCCGCACCGGATCGCGGCTGGTGAAGCGGCGTTTGCCGCCGCGCCCGCCGGGCGCGGACCTGCCTAGCTCGCCTTGGCAGCGCGGCGAGCCGCGCGCACGCGGTCGTTCTTGTCCAGGTGGACCTTGCGCATCCGGATCACGTCGGGCGTGACCTCTACGCACTCGTCCTCACCGACGTGCTCGAGCGCCTCGTCGAGCGACATCTCGCGCTTCGGCGAGAGCCGGACCACGATGTCCGATGTCGACGAGCGGATGTTCGTCAGATGCTTCTCCTTGACTGCGTTGACGTCGAGGTCCTGGGATCGGGTGTTCTCGCCGACGACCATGCCCTCGTAGACCTCCTCGGCGGGTCCGACGAACAGCGTGCCGCGCTCCTCGATGTTCTGCAGCGCGTAGCTGGCCGTCTGCCCGGGCCGGTCGGCGACCAGCGAGCCCGATGCCCGTGTGCGGATCTGGCCTGCCCACGGCTCCCACCGATCGAAGACATGACTCATGACGCCGCTGCCGCGCGTCTCGGTCAGGAATTCGGTCCGGAAGCCGATCAGCCCGCGTGCGGGTACCAGGTAGTCCATCCGTACCCAGCCGGTCCCGTGGTTGGTCATGTTCTCGAGTCGGCCCTTGCGGTTGGCGAGGATCTGAGTGATCGATCCGACCCACTCCTCTGGCGTGTCGATCGTCAGCCGCTCGACCGGCTCGTGGACGCGACCCTTGACCTGGCGGGTGACGACGTGGGGCTGACCGACTGTCAGCTCGAAGCCCTCGCGGCGCATCGTCTCGACCAGCACGGCGAGCTGCAGCTCGCCGCGGCCTTGGACCTCCCAGGCGTCCGGGCGGTCGGTGTCGAGCACGCGGATCGAGACGTTGCCGACCAGCTCGCGTTCGAGCCGCTGCTTGATCTGGCGGGCCGTCAGCTTGTCGCCGCCGTTCTTCCCGGCGAGCGGGGAGGTGTTGACGCCGATGACGACGGACAGCGACGGCTCGTCGATCTCGATCGCCGGCAGCGGGCGGGGATCCTCGCGGTCGGCGAGCGTCTCGCCGATGGTGATCTCGGGCATCCCCGCGACGGCGATGATCTCGCCGGGACCGGCCTCTTGGGCATCGACCCGTTCGAGCGCCTCGGTGATGTAGAGGTTGGTGATCGTCGCGTTCTCGATGCTTCCGTCGACCCGACACCAGGCGACCTGCTGGCCCTGTCGGATCGTCCCGTGATGGACTCGGCAGAGCGCGAGGCGCCCGACATAGGGCGACGCATCAAGATTCGTGACGTAGGCCTGGAAGGGGTGGTCAGGCTCGTGCTCGGGTGCCGGGATGTGGTTGATGACCAGATCCATCAGCGGCTTCAGGTCGCTGCCCTCGACGCCCTCCTCGAGCGAGGCCCAGCCGTCGCGGGCGTTCGTGTAGACGATCGGGAACTCGATCTGCTCCTCGTCGGCCTCGAGCTCGAGGAACAGCTCGTAGACCTCGTCGACGACCTCGCCGATCCGCGCGTCGGGGCGGTCGACCTTGTTGATCACGAGGATCACCGGCAGCCGCGCCGCGAGCGCCTTGCGCAGCACGAAGCGGGTCTGCGGCAGCGGGCCCTCGGAGGCGTCGACCAGCAGCAGCACGCCGTCGACCATCGTCAGCCCGCGCTCGACCTCGCCGCCGAAGTCGGCGTGACCGGGGGTGTCGATGATGTTCAGCTTGACGTCGCCGAGCTGGACCGACGTGTTCTTGGCGAGGATCGTGATGCCCTTCTCGCGCTCGAGGTCGCCGGAGTCCATGACGCGGTCGGCCACGTCCTGACCCTCCCGGAACGCGCCGGACTGCCAGAGCATCGCGTCGACGAGCGTCGTCTTCCCATGGTCGACGTGCGCAACGATCGCGACGTTACGTAAGTCCTCCCTCCTGGACATCGCAGGGGAATCTAGCGCGGCAGGCAAGGGAGGTCCCTGGGAATCGGTGTTCTGGCTGGTCGTCACGGGCGCGGCAGCGTACTAGCTGCCGCTCAGCTCGCGGACGTCGTCGTCCGAGAGCTGGATGTTCGCGGCGCCGAGGTTCTGCTCGAGGTGCCCGATCGAGGAGGTCCCGGGGATCGGCAGCATCGAGGGCGAGCGGCGCAGCAGCCAGGCGAGCGCGATCTGGCTCGGGCTGGCGTCCTGACGCTCGGCGACCGCGTCGAGCGGGCCGCCGGACTGGGCGAGCCTCCCGACTGCCAGCGGGAACCAGGGGATGAAGGCGAGCCCGCGCTCGGCGCAGGCGTCGAGCACGTCCTCGGAGCCGCGGTCCTCGAGGTTGAAGCGGTTCTGCACCGAGACGATCTCGGTCAGCTCCTGGGCACGGTCGAGTTGGGCGACTGTGACGTTCGACAGGCCGATGTGGCGGATCTTCGCCTCGTTGCGCAGCTCGATCAGCGCGCCGAGCGAGTCCTCGAACGGGACCTCGGGGTCGACGGCGTGCAGCTGCAGCACGTCGATCCGCTCGACTCCGAGCCGTCTCAGGCTGCCCTCGACCGCCTCGTGCAGGTGCTCGGGGCGGCCGTTGCGCGGCCACTCGCCGGGGCCCGTCCGCTCCAGACCCGCCTTGGTGGCGATCACCAGGTCGTCGGGATAGGGGTGGAGCGCCTCGCGGATCAGCCGCTCGGAGACCTCGGGACCGTAGGAGTCGGCGGTGTCGATCAGGTTGACGCCGAGATCGACGACGCGGCGCAGCAGCAGCTTCGCCGCCTCCGGGTCTTCCGGCGGTCCCCAGATGCCCTCGCCGGTGATCCGCATCGCGCCGAATCCGAGCCGGCGGACGGTGAGATCGTCGCCGAGCGCGATCGTTCCGGCGCTCGCGTCTGTCAGGGCGGCGGTCACGTATCGCTGTTGAGCTCGGGCGAGGGTCCGGGCGCCGTCACCGCGCCCTCCATCACGCCCGCGATCCACTGGCACTCGCGGTCGCCGAGCTGTACGCCGAGCGCTCCCACGCTCTCCTCGATGTGCTCGGGCCGCCGCGAGCCGACGATCGCCACGTGAACGGCCTCGTTCGACAGGACCCAGGCGATCGCGAGCTGACTGAGCGTGCAGCCGATCTGCCGCGCGACCCCTTCGAGCTGTCGCACGACCTCGAGATTCTGGCGTAGCGCACCGGGTGCGAACAGGGGGCTCTTGCTGCGCCAGTCGTCGTCCGCGAACTCGGTGTCGACGTGGATGCCGCCGCTGAGCAACCCGTGAGCGAGCGGGCTGTAGACCAGCACGCCGACGCTGCTGTGAGCACACCACGGCAGGACGCTGTCCTCGATCTCGCGTGCGAACAGGTGGTAGGGCGGCTGGAGCGTCTCGACGCGCAGGCTCTCGGACAGCTCTTCCAGTTGGGCGGCCGAGTAGTTAGAGACTCCGACGTGGCGGATCTTGCCCTCTTCGCGCAGCTCGGCGAGGGCGGTCGCGGTCTCCTCGAACGGCGTCTCGGGGTCGGGCCAGTGGACCTGGTAGAGGTCGATCCACTCGACGCCCAGCGCCTCGAGGCTCTCCTCGACGCCCTGTCGCAGCCACTCGCGGCTCGAGTCGCGCACGACCCCGCCGTCGACCGGCCGCAGGCCGCCCTTGGTCGCGATCACGACGCTCTCGCGGTCGTCGCGCAGCTCCTCCTCCAGCGCCTTGGCGAGCAGCCGCTCGGAGGCGCCGAACCCGTAGGCCTGCGCGGTGTCGAAGAAGTTGATGCCGAGCCCACGGGCATGGCGGATCGCCGCGATCGCACGCTGCTCGTCGAAGCTGCCCCACTCGCCGCCGAGCTGCCAGGTGCCGAACGCGATCGACGAGACCTCGAGCCCACTGCGCCCGAGCGTCACCCGCTTGTCGACCGTGGCCATGGAGACGGAGTGCCCATCGGCCGACGCAACGAATCCTGCCTTCCGTCCTGCGCCATCGGCACGCTGGACCCTCAATGGATACGAAGGGAAGCTAGATGGGGCAGTTGTGGCTGTTGATCGGCGTTGCGCTCGGCGCGGGCGCCGTGTACCTGCTGATGCGGAGCCGGATCGAGCACGAGCGGAGCGTCTCCGAGGACAAGGTGCGCACCGTCACCCAGGCACGCGACGAGCTGTCGAACCAGTTCACCGCGCTCTCGACCGCTGCCCTGGAGCAGAACAACACCCGCTTCCTGCAGCTCGCCGAGCAGCAGCTCAAGCGCCAGCACACCGTCGGTGCGGCTGAGCTCGAGAGCCAGAAGCAGGACGTCAAGCAGCTCGTCAAGCCCGTCGAGGAGAAGCTCGAGCAGGTCACCCGGCTCGTGCGTGAGATGGAGAAGGAGCGCGCCGACGCCTACGGCGGCCTGCGCAACCAGCTGCGCACCGTGGCGGAGACCCAGCAGCAGCTCCACTCCGAGACGTCGAACCTCGTCACCGCGCTGCGCGCCCCGCACGTGCGCGGACGCTGGGGCGAGGTCCAGCTGCGGCGCGTCTGCGAGATGGCCGGGATGCTCTCCCACTGCGACTTCTACGAGCAGCAGTCGGTCACCGGTGACGCCGGCCTGCTGCGCCCCGACGTCGTGGTCAAGCTGCCCGGCGGCAAGGACGTCGTCGTCGACGCCAAGACGCCGCTCTCGGCCTACCTCGACGCGATCGAGGCGAAGGACGAGGTCGAGCGCGAGGCGCACCTCGACAACTACGCCCGCCACGTCCGCGAGCACATCCAGAAGCTGTCGGCGAAGTCCTACGCGGCCCAGTTCGACTCGTCGCCGGAGTTCGTCGTGATGTTCCTGCCGGGCGAGGTCTTCTACTCGGCCGCGCTCGAGCGGATGCCGGACCTGATCGAGCGCTCGGTCGAGGAGTCGGTGCTGATCGCCACTCCGACGACGCTGATCGCCCTGCTCAAGGCGGTCGCCTACGGCTGGCGCCAGGAGCGGATGGCCGAGTCGGCGCGCGAGGTGCAGACGGTCGGTCGGCAGCTGTACGCGCGCCTCGGGAAGCTCAGCGAGCATCTCTCGACGGTCGGGCGCCGGCTCGACAGCACCGTGAAGGCCTACAACGACACGGTTGGCAGCTACGAGGGCCGGGTGCTCAAGTCTGCCCGCAAGCTCGACGAGCTGGGCGCGGCACCCGACGGCGACGAGCTGGAGAGTCCGTCGCCCGTCGAGATCGCCGCCCGTCGCCTGCACGTGGTGGAGGACGACGACAGGCCCGCCGAGCTGCCGGGCGCCGAGGGACTGCTCTGACGAGTGGTTGGGAACCCGGCCGGGGGGTAGGGTGAACCCATGATCGGATTCATCGTCGCCGGGATGTTCATCGGCATCATCGCCCGCCTGATCCTTCCCGGCCGCCAGCGGATCGGCATCTGGATGACGATCCTCGCCGGCGTCCTGGGCTCGATCGCCGGCGGCACGATCGCCAGCGTCCTCGGGACCGGCGGCATCTGGGAGCTCAACTTCATCGGGTTCGTCTGCGCGATCGGCGCCGCGGTCCTGTTCGTCGCGGCCGCCGAGGGATTGCAGCTCGGCGCCGGCCGCGATCGCGATCAGCTGACGCGCTGATCGCCTTGCAGCGGCTCGGGTGAACCGGACCGCCTGCTACCGTGCGCTGTGTCGGATGTCACCGTGACATCCGAGAGAGCCCGTCCTTCGTTGCGCTCAGCGCGTCCAGGGTCGTTGGATCTCCCTGACGCACACAAGGAGCAGCAACAAGATGTCTTCGCAGTCCTTCGCCGATCTCGGCGTGTCCAAGCCGGCTGTGTCCGCACTCGCGGCACGCGGCATCCATGAGCCGTTCGCGGTTCAACGTCTCGTCATCGCCGACGTCCTCGCCGGCCACGACGTGCTCGCACAGTCCCCGACCGGATCGGGCAAGACGCTCGCGTTCGGCGTCCCGCTGATCGACCGCATCGCCGCCGAGTCGCGGCGTCCCGCCGGGCTGATCCTCGCGCCGACGCGCGAGCTCGCCTGCCAGATAGTCGACGAGCTCTACGAGGTAGCGCACGCCTGTGCGCTCTCGGTCGCGCCCGTCTACGGTGGGGTCGGAATTCAAGCTCAAGCCCGCAAGGCCGCCAAGGCGCACATCGTCGTCGCGACCCCAGGGCGCCTCGAGGATCTGCTCCAGCGTGGCGACCTGCGCCTCGACCGCATCCAGATGCTCGTCATCGACGAGGCCGACCGGATGCTCGACATGGGCTTCAAGCCGGCGGTCGACCGGATCGTCGCCAAGGTCCCGCGCGACCGCCAGACGCTCTTCTTCTCCGCGACGCTCGAGGGTGAGGCCGGCCGCCAGGCCAAGGCGTACACCCACGATGCGCGCCGGCACGTCCACACACCGACCGAGACCCGCAAGGCCGACGTCGAGCACCGCTTCGTCCATCTCGCCCACGAGGCGAAGCTGGATGCGCTGGTGGCCGAGCTCAAGCAGGCGGACTGCGAGCGGACGCTCGTCTTCGTCCGCACCAAGCGCGGCGCGGACCGCCTCGTCAAGCGGCTCGACCAGCAAGGCGTCCGCGCGGTCGCGATGCACGGCAACAAGACCCAGTCGCAGCGCCAGAAGGCGCTCGCGCGCTTCGAGTCCGGTCACGTCGCCACGCTCGTGGCGACCGACGTCGCCGCACGCGGGATCGACGTTCCCGACGTCACGCACGTCATCAACTTCGACGCTCCCGAGGATCGCGACACCTACGTTCACCGTGTCGGTCGCACCGGCCGAGCGGGGCGCACGGGCGCGGGCGTCAGCTTCGTGATCGCCGATCAGGCGCACGACATGCGCCGGATCGCCAGCGATCTCGGCCTGACATCCGAGTTCGATGAGGGTCGCCCGGCACATGTGACCGGCGGCGACCGCGACATCACGCCGCGGCGCAAGCAGGGCAACCGCCCACAGGGCAACCGCTCGCAGCCGAAGGGGCAGTCCCGCGGCCACCGTGGCGGTGGCCAGGGCGGCTCCGGCCAGGGCGGCTCGGGCCAGGGCGGCTCGGGCAGGTCCAGCGGTGCCAAGGCCGGTAGCGGCCAGCGCGGCAACGTCGCGTCCGCATCGCCGAGTCGGCGCCGTCGGGGACGCTGACGCCCGCTTGAAATAAGGTCACCGCCTATGGCGGAGGCGCCCGAACGACTCGATCGCTCGGCGGTCGTCGCGCTCGTCGCGATGGCCGTCGCGGTGTTCGTCATCGCGAACGACGTCACCGCGCTCAGCGTCGCGCTGCCGGAGATCGAGCGCGACTTCGATGCCGACGTCAGCACCGTCCAGTGGGTGATCAGCGCCTACGCGCTGATCTTCGGCGTCCTGATCGTCACCGGCGGGCGGCTCGCCGACCTGCTCGGCCGCCGCCGGATCTTCTTCGTCGGCGCGGCGATCTTCGCCGCCTTCTCGCTGCTCGGCGGGCTCGCCACCGACGACTGGTGGCTGATCGCCGCGCGCGGGCTGATGGGGATCGGCGGCGCGCTGATGTGGCCGGCGATCCTCGGCATGACGTACTCGATCCTGCCCGAGTCGCGCGCCGCGCTCGCCGGTGGCCTGATCATCGGGGCCGCCGGCTTCGGCAACGCCGCGGGACCGCTGATCGGCGGCTTCCTGACAGACGCCTTCGACTGGCGCTGGATCCTCTTCCTCAACGTCCCGGTCGCCGCCTTCGCGTGCCTGGTCACCTGGCGCGCGGTCCCCGAGTCGCGTGGCGAGGAGACCGAGCGACGGTTCGACTACGCCGGCGTCGCGACCCTCTCGGTCGGGTTGATCGCGCTGCTCATCGCGCTCGACGAGCTGGCCGGCCCCGGGGGGCTCGACGCGACGATCGTCGCGCTCGTCGCCTTCTCCGGCGCGATGCTGATCGCGTTCGCCCTCAACGAGCGGCGCGCCGGCAGCTGGGCGCTGGTGCCGCGCGACGTCGTCGCCAACCGCGCGTTCACCTCTGCCTGCCTCGCCGTCCTGCTGATGTCGGCCACGTTCTTCGTCTCGCTGATGTACCTGCCGCAGCTGATGCAGAAGATCCTCGGCTACACGCCCGTCGAGGCGGGGCTCGGCCTGCTGCCGATGATGGGCGTCTTCGCGCTCGTCTCGTTCACCGCGGGCCCGCTCTACGAGCGGCTCGGGCCGCGTCCCGTGCTCGCCGCCGGTGCCGCCTGCCTGGTCGTCGGCTCGTCGTTGATCTCGATCCTCGGCGACGGCGACAGCTGGGCCCAGCTCGTGCCCGGGATGGCCTTCCTCGGCGTCGGCGTCGGCCTCTTCTACAGCTCGATCACGACGGCGGCGGTGACCGCGCTCGACCCGTCGCGGTCGAGCCTCGCGGGCGGGATCCTCTACATGTTCCAGATCGCCGGCGGCTCGATCGGGCTCGGCCTGGCGACGACCGTCTTCTCCGTCACGTCGGGCGGGTTCGACGCACCGACGTTCCACGAGTTCCTGACCGGCTTCAAGTGGAGCTTCCGCTTCGTGGCCGTGCTCGCCGTCGCCGGCTTCCTCGTGACCGTGCTCTACGCGGGGCGGTCCTCGTCGGAGTCCAGGGTGAGCGAGTAGAGCCGCGTGCGGCCGTCGATCCCCTTGAAGTTGCGTCGCCGCGACCGCTTCCATTCGTGGCCCTCGCCGCCCGAGTCGACGACCTCCTGGGTCGCGTAGACGCGCCCCGGCTTACCGGCGTCGGTCACGCGGCTTGCGAGGTTGACCGTCGAGCCGAACCAGTCTCCACCGCGTGGAGAGGCGGGGCCATAGGCGATCCCCACCCGCAGCGGCGGGAAGCCCTTGCCCTCGGTCTCGGTGGCCGCGATCAGCGCCTCGATCGTGCCGAGCATCGCCGGCACCTCGTATGAGACGAGCATCACGGCGTCGCCGATCGTCTTGACGAGCTGGGTCGGGCGCACGATCGAGCCGACGGCGAGATCGGCGAGCCTGGTGGCGATCTGTCCCAGCTCGGTCGTCGGGACGTGCTCGCCGAGCTTCGTGTAGCCGACGAGATCGGCGAAGGCGACCGCGACGTCCTGGGTGCCCGCGAGCCGCCCCGCGTCGCGCTCCGCCTCCTCGACGAGGTCGTTGCGGACGCCGTCGCGCAGATGGGAGCGGAACATCGAGTCGAGCACCGCGGCCATCACCGGTGCGAGCGTGTCGGCTGCAGCCACGTAGCGCAGGGCGAGCGTGAGGTCGGTGTCGCCCGGCTGCATCATCGGGCTCGCCGCCACGTGCCTGACCGCCTCGGCCGTCTGGAGCATCCCCTGGCCGGCGACACGGGCTATCTCGAGCACGCCCGCACGCGGGATCCCCGCGTCGAGGAAGAGGCGGATCCGGCGCGCGAGCTCGATGTCGTCGTCGGTGTATGCCTTCTCGCGTGGGGCGGCTGCCGGTCGGCCGTTGGCCTGCATCAGCTTGCGCAGGAACTCGGGCGAGAGGCCGGACTCGCGCGAGACGTGGGTCAGCGTGTGCTTGCGCGCGCCGCCGAGCGCGAGCTCGACGGCGAAGGTGGGCAGCCTGCCGGCGTGCTCGACGGCCGCGATCTCGGCCTCGTCCTGGCCCATGTCGCGTAGGAAGCGGCGCAGCGCGTTGCGGGCACGTGCTTGAGCTTGCTCGTCGATCGGGGCCATGAGGCACCGATCATGTCAAGGGCCGCGGCGGCGCCCGCCGAGCGCCTGGAGGGGGGCTGGCGTTGACGGACGCGCCGGGCTTGAGGGAGCCCCTGGTGGTCAGGGACTCCCGGGGGAGGGATTTACCTCAGGTGATCTTGATGCCCGAAATCGCGCGGGAGATAACCAGCCGCTGGATCTCGGAGGTTCCCTCGAAGATCGTGTAGATCTTCGCGTCCCGGTGCATGCGCTCGACCGGGAACTCGCGCGTGTAGCCGTTGCCGCCCAGGATCTGGATGGCGCGCTCGGTGGCCCAGACGGCGACCTCGCCGGCCTTGAGCTTCGACATCGAGCCCTCGGCGTTCTCGAACTTCATGCCCTGCTGCTTGCCCATCCACGAGGCGCGCCAGACGAGCAGGCGGGCCGCGTCGATCTCCATCTTCATGTCGGCGAGAGCGAAGGCGATCGCCTGGTTCTCGATGATCCGCTTGCCGAACTGCTCGCGCTCCTTGGCGTAGTCGAGCGAGTACTCGTAGGCGGCGCGGGCGATGCCGACGGCCTGTGCGCCGACCGTCGGGCGGCTGGCCTCGAAGGTCTGCATCGCGGCCTGGGACTTGCCCTGCTTGCCCTCGCGGATGCGGGCGAGGCGCTCGTCGAGCTTCTCCTTGCCGCCGAGTAGGCACGCGCCGGGGATGCGGCAGTCGTCGAGGTGGACGTCGGCTGTGTGCGACGCGCGCAGGCCGTGCTTCTTGACCTTGGCGCCCTGCTCGCAGCCGGGGGTGTCCTTGGGGATGATGAACGCCGCGTGTCCGCGTGAGCCGAGCTCACGGTCGACGGACGCGATCACCACGTGGATGTCGGCGATCCCGCCGTTGGTCGCCCACGCCTTCTGGCCGTTGAGGACCCACTCGTCCTTGGCCTCGTCGTACTTGGCGGTCGTGCGGATGCCCGACACGTCGGAGCCGGCGTTCGGCTCGGAGGCGCAGAAGGCGGCCACGGCGGGCTCGTCCTGGGTGCCGAAGCACTGCGGGATCCACTCGCCGATCTGCTCGTTGGAGCCCTGGCCGAAGATCGCGGCGACGGCGAGGCCGGTGCCCATGATCGCCATGCCGATGCCGGCATCGCCCCAGAACAGCTCCTCGTTGACGATCGGCATCTGCAGGCCGGTCGGGTCGACGAAGAACTGCGCGAGCGACTCGAACCCGTAGAGGCCGATCTTCGCGGCCTCCTGGATCACGGGCCAAGGGGTCTCCTCGCGCTCGTCCCACTCGGCGGCGGCCGGGCGGACGACGTTCTCGGCGAAGCCGTGGACCCAGTCGCGGATGTCCTTCTGGTCCTGCGTCAGCTCCATGCTGAACACGGGCTCGGTGGCCTCGGGGGCTCCGCCGTTTCCGGCAACCTCCTCCACGAGGTCGGTGGCGCTCATGGTTGCGTCTGCTCCTCTGAAGATTTGCGGGCAGCGTGGATATTGCTACCCACGGTAGGAAAATGCTACCATAAGTAGGAAGTGACTTCCAGCCCCGACACCGCCGAGCGCCCGCGCGCGGCTCACCTCGGGCCGGAGCGCAGAAGGCCGCTTGTCCTCGATGCGGCGATGGGCGTCCTGCTGGAGCATGGTTTCGAGGGTGCGTCCATGGATGCGATCGCCCGCGCCGCGGGGGTCTCGAAGCCGGTCGTGTACGACTGCTTCGCCAACAAGGACGAGCTGTTCAAGGCGCTGTTCCAGCGCGAGGAGAAGCGCGTCCTCGAGGAGGTCCGCCGCGCGTTGCCGGAGGGTGCGACCGCCGAGGGTGCCGAGCCGGCGATCGCGGAGGGGATGACCGCGTTTCTGCGCGCCGTCGCGGAGGCTCCCGACGCCTACCGTGTCGTGCTGCTTGGCGAGGGTGGAATGAACGCATCGGTGGCGCGCCGCATCCGCGCTGGCCGTCGTCAGCAGGTGGAGCTCGCCGCCGAGGCCGCGAAGACGCGGCTCGATCCCCACGACAAGATGGATGAGCGTGACGCCCGCTTCTTCGGCGAGACGCTCGTCGGCATCGGTGAGGCCGGTGCTCGCGCGATGCTCGAGGGTCCTGATGAGTGGACGCCCGAGGCGCTCGGGCCGCGCTTGGCGAAGGTCGTCGTCGCCTCCCTGCCGCGCTAGCGCCGATTCCGCTCGCGCATCTCTCGCTGCTGTTACATGCCCTCCTCAACGGGTACGGGGAAGACATGGCCACAAACCAACAAGAGGACAAGCGGCGCGAGGACGATCAGCGTCCCAGCTCGACCAGTCCGCTGGGTGGGCGTACCCACGAGGCGACCAAGCCGCCGAGCAAGGGCGACCTCGATCCACGTGCGCTCGAGCAGAGCCAGGCCGGCCTGGAGCTGGCCGCCGGCGGCGACTGAGTCACGCCGAGATAGGGTCGCCGCATGACGGATGCGGCGCCGAGGGTTCTGTGGGAGCCGAGCGGGGAGTTCCAAGCGGGCAGCTGGCTGGCGCGCTACATGCGCTGGCTCGCCGAGGAGCGCAATCTCGCATTCACCAGCTACGACGAGCTGTGGCGGTGGTCGGTGGCGGACCTGGATGGCTTCTGGGCGTCGATCTGGGAGTACTTCGACGTTGACGCCTCGGAGCCGTACTCCGCCGTGCTCGGTTCGCGCTCGACGCCTGGTGCCGAGTGGTTCCCCGACTCGCGACTGTCGTACGCCGAGCACGTCTTTCGGGACCGCGATGACTCAGCGGTAGCGATCCGCCACGCATCCGAGCTGCGCGAGCTCGACGAGATGACCTGGGGCGAGCTGCGCTCGCTGACGGAGCGGATCGCCGGCGGGCTGCGCGCGCTCGGCGTCGGACCCGGCGATCGGGTCGTCGCCTACCTGCCGAACATCCCGGAGGCGATGGCGGCGTTCTTCGCCTGCGCGTCGATCGGTGCTGTCTGGTCGAGCTGCTCGCCGGACTTCGGCCTGCGGTCGGTGGTCGACCGCTTCGCCCAGATCGAGCCCAAGGTCCTGCTCGCGGTCGACGGCTACCGCTACAACGGTCGCGACTTCGACCGGATGGACGTGGTCGCCGCGCTGGAGGGCGAGATCGCCTCGCTCGAGGCGACGGTGGTGCTGCCCTACCTCTCCGCCGCGCCCGACCTCGCCGGGTTGGACAAGGGCGTCGCCTTCGCCGACCTGCTCTCGCGCGGGGAGGGGACGGCGCTCGAGTTCGAGCAGCTGCCGTTCGACCACCCGCTCTGGGTCCTCTACTCGTCGGGCACGACCGGTCTGCCGAAGGCGATCGTCCACAGCCAGGGCGGCATCCTGCTCGAGCACCTCAAGAAGCTGCATCTGCACCTCGACGCGCGCGAGGGCGATCGCGTCTTCTGGTTCTCCACGACTGGCTGGATGATGTGGAACTTCCTCGCCGGCGTCCTGCTCACGCCCGCCTCGATCGTCCTCTACGACGGCAGCCCCGGCCACCCCGACCTCGGCGTCCTATGGGACCTCGCCGAGCAGACGCAGACCACGTGCTTCGGGACGTCTGCCGCGTACATCGCCTCCTGCATGAAGGACGGGGTGCGGCCGGCCGACGGGCGCGACCTGAGTGCGCTGCGCAGCGTCGGATCGACGGGGTCGCCGCTGTCGCCCGAGGGCTTCGACTGGGTCTACGACCAGCTCGGCGCCGACACCTGGCTGTTCTCGACCTCGGGCGGCACCGATGTCTGCACGGCGTTCGTCGGCGGCTGCCCGCTGCTGCCGGTCTACCTCGGCGAGCTGCAGGCCCGCTCGCTCGGCGCCGACGTCCACGCCTTCGACGAGGACGGCAACGACCTCGTCGGCGAGGTCGGCGAGCTCGTGATCACGCAGCCGATGCCCTCGCTGCCGATCTTCTTCTGGAACGACCCTGACGGCGAGCGGCTGCGCGAGAGCTACTTCGACACCTACCCGGGCGTCTGGCGTCACGGCGACTGGATCGAGATCACCGAGCGCGGCACGGCCGTCATCTACGGGCGCTCGGACTCGACGATCAACCGCGGCGGGATCCGGATGGGCACGAGTGAGATCTACCGCGCGGTGCTCGGGATCGAGCAGATCGTCGACGCGCTGGTCGTCGACATCCCGCGCGACGGCGCCGAGAGCTGGATGCCGCTGTTCGTCGTCCTGCGCGACGGCGCGAATCTGGACGACAGCCTGACGCGCGAGATCGCCCGCCGGGTGCGCGAGGAGTGCTCGCCGCGCCACGTGCCGAACGACGTCTTTGCGATCGAGGCCGTCCCGCGCACGCTGTCGGGGAAGGTGCTCGAGGTACCGGTCAAGCGGATCCTGATGGGCACGCCTGCCGATCGTGCGGCAAGTCGCGACTCGCTGCAGGACCCCGCCGCGCTCGACTGGTTCGTGGCGCTCGCCGCCGAGCGCGCCTAAGCCTCGTCAGCTGCCTTCTCGAGCCGATCGGCGAGCCGGTTCATGCCGATCGTCCGCGCGGCGACGGCGCCCATCGCGTAGTCGGTCGGCGTGTCAGATGGCCGGTCGACGTCGACCGGCCGCAGTGAGGCGATGTCGTGGAAGGCCCGCAGCAGGTCGGCCTGCCGGGCGAGCGCGTTGACCTCGGGCCCGTCTGCCTCGGCGATCTCGAGCGCGGCGGCGAGCGACCCGTCGCGGCGCAGGATCTCCGCCGCGCGCTTCTCGCCGATCCCCTTCGCGCCCGGTAGGCCGTCGGAGGGGTCGCCGCGCAGCGCGATGAAGTCGGGCACCTGCTCAGGGGTGACGCCGTAGCGCTCCTGGACCTCAACCGGGCCGATCTCCTCTGGACCCTTCTTGCCGCGGCCGCCGAGCAGCAGGACCTGGACGGACTCGGTCGTGCACTGGAACAGGTCGCGGTCGCCCGTCAGGATCAGTGCCTCGCCGCCGGCGGCCTCCTCGGCACCGGCGAGCGCGCCGAGCAGGTCGTCGGCCTCGAGCTCGTCGCTGGTCTCGACGATCCAGCCGAGCGCCTCGTACAGCTTGGGAGCGATCTCCCACTGGTGGGCGAGGTCGGCGGGCATCGGCGGACGGTGGGCGTGGTAGTCGGGGTAGAGCCCGACGCGGTAGCGCGCGGCGTCCGGGCCGAAGCAGCAGACCACTGCCCGGGCGTTGCGCTCCTCGGCCTGCGCGAGGATCGTGTTGACGCTGCCGAGCAGCGCGTTGACGGGCTTCTTGTCGGCTCCGCGGATCTTGTCGGGCAGCCCGTAGAAGGCCCGGTAGAGAAGATAGGGAGCATCCACGAGTAGCAATGGGGTCGTCATCGGTGGTAGCTTGACTCCTCGCAAGGCCGGAAAGTCCGGCGAAAGTAGTGCCAGCGCGCAGTTGTTGCTCATAAGCATCCTCCGCGTACGCAGCACGAACGAACACGTGGAGGAATCCATGCCAGGCGGAACCGTGAAGTGGTTCAGCGACGAGAAGGGCTTCGGCTTCATCACCCCCGACGACGGGGGCAAGGACCTTTTCGTCCACCACACCGGGATCAGCGGTGAGGGCTTCAAGTCACTCACCGAGGGCGCCCGTGTGACCTTTGACGCCGAGGAGGGCGACAAGGGTCCCAAGGCCGTCAACGTGATTCAGGGCTGAGCCCTCGATCTAGACGACGCTGTGTGAAGGGCCCCGCTCGCGGGGCCCTTCTTCGTTCTGGCGGCCGCTTCGAGGGGTAGGGTCTGCACATGGCGACGATCCAGCTCGCGGCCGGCGAGCAGATGCTGTTCGAGGGACACCCTTCCTGGCGGGCGACGCTCGCCTTCTACATCCGCGGGCTGCTCGGGGCAATCGTGCTGGTCGCCGCCATCGCGGGCGTCACGAGCCTGTTCGGCGACGGGATCGAGACCTCGATGCTGGTGCTGATCGGCGCCGTGCTCTTCGCCCTGGTCGTCGTCGGCGGCTACGTCTGGCGGATGGCGACGACGTACACGATCACCAACCGCCGCCTGCACATCAAGCGCGGCATCGTCTCGCGGCGCACCCAGGAGGCGCGGCTCGAGCGCGTGCAGAACGTCAACACGAGCCAGTCGGTGATCCAGCGGCTGCTCCAGGTCGGCACGGTCGACTTCGACACGGCGGGCACCGACGACCACGGCTTCAGGTTCGAGGGCGTCGCCGACCCGACGGGCGTCGTCCAGGCGGTCGACCGCGCCCAGCGCCAGTACGCGGCCGAGCAAGGCGGCGCGCGGCTGGGCATGGACCCCTCGCCGCCAGGCCAGGGCCTCTAGCCCGCCGGAGTCGCTCAGCCGGGGAGGACCGTCGGCTCGCGTGGCAGCGCCGCGGGATCGAAGCGGTCGATCAGCTGCGCGGGCGTGGGCCGCTCGCCCGGCTCGCAGAGCCCGACGCTGGACGCCATCCAGTCGACGACGTCCGCCGGCGTCTCGCCGAGCGCGACACGCTCGTCGAGCGTCACCGCGCCGTGACGCTTCGCGAGACGGGCGCCGTCCGGCCCGAGGACGAGCGGCACGTGGGCGTGCGTGGGCGCGGGGACGTTCAGCAGCTGGCAGAGCAGCAGCTGGCGCGGCGTCGAGTCGAGCAGGTCGTCGCCGCGGACGACCTCGCCGATGTGCTGATCGCCGTCGTCGATCACGACCGCCAGGTTGTAGGCCGGGGTGTCGTCCCAGCGCCAGAGCACGAAGTCGTCGACCTCGCGCTCGACGTGGCCGTGCAGGCGGTCGTCGAAGCCGATCACCGCGGCGTGGGTGTCGAGCCGCAGCGACGGCGCCCGCTCTGCCGACGCGCGCGCGTGCAGTCGCATCGACGGCGGCCGGCCGGCCTCGCGGTGGCGGTGCTTGCGCTCGGCGTCGCTGAGCTCGCGGCAGATGCCCGGATAGGCGCCGTCCGGTAGCGGGCCATGAGGTGCCCCGGCGGCGGCCTGGATCTCGGCGCGCGTGCACCAGCAGGGGTAGACCAGCCCGGCGTCGTCGAGCTCGTGCAGCGCGAGCCGGTAGAGCTCGGTGCGGTCGGACTGCCGCACGGGAGGCCCGTCCCAGTCGAGCCCGATCGCCCGCAGATCTCCGAGCTGGGCCTGCTCGTGCTCGGGACGTGAGCGGTCGCGGTCGAGGTCCTCGATGCGGACCTGGAAGCGCGAGCTCGCCGAGCGCGCGAACAGCCAGGCGAGCAGCGCTGTGCGCAGGTTGCCGAGGTGCAGCTTGCCGCTGGGACTGGGCGCGAATCTGCCGCTCGCCATGACTCTGACCTTAGGAGAGCTTGCCGAAGCGCTTGTCCGTGCGGCCGACGTCGATCAGCAGCTTCGGCGACTTCGGCCGCCGGCTCGCGCAGACCGCGTTGTGGAACTCCGCGACCCAGCGGTACTTGTCCCAGCGGCGGCTGTCGTCGCGGTAGCGCCGCAGCTTGCGCGCCACCACCGCCCGGTGGGCGTCGAGCACCCTGTCGACGTCGACCGTCATGTCGTCGAAGGCGGGGGCGAGGTAGTTCACGAACGGCCGTCCGTCCTGGTCGAGCATCAGCGGCACGTCGTGGCCCTTCACGCACTCCGCGGCGTGCGAGGACAGGACCACGCGCGGGTGCACCGCCTCGTTCTGCTCGAGCTCGTGCGCCTCGACGAGCGCGGGGCCGAAGACGATGTCCTCCATGTCGTGGAACAGGCCGACCGCGAAGCCGCCGCGCAGGAAGAAGCCCTGCAGCGCCAGGTCGAGCTGCAGCAGCGCGCCCTGCTCGATCAGGCCGGCGAGGACCTCGGGGCCGTCGGCGGGAGTCGCGATCACGAGCAGGTCCGAGAACATCGTCGCGATCCACTCGTTCGAGCGGTGGTAGTCGCGGAACGAGCCGCGCAGCACGGCGTCGAGGTCGGCAAGCTCCTGCTGCGGATCGCGCGCCTCGGTCATCGCGCTGACGCCGAGCAGGTCGACGTAGAGCACGCCGCAGTCGATCAGCCGCGGCTTGCCCGCCGCGTCGACGAACACGTCATCGATCTCTGAAGCCAACTGCCGAGGGTCCGGCTAGGCCGCCTGCCCGGTGCCCAGGCGTGGACCGGCGCGCCACGCGCGCGGCCTGCGGCCGCGTGGCCCGGTGGCCTCGACGAGCCCCCGCCAGGACGCCGAGTTGATCCACTTGACCGCCGCCGCTCGGGCATGGCGATCCGCGACCTGCTCGATCAGGTCGTCGAACGAGATCGGCCGGGTCGCCGCGGTGAAGATCGGCAGGAAGACCTCGTCGAAGCGCTCGTACTGCTTCAGATGACGCGGATAGGTACGGCCGTCCTTGGCGGTCGGCGTACCGCTGTCCAGACTGCTGGGATCCAGAGGCATCGGTTCAAGTGTATGCCCCGCCGCAACGGGTGCGAACCGCCGTCAGAAGCCGGCCGGGTGCCGGGCCACGTAGCCGGCCGGCGATCGATGCGTGCTGGTCCAGCGCGAGCCGGTCTGCGAGCGTGCGCTGGTGTCGAAGCGGCGCCCGTCGACGACCATGTAGGCGTGGCCGGCGTTCGCGTAGATCGTGATGTGGCGGCCGCGGCCCGGTCGGCCGTAGCTCATGAAGCCGGTCGAGTCGAGCGGGCTGCGCAGCAGGCCGCCGCCGTGGAGCGCGTAGGAGACCGAGCCCGAGCAGTCGTAGCCGGAGTCGACGAACGACCCGTGGCCGCCACCGTAGCGGTAGGGGGTGGTCGCGATCCGGTTTCCGGCGGAGATCACGCGCCGGATGACCGACCACTTGCGCCCGCCGCCACTGTTGCCGCCGCTATCGCCGCGCTTGCGCTTGAGCACCTTGCCCTGGCCGAGGCCGAGCGCCGAACGGGTCTGGGGACCGACGACGCCGTCGGCGACGAGGCCGCGGCGGCGCTGGAAGCTCTTGACGGCACGCTCGGTCTGCGGGCCGAAGGCGCCGTCGGCGGGAAGGCCGAGCTTGCGCTGGAGCGCGCGGACGCCCTTGCCGCCCCGGCTGCCGCCGCGGTGGCTCTTGCGGCCCGACGACTGCGAGCCGACTCCGAGCGCGCTCAGGGTCTGCGGCCCGGCGATGCCGTCGACCGTCAGGCCGTGGCGGCGCTGGTAGCGCTTGACCGCCCGCTTGGTCCCCTTGCCGAAGATGCCGTCGGCCGGAATGCCGAGCGCCCGCTGCAGCTGGCGGACGCGCTTGCCGCGCGAGCCCTTCTTGAGCGACTTCTGCGCCGCGTTGGCCGTGGGGGAGCTCTGCGCCGATGCGCTCTCGACCATTGGAACGAGTGCCGCGAACGGCAGGCATAGCGCCGCCAGGACGGCGGCGACGGCGGCACGGCGGGACAGGGCCATCGGCTCAGGGCGCAACAGGGCCAAACACCTCTCTAGATCGAATTCCGGACTTCGTTGCGCCTTCGAGGTGAGCTGACGGGCTCGCGCTACAGCGCTACGCCTGGACAGTCAGGCGATTCGCCCCCGCGACCTGGGTCGCATTGGGTCCCCCGATCGTCTTGGACAGGCCAGGACGATTCGGCGCAGGCGTCGTTGTAGCAGGTAAAGGTCCTGCAAGTTGCAGGATTCGTTGCAGGAAGCTCAGGCGGGACCGGCGGTGCAGCCGCGCTGCTCGACCGAGAACGGCAGCTCGGCCGCCCCGATCGCCTTCATCGCGGCGCGTGTCGCCTTCGGGTCGTCGCTCAACACGAGCAGGAAGCCGCCGCCCCCCGCTCCGGCCAGCACCGCCCCGCGAGCCCCGGCGCCGAGCGCGGTCGCGTGCAGCTCGGCGATCCGCTCCGTGATCGCGTTCGGCGTGCGCGCGATCTTGAGATCCCACTGCTCGGCCATCAGGTCGCCGACCACGTCGACGCTGCCGTCCTCGAGCGCGCTCACCGCCTCGCGCGCCAGCTCGGCGGTCCGGATCAGGTTGCGCGCGGTCGCGTCGTCGTCCTGGCGCTCGACGAGCGTCGCGAGGACGTTGGCGGACGGGTCGCGCTCGCCGGCGAAGAACAGCAGCATCCGGTCGCGCAGCGCGTCGAGCGTCGACTTCGACAACTCGATCTGGCGGACGCTGGCCGCGCCGTCGCGGCCGATCGAGAGGGCGGTGACGCCGCCGACGGCCGTCGCGTACTGGTCGCGGATGCCGATGCTCTGCTGCAAGTGCTCCATCTCGAGCTGGCAGGCGCGCGCGGCCAGCTCCTCCGGCCAGAGCTTTTCGCCGCGTGCCGTGGCTAGCGCGTGCAGGACGCCGACCGTGTAGGCGCTGGAGGAGCCGAGCCCCGTGCCGGGCGGGACGTCGCCGACCGACGCGAGCTCGAACGGCGTCCCGTCCCAGTGGTTCGCGACCGCCGCGTTGAGGATCGGGTGCTTGATGTCCGCCGGATCCTCGACGTCCTCCCATTCGAGGTGCTTGAGCCGGAAGCGGCGCGCGAACGCCGTCGACAGCAGGACGTGGACGTGGCGGTCGATCGCCGCAGACGCGGCGAAGCCGCCGTGCTGGCGGTAGTGGGAGGGGAGATCGGTGCCGCCGCCGCCGAGCGGGATGCGCAGCGGGGCGTGGGCGACGACGACTTGGTCCACCCGCCGAGCATAGGCGCGGCCCCCGTCGGGAGGGGCCGCGCCCAGATACGGCTAGGACTCCTGCTGCTCGTCCTCGTGCAGCGCCTTGGCGGTCTTCGAGACGCACTTGCCGAAGGCGTTGCGCTTGTTCTTGTTGGTGCCGTACTTCTCGGCGAACGCCTCGCGGCCGATCTCGGTCCGCTCGGCGGCGCAGGTCTTGGCCGCGCTCTTGCGCTCGGCGATCTCCTGCTTGTCCTCGGCGTCGGCCTCGGCCTCGTGCTGCTTGGCCTTGCTCGACACGCACTTGCCGTGTGCGTTGCGGCCCTTCTTGCCGGTGCCGTACTTGGCGACGAACGCTGCGGCGCCGAGCTCCTCGGCCTCCGCCTTGCACTCCTTGGAGGCGTTCTTGTGAGCAGTCTCGCCCTCCTGCTCCTCGTCGAGCGCGCGGCGCGAGACGCACTTGCCGAAGGCGTTGCGCTTGTTCTTGTTCGTGCCGTACTTGACGGCGAACGCCTCGCGCGTGGCGTCGGTGGTGCCCCGCTCGGCGCGACACTCCTTCGCCGCGTTCGAGCGGTCGGTCTGGTCGGGCTTTGCGGCGGCGCCCGCCGGAACGGCCAGCAGTGCGACGGCGGATCCGATAGCGATAACTCTCTTCATCGGTGTCGAACCTTCCTTGGTCGGGGATTCCACCGACTAGAACGCCGAGTGCGTGTCCAGGTTCGTGTCTGGCCGGCGTGATGGACGGAAGTTCGAGCGCTACTCCCGAACCTGCCCCGCGCCTTGACGTTCCGTAGGACAATGAGCCCGTGGAGCGAGTCGCCATTCCCGCTGGTCGCCGCCCTGTCCGGCGGCCCAAGCGCTTGCTCGCACTGCGCTCCGACGAGCGACTGGTCGGCGACGTCCGGTCCGGCGACGACGCCGCGTTCGAGGTTCTCTACGAGCGACACGTCGCAGGACTGCTCGGCTTCTGTCGCCACATGCTCGGGAGCCAGCACGAGGCCGAGGACGCCGTCCAGCAGGCGTTCGTCTCGGCCCATCGCGACATGCTGCGCGGAGCGCGCGAGATCAACTTCAAGCCCTGGCTCTACACGATCGCGCGCAACCGCTGCCTGTCGATGCTGCGTGCCCGCCGCGAGCAACCGGCGGAGCTGCAGGAGCTCTCGACCGCGGGCCTGGCGGACAGTGTCGAGCAGCGGAGCGACCTACGGGAGCTGGTCGCAGACGTCCATAGGCTGCCGGACGATCAGCGCGCGGCGCTCGTGCTCAGCGAGCTCGGCGATCTGTCGCACGCCGAGATCGCGGACGTCATCGGTGTCGAGCCGGTGGCGGTGAAGGGCATCGTGTTCCGAGCACGTTCTGCACTCATCGAACGGCGCGAGGCCCGCAACGCCGACTGCCGCGAGATCCGCGAGGAGCTGGAGGTCGCGACTGGCGGCGCGCTGCGACGCTCACGGCTGCGCTACCACCTCGAGGGCTGTCCGGCATGTCAGGCGTATCTCGGCGAGGTCCGTCGCCAGCGCAAGCTGCTTGGCGTCGCGTTGCCGGCCGTGCCGACGCTCGCGCTGCACGACAGCGTGATGGCGGCGGCCGGCGTGGGGACGGCCGGAGCTGCCGCCACGGGCGCGCTGGCGGGCGGTGGGGCGGCCGCCGGCGGTGCTGCGGGCAGCGTCGCTGCGACCACTGCCCCGCTGCTTGGCGGCACGCTCGCCAAGGTCGCGGTCGTCGGCGTGCTCGCCGTCGGAGGCGCTGGCGTCGCCACGGAGGTAGTACGCGAGAGGGGTGGCGACGGCGGCTCGAACCCGCCTGCGCAGTCCGACGGCGGAGTCGACGGTGCGGCCGGAGGTGCGGGCTCGGGCTCGACCGGTGCCGGCAACGACTCGGCCAAGTCGGACGAGCGCAGCCACGGGGCGCGTGGCAAGGAGCGCCGTGAGCGCGGTTGGCGGCGGGCGCAGGAGCGCAGCGACGGCCGTTCGTCGGCTGGCGCGAAGGACGGTTCGCCAGGACGCTCCGGCGACCGCCCGGCCAACGGCAAGGGGAAGGTCGAGGAGAACAACGGCAAGGCGATCGGCCAAGGCCAGTCTCCGCCGCAGGCCGGCGGTGGCCAGGAAAGCGGCAAGGCGCCTGCCGATCCGGGCAGGTCGGGCGGCAGAAGCGGCGGCACGCAGCGCGCCGTTCCCGAGCGAGGTCCACCAGAGTCGAGCAACGCACCCGCGGAGCCGCCCGGTCAGGTACAACAGCCGGCATCCAAGAAGACCAAGTGACCGATAGGAGCGACGGTGCGCGCCAGGCGACCGTCGCCGAGCTTGTTCTGGCGAGCGACCCGGAGCGCTGGTCCGACGCCGGCTTTCGTGTGATCGACGGCGCGACGCGCGTCGGCTCCGTCATGCTGCGCTTCGCCGGGCCCGACGCCGGGCGCCGCGTGGTCCGTTGCGCGCTGCGTGGGATCGGCTCGGACGGTCTCGACGGCCTTCCCGTCGTGAGGTCGGACGCGCCGTTCGACCGTTCGCCCATCGAGCCGCAACCCAATGGCATCATGCGGATCGATCATCTGGTCGCCTTCACGCCCGACCTCGAGCGGACGGTCGCCGCCGGGCAGGCGGCCGGTCTCGACCTCCGCCGCGTCCGCGACGAGCCGGCGCCCGCGGGCTCGCCCCGCCAGGCGTTCTTCCGGCTAGGCGAGCTGATGCTCGAGGTCGCCCAGGCACCCGAGGGCTCGCCGCTCAGTGGCGACGCGCCAGCGCGCTTCTTCGGCCTCGCCTTCGTGGTCGACGATCTCGACGCGGCGGCCACCGCGCTCGGCGACCTGCTCGGCTTGCCGCGCGACGCCGTGCAGCCCGGCCGGCGCATCGCGACGATCCGCAAGGACGCCGGCCTGGGGTTGCCCGTGGCGCTGATGACGCCACGGCCTGAGGCGATCTAGCGCCAGTCCTGAGGGGGAACGACCCGCAATCCGGCGATGCGAGCGAAGTGCCCCACGTTGCGTGTGACGAGCGGTCGATCGGCGTCGAGGCAGACGCCCGCCTGCAGCGCGTCGCGCACATCGATTCTCTGGCCTTCGCGGCGCAGCGTCGCGAGGGCCTCTCCGCCCAGCAGGCCCGCTCGTGGGGTGAGCGCGAGGGTGGGCGTGTCGAGCAGAGCGATGACGGGCCCCGGGTTCTGACGGTGGCTCGAGCCAAGCGCGAGCTCAAATGCGCTTACAGCGGTCACGAGATAGCGCCCAGGCCCAAGCTCTGACAGCAGCTCCGCTCCGGGGCCCTGGCCGCGCAGGTAGTCGATCAGGATGTCGGTGTCTACGACTGGGACGTTGGCCAAGTCGACCACGCGTCCCGTACCTCGCTGGCGAATCGATCCACTTCCCCTGTGCCCCATGCGCCCCGCGCGGCCGCGAATGCGCTCTCGGCCGCGCCGCCCTCGCCGTGGCGCTCGAGGTACTCCCCGACGGCCGCCTCGATGATCGGGGAGAAGCCGCGCTCGCCACGCTCTGCCGCCAGCGCTCGGATGCGGCGGTAGAGCGGATCGGATAGCTCGATCGTCGTGCGGATGGAACTGCATCCTAACATGCATGTGAATGCAGAAGTGAGAGGAGCTACGAGCGGGCGCGTCGTCGACCGGCGTCCCTCGCGACCTCGGCGGCCGCGTCGGCACCGAGGAAGGGCGCGAGGGCGACGAAGGTCGCCGTGGGCGCGATCGCCCGGACGAGTCCGCCGCCGCCGGAGCGGATCGCGTCGTGGAGCAGCGTGTCGATCGCGCCGCCGATGACCTCGGAGGCGAGGCGCGGGAGCGTGGGCGCCAGCTCATAGCCGGGCTCGAGCGCGCGCGTCAAGGACGCGATCGCTGCGTCGTGGTGGCGCAGTGCCGGCTCGCTGGCGGCGTAGATCTCGACCACGCTCGCGCGGGCGATCGCCGGCTCCTCGGCGAGGAAGCCGCAGAGGGCGTGGATCCCGGCGCGGACCGAACCTGGCCAGTCCGGAGCCCGCCGGGCTGCCGAGAGCGCAGCGGCGTAGGCGTGCACGCGGGCGAAGTCGAGCGCGGCGACGTAGGCCTGCTCCTTGTCGTCGAACTCGGCGTAGAAGGTGCGGGTCGACGTCGATGCCTGGCTGGCGATATCGGCGATCGTCGTCGCGGCGTAGCCCTTGGCGGCGACGGCGGTGCAGGTGCCGAGCAGGATCCGCTCGGCCTGGTCGCGTGGTGCGTAGTGGCCTGTTCCGTTCGCGCCCCTGCCACGGGGCAGGGGGAGGGGCGTGGTGGGCGCCGTGTAGCTGAGCATCCACGCGATTAGGTCTGGGACCAAGCGGCCGAGCTCGCTCTCGCGTCGAGCTCGTAGATGGGTGACCGCCACCCGGCGCAGGCCGCCGACGATCGAACGCGCCACCTCGGGTGGAAGGGCGGACCGCTCGGGGGAGTCGGCGAGCGCGCGTTCGACCAACTGCTGCAGGCCCGCCGCGCCGCGCTCGGTGGCGTCCACCGCCGCGTCGCCGGCTCCATAGGCATCGACGAGGCACAGTCGGGCGGCGGCGGGTTGAACTGTCACCGCCGCGACGAACGTCTCGAGGCCGGCTCGCACGCGCGCCTCCCACGAGCGCTCGCGCTCAAGCGCGGCTGCCACCGCATCGTCGAGCAGGTCGACCAGAGCACCGACGACGGCGACCAGCAGGTCCTCCTTGCCGGCGAAGTGCGCGTAGAACGCTCCGCGCGAGACGCCGGCGAGCTGGATGAGGTCCTCCACTCGGACGTCCTGGTAGCCGCGCTCGTCGGCGAGGGCGACCATCGCGGCGAACAGCCGCTCGCGCTGGCTGGCCTCGGTGGCCTCTCGCGAGGACCCACGCCCAGGTCGCAGACGACGTGTTCGGAGCGAATCGGCGTCTCCCCAGGGGGTTCCTCCCATCGAAAACGAGGATAGAACCGCGACGGAGTCTGAAGACGGCCGGTCACCCACCTGTTCCTAGATGGTAACGAGACGGTTTCTATTTAGATAGGGCCTTTGGACGGCACCGGTCCTGGCATCTCGCCGATCCCATAGACCTTGTGTTCTAGGTCTATTTCTGGGAAATCTGAGGTGTCTGAAGTGTTCTCCCAGGCACCAGAACCGTTCCTGAACGCTCTGGGGCGCGATTAGCCCCTTGACAGCGCTGGTCACGGCCTGTTCTCATAGATTCAGATACCCGAGGGTTTCTCGAACTCTGGGCCAAGCAAGGAGACCGATCGACAGATGACCACGCAGTCTGGAACGCCGAGCCGCCGCGCAAATGCCTCCTGGGGCCTGGTGCGGGCCGTTGTGTGCCTCGGTCTGCTCGCATCAGTGATCTACTCGGCGGCGCCTGCTTTCGCCTCGCAGAAGCGCTTGCACGTCGGGGCTTTCGGCGGCTCGCCGTTCGGCGCGATCGCAAATCCGGGATCGGTTGCTGTCGATCAGGACAGCGGCGACGTCCTCGTGGTCGATCTGGGTGATCCGCTCGCGCTTCCCACGCCGATCCCCGCCACGATCCAGAAGTTCGACTCCTCGGGGAGCCCTGCTCCGTTCTCGGCGCTGAATGGCTCCAACGCGATCAACGGCTCCGATGTCGGTCCTGACGCCGACCAGACCCCCGACAACGGCTTCAGCTTCGACCCCTCGTCGCAGGTGGCGATCGACAACTCCGGCGGAGCGACCGACGGCAACATCTACGTCACCGACTCGGGCAGCGACTTCAGCGGTGCCCATGCCGTCGTCGACGTCTTCTCCGCTTCGGGGGCCTACCTCGGCCAGCTCGATGGCTCGACGACCCCCCAGGGCAGATGGGCAGACACCTTCGCCTATCCCTGTGGCATCGCGGTGGACCCCGCGGGCAACGTCTACGTCTCGACCGCCTTCGGCGGTCAGATCAACCGCTACGCCCCGGTCGGCGCGGTGCCCACCGACGCCGACTACGACGACCAGATCGACGGCGTCTTCACCTGCGGGCTCGCCGCCGACTCGACCGGTGCCGTCTACGGCGTTCCGTCCAGCTTTGGCGGATCGGGCCCCGTGACCAAGTACGTGGACTCGGACTTCGGCACCGTCTCACCGAGCGGCACGGAGCTCGCCCCCAACGCGACCGCCGTCGCGGTCGCCCTCGCCAGCGGTGACGTGTTCGTCGACGAGGGCCAGCAGATCCAGCAGTACGACGACGCCGGCACCTCGGTCGGCGACCCCTTCGGGTCGGCTCAGCTCTCCGACTCGCACGGCATCGCTGTCCGCTCCGCGTCGGATCGCGTCTATGCGTCCGATGCCGGCGACGACCAGGTCCACGCCTACGGGCCGGTCGTCACCATCCCCGACGTCGGCACCGGGACTGCCTCGTCGGTCACGGGCACCACCGCCACCCTCGAGGGGACGGTGGACCCCGACGGCGTCGCGCTCACCGACTGCCGGTTCGAGTACGGCACCGATTCCAACTACGGCCAGGACGCGCCGTGCGTGCCCGCTGCCGGCGCGATCCCCACCGGCTCCGGCGAGGTGGCCGTCTCCTCGGAGATCGCGGGTCTGGATCCCGGCGAGCGTTACCACTTCCGCCTCGTCGCCGCCAACGCTGATGCGACGACCGATGGGGAGGGCGCCACCTTCGCCACGACCGCGGCCCCCGATGCCCTGACGTTGTCAGCTGGCGATCTCAACCAGACGTCGGCGACGCTTGCCGGTCGAGTCAACCCGCGCAATCAGGCGGGTACCACCTACCACTTCGAGTGGGGCACGTCGGACTGCTCGGTCACTGCGTGCGCTTCGCTGCCGCCAGCCCCCGAGCCACTCGGCTTCGACGATGCCGAGCCGCGCGTCGTCACCGCTGAGCTCGAGGGCCTACAGCCGGCAAGCACGTACCACTTCCGCCTCGTCGCGACCAACGACACGGGTACGAGCGAGGGCCTCGACAGGACCTTCGTCACGTCTGGTTCGCAGGCGCCCGGGCCCCAGTGCCCAAATGCCGATCTTCGCGCCGATCAAGGATCGACGCAGCTACCCGACTGCCGCGCTTACGAGGTGGTCTCACCGCCCGACAAGAACGGCGCCGACATCTTGAACGTGGGTTCGATGCTGACGGTGACGCAGGCCGCTCCGTCCGGAGACGCCGTCGCGTACGGATCCTTGTCGACCTTCGCCGGCGAGAGCGGCGCCGCGGCCAGTCAGTACCTCAGCAGACGAGGCCCGGCGGGCTGGTCGACGGTCGGGCTCAACCCGCCGCGGCCACAGGCGCCGACTCTCTCGGCCTTGACGCCGATCTTCTCGCTGTTCTCGCCCGACCTCTCACGTGCCGTGGTCAGCACGCGTGCGCAGCTCACGCCGGGCGCTACCCCCGAGGTCACCAGCTTGTATCTGCGAGATACCGTCGGTACCTCCTATCGGCTGGTCACAGCCGCGTCGAATCCCCTCCCGCCAGAGTCGACCAAGGACGTCGTCGACCTCGCGGTCGGCGCCGTGGCCGGGCTCTCTTCCGACCTCGACCATGTGGTGTTCGAGGACGGTAGACCGCTTACCGCCGAGGCGGCGCCGAATAACAACAACAAGCTGTGGGAGTGGTCAGACGGCCAACTTCACTTGGTCAGCGTCCTCCCCGATGGCACACCGGCCGACCAACCCGCCGTTCCCGGTGGGCGCTCGGCGGCCGGGACCATCGTGAAGGCGGATCCAGGAGCGAACTTCCTCTCCGCGGATGGGTCGAAGATCTTCTTCACAGCCAGTGGCAGCAGCGGTGACGGCTTCAACGAGCAGCTGTTCGTCCGCATAGGAGGCCAGACGCCGTCTCCCGAGACGGTCCACGTCTCGGCGCCCGAGACGCCGTTGCCTGACAGCCAGAGCCCGGTCAGCTTCCAGGGAGCCAGTGTCGATGGGTCCGTAGCCCTCTTCGTCAGCCCGGACAAGCTCACCGCAGACTCGACCGCGACCCCCGAGTCTCCGGGGCTCTTCCTCTGGAGGGCGGATGCCGCGCCAGGCAGCCGCCTCACCGATCTCACCAGCGGCGATCCCGATGGCGGAGGCATCTACGCCGAGGGATCCGCCAACACAGGGGCAGCCGCCCTCGTCGGCATGACAGACGACGCGACGGACATCTACTTCGTCGCCCGGGGGCAGCTGGCCGCGGGGGCGGTGGCCGGTGCACCCAACCTCTATCTCTGGCGTGAGGGCGACGGGTTGCGGCTCGTCGCCACCCTGGACGGGACGCCCAACCCGGCCAGGGCGGACGCGCCACCGTTGGATGCGTCCGTCTGGGGTGTCGTAAGGACTGGATACGAGAACCTCGGCGAGCGTCCGCACTTCCGAGATGCCCGCACCACGGCAGATGGGAGCACGCTCCTCTTCGCATCGAGGGCGCGCCTGACCGGTTACGACAACGCGGGGCACCGGCAGCTGTACCTGTACGACGCGGCCAGCGATCGGCTGCGCTGCGTCTCGTGCAACCCGCGCACCGAGAGCTCGCAGGCGGATGCCTCGTTGATCACCCTCGCGACCTCCTCCGAGCCGTTCATCTCCCAGGTCGGGCAGCACACGGGGCGGCGGCTCCCCCGCAACCTCTCGCCGGATGGCCGGACAGTCTTCTTCGACAGTCGCGAGGCCCTCGTGCCGCGCGACACCAACGGCCAGTCGGACGTCTATCGATGGCGCGATGGAGAGCTCCGCCTCCTGTCCGGCGGACAGGGCCCCGGTCGGTCGCTCTTCGTCGACGCCGACGCGAGCGGCGAGAACGTGTTCTTCACGACGCGCGACGCCCTCGTCGGCTCCGACGGCGATTCCATCGCCGACCTCTACGTCGCCCGCGTCGACGGCGGCATCCCCGAGCAGCAGATCCCTCCGCCGTGCACACCCGGCCTCGACTGCCAGCCCGACTCGTCCACGCGCCCCGACCTCTCGGATCCGGGCAGTCAGACGCTCCGGAGCCCGGGCGGCACGGGCCAGGTGCCGCGCGCGGCGTTCGCCTTCACCAACCTGACGGCGGCCCAACGCTCGGCATTGGCGAGAGGGCGCAGAGTCGCGCTCAAGGTGAAGGTCAACCGAGCGGGAAGGATCTCTGTCACCGTCACGGCCAGGATCGGCAAGAAGAACCGTACGGTCGCCCACGCGTCGCGGTCCGTCAGGAAGGCGGGAACCGCGAGGCTGAAGCTGCGCCTTGGGGCCGGCGCGCGAGCGCGGCTCGGAAAAGCCCGCACGCTGAAGGCCTCGCTCCTGGTGCGCTTCAGCGGCGCACGGCAGGGCAAGCGAGCCAGGCTGAACCTGAGCTTGCCGGCCAGAGCTGAGAAGAACCGCGCGAGCTCGCGAACCGCCACCACCGAGCGGGGGGTTGGCCGATGACCTCGCCTCAGACGACGAGAGGAACAGACCCGACGATGATCACCGCTGCCCCGGCCGCTGCCTGGAGGTCCAGGCCATGGATCGACATCGCCTTGATCGTCGTCACGGCAATTCTGCTGGCGACGTGCGTGAGCGTGACGCCCGCCTCGGCGGCCTTCGGCATCGCCGCGTTCGACGGCCAGGTCAACGCCGACGCCGCTGGCGATCCCTTCACCCAGGCCGGCGGCCATCCCTTCGACGCGTCGACCGTCTACTCGGTCAACACGACCACCGACTTCTCGGGCTACATCGTCGCGGACGGGGGTCAGGTCAAGGACGTGTCAGTGGATCTTCCCCCTGGCTTCATCGGCAATCCGCAGGCGATGCCGAAGTGTCCAGACGTCGTGACTCTCCTAGCGGAGTGTCCTGTGTCTACCCAAGTCGGCTACGTCGAGGTGAACTCGTCGATCGGCTTCCCGTTCACGTTCCCGCTCACGTTCCCGCTCTACAACATGATCCCTGGGCCAGGCAAGGCGGCTCAGTTCGGCTTCAACGCGAACAGCTACCCGGTGATCCTCACCGGGCGAGTCCGGAGCGACGGGGACTACGGCGTCACGATCGATGCCCGCAAGATCCCGCAGGGTCTGGTCGTGTTGAGCACCAAGGTCACCTTCTGGGGGGTGCCCGCCGATCCGATCCACGACGCCGACCGAGGCACGCGATTCGACGGGTTCACCTCTGTCTGCGCCAACAACCCAGACCCGGCCTGCACGAACTCCGTAGACGTGGCGCTCAAGGCGATGGTCTCGAACCCCACGAGCTGCACACCACCCGGCGTTGGGCTCGAGACGCGGCTCAGCGCGTCCTCATGGGATGCGGGTCAGAGCACGGTGGCCTCGAGCTTCGTCAGCCACAATCCGCCGGGCTACCCGCTGCCCTCGGACCAGTGGGGCTCAGAGCAGGGGCCGACCGGCTGTGACCAGGTTCCCTTCACCCCCTTGGTCGCTGCCAAGCCCAGCTCGTCCGAGGCCAACAGCCCAACCGGCCTGGACGTCGAGATCTCGATCCCCTCGGATGGGTTGCTCAATCCCACTGGGATCAGCCAGAGCCATCTGAAGAAGGCCGTCGTCACCCTGCCCGAGGGCATGGCGGTCAACCCGTCGGCAGCCGACGGCCTTGACGCCTGCTCGCCCGCGCAGATCGGCCTGCTCGGCCGCAACTTTCCCGCGCCGAACCCGATCCGCTTCTCGGCCGAGTCGGACAGCTGCCCCGACGCTTCGAAGATCGGCACGGTCTCGATCGACACGCCGCTGCTGGAGGACTCGGTCGACGGCTCCGTCTACCTCGCCCAGCAGGGCAACCGGCCTGGCCAAGGCTCGAACCCATTCGACTCGCTGCTCGCGCTCTACATCGTCGCCGAGTCCAAGGAGCGGGGGGTCTTGATCAAGCTGCCCGGAAGGGTGGACGCCGATCCTCAGACCGGCCAGCTTCGTGCGACCTTCGACAACAACCCGCAGCTGCCGTTCTCGAATCTGCGCGTCGAGATCAAGACGGGTAGTCGTGCGCCACTGGTGACACCTCCGGCCTGTGGCACGCACGAGATCACCTCGGAGCTCTACCCGTGGGCTCGTCCGAACGATCCGGTGACCTTGACCAGCTCGTTCGCGATCGACGAGGGCTGTGGGTCGCGGGGCTTCGCTCCGGATTGGTCGGCGGGATCCGTCAGTCCTGTGGCCGGTGCGTTCTCCCCATTCGTGGCGAGCTTCAGCCGCGGCGATCGCGAGCAGCGCTTCGATCGCGTGTCGGTTGCCATGCCGAGTGGCGTGCTCGCGAAGTTGGCCGGCGTTCCGTTGTGTGGGGATGCCCAAGCCGCCGCCGGGACGTGTCCGGCCGGTTCGCGGGTCGGGTCCGCGACCGCCGGCGCGGGCGCCGGGCCGAATCCGTTCTATCTCCAGAGCCAGCCCGTGTATCTGACGGGTCCCTACAAGGGTGCGCCCTACGGTCTCGCCGTGGTGGTGCGTGTCCTGGCCGGGCCGTTCGACCTGGGCACCGTGGTGGTCCGACAGGCGATCCACATCGATCCCGAGACCGCGGAGGTGTCGATCGTCTCCGATTCCTTGCCGAGGATCCTTGAGGGGATTCCGCTCAACATCCGCGACGTTCGGGTCGAGGTCGATCGGCCGGACTTCACGATCAATCCGACCTCCTGCGCGGAGAAGGCCGTCGCGGCAACGCTGACCTCGACCGCCGGTGGGATCTCGCAGCCCAGCTCGCGCTTCCAGGTCGGCGATTGCTCGGCGCTCGCGTTCAAGCCGAAGCTCGGCATGCGGCTCGTGGGGAGGAAGAAGATGCGTTCCGGTGGCCATCCCGTCCTACGGGCGTCGGTGTCACAGGGCGCGGGCCAGGCCAACATCCGGGCCGCGAAGGTGACGTTGCCCCCGAACGTCGTCTTGGATTCGAGGAACTCGGTGGATCCGAACCTGCTGTGTGGCTATGACGCCTCGCTTCGGGCGGATTGTCCGGCGAGTTCGATCATCGGCAAGGCGTCTTTGAGGACGCCGTTGCTCAACCGTCGTTTGTCGGGCCCTGTGCATTTCGTGCAGGGAATCCGGTTCGAGGACGGCAACCGGATCCGCACCCTGCCGACGCTGCTGATCAAGCTGCGGGGCGAGGTGTCGATCAACCTGCGGTCGAGGACCAACACCGACGGCAAGAATCGGCTCGTGTCGATGTTCCCGTCGGTCCCCGACGCGCGGGCTGGGAGGTTCAATCTCCAGATCAATGGGGGCCGCAAGGGCATTCTCGTCGTCACCGAGAACCGCCGAGGCCGGATCAACCTCTGCAATCGCAGACAGACCGCTCTCGTCGAGGCCGACGGCCACAACGGCAAGCGCGCTGACTACCCGATCCGCGTCAAGACCCCGTGCGCCAAGCGGTCCAAGAAGGCCCGAAAGGGGGCACGCCGGCGCCGATGACCCCCGCGGCCGCCCAGCTCTCGTCAGTGTCGCCGACGCCCGCCGTCCCGGGGACGCCCCCGCCCGGGCGCCGGCGCGCTGACCAGATCCAGGGTGGCCACCACGGCCTGACGCGCGACCAGGTCGAAACGTCCCAGCGCCGCCGGATCGTCGAGGCGATGATCCGGCTCGTCGGGACGCGACCGTTCCACGAGGTAGGCGTCGCCGACCTCGTCACCGCAGCCGGCGTCTCGCGCAAGACCTTCTACCAGCAGTTCTCCAACAAGGAGGAGGTCTTCGCCGAGGCCTACGACCAGGCGATCGGTGGCCTGATCGGCGTGATGGCCCAGGCCGCCGAGTCCTCGCAGGGCCGGCGCGACCGTCTCGCCGTCCGCGTCACCGCCCTGCTCACCGTCCTCGCGCGCGAGGAGCCGATCGGCCGCGTCTGCTTCGTCGAGGTCGCCGCCGCCGGACCGCTGGCGCTCGAACGGCGCCGTCACGGCACCGCCGCGCTTGCCGCCGCGTTGCTCGGCTTCGACGAAGGGGGAGAGATCCCGATCACCGCGCTCGCCGCCGCCGGCGGCCTCAGCGAGGTCATCCACCACGAGATCGTCGCCGGCCGTGGAGACCGCCTCGTCGCCATCGCCCCCGACCTCGTCGAGACCGTCATGTCACCGATCTGGTCCGAAGCCGGCTGGCAGTAGTTACTTAACGCGGCAACCCGTAACGCCAGTCATCGGATGATGGGCGGCGTGCCGCAGTCATCAGATCCACTCGAGCGCCGCTGGCTCGCTCGTCTTCTTGTGGCGACAGTTGCTGCTTCGATGAGCGTCGCCCTCGTACTGAGCGCGAAGAGCGACGACGAGCTGCCCCTCCCGGCGGTCGCGCTCAATTCATCCATTCTCCTTGACCTCGAGCGAGCGGTTCTCGTCGGTGCCATGGTGGCCGCAACGTTCGTCTTTCTCACACGCGGCTGGGCAGGTCACTTCCCGTCGAAGCTCTCGACTACCGGTGCCGAGTACCCGTCGCCGGTGGTGCTCGCCGAGTTCAACAAGAGTGATGCCGATACGACGTCGAGCGCTCGCGAGCTGAGGGCGCGCCAGGCTGCCCTGACTGACGGCTTTCAGATCGTGGCGCAGCGTCTGGTCAGGTTGGAGAGCGAACTCCGACAAACCTCGAACAGAGACGATACGCTATGAGCATGCAGACGCTCGACGACGTACTGGAGATGCTCGACGAGATGCGTCGCGACGACAGCCTTGATCGAAGGCTGTCGCGCATGCGCGACCGTATCCAGGAGGTTCAGCGTCTCTTGGGGTTGCCTCCACTCGATTTCGACGACGTTGACCCGCGCCCGCCGGACCCGCACGCCTAAGGCACGCCCTGGACGAAAAGACGTTGCTTCGTCCCTCCATCGGCGTAGGTTGCGTCCGTTGGCGAGACGCGGCCGACGCGGGCCCTCTGACCCGCCAAGCGGCCGCTCGCGCGGAGAGCGCGAAGGGAGGGCCCCGCAGGTGGCCGAGCAGGGGATCGCCGATCGCGGCGCGCTCGAGGCGCAGGCCCACGAGCAGAACCGCATCCTCGGCATCGGCTCGCCGGGCGTCGCGACGATCAAACGCCATGTCGACATCGGCGAGCAGGTCGCCGGTAACCCGGTCTGGGTGCTCGACGTCGAGATCGCCCCGGAGGGCGGCGCGCCATACACCGTCCAGAAGCGGGAGATCATCTACGTTCGCCTTCGGCGAGAAGCCATTCATGTAGCCCAGATGGGCTGGTGGACCAAGACGATCGTCGGTGCGGCGCTGGTGCTCGGAGGCATCGGCGGCGCGACGTACTGCATCGTCGAGCTCACCCAGATCGGCACGTGCGCATCGGGCGGGCCTTACGTCTCCGCCGGCCCGTGCCCCGACGGGATCGGCCTCTACATCGCCGGGATCTTCCCGGCGTAATTTCGACGCTCGTCGGCGGTTGGCTGCTTGCGACACGCGGGCGGAGGACGGCGGTGGACCCAGGTCTGCCGCCCTCGCCGGACGACGTGACATCCAACCCGATGCCCTTCGGGGCTCAGCCCCCGCGAGAGCGCTAGACCGACCGAGAGGAGCAGTTCAGATGGGAATGTTCAAGGACATGAAGGACATGGTGGGCGTGGTCCGCAGCGACGAGCTCGAGGTCCAGATCCCCAGCGAGGAGCCCTACACCGTCGTCCACCGCCAGGCGATCGCGCTCGCCGCGATGGGCAACTGGCAGGCCGGCAAGATCTGGCCGGTCCGCGTCGACCCCAGCGACCGCACCAAGGTGATCGTCGGCTAGCGCCGGCGATCGCCGAGAGAGGAGCAGACCGATGCGCTCACTCGTCTACACGGGCTGGCTGCTGATGATCTGGCTCGGCCGCGGCTGGGACACGCCGCTGGACAGCGCGGCCGACCTCTACAAGTACGGCCGTCCCGTCAACGCCGAGGTGCTCGGCGTCGAGGGCGCCCAGACCGACACGCGAGGCATCCGTACGGCGAAGCTCTCTCTGCGGGTCAGTCCCGTCAACGAGAGCAGCTTCAAGACCGCGCGCACCGTGGCGATCCCCGGTGGTCGCGTGCCGAACGTCGGGGAGACGGTCACCGTCAAGTTCGACCCGAACAGCCGCAAGGACTTCGTCCTGCTCGAGCAGAGCTTCGAGGTGATGGACGCGCTCAGCGCGGCTCGAGCACCACGCTCGCGCCGTGCTCCGGCGTCAGCGTGATCGCCCGGCGCTTGACGCGCTCGGGCTTGGGGTCGACGGCCCTCACCGTCGCGCGCGCGAGGATCGTCGACAGCACGACCTTCATCTCGAACAGCGCGAAGCTCGCGCCGATGCAACGGCGCACCCCGCCGCCGAAGGGGATCCACGTGTAGGTGCCCGGCGGCTTCTCGAGGAAGCGCTCGGGCCGGAACGCGCTCGGGTCCGGATAGACGTCCGGGCGGCGGTGCATCAGCAGGATGCTCGGCGTGATCGTCGCGCCCTCGGGGATGACGCGATCGCCGAGCTGGAACGGCTGCTTGACCTTGCGCGCGACGATCGGGATCACCGGGCGCAGGCGCAGCGTCTCCTGGATGACCGCGTCGGTGTACTCGCCGCCGCCATCCGCGGCCTCGGCGACCGTCCGCTCGAGCGCCTCGGGCGTGCGGACCAGCCGCTCCAGCGCCCACGCCAGCGACGTGGCGGTCGTCTCGTGCCCGGCGACGAGCAGCGTCATCAGCTCGTCGCGCAGCTCGGCGTCGGTCATCGGCTGGCCGTCCTCGTCGCGCGCCTGAAGCAGCAGCGAGAGCACGTCGTCGCGGCTCTCGAGGTCGGGGTCGTCGCGGTGGCGCGCGACCTCCGCGAGCACCAGCTCGTCGGCCCGTTCCATCATCTGCTGGAAGCCGAACGCACGGTTGCGTCGCAGACGGTCCGGCCCGGCGAAGACGAGGATCGCCATCCGCGCTCCGCCGACGGTGAACTCCAGCAGCTCGCCCAGTGCGCGACGCAGCGGGTCGAGCCGCTCGGCGGCGCTGACGCCGAAGACCGCGCGCAGGATCACCTCTAGCGCGATCGACTGCATCCGCGGCCAGGCAGATGCCTCGACGCCGGTCGGCCAGCGCTCGATCTCGGACTCCGCGGCCTCGCGCATCACCTCGCCGTAGCGCTCCATGCGGTTGCCGTGGAACGGCGGCAGCAGCAGCTTGCGCTGGCGCATGTGCTTGTCGCCGTCGAGCAGCAGCACCGAGCGCGTGCCGAGGATCGGCTCGAGGATCTTGTTGCCCTCGCCGGCGTGCAGCATCCCGGGCGGCGCGGTGAAGACCTGCTTGACGAGCTCGGGGTCGCTGACCATGACCCAGGTGCCCTCGCGCACCAGGCGGATCGTGAAGACGTCGCCGTAGCGGTTCTCGAGGCCCTTGAGGAACGGCAGCGGACGGGCGACCCAGCGCGCGGTCTGGAGCGGGACCGGTAGGCGTGAGCCAGCGGGTAGGGCTGTGACTGGCTGCACAGCCAGGATCGTAACGCCATCTCGGCGCGTGGGCGGGTAGCCTGATCAGCCCATGGATCCCGCGGCGCTGCGCAACCGACTTCTCGTCGCCACCGGCATGTGGCGGGAGACCACCGAGGAGTCGCTCCCCAAGCTCCCACCGGGCGATCCGCTCGAGCAGATCCAGCGCTTCGAGCTGCAGGTGGTAGAGCTCGTCTTCGCCGAGGCGACGGCGGAGACCGCGCGCAAGGTGGCAGACAAGACCTGGGACATGGTCCATGACCGGCCTGACGACGACCCGGTCAAGCAGCGAGTGGTGGAGGGACACGAGCGGCTTGCCCGTCTGTCGGCCGGGAGCCATCCGGCAGCGGACTAGGCGATGGCCAACTCTTCGGAGCTCTTCAGCCGCGCCCTGATGGCGCGGTCGCTGGCCTACCTGTTCACGGGCGGTGCGCTCGTCGGCTGCCTGACGCTCGTCTTCCCTCACGACTCGGCGATCCAGGAGGGCCCGCTCTACGGGCTGGCTGCGCTCGCGGTGACGGTCGGCTTGGTCGTGCTGTGGCGCGCTCAGACGATCCCGTCATGGGGAATGCACCTGGCACTGGCGATAGGCAGCCTGATCCTGGTCGCGGCGAACTACTTCGTCGGTCCAAGTCCGCTCTACCTGATCGTCTTCACCTGGACCGGCCTCTACGCGTTCTACTTCTACCGGCCGTCCGTCGCGCTGGCGCACCTCGCGGTGATCGGCGTTGCCTACATCGTCGTGCTGGTCCTCCAGGATCCCCCTAGCCCGGTCGTTCGCTGGGTGCTCGCGATCGGCACGCCCGGCCTCGCCGGGCTGATGATCTCGACGCTGCTCGACCGCCTGCGCCGCGAGGCGGACCAAGCGGCGCGCCAGGAGGACATCCTGCGCGAGAGCGAGGCGCGCACGCGGGCGATCGTCGACAGCGCGCCGAACGCCTTCCTGGCGATCTCCGAGGACGGCTTCGTCGTCTCCTGGAATCCGGCGTCGGAGACGATGTTCGGCTGGTCGGCCGAGGAGGCGACCGGCAGGCTGCTGCGCGAGCTGATCGTGCTTCCCGGTGACGAGGACGGACACGACGAGCGCCGCCGCCACGAGCTCGAACGGCCCGATGCCGACGTCCGCCCCTCGCGCCGCGAGGTCGACCTGCGGCGCCGCAGTGGCGAGGTGTTCCGCGCCGACGTGACCGTCTCGCGAGTCAGGGTCGGCGATCGCTTCCTGCTCGCCTGCTTCCTCGAGGACATCAGCGACCGCGAGCGGCGCGAGCAGGAGCGCCAGGAGCTCTACCGCGAGCAGGCGGCGCGCGAGGAGGCGGAGCAGATGGCCGGCATCGTCCACGGCCTGCAGATGCTGCTCGACGTCGCGCTCGCCCACAACCGGCTCAACGACATGCTCGACGCGCTGCTGCCTCGCGTCTGCGAGGTCGTCGAGGCCGAGGCGGCGGCCGTCCTGCTGACCGAGGAGGACGGGTCGCTGACCCTGCAGGCGTCGATGTTCGCCCCAGTCGGCGAGGAGCCGCTGCGGATCGCGCCTGGCGAGGGCCTCGCGGGACGCGTCGTGCGCGACAAGCAGCCGCTGCTCGTCCAGGATCCCGATCCGTCCGAGGTCGCCGACCCCGCGCTGCACGGTGTCCACTCGATTCTCAGCGTTCCACTGCTCGCGGGCAGCGAGGTGACCGGCGTGCTCCAGGTCGGCGTTCCCGCGCCGCGCCGGTTCTCGGAGGACGACATCCTGCTGCTCGGCCTCGCGGCGGACCGCGTCGCGCTCGCCGTCGACCACCTGCGGATCTACGAGCGCGAGCACCGGATCGCCGAGACGCTGCAGCGCAGCCTGCTGCCCGATCGTCTGCCACGACTGCCGGGGCTCGACGTCGCAGCCCGCTATCTGCCGGCGGCGAGCGAGTCCGAGGTCGGCGGCGACTGGTACGACGTGATCGCGATGCCTGGAAGCAGGGTCGGCCTGGTGATGGGCGACGTCGCCGGCAAGGGGCTCGCCGCCGCGTCGATGGTCGGCCGCCTGCGCAGCGCGATGCGCGCCTACGCACTCGACGGCCACGGTCCCGCGGGCGTGGTCGAGCGGCTCAATCAGCTCGTCTGGTCCGAGGAGGACAACGGCCAGATGACGACGCTGATCTACGTCGTCGTGGACCCGTGGGAGAGCAAGATCTCCTGGGTCAACGCGGGACACCTGCCGCCGATCGTCGTGACCAGCGACGGGATGGCGAGCTTCCTCGACGGGCCGAGCTCGGTACCGCTCGGCGTGATGTCGTTCCCGTCTTACACCACGGCTGAGGCCGAGCTGCCGCTGGGCGGGACGGTACTGCTCTACACCGACGGCCTGGTCGAGCGCCCCGGTGAGGTCCTCGACGAGGGCCTGGGGCGCCTCGTCTCGGCGGTACGGGGGGAGCGCGAGGGGCCGGAGCGCCTGTGCGACAACGCGCTCGCGTCGCTCGTGCCCGCCAGCGGTGCGTCGGACGACGTCGCGCTGCTCGCGCTGCGCAGCCCGGTGCTGTCCGACGTCTTCACGCTCGAGCTCGGCTCCGATCCCGGGGAGCTTGCGGCGATGCGGGCGCTGATGCGTCGCTGGCTGCGTCAGGCCGGCGGCACCGACCTCGAGATCGCCGAGATCCTGACGGCCACCGGCGAGGCGGCCGCGAACGCGATCGAGCACGGCGGCGCCGTCATGAGCGGCACGCCGTTCGAGGTCGCGGGACGAGTGGACGGCGACGAGGTCGAGATCACCGTGCGCGACAGCGGCAGCTGGCGCAAGGGCACCCGCGCGGAGGGTGGGCGCGGGATCATCTTGATGCGCGCGCTGATGCACGACATCGATCTCGAGGCGGGCGCAGCGGGTACTGTCGTAACGATGCGTAGGCGCCTCGGCACGCCTGTCGTGATCCCCGTCGAGGATGCCCATGCGGACGCGACTTGGGGACCGTTGTCGTGACCCGAGTTGGCCGGCCAGCCAGTCGTTCGCTAGGCTCGGGTCCGTGAGTCCCACGGGTCCCCGTGCATGCGTCATCGGCGCTGGCAGCTCCGGCATCGCCAGCTGCCAGGTCCTCCACGCCCGCGGCATCGACTTCGACTGCTTCGAGCAGGGGTCCGGGGTCGGCGGCAACTGGCGCTACGGCAACGACAACGGCATGTCGTCGGCGTACGAGTCGCTGTTCATCAACACCTCGCGCCGGATCATGGAGTACGCGACGTACCCGATGCCCGAGGACTACCCGGACTACCCGCACCACAGCCAGATCGCAGCCTACTTCGACGACTACGTCGATCACTTCGGCTTCCGCGACCGGATCCGCTTCCGCACCGAAGTCACGCGCGTAGCGCGCACGAGCGACGGGACGGGCTGGGACGTCACGATCAAGCCCGTCGAGGGCGGCGACGAGGAGACCCAGCGCTACGACCACGTGCTGGTCGCCAACGGCCACCACTGGAATCCCCGCTGGCCCGAGCCCGAGTTCCCGGGCGAGTTCAGTGGCGAGGTGACCCACGCCCACTACTACCGCAACTCCAAGGGCTACGAGGGCAAGAACGTGCTCGTGCTCGGAATCGGCAACTCGGCCTGCGACATCGCCGTCGAGACCTCGCGCGCGTCGAAGCAGACCTTCCTGGCGATGCGCCGCGGGGCCTGGATCGTGCCGAAGTACCTCGGCTCGAAGCCGACCGACGAGTTCGCCGACTCGATCGTCACCAGGCTGCCGTTTGCGGTCCAGCGGTTCCTCTTCAAGCGGACGCTGAAGTGGGCCCAGGGCGATCTGACCGAGTTCGGTCTGCCGCTGCCCGACCACGAGCCCGGCGAGGCCCACCCGACCGTCTCCTCCGACCTGCTGCCGCGGATCGGCCACGGCCGGATCAAGATCAAGCCGAACATCGAGCGGCTCGAGGGCGACTCGGTCCGCTTCACCGACGGCTCGGTCGAGCAGATCGACCGGATCGTCTACTGCACCGGCTACAAGATCAGCTTCCCGTTCTTCGATCACGACCTGCTCGACCCCTCGGGGGACAACAGGATCGAGCTCTACCGCCGCGTCGAGCACCCCGACCTGCCGGGTTTGCACTTCATCGGCCTGATCCAGCCGCTTGGCGCGATCATGCCGATCGCCGAGCTGCAGTCCGAGTGGGTCGCCGACCTGATCGAGGGCAACGTCGTCCTTCCCTCCCGCTCGACGATGCTCGCATCGATCGCCGAGGACCAAGAGGCGATGCGCAAGCGCTACGTCGCCTCCAAGCGCCACACCATCCAAGTCGACTTCCATCCGTACCTGTCCGAGCTGCGGCTCGAGCGGGAGTCGCGCCGGGTGCTCGACGGCGGCACCGCCCCGTCGAGCGATCCACCCGAGCGCGACCGCGAGCTATCGGCGGCCTGACCGCCACGAGGAGGAGCAGATGCCCGAGACCACCACCACGAGCAACGGGAGCGCGGCGGTCAGCGGCGCCGGGCCGGAGCTGATCGAGGTCGAGAACCCGGCCACCGGCGCCATCGCCGGCAGCGTGCCGCGGATGCTGCCCGCCGACGTCGCGCCGATGGTCGAGCGCGCACGCGCCGCCCAGATCGGCTGGTGGGACCTCGGCTTCGAGGGACGCGCCGCGGTGATGAAGCGCGCCCAGCGCTGGGTGCTCGACAACTCGGACCGGATCGTCGACACGATCGTGTCCGAGACGGGCAAGACGCGCGAGGACGCCCAGCTGGCGGAGATCGGCTACGCCGCCCAGGCATTCGGCTTCTGGGCCAAGAACGCCGAGAAGTTCACCGCCGACCGCAAGATCCGCACGATGGCGCCGGCGCTGATCGGCAAGAAGCTGCTCGTCCGCTACCGCCCGCGCGGCGTCGTCGGGGTGATCGGGCCGTGGAACTACCCGCTGGTCAACTCGTTCGGCGACTGCATCCCGGCGCTGATGGCCGGCAACGCCGTGATCCTCAAGCCGTCCGAGGTGACGCCGCTGACGTCGCTGCTGATGGGCGAGATGCTCGCCCAGTGCGGCGCGCCGCCGAACGTCTACCAGGTGCTCACAGGCCTCGGCGACGTCGGCGCAGAGCTGATCGACCACGTCGACTTCGCGATGTTCACCGGCTCGACCGCGACCGGCAAGAAGGTCGCCGAGCGGGCAGCTCAGACGCTCACGCCGGTCGGCCTCGAGCTCGGCGGCAAGGACCCGATGATCGTCCTGCGGGACGCGGACGTCGAGCGTGCAGCCAACGCGGCGACCTACTACTCGATGCAGAACGGCGGCCAGACCTGCATCTCGGTCGAGCGCGTCTACGTCGAGGAGCCGATCTACGACCAGTTCGTCAAGCTCGTCACCGACAACGTCGCGAGCCTGCGCCAGGGAGTTCCCGGTGGGCCCGGGACGATCGACGTCGGTGCCGTCACGTTCGCCAAGCAGGCGGAGATCGTCGAGTCGCACGTCGAGGACGCGCGCGCGAAGGGCGCGAACGTCGTCGTCGGCGGGCACCGCGGCCAGGGCCCGGGTCGGTTCTTCGAGCCGACCGTGCTGCTCGACGTCGACCACACGATGGACTGCATGACCAGGGAGTCCTTCGGGCCGACGCTGCCGATCATGAAGGTGCGTGATGCCGAGGAGGCCCTGCGGCTCGCCAACGACAGCGACTACGGCCTGCAGGCCTCGGTCTGGACCAAGGACATCGCGCGCGGCGAGGAGATCGCGTCGCGGATCCAGGCGGGCGTGGCGAACGTCAACGAGCACCTGCTCAGCTACACCGCACTCGACCTGCCGATGGGCGGCTGGAAGGAGTCCGGGCTCGGCACGCGCCACGGCGAGGACGGCATCCGCAAGTACTGCCGCCAGCAGTCGTCGGTGGTGACCCGCTTCGGCCCCAAGCGCGAGTTCTTCATGTTCCCGTACTCGAAGCGCTCGTTCAAGATCACGCGGACCTTCCTCAAGACGCTCTACGGCCGAGGGAGACGCGGATAGGAAACCGGGGGCTCGCGCCCCCGGACCCCCGTGGCACCAGGCCGGCCGGGGCGGCTCAACCGTTGGGTTGAGATGCCGATAGGGGGAGGGTGCCCGCCCGCCTGCTCGTCACGGCCTGCCTCGCTCTGCTGCTCTCCGCCGCCTGTGCGGCGAGCATCTCGCACGCCGCGCCCCCGCACCCGCTGAAGGGCAATCCGGCCGACCGGCTCGCCGACCGCCCGATCGACGACTACCGCTACGACCACGCGCGCCACTGCCGGCGCGGCCCCGCGCCTGGCACGCTCGCGCTCGAGGCGTGGCTGACGGCCCACGTGCGCGGGGCCTCGTGGGGGATCATGCGCTGCGAGAAGCTGTCGCGGCGCGACTACAGCCTGCACTCGGAGGGCCGCGCGCTCGACTGGCACCTCGACGTGACCGACCCACCCGACCGCCGCGCGGCCAAGAAGGTCATCCGCCTACTGCTCGCGACCGACCGTGGCGGAAACGAGCACGCGCTCGCGCGCCGGATGGGCATCCAGGAGATCATCTGGAACTGCCGCTCGTGGTGGTCCGGCTCGGATGGCATGGACGACTACTCGGTCTGCTTCACCGAGCGCGGCAAGCCGCGGCGCGGCGTGTCGGCGACGCTCGCGCACAAGGACCACATCCACTTCGGCCTCAGCCGCGCGGGCGCAGCGAAGCGGACCAGCTTCTGGCGCGCTCGCTAGGCTGGCCGCGCCGTGCCCGAAGAGCTCTCGCCCAAGAACCGCATCCACATCGCCGTCGACCGCGGGCTCTGCATCGGCTCCGGCGACTGCGTCGACAGCGCTCCGAACGTCTTCGAGCTGGACGAGGAGGACAAGGCGCGCGTGATCGACCCCGACGGCGATCCGCTCGACATGGTCGTCGACGCGGGGATGAACTGCCCGGTGACGGCGATCTTCGTCGAAGGCGAAGACGGCCCGATCTACCCCTAGCGGCGCAGCCGGCGCAGTACTAGCAGCAGCACCACGATCAGGGCGATGCCCGGGATCAGGCTGCGCACGTCGATGCCGCCGCCGTCGTGCTCGACCCCGGCCGTCGGCATCGCGAACTCCTCGGCCGCGAGCACGTCATGCGGCTCCTGGATGCCTGTCGGATCGGGTGGGATGTCGCCTGCCGAGCGGGCGGGCATCGCGAACTCCTCTGCGGCCAGCACGTCGTGCGGCTCGTCGATTCCGGAGGGGTCCTCGGGCAGATCGATGTCGCGGCGGTCTGTCATGGACCTGATCCTCGCAGACGGCGCGATGATCTCGCGGCGCCGCTACCTTGTCTGACGTGTCGAGCGTCGCTGTGCCGAGCCGCCGCTTCGGGGCCGTCATGGCCACCGTCGCCTGCTGCCTGATGGCAGCGCTGGCGCTTGGCTGTGGTGAGGACGACGGCGGCGCCGGCGGGCCGGCGGTCGCCAAGGCGCCGGACGAGATCGTGCTGACGCCCGACGCCGTCGATCCGGCTGCCGTGAAGGCCGCCGAGCGCGAGCAGAACGCCGGCGGTGGGAAGGTCGTCGAGCTACGCGGCGCGGGCGCAGCGCGCGACGGCGCGGCCGCCAGTCCGAGCGACGGCATCAGCCCAGGCGCGCCGAGCGACGCCGAGGTGCGGGCGGAGCTGCGCCAGGCGCGCGCCCAGCTGTCCCGCTTCAAGCGCTTCCTCGGCACGACCGCGTTCCTACATACGGGGCCCCGTGCCCGCGTCCTGCCCGACGGCACGGCGGTCGCGCCCGACGACGCTCCGGAGCCCGTGAAGCGCGTGATCCAGGCCGGCAACGCGATCGCCAAGTTCCCCTACAAGTGGGGCGGCGGCCACGGCGCGTGGCGGGACAACGGCTACGACTGCTCGGGCTCGGTCTCCTTCGCGCTGGCCGGCGCCGGGCTGCTCGAGGCGCCGATGACCTCGGGCGGCTTCATGGACTGGGGCGCGCCGGGAACCGGCGAGTGGATCACGATCTACGCCAACTCCGGCCACATCTTCATGATCGTCGCCGGCCTGCGGTTCGACACCAGTGGTCAGGGCCGCGCGGGGACCCGCTGGCAGGAGGAGCCGCGCTCCACGACTGGCTTTGCGGTCCGCAGCGTGCCGGGCCTCTAGGCCGAGCCGGTACGGGCTGGATACGCCGGTCCAGCTGCTACGGTCGCGCGAGTGCACGACGACCGGACACGACAGATGCGCCCCGCTCGCGACCCCCGCCGCGGAGGACGCCCGCCGGACGACGACTCTGTCTACATGCGCCGCCGCCTGGTCGCGGCGGTCGCGGCCGCGGTCTTGCTGATCGTCGTGATCGCGGTGGCAGCCGGCGGTGGCGGCGACGAGGAGCCCTCGTCACGGCTCGACCTGAGCGTGCCGACCACGCCCGACAACCTCGACTCGACGGACGATACGACGACCGACGAGACGGACACCGACACCGACACGACGACGACCCCGTCGACCGGTACGGGTGGGACCACCGGCGGCGGGACGATCGCGCCTCCGGCCACCGGCGGGGGCGACACCGGCGGTGGCGCCACGCCGCAGCAGCCCGTCACGCCCACGCCGCCGCCATCGTCGGACGGTGGCGGAGCCGTGGCGCCGACGCCCTAGTCGTCGCTGCGCGGCCGGCGGCGGTCGCGCTTGATCTCGCTGCGCCGCTTCTTGCCCGTCAACCGACGCTCGCGCGCGGCACGTGAAGGGCGCGTGCTGCGGCGGGCGCGCCGAACGGCCAGCGCGCCTGCGAGCCGATCGCGCAGCCGCTCGAGCGCGAGCTCGCGGTTGCGCGTCTGGCTGCGCGTGTCCTGGGCGATCGCCGTCACCCGCGGACCGAGCCGGCCGACGATCCGCTCGCGCTGACCCTCGGACAGCGACGGCGACGCCTCCACGTCGAAGACGGCCTCGATCCGCGACGCGGTCACGTTCGCGTGCTGCCCGCCCGGGCCGGACGAGCGGCTCGCGCGCAGCTCGATCTCCGCCAGCGGGATCGCGACGTCGCGCGTGATGCGGAGCGGGTCGTCGATTGCCATCGCCGCGACCGTAACCGGTCGGGCGTGTGAGACTCACGCCGATGCGTGTCGCGGTGGTCGGTCATGTCGAGTGGATCGAGTTCGCGCGGGTGCCCGAGGTGCCCACGACGGGCGCGATCGTCCACGCCGGCGAGACCTGGCAGGAGCCGGGCGGGGGCGGGGCGGTCGCCGCCGTGCAGCTCGCCAGGCTAGCCGGCGAATGCCTCTTCATGACGGCGCTCGGCGACGACGATCTCGGCCATCGCACGCTGGCGGCGCTGCGCGGGCTCGGGTTGCGCGTGGAGGTCGCGTGGCGGCCGGTCGCGCAGCGGCGCGGGTTCGTCCACGTCGACGGCCGTGGCGAGCGGACGATCACGGTGATCGGCGACCGTCTGGGTCCACACGGCGACGATCCGCTGCCGTGGGACGAGCTGGCGGGTGCGGACGCCGTCTACTTCACCGCCGGCGACCTAGCCGCTGCGCAACGCGCACGCCAGGCACGGGTGCTCACCACGACCGCGCGCACGCTCGCGACGTTCGCCGGGTCCGGCCTCGAGCTCGACGCGCTGCTCGGGAGTCGTGACGACGCGGGCGAGCGGTATCGCGCCGGCATGCTCGATCCCGAGCCGGCGCTCGTCGTGCGCACGGCCGGGGCGGCGGGTGGGGAGTGGGAGCACCGGGACGGCCGGCGCGGCGGGTGGGAGGTCGTTGCGCCGCCGGGTGACGTGTCGGATGCCTACGGCTGTGGCGACTCGTTCGCGGGCGGGCTGACGTTCGCCCTCGCCCGCGGCGACTCGCCGGCGGCCGCCGCGGAGCTGGGCGCGCGTTGCGGTGCCGCCTGCCTGTCGGGCCGGGGACCGTACGCCGCCCAGCTGACGGCGTCTGGAGACGGCCTCCGGGACTAGTGGTCGGCGACGGTGCCGTCGTCGGGCACGATCGGCAGGCCCTGCGCGACCCAGGCGACCAGCCCGCCGGTGAGGTTGTAGGCGCGGTAGCCGCTGGCGCGGAACGCCTGCGTGGCCATCGACGAGCGGGCCCCGGTGCGGCAGTAGAAGACGATCGGGCGGTCCGGGTCGATCTCCTGGGCTGCCGCGGTCAGCTCGGGGATCTGCACGTGCCGGGCGCCCTCGATCCGGCCGGCCTCGTGCTCGTAGGGCTCGCGGACGTCGATCAGGTCGACCTCGCCCGCCTCGGCAAGCGCCTTTGCGTCCTCAGGGCTGACGTCCTCCTGCAGGTGCTCCAGCGAAGCCATGCCCACACCCTAGAGATAGGCTGCCGAGTCATGCCCTCTCCCAGCTGGCAGCTCCCAGGCAAGGTCGTGCTGATCACCGGCGCCGCACGCGGTATCGGTGCCGAGTCCGCACGGCGACTCGCCGCCAAGGGCATGAAGGTTGCGTTGGTCGGGCTCGAGCCCGAGGAGCTGGCGCGCGTAGCCGCCGACTGCGGACCCGACGCCGTCTGGTTCGAGGCCGACGTCACCGACCGCGACCAGCTGCAGGCGGCGGTCGACGGCACCGTCGAGCGGCTCGGCGGCATCGACGCCGTGATCGCCAACGCCGGCATCGCGATCGGCGGCCCGACCCGGCTCGCCGACCCCGAGTCGTTCGAGCGCGTGATCGAGATCAACCTGTTCGGCGTCTACCGCACGGTCTACGCCTGCCTGCCGCAGATCGTCGAGCGCAAGGGCTACGTGCTGATCGTCGCGTCGATGGCGGCGATCTTCCATGCGCCGGGAATGGCCGCCTACTCCGCCAGCAAGGCGGGCGTCGAGGCGTTCGGCAACAGCCTGCGCGCCGAGCTGGCCCACCACGACGTCGGCGTGGGCGTCGGCTACTTCTCCTGGATCGACACCGAGATGGTTCGCGGCGCCGACCGTCACCCGGCGCTCGGCAGCATGCGCTCCAAGCTGCCGGCCGCGGTACGCAAGACCTACCCGGTGTCGGACGTGGGCGACGCGGTCGTCGGCGGCTTCGAGAGCCGCTCGCGCTGGGTCGGCGTGCCGGCCGGCCTGATTCGCGTGTCGCTGCGCCTGCGCGGCTTCCTCACAGGTCTCACCGAGCGTGGCGCTAGAGACGGCTACCCGGACATGGAGGCGGCCTTCCAGCGCGACATCGCCGACCGTGGCGTCGAGGCGGCATCGCAGCCGAGTGGCGTCGGCGGCGCGGCCGCCCTGCCGCGGGACTGAGCTGGGCCACGGCGGAGACAGCGAGATGGCCGTAGACCTCGAGACGCTCACCTATGAGGTCGACGGTCGCGTCGGGCGCATCACGCTGAACCGGCCCGAGCGCGGCAACGGCATCACGCTCGCGATGCCGCGTGAGCTCGCGGACTGCGTCGAGCGGGCGAACCTCGACCCGGCGGTCAGCGCGATCGCGCTGACCGGTAACGGCAGCGGCTTCTGCGGCGGTTACGACCTCGTGGCCTCCGCCGAGCGGATGGGCGACGGCGAGCTGGGCGACCCGCACGAGATCGCGGGATCGCCGCTCGATCCAGAGACGATCGCCCGCAACCACATGCCCGACAGCGACTGGGATCCGGTGACCGACTTCCAGATGATGTCGCGCAACGTGCGCGGCTTCATGTCGCTGTTCCACTCCGAGAAGCCCGTGCTCTGCAAGGTCCACGGCTACTGCGTCGCGGGCGGCACGGACATGGCGCTCTGCTCGGACCTACTCGTGATCGCCGACGACGCGAAGATCGGCTACCCGCCGGCGCGCGTCTGGGGCTCGCCGACGACCGCGATGTGGGCGCAACGGCTCGGGCCGATGCGCGCGAAGCGGCTGCTACTGACCGGCGACTCGCTGACCGGTGCCGAGGCGGCCGAGTGGGGGCTGGCGACCGAGGCGCACCCAGCCGGGGAGCTGGACGCGCGGTTCGAGGAGCTCGTCCAGCGGGTGGCGCAGATGCCGATCAACCAGCTCGTGATGATGAAGATGCTCGTCAACCAGGCCGCCTACGCGCAGGGTCTGCACCAGACGCAGCTGCTCGGCACGTTCTTCGACGGGATCACCCGCCACACCGCCGAGGGCCACGCCTTCGTCCGGCGCGCCGCGGAGTCCGGCTTCAAGGAGGCCGTGCGCGAGCGCGACGAGCCGTACGGCGACTTCGGGCTGGGCGGCTCGGGCGTTACGCCCAACCGCCCCTAGCCAGGGCTCAGACCTCTTTGATCTCGGTGAGCACGTCGGCCACGGAGGCCTTCGCGTCGCCGAAGAGCAACGACGTGTTGTCGTTGTAGAAGAGCGGGTTGTCGATGCCGGCGAAGCCGGTGTTCATCGAGCGCTTGAGCACGATCACCTGGCCGGACTTGTCGACGTCGAGGATCGGCATTCCGTAGATCGGGCTGCCCTCGTCGGTGCGCGCGGCCGGGTTGGTCACGTCGTTGGCGCCGATGACGAGCGTCACGTCGACCTGCGCGAACTCCGGGTTGATCTCGTCCATCTCCTTGAGCGAGTCGTACGGGACGTCGGCCTCGGCGAGCAGGACGTTCATGTGGCCTGGCATGCGACCGGCGACCGGATGGATCGCGTAGAGGACCTCGACGCCGCGCCTCTCGAGCTCGTCGGCGAGCTCGCGGACGGTGTGCTGGGCCTGGGCGACTGCCATGCCGTAGCCGGGTGCGACGACGACCTTGCTCGCATAGGCGAGCTGGATCGCCACGTCGGCGGCATCGGTCGACTTGTGGGTCTTGCCCTCGTTGTCGTCGCCACCGCTCGCGATGGCGGTCGCGCCGCCGAAGCCGCCGGCGACGATGCTCGGGATCGAGCGGTTCATCGCCTCGGCCATCAGGTTGGTGAGGATCGTGCCCGAGGCGCCGACGATCGTGCCGCCGACGATCAGCGCCGTGTTGTCGAGCGCGATGCCGGCCGCGGCGGCCGAGAGGCCCGTCAGCGCGTTCAGCAGCGAGATCACGACGGGCATGTCGGCGCCGCCGATCGGCAGCACGACCATGTTGCCGAGCACCGCAGCGGCGACCAGGATCAGGATGAACAGGCCCTCGGACTCCGAGCCGCTGGCGATGGCGATCGCCGAGGCGACCGCGGCGAGCAGCAGCAGGCCGTTGATGATCTGCTGGCCGGGGACGGCGATCGGCTTGCCCGGGAGGATCTCCTGCAGCTTGCCGAAGGCGATGTTCGAGCCCCAGAAGGAGATCGAGCCGATGATCGCCGCGAAGAGGATCGGGATCAGAGTCTCGAGCGCGGGGTTACCCCCATGCTCGAGTGCGTGGCGGTACTCCGACCACGAGATCAGCGCCACCGCGCCGCCGCCGACGCCGTTGAACAGCGCCACCATCTGCGGCATCGCGGTCATCTTGACCTGGCGTGCCGCGGGGACGCCGACGATCGTGCCGATCGCGATGCCGAGTGCGATCAGGCCGTAGTCGCCGACGCTCGGGATCAGCAGCGTCGCGACGACCGCGATCGCCATGCCGATTCCGGCGATGATGTTGCCCTGACGCGCGGTGGACGGCTTGGTCAGCCGCTGCATCCCGATGATGAACATCGAGAACGCCACGATGTAGAGGACCCGGATGAAGTCCATGTCCGTCAGGAAGCTGGCTACGGGAAGCTTCACTTGGAGCCCTCCACCTTCTTGGGCTCCGGTCGCTTCTTGAACATCTCGAGCATCCGGTCGGTGACCAGGAAGCCGCCGACGACGTTGATCGTGCCGAACGCGATCGCGATCACGAGCAGCGTCTTGGAGAGGAAGCCGTCGGCCTCGCCGATGATCAGGATGCCGCCGAGCAGCACGATGCCGTGGATCGCGTTGGTCGCGGACATCAGCGGCGTGTGCAGGGTGTTCGGCACCTTCGAGATGACCTCGAAGCCGACGAACGCGGCGAGCACGAGGATGGTGAGCTCGGTGATCAGATCCATTGCCTGTCCTCCTTAGGCGGCCGGCGCGCTGGCGGCGGCCTTGGCGCCCTCATGGACGATCTCGCCGTCGCGCGTGATGCAGGCGCCGGCGATCACCTCGTCCTCGAAGTCCAGTTTGAAGTTGCCCTCGTCGTCGACCATCAGGCCGAGCAGCGCCTGGATGTTCTTGGCGTAGAGCTGCGACGCGTGGTCGGGCATCGACGCTGCGAGGTTCCCGGGGCCGACGATCTTGACGTCGTGCTTGACGACGGTCTGGCCGGACTCGGTCAGCTCGCAGTTGCCACCGGTCTCGGCGGCGAGGTCGACGATCACCGATCCGGCAGGCATCCGCTTGACGGCGTCCTCGATGACGAGCAGCGGCGCGCGACGGCCCGGGACGGCGGCGGTCGAGATGACGATGTCCATCTGGGCGATGACGTCGGCGAGCGCCTCGCGCTGGCGCTGCTGCTCCTCGTCGGTGAGGGCGCGCGCGTAGCCGCCGGCGTCCTCGGCGTCCTCGAGGCCGATGTCGAGCTCGACGAAGCGGGCTCCGAGCGACTCGATCTGCTCCTTGACCGCGGAGCGCACGTCGAAGGCGGATACGACGGCGCCGAGGCGGCGCGTCGTGGCGATCGCCTGCAGGCCGGCGACGCCGGCACCGAGCACGAGCACCTTGGCGGGCCGGATCGTGCCGGCGGCCGTGGTGAGCATCGGGAAGAAGCGGCCGAGCTCCTGGGCGGCGATCAGCGCGGCGCGGTAGCCGGCGACGGTCGCCTGCGAGGAGAGCGCGTCCATCGACTGGGCGCGGGTGATGCGCGGCACCGCCTCCATCGCGAAGGAGGTCACGCCGGCTTTCGCGAGGCCCTTGGCGACCTCGCCGTTGGTCAGCGGCTGGAGGAAGGAGATCAGCGCGGCGCCGCTGCGCAGCTTCGCGATCTCCTCGGCGCTCGGCGGCTGGACCTTGACGACGACGTCGCCGGAGAAGCCGGATCCCGCCTCGAGCTTGGCGCCTGCCTCGGCGAGCGCGGAGTCGAGGACGTAGGAGCTCTCACCGGCGCCGGGCTCGACGACGACCTCGATCCCGCCAGCGGTCAGCTTCTTGACCACCTCCGGGACGATGGCTACTCGTGTCTCGCCGGCGGCGGACTCCTTTGGTACGGAAACCTTCATCGGGGCGGCGGAAGCCTAATGGCTCACGCGGGAGCCTGCTCTCCGGTTACGAAACGCCTGCTAGGAAGCGCGCTTGGTGGCCATGCGCTCCTGCGAGGGGCGCTGGACGTCCCAGGCGAGGCCGGTGATCTCGAGGCCACGGATCACCATCGCGGAGATGTCGATCTGCCAGAGCTTCAGGCCGTGGCGGGCCGAGGTGGGGAAGGCGTGGTGGTTGTTGTGCCAGGACTCCCCGAACGAGAGCGGAGCGAGCCAGAGCAGGTTGCGCGACTCGTCGTCGGTCTCGTAGTCGCGGCGGCCGAAGAAGTGACAGAGCGAGTTGATGCTGTAGGTCACGTGGTGCAGGACGAGCATCCGAACGAGGCCGCCCCAGAGCAGGCCGGTCAGCCCGGCCATCAGCGTCCCGCCGATCGCCCAGCCGAGCAGGAACGGCACCAGCAGGCCGACGAGCACCCAGAGGAAGAAGGTCCGGTTGACGTAGGAGACGATCGGGTCCTTGATCAGGTCCGGCGCATAGCGCTCCTTGTTGCCGCGCTGGGTGTGGATGAACAGCCAGCCGACGTGTGCGTGCACGAGGCCCTTGAGCGCGCCCTTGAGGCCGTGACCGTGGTCGACGTGCGGGCTGTGCGGGTCGCCCTCGCGATCGGCGAAGGCGTGGTGCTTGCGGTGGTCGGCGACCCACGAGATCACGGGGCCCTCGATCGCCGCTGAGCCGAGGATCGCGAACATCCCCTTGACCCATGGCTTGCACTTGAACGCACGGTGGGTGAGCAGGCGGTGGAAGCCGACCGTGATGCCGAGCCCCGTCGCCGTGTAGACGATGACGAAGACGATGATGTCGCTCCAGTTCAGCGCTTTGTCCCAGAGCTGCCAGCCGACCAGGCCGAGGCCGACGAACGGCAGGACGGTGATCAGGCCGGTGAGGAAACGGTCGAGCGTCTCGTTGGCGACCGGCTGGATGTCGCCAGGCCCTGGGGCTGGGTGGGCCGGCCGATCCAAGGTGACGCTCCCGCTCATGTAATGGAGGCTACAGGCGGTGCCGTTTGGCGCGCCAGCCAGTCGGGATGTAGCCTGCACCGTCGTGTTCAAGCGTCTCGCTACAGCTCTCGCTTTCGTGGCCGTGGCCGCCGCCCTGACCGGGTGCGTCGCGATCAAGTCGATCGGCAACACGCAGCTCGACATCGTCGGCAAGGTACGGACGACGGTCGTCATATGTGCCAGCCAGAGCCCGGCCGGCACCCATCCCGGGTGCGACATCGCCACCAACAGCGGTGAGGGGGGGTCGAGTGACATGCAGGTGCTGCTCGGCTATCGCGTGCCCGCCGGCGTCGGCGTTCCTCTATCGCTGTCAGGGACCACCAACGACGCGGCTCCTCAACAGCTGACCTTCACCCGCAGCGCGAGCTACGAGGCGGACCTGACGAAGCTGTTGCCGCCGGGCGCCGGGAGGAAGTGGGTCGGATACGTCTCGGGGACCTACGCCTATGACCCGGGCGCGGACGGCACGGTGGCGCGCGAGGTGTCCGTCTCGACCGACTTCGCCTTGCCGCGATCCTCCGACGGAGGCCCCTTCGTCGGTTTCTTGAAGGTGCGGCCAGTGACAGGCGCGCGCAGGGTCTCGGCGGATCTTCCCGCCACTCGCCCCGTCGACTGTGGCGACTCCCCTTACGGCGGTGGAACGTTCCTCGGTGACGTGCCGACGATGTGTGTCGACTGGCCGCTGGCGGCGCAGGTGGGCACAGACCTCAACGTGCCGACCCGTGACTTTGGCGTCGCCACGGGTGGCGCGACGGCTAGCCCCGGCCAGACCGTCTCGCTGCCGTTCGACGTGCGCGGCGCCGGACTGCTCCCCGCGGGCCTCACGGCGACCCTGACGGCGGCGACCGGGCTTCCTGGAGTGACCGTCTCGCCGAGTGTCGGCAGCGCTCCGCTCGCGCAAGGGTCGAGCACGCGGGTGACGGTGCCGGTGACTGTCCCGAAAGGCGCCGCCCCAGGTGTCTACGACGTCTCGGTGACGGGGCGGATACCAAACGGACAGACACGCACGGGGGTTGCGAAGCTCACGGTGCGCGACCGTCAGGACCCGAAGCTGTCGGCTCTGAGGATCGCGCCGAAGCTGTTCAAGCCCGGCTTCAAGGTCCCGGCGGTGGCCGTGGCAGCGGGCACCCGCGTGTCGTACGCGCTCAGCGAGCCCGCAGGCGTGCGGATATCGGTCGAGCGGTGCGTCAAGCGGGCTGGCAAGAGCCCGCAGTTGCGCAAGCGCTGCACCCGGTTCAAGGCCGCGAAGGGCGGCTCGTTCACACGCGGCAGCGCTGCCGGCAAGAACGGGTTTCGCCTCACCGGCTTCATCAGGGGCAAGCCGTTGAGCGCCGGTCCCTACAGGCTGACGGCCACGCCCACCGATTCCGCGGGCAACCGTGGAGCTGTGGCCCGCGCTCGCTTCACCGTCCGCCGCTAGGCAGTCGCCTCGACATACAGCGTGTAGCCGCGCCGCTCTGGGCTGTCGGCGTTCGGCTGCAGCTCGCCCTCACCGAACTCGCACGCTGCGGCGCGGACGAAGCCGGCCGCCATGCAGCTCAGCTCGAGCGTCTCGGCGTCGTAGATCGACTGGTGGCCGGAGTCGTAGGTCAGCGACGCGACGCGTGCCATGGCCGTCGGCCACGGCCCGGCGTCGCCGTGTGCGCCCATTGCGTAGGCCTGCAAGGCGGCGCCGGCATCGGGAACGCCGATCCGCAGTACCCCTCCCGGCTTCAGCAGCTCGAGGCAGCGGCGGTGCAGGTCGACGCCCTGGGCGTAGGTGAGGTGCTCGAGCAGGTGCTCGTGGAAGATCGCGTCGACCGACTGGGGAGCGAAGGGCAGTGGGCGGGCGAGGTCCCAGGGGAGGTCGACCCTCGTACCGGCGAGGTCGATGTTCACCCAGCCGTCCTTGTAGATAGTCCCGCAGCCGACGTGGAGGCGCAGCGGCGAGGCGGTCGCCATTCGCTGGGCGCGGGAACGGCTGAGCGGCCGCAGCGCGCCGGTCGCGGCCTGGCGCAGGCGCGGGCGCATCCTTGGCGGGACCGCGTTCGCCGCCATGCCCTTGATCCCGCTGCGCTCGGGCGGATGCGGCTGGCCGAGGCCTGCCGCCCAGACGAGGAAGCGGTCGGCGCGGCAGTGGGTTGGCGTCTCCACCGGAGCGATCATGCCATGAGGTACAGCGTCGCGACGCGACTCTGGACAGATCGGACTTGCCCACCCACCCGGCGGGCGTAACCATGGGGGACGTGACTAGCGGTGTTGCATCGGTTCTCAGCCCGAACGGAAGCGTCGAGGCGCGGGTTCTGCCCAACTACGTCGCGGGCGGATGGCTGCCGGCGACTGCGGAGGAGACGCTCGAGAGCCGCAATCCGGCAACCGGCGGACTGCTCGCCCACGTCCCACTCTCGAACGCCAGCGACGTTCATGCCGCCGTCCAAGCTGCGCGCGAGGCGTTTCCCGCCTGGCGTGCGACGTCGCCGCTGAAGCGTGCGCGGGCCGTCTTCGCACTGCGCGAGGTGCTCGACGGCCGCCGCGAGGAGCTCGCGCGGCTAGTCACTACCGACATGGGCAAGACCTTCGACGACGCGCTCGGCGAGGTCGGACGGGGAATCGAGTCGGTCGAGTCGGCATGCGCGGCCCCGCACATGCTCAAGGGCGACAACCTCGAGGGGGTCGCGAGCGGCGTCGATGTCGAGATGGTGCGCCAGCCAGTCGGCGTGATCGCCGCGATCACGCCGTTCAACTTCCCGGCGATGATCCCGCTCTGGTTCCTGCCCTACGCGGTCGCGTGCGGCAACACCTTCGTGCTAAAGCCGTCCGAGGCCGATCCGCTGACCTCGGTGCGGATCTTCGAGCTGATCGACGGTGCCGGCATCTTCCCGCCCGGCGTGGTGAATCTCGTCCACGGTGCCCGAGATGCCGTCACGGCTCTGCTCGACCACCCGGAGGTCGACGGCGTCTCGTTCGTCGGGTCGGCGAGCACGGCGCGGGTGATCTACCAGGGCGCCGCCGCGACGGGCAAGCGGGTCCAGGCGCTCGGCGGCGCGAAGAACGCGATGGTCCTGATGCCCGACGCAGATCCCGAGCTGACCGTGGCGGGCGTGATGGGCTCGGCCTTCGGCGCGGCCGGTCAGCGCTGTCTGGCCGGTTCGGTTGCTGTGCTGGTCGGCAGCGAGGCCGAGCAGGACCGGATGCGCGACCTGTTGGTCGACGGAGCACGCGCGCTGCGGGCGGGAGACGGTTCCGACCCGGAGACCGACATCTGTCCGCTGGTCAGCGTCGACGCGCGCGAGCGAGTGGTCGGCGAGATCGAGCGGGCCGAGGCCGACGGGGCCGAGATCGTCCTCGACGGCCGTGGCGATGCCGGCCCCGGGGGCGCCCAGCTCAGAGCCACGATCGTCGACCGCGCCGCGCCCGACAGCCGGGTGCTCAACGAGGAGCTGTTTGGTCCGGTACTCGCGCTGATGCGGGTGCCCGACCTTGACACTGCGATCGAGCGAGTCAACCGCAGCCGCTACGGCAACGCGTCGTCGATCTTCACCAGCTCCGGTGGCGCTGCGCGCGCCTACCGCTTCGGCGTCGAGGCGGGGATGGTCGGCGTCAACATCGGTGTGGCCGCGCCGGTCGCGTGGTTCCCGTTCTCCGGCTGGAAGGCCTCGCTCGACGGCGACCTGCCGTCCAACGGTGCCGACGCGTTCGAGTTCTACACGCGCAAGAAGGTCGTCACCTCGCGCTGGTCCTAGCGCAGGCGACTGGCGAGCGAGGTCGGGCCTTTGATCTCGCAGCCGCGCAGGATGTCGAACGGGTCGGCGTCGACCGTGTCCCTGCCGGATCCGCAGTGCACCCGGTCGCGGCGGCCGTCGCGTGCTTGGACCTCGTCGTCGCCGGCACCTGTCGCGATTCCGTCGGCGCTCGGGCCGCCGATCACGCGATCGCCCTCGTCGCCGGTGCGGATGCGGTCCTTGCCGGCGCCGCCGGAGACGAGGAAGACGCCGTTCGAAGCGATCAGGACGTCGTTGCCCGAGCCGCCGACGATGTGCGTCTCGCCGCCCTCGGCGTAGATGCGGTCGGCGCCCGATCCGCCGTCCGCGAAGTTGATTCCGGTGTTGAGGTAGATCCGATCCTTACCCGAGGCGCCGAACAGGCGGTCGTCGCCGTCCTGGCCGAAGATCGCGTCGTCGCCGGCGTCACCGAGCACTTCGTCATTGCCGACACCGGCGTAGACCACGTCGGCTGACGATCCCCCGACGATGTAGTCGTCGCCGGTCCCGCCGATGACGAGGTCAAGCCCACTGCCCGCGTCGACCCGGTCGTCGCCTGGGCCCGCCTCGAGGTAGTCGTTGCCGGCAAGACCGGTCAGCACGTCGTCGCCAGCCTCGCCGAAGAACTGGTCCGGGAGGGCGGTGCCGGTGAAGTTATCGGCACCGTCGGTGCCGGTGAACGTCGCGGCGATCGCTGAGGACCCGCCCACGGTGAGCAGTCCAACGGCTAGGAATGTGACGAGACGGCGTTGCATGGTCTTACTTGAACCCCTGCGCGACGCTTTGGTTGCGCTCAGTCGTCGTAGCCAGGCTCGCCGGGGAGTAACACCTGCGCAACGCCGCCGTCCACGAGGACGCGCGGCTCGACCGGCAGCACGCGGCTGGCGCGCGCAGTCTCGAGCGTGTCGGAGACTGTGCGGAAGCGCGCGAGCTGCTCGAGGTGCTTGATCGTCGGGAAGACAAGCATCAGCTCGTCGTCGCGGTGCATGTCGAGCGCCTGTTGGGGCGTCAGCCACGTCCAGCCGACGCACTCGTTTCCGTCCACGGTCGGCTCGGCGTCCTCGGGCGCCTCGGCGACGAAGAAGTGGGTGTCGAAGCGGACCTTGACCTGCGCGGGGGTGATCCAGCGCGAGAAGCGGACGAGCTCGTGCGAGTCGGTCAGCTCAATCCCCGCCTCCTCCTCGAGCTCGCGCACAGCGGTTGCGGCCTCGTCACTGTCCTCGGGTCCGGTGGCGCCGCCGGGGAAGACCCAGGCGCCGCCCATGAACCGCTGCTCGGGGTTGCGCTGGACGAGCAACACCTCTGGGCCGGAGTCGGTGTCGCGCAGCAGGATTAGCGAGGCAGACGCACGCGGCTCGACGACGTCTCCGGTGTTGAGCTCCTCCCCAGGAGGCGGCCGGTCGATCCGCATGAGGGGAGCCTAACCCACGCTGCGGCGCCACTCGTCCAGGCGCTACATTTCGCCGCGATGAGCGAGACGGTTACCGCGCAGCAGTGGATCTGCATCTCCTGTGGGTTCATCTACGACCCCGAGATGGGCGACCCCGACGGCGGCATCCCGCCCGGCACCTCCTTCGAGGACATCCCCGACGACTGGTTCTGCCCCGTCTGCGGTGCGCGCAAGAAGGACTTCGAGGTCTACGAGGGCTGACGGACGCATCGCGGCGCTTTCGAGCTCCGCGTCCGTCCGGCCTCCGCCCACGTCAAGCCGACCGTGAAGCCGATCCGGCGACCGCCCGGATAGCGGACGGTGATCCCGAGGCGGCCGGCCCGAGAGGGCAGACGGCTGGGCAGTCGCACGGCCCAGGTGCGCTCGGCGCCGTGTACCCGACGGGCGCGGCGGAGCTTGCCGAACCGCTTGCCGTCTCGGCCGACGAAGCGGAACACGATGCGCTCGGCCTCCGTGCCGGATCGCAGCTGGATCCGAGCACCCGGGCGAACGTGCAGCCGGTCGAGCGCTGGCTGGACGCCAACCGCAGCTCGGACGGCCTGGCCGCCCGAGCTCACGCGTAGACGGAGGCGCGGATCGGGCTTGACGGGCCGGTTCCGCCCGTCGGCCGCAGCGGTCAGTCTGGCCGGCCTGACGAGCAGGCAGAGATTGGTGGCCCATCCATCGGCCTCGCGGTAGAGGAAGGCACCAACTCGCTGGCCGACTTTCCACTCGAAACCGCAAGCGGCACCGTTGACGTAGCTGCTCAACGTGATCGTTTCAGGCAAATCGACGTTGAGTTCGCGCTCGACGCGGACGGTGTACTCGTACATCGCGCCGGGCGGAAGGTCGCCCGAAGGGTCGACGGGCTTGCGCGCCGTGACCTCGCCGATCAGCGCCGGCTCGCGGTTCTCGAGGCGCTCGGCCGGGTCCATGAGCATGCACGAGCAGGCGGATGCCCGGTCGGCCGTCACGCCTGCCGCGCCCGCGCAGGTGAGCGTCACCAGCGCGAGCAGGGTGAGCTTGGAAATTGGTGCCATTAGAAGGGACTACGTACGAGTGCGCGATCCGTCACGCCGGCGTCAGCGCCGCGCTCGCGACAGCTGCGGCGATCGACTCGTCGACGATCGTCAGCAGGCGCGTCAGGTCGTCCTCCGAGATCGCGAGCGGCGGCATCAGGACGACGGTGTCGCCGAGTGGGCGGACGATCGCGCCGCGGGCCCGGGCCTCGAGCGTGACGCGGTGGCCCATGCGCAGCTCGGGCTCGTAGCCGCCAAGCTCGATGCCGGTCATGAAGCCGCGGCGGCGGACCTCGGCGACCTCGTCGCGGGCGGCGATCGGCCCGAGCAGCTCGCCGAGCAGCGCGATCTTGCCCTGCAGGAGCTCGAGCGTGCGCTCCTCCTCGAAGACGTCGAGCGTCGCGAGTGCCGCAGCGCATGCGAGCGGGTTGCCCGTGTAGGTGTGGCCGTGGAAGAAGGTGCGCAGGTCGGTGTGCTCGCCGAGGAAGCCCTCGTAGACACGCTCGGAGGTCAGCGTCGCGGCGAGCGGCAGGTAGCCGCCGGTGATGCCCTTGGCAGTGCAGAGGAAGTCGGGCGAGACCCCCTCGTGCTCGCAGGCCCACATCTTGCCGGTGCGCCCGAAGCCGACGGCGACCTCGTCGCAGATCAGCAGAACGTCGTGCTCGTCGCAGAGCTCGCGCACGGCGCGCAGGTAGCCCTCGGGGTGCACGATCATTCCCGCCGCCCCCTGGACGAGCGGCTCCATGATCACCGCGGCGATCTCGCCCGGGTGGGCCTCGAGCTGGCGCCGCATGTCCTCGACGTCGCCGGGCTCGGCGGCGAGCGTCTCGAACAGCAGCGGCCGGTAGGTCGCGTGGAAGAGGTCGATGCCGCCGACCGAGACCGAGCCGATCGTGTCGCCGTGGTAGGCGTCGCGCAGCGAGACGAAGCGCGTCCGCCGCTCGTCGCCTTGCTGGCGCCAGTACTGGTAGGCGAGCTTGAGCGCGATCTCGGTGGCGGTCGAGCCGCTGTCGGAGTAGAAGACGCGGTCGAGGCCCGGCGGCGCGATCTCGACGAGCCGGCGCGCCAGCTCGATCGCCGGTGGGTGGCTGAGGCCGAGCATCGTCGAGTGGGCGACGCGGTCCAGCTGGTCGCGGATCGCCGCGTCGATCCTCGGGTGGCGGTGGCCGTGGACGTTGCACCACAGCGACGAGACGCCGTCGATGTAGCGGTTGCCCTGGGTGTCGATCAGGTCGGTGCCCTCGCCGCGCTCGACGATCACCGGCTCCTCACGCTCCCAGTCGCGCTGCTGGGTGAACGGGTGCCAGAGGTGGGCGCGGTCGGCCGCGACGAGCGCCGCGTGGTCGGTGGGGAGGGGTCCGCTCACGGTGCCCGACCGTAGCTATCGTGCTGGTCGGAATGCCGCCGCTGCCCCTGCTCGTCTTCGTCGTCGGCATGGGCTCGCTCGGTGCGGAGATCGCCGCCGTGCGCCTCCTGTCGCCGTACTTCGGCGCCTCGACGATCGTCTGGGCGAACACGATCGGCGTCGTCTTGGTCGCGCTGTCGCTCGGCTACTGGCTCGGCGGCCGGCTGGCTGACCGCAATCCGACGATGCGCGGGCTGTGCGGGATCGCGCTGACCGCGGCCGCGCTGCTGGCGCTCGTGCCGTTCGTCGCCGACCCGTTGCTCGACGTCGCAGTCGACGCGCTCGACTCGGTGTCTGCAGGGGCGTTCCTCGGGTCGCTGATCGGCGTGCTCGGGCTCGTGGCGGTGCCGGTGCTGCTGCTCGGAGCGGTTGCGCCGTACGCGATCCGGCTCGGTGTGACGACCCTCGAGGAGGCCGGGCGAGTCTCGGGCCGCCTCTACGCGATCTCGACCGCGGGGAGCCTCGTCGGCACGCTCAGCTCGGCGCTGCTGCTGATCCCGCTCGTCGGCACCCGCCGGACGTTCCTCGTCTTCGCGCTCGCGATCGCCGTCGTCGCGGTGCTTGGGCTGCTGCCCACGCGACGCTGGATCGCGGTGCCGGCGGCGATCGCGGCGCTGATCGCGCTCCCAGTCGGAACGCTCAAGGCACAGACCGAGTCAGGCCACGTGATCTACGAGACCGACACCGAGTACCAGTACGCACGCGTGATCGAGCGCGACGACGGCTCGCGGATCCTCGAGCTCAACGAGGGCCAGGCCCAGCACTCGCTGATCCGCCCGGGAACGGTGCTGACCGGCGGCTACTGGGACGGGATGCTCGTGCTCCCGTTCGCGGGCCTAGAGCGTGACCCGCGCCGCGTGGCGATCCTCGGCAACGCAGCGGGAACGATGGCGCGCGCCTACGGCCGCTTCTATCCGGACGCGGCGGTCGACGGCGTCGAGATCGACGCCGAGCTGTCGGAGATCGGCGAGCGCTACTTCGACATGGACAGCCCGCGCCTGACCCTTCACCACGAGGACGCGCGGCCCTACCTGCGTCGTACCGACGCGCGCTACGACGTGATCGCGATCGACGCCTACCGCCAGCCCTACATCCCGTTCTACCTCTCGACGCGCGAGTTCTTCGAGCTCTGTCGCGACCGGCTCGCGCCGGGTGGCGCGATCGTGATCAACATCGGCCACCCGGAGGACCAGGAGGAGCTGGAGAAGGTGCTCGCCGCGACGATTGGTGAGGCGTTCCCGCACGTACTACGCGACCCGTATGACGACACGAACACGCTCGTCGTCGCAAGCGCGGCGCCGCTGTCAGCGCAACGCCTGCGCGCCGTGGCGCGTCAGATGCCGGCTTCGCTGCGTCCGGTCGCGAACTCGGCCGCGACGCGGCTGGGCCTACCGCTCCCGGGCGGTGACGTCTACACCGACGACCATGCGCCGGTGGAGTGGCTCATCGACCGTTCGATCGTGGAGTACGCCGACTAGTCGTCTCGCTGTCGCGAGGGATCGTCTCGCTGTCGAAGGCGCGGATCAGCGTCGCCGACTTCGCGGGGGCCTCCCACTGCGGTGTGTGGCCGACACCCTCGAGCATCACGACGCGCGCGCCGGGTATGTCGCGGAACTCGTCGGCGGCCTGGTCCGGGGGCTTGACGACGGTGTCCTCGCTGCCGAAGATCACGAGCAGCGGCAGGCCGACGTCGGCGAGCCGGTCGTCGAGCGTCTTCTCGTCGATGTAGTCGCTCATCAGGTCGGGTATGTCCTTGAACGAGGTGTAGGTCATGTCGCGCAGGTCATCGACGAACTGGTCTGGGACCTCGCCGTCGGCGAACGCGTCGCTCTGACCCTGGCGGATCATGCCGTCGGTCATCGTCCGCCAGGCGGCCTCGCCGACGACCGGTGCGGTTGCGAGCTTCTGGACGGCGGGCAGATCGCGGTACTTGCCGCGCGGCGGGCTGTCCATCACGACGACCCCGCGGACCAGATCGGCGTGGCGCTCGGCGAGCGTCGTCGCGATCGCGCCGCCGAGCGACTGACCGACGACGAGCGCGTGCTGGACGCCGACCTCACGCAGCGCCGCGGCGATCAGGTCGGACTGCTCCTCAGGTCCGTAGCCGTCCTTTGGCTTCTCCGAGCCGCCGTGGCCCGGCAGGTCGATCGAGACGACACGCCGGTTGCCGCCGGCGAGCAGCAGCGGCTCGAGCTTCTCCCACCAGCGGATCGAGCAGGTGTAGCAGTGCAGCAGCACGATCGCCGGCGCTCCCTGAGGTCCGCGCTCGCGGACCTGGAGGTCGCCGCCGGGCAGCTCGACGATCTTCCCTACGTCGGCCTTGGCGGCCTTGGTCTCACCCTTGACGATGAAGGTGTTGACCACGAGCAGGGCGGCGATCAGGACGAGTAGGAGCAGCAGTATTCGGCGCATTGCGGTGGATTATCCCGGCTAGCGCGTCCGGCGATCGAAACGGTCGACCAGGGCGGCCGTGCGCGCAGGCGCCTCGACCTGCGGCGTGTGGCCGACGCCGTCGAGCATCACGACGCGGGCGCCGGGGATGTCACGGAACTCGTCGGCGGCCTCGTCGGGGGGCACGACGATCGTGTCCTCGGCTCCGTAGACGACGAGCACCGGGAGGCCGGTGGCGGCCAGCCGGTCGTCGAGCGGCTCGTCCTCACGGTAGCTGTCCGCGTGGCCGCCGGTGAACGAGCTGTAGGTCATCCGGCGGAGGTCCTCGACGAACTCGTCGGGTACCTCGAAGCCGTCGGCGAAGGCGTCTCCGAGTCCGTTGCGAATCATGCCGTCCGACATGAGCTGCCAACCCGCCTGGCCGACTACTGGCAGGCCGGCCAGTCGCTGGCCGATCGGGAGGTCGCCGTAGCCCTCGTCGGGGGCGCTGTCCATCACGACCACGCCGCGGGCGAGCCGCGGGTGTCGCTCGGCGACGGCGGTGGCGATCGCGCCGCCGAGCGACTGCCCGACGACCAGGGCAGGGCTGACGCCGACCTTGCGCAATGCCGCCGCGACGCGATCCGCCTGCTCCTCGGTGCCGTATCCGTCGCGCGGCTTCTCCGAGCCACCGTGACCGAGCAGGTCGACCGACACGACTCGCCGGTTGCCGCCGGCGAGCAGCAGCGGCTCGAGCTTCTCCCACCAGCGGATCGAGCAGGTGTAGCAGTGCAGCAGCACGATCGTGGGGGCGCCCTCAGGTCCGCGCTCGCGGACCTGGAGGTCGCCGCCCGAAAGCTCGACGATCCGTCCGACGTCCGCCTTCGCCGACTTCGTCTCACGGTCGACCAGCACCGTGTTGACGGCTAGGACGGCGGCCACGACGAGCAGCGCGAGTAACAGGAGACGTCGCATCAACTATGGAAGCCAATCATCGATCGGGAGCGATTCCCCACCACCCTCCAACGTCTCGGGAGTTACGGATGTGAGAACGCTCACTCGGATCCCGCTCAGTTGCTCGACGGTCGCGCGGTTGGACTCCTCGATCGGCTCGGGGTCGGCGGCCCAAGGCGTCATGACGATTCCCGCGACGGTAAGCCCCGCCGCGCGGGCTGCCTCGACCGTCAGCAGGGTGTGGCTGATCGTGCCGAGGCCGGTGCGGGCGACGACGATCAACGGCAGGTCGAGGTCGACCGCGAGGTCGCGCACCGAGTAGCGCCCGGTGATCGGCACGAGCAGGCCGCCGACGCCCTCGCAGATGGCCACGTCGAAGCCGGCCGAGGTGGCGCGCGCGGCGCCGCGAAGGCGGTCGGGGTCGATCGACGTGCCGGCGAGCTCCGCGGCGTAGTGGGGCGAGAGGGGAGGGCCGAACGTGTAGGGCGCGACGTCGCTCGGCGATTGGCCGCCGCCCGCCGCGGCCGCCAACAGCTCGTGGTCGCGCGGCCAGACGGGATCGGGCGGGTCGCCGATTCCGGTGACGACTGGCTTGAACGCACCGACGCGCTCGCCGCGTGCTGCCAGCGCGGCACAGATCGCCGCGGCGACGACGGTCTTGCCGACACCCGTGTCGGTGCCCGTTACAAAAACGCCGCGCACGCCGTCCGCCGGGCTAGGCGGCGTCGGCGAGACCGTCGAAGACGCGCGCGCCGGCATCTGCAGCGGTTGTGCCCTCGGCATCGAGCGCTCGCCGCGCGGCGGCCTTGCGCGCTTCCTCGGGGATCGCCTTGGCGACGATCTTGGCGGCCTCGCGCAGCTCGGTCTTCGTATGCGAGGCCATGACGGTCAGTCGCAGCCGCGACGAGCCTGCGGGCACCGTCGGCGGCCGGATGGCCTGAGCGAAGACCCCGCGCTCGAGCGCTCGCTCGCTCGCGTTCACGGCGGCGTCGGCATCGCCGACGATCGCCGGGACGATCGGCGTCTCGCCTCCGCCGGCGGGCATTCCCTGCTCCGACAGCGCCTCGCGCAGCACGCGTGCGTTGCGCTGCAGGCGCTCCACGCGCCGTGGCTCCTCGCGCAGCAGCTCGAGCGCCGCCATCGCGGCCGCTACCTGCGGCGGTGCCAACGCAGTCGAGAAGATCAGCGTGCGCGCGCTGTTGACGAGGTACTTCGCCATCTGGCGGTCGCAGCAGACGAACGCTCCGTAGGAGCCGAGCGCCTTGCCGAGCGTTCCGACGAGCACGTCGACCTCGTCCTCGAGGCCGGCGGCTGCGACCGCGCCGCGGCCGTCGGGCCCGATCGTGCCGGTGCCGTGCGCGTCATCGACCATCACGCGGGCGTCGTAGCGCCGTGCGAGCTCGACGATCTCGGTCAGCGGCGCGACGTCGCCGTCCATCGAGAACACGCCGTCGGTGGCGATCAGGCTGCCGCGCCCGTCGGCCTGGCGCAAGCCCCAGGCGAGGTGGTCCATGTCGGCGTGGTCGTAGACGAAGGTCTCGGCGCCGGCGAGCCGGCAGCCGTCGACGATGCTCGCGTGGTTGAGCGCGTCCGAGAACACGACCTCGCCCGGCTTCGCGAGCGCCTGGATGACGCCGGTGTTGGCGAGGTAGCCAGAGCCGAACAGCAGCGCACTCGGGTAGCCCTTGAACTCGGCGAGCCGCTCCTCGAGCCGACGGTGGATGCGCATGTTGCCCGACACCAGCCGTGACGCTCCCGCCCCGGCGCCGTAGCGCATGGCCGCGTCGGCGGCGGACTCGCGGACGCGCGGATGGTCGGCGAGCCCGAGGTAGTTGTTCGAGCACAGAAGCAGAACGGGCCGCCCGTCCAACAAGACGCGCGGCCCCTGGGGTCCGGAGATCATCCTCATGCGGCGGTACAGGCCGCGGTCGCGCAGCCCGTCGAGCGCCGCCTCGATGTCTGTCATGTGGCTCCCTCCACCTGGACGACCTCGAGGCCCTTGTTCGGCGCGCCGTCGGGGCGCGGCGGGACCCTGTCCTTCTTGACGCGGCGCAGCTGGATCTCGGGGTTCCAGAACGGCGCCTCGTCGCGCTTGTCGACGAGGTCGTCGATCGGCGTGCGCGGGGTCTCGCCGTCGAGCCAGCCGGAGCGGTTGTCGGGGCGGGGGTTCGCGCCGTTGTCGTCGTGGCGGGCCACGTTGAGGCCGAGCTCCTCGAACATCTTGCGGTCGTCCTCGGGCTCGGAGCCGAGCGTCGTGAGGAAGTTGCCCATCATCACGCCGTTGATACCGGCCTTGACCGCGAGCGCGTGCAGCTCGCCGAGGTTCTCGACGCGGCCGCCGCAGAGGCGGAACAGCGCCTCGGGCAGGATCAGCCGGAAGATCGCGATCCACTTCACGGCCTCCCACGGGTCCATGTAGTCGCGGTCGCCGAACTTCGTGCCCGGACGCGGGTTGAGCATGTTGATCGGCACGCTCGTCGGGTCGATCTTCGCCAGCTCGAACGCCATCTCGACGCGCTGCTCGCGCGACTCGCCGAGGTTGAGGATCCCACCGACGCAGGTCTCGAGGCCCGCCTGCTCGACTGCCTCGATCGTCCGCAGCCGGCCCTCGTAGCGGACGGTGGACGAGACCTCCGGGTAGTAGCTCTCCGACGTCTCCACGTTGTGGTGGACGCGCTGGATGCCGGCCTCCTTGAGCGCCGTGGCGCGCTTGACCGACATGTGGCCGATCGAGGCGCAGCGCTTGAGGTTGGTCTGCTCGGCGACGAGCCGGGCGCCGTCGAGGATGTTCTCGAAGTCCTTCTTCGACAGGCCCTGGCCCTGGGTGACCATGCAGAAGCGGTGGGCACCGGCCGCCTCCGCCGCCTTGGCGTGCTCGAGGATCTGCTCCGGGGTCATCATCGCGTGCATCGGCGTCTCGGCCTCCGCGAAGCGCGACTGGGCGCAGAAGCCGCAGTCCTCGGCACAGCCGCCGGACTTCGCGTTGACGAGCGAGCACATGTCGGTCGAGTCGCCGAAGTTCTCGACGCGCGCCTCCCAGGCGCGCTCGATCAGCGCCTCGATCTCGGCGTGGTCCTCGATCTCGCCGAGCGCCAGTGCCTCTTCACGTGTGATCAAAGGGGGCAAACTGCCCCGGGAAGCTAGGCCTGGCGTCGGACGGACGCGCCCGCTCAGCCCGCTGCTGCCGCGGCCGGCAACGCCTCAGGCCTGACGCAGTAGGCACCCTCGGTGAAGCCCTGGGCGCCGATGTCGAACGCCCAGTTGAAGCGCGCGCGGTAGTTCTCGATCGCGATCTCGTTGGCGAGCTCGACGAGCTGGGCCTCGTCGAAGTGCTCGCGCAGGCGGGCGAAGAGGTCGTCGGACACGTCGACGGGCGTACGCGTCATGCCGACGGCGAAGTCGAGCACGAGCCGCTCGAGCTCGCTGAACTCGGGGCTCGTCGAGTAGTCGGGCAGGGCGCGCAGCTTCGCCTCGGTGACGCCGGCCTTCGAGGAGATCATCGAGGCGATGTCCATGCAGAACTCGCAGTGGGCGAGCGCGGCGGCCTTGGTGGCGGCGAGCGCCTTGAGGTCCTCGGGCACGCGGTCGGCCTGGGCGGTGGCGTACTCGAGCGCGCCGTAGCCCATCATCAGCGACGGGTGCTGGGCGTAGACGCGCGTCGGCTCCATCACCGCCCCGTACTCGCGCTTGGAGTACGAGAACGCCATCCGTGCGAGCAGCCCGCCCTCGCCGTCGCGGACGCCGCGCATGCGGCCTCCGTCGACCGCCGGCGACGCGGCGGCGGTGACGCTCGGCCGGCTGCGTGCGAGCACGAGGATCGCTATCCCTCCCCCGACCGTCCAGAACAGCGTGAGCAGGTTCGCCACGGCGTCCGAGGTCTCGTAGGGATCGAGGTTGAAGGCGTGCCAGGTGAAGTGGGGTACGGCGAAGATCAGCCAGGCGATCGCCGCGCCGATTACGAAGCGTCGGCGCAGGCTGACTGCCGCAAGCGCCAGCAGGACGCCGACCGCGACGAACAGCGAGCCGACGTCGGTGACGAGGTGCTCGTCGAACGGGCCGAGGACGTTGACCCAGCCGTCGGTCCCGGCGGGGAAGTCGTCGTAGAACGAGCGCGGCGCGAGCAGCGCCCAGAGGCCGATCAGCGCCTGGGGGATGCCGAGCGCGAGCAGCAGGAAGCGGATCGCTCCACGGTGGGTGGTGAGGTGGTCGCCATGGTTCATCGGGAACCCTCCTTGGGGTCGTCCACGAGGCCATTCGCCTCGAGCAGCTTCAGCGTCGAGTCGGTCCAGAGGTCGAGGAACCGCTCGTCCGACATGCAGACCGGCGACTCGCCGAAGAGCGTGTCGAGCACGCAGTGGTTGATGATCCAGCCGAGGATCAGCGTGGCGAGGCCGTCGACGTCGGCGTCTGCGGCGCCCGTCCGCTCGGCTGCCAGCCGCAGCCAGTCGACGGTCGATGCGTGGCCGCGCCGGACGATCCGGTCGTTGAACTCGTCGCGCAGCTCGGGCGCGCCATCGCCCTCGCGCATGATGATCCGCAGCAGCGACTGGTCGTCGCGGATGATCTGAAGCGAGCCGGCGCCGTAGCCGCGCAGCTCGGAGCGGATGTCGCCGCGCAGCAGCGAGGTCACGATCTCGCCGGCTCGATCGGCGACCTGCGCTCGCCGCTGGACAGCGGCGTCGAGCAGAGCGCGCTTGCTGGCGAAGTGCTTGTAGAGGCCGCCGGAGCGGGGGACGAGGCCGGCTGCTTCCTCGATCTCTCCGACCGATGTGGCGCTGTACCCCTTGCGGCCGAAGAGGTCGATCGCCGCGTCCAGGATCCGTTCGCGTGTCGGAGCCGCCGTTTCGTCCGTCCCGGTAATCATCTGATTACTAGGATGGTAAACGAACGATTACCGAGGTGCAATCCTCAGCTTCTTCCTCACCGTCTTGCGGTTGCCGGCCTTGTCGACGACGGTCGCCCTTACGGTGAACCGCTTCGCCTGCTTGTAACGGTGGGCGAAGGTGCTCTTGCGCTTGATCCGGCGGGTCTTCGACTTCTGCTTGCGGTCGCCGAACTTGACGGTGATCCGCTTGATCCCGGAGGCGTCGCGGGCGGTGACGATCACCTTGACCTTCCTGCCGACCCGCTTGACTCCCTTGAACCTGATCGACGCCTTCGGCTTCCTCACGTCGATCCGCAGCGCGCGGGTGGCGCCAGCCGTCGCCTGGCCGCGGCGGTCGACTGCCTGAACCGACCAGCTGTGCGTCTTCGACGCCAGCTTCGGGGTGGTGAACGACAGCCCGGTCGCCGTGCCGACCTGCTTGCCGTCGACGATCAGGCGGTAGCTCTCGACGCCGCCCCAGAGGTCGCTCGCCGCGGTCCAGCTCAGCGTGGGCGTTGCGTCACGCATCAGCTTCTCGCTGGTCGTGCCCGTCGGAGCGGTCGGCGGCGAGTCGAAGCCGCCGACGACGATCCGCGTCGTGGCGGCCGCGCCCTGGACGAACCCAACCGCCACGTCGCCCGCCGAGCTCGCGCCGGTCTGCTTCTGGAATGACCAGGTCGCGGTTCCGAATGCCGGATTGGACACGACGGTCTGCGCCTCGAACGCGGAGCCGTTCCAGCGGCGTGCCACCACGTCGCTCGATACCGCGCGGCCCGCTGCGACGAGTCCGGTGCCGTTGTCGCCATAGGCGGGCTTCGGCTGTTGGTAGTCCTCGGTGCCGGCCGTGTTGAGGTTCGTCAGCCCGGAGATCCCGCTCGGGGAGATCAGGCCGCCCGTCGCGCCGTTGGTCAGCTGTCGGTCGGCGCTGACGAGACCGTTGCCGTTCGCCGCCAGATCGACGCGCGGGTGCTCGCCGCCGTCGGGCACGGCGAGCGGGAAAGTCAGTCCGTCGGCCGCAAGCGCCGGGCCAAGCGTGTTGCCCGTCAGCCGGCGGGCGATCGCGCGGGGGCGGTTGAAGGCACCGTCGACGAAGTCCTCGCGTCCGATCGCCACGGCGGTGCCGTCGGCGGCAACGTCGAGGTCGAGCATGATCGCGTGTATGTCGCCGGAGGCCTTCGCGGCGCCTTGGAAGGTCGGGACGTCCCACTGGATCGGAGCTCCAGGCGTCACGCCGTTGACGCGGCGCACCCAGCCGTTGCGGCCGCCGCCGCCGTCCACCTGGTTGAAGAAGGCGACGCCGTTGCCTGCGCCGTCGACCGCGATCGCGCTCTCTGGCCCGTTGCCCTGGTTGGCGGCGTCCTTCGTCGCGTCCTGGTTGAGCGAGCTCGCCAAGGGCGCCCACGCGTTCCCCGCCAGCCGGAAGCCGACGACCTGATCGACCGCGGTCGAGTCGGTGACCACCGCGTAGGCGACGCCGGCCGGGTTCATGTCGACCGCCGGGTCGTCAAGCCCGGTTCCGCCAGCGGGATCGAGCAACGGAGTGGGAGCGCCGAACGGAGCACCGCTCGATGGCTTGACCACGGCTGCGAGCGACAGGTCGGCGCCGGGCTTCTCCTGGATGTAGACGATCGCGACCCGCCCGCCGTTTCCGACCGCTACGCGCGGCAGGTGGCTCGCCTCCGTCGAGCCGACGTCGACGCGCTGCGGGGCGCTCCAGACGCCGTTCGCCAGCGTCGCCGCGAAGACGTGGTTGTCGCCGCCGGTCTTCTTCACGTAGGCCACCGCACCGGTTCCGTCCGCCGCCACGTCGATCCCGCCGAACGAGACGACGTCCACGCTCGGCCCGTCGATCGCCTGCGCCGGGAAGAAGGCGGCATGGACGCTCTGCGCGCCGGCGAGAGCGGTGAGCGAGGCGGTGATCAGGGCTAGCGCGAGGCGCGGTCTCATGTTTCCTCCGTGGTCGGTTCTGGAGGGCTAACGGCGGCCCGGAGCGGAACTTACGGCACGGCTTCGGCCGTGGCTAGCGGCCCTGCCACCTCGCGGCGCGCTTCTCGCCGAACGCGCGCACGCCCTCGGCGAAGTCCTCGCTGCGAAAGCACGACTCGCGCAGCTCGACCAGCTCGCGCTCGACGTCCTCGGGCAACGCGGCCGCATGGGCGCGCAGCTCGCGGACGATCCGCTTGTTGCCACTGAGCGACAGCGGCGCGTTGGACGCGATCTCGCGCGCCATGTGGACCGTGCGCTCCTCGAGCTCGCCCGGGTCGACGACGTGGTTGAGCAGCCCCATCTCCAGGCCGCGGTCGGCCTCGACGTTGCGCCCGACGTAGAACAGCTCGGCGGTGTTCGCCGGTCCGCAGACGTCGATGAACTTGCGCAGGCCGGTGTGCGAGTAGATCAGCCCGAGCTTCGCCGGCGGCATGCCGACCTTGATCCCGCGCTTGGCGATCCGGATGTCGCAGGTCAGCGCGAGCTCGAGGCCGCCGCCGATCGCGTGGCCGTTGATCTGGGCGATCACCGGATAGGGGTAGGCCTCGAGCGCCTCGATCGCATCGTGGAACGGGTGCGCGACGAGCTTCTCGGCGTCCTGCTCGAACTCGCGGCCCTCGAGGTTGCCGAGGTCGTAGCCGGCCGAGAAGACCGCGTCGGTGCCGGTGATCACCAGGCAGCGAGCGTCGAGGCCGGCGACCGTCGCGGCGAGCGTGTCGAGGATCTCGTGGTCGAGCGCGCCGCGCCGCTCGGCATTCGAGATCCGCAGCCGGACGACGCCGTCGGCCGGCTCGTCGCGGATCAGCTTCCCGGAGGCGAGCTCCACTACTCGAGGACCACGAGGACCTCGCCCTCGCTGACGGACTGGCCCTCCTTGCACTTGATCTCGGCGACCTTGCCGTCGTCCTCCGCCTCGACGGGCATCTCCATCTTCATCGACTCGAGGATGACCACGGTGTCGCCCTCCTCGACCTCCTGGCCGACCTCGCACTCGATCTTCCAGACGGTCCCTGTGATGTGTGCCTCGACGTCGGCCATTCCGCTCCTAGTTCGGTGGGTCGCGCCGCGGCAACATACAGCCGCGGCGCGACGCCATCCCTAGTTCGAGGCTCTCACTGGACGAAGTTGCGCACCTGGCCGTAGACCGTCGCGTTCTGATGTAGATCGCTGTGGGTCATGCACGCGGTCTGCGTGTTCGTCGCCCCGCTCAGCGGCACGCTGCTGTCCGGGTTGATGATCTCGTCGCACGGAGACCACCATGTGCCGTAGTTGACGACCCCCGGCGTCTCGTCGCCCGAGTTGAGCGCGTTGAGGAACGTCGAGTTGGGCCGCATCTCGAAGCACGACGTGTTCCAGAAGCAGAGGTTCGCCGTCGTCGTGCCGTGGTTCGGCCCGCCGAGCGAGACCCACTCGTCGACCTCCGGCTGACCACCCAGGTTCTTCAGGTAGTAGCGCGTCGAGAGCCCACCCATCGAGTGGCTGACGATGTCGACCTTCGCCGCGCCGGTGGCGGCACGGATCTGATCGACCTTGGTGTTGACCTGACCGGCGGTGGTCACGTTCGACTGGGCGGTGTTGTAGCTCCAGTTGTTGAGCTCCGCTGCCGTCCAGCCGTCCGCCTGGAAGCGACCGATCATCGTGTTCCAGGTCGATCCGCTGCTGTTCCATCCGTGGACGAACAGAATCGGATCGTGGGCCGCGGCCGTGGCCGCGGGTGCGAGTGCTGCGATGGCGGCGATGCCCGCCGCGAGGAACGTCTTGCGCATGTTGCCCCCTCCCGTGAGTTATGCGCTGGCTATGACCTCCACAACGTAGCCCGCGTGTCTAGGATGGCGCCGGTGATCCTCGCGCTCGACCAGGGCACCACCGGCTCGACCGCGCTGGTCTTCGACGGCGACGGGCGGATCGCCGGGCGCGCCTACAGCGAGTTCGGCCAGCACTTCCCGCGCCCGGGCTGGGTCGAGCACGACGCGAACGAGATCTGGGACGTGACGCGCCGCGTCGGCCACGAGGCGCTCGACGCGGCCGGCATCGACGGCCGCCAGCTCTCGGGGATCGGGATCACCAACCAGCGCGAGACGGTCGTCGCCTGGGACCGCGCGACCGGCGAGCCGCTGCACCGCGCGCTCGTCTGGCAGGACCGTCGCACCGCCGAGCGCTGCGACGAGCTGCGCGCCGCCGGGCACGAGCGGCTCGTCCGCGAGCGGACCGGGCTCGTGCTCGACCCCTACTTCTCCGGGACGAAGATCGAGTGGTTGATCCGCCACGGCGAGGTCGATCCCGCCCGCGCCGCCTTCGGGACGGTCGACTCGTGGCTCGTCCACAAGCTCACCGGCGGGCATCTCACCGACTACTCGAATGCGTCGCGAACGCTGCTGTTCGACATCCACGAGCTGGCCTGGAACCTGGAGCTGTGCGAGCTGCTCGGCGTGCCGGTCGACTCGCTGCCCGAGCCGTGCCCGAGCGCCCACGTCTTCGGCGAGACGACCGAGTTCGGCGGCTCGGTGCCGGTCGCCGGGATCGCGGGCGACCAGCAGGCCGCGCTCTACGGCCAGGGATGCCACACGCCCGGCCTCGGCAAGAACACCTACGGCACCGGCAGCTTCGTGCTCCAGAACGCGGGCGGCGACTGCCCGGCGGCGGAGGAGGGGTTGCTGACGACGGTCGCCTGGGGCGTCGACGGCCGCGTCGACTACGCGCTCGAGGCGGCGATCTTCGTCACCGGCGCCGCGGTTCAGTGGCTGCGCGACGGACTCGGGATCATCCGCAGCGCCGCCGAGACCGAGGAGCTCGCCCGCTCGCTGCACTCCAACGACGGCGTCTACCTCGTGCCGGCCTTCACCGGGCTCGGCTCGCCGCACTGGGATCCCTACGCGCGCGGGACGATCGTCGGTCTGACGCGCGGCACCGGCAAGGCTCACCTGGCGCGCGCGACGCTCGAGGCGATCGCCTACCAGACGGCCGACGCGGTTCACGCGATGGAAGCAGCGTCCGGCGTGGCGCTGACCGAGCTCAAGGCCGACGGCGGCGCCGTCCACAACGCCTGGCTGATGGGCTTCCAAGCCGACGTGCTCGGCGTGCCGGTCGTCGTTCCCGAGGTCTCGGAGACGACGGCACTCGGCGCGGCATATCTTGCCGGGGTGACCACCGGACTGTGGAGCGAGGACGAGGTGCGCGCGATGTGGCGCGAGGCCGCCCGCTACGAGCCGCGGATGCCCGCGGACCAGCGCGAGGGGCTGCTCGCCGACTGGCGCCGGGCGCTCGACCGCTCACGCGGATGGGCCGGCGCGTGACCAACTCGAGGGTCGGGGGTAGGTGACCGCGTGAGCGAAGCCAAGATCAAGCCGCAGGTCTACAAGGACGAGCGCAGCGCCGAGCACTTCGACCGCTTCCACAACCGCGTCCGCGACCACCGCCCGAACTGGGACTACGAGCTCGTGCGCACGGTCCTGACGCCCTACCTGCTCGGCTTCTTCCGCACGCGCGCCTTCGATCTGAACAACGTCCCCGCGGACGGCCCGTGCATCCTGGCGCCGAACCACTTCTCGTTCCTCGACCACTTCTTCCTCGCGGTCTACCTACGCCGCAAGGTGCACTTCATGGCCAAGTCGCAGCTGTTCAAGCTGCCGATGTGGCCGATCTTCAACTACGGCGGCGTGTTCCCCGTTCGTCGCGGCCACGGCGACGAGGAGGCGTTCGAGACGGCGCGTGCGATCCTCGACCGCGGCGACATCGTCGTCATGTACCTGGAGGGCGGCCGCTCACGGACCGCCGACCTCGGCACGCCGCGCCCGGGCGTCGGCAAGCTCGCGCTCGAGACCGGCGTGCCGGTCGTTCCGGTCGCGATCGCCGGCTCGGAGAAGACGCGCAACTGGAAGCGCGGCCAGTTCCCGAAGATCAGCGTCCGCTTCGGCGCCCCCGTCCAGTTCGACCAGATGGCCGACGAGCCGACCCGCGACCAGGCCCAGTGGGCCTCCGAGCAGGTCTTCGAGCGCATCAAGACCATGTGGTACGCGCTGCGCGACGCGCGGCGGTAGCGGCCGGAGGTACTAGCGCGGCAGCTTCGCGACGGCGGCCGTGAGCTTGGCCGGGTCGCGCAGCGGCGGGCCGTGGCCGAAGCAGACCAGCGACGGCTCGAGCGCGGCGATCCGGCGGGCGGACTCGCGGTTGAGCTTGACGTCGGGCGTGACGATGCTGGCCGGCGCGCGGATCGGGCCGCGCAGCAGGAACGGGTTCCAGCCCCACATCACGTCGCCGCAGATCAGCACACGGTCGGACTCGCGCCAGTAGGAGACGTGGCCGGGGGAGTGCCCCGGCGTCTCCAGGACGGTGAAGCCGGCGACGTCGTCGCCCTCGCGCAGCGCGCGGGCGACCGGGTGCGCCTTCGGGCCGGGGACCATCATCCCGCCGGGGCCGACCATCTTGCCGGCCTCGACCGCCTCGACGTCTGCGGCGCCGCACCAGAGCGGCAGGCTCAGCGTCTCGCAGAGCTTGTGGCTCGGCCCGTAGTGGTCGAGGTGGGCGTGCGTCAGCGTGTGCGCTGCGAGGCCAAGCCCCTCGACCTGCTTCAGCACGCGCTTGTAGTCGATGACCAGCCCGGCGTCGACCAGCACGTCGCCGACGACGTAGACGTTCACGCCGTTCTTCGGCGACCCGTCGAGCTTGAACACCCCCTGCGCGAGCTCCTCCACGGCGCGGACCCTACTCGTAGACCGACTGCAGCCGCCGCCAGGCAGGCATGTCGTGACCGGTGATCGCGAGCGTGTCGGGCGCGCCCTGGAGGAACAGCTGGATCTCGCGCAGCGAACGGCGGAAGCGGTGCTCGTCCGCCATCCGGTAGGGCAGCGCGGTGTCGTCGATCGTGCGGCGGGTGTAGGCGGCGTCGCCGGTCAGCAGCACCTGACCGTCGCTCAGCTGCAGGAGGTACGAGCAGTGGCCGGCGGTGTGGCCCGGCGTGAAGAGCATCCGCACGCTGCCGTCGCCGAACAGGTCGAGAGCGCGGCCGAAGGTGGCGAAGGAGTCGGCGTCGGCGCTCTCGAAGTCGACGGTGCGGTAGTCGAAGGCGTGGTCGAACTGGCGGCGGATGTAGCCCTCGGTCTGACTGCCCTCCGCAGCCGACTGCCACTCCTGGGCGCTGAGCACGAACGTCGCCTCGGGGAACTGCGCGATCCCGCTCGCGTGGTCGGAGTGGAGGTGGGTCATCAGTACCGCGCTCACGTCGTCCGCGTCGAGCCCCCGCTCGCGCAGCTGCGCGGGCACCGCCTGGCGCTGGTCCATCTGGATCTGCTTGAAGATCAGCCCGCCGAGCCGGCCCATGCCCTGACGCGGATCGACCGCGACCGAGGCGTGGAAGCCCGTGTCGATCAGCAGCAGCCCGGCCCCGGGGTGCTCGACGAGGAACGCCTGGACCGGGATCTCCATCCAGTCGTCCTCACGCACCCGCACGCCGATCGCGCGCAGCGGCGCGAGCCGGCCCTCGGTGCGGTGCATGAACGCCGGCGGGCCGATCATCTGCGCGCACAGCAGCGGGTGCAGTCGGACCGTCGCCCCCTCGCGCCCGCCGGGCAGCGGCAGCTGCGCCGGGCGGGGCTCTGCCGCCGTGGCCATGGCAAGACCTTATTCCAGTCGACAGGCCATCACGCGAGCGCTACGGTCGGTCCCTATGACCGGCACGGCAGTGCGGAGCGCGAGCTGGGAGCTCGGCTTCACGAGCATGGAGGAGGAGACCGCCGTCGACCGCCTGCCGGTCGAGGGCGCGCTGCCCGACTGGCTCAGCGGCGCTCTCGTGCGCGTCACGCCCGCCAAGTACGACGTGGGGGACAGGCGCGTCGGCCACTGGTTCGACGGCCTCGCGATGCTCAACCGCTTCGGCTTCGCGAACGGCCAGGTCTCCTACAAGAGCCGCTTCCTCGACACCGACGCCTACCGCGGCGCCAGGGACGGCCAGCAGGTCGGCGCCGGCTTCGGCACCGACCCCTGTCGCACACTCTTCCAACGCGTCCAGGCGATGTTCTCGCCCGACTTCACCGACAACGCGAACGTCAACCTCGCCCGCGTCGGCGAGCGCTACGTGGCGATGACCGAGACGCCGCTGCCGATCGAGTTCGACCCGGAGACGCTCGCCACCATCGGCCCGCTCGAGCTGCAGGGCCGCTTCGGTCCGCACGCCACCACCGCCCACCCGCACCACGACCCGGTCAAGGGCGAGCTGATCAACTACGTCGCGCGCTTCGGCCCGCGCTGCGAGTACGTCATCTACGGCCTGCCGCTCGGCGGCACCGAGCGCCGGCCGATCGCCCGCATGAAGGTCCGCCAGCCCGCCTACATGCACGCCTTCAGCATGAGCGAGCGCCACCTGGTCCTCACCGAGTACCCGCTGCGCGTCAGCGCGCTGCGGCTCGCCAGTGGCCGCCGCCCGTTCATCCAGAACTACCGCTGGGACGGCGACGAGCCCGTCCGCTTCCAGGTCTTCGACCGCGAGACCGGCGAGCACCGCGGAACCTACGAGCACGATGCCTTCTTCAGCTTCCACCACGTCAACGCCTTCGATCGCGACGGCGAGCTCGTGGTCGACCTGGTCGCCTACCCGGATTCGTCGATCATCGACGGGCTCTACCTCGAGGGCGACGGCCTCCGCGGCAACCTGCCGCACAGCGACCTGCGCCGCTACGTGATCGACCTCGAGGGCGGGGGAGTGCGCTCCGAGACGCTCGCCGAGGGCCCGCTCGATCTGCCGCGGATCGACTACGGCGCCCGCAACGGCCGTGACTACACCACCGTCTACGCCGCCACGATCGCCGGCGACTGGTTCGACGGGCTCGCCAAGATCGACGTCACCGACGGCTCGCGCAAGAGCTGGCGCGCGGACGGCTGCTACCCCGGCGAGCCGGTCTTCGTCAAGCGTCTCGGCGGCGAGGCCGAGGACGACGGCGTCGTGCTCTCGGTAGTGCTCGACGGCCGCGCCGGCCGCTCGTTCCTGCTCGCCCTCGATGCCGCCAGCTTCGAGGAGATCGCCCGCGCCGAGGCGCCCCACCACATCCCGTACGGCTTCCACGGACAGCACTGGGCCTGACCAGCGCGAGAGATAAGGTCACAGCCTTACTCGTGCCCACCAATCTCGATCCAGGGTGTTCACCATGGCGGCGATCGTCGCGCCCATAGAGGTCTTCCTCGTTCTCATCGGCACGGCTGTCTGGGTGTTCTTCGACGCCCCGACTCGCGGCATGTCGAGATTGTGGGCAGTTGGCGTGCTCGTGCTGTGGATAGTCGCGTTCCCGTGGTACCTGGTGGCCCGGGCCCGCACCAGCGGCGGGTAGGCTCCGCCCGCGATGGCCTCCAAGATCTTCGCTCCCGACCTGCTCGCGGGCCAGGTGGTCCTCCTCAGCGGCGGCGGCTCCGGCCTCGGTCGCGCCGCAGCGATGGAGCTGTCGCAGCTCGGCGCCGACGTGGTCATCTGCGGCCGGCGCCCCGAGCCGTTGGAGGAGACCGTCGGCCTGTGCGCCGAGGGACGCTGCACCGCCGAGGTCTGCGACGTGCGCGAGGAGGACCAGGTGGCCACGCTCGTCGACACCGTGCTCGAGCGCCACGGCAAGATCGACACCCTGCTCAACAACGCCGGAGGCCAGTACCTCACCCCAGCCGAGGACATCAACCCGAAGGGCTTCCGCACCGTCATGCGCCTCAACGTCGAGGGCACCTGGCTGATGACCCACACCGCCGTCACCAGGGCGATGATCCCGGCCGGGGGTGGCAAGGTAATCAACGTCACGCTGTCGCCCCACCACGGGCTGCCGGGCATGGCTCACTCGTCGGCCGCCCGCGCGGCCGTCGAGAACCTCACCCGCGTGTTGTCGATCGAGTGGGCGCGGTTCAACATCCGTCTTACCGCGCTCGCCGCCGGCCACTTCGCGACCGAGACGCTGCGGACCAAGTACCCGCAGGCCGTCGTCGACAACGTCGCCGCCAGCGTCCCGCTCGGCCGGCTCGGCACCGAGGAGGAGTTCGGCTGGCAGGTCGCCTTCCTGGCCTCACCCGCCGGCGACTACTACTCGGGTGCGATTCTCACGATCGACGGGGCGCGGGACAACTGGGCTGGGGCTTGGCCGCCGGGGTCCGTGGCCGACGACAGCGGCAAGCCGCTGGCCGAGCAGCGCAAGCCCAAGGCATAGCCGGTTCGGGCTAGCTGCGGGCGTGGCTGCCCGCGGGTCCTGTCGATGGGTTTCGCGCCCCGGACTCGCAAGCTCGCCGGATCGTCGAAACCCACGCCACCCGCGGGGGCCAGCGGCGACAGTTACTTGCCTGTTGCGCTTGTAGCGCGCGCGTTAAGGAGCTGGCGACACGTTCCGGGTATGCCCTCGACTGCCAGCGAGACCTTCTACGACCTGGCGGTCCGCTCGCTCGAGGAGCAGGAGCGGGAGGTCAACAGCCTGCGCTCTCGTACCGGAACGTTGGCCGCCGCGGCGGCGGTCACGGCGACACTTCTGACTCGGTCGATCTTCACGGACCAGCATCCGGACGGCTGGATCGAGTGGACGAGTGCGAGCATCGGGCTAGTTGCCCTGGGCGCCGTTCTGTTTGCCAGCGTCTATCTCCTGAGATCGCACGCGATGGCTTTCGCAGTTGATGCAGCGGTTATCCGGGAAGAGGCTAAGACCGATGGCAAGCTGGACGATGTGGTCGTGCTTCAGCATGGGCTCACCCAAAATCTCGCGACGATGCGCGCACAGAACAGGGTGATCGTCGAGAAGCTCAGAACCGCCTTCGCGGCCGCGCTCACTGCTCTCGTCGTCGAGACGCTCGGCCTCGGACTGGGCGCCACGCTAGTCTAAAACGACATGGACCGACGAGACATCAAGCCGTACGACGGGTGGGTCCCGTCTAGGGATGCCTGGATCTATGAGAAGGGTGGGTCTCGGGCGCGGGATCCGAAGACCGGGAGGCTCTGGTCTGAGGTTGCGCGCGACAGGGAGCTGGACAAGCCAAACGAACCCACGACCGTCGGAGTCCGCATCCTAGCTCGCTTGAGGTTTTGGCAACCTCACTAGAATTGAGTGAGTAGTTCGGCGGAGGGAACTGCCGGACGCAAATACGGAAGCGGGGGTTACCTTTTGGCACAAGAGGTTCACGGGTCGGTGGCTGGACGCGGCCGTCTGGTCACAGTGGCGGTTATCGCGGCACTCGCCGCGACTCTCGCCCTGCCCGCAGCCAGCCAGGCCTGGTACCAGAACTACTGCGGAATCGTGCTCGTACCGGGCGGCGGTCTCTGCTGGAGCGGCGGGCCACACTCGCTCGAGCACTCGGCGGCCTACTACCCCGGCAATCCCGCGCACCACGTCAAGCCGTGCACGTACATCAAGAACACGGTCAACGGCAACATCCGCGGCAACCTCGTCAACTGCCGCTGGAGCGACTTGGGCGGCCACGCTGCCGTCAACTTCGGCGACACCTACGCGGTGCAGTACCGCGCCTACGCGTACCTCCACTCCGACACGTGCTGCAACCACACGATCAACGCGTTCACCTACACGACAGAGCCCTAGCGAAGGACGGCGACGATGCGCAAGAACAAGGCCATGACCTCACTGGGTCTCCTGGCGGCAGTCGCCGTGACCGCCGCGATCGTCCTGGGGGCGGTCGCGCAGGGGGATGAGCAGCCCGTCCCGGACGGGCAGGGCGACTACACCGACATCGCGCTCGACCCCAAGCTGGCAGCCAGGTTCTCCGCGCTCGCGGAGCCCAAGGGTCCCGACGACCGGCTCCCCAGCTCGGTCAACGCCTCCGGCCGCCAAGGCCCCAACCTCGTCCTCAACCCGGACCTCGCTCGGCGCGGCGGCACCTACGCGAATGGAGGCGCCAGCTACCTCGTCCCCGGTGACAATGGCCTGTGCATCGTCCTGGTCCCGAGCGCGGACGCCGCGGGCGCGGGGGTAGCGTGCAACGAGACGTCGCAGATCGAGGCTGGTCTCCTCGGGCCCGCGTCGCTCTACGGGGGGTGCGAGGCCGCGAGCGACGACAAGGCGCCGCCCACGTGCGGGACCGAGACGATCTACGGAATCGCTCCCGACGGAGTCGAGCGGGTCGAGCTGCGGATGGGCGACGGGTCGGTCAGGAGCGTCGACACGGTCAACAACACCTACGCGCTCGAGCTCGCGGACGGTGCGCAGGCTCGATCCCTGAGCTGGCAGGGGCCAGACGGCGGGACCCTGCGCAGCTTCCGACTCGGCGGGTGACTCGGCACCCGACGGGCTAGCTGCGGGGGCGTGGCTGCCCGCGGGTCCTGTCGATGGGTTTCGCGCCCGGACTCGCAAGCTCGCCGGATCGTCGAAACCCACGCCACCCGCGGGCCCACAGACGTTCTAGACCGTCTCCTGCAACGCCCAGGTGGCGCGTTGGAAGTGCTCGACGAACTGCTGGGCGTCGCCGGTCGCGGAGAGGATGAGTCCTCTGACGAGGAGCGCGATCCGCTCCTCAGCGCTCTCGATGCCGAACTGCTCGGCGAGGCAGACGATGCAGGTGCGTCCGTAGAACTCGACATCCCGCGCACCGCACTGGTCGCACCCCTCCAGCGGCTCCTCTCGACTCGCCGGCCGCTCCTCCACGCCACGTCGCGCGAGCCAGTCCTTGAACTCCATCCGATCTTGCAGGGCCATGACAAACCTCCTCAGTCACGGCGCCTGAGAACCAGAGCACGCAGCAGAACGGCTACCGTCCCAACCGCGTCCGAGCTGATCCCTCGGGCGCCACGCCCCCGGCCGTTATCGCGGTGCGGGGGCACTTATAGATCCACGCCCGATCCTACGCCCGAAATCGCCTTCCGAACGGGCCATTTCGCAGGTCTTGCAATGTTCTTACATTCGGCGCGTCGTCGTTACAGAATGGCCTTCGCGACCTGGCGGCAAGTGTGTGCTGACTGTGAGGCGGTCGACGGAAGAAGCGGATAGGGAATCGGATCCGAGTGAGTAGATGGAGGTGCGGGTGCGGGAGACGGGCAAAGGGAACTTAAGGAAAGGCTCAGTGAGAAGTTGGGAGCGTCTAGCTGCCGCTTGAGAAGGGCGGATTACCGGGCCATTCATCTGGCTCCGAAGGAGGGGTGGCGAGTCCACGGGCCTTCATGGTCATCTCCGCCCGTGCGAGGATTGCGTCCACTGGCAGGACTCGGCCGGCGCGGATTGCCTCGCTCACAGCCCCACCAAATACCTCTGTCCAAGCCTCAGCGACCGCCATTCCTCGGGCCGAAACCTTGGCTTGCCGCTCCGCGAGTTCCCGTCGAGTGATCTCTTGTTGAACGGTCTTCTCAACCTTCTGTAGCCGCTTCAATTCCGCATGGTGCTCAAGCACCCACTCTCCGAGAAACGCGGCCAGCAATCCAAATAACGCGCCAGGAACGGTGCCCCAGACCGACCCCAGCAATAGCGCACCGATGACCGAGCCGACGCCGGCGAGCCCGACTCTCGCAATCTCGCGGACGCGGGTGACGCTGGTCGCGGACCGCCCCCTCACTCCGAACCGTCTCTCTGGGGATTATCGTCATTGACCTCGGCATCAGCGACGAGCAAGCAGCGTTGAACGTTGTCGAGAGTTGCGCGCGCCCTACGCCCGAGAACATCGAAGGGCATGACCTCGACGTGATGCAACGAGCGGTTGAGCTCCCGCAAGAGCCGCTGCTCGTGGTCGGTTAGGTTCGACTCCCGGCCGATCAGGATGGTAATCCGAGGGTCGCGACTGTGGGGTAGCCCGAAGAGATGCTCGCTTGCGCCCTCGTAGCTCAACGAGTTCCGATAGGCATGTACTTGCGCTAGAGCCAATGCGAGCGGACGACTTAATTGATAGGACGACGGAGAGCCGATCGGCTCCTCTTTGCCGCCGCTCCTCTCAAAGATCGCGTCGCCTGGACTCTTCAGCTCCAAGAGGTCGTGGAAGCCATCAAAGCGCTCAAGAAGGAAATCAACCGTCCCGCGAGGTACTGGCTGGCGTGGCCGAATCTGTGCATAGTCGAGACCTAGAACCCACGGCTGCCTCTCTAAGAACCGTTGGAGTTCGGTCTCGCTGTCTTCTTCCAGGAGCTGGTCGAACTGATCCGCCGCAGCGCGAGCATCTGCAAGGCGCTCAGATGCTCGGGTGTGCAATACGCCGCTCGCGACGAGACGCCCTTCGCTGTCCTCGGTAAGCGCCCGTAATAGCTCTACGCGCGCTGCAACGTCGGACCCAGTCGTGACCAGCCCAGCGACCGCCTCCGCGATTTGCGGATCTAGGCCTTCCAGACCTTCAAGAGCGGCAAGTGCGCCCTCTACGGCGCCGACCGGCGCGTCGTCCGCGCCATCATCCGTGCCAATCGCGCGGAGTAGCTTCAAGCGGTCTTCGTTGTCGTGCGCCCAATGGCTAAGTACGTCGGCACTAAGTCGATCTCCCAGCTGATGTGCCAGATCCTCGGCTTGATCCTGGGCGGTCGAGAAACTCTTGGCACGGGTGATGCCGCTGCCAAGACGCTCAGCGAGATAGGCGGCGGCAGCGTTGCCCTCGGCGTGCTCGAGGTAGCGGGGCAAATTGACGACCATGACGTAAGAGCCGTCGGTCTCGCGCGCCCCCTCGTCCACGTCGTTCCGATCGGTGAGCAGGAGCGCGGGTCGTTTCCCTTCGGGACAGTCGGCGAGGACCTGATCGGCGAGACACTGACCATGGACGAATTGGGCGCGTCTGTCGCGGAAGTACCTAGACCAGACGAAGTCGTAGAAGACGTCGATGCCGCGCAACCGCTGCTCTGCGCCGGGTCGATAGCTCAGAGGTAGATTCCAGCCAAGCTCGGCCTTCATGGAGTCGGCTCGGCTCGATGTCATCCATGTACCGACAGAGATGGGGACGAGGTGCTCCTAGCCCGGACGGCTCCCATAGTTAGGAACGTATCGCTACCAACGGATGCCCAGGACTTCCATCTACACGAGGCGACGCTAGCGTCGCCTCGTGTAGGAAGAGAATCACCCGACGGTGCGTCCTGAGAGATCGATAGGCGGGAGATCGTGGCTTTCACGCATCAGCTCTGACGCTCGCCGAGCAGCTACGACCATTTCTGTCTGCACCATCTCGTCCACGGTCTCGTACAGCCATTGAGCGCCATCCCAAGGCGGACTTGCCGCAATTGACTCGACGTGCCCTAAAGCCCGAGGTCCGCCTATCCGCTTTATCGCTCCCAACAGGCTCTCGGTCACATCGAATGGCGAGGACTCCTGACGGTTCTCGTTAGCAGCGACGAACGTGGTGACCGCCTCATCCAATAATTCCTCCGCGACGACGGCCTCCAACCAAGGGTAGTCGTGGCGATCCACCTGTGCTCCGTCCTCAAGCTCCCGGCGAAGGGTTACTAGGGCGACCCTCTGCGCCGGCGCATCCCCAGCCCGAGCCAACAGCGGAGAGACGTGGCGCTCCAAGTGCCCATTGCGGGCCGCGATCTGACGCAGCTCTGATGTCGCCTCGACCCTTGCCAAAGCTTGCAGCAATCGGTCTCGGCAGGACCCCACGATCGCATCGTCGGGAATTTCACAGACACGTTGACCAAGCACGCTGGCCGTCTCAGGTGTAGACACGAGAAGAAGATCCGTTACAACACGGATGTCCGCTGAGGCAGCCTCGGCCGCGGAACGCAGGCGCTCCTTGGATGCGGAGTTCCGCAACCAGGCGTACTGAGGTCCGAACAGCCACTCGCACAGCGCTACCTGACGCCACCGCGCATCGCTCAAAGCAAAGTCGACAGCGGCACCGTAGACCAGGACAACCGCTGCCCATCGCTCCACCGTCGCTCGGTCATCGTCTCTTTCAATTGCGTTACGAAGGTCCCTGTCGTCCCATAAACGCTCGACCAACGCCGTAACGTCATCAGCGAGCGACTGCCTGCGCTTCAGCTGATTGAGGTATAGGCGCTCCCGGTTGATCAAGAGAGATAGTGCTTCGCTGTCCTCCATCCTTAGGGCCTCTGAGAGGTTGGGCTCTACCGCACGAGGTGCTAGGCCCGACACCTCAATTCCCGCGGCCTCAAGATCAGGCTCAACCAGCGGCTGCCGGCGTAGCTCTTCGGCTTGAGCGACACGTTCGACCAATTCATCAGGGGCATTGGCCTCTCTCAGCGCCGCGGTACCGACGGCCACGGCTAGTCGGTCCACGTAGTACTCGCGTGCTGTGGAGCTCTGAAGTGCTCGCACAAGGCCGACAGCACTCCCTTGCGGATGGTCCGCGATCCATGACCTCACTGTGCCACTGCTCAAGGTACCCAGGTAAGCCGCCAGCTCCGCAACATCAGCAGCGTCCTCATCGGTCGCGGGGCCAACTACTTTGAGCAACTCTGCAAGTTTTTGATCCCCGCCGTACTGTGCCTCTTCGAGGTCATCGCGGGCTTCCATGAGCAGCCAACGAATGTGCTCGATCGCTGGGAGCCCCTCGAAGATGAGGTAATCACGAACCTCTCGGTTGCCCGCTGCGAGCAGCCGACGGCCTAGGGCAGGGCGCTCTTCCGGAGGCGTAAGATCCACGGCCACAGACGCCATGTCGCCCGCCTCCATCTCGTCGTCGAAATTCTCGGCGCGGAAAATCACTAGATGGCTCAGCTGACTCAACTCCAACCGGCGGATCCAGCTCGCCGCCTGCCGGCGCAAGGTTGAGTCCGGCTCATCTTCCAGGGCGCGGGCGAGACGCTCCTCCGCCCGGTCAGGCTGTAGCCGCACCAGGACATCCAAAGCGTTTGCGCGGTCGTAGCGACTGCCGTGCGCCAGCCGCTCCTCAAGCTCCGATAGAAACTCGGCGGCGACAGGGTGGGACACGATGCGCTCAATGTGATCGCCGTCGTCAGCGGATCCGATACCGCGCGACAACCACACCTGTCTCTGCGTGGCGTGGTTCCACAGCGCCCACATGGCGGCGATCCGCTCCGACTCTGGAGCATCCGACGGGGTTACTCGGGCCGCTGTAACCGTGTCGCGTGTCGCGATGGCGCCACGCCATGGCGCACTCTTCGCCCCTACGAACGCGACGACCTCACGCCAGTCCTCGCGCACCGCGCTTCGCCCATTGGAGATCGGAGCAATTACGTCCAGCCAGTGATCTGGTCGATCCCCCATGATGGCGTCCGCCACTAGGGCCTCGGCGAAGATGCGATGCTCAAAAGCCCAGGTCTGCGCGCTGTCTTGCAACAACGACCGAGCCGAGAGACGCTGCGCGAGCTCTTCGACATCACCGAGATTGAGACTCTCCGCGAGTGCCGTCAGCGTCTGTAGATCGACCTGACGAACTCCTGCAAGCTGCATCCACAGCGCACACCGAGTTAGCCACTCGTGAAGCCCGGTCGCCACAGCGGTAAGCGTCTCATCACTGGCGAGAAGATCGTCTAAGAGCGCGAGAATGACCGTCACCAAATCTCGGTCAGCTAGCGCCTGCTCGATATGGCTTCCTGAAGCCGTCGCTAGTCGGCGAAGGTAGAAAGGGATCGCGAGAAGCGGCCGTAGTACGGGCGCCGACGCACCGAGCTTTTCTTCTACAGAAGGTAGATCGGTGTCAAGGAGGCTAAGAAATCTAGCTTGCCACTCGTAGTCACAAAGAAGGTCGAATTGTTGCCAGGTCTCCCCTAGATTCGAAAGCGCAGCGGCAGGGCGACTCGTCATGGTGATCCGAAGCTGGGGCAACTCGGAGCCCAAGCGATCTATCGCTTGGACGGCGCTCAGTCGTCGGCGAGGAATAAGCTCGTCCAACCCGTCGAGTAGAAGATGCACAGGCTGTGAGCCGTCCACGACGGCGTCAGGCGAGATAGGCGTCGATGGCTCGGCTACCTGCAACCAATCGCCGAGTAGCGCTCGGGCCGGCCCAAGGGTCTCCGTTACACGTCGTAGCGGCACGAGGACTACAGGCTCAGGTGTAACAGGGTGTGCGCGCAGGCGGTCAAGAAGATGCGATTTGCCAGACCCGGCTAGCCCCACCACTACGGCTCGCGAGCGGAGGGCGAGTTCAGCCTCGCTCAAGATTTCCCCACGACCTAGCAGTAGCTCCATCTGGGCATCGTCAACATGGTCGGTACGCAAGAACCTGCGCTCTGCGTAGAGAGGATCCGACGCCAGGCGCGGGGCTGGTGCCGATGCTGCCACCGGTTGACGGGCGACGAGAGCTCCAAGGAAGCGGTCCAGCACCCCGTGCTCCCCATCGGGATAGCTACACACAAGCAAGTTCTGCGAAGGCGAAAGAGGCGACCTAGCGTCACCTGCTCGCACGAGTTCGGCTTGGTGCTGCTCGCAAACGAAGACGTGGCGAGGGGGATTGGTGCGCAACATCTGAAGAGCGGCGAGTAGATGTTGCTCGTGCAGACTTGTACCCAAGACAAGAAGCCGGAATCGCGACACCAAACCGCTAAAGAGATTCTCGACCCGCCGGTCACTGATGATCTGTCGATAGGCGGACTCCTCTAGCACCAGATCGCTTGACTCGTCGTCGGCATCCCCGTGCAGATGGATGACCCGCAGTACGCCGTCGTCGTATCCACCGGCGGCAATGAAATCCATAGCGCCAGCAAGGTCGAGAGTTGCCGTCGTGCGCCCTGCGTCGTGCGCAGCCCGCTCGACTAGACCGTCGTAGTTGAGCGTGACCACAAGGCCGCTCTGGATTGCGCTTAGGCTGACCAAGGCTGACGTGATCGAAGCTGCCGCTGACAGTGAGTGGACATGAGCCCTCACAGCCGCCAACAAGGGCTCTCTCAACAGTTGGTCCGTATCTACGATGCACTGGCCAACGTGGAGAGGACTTCCCCTATGGCCTTCAGGCAACATGCCGAAATCAACACGGGCCGCGAGCGGCAGGCTCTGCATCCATGCCGCCAGATCTGGCCCAGACGGCAGGCCAGCACCAATGCTTATCCCAGCGCCTACGACGGGAACAACCAAGCTCGGATCGGCTAGAAGTGCGCCTGCTGGGTCTCCTGGCCACGGCGAAACCTGGCTGATGTCGGGTCGCCCCAGGGACATGGTCACCACAATTTGCTGGCTGGGAGTTTGATCCGGTGAATCGTGCGTCAGCGTATCTGGGGCTTAAGCCTCAGCACCTGAAGCTTCGGGCCGCTATTAAGACAGCAGGACTAGGACTCTGTCCTCAAGCCCAACCGCGAGCACGTCCACCCACGGGTGGCGTGGGTTTCGACGGACCGGCGGAGCTTGCGGAGTCGGCCGCGAAACCCATCGACAGGACCCGTGGCCGGGCACGCTTGGGCTCGGGGGATGAAGCACAGCCGGTCTGTCGGTCAAGCTCGCGCGATGCGGGCGGCGACTTGGGACGGGGAGTGGGATCCGGAGCTGCGGTGGCGGGGGCTGGCGGTGGTGTGCGCGGCGATGGTGATCAGCGCGGTCGACATGACGATCGTGAATGTCGCGCTGCCGGACATCTCGAGGGAGCTGGATGCGACGTTGGGGGAGCTGCAGTGGGTGTTGGATGGGTTCCTGGTGGCGTTGGCGGGGATGTTGGCGTTGGCGTCGGGGGTGGCGGATCGGTTCGGGCGGCGGAGGGTGTTCATGGCTGGGATGGCGGGGTTCGGGGTGGCGTCGGTGGTGTGTGCGCTGGCGCCGAGCGTGGGGGCGTTGATCGGCGGGCGGGTGCTGATGGGGGCGACGGTGGCGTTCGTGCTGCCGCCGGCGCTGTCGCTGCTGACGGTGATGTTCGAGCCGGAGGAGCGGCCGCGGGCGCTGGCTGTCTGGACGATGGCGGCGGGGGTGGCGATGGCGGCCGGGCCGGTGATCGGTGGGGCGCTGGTGGCGGCGATCGGGTGGCCGGGGGTGTTCCTCGTCAACGTGCCGGTCGTGGCGGTGGCGATACCGGCCGGGTTGCGGCTGCTGCCCGAGTCGCGGCGGCCTGAGAGCCCGCCGCTGGACCTGGTCGGGGCGGGGCTGTCGGTGGTTGCGCTCGGTGGGCTCGTGTTCTTCCTGGTGGAGGGGGCGCATGAGGGATGGACGTCGGCCCCGATCCTGGGTGCGCTGGTGGTCGGTCTGGTTGGTGGTGCGTGCTTCGTCTGGTGGGAGCTGCGGACTCGTTCTCCGCTGCTCGACGTGCGGATCCTCGTGCGCCCGCGCGTGGCGGCGGGGGTGGTGGCGCTGTTGGCGCTCTACGCGTCGTTCCTTGGCGTGATGTTCCTGGTGCCGCAGTACCTCCAGTACGTGCAGGAGCGGTCGGCGCTCGTGTCGGGCGTGGCGATGTTCCCGGTTGGGCTCGGGGTGGCGCTCGGGCCGGTGCTGCGGCGGGTGCCGGCGCTCGGGCGGCTCGGGCCGCGGGGCTCGATCGCTGGCGGGCTGGCCGTGGCGGCGATCGGCTGCCTGGTGCTGATGCCGTTCGCCGACGACACGCCCGTTGCGTTCGTCTGCGTCGGGATGCTCATCTACGGCGCCGCCTTCGGCTTCGCGATCGTGCCTGCGACCGCGACGATCATGAACGACCTCCCGGCCGCCGCCGCGGGGCACGGGTCGACGGCGAACCAGCTCGCGCGGCAGGTCGGCGGGGCGCTCGGCGTGGCCGCGATAGGGACGATCTCGGCGGCGCTGTACGCAGCCGATGTCCGGGACGGGCTGTCGGAGTTCGACGAGTCGGTGCGCGAGGCGGCCCGGAGCTCGATCGGGCACGCGGAGGACGCGGCGGCTCGTCTTGGGCCTGATGCGGCCTCACGCCTGATCGCTGCCGGCGACGCAGCGTTCGACAGCGGCGCCCGGGCGGGGCTGCTGGTGGCGGCGGTTGGGTTGTTGCTGGCCTCGGCGTTCGTCGCCGTGACGGTGCGCGAGGGCGCCACTCAGGCACCACGGGTTACGTCGGAGGCCGGTCTGTAACGGAGCAGGGACGGCGGCCTTGAGGTTCTTGGTCGGCGCACTAGCGTCGCTCAGATGGACGGAGCGCTCGAGCAACTGGCCCACGAGGCATCGCTTCGAGCGCTCGACAAGCAGGAGCGGCTGTTGGAGGAGTTGCGTGCCCGTACCGGCATCTTGCTCGCGGCCTCGTCCATCGCCGTCTCGTTCCTCGGCGATGCGGTGCTCGGGCAGTCAAGCGCTCCTGTTCTCGAGGTAGCCGCGGTAGCCGCCTTCGTTATCTCGATGGCGGCCAGCGTCTACGTGCTGGCCCCGGAGCGAGACCTGACGTTTGCGCTATCAGGTCCGGCCTTACACGCCGCCCTCTATGACCGCCGAACGGACATGGCAAGGGTCCACCGTGACCTCGCATTCGAGTTCCATTTCGCCTGGCAGAGCAACAACCAGACGGTCACGTCGCTTGTCAAGGCCAATCGGATCGCGGCGGTCGCGCTGATCGTGGAGCTCCTGCTGCTCGCGTCGCTCCTAGGCGATAGCATCATATAAGCCATGCCACGGGTACCTCAACAACCAGCGGATCGTCCGCCTCAGCCTCAAAGGGTTCCCGGGATCATGTTGCCCGAGACGACCTACGACCCGATCGAGCGTCGCCTCATACGCCGCTTACGCAACTGGCGGATATCCCGCCAAGCCAAGAAGTCGGAGTAGGCGGACGCCCCATCCACGGGTGGCGTGGGTTTCGACGATCCGGCGAGCTTGCGAGTCGGGCGCGAAACCCATCGACAGGACCCGTGGCCACCAGCGCCTGAACCAGCAGGATTGGTAAGGCTGTGGGGGTGACCGCCGCCCTCTCCGCCCGTGGCCTCTCCAAGCGCTACGGCAAGACGACCGCGCTCGACGGCGTCGATCTCGAGGTCGGCGAGGGAGAGCTCGTCGGCCTGCTCGGCCCCAACGGGGCGGGCAAGTCGACGCTGGTGAAGATCGCCTGCGGCCTGGTCCGGGCGACGGCCGGGGAGGCGCAGGTCGGCGGTGTGCCCGCCGGCAGCCGGGTGGCACGCGCGTCGACGGGCTACCTCGCCGAGCTGTTCCGCTTCCCCAGCTGGGCCAGCGCCGAGGAGGTGCTCTCGCTGCATCAGCGCCTGGCCCGCTCCGCGGGTGGGGTGGCGGAGCGCGAGGCGCTGCTCGAGCGGGTTGGCCTCGCGGGCGAGGGCGGGCGTCGGATGGGGACGATGAGCAAGGGCATGCAGCAGCGGCTGGGTATAGCCCAGGCGCTGATCGGCGATCCGCGGCTCGTGTTGCTCGACGAGCCGACGAGCGCGCTCGACCCGGGCGGCCGGCGGACGGTGCGCGACCTGCTCGTCGGGCTGCGCGAGCAGGGCGTGGGCGTGCTGCTGAACTCGCATCTGCTGAGCGAGATCGAGCTGGTGTGCGACCGCGTTGTGATCATCGATGGGGGCCGGGTGGTGACCGAGGGACGCCCGCAGGACCTGACCGCTCAGGGCGGAGTGGAGGTGGAGACCTCCGATGGTGTGCGCCGCTTGCCGGACGCTCGCCGCGAGGACGTGCCCCGGATCGTCCGCGAGCTGGTGGCCGAGGGCGCTGAGGTCTACGGCGTCCGCGTGGTGACCGGGACGCTCGAGGACGCCTATCTCGACGCCGTGGTGGGGCGCGACGGATGAGCGACGCGATCACGATCGCCAGGCATGCGCTGAAGGAGGCGGTACGCCGCCGAGTGCTGCTCGTCGTGGCGCTGCTGACGGCGGCCTTCCTCGGGCTCTTCGCGCTGGCCGCCTTCGAGGCGTTCGACTCGCTCGATCAGACGAGAGGCATCGTCCCGGTCGACGAGCACGCGCTTACGGGCGGGACGCTGCTCGGCCTGGCGATGTTCGTCGCACTCTTCCTAGGCGTGGTGCTGGCCGTCTTCCTGACGCTCGACGCGGTCCGCGGCGACGCTGAGCGTGGCCTGCTGCAGCCGCTGGTCGTGCGCCCTGTGGGACGTACGACGCTGCTCGTCGGTCGGCTGCTCGCCGCCTCCGCCGTCTGCGCGATCTACGTCGTCGTCGTCTTCCTCGCCGCCGCGCTGATCACGCACGCCGCGGGCGACTTCACGCCGTCGTCGCTCGCCGTCCCCGCCGCGGGCCTGGCGCTGGGCGTCGTCACGGTGGTGGCGGTCTCGCTGCTCGGAACGACGCTGCTCTCGACGACCGCCAACGGCATCGCGATCTTCATGGTCTTCGCCACGGGGCTCGCCGCCGGGCTGTTGGGCCAGATCGGCGAGGGGCTCGAGGTCGACTCGCTGGAGCGGGCGAGCTCGATCATCTCGTGGATCGTCCCGTTCGAGGCGCTCTACCAGAACGGCCTCCACGCACTCACATCAGACATCGACGGCGCGACCGGCGTCATCGTCCAGCTCGGCCCATTCGGCGGCGCCAGCGAGGTCAGCGCAGGGATCTGGCTGTGGGCAATCGCTTGGTCAGCCGCCGTACTCGCCCTCGCCGCCATCGCATTCAGCCGCCGCGACCTCTGAGGGCATCTCACGTCGAACGTCGATCGCGCGGGTGGCGTGGGTTTCGACGGACCGGCGAAGCCTGCGAAGCCGGCCGCGAAACCCATCGACAGGACCCGCGCGCAGCCACGCCCGGGCCCTGTCAACGAACAGCTAGCTAGCTCAGGAGGTCATCCCCGTGAACTGACCACCAGTCACGTTCAGCACCTGCCCGTGCACGTAGTTCGACCACGGCGAGCACAGGAAGAACACCCCGCCGGCGGCCTCCTCGGGAGTGCCAGGACGCCCCAGCGGGATCAGCATCGTCGCCATCTGGCGCAGCTGCTCCGGGATGCCGAGCTGGATGTCCTTGCCCTCGGCGTGGATCGTCTCGGAGTTCTCCTTGGCGGCGGTCAGGCGGGTCTCGATGAAGCCGAAGGCGACGGCGTTCACGTTGATCTTGAACTGGCCCCACTCCTTGGCGAGCGTCTTGGTCAGGCCCACGACGCCGGACTTGCCGGAGCTGTAGTTGACCTGGCCGGCGTTGCCCATGGTGCCGGAGACCGAGGAGATGTTGACGACCTTGCGGAAGACCTCGCGGCCCTCCTCCTTCTCCTTCTTGGCCGGCTCGCGCATGTGCGGGGCGGCGGCGCGCAGGACGCGGAAGGGGACGACGTTGTGGATGTCGATCATCGCCTGGAACTGCTCGTCGGACATCTTGTGGATCGGGCCGTCCCAGGTGTAGCCGGCGTTGTTGACGACGATGTCGAGGCCGCCGAAGGCCTCCACCGCAGTCTCGACGAGCTTGTCGGCGACGCCGTCCTTGGTGAGGTCGCCGGCGAAGGAGACGGTCTCGCCCTGGATCTCGTTCGATGACTGCTCGGCGACGTCGCCGTCGAGGTCGTTGATCAGGACCCTGGCGCCCTGCGATGCCAGCAGCTCGGCCGTCGCGCGTCCGATACCGCGCGCCGAGCCGGTGACGATGGCGGATTTACCGTCGAGAACTCCCACGTCCACTCCCTTGTAGGTTCAAAAGATCGCGGGGATTGTTACTCGACTTGGGGAGGCAGCGTGAGCGGGAACGGCATGGTTGCGTTGGTGACGGGGGCGAACCGGGGCATCGGTCGCGAGACGGCACGCCAGCTCGCCGAGCGCGGGTACACGGTGATCGTGTCGGCGCGGGACGCCGCGAAGGCGCAGGCTGCGGCGGCGGAGATCGAGGGCGACGTGCGGCCACTGGAGCTCGACGTGAGCAGCTCGGCGAGCATCGCCGGCGCGGTCGAGGCGGTGAAGGCCGACCCAGGTCGGCTCGACGTGCTGGTCAACAACGCGGGGGTGGGGCTCGACTGGGGCGTGTCGGGCACCGAGCCGGACTTCGCGAAGATCCGCGACACGCTCGAGACGAACACCTACGGCGCCTACGAGCTGACGATCGGCCTGCTGGGGCTGCTGCGCGCGAGCGAGCACCCGCGGATCGTCAACGTGTCGTCGGGGATGGGCGGGGTGAACGAGATGGGCGGCTGGTCGCCCGGCTACCGGATGTCGAAGGCGGCGCTGAACGCGGTCACGCGGATCCTCTCGACAGAGCTCGCCGACGCCGGCTTCCTCGTCAACTCGGCCTGCCCGGGACTGGTGGCGACCGACATGGGCGCGCAGTTCGGCGCGACCAAGACGGTTGAGGACGGCGCCTCGGGCGTGGTCTGGCTCGCGACCCTGCCGGACGATGGCCCCACCGGCGGCTTCTTCCGCGACGGCAAGCAGATCGACTTCTGAGCGATCGCGCGTTCCGCGCACGGCCGAGCGGGGCAGGGAAGGGGCATGGCCGGGAGCGCGCTGATCGTCGTCGACATGCTCAACCCGTACTGGCACGAGGACGCGGACGCGCTGATCGAGAGCGTCGAGACGACGATCGAGCCGACCCGGACGCTGCTTCACCGGGCGGCCGACGAGGGCGTCGACGTGATCTACGTCAACGACAACTACAACGACTGGAACTCGTCCGAGGAGGAGCTCGCGCGCCGCGCGTGCGCCGGCAGGCGGCCCGACCTCGTCGAGCCGATCCTGCCGCCCGACGACGCCTCGTTCGTGATCAAGGCGCGCCACAGCATCTTCTACGGCACCCCGCTCGAGCACCTGCTCCATGAGCGCGAGATCGACACGCTCGTGCTCTGCGGCCAGGTCACCGAGCAGTGCGTCCTCTACAGCGCGCTCGACGCCTACGTCCGCCGCTTCAACGTCCGCGTCGTGGGCGACGCCGTCGCCCACATCGACCCCTCGCTCGCCGACGCTGCCCTCCGCATGATGGAGCGCAACATGCGCGCCGAGATTGCCGACGCAACAGGTTTTGCCCTTACGTAACGACTCGCGCCGTTGGTTTCCACACGCTCGATCCAGCGCTTACCGTGGCCGTATGTCGGTCCTCGAGCAGACCACTTACGACCTCGCGGTCAGAGCACTTAGCCAGCAGGAGCAGGGCTTAGTCGAGCTGCGCGCGAGGACTGGCACGCTGTTGACCGCGGCATCCTTGATCGCGTCTTTTCTCGGAGCCCAGCCGATAGCTCGGAATGGGCTCAGCGAGTGGGTAGTCCTCGCGCTGTCGGCCTTCTGCCTGTCGGTGGCTCTGAGCATCTATCCCCTGAGAGCATCGAATGAGCCGATCGTGGAGAGCGCGAGCAGGTTGTTCGTGGTGTCTGGGATCAGCCTCCTGCTACAAATCGGATTCTTGGTCGTCGCGATCGCGGTAAGCTGAAACGCCAAATGGCCCAGCATGCTCAAACCTCACGGTCACGGACTGGCTCCAGCGTGCCCCCTGCGCCGCTGTCGCTCCCGCTCAGTGCGAGGGTCCCTGAGTCGGGCAGCCTGACTCCGGGCGATTCCGTCGTTGGCTGAGGAGGAGGCTGGGTCAGCCACCCCTTCCGTAGAAAGTAGGAAGTGCCACTCCCTACTTTGGTACCTTCCGCAGTGACAGCGTCACGAGCAGAGGGAGTCCCACCAACATGGCCGCCACCGCCGAGTCCGTCCTGAAGCCCGACTTCGGGACGAAGCGCAAGCACTTCATCTTCGAGGAGCACCACGACCGCCTGCGCGAGTCGATCGGCTCGTTCGTCGAGAAGGAGCTCGCTCCGCACGCGGAGGAGTGGGAGGACACGACCTTCCCGGACTCGGTCATCAGCCGCATGGGCGAGCTCGGCTTCCTCGGTCTGTCGATGCCCGAGGAGTACGGCGGCCAGGGCGGCGACTACTTCTGCAACATCGTCCTCGCCGAGGAGATGGGCAAGTCCAACTCGGGCGGCCTGACGATGGGCGTCGCGGTCCACACCGACATGGCGATGCCGCCGATCCACCTCTTCGGCTCCGAGGAGCAGAAGCAGGAGTGGCTGGTCCCGGCGATCAAGGGCGAGAAGATCCTCTGCCTCGGCATCACCGAGCCCGACGCCGGCTCCGACGTGGCCGGCATCAAGACGCGCGCCGTGCGTGACGGTGACGACTACGTCATCAACGGCTCGAAGACCTACATCACCAACGGCCACCGCGCCGACGTGATCGTGCTCGTAACCAAGACCAGCGACACGCCCGGCTACGACGGCCACACGCTCTTCCTCGTCCCGATGGACGCGCCCGGCGTGATCCGCGAGAAGAAGCTCGAGAAGCTCGGCATGCACGCATCCGACACGGCGCTGCTCGCCTTCCAGGACGTCCGCGTCCCGGCCAGCGCAATGCTCGGCCAGGAGGGCAAGGGCTTCTACCACATCATGTGGGAGCTCCAGGGCGAGCGGCTGATCGGGGCGGCGGGCTGCGTATCCGGCGCCCAGCGCTGCTTCGACCGCACGCTCCAGTACGCGATGGAGCGTCAGGCCTTCGGTCGCCAGATCGGCAAGTTCCAGGCGATCCGCCACAAGTTCGCCGACATGGCGACGAAGATCGAGGCCGGCCGCCAGATGACCTACGCGACCGCGTGGCGCTTCGCCAACGGCGAGTACCCCGTGCGCGAGATCTCGATGTCGAAGCTGTTCACCGCCCAGATGGCGTGTGAGGTCACCGACGAGTGCCTGCAGATCCACGGCGGCGCGGGCTACATGCGCGAGTACGGGATCGAGCGCGCCTGGCGCGACATGCGCCTCAACCGGATCGGCGCCGGGACCGACGAGATCATGCTCGACGTGATCGGCCGCTCCTACGGCCTCTAGGCCGACGGTGGCGACGCCGCTCGACCACGTCCGGTCGTACTACGAGGCGCTGAACAGCGGCGACGCCGACGCGATCGCCGCCCACTTCACGCAGGACGCGACGCACTACTACACGCGTCTCGGCCCGCACGAGGGTGGGCGGGCGATCGCCGACCATGCAGCGCTGGGGGTGAGCGCCATCGAGGCATGCTGGAACGTCGAGGACGCGATCAGCGACGGCGAGCGCGTCGTGATCGAGTGGACGATGACCTGGCGTCACCCGGAGACCGGCGAGCGGCGGCTCGACCGCGGCACCGAGTGGTTCGAGTTCCGCGACGGGCTGATCCGCGAGGTGCGCGCCTACCACCACGGCGGCCCCAAGAACCCGAGCGGCGACCTGCTCGGCTTCGACCACGCCGGCCGCGGCCACACGATGCTGGAGGAGACCACATGACCGCCGCCACGCGCGAGTTCGACAAGGGCGTGCCGGCAGCGGCGGCGAGTCGGCCGCTGCCGCCGTTCACCGAGGAGCACGCGGACCTACGCGACTCGATCCGCCGCTTCGTCGCCAAGGAGCTGCGCCCGCACGCCCAGCAGTGGGAGGACGAGCGCTGGTTCCCGAACGACGTCTTCACCAAGCTCGCGGCCAACGGCTTCCTCGGCCTCAAGTACCCGGAGCAGTACGGCGGCGAGGGCGGCGACTACCTCCACGACGCGGTGCTGATCGAGGAGCTGACCCAGAGCGGCTCCGGCGGCCTGTCCGCCGGCATCGGCGCCCACGTCAACATCGGCACGCCACCGATCTTCAAGTTCGGCACCGAGGACCAGAAGCAGCGCTTCCTCGTCCCGGGGATCAAGGGCGAGAAGATCGCCGCGCTCGGGATCACCGAGCCCGGCACCGGCTCGGATGTCGCCAACATCTCGACCAAAGCCGAGAAGGCTGACGGCGGCTGGGTCGTCAACGGCGCCAAGACGTTCATCACGGGCGGCGTGCGCGCCGACGTCGTCGTCACCGCGGTCAAGACGAGCGCCGACGGTGGCCACGGCGGCCTCTCGTTCCTGCTGATCGAGAAGGGGATGGAGGGCTTCACCGTCTCCAAGAAGCTCGAGAAGCTCGGCTGGCACGCCTCCGACACCGCCGAGCTCGCCTTCCAGGACGTGTTCGTGCCCGAGGCGAACCTGCTCGGCGAGGAGAACAAGGGCTTCTACCTGATCATGGCCAACTTCCAGTGGGAGCGGATCGCGATGGCGCTCGGCGCGGTCGCCGCGATGGGACGCCTGCTCGAGGGGTCGATCTCCTACTCGCTCGAGCGTCAGGCGTTCGGCCGGCCGATCGGCAAGTTCCAGGCGATCCGCCACAAGGTCGCCGCGATGGGCGTCAAGTACGAGACCTGCCGCGCGCTCACCTACCACGCGCTGCGCCTCTTCCACGAGGGTCACGACGCGATCCGCGAGGTCTCGATGGCGAAGCTGATGTCACAGCGCGCCGCCTGCGAGGTCGCCGACGACGCAATCCAGATCTACGGCGGCGCCGGCTACATGAAGGAGTACGAGGTCGAGCGCGCCGCCCGCGACCTCCGCCTCGGGCCGATCGGCGGCGGCACCGACGAGATCATGAAGGAGATCATCGGCCGCCAGATGGGCCTGTAGCGCCCGGACGCGGCGCCGATCGGCGCCCGGCCCGCTTCAATTCGGGGGAATGCGGGAGCTGCTGGGACGCACGCGGCAGATCAAGCCGCGCACGCTCTTCGGCCTGATCGCGCTCGGCTTGTTCCTATGGGCCTGGCTCGGGCTCGCGGAGATGTCGACCAGCGGCTGCGACGACGGCTGTGGCGGTGAGGGCTGGACGGGAGACCCGGACGCGCCGCAGTGGGACGAGCAGCTGCGTCTCGCCCAGGCCGGCGCCATCCTCACGCTGCTCGCAGCCGGTGCCTGGCTGGCGCGCTGGCGCCTGCTCGCGCTTCCGATCGCCATCGCCGCGGCGATCCTATTCGCGGGTTGGTACTCGATCGCCACCCATGCCCGTTTCGGGCCCTAGCTCTTCCCAGACGCCCGAACATCCTTTGCCAGGAAGGCGAACGAGTCCGTCAGGGCGGCGGTGCGCTCGTCAAGCGTCTCGCCGAACTTCTTGAGCTCGGCGACTTGGTCGCGGATCGCCTCGCTGTGCCTGTTGAGCGTCCTCGCGTGCCGATCAGTGGACTCCACGAGTCGATCGAGGATCTCGGCCTGTCGATCGGTCGACTTCACGAGTCGGTCGAACGCTTCGGCGTTGCGCCGCAGGAGATCCTCGCTCGCCCGGTCGTCGCTTGGCATGGAACGCAGCCAACCGAAGCTTCGAAGACGAGAGACCCTTACGGTGACGCTTCGGTTCCCGGTTCGCGTCACCACCGTCACGCGGACGCGTCGAGGCGATCTCGTGCTTGATGTTCGCCGCGCGACGGTGGAACTCGGCGTCGCGGTGGACCTTGTTCGAGCGGATCTCGCTTTCCAGCCCGATGCGAAGCAGGCCGATCTCCCAGTCGTGCTCATCGACTTTCGCCGCCAGCTCCCACAGGTCAGGATCCTGCATATATGCATGGTACGCGAAGCGATCCAACCAGGCTCCGCCGACCTGGAAGACTGCTCGCTATGAGCGAGCGAGCCTTCGACGTCGTCGTCCTCGGTGCCGGTCCAGCTGGGGAGGTGGTCGCGGGAAGGCTGGCTGACAACGGCGCGTCGGTCGCCGTCGTCGAGCCGCACCTCGTCGGCGGCGAGTGCTCCTTCTACGCCTGCATGCCGTCGAAGGCGCTGCTGCGGCCGGCCGAGGTGCTCGCCGAGGCGCGCCGTACGCCGGGTGCCGCCGAGGCTGTCGACGGCCGCGTCGACGCCGCCGCCGCGCTCGCGCGTCGCGACGAGGTGATCCACGACCTCGACGACGAGAGCTCGGTTCCGTGGCTGACCGACAAGGGCATCGAGCTGTTCCGCGGCGCTGGCCGGATCGACGGCGAGCGGCGCGTGGTCGTCGGCGACGACGTGCTCGTCGCCGACAAGGCCGTCGTGGTCGCCACCGGCAGCTACGCATCGATGCCGCCGATCGAGGGCCTCGACGACGCCGAGCCGTGGACCAACCGCGAGGCGACGACCGCCAAGGAAGCGCCCGCGCGGCTGATCGTGATCGGTGGCGGCGTCGCCGGCGCCGAGCTCGCGCAGGCCTGGCGCTCGCTCGGCTCGCAGGTGACGATCCTCGAGCGCGGCGATCGCCTGCTCGAGCGCGAGGAGCCGTTCGCCGGCGACCAGGTGACCGACTCGCTGCGGGCCCAGGGCGTCGACGTCCGCGTCGACGCGGCGATCACCGGCGTCACGACGTCGAATGGCGAGGTCACCGTCGCGCTCGAAGGCGAGGGCGCCGTGACAGCCGACGCGCTGCTCGTCTCGGCCGGCCGCCGGCCGCGCACCGAGGACATCGGCGTCGAGTCGGTCGGTCTCGAGGCCGGCAAGCCGATCGAGGTCGACGACCGGATGCGCGCCACTGCCGTGGATGGCGGCTGGCTCTACGCCGTCGGCGACGTCAACGGCCGCATCCAGCTCACCCACATGGGCAAGTACCAGGCGCGCGCCGCGGCCGACGTGATCCTCGGCAAGGAGGCCGAGGTCACCCACGACGGCCCGATTTCGCCGCGCGTCACGTTCACCGAGCCGCAGGTCGCCGCCGTCGGACACACGCTCGCCTCGGCGCAGCAGGCCGGCCTCAACGTGCGCGTGGTCGACGTCGACGTCGAGGGCAGCGCCGGCGGCAGCTTCGTCGGCAAGGACGCCGTCGGCACCGCGCGGATCGTCGTCGACGAGGACCGGCGCGTGATCGTCGGCGCGACGTTCACCGGCGTCGAGGTCGCCGAGTCGCTGCATGCGGCGACGATCGCCGTCGTAGCCGAGGTGCCGCTCGACCGCCTCTGGCACGCGATCCCCTCGTTCCCGACCCGCAGCGAGCTGTGGCTCAACCTGCTCGAGGCGTACGGCCTCTAGCCGACTCGCCGCGGGCGCGCCAGGTGCTCGAGCGCGTCCGGGCGATCCCGGAGGGCCACGTCACCACCTACGGTGACCTGTCGCCCGGGGCGCCGCGCTTCGCCGGCAGCGTCCTCTCGGCCTGCGACGACCCGACGGTTCCATGGCAGCGCGTGGTGCGCGCCGACGGCTCGCTGCCCAGGGGCGAGCGACAGCGCCGCCTGCTCGACGCCGAGGCCGTTCCGTTCCGCGGGCAGCGCGTCGACATGCGCGCCGCGTGGACGCCTGTCGCTGGGTAACCTCGCGCCAGCCGGGAGGGTCGTGCGTTCGTCGTCCCTCTCGACGTCCGGGGAGATCGACCGAGGAGAACGGCTTGCCCTTCGAGAAGATCCGCTACGAGGTCGACGATGCGATGGTCGCGACGATCACGCTCGACGATCCCGAGACGCGCAACGCGCTCGGGAACGAGACGCTCGACGAGCTGATCGCCGCGTTCGAGCAGGCGCGTGACGACGCGGGCGTCCGCTGCGTCGTGCTGACCTCGTCGCACGACAAGGTGTTCTCGGCCGGTGGCAACCTCGGCGGGTTCGCGGCCGAGGTGCCGCTCGTCCACAAGCACTTCGGCACGGACAAGTTCCCGAAGCTGTTCAAGCTGATCGGCGAGCTCGGCAAGCCTTCGATCTGCGCCGCGAACGGCCACGTGCTCGCCGGCTCGCTCGGCCTCGCGCTGGCCTGCGACCTGATCGTCGCCTCCGAGAAGGCGACGTTCGGCACGCCCGAGATCAACGTCGGCGTGTTCCCGTTCATGATCATGGCGCTGATCTACCGCAACGTCGGTCGCAAGAAGGCGAACGAGATGCTGCTGCTCGGCGAGCGGATGACCGCCAAGGAGGCGATGGAGGCCGGCATCGTCAACAAGGTCGCGCCGCCGGCCGGTCTCGAGTACGAGGTCCGCCTCTGGGCCGAGATGCTCGCCAAGAAGTCGCCGCTGATGATGCGGCTCGGCAAGGACGCGATGTACCGCCAGCAGGACATGGCGCTCGACGACGCGCTCGAGTTCCTGCACCACAACCTGACGCTGGCGTTCTCGACCGAGGACATCGTCGAGGGCGTCACCGCCTTCTTCGAGAAGCGCGACCCGGTCTGGAAGGGCCGATGACCGTCTCGCTCGTCGCCCTGCGCTGCCGCACCTCGGATCGAACCCCGGCCGCCGTGCGCGGCGTCGACGCGCTCGCCCCGTTGATCGGCAAGCGGCTCGGCCGCGAGCCGCGCGAGATCGGCAGCCCCGGCGAGCCGCACGACTCGACCTACGAGGAGGACCTGCGCGACTCGCGCGGCTGCCTGCTCGAGGCGGGCGGCCAGGTCGACGACGCGCTCGAGGCGGGGTCGCTGCCGATCCTGCTCGCCGGCGAATGCTCGATCGCGCTGACGACGCTGCCGACCGTGCTGCGCCACCGTCCCGACGCGGTCGTGCTCTGGCTCGACGCCCACGGGGACTTCAACACGCCGGACACGACGCTCACCAAGAGCCTGAGCGGCATGTCGATGGCCGGAGCGTGCGGGCTCTGGGACGCCGGCCTGATCGCAGACGCGGTGCCCGAGGACCGGATGGTGCTCGCCGGCGTGCGCGACCTCGACCCCAAGGAGCGCGAGTCGCTCGAGCGCAGCGACGTGTCGGTGATCGGTGCGAGCCCGGTCGAGACGCTCGTCGCGGTCAAGAACGCGCTCAACGGAGAGCCGGTCTACATCCATCTGGATCTCGACGTGCTCGACCCGGCGATCTTCCCGGCGCGCGAGCCGGCGCCGGGCGGTCTCGCGCCGGAGAAGCTGTTCGACCTGCTCGAGGCCGTCGTGGCCGACTCCGAGCTGGTCGGCATCGAGGTGACGACGTTCGAGGCGCCGGAGGACGAGGAGGACCGCCAGGAGGCCTGTGCGATCGTGATGCGGGTGCTCGAGCCGGTGCTCGAGGCGATCCCGGAGCACGTCGCGAGCTGATCCGTCAAAGTAGGGAGTAGCACTTCCCACTTTCGACGGAGATCGATTTGTCAGCCACAGACGCACCGCCCGAGTCCGTACTGCGCCCGCTGGTCGAGGATCTGCACGCGCGCCGCGAGAAGGCGCGTCTCGGCGGCGGCGAGGAGAAGATCGCCAAGCAGCACGCCGCGGACAAGCTGACCGCGCGCGAGCGGCTCGCCCTGCTGATCGACGAGGGCACGTTCACCGAGCTCGGCATCCACGGCCGCCCGCACTTCGCCCAGAGGGCGATGGAGGGCAAGGACGCGCCCGCCGACGGCGTCGTCACCGGCTACGGCAAGGTCGACGGCCGGCTCGTCGCCGTCTGCGCCTACGACTTCACAGTCATGGCCGGATCGATGGGGATGACCGGCGAGCTGAAGGTCACGCGGCTGCGCGAGCTGGCGCTGCAGAAGCGGATCCCGTTCATCTGGCTGCTCGACTCCGCCGGCGCGCGGATCCAGGAGGCCGCCGGCTCGCTGTTCGCCGGCTCGGGCTTCCTCTTCCGCGAGGAGGTCGTGATGAGCGGGGTGATCCCGCAGGTCGCCGCGCTGATGGGGCCGTGCGCGGCAGGCACGGCCTACATCCCGGGCCTCGCGGACTTCGTCCCAATGGTCAAGGGCCGCGGCTCGATGGCGCTCGCCGGTCCGCACCTCGTCAAGGCCGTCACCGGCGAGGACGTCACCCAGGAGGAGCTCGGCGGATCGAAGATCCACACCAAGGTCTCCGGCGTCGGCGACCTCGAGGTGAAGTCCGACGAGGAGTGCATCCAGGCGGTCAAGGACTACCTCTCCTACTTCCCGCAGAACTGCGAGCAGCAGCCGCCGATCCGTGAGTCAGCCGACCCGATCGACCGCATGGACGAGGAGCTGCTCGACGTCCTGCCGGCGTCCAACCGCCAGCCCTACGACATGTACGACGTGATCCGCCGGATCGTCGACGACGGCGTCTACTTCGACATGAAGCCGCGCTTCGCGCGCACGATCATCACCTGCTTCGCGCGGATGGGCGGCCGCTCGGTCGGCATCGTCGCCAACCAGCCCAAGCACCTCGGCGGGATCCTCGAGAACGACTCGGCCGACAAGGCGGCGCGCTTCATCAACCTCTGCGACGCCTACGGGATCCCGCTGCTGTTCCTCCAGGACGTGCCCGGCTTCATGGTCGGCACGAAGGTCGAGCACGCCGGGATCATTCGCCACGGGGCGAAGATGCTCTACGCGGTCTCCAACGCCACGGTGCCGAAGATCACCGTGATCGTGCGCAAGGCCTACGGCGCCGGCTACTACGTGATGTGCGGCAAGGCCTACGAGCCGGACCTGATCGTCGCCTGGCCGACCGCCGAGATCTCGGTGATGGGCGCCGAGGGCGCGGTCAACATCATCGGCCGCTCGGTGATCGAGGCGTCCGACGATCCGGACGCGACGCGCAAGCAGATGGAGGATGCGATCCGCGCGACGATCGACCCCTACATCGCTGCGGGCAACGCGATGATCGATGACGTCATCGACCCGCGCGAGACGCGCCCGACGGTGATCAAGGCGCTCGAGATGGCGTCGACCAAACGGGTCGAGCGGCCGTGGAAGAAGATGGGGGTGGTGCCGGTATGAGGGCGGTTCGGGTCACCGAGCTGACCGGGCCGGCGGCGCTCCAGGTCGTCGAGATCGACGAGCCGACCGCAGTCGACGGCGCACTGCTCGTCGACGTCAAGGCCGCCGGGGTCTCGTTTCCCGAGCTGCTCCAGACACGCGGCCAGTACCAGCTGAAGATCGACCCGCCGTTCACGCTCGGCGCGGAGCTGGCCGGCGTCGTGCGCGAGGCCCCCGAGGGATCGGGCTTCGCGGCTGGCGACCGGATCACCGCGCTCGCGCCGCTCGGCGGGGCGTTAGCCGAGGTAGCCGTGGTCCCGGCGTTCACGGCGTTCGGGCTGCCCGACGCGCTCGACTTCGCCCAGGGCGCCGGCTACTGCATGAACTACCACACCGCCCACTTCGCGCTCGCGCGACGGGCGGCGCTGCGCGAGGGCGAGACGCTGCTCGTCCACGGTGCTGCGGGCGGCACCGGAACCGCCGCGATCCAGGTCGGCAAGGGCCTCGGCGCGCGTGTCGTCGCGGTCGTCTCGACCGAGGAGAAGGAGGAGGTCGCGCGCGCCGCGGGTGCCGACGCGGTCGTACGCAGCGACGGCGACTGGCGCTCGGAGGCCGGTCCGGCCGACGTGATCTTCGACCCGGTTGGCGGCTCGCGCTTCGACGAGAGCGTCCGCGCGCTGGCGCCCGAGGGGCGGCTGGTCGTGATCGGCTTCACCGAGGGCTCGATCCCGACCGTGTCGGTCAACCGGCTGCTGTTCCGCAACGTGAGCGTCGTCGGCGCGGGGTGGGGGCACTTCGCCTTCGAGCGGCCCGAGTACCTGCGAGAGGTAGCGGCCGACCTCGACCGGATGGTCGCGGCCGGCCACGTCGATCCGATCGTCGGCCGCCGCTACCCGCTCGAGGGCGCACGCGAGGCGCTCGAGGACCTGGACGGACGGCGCGGGCTCGGCAAGCTCGTGCTCGACATCGCAACGGAGGAGAACGCATGAGCCGCTTCGAGGACCCGGCGATCATCACCTGCTCGATCTCGGGCGTCGCGGCCAACCGCGACCAGTGCCCGGCGATCCCGTACACGCCCGAGGAGTACGGCGCCGAGGCACGCCGGATCGTCGACGAGGGCGGCGCGATGATCCACATCCACGCGCGCACCCCGGACGGGATGCCGAGCTTCGAGATCGAGGACTTCCGCGCGATCACCGAGGCGATTCGCGCCGAGGTCGACGACGTGATCATCAACTACTCGACCGGCGCGATCGGCATCCCGATCGAGAAGCGGATCGCCTACCTGCGCGAGCTGCGGCCCGACGTCGCCGCGCTCAACATGAGCTCGATGAACTACGCGAAGTACTCGCGTTCGCGCAAGGACTTCGTCTTCAAGACGGTGTTCGAGAACTCGTTCGACACGATCATCGAGTTCTTGGGTGCGATGAACGAGATCGGCATCCGCCCCGAGCACGAGTGCTTCGACACCGGCCACATCGCCAACCTCGACCCGCTGATCGACATGGGCATCCTCGAGTCGCCGCTGCAGGTGTCGCTCGTAATGGGCGTGACCGGCGGCGTGCGGCCGACGGCGCGCAACCTCGCCTTCATGGCCGACCAGGTCCCCGGTGGCCCTGAGGGGCGCAACAACTGGGGCGTGATCGGCATCAGCCGCGACCAGTGGCGGCTCGTCGCCGCGGCGCTCGCGCTCGGCGGCAACGTCCGCGTCGGCCTCGAGGACAACTTCTACCTCCCGAACGGCGACATGGCGCGCTCGAACGGCGACCTGATCGCCAAGGCACGCCAGATGACCGAGGACGTCGGCCGTCGTCCGGCGACCGTCGCCGAGGCCCGCGAGCTGCTCGGCGTTCCGCGCAAGGCCGCCGTCTGATGGGCGCGCTCTCGGATGTTCGCGTTCTGGACCTGTCGCGGTTGCTGCCTGGGGGCTTCTGCTCGCTGATGCTCGCCGACTTCGGCGCCGAGGTCCTCAAGGTCGAGGACACCGGAATGGGCGACTACATCCGCTGGGCGCCGCCCTACTACGAGGGCGCCGACGACTCGGCGAAGTCCGCGCTCTACCTGTCGCTGAACCGCAACAAGCGCTCGGTGCGGATCAACCTCAAGGAGGAGCGCGGCCGCGAGGTCCTGCTCAAGCTCGTGCACGAGTACGACGTCGTGCTCGAGTCCTTCCGCCCGGGCGTGCTCGACCGGCTCGGCGTCGGCTACGAGCGGCTGCGCGAGGAGAACCCCGGGCTCGTCTACTGCGCGATCACCGGCTACGGACAGGACGGCCCCTACCGCGACCGCGCCGGGCACGACATGAACTACCTCGGGCTGGTCGGGCTGCTCGGCCTGACCGGCCAGAAGGACGGACCGCCGGTCCAGGCGGCCGGGCAGATCGCCGACCTCGGCGGCGGCGCGCTGATGGCTGCGTTCGGGATCATGGCCGCGCTGCGCGAGCGCGAGCGGTCGGGGGAGGGCCAGTTCGTCGACGTCTCGATGGCCGACGGTGCGCTCTCCTGGCTGGCGATGGTCGCCGGCAAGTACTTCGCCGACGGCCTCGTGCCCAAGCGCGGCGAGCTCGATCTCGCCGGCGGCTACATCTGCTATCGCCCGTATGAGTGCAGCGACGGCGACGTGTCGCTCGGCGCGCTGGAGCCGAAGTTCTGGCAGGCGTGGTGTCGTGGCGTCGGCCGCGAGGACCTGATCGAGAAGCAGTTCGACCCGCCGGGCTCCGAGACGGCGGCCGAGGTCGAGGCGATCTTCCGCTCGCGCACGCGCGACGAGTGGACGGCCTTCGCGGCCGAGCACGACTGCTGCCTGGAGCCCGTCCTGAACCTCGACGAGGCGCTGCGCTCCGAGCTCGCCTGCGCGCGTGAGATGGTCGTCGAGCTCGACCAGCCCGGCGCCGAGCAGCCGATCCGCCAGCTCGGTGTCCCGGTCAAGCTGTCGCGCACGCCCGGCGGCGTCCACGCGCCTGGCCCCGCGCTCGGCGAGCACACCGACGAGGTACTGGCCGCGCTCGGCTACGGCGACGACGAGATCGCCGCGCTGAAGGAGGCGGGCGCCGTCGCCGGTCTGGCAGCCGGCGCCGCCGGCTCGTTCATGGGATGAGCGACGAGAACGGCCATCTCAAGATGAGCGAGCTCGCCGAGGCGAGCGGCGTCAGCGCGGGCACGATCAAGCACTACCTGCGCGAGGGGCTGTTGCCCGAGCCGGTCAAGACGTCACGCAACATGGCCTACTACCCGCCCGAGTTCGTCGAGCGGATCCGGCTGATCAAGCGCCTCCAGGAGGAGCGCTTCATGCCGCTCAAGGCGATCCGCCGGGTGCTCGACGACGACCCCGAGCGCGCCCAGGCGCTGGTCGAGGTCGAGGACAAGATCATCGAGCGCGCCCAGCGGGGTGAGAACAGCCGCACGTCGCGCACCGAAGCGGAGAAGCGCTACGGCATCCCGCGCGAGGCGCTCGAGCGGCTCGAGGAGATCGGAGTCCTGACGCCGAACAGCCGCGGCTACGGCGAGCTCGACGCGCGCATGCTCGAGGCGATCAGCCGCTTCCGCGCCGGCGGCTACGACGAGGAGATCGGCTTCACCGTCTACGACACGCTGCGCTACAAGGACGCGCTCGAGCGGCTCGTCAAGGAGGAGGTCGAGGTCGTCCTCGAGCGCCTCGCCGGCGACGTCGAGCCCGACCGCATCGTCGAGCTGCTCGAGGCCGGCACCGAGCCCCTCCGCGACCTCATCGCCGCCATGCACTCCAAGCTCCTCGTCGAGGAGCTGCGGCGCCACCGGGAGCTGCGGTCGAAGGAGAAGTAGATCTGGGGGCTCGCGCCCCCAGGCCCCCGCGTGCGCTGGCCGGTTGGGGGTGGGCTCGGCGTCTTCGAGCCCCAGTGTGGTTCGGCCGGCGGTTGGCGGGCTCGTTCACCACCGGACGTCGTGGTGCTCCATTACGCCGTAGCCCTGGGTCAACTCGACGCCGGGGAGGGTTCCGGTGAAGGTGCCGAAGGGCTGGCGGTACTCGGAGCTCATGATGAGGGCGTTGGTGGAGTGCTCGCGCGTCGACCACTCTGTGAAGCTCAGCTCGGCTCCTCCGCCGATCTGCGACAGGTCGTCGGCGAAGGTGACTGGGCCGACGGACTGCTGTTCACCGTCGATCCAGACGGTGCGCTCGCTGACGAACGGATCGTCGTGGATCCCTTCGACGAGGTTCCAGCCGATCGGGCGTCCGTCGCTTGCGGTGCCGACGCCCGCCGACCAGCGCCAGACGGTGTGGCGCTCGTGGTAGCCGGCTGAGTCGTCGACGAAGCCGAAGCCGCCGTCGATCGAGCGGCGGTGGCCGTCGAGTTCGACGGTGCCGCGCACCGGCACGCACGCCTGCTTGCGCGTCCAGATGTAGCTGTCGCCCGCGGGGGAGACGATCTCCGTCCCGGCCGACTCCTCCAGCCGCAGCTCGATCGCGACGCCACGCGCTCGAACACGGACCGACGACCCGTCGAAGTCGACCCCGCCGCGTCCGAACGTCGTCCGCTCGCGCAGCTTCCCGTCCGGCGTGGCCACTGCCCACCAGCGCTGCGGAACCGGTCCGATCCGGGCGTCGCCGATGCACAGCATCAGGTCGGGGGTGTAGACGCCGACGTAGCGCCAGCGCTTGAGCGGGCGGCGCCCGTGACGTCTCGGCATCGCCTTCGGAGGCAGTGCGAGACCGAGATCGCGCACGGCCAGTCCGCGCTTCGGAAGGGTCGCCACAGAGAGGACCGTACCGTGCCTTGGCTGGCCAGCCAGTTCAACTATCATCGGGCCTCATGGAGGCCGCTTCAGCTGAGCCGCGCGAGAGGAGCGATCGGCCGGCGGGCGCGCAGCGGCCGGCGCCGGTGGAGACGCGGATCATCCCCGGCCTGATCAAGGAGCTCCGCGACGAGCGCGCGCTCGATGGCCCGTTCCCGCCCGGCCCGCCGATCGCGGGCGTCAGGGAGACGATGCAGCTGGCGCGCGACCCGCTGCCGATCCTGCTCGGCCACTACGAGCGCTTCGGCCCGGTCTTCTCGACGCGGATCATGTACCGCAAGCAGATCTGGGCGTTCGGCCCGGAGGCCAACCACCGCATCCTCGTCTCCAACGCGCGCAACTACCACTGGCGCGAGGGCGGCTTCGGCGATCTGGTGCCGCTGCTCGGCGACGGCCTGCTGACGATCGACGGCGACTATCACCGGCGCGCCCGGCGGATCATGCTCCCCGCCTTCCACCGCGACTCGATCGCCGCGACGGCCGACACGATGATCGAGGAGGCCGAGCGCGCGCTGGCGGACTGGCGCCCCGGCGAGGTCGTCGACGTCTACCACTGGGCGCGCGATCTCGCGATGCGGATCGCGATGCGGGCACTGCTCGGGCTCGACCCCGACGACGGTGACACCGGTCTCAGCGCCGCACGCGAGTTCGAGAGCGCGCTGTCCTACTACGGCACCGACTTCGCCCTGCGCCTGCTGCGTGGTCCTGGCACGCCCTGGCACAGGCTGCACTCCTCGCGCGAGATCCTCGACCGGATCCTCTTCAAGGAGATCCGCCGCCGCCGCGAGTCCGGCGATCCGGGCGAAGGAGACATCCTCGGGATGCTGCTCGCCGCCACCGACGAGGACGGCTCGCAGCTCTCCGACCAGGAGGTCCGCGACCAGGCGATGACGCTGCTGTTCGCCGGCCACGACACGTCCACCTCGACGATCTCGTTCCTGCTCTACGAGCTGGCGCGTCACCCGCATGAGCTCGCGGCGCTCTACGCCGAGCAGGACGAGGTGCTCGGCGGCCGCCCGCCGACGCTCGCCGACCTGACCGGCGGCCTGCCGCGGCTCGAGATGGCGCTCGACGAGACGCTGCGCCTCTACCCGCCGGCGTGGATCGGCCCGCGCCGAGCGATGGAGACCGACGAGATCGCCGGCGTGCGCATCCCCGGCGGGGCGTACGTCAACTACAGCTCCTGGGTCAGCCACCGGCTGCCCGACGTCTTCCCGGATCCCGAGCTGTTCGTCCCCGAGCGCTTCACGCCGGAGCGCAAGGCGGCGCTGCCCAAGGGCGCCTACGTGCCGTTCGGCGGCGGCTCGCGCACCTGCATCGGGATGCGCTTCGGCCAGCTCGAGATCCGCGCGGTGATCACGCTGCTGCTGCAGCGCTTCCGGCTCGAGCTGATGCCCGGCCGCACGATGACGGTCCGCCAGATGCCGACGCTGAGTCCGCGCGGCGGCCTTGAGATGGCGGTCCGCGAGCGTGGGCTGCCGGTGCCGGCCGCTGCCGTCGCCAGCGCCGATAAACTCGTTGACTGACGAGTCAATCGTCTCGAGAAGAGGGCGAAGTGCGTGCCGCGGCAGTGCAGATGAGCTCGACCGACGACAAGCAGCGCAACCTGGCTACAGCCGAGCGACTGACTCGCGCGGCCGCAGCCGACGGCTCGACGCTCGTCGTGCTGCCGGAGAAGTTCAACGTCATCGGCACCCACGACCAGCTCGTGGCCGGCGCGGAGCCGCTCGACGGCCCGACGGTCACCTGGGCGCGTGAGCTCGCGCGCGAGCTGTCGATCGACCTCGTGGCAGGCTCGATCGCCGAGCGGCGCCCCGGACGCGAGAAGCTGTCGAACACGTCGCTGCACATCGGCTCCGACGGCGAGATCCGCGCCACCTACCGCAAGATCCACATGTTCGACGTCGAGGTCGCCGGCCGTCGGTACCGCGAGTCGGAGACCGAGGAGCGCGGCGACGAGATCGTCACCAGCGCCGCTGGAGAGGTCAGCCTCGGTCTGACCGTCTGCTACGACCTGCGCTTCCCGGAGCTGTTCCGGATCCTGGCGGTCCGCGGCGCGCGCGTCCTGACGGTCCCCTCGGCGTTCACCGCGGTGACCGGCGCCGCTCACTGGGACACGCTCGTGCGCGCACGGGCGATCGAGAACCAGGCGTTCGTCGTCGCCGCGGACCAGATCGGCGTCCACCCCGGTGGCAACGAGAGCTACGGCGGCTCGCAGATCGTCGATCCGTGGGGCGACCTGCTCGCCCGCGCCCCGGACGAGGAGTGCTTCGTCGCCGCCGACCTCGATCTGGCTCGTCAGGACGAGGTCCGTGCGACGCTGCCGAGCCTCGCCAACCGCGTTCCGTCCGCCTACCGCTGGCCCGGGGAGGCTCCCGCGTAGTGGCCGCGACACCGAAGCCAGGCGCGGTCGACAAGCGGCGGCTGATCCTCGACGCGGCGATCACCGTCTTCGCGCGCCAGGGATTTCACCACTGCCGTGTGTCAGACGTCGCCGACCAGGCTGGCGTCGCCTACGGCCTCGTCTACCACTACTTCGACTCCAAGGAGGAGATCCTCAACGAGCTCTTCCTCGAGCGCTGGCAGGTGATGCTCGATGCGATCGCCGAGATCGACCGCCGCGAGTCGCTCAGCGCGCGCGAGAAGCTCTACGAGGTCGGCAGCTTCATCATCGACTCCTACCGCCACGAGCCCGACCTGATGAAGGTGATCATCGTCGAGGTCACGCGCGCGGCCAACTCGTTTGGCCGGCTGCACCTCGAGAAGATCCGCGAGGCGTACGGCGAGATCGCCGCGATCGTCGAGCAGGCCCGCAAGGAGGGCGTCTTCAAGCAGGACATCTCGGCCGACTTCGCCGCGATGTGCTTCTACGGCGCGATCGAGCAGCTGCTCTCGGGCTGGATCTTCGACTACATCCCGCAGACGGAGGAGGAGTTCGAGAACTCGAAGCGGCTCGTCGTGGAGGCGATCTGTGGCGGCTTGGAGGCCGCACCCGCGGGAACGCCCGCGGTATCTGGTTGAATCGGCGACCGATGGAGAACGCGATGCAGAACGAGATGGTCAAGCGCCTGATGTGGAGCGGCCTCCTGGCCGGCGTCGGCGCACTCACCACGATCGTCGCCCAGCGGCTCGCCACCTTCATCTGGCAGCGCATGTTCGACGAGGACCCGCCCGACTACTGATGACCGCGCAAGCCCCCACCGGGGGAGACCCCGGCGAGCGGCCCGACGCGCCGACCGCGGAGATGCCGCCGCTCGGCTCGACTCCCCCCGCCGCCGAGTCGGACGCCTTCGCGGAGCGTCCGCAGGTGTTCCTCGGTGCCGCCTTCGCCGGCGGGCTGGTCGCCGCACAGCTGCTGAAGAGGCTGCGCCGATGACCCCCGGTCAGAACGGAGCGGACAAGAGCCTCGGCGAGGTCGTCTCGGAGGTCAGCGAGAAGGCGTCGCTGCTGGTACGCGAGGAGATCGAGCTCGCCAAGGCCGAGATGGCCGACAAGGCGAAGAAGCTCGCCGGCGGCGCCGCGATCGGGATCGCGGCCGGCGTGTTCGTCTTCTTCGCCGTGATCATGGCGCTGCACTCGCTCGCCTGGCTCTTCTTCGACGTCTTCGACGTGCCCGCCTGGGCCGCCTACGCGATGGTCACGCTGCTGCTTCTGCTGCTGGCCTTGTTCGCCGGCCTGATCGCCGCGCGGCTCGTCAAGCGCGGCGCGCCGCCGACGCCGGACATGGCGATCGAGCAGGCGAAGCTGACCCGCGAGTCGCTCGAGAAGGAGATCTAGATGGCATCACCTCCCGCCAACCGGAGCCCCGAGCAGATCCGCGCGTCGATCGAGGAGACGCGCCGCGAGCTCGCCTTCTCGGTCAACGACCTTCGCTCGAAGGTGCAGGAGATCGCCGACTGGCGCCGTCAGCTCGCCGACAACCGCACCGCTGCGCTGACCACTGCCGCCGTCGCGGGCTTCGTGGTCGGCGGCGGCATCGCCGCCACCGTCTCGCTGCTCCGCCGCCGCCGGCGCTAAGCCGGCGCGGGCGGAGGCTCCGAGGGCGGTGGATCCGCCGGGCCAGCCTTTGGCGGCGGGCTCTTCGGCTTGATGCCGCGCGCGTCCGCGTACTCGCGCAGCGCGATCTGGATCGAAGCGGCGACAGGCACCGCCATCAGGGCTCCGATCACGCCGAGCAGCGTGCCGCCGAACAGCACCGAGACGATCACGAGGAACGGGTTGATGTCGACCGCGCGCTTCTGGATCTGCGGCTGGACGAGGTTGTTCTCGGCCTGCTGGTAGACGATCGACCAGATCGCCCAGATGATCGTGTCGCTCGGGAAGTCGCCGCCGAACAGCGTGAAGACGCCGACGATGATCGCGCCGAGCGTTGCGCCGACCATCGGGATCAGGTCGAGGAAGAAGATCACCAGCGCCAGCGGCGCCGCGAACGGCACGCCGAGGATCTTCAGGACGACGAAGGACGTGATGCCGGCGAGCGTCGCCTGGAACAGCGCGCCCGCCACGTAGTTGCCCACGGCGCGCGCCGAGCGGTCGATCACGCGGCGCGTCCGCTCGGCCTGTTCGGGATCGAGGTAGCGCAGGCCATGCTCGATCCAGCGCCGGCCGCCGCCGAGCATGAACGCGGTCAGGATCAGGATCGTCACGAGGGCGAAGATCGAGTTGACGATCCCGAAGCCGACGTCGCTCAGGAGACCGGCCGCGTCGCCGATCTTCTCGGGCAGCTTGGCGGCCTCCTCCTGCAGCTTCTGGGTGATGTCGTAGTCGTCGTTGAGCTCCTGCAGCCGATCGTTCTCGTTGACGAACTTCGTCACGTCGCGCGCGTACTCCGGCGCGTTCTTGGCGAGGTCCTCGACGCCGCCGACGATCGGCGGCACGATCACCGCACCGAGCGCGATCGGGACCATCAGCATCCCCAGGTAGACGATCGTGATCGCCAAGCCCCGCTTCATGTGGCGGTGCAGGATGTTGACCGGGCCCGAGAGCGCGATCGCCAGGAACGTCGCGATCAGCAGCCAGCTGATCGGCTTGCGCAGCAGGTAGAGGACGTACAGCGTGAACAGCACGGTGATCGCGATGACGACCGTGCGCGCGACCGTGCGCGGCGACAGCGAATCCGCAGCACCCATAGGGGCCTAAGACTGCCCGCCCCGTCGGACGGCCTGCCCGAGCGGGCTACTCGAAGAAGCGCGTCGGAATCGATCCGACGCCGAGCAGTCCCGGCCCGGTGTGGGTGCTGAGCACCGCGCCGATCTCGCTCACGAACAGCGGCTCGCGCCCGAACACCTCGCGGCAGCGGTCGACGAGCTTCGCTGCCTCCTCCTCCGCGGCGATGTGCTGGACGACCCAGCAGTCGGCCCCGGACTGGTGGCGCTGGGTCGCGTAGTCGACCATCCGCTCGAACATCCGCGAGCTGGTACGCACGCGCTCGACGGGCGTCAGCTCGCGCTCGACGGTCAGGATCGGCTTGATCTTCAGCGTCGAGCCGATCCAGGCGCTCGCCGCCCCGATCCGCCCGCCGCGCTTGAGGAACTCGAGCGTGTCGATCGCGAACCACATCTTCAGCTCGGAGCGCGCACGGTTGGCCGTGTCGACCACCTCGTCGAGCGTCCCGCCCTGCTGGGCGCAGTACGCCGCCGCCAGAGCGACGAAGCCGAGCCCGCCGGCAGCGGTGGCCGAGTCGACGATCCGGACGCGCTCCCCGCCCTTGCCCTCGCGCTCGAGCTGCTCAGCCGCCTGACGCGCGGTCTCGACGGTCCCGGAGATCCCGCCCGAGATGTGGATCGAGACGACCTCGTCGCCACGTGCGAGCAGCGGCTCGTAGGCCGCGATGAAGTCGCCGATCGAAGGCTGTGACGTCTTCGGTAGCTGGTCGGCGCCACGCAGCTCTGCGAAGAAGGCCGAATAGTCGGTGACCTCCGACTCCTTGACCGTCCGGTCCGGGAAGACGACGTAGAGCGGGACGACGGTCAGCCCGTAGTGGGCGACCAGGTCGCTGGGCAGGTACCCGGTTGTGTCGGTGACGACGGCGACCGGCATTCGCGAAGCACTCTACACCCGCCGGTAGCCTGATCGGCCATGGCAGTCCTCTACCGCTGCAAGGCGCCCTCCAACCACCTGTGCCGCTGTGGCAAGGTCGCGCGTCGGCTCGACGCGCTGGGCATCGACTACGGAACCGTGCGCGTTCCGTTGCGCCAACGCGACCGCGACGAGGTCGGTGAGCTGACGGCACAGCGCCTCGTCCCCGTCCTGGTCGACGGGAACGAGGTGATCCACGACTCGCACCGGATCCTCGAGTACCTCGATGCGCGGGCGGGTCACGACGTGCGGGTCGGGCGCTCCTCGTAGTCGCCGGCGCCGTTGGCGGCGTCGCTGCCGTCGGTCGTGCGCGCCGAGCGCAGCCGCATCGCCTCCTCGTCGTTGTCGTCGACGTCGGGGTCGAGCCGCTGAGCGTGCTCATGACGCTCCTCGGCGGTGCGCCGCTCGCGGCCGGCCTCCGTCGCCTGCTCCTCGGCCTGCGCCATCTCGGCGCGGGCGCGAGCGGCGCGCTCCTCGGCCTCGGCCTGTTGGCGGTCCGCACGGGCGGCGCTGATCCGCGCCTCGTCACGGTGCTCGCCGGCCTCGACCCGTCGCTGCTCGTGGCGGCGGTCACGGGCCTTGCGGCCGGCCAACATGACGATCGCGAGCACGATCAGCGCGGCCACGATCAGTGCGATCAGCAATCCGGTGTCCATCGTCACTCCTCCTCGGGAACACGGGCGGACTACCCGGTCGCAGTACCGGGAAAACCCCCGGTTCACGATCCACCGGCCGGGTGCCACGGGAGTCCGGGGGCGCGAGCCCCCGGTTCCGCATCAGTCCGGAGCGTTGTCGAGCGACGCCCAGAGGTAGAGACAGGCGAGCGTGCGGTGGGGGCGCCAGCGCTCGGCGAGCTCTGTCAGCGCGGCGGCATCCGGCAGCTCGTCGAGCCCGTAGGCGATCTGGGCGGCACGCCTGATCCCGAGGTCGCCGACGGGCAGCACGTCGGGGCGGCGCAGGTGGAACATCAGGAACATGTCCGCGGTCCACTGGCCGAGGCCCTTGACCCGCGTGAGCATCGCGGTGACCTCGGCGTCCTCCAGCTCGGGCAGTGCAACCAGGTCGAGCTCGCCGTCCTCCACGTGTTGAGCCAGGTCGCGCAGGTAGCTCGCTTTCGCGCGCGAGAGACCGACGGCGCGCAGCTCATCCGGATCGGTCGCGAGCAGCTCGCTCGGAGACGGGGTCTGGTCGCCGTAGAGCGCGCAGAGCCGGTCGTAGATCGTCCGCGCGGCCTTCACCGACAGCTGCTGGCCGACGATCGCCCGCAGGAGCGCGCCGTAGGCGTCGTCGGGCCGGCCCCGCCGCCGCTCCTCCTCGTCGAGCGGTCCGTGCGCCGCCACGATCGCGCCGAGCACCGGCTCGCAGCCCGAGAGGAACTCGAAAGGGTCAGGCGACGGCACGGCGACCATCGAAGTAGTCCGCCTCTTGTTTGCCGAGCTGCGTGGAGGGCGAATCGCCGAACAGCCACTCCCCGGCGATCGCGCTCCAGTCCGCCGTCGCGTCGAGCTGTCCGAGTACGCCGAGCACGAGCATCTCCATCCGCCGGGCGAGCAGCGCGTCGGGCGGCATCGTTCCGTGCTTGGCCATGTCCCAGTACTCCGAGCGCGGGTCGCCCATGTCGATCACGACCTGTGCGACGAGGTCGCGCGTGATCTCCATCTCGCCACCCCCGACGTACCAGTGGGTCAGCGCCTGGAAGTGCTCGAAGAAGCGGTCCTTGGGGATCTCGGTGGCCGCGACGTCGAAGTAGCCCATGTCGGCCATCGTCGCGTGGAGGGTCTCGGGGTCGTTCTCACGCACGGCGCGCAGCGCGGCGATCTCCTGCTCGAGGTGCTCGCGGCCGACCTTCTTGGTCATCCCGAAGTCCAGGAACGCGACGCGCCCGTCGTCCATCAGCCGGTAGTTGCCGGGGTGGGGGTCGCCCGAGAAGAAGCCGTTGCGGTAGAGCGAGCCCGAGAAGAAGCGGAAGACGATCTCGCCGAAGCGGTTGCGCTGGTCGGCGTCGAGATCGCGCACGTCCTCGAAGGAGATGCCCTCGACCCACTCGGAGACGAGCACGCGCTCGCGGCTGAGCGAGGTGACGACGTCGGGGATGACGACGAACGGGTGGCCGCGCCACTGGCGCGCGATCGCTCGCTGCGCCTGGGCCTCCTGCTCGTAGTCGAGCTCGTCCGAGAGACGCTCCTTGATCTCCGCGGTCACCGCCTTGGCGTCGAGGCCGGGAGCCATCCGCTTCATCACGCGCATCAGCAGGCCGAGGTTCTGCAGGTCCGAGCGGACCGCCTCGGCGACGCCGGGGTACTGCACCTTGACCGCGACCTCGAGTCCGGCGTTGCGTCCGGCGTCCTCGGACAGCCGCGCGCGGTAGACCTGGCCGATCGAGGCGGCGGCGACCGCCTCCTCGTCGAACTCCGAGAAGACGTCGCCGATCTTCTCGCCGAGCTCGTCCTCGATCACGGCGCGCATCTGCTTGAACGGCACGCGCGGCGCCGAGTCGCGCAGCTCCGCGAGCTTCGCCTGGATCCGCGCCTGGGACTCGGGCGGGAACGCGCCGGTGTCGATGTAGGAGGCGACCTGGCCGACCTTCATCGCCGCGCCCTTCATGTTCCCGAGCACCTCGAGGATCTGCTCTGCGGCCTCGGCCTGGCGCCGCATCGCGGCCTCGCGGCGCTTCTCCTCGCCGCGCGTCAGGTTCGCGGCCTTGGTCGCGTAGTTGCGCGCGGTCTGCCCACCCGCGAGCCCCGCGACCTTCGCCGTCCGCCGCAGCCGGCCGGTCGGAATCGACTTGTCCTCCTTGGGCGTCACCGCGCCAGACTGTACGCGGCGCCGCTGGTCGGCCGGCTGCCGGTAGCTTGCCGCGCATGGCCGAGCCCGAGCGATGGACACGCGACCCGACCGAGCACGACGTCCGCGAGCTCGCCGGCACCATCTACGGCACGATCATCGTCACCGCGCTCGTCGGCGGCTTCTCGGAGGACAAGGGGATCGATGCCTGGCAGTTGCTGATCGCGGTCGCCGCGACGACGTTCGTCTTCTGGGTTGCGCACGCCTACGCCGAGGTGCTCTCGAAGCGGCTGATCGCGGGGAGGCTTCCCTGGCACGAGGTCAGGATGGCGCTCGTCGCCGAGGCCGCGATCATCCGCGCCGGCGTCCCGGCGGCGATCGCCCTGGCGCTCGCCGTGGTCGGCGTCTACTCGACCGAGACCGGTGCCGAGCTGGCGGTCGCGCTCGGAGTGATCACGCTCGCCATGCTGGGCTTCGTCCTCGTCCGCAGCGAGGGAGGGCGCACCCCGCAGGCGATCGCCGGTGCGCTGCTCAACGCCAGCTTCGGCCTGGTGATCGTCGCGCTGAAGGCGTTGGTCGGTTGACGGTAACTTGAATCAACGCATTCACTGTGCGACAAATTGAGGTGATGACTCATGCGGCGCCTCCTGTCGACGGTCCCTTGGCCTCGCCGGCGCGGCTCAAGCGGGTTGGCTTGGTCGCTGCGATGTGGATCGTGTCGGCGAACATCTGGACCGGGGGTCCGCTGCTCGCGCTCTGGGTGGGATCGCAGACGCAGGGGAGCGGACCGCCGACCATGTCGAGCGTGGCGGTCGTCGTCGTGGTCATGGCGGCAATCTGCTTTGGGCTCGCCGCCTTGCTGGCGCGCCTCGGGATTGCTCACGAGCAGCTGACCGGACAGGTCTCGACCGTCCGGGACCACGCGCCCTGGCTGCGCAGCATGCGCGCTGAGCGCCCGAGCTACGACGGCGTCGTTCCCCAGATATCCGGTCTCGACCGGGTCCTCGTCGGGATGGTCGTCCTCGTCGCGGTCCTATTCGAGATCTGGTTCTTCTTCTTCGCCGGATCGCCGTTTGCCGGCAGCAGTCCCTGGCGCGAGTAGAAGCTACGGCTAGGAGGGTGTAGCTAGGCGGCGGAGCCGCAGGAGGGGTCCTCGTCCGCGATGCGGAAGGAGGAGCCGCAACCGCAGGAGGCGACGACGTTCGGGTTGTTCACCTCGAAGCCGGCGCCCATCATGCTCTCGGCGTAGTCGACCTCCGAGCCCTCGACGTAGCGCAGGCTCGCCGGGTCGACGAGGATCGCGATCTCGCCGAACTCGAAGACGTGGTCGTCCTCGCGGCGCTCGTCGAGTGCGAGCGCGTACTGGAAGCCAGAGCAGCCACCACCGCGTACGCCGACGCGCAAGCCGACCTCGCCCTCGCTCTCCTGCTGGCCGAGGAAGCCTCGGACCTTCTCAGCCGCGATGTCGGACAAGGTCACCATTGCTTCAGTAAATATAGCGCCTGCCGGCGGTCTGGGCACAGCGTGGCGCCGCGCTATCGTGCCTGGTCGCGATGCCTACCAGCGATGAGCTCCAGCAGCGGATCAAAGCGGCCTTCCCCGGCTCGCTCGTGACGGTCGAGGACCTGACCGGCGGCGGCGACCACTTCCGCGCCGAGGTGGTCTCGGATCGCTTCGACGGCCTGTCGCGGATCCAGCAGCACAAGCTGGTCTACGACGTGTTCGGCGCCGAGGTCGGGGGACCGATCCACGCGCTGTCGATCAAGACTTCTACGCCCGGAGGTACACCATGACCAACACCGAGATCCGCGAGTTCATCGGTAACGCGATCGAGGAGAACCGGGTGATGCTCTTCATGAAGGGCAGCCCCGAGCAGCCCGCGTGTGGCTTCTCCGCCCGCACCGCGGCGTGCCTGAACGCGCTCGGCGTCCGCTACGCGGCGCTCGACATCCTGCCCGATCAGCGGATCCGCGAGGAGCTCTCCGGGCTTTCGGGCTGGCCGACGATCCCGCAGCTGTTCGTCGAGGGCGAGCTCGTCGGTGGCGCCGACATCGTCACCGAGATGTACGAGTCCGGTGAGCTGGCGAGTCTGCTCGGCGCGGAGCAGCCCGAGCAGGCTGCCGAGGTCGCGGCCCAGTCCGAGGCGCCGGTCAGCAAGGGCCCGGTACCGCTCGAGAACCGCCTCGACTGAGGCGCGTACCAGGGGGCAGGCGCGCCGTCAGGGCGCTGGGACCACCTCCACCGGCGCGCCGACCGCCTCGGCCAGTAGCGGCGTGCTGCGCTGCGCCGCCCATACGGCCACAGCAGGGTCCGCGCCGTCGCGTGAGAGCGCTTCGAGCGTCACCCGGCTCTCGGCGAGCCGCGCCCGGACCGAGCTGACGGCCTGATCGCGGCTGCGCTCGAGCTGCTCGGCGAGCCGGATGATCCCGCAGAGCAGACGGAGGCGCTGCGCGTCGCCGTCGCGTCGCAGCGCGCCGAGCTCGTCCGCGTCGGGGGAGCCCTTGCGGTGGTAGCGGGCGATCAGCGCGACGAGCTCGAGCTCGCGCGGGCTGAAGCCGGGCAGGCCGGCGTGCAGGATCAGGTAGTGCGAGTGGCGGTGGTGGTCGTCGTAGTCGACCGTCATCCCGACGTCGTGCAGCAGGCCGGCGGCCCACAGCAGCTCGCGGTCGGCTTCGCCGAGCTCGTGTAGATCGGCGTCGCGCAGCGAGTCGAACAGCTCGAGCGACAGCCGCGCCACGTGCTCGACGTGGGAGCGGTCGGTCTGGAACCGGCGCGAGAGGTTGAGCACCGCGTCGCGGCGGACGTCGTCAAGCAGCGGCGGCCGGCGGTCGGAGAGGAGGTGCTCGAAGAACACGCCCTCGCGCAGTCCGGCCTCGGCGACCTCGAGCTCGTCGAAGCCGCCGTGCTCCATCGCGGCCGCCACGACGAGCGCGCCGCCGAGGATCACGTCCCCGCGGTCGGGCTTGATCCCGCGCACCGACCCGCGCTCGGACGCCGGTTTGGACGCCAGCAGCCCGATCAGCTCCTCGAGCGCCTCGCGCGTCAGCACGAACCCCTGCTCGTCGACGTCCGGCAGGTCCATCCGCTTCTGAACGGCGCTGGCGAGGTTGCGCACCGTTCCTCCGATAGCGGCCAGTCTTCCGCCGCTGCCTTTCCACCACTCGAACTCGTTGAGTGTCTTGGCTACATGACCGCGGACCTTCGCCATCTGCTTGGCGGTCGCGTTCTCGTCGGGCAGGAAGGCCTCGCTCACCCTGACCGCGCCCAGCCTGACCGACTCCGCCTCTAGCAGGCGGCGGTCGGCGACGTGGGTGATCTGGACGCTGCCGCCGCCGACGTCGATCCCGAATCCGTCGGTCAGCGTCGTCGAGTTGACGATCGCCAGGTAGCCGTACCAGGCCTCCTCGGCACCGCTGATCACCCGGACGGTCAGCCCGGTGCGCGCCCGGATCGCGTCGAGCAGCTCGTCGCGGTTGGGCGCGTCGCGGATCGCGCTGGTCGCGACGGCGTCGACGCGGTCGACGCCGGACGCCTTCAGGGAAGAGGCGAACACGGCTGCCGTGGTGATCGCCCGCTCCATCGGCTCGCGCTGCAGCACCCCCTCGTCGCCCATCCCCGCGCTGACTCGCACCGGCTCGCGGATCTCGTCGACGAGGCTCCACCAGCCGCCGGGCTCGTACTGGAACACCACGAGGCGGAACGAGTTCGATCCGAGGTCGATGACGGCCAGCCGCTCCATGGACGCGGATATCATCCTCCGCCGCGTGTCCGTCGGAACTTCTGACAACCCGTTGCGTGTCGCCGTCGTCGGCTCCGGCCCGGCCGGCTTCTACTCGGCCGGCCATCTGCTGGCCGCCAAGGATCTCGCCGTCGAGGTCGACATGTTCGACCGGCTCCCGACTCCGTTCGGCCTCGTCCGCGCCGGCGTGGCGCCGGACCACCCGAAGATCAAGTCGGTCACCCGGGTCTACGAGAAGACCGCCGCCAAGCCCGAGTTCCGCTTCTTCGGCAACGTCCACGTCGGCCGCGACATCTCGCACGACGACCTGCGCCGCCACTACCACGCGATCGTCTACTCGTTCGGCGCCGAGACCGACCGCAAGCTCGGGATCGAGGGAGAGGACCTGCCCGGCAGCTGGGCGGCCACCGAGTTCGTCGCTTGGTACAACGGCCACCCGGACTACCGCGACCGCGAGTTCGACCTGTCGTGTGAGCGCGTCGCGGTGATCGGCAACGGCAACGTCGCGATGGACGTCGCTCGCATGCTCGTCCTGCCGCGCGAGGAGCTTGAGGTCACCGACACCGCCGACCACGCGATCGAGGCGCTCGCGAGCTCGAACGTCAAGGAGGTCGTGATCGTCGGCCGCCGCGGGCCCGCGCAGGCGGCGTTCACCAACCCGGAGCTGCGCGAGCTCGGCGAGCTGACCGACGCGGACGTGATCGTCGAGCCGTTCGAGCTCGACCGTCGCAGCGCCCAGTCGATCGAGGGCGAGGGCGACATCACTCCGCGGCGCAACGTCGAGATCCTGCAGGAGTTCGCCGCCCGCGAGCCGGAGGGCAAGCCGAAGCGGGTCGTCGTTCGCTTCCTGCTCGCTCCGGTCGCGATCGAGGGCGACGGCAAGGTGGAGCGGCTGGAGCTCGTCCACAACAAGCTCGACCACGGCAGTGACGGCGGGATGCGCGCCCAGGCGACCGACGAGCACGAGACGCTCGACGTCGGGCTCGTGTTCCGCTCGATCGGCTACCGCGGCATCCCGATCGACGGCGTCCCGTTCGACGACTGGAAGGGAACGATCCCCAACGAGGAGGGGCGGGTCGTCGACCCCGAGGCGCAGCACACGATCCCCGGGCTCTACGTCGCCGGCTGGATCAAGCGCGGGCCCTCGGGCGTGATCGGCACCAACAAGCGCGACGCGCAGGAGACGGTCGAGCACATGATCGAGGACGTCCACGAGGGCCGGCTGACAGATCCCGAGGAGACCGACCGTGGCGCGATCGAGCGGCTCGTCGCCGAGCGTCAGCCGGATTTCGTCGAGTACTCGGGCTGGGAGGCGATCGACACCGCCGAGAAGGCGGCCGGCGAGCCCCAAGGCCGCCCGCGCGTGAAGCTCACCCGAGTGGCCGAGATGCTCGAGGCAGCCCGCCGTACCGCCGGCGTCTAGCTAGGCGCTCAGTGCAGCCGTGACAGCGGTGCCGTCGAGCGCGTCGAGCGCACGCTCGACCGTGGCGGAGATGCAGGTGAAGATCGGCGTCTCCGACGCTGTGTAGGCGCTCGACTCGGTCGTACGGAGCTCCTGGACCAGGTCGAGGAACTCGGACGGGTCGTCGGCGTTGAACGAGACGACGAACTCCTGGTCGTCGAGTCCGTACGAGTAGGCGGTGTTGATCTCGATGCCGGTGTAGCGCTTGCCGACCTCGATGTGCCCGCGCATGATCCGCATTCGCTCCTCGGGCGCCAGCGCGTACCACTCGCGCTTCTTCCACATCGGGTAGACGATGAAGTAGTCGCGCTCGGAGCCGGGGCGCGGCGCTGTCGGCTGCTCCTCCTCGGAGTAGACGGACTCCTTGGTCAGCGCGAGATAGGAGTGCGACACGTCGGCGTAGCGCATCAGGCCGGCTTGGTTGAGCAGCACGTGCAGCTCGTGTATCGGCGCCAGCGTGGGGGCGACCGCGCGGATCATCAGGTCGCAGTCGCCACGCGTGCCCACGAGCGAGTACGCGCGAAGGAACTGATCTGTCGCAAACTCGTTGCACGCGGCGGCGAACTCGCGCTTGTCCTGGGCGCGTTCCTCAGGCGTTCGGCGGCGCCACTCGGGCGACAGCTTCAGGAACGTGTACTTGAGGTAGTTGCGGTCGGCCATTTGCGAATCAGTTTGCCGCATCCCGCGGGTCGTCTACGATGCGACGGTGCGCGTAGGGATCGTCTCTCCTTACTCCTACACGTATCCGGGCGGTGTCGGCCGGCACGCTGAGGCCCTGACCCAGGAGCTACTGGGCCAGGGACACGACGTGCGCCTGTTGGCTCCATACGACCCTGACGACCGCCTGGCTCGTGCGATGCATCGGGGTGCCGCCCCCGAGTCTCTGCCCCTGCCCGATTACCTGATCCCGCTCGGCCGCACGGTCGGCCTGCCGATGAACGGCGCCGTCTCGAACCTCTCGGTCTTCCCCGACTCGGTCGCGCGGCTTGGCCGCGAGCTGCGCGATGGCGACTTCGACGTAGTCCACATCCACGAGCCGAACGTGCCGTTCGTCAGCTGGATCGGCACAGAGATCGCGCGGGCGCCACTCGTCGGCACCTTCCACACCTATTCGCGCAATCGCGTGACGAATGGCATCGCCGCCAACGTCGCCGGCGCACGGCGGCTCTACCGCAAGCTGGGCGTCCGCATCGCGGTCTCCGAGGCAGCGCGTTGGACTGCGCAGCGGTTCTACGGCGGTGAGTATCGAATCGTCCCGAACGGAGTCGATCTCGCCGCGGCGCGGCCCACTGATCGCACCGGCCGGGAGAGCTTCGAGCTGCTCTTCGTCGGCCGTGCGGAGACGCGCAAGGGACTGCCCGTGCTGCTGCGCGCCTACGAGGCGCTGCGTGGTGCCGGCGTCGACGCCCGCCTGACCGTCGCCGGCGCTACCGAGGCCGAAGTCGAGCCGCTGCTGCTCGACGTGGAGGGCGTGCGCATCGCTGGGCGCGTCGAGGAGCAAGAGAAGTGGCGCCTGCTCGGCGAAGCGGACTTGCTCGTAGCTCCGTCGCTCGGCGGCGAGAGCTTCGGGATGGTGCTCACGGAGGCGTTCGCCTCGTCGACGCCCGTCGTCGCCTCTGACATCGGCGGTTACCGCGACGTCGTCCGCGACGGGACCGACGGCATCCTCGTCCCACCCGCCGATCCGGCGGCGCTCGGTGAGGCGCTGCGCGAGCTCGCGATCGACCACGACGGACGGGCCCGGATGGCAGCGGCGGCGCGTGAGCGCGCCGAGCGCTTCTCCTGGCCCACCGTGACGGCCGAGGTACTCAACGCCTACGAGGAGGCCATCGCGCTTCCCGAGCCTGCCACCCGCGTCGCCCGCGCGGGCGCCCGCCTGGGCATCGTCGCTGCGGCGCCGAAGTCGCCCACGGGACCCGCGCCGCTGCCTGAGATCGAGCCCGAGCTGCCGGCGGAGGACCGCCGCGGCGTCTGGCGCAAGGTCCGCCGTGTGGCGACCGTCGCCGGCATGGCCGCCGGCCTCGGTCTCGCCGCACTGGCGCTCAACCGGATCGGCCTCGACTCGATCGGCAACGCCATGCTCGCCGCGACGCCCGTCTGGGTGCTCGCCGCATTCGCCATGATGTGCGCCTCGATGCTTCTGCGTGCGGAGTCTTGGCACGCGATCCTCCGCGCCGCGTTGCCTGGGACGCGCGTCGGCCGCCGCGACGTCGCCAGGGCGACGATGATCGGCGTGCTGATGTCCGCGACGTTGCCGGCGCGCCTCGGCGAGCCATCGCGCGCACTGATCATCTCGCGGCGGATCGGCCGGGTCCGCGACCGCTTCCCGGTCGTGCTCGGCTCGATCGTCTCCCAGACGCTGCTCAACATCCTCGCGCTGGTCATTCTCGGCAGCGTCATGTTCGCGACGGTCGGGATCTTCCGTGGCGGCGAGGACGCGCTCGTGGTCGCGACGATCGCGCCGGTCGTCCTGCTCGCTCTGGTGGTCGGCGCGCCGGCGCTGCTGCGCCGCGGCAAGCCGTCGCGCTTCGTGCGCGTCCAGCGGGCCGCTGCGCTGGTCCGTGGAGCGATGGTCCAGGTCCGGCGCGGGCTGGAGGTCTTCCGCCAGCCGCGGCTCGGCGCCTGGGCCGCCACGATGCAGCTCTCTGCTTGGGCGATCCAGTGGCTCGCCTGCTACGTCCTGTTGGTGGCGCTCGGTCTCGACCATCAGGCCGGGATAGGGGCGGCGGCCGCCGTCCTGTTCGCCGTGAACGTGACGGCTGCCCTGCCGGTCACGCCGTCGAACCTGGGCGTCTTCCAAGCCGCCTGCGTGGCGGTCCTCTCGGCCTACGGCGTCGGCAAGACGGACGCGCTCGCCTACGGGATCATCCTGCAGGCGGTCGAGATCGCCACCGCCTTCGCGATGGGAGCTCCCGCGCTGTTGCGCGAGGGTATGACCTGGCGCGATCTGCGCCTGCGCGCGCTGCATGCGACGCCAGTCGAGCTGCGCGCCGCCAGTCGCGAGCGGCCCGAGGGCGTCGAGGCCTGAGCGACCTCCGGCCGATGCGGGCGCCTTGATGCCGATCGCGATCGTGGCCGTGCTGGCTGGCTTGATGTCCCTTCCCGCGTCGGCGGGCGCCGTCCCCGGACTCGATCGGAAGCCGGTCGTGGATGTCGTGCCGGGGGAGGCGATCGTGCGCTTCGAGTCCGGAGCCGACGCGACGGAGCGTCTCGCCGCGCGTCGCGCGGCGGGTGTCGACTTCGAGCGGGCGTTGGCTGTCGAGCGAGCACAGCTCGTCGAGGTCGACGGCGGGGTCGAAGCCGCTGTCGAGCGCCTCGAGGCCCAGCCTGGCGTCAAGTATGCGCAGCCGAACTACCGCTACCAGGCGCTAGCGACGGCACCTGACGACACGTTCTTCGGAGACCTCTGGGGATTGGCGGCGACTCCTCCGGGGATCAGCGCGCTCGGCGCGTGGGTTTGGACGCGCGGCGACGGGCAGGTGATCGCGATCGTCGACACCGGAGTCGATCTCGACCACCCGGACCTGCAGGGCAACCTCTGGGTCGGGCCAGGTGGGATCCACGGCCGTGACTTCGTAGACGGCGACCTGGACCCCGACGACTACGCGTTCCACGGCACGCACGTCGCGGGCACGGCGGCGGCCATCGCCGGGAACGGCATCGGGGCCGCCGGAGTCGCTCCCCAAGCCCAGATCATGGCTGTGCGCGTGCTCGACGGAAATGGCAGCGGCACGACCGACGACATCGGCGCGGGCATCTCCTACGCGGCCCAGAACGGCGCCGATGTGATCAATCTCAGCCTTGGCGCGCCGGGCGCCAGCGACAGCTTCTTGTCGAACGCCGTGAACGTGGCCGACCAGCACGACGCCGTGGTCGTCGCCGCGGCGGGGAACGACGGCGTGGACAACGACTTCGACCCCCATGTGCCCTGCGTGCTGCCCCACGACAACTTGATCTGTGTCGCGGCCATGAACCAGGCGGGGAACCTGACGACCTTCTCGAACGTGGGTGCGACGACGGTCGACGTAGGAGCCCCCGGCGCGAACGTCCTCAGTGCCAAGACCGACTACGGGACCATCTTCAGCGAGGGATTCGAGACAGGGCTCACGGCGTGGAGCACGCCCACGGGTTCGACCGCATGGGGGACCAGCTCCGTCGCGGCGACCGGTGGGCTGTCGGCGACCGACAGCACGGGCGGCGACTACGCGGCCAACGCGGACGCGCAGATGGTCAAGACGGTCGGTCTTGACCTGACGGGTCGGCGCGGATGTCGGATGCACTTCGACGCGCTCTACACGATCGAGCACGACAACGACGAGCTGATCGCCGGCGCCGTTCACGAGGATCTCGGTCAGGCGACGAAGTCGTACTCGGGGTTGTCGGGTGGCGCCTTCGTCGCGCAGCAGGCGTCGATCTCCCCGCTCGACGGCGCGGACGACGTGTTCCCGGCATTCGGGCTCTTCTCGAACGGCACGGTGCAGACCGACGGCGCCTACGTCGACGACCTCGACGTGCTCTGCCGAGATGCGACCTACGCCGACAGCAAGGCTGAGTCGGGGAACTACGTCGTGCTGCGGGGTACGTCGATGGCGGCTCCCCATGTAGCCGGCATCGCTGCGCTCGTCGGGACGGCGGCCCCCGAGCTGTCCAACGTCGAGACGATCGCGGCGATCAAGAGCGGCGGGACGCCGTCCGCGGCGCTCGCCGGCGCGACGACCTCAGGTCGTGCGGCGAGCGCGTACGGGGCGGTGGCCTCCGCGCTCGGGTTGCCGACCTCGGCGCCGGTGGTTGCGCCGAAGCCCGTGCCCACGGGCCTGCCCCGACCCATGCCTCCGAAGCCTGCGGATCTGAGCCGCGCGAGAGCACGGATCCGCGTGTCGCGCGGCGGGGCCTTCCGCTACGCGTTTCGCGCAACCACGAGCCTGACTGGCAGAGCCTCGTTCAAGACGCGCAGGAAGGCGGTCGTCTCACGCAAGGCGCATGTGACGATCGGCAGCAGGAGGTTCACCGTCGGCCCCAGCGGCAGGGTCACGGTCAAGATCGTCCTCTCCAAGCGCAAGCTCGCGATCCTGCGCCGTAATGGCAGGCTGCTGCTGAAGGTCCGGGTCAAGCTCGTAACCCTCGCAGGGCTGTCCTCGAGCGCGGCGAGGAACCTGACGCTCGTGCCGCCGAAGCGGCGTTGAACGGAGTCGCGACCAACCTTCACACAACGATGTCAAGGTTGGACCGCTTTCGATAGCCTGCCTTGTCCATGGCACGTGACTACCTCCAGGCCGTGAGCGAGCGCGTCGTCGTCTTCGACGGCGGCATGGGCGCGACGCTCGAGCAGTTCGACCTCACCCAGGAGGACTACGGCGGGCTGCAGGGCAAGTGCCACGAGGCGCTGATCCTCAACCGCCCCGACGTCATCGAGGGTGTCCACGCCTCGATGGTCGAGGCCGGCGCCGAGGTCGTGGAGACCGACACCTTTCAGGCGAGCCGGCTCAAGCTCGACGAGTGGGGGCTGGCCGACTACACCGTCGAGATCAACCAGAGGGCCGCTGAGATCGCCCGCAAGGCGGTCGGCGAGGACCGCTTCGTCGCCGGCTCGATCGGCCCGACGGGCTTCCTGCCGGCCTCCGACGACCCGACGCTCGGCAACATCCGCTTCCGCGACCTCGTCGAGGTCTTCACCGAGCAGTCCGAGGGCCTGATCCAGGGCGGCGCCGACCTGCTGATCATCGAGACTGCCCAGGACATCCTCGAGGTCAAGGCGGCGATCTTCGGGGCCCGCGCGGCCTTCAAGGCCACCGGACGCACACTGCCGATCCAGTGCTCGGTATCGCTGCTGCCCAACGGCGGCAAGATGCTGCTCGGCACCGACGTCCAGGCGGTCCTCACCACGCTCACCGCGCTCGACGTCCAAGTGATCGGGCTCAACTGCTCGACCGGTCCCGAGGACATGCGCGACGCGATCCGCTTCCTCGGGGAGAACAGCCCGCTGCCGGTCCACTGCATCCCCAACGCCGGTCTGCCGCTCCAGGGTCCGGACGGCGAGACGATCTTCCCCGAGGAGCCCGAGCCGCTGGCCACGGTGCTCCAGGAGTTCGTCGAGCGCTACGGCGTCGGCATCGTCGGCGGCTGCTGCGGCACGACGCCCGACCACATCCGCGCGATCGTCGACAGGATCGGCGGCAAGCCCGTCGGCCCACGTCCCAAGCCCGGCGAGCCCTTTGTCTCGAGCATGATGACCGCGACCGCGCTCGTCCAGGAGCCGCGCCCGACGCTCGTTGGCGAGCGCGTGAACTCGCAGGGCTCGCGCAAGGCGAAGGAGCTGCTGCTCGCCGACGACTACGACGGGCTCGTCCAGATCGCCGAGGACCAGGTCGAGGGTGGCGCGCACGTGCTCGACCTCTGCGTCGCGCTGACCGAGCGCACCGAGGACGAGGGCGAGCAGATGCGCAAGGTCGCCGAGCGGGTCTCGCTGACCCAGCCCGCGCCGATCCAGGTCGACTCCACCGAGCCCGACGTGATCGAGGAGGCGCTCGAGCAGATCCCCGGCCGGGCGATCGTCAACTCGGTCAATCTCGAGGCCGGCGAGGACAAGCTCGACCGCGTCGCCCCGCTCGCGATCGCCCACGGCGCTGCGCTGATCGCCCTGACGATCGACGAGGTCGGCATGGCCAAGACGCGCGAGCGCAAGCTCGAGATCGCCAAGCGGATCAAGCAGCTCGCCTGCGACAAGCACGGCCTCGATCCCGAGCTGCTGATCTTCGACGCGCTCACCTTCACGCTGACCACCGGCGACGACGAGTGGAAGCCCTCGGCCGTCGAGACGATCGAAGGGATCCGGCTGATCAAGTCCGAGCTGCCCGAGGTCAAGACATCGCTCGGCGTCTCGAACGTCTCCTTCGGCGTCTCGCCGCACGCGCGCGCCGCGCTCAACTCGGTCTTCCTGCACCACTGCGTCGAGGCCGGGCTCGACCTCGCGATGGTCAACCCGAACCACATCACGCCCTACGGCGAGATTCCGGACAACGAGCGCGAGCTGGTCGACGACCTCGTCTTCAACCGGCGCGAGGACGCGCTCGAGCGGTTCATCGGCCACTACGAGTCCAAGGGCGAGGCCGAGGAGGCCGACACCGCCGATCCGACGGCCGACATGGAGCCCGAGGAGGCGCTGCACTGGCACATCCTGCGCCGCAAGAAGGACGGGGTGGAGGCCCAGATCGACAAGTCGGTCGAGAAGATCGGCGCCGTTCCGACGCTCAACCAGGTGCTGTTGCCGGCGATGAAGGAGGTCGGCGACAAGTTCGGCGCCGGCGAGCTGATCCTGCCGTTCGTGCTCCAGTCCGCGGAGGTCATGAAGCGTGCGGTGGCCCAGCTCGAGAACTACCTCGAGCGGATGGACGGCCACACCAAGGGCAAGGTCGTGATCGCGACCGTCTTCGGCGACGTCCACGACATCGGCAAGTCGCTCGTCAACACGATCCTCACCAACAACGGCTACACGGTGATCGACCTCGGCAAGCAGGTCCCGGTCGACACGATCATCGACGCGGCGATCGAGCACGATGCCGACGCGATCGGCCTCTCGGCGCTGCTGGTCTCGACCTCGAAGCAGATGCCGATCTGCATCGGCGAGCTGCACGAGCGGGGGCTCGAGTTCCCCGTGCTGGTCGGCGGCGCGGCGATCAACCGCGACTTCGGCAGCCGGATGCTCTACCCGAAGGGCAAGGCGTCCGACGAGGTCTACGACCCGGGCGTCTTCTACTGCAAGGACGCCTTCCAGGGGCTCGACACGATGGACGCCCTGATCGACGACGAGGCGCGCGCGGGCCTGATCGAGAAGATCCGCGACCAGGCCCACACGCTGCGCTCGAAGCCGGTCGTCATCGACAACTCGCCGCCGGTCACCGACGACAGCGTGCGCTCGAAGACGCGCACCGACACGCCGATCCCGGCGCCCCCGTTCTGGGGCGTGCGCGAGATCGACGTCGACTTCGAGGAGGTCTTCCCCTACCTCGACCGCCACGTGCTGTTCAAGCTGCACTGGGGTGGGCGCGGCAAGAAGGGGGAGGAGTGGCGCCAGATCGTCGAGGGCCATGATGGCGAGGAGGGCTTCCGGCCGAAGCTCGAGCGGATGTGGCGCGAGCAGGACTACCTCGAGCCGAAGGCCCGGCTCGGCTACTTCCCCTGCAACAGCGACGGCAATGAGCTGGTGATCTTCGATCCTGAGGACCAGGACCGCGAGATCGAGCGGCTCGTCTTCCCGCGCCAGCCCAAGCACGACCGCATCTGCCTTGCGGACTTCTACCGCCCGATCGGCTCCGGTGAGCGCGACGTGGTTGCGCTTCAGGGCGTCACCGTCGGCCCCAAGTCGACCGAGCGGATGGCCGAGCTCGAGCAGGCGGGCGAGTTCTCCGAGCAGCTGTTCGTCCACGGCCTCGCCGTCCAGTCCGCCGAGGGGCTAGCCGAGTGGTTGCACCACGAGGCGCGCGAGGAGTTGGGCATCGACGCCGATCAGGGCCGCCGCTACTCGTGGGGCTATCCGGCCTGCCCGGACCAGTCCGAGCACGAGAAGGTCTGGCGCCTGCTCGACCTCGACAAGATCGGCATGTACCTCTCCGACGGCTTCGCGGTGATGCCCGAGCAGTCGACGGTCGCGATCGTCTCCCACCACCCCCAGTCGGTCTACTTCGGCATGAAGTCCGGCTTCATCCCCGAGGATAAGGCCCCTGACGAGCTGATCGCCGGCACCGAGCGCGGCGGCGAGCTCCCGCCCGAGGACGAGGCGAGAGACGGAGCGGTCGAGGCTGAGGCCGTGGCACGCGCGGCCGACGAGGTCGCCAGCTAGCTCACCAAGGCGCGCTACACGGTGTCAACCGCAAGCTCAAGGTACTCGCGCATGAGGTCGCGCTTCAGCTGGAGCAGCTGATCTGATGTCGGGTGCAACGCCAGCCCGCGATCGACTACGCGCCGCAGCCGCTCGATCAGCAATTTCTTCCCATCGACTGTCAGCGGCGCCCGTTTGGCCCAAGCGAGGCCCTGGCTTCCGTAGACATGGAAGGCGTAGTAGTCGCGCTGGCCGCGCAGCTCGTTCACTTCCTCCAGGACATCGAAGGCTTCGGCTGCGTCGGTCGCAGCAGATCCGTCCTCTGGTGAACGAGACGCGCGTTTTAGCGTCATGTAGCCCCACTGCGTCTTTACGTTTAGGTCATGGGGTGCCATAGAAAGAGCCTGCTCGAGGAAGTTCTTGGCGAGATTGAGGTCGCCGTCCTCGGTCTCGAAGCTTCCTCGCTGTAGCCAGTAGTGATGATCAGATGCCATCGGGCCCTCTACCGCCGCGTACACAGCTCGAACCTCTTGTTTATCCGACTCATTTCCACTCCGCCGGTAGATGCGTTTTACCAGCCAGTCGTGGTTGATGAGCCTCATAAGGAGACGTCCCGGCCGGCTCTTCTTCAGCTCACCAGGACGCGCGCTGGCAGCGAGGGAGAGAATGAGTCCAACCACCACGCTTGGCAGCGCGCCGTGCTCACGGTAGTAGGTGATTGCGTGGTCGGCGATCACGCTATGGCGTACTGAGATTCGACCATTGCTATCACGAACAAGCAGATGTCTGGCGAGCAAGCGATCGATTGCTGCCATCGATAGCGCCGGGTCGGAATCGCACGCGATCACCAGCTCGTCGTCCGTTAGCGTCGTGTGCTGTTGGGTTGCGACGGCGGCCGCAGCGTACGCTTGGGCAGCCTCGCCCTCTAGCTCCGCGCACTCGCTCTCAACCTTCTCGTGAAAGCGGACGTTGAAGGTGATCTCCAGCATCGCGACGAGCAGCTGGCGGCCAAACCGCTGCTCAACGACCTCGCGTTGCTGCACACGAGTAAGTCCCTTTAGTGCGCCGAGTCGATTTGCGCGTTCTAATGAATCCAGCAAGAGATCGACGTCGGATGCCTCGAGGCGAGGCACGCTAGCCTCGATCGTCTTGATCCCTGCAGGTGCCAGCGTCCCAATGGACTCGAGGCGGCCGCTCCTGATGCAGGCGACTATTCGAACATCGGGGTTGTCGACTAGCAGGTCCTCGATGAGATCGGCTGCGCTTCGCCCAAAGCGACCGATGTTGTCGATGAAGAGGATCGATACCTTGGCCGCGCTGGCGGCATTGCGTATGTCTCTGAAGCGGGCTTGCGACGAAGGGTTGAGCATTGCCGCAGACTCACCTGCGGCAATGGCATTGAGCACCCATCGCATTGCTGACGTGGATTTTCCACCACCGGCCGTACCTGTCACGACGATCAGCCGGGGTGCCTCGTCCTCGACTCTGGCAGCAAGCGAGTCGTCGAAGGCGCGTGAGAAGGCGTAGCCCTCAGCGACGTCGGACCATCGAGGCTCACGTCCAAGCAGAAACTCGCGCTCGTCTCCTTGAGAGTCGTCCCGGACGTCGGTTACGTTGAGCCACACCGGTCCTGCTTGATCCTGCCGCGTTCGTCTTTCAATACGCGCGAAGCCATCCGCTGGCTCCGAATCGAGGCTCTCTAGTACGTCGCTAGCAAAGGACTTCGCGGTGCCGGATACCCAATCGATGTTCAGGCCGGAGAGGGCGACCATGCTCGCCTTGTCGAGTTCAGGTGTTAAGAGGTAAGAACCCGGCCGCGTCTCCCGGCCGGGGGGCTTGGGCCCACGCGCCTCGATGTACATCCATAGTGGCGGCTCGTTGAGCGCCGTGCCGACAAAAACGACGGGATGCAGCTTGAGATCGCGAGCGAGCGCGGCATACCACGGGTCGGGTTGCGAAAGTCGCTCTCCGTACTGCCTTGCGGAGAATGTGATGTCGGGGAGATCATCGAGACGACCATTGAGGTGCACCACTTGAAGCGACGCCGGATCGCCAGTAGGCACTCCGTCGGTTAGCGCCGATATAGGTGCGATTACGCGAGGTAGATCGAACTTTCGATCTGCCCCCTCCGCGAGGTCATCGACGTTGAGCGTATAGACGCGATGCCACGGTAGAGCGAACCAGGGCTCATACCAGGCCGGTATTCGAGTCGGGTCGACGGTGAGTTTTCTTCTGACGAGATCTGTAGTCGCATTGCCTGCGGTTCGAAGGCCAGCCTCGAAGACGTTTCCCAGCGTCGACTCCTCGAAGTCGTCGCCTGGGAAGACGACTTTCCACAGCTCCCTAGCAAGTCCATCCGCGGTAGGCAGTGCCTCGCCGTCGCGATTTACCGCGCCCGCCGAGAATCCCGCTCCTGTGAAAAGCACAGGAGTCGCTTGACTGACCTGGGACGAGAAGCGGTTGCGGAGCCGTACATCCATCGGCCCGGGTGATCTTAGACTCGACCCCGGCGTGTTCGGGCACTGCGTAGGTGCTCGCGCGAGGTGGCAGGCGACGCTAGGGGCTGGAAGCGTCGCTTCCCAGCGCCGGGAAGTCCCTGGCCATCGCCTTGAGCACCATCTCCGCTGGGACCTGAGCCCCCTCGCGGTTGAAGTGGATGCCGTCGGACTGGCGGCCGAGGACCTTCTGGCCGTCGATGCGGACCTGGTCGGTGTACTCGCCGCCGTTGATCGTGTTGAAGACGTCGATGTAGCGCGCGCCCTCGACCGACTCGACCGCGCGCTCGACGGCCGCGTTCTGCGAGCGGTAGATCTCGTTGAAGCTCTCGTCGCGGGCCGTTGGCGGCGGGACCCAGTAGACGGGGCGCTTGCCGTCCTCGCCGAGCGCCTCCATCACGACGGCGACGCGGCGGGCGAACTCCTCCTCCCACTGCGCCGTCGCGGGCGCGTAGAGGGCCCCGGCGATCTCGATGTTGAAGCCGTCGTTGGCGCCGATCAGCATCACCACAGCCTCCGGGTCGCGCGCGTCCATCTCCTGCTGGGCGTTGAGCTCCCAGTTGAAGAAGCCGGGGTTGGTCAGGGCGGTGCCGTTGCGGGCGAGCGTCTCGATGTCGAGTAGCCCGCGCGTGTCGAGGTCGTTCATCCGCAGGCCGACCAGGTCGGCCTCGGAGTCGCCGGTGACGAAGACGTCGAGCGGCCGCGCGGGGGTCGGATCGCGCCAGGCGGGCTTTGCCTCGCGCTGCACGCGCCGCTCGAGGATCGCCGCCGAGCCCTCCTCGAGCTCGGTGCCCGACGCCGTCTTGTCCTCCTGGCCGAACGCCAGGTCGAAGCCCTCCCGCGGGAGGTGCAGGCCTACGGCGCCGGTGACGGAGTCGAGCGGCTTGGCGACACTCAGCACCACGTCGCGCGTCGTTCCCGGCTGCATCCCCTCTCCGGCGCGGACCATCGCCTCCGAGTTGAACACCGCCGCTATCGCCAGCGCGATTAGGACGATGCCGAGGATGCGGCCGGCTGGCAGCGTCAGCCGCGGGTCGGCCGGGTCGCCGATGCCCGGGTGAGCCGGGTCGTGGACGCTCGGGCGGCCGCCGATCTCCTCGTGGTCGTCCTCCTCGTATGTCCAGTCGCGCCGATCCATCAGAACTGGAAGTAGATGAACGGGGCCACGCCCTGCTGCCCGACAGCTGCGTCGACGATCACCAGCAGGGCACCGAGCGCGATCCCCTGGCCGACCGCCGGACGCGCGACGAACCAAGCCTCGGCGCGGCGCCAGAGGTCGCTCGGGACCGCCTGGACGGCGATCGCGCCGACTGTCAACAGGACCAGCACCGGCGTGACCAGCGGCGACGGGCCGGAGGCGCCGAGCCGTCCGAGGACGTCGAACGCCACGCCGATGTCGGGCGCGCGAAAGAACACCCACGCCAGGCAGACGACGTGGAAGGTGACCAGCCAGCCCAGCCACACAGGTATCCGCGCGGTGTCGAAGCGGTCACGCGACCAGCGCTCGACCGCCAGCGCGCCGCCGTGGATGCCACCCCAGATCAGGAAGGTGAACGCCGCGCCGTGCCAGAGCCCGCCGAGCAGCATCGTCAGCATCAGGTTGCGGTAGGTCTTGCTCTCGCCGTGGCGGTTGCCGCCGAGCGGGACGTAGAGGTAGTCGCGCAGCCAGCGCGACAGCGTCATGTGCCAGCGGTGCCAGAAGACGCGCAGGCTGGTCGCCAGGTACGGCCGGTCGAAGTTCTGCGGGAGCCTGAAGCCGAGCAGCAGGGCGATCCCGATCGCCATGTCCGTGTAGCCGGAGAAGTCGCAGTAGATCTGAGCTGCGAAGCCGTAGATGGCGAGCAGCACCTCCGTTCCCGAGTGGGCGCCGGGATCGCCGAAGACGGGGTCGACGATCCGCCGCGCCAGCTCGTCGGCGACGACCGTCTTCTTGAACAGCCCGCCGGCGATCAGGAAGATCGCCGGTCCCCAGAGCACCGCGCGCGGGTCGCGCGGCGTACGCAGCTGGGGCACGAACTCGTTGACGCGGACGATCGGGCCGGCGACGAGGTGGGGGAAGAAAGCCTGCAGGATCGCGAAGTCGCCGAGCGAGACGGGCTTGGCGTCGCCGCGGTAGACGTCGACGACGTACGAGATCGACTGGAACGTGAAGAACGAGATCCCGATCGGCAGGACGATCGTGGTCAGGGGCAGCGACGAGCCGAGCCCGATCGAGTTGAGCGCGTCGTCGGCCGAGGAGATGAAGAAGCCGAGGTACTTGAAGGTCCCGAGCAGCAGCAGGTTGAAGGTCACCGCCGCGAAGACCGCCCGCTTGCGCGTCAGCTGGTCGGAGCTGCGCCCGATCAGGTGCGCGGCGAAGTTGTTGACGAGCGTCGAGGCGACCAGCAGCAGCACCCAGCGCCAGTCGATCCAGCCGTAGAAGAGGTAGGAGGCGACCAGGATGAACGGCCGCCACGCGCGCGGATGCGGCATCAGCAGCCACGACAGGAACAGCACGACCACGAAGAAGGCCGCGAACTCGATCGTCGGGAAGGTCACTCGGGTCTATTCGACATCGGAACTGGTGCCCCCACGCGCCGCAAGCCTGCCAGGTGCCCCGGGGGTCCGGGGGCGCGAGCCCCCGGTTGCCATCAGCGACAGGCGGGAGAACGTGCCTCGCCAAATCTTCGACACGTGGATAAAGACCCCTGGACGGGGCGCTCGTACGGTCATTGGGTCAGATCCCCCGATCCGGCGGCGTTGGGCGCCGCCGGCCCAAGGAGAGACTCATACGATGAGATCAAGTTTCCTGAGGACCGGCGCGCTAGCCGTGATGGTGGCCGCGCTCGCCTCTCTGGTGTTGCCAGGAGCGGCGTTCGCGCAGGCCGACGTGCTCGAGCAGGTGGAGGCCAAGGCGGCCGAGCTCGACATGGTCTGGGTCGCCATCGCCTGCGTCCTGGTCTTCTTCATGCAGGCCGGCTTCATGTTCCTCGAGATCGGCTTCTCGCGGCAGAAGAACGCCGGCACCGGCGTGGCGAAGATCCTTGTCAACCTCGCGGTCATCACGATCGCCTGGTGGGCGGTCGGCTTCGGCATCAACGGCGGTGGCAACGACTTCTTCGGCACCGACGGCTTCTTCTTCCACTTCGGTCAGGAGATCGGCAGTGGCGCTGAGGCGACGGTCGTAGCGGCCGGCGACACGATGATGATGCTGTTCGGCCTGGCCTTTGCGGCTGTCTCGCTGGCAATCGTCTGGGGCACCACGCTCGAGCGGATCAAGTTCGGCGCCTACGTGATCTACGCGATCGTGTTCGGCGCGCTGATCTACCCGCTGATCGCCCATGCGGTCTGGGGCGGCGGTCTGCTGTCCGACGTCGGCGGCAAGCCGGTGATGGACTTCGCCGGCTCCTCTGTCGTGCACCTCACCGGTGCTACCGGCGCGTTGGCGGCGCTACTGCTGCTCGGCGCCCGCAAGGGCAAGTACGGCCCTGACGGCAAGCCGCGCGTGATCCCGGGCCACTCGATGCCGCTCGTCGGCCTCGGCGTGATCATCCTCTGGATCGGCTGGTTCGGCTTCAACGGCGGCTCGACGTTCGAGAGCGCCGGCTCGTTCTTCGGCGAGGTCATGCTGAACACGCAGCTCGGAGCTGCGGCCGGCGTCATCGGTGCGAGCTTGGTCATCTACATGAAGACCAAGTCGCTCGACGTCGGCATGGCCGGCAACGGCGCGATCGCCGGCCTGGTCGCGATCACGGCCCCGTGTGGGTTCGTGGAGTACTGGGCCGCCCCGGTCATCGGCTTCATCGGCGGTGTGATCGTCGTCTACGGCGTCCTCGCCTTCGACAAGAAGCTCGACGATCCGGTCGGTGCGCTGTCGGCGCACGGTCTGGCCGGGATCTGGGGCACGCTCGCGGTCGGCGTCTTCGGCTCCGAGCGGTTGATCCTGGACGGAGCCGGGCCCGGTGTCTGGTACGCGATCTTCGGCGACGCCAGCTTCAGCACGGCGCTCGGCCAGCTCGGCGTGCAGGCGGCGGCCGTCGGTCTCACGTTCGTGGTCGTGTTCGCCATCTCCATCGTCACGTTCGCCCTCATAAAGGCGACGATCGGGCTGCGTGTCCCGGACGACGAGGAGGAGGCAGGACTGGACATCGCCTCCCACGGCATGTACGGCTACCCCGAGCAGTTCATCCCGCAGCCGGAGTACTCGACCGGCATGCCGAACGCGGCCGGGGCCTCAGCTCCGACACCCGCAACGGTCAGCGCGATGACCGCGTCGACCGAGAGCCGATAGGAGATGCACATGAAGAAGATCGAGGCGTTCATACGCCACGAGGCCTTCGAGCCGATCCGCACGGAGCTGCTCGAGAAGGGCTTTCCGAGCCTCTCCATCGCGGAGTACAAGGGCTCGGGCAGACAGAAGGGCATCACGGAGCACTACCGAGGCTCCGAGCTGACCATCCACCTGCGGCCCAAGCTCAAGCTCGAGATCGTGGTCGAGGCCAAAGACGTGGGCGTGATCACGGAGGTGATCCTGAAGCACGCCCGCACGGGCCAGGTCGGGGACGGCAAGATCTTCGTCCTGCCGGTCGAGGAGGCGATTCGCATCCGCACCGGTGAGGACGGGGACCTCGTCCTTCAGGCCCACGGCTCGGAGGAGATCCCGGCGGGGGCCTAGCTCCCTCTCCCACTCCGCCGGGGCTTCGCCAACCGGCGGGCGCGCACGGGGGCGCGCCCGCCGGGCGAAGCCTTGGTTTTGCCCCCCGGTTTAAAGTCCGACTGACAAGACCCCCGTAGGAGGCCCCGTACACCGATGTCAAGGATTCGCCAGCAGAACGTCAAGGCTGCCCAATGGAGCCCCAATGGGAGCGCTCTTGGGGCCGTCGACCTGTCGCAGCCGGCCAACAACCCGTTTGGCGCCAACGTCTTCTCACTCTCCGTCCAGCGCCAGCGGCTGCCGAAGGACGTCTTCAAGCGCCTTCAGCGCACGCTCGAGAAGGGCGAGGCGATCGACCCCTCGCTCGCGGACGCCGTCGCGGCCGCGATGAAGGACTGGGCGCTCGAGCGTGGAGCGACCCACTACACCCACATGTTCCAGCCGCTCACGGGGCTGACGGCCGAGAAGCACGACTCGTTCTTCAACCCGGCCGGCGAGGGCACGGCGCTCGCGGAGTTCTCCGGCAAGGAGCTGATCCAGGGCGAGCCCGACGCGTCGTCGTTCCCGACGGGCGGCATCCGCGCCACCTTCGAGGCACGCGGCTACACGGCCTGGGATCCGACCAGCCCGGCGTTCCTGCTCGAGAACCCGAACGGGACGCTGCTCTGCATCCCGACCGCGTTCGCGTCGTGGACCGGCGAGGCGCTCGACGCCAAGATCCCGCTGCTGCGCTCGATGGACGCGCTCTCGCGCTCCGCGACGCGCGCGCTGCGGCTGCTCGGCGACGAGTCGACCGAGCGCGTGTTCACCACCGTCGGGCCGGAGCAGGAGTACTTCCTGATCGACGAGCAGTACTACTTCGAGCGTCCCGACCTGATCAACACGGGCCGCACGCTGTTCGGCGCGCGGCCGCCGAAGGGCCACGAGCTCGACGACCACTACTTCGGCTCGATCCCCGAGCGCGTGCTCGCCTTCATGATGGAGTCCGAGCTCGAGCTGGCGAAGCTCGGCGTGCCGATCAAGACCCGTCACAACGAGGTCGCGCCCGGCCAGTACGAGATCGCGCCGATGTTCGAGAACTCGAACGTCGGCTCCGACCACCAGCAGCTGACGATGCAGGTGCTGCCGAAGGTGGCGCGCAAGTACGGCCTCGTCTGCCTGCTGCACGAGAAGCCGTTCGCCGGCGTCAACGGCTCGGGCAAGCACAACAACTGGTCGATGGGGACCGATGGCGGTGCCAACCTGCTCGATCCGGGCGACACGCCCGCGGACAACATCAACTTCCTGTTCTTCTGCGCGGCCGTCATCCAGGCCGTCAACAAGCATCAGGGGCTGCTGCGCGCGTCGGTCGCGAACATCGGCCAGGACCACCGCCTCGGCGCCAACGAGGCTCCGCCGGCGATCATCTCGATCTTCCTCGGCGCCGAGCTCGAGAAGGTGTTCGAGGCGATCTCGTCAGGCGAGGGCGATCCGCACACGCCGGGATCGTTCCTCGGCCTCGGGACCCCGGTGCTGCCGGCGCTGCCGATGGACGGCGGTGACCGCAACCGCACCTCGCCGTTCGCCTTCACCGGCAACAAGTTCGAGTTCCGCGCGCTGGGGTCGAGCATGTCGCTCGCGTTCCCGAACACGGTGCTGAACACGATCGCCGCGGAGGCGATCGACGATCTCGCCGACAAGCTCGAGGCGAAGATCGACGGCGGCGACGTCGCCGAGGCGGTCACGGCCGTCGTCAAGGAGGCCTACGACGCGAACAAGGCCGTTCTCTTCGGCGGCGACAACTACTCGGACGAGTGGCACGCCGAGGCTGAGCAGCGTGGGTTGAAGAACCTGCGTACGACGCCCGACGCGCTGCCCGAGGTGGTTGCCGATGACACGGTTGCCGCATTCGAGAAGTACGACGTGCTCTCAGAGCGCGAGCTCGAGTCGCGCTTCGAGGTCTGGACCGAGCAGTACGTCACGCGGGCCAACATCGAGGCCGAGACGACGCAGGCGATGGCGCGTACGTCGATCTTGCCGGCGGCGCTGCGCCACCTCGCCCTGATCGCGGAGTCCGGCGTCGAGTGGCTCGCTGCCGACGTCCGGGAGCTGGTCGACGATCTGGTGGGTGCGCTCGACGCGCTCGCCACGGCAAACATCTACCCCGATGGGGTGGAGGGCCTCGACCTCGCGATCCACGCCCGTGACAAGCAGCTCGCCGCGATGGACGACGTACGCGCGGCAGCCGACAAGCTTGAGAAGGTCGTCGCCGACGACCTCTGGCCGCTGCCGAAGTACGAGGAGATGTTGTTCATCAAGTAGTGCCGCGCGGGTAGGCGAGCCGCGAGACCGAGAGTCGACCGAGGGCCCCGCACGGGCGGGGCCCTCGCGTTTCAGGGGGTGTGATGGGAGGGTGGCGCTGTTCCATGTCACAAGATCGGTCGAAGTGCAAAGAAGAGTCAGTGGGTGCGCCGCTCGACAAGCTGTCGGATGCTGAGTTGCTCGCGCTCGCTCACGACAACCCGAACGCCTTCGGGCCGTTCTACGAGCGCCACGCCGAGGCGATCTTGAACTACCTCGCTCGCCGTACCGGCGACGCCGAGGTCGCGCTCGACCTGACCGCGGAGGTCTTCGCGGCCGCACTCGAGTCGAGTGCGCGCTACAAGAAGGAGGAAGCGCCCCCGCGGGCGTGGCTGTTCGGGATCGCGAACAAGAAGCTTGCCGCCAGCCGGCGCCGCAACGCGATCGATCAGAACGCCCGGCGTCGGATGCGCATGCGCCGGATCGAGTTCAGCGACGAGGGCATCGAGCGCGTCGAGGAGCTGATCGACGCTTCGCGGAGCGGGTACCTGAGAGGCATGGAGAAGTTGGCGCCGGCTGAGCGGATGGCGATCAAGGCACGGATCATCGACGAGCGCGACTACGCCGACATCGCCGCAGAGGACGATTCGTCGGAGGCGACGATCAGGCAACGGGTGAGCCGTGGCCTGACGAAGCTCGAACTATGGGGGAGACGGCGATGAGAGAGCACTACCCGCCTGTTGAGACAGATCCGCTGGGGGCGATCCGCAAGGAGCTGCTTGCCGCCGGTTGGCGGCGCAAGGCGCGGCGTGACCGCAGACGGCGCGCGACCACGGCACTCAGCACCTTCCTGCTCACCCTCGTTTGCGCGGTTGGCGGCGCGGCCGCGCTTGGGCTGAACGTCCCGGTGATCGACGACGTCCTCGAGCGCTTCGGCGCCGACCGTCAGGAGATCGCCCAGTCGCCCGATCGCGAGCCGACGACGCCGATCGCGCCGGCCGACATCAAGCCCGGCCTTGGTAACTCCACTGAGTCGCTCGAGATTCCATGGGGGCAGGGCGCGGAGAGCGCCTACGCAACCGCGTATCTGAACACGAACGACCAGGCGTGTTTCGTCCTCCTGCGGCCTGGGGATCGCGTCCAGGTCGGTGGCTGCATCGCTCCTGAGCTCGTCAGCCGGCGACTCGGCGACGCCGCCGTCTATCTCGTAGGCGTCCGGGCTGATGACGACGCCACACTCGTGACCGGCTACGTGGCGGCGGACGTCGAGCGGGTCTCGGTCGACGGGCCACATGGCCAGCTACCGGCGCGCCTCAGCGAGCCGTGGCAGCCGGATGCCCCCGGCGCGGAGCCGTTGCGCGCCCTCGTGGCCTCTTCTGCCCCGCCACGGGGCGACAAGGTCGAGGACGACGAGATCCTAAGCCTCGACAACTACCGGGTAAGCGCGCGTCTTCGTGACGGACGCATCGTTACAGTGCATCGATAACGCCTTGTTCTTGACGTAGGTGGTCCGACCAGTTTAGGGTCGGATTCGCCCAAGAAACTTGGGCATTTCCCCCCAATTCTCTGTCCGACTGGAGTAATCGATGACGAACGCGAGGGCGCGTCTCGCGCTGCTCGGTGTGCTCGTATTCACAATCGTCGGCGCCAGCGCCCCGGCGCAGGCCGACGCATTCGTGGGCTACTACAACTGCGTCATGAAGCCGAGCAACTTGTGGTGTGACGGTCAGGCCAACGGCAGCTACGACGGGATCGACGACTGGGACTACAACGAGGGCTGGTACCCCGGCGCCTGGGACGGGACCGTGACGGCGTGCCAGCGGCTCTATCGGCCGTCCGATGGCGTGACCGCCAACTCGTCGAGCTGTGACCTGAACTACACGTCGACCGACTATGGAAACGTGACGTGCGCGTGCTGGGAGGCAAACGTGAAGCAGATAAGCGGTGGCGACCACTCGATCAACGGCGCAGCCGACACGGACTTCTGATGAAGGCGCTCAAGCAGAACGTCCCGCTCACGGCGCTCGCCCTCGTGGCGCTCGCCGCACTCGCCGTCGGTGCGGTCGCGCAAGGCGGCGAGACCCCGCCCGGCGCGGGCGTGTCCCAGGTGACCACGATCGAAGCGGAGGCGCAGGAGGCGATGGAGGTGCTCGACACCTCGCGCACCTCCTCCGACGCCATGCCCTCGGAGGTTGCCGAGTCGATCGATGAGAACGCCCGCTTCGGAATGAACCCAGACCTCTCGCGCGAGTCGATCGACACGATCGCCAACGACGTCTACGTAGTCCCGGCCGACGACCACGTCTGCATCAGCCTGACGGTCGGCGACGGAGCGAACATCAGCTGCCGCGAGACCGGGGACGTGGCCGACGGCGACACCGGAGCCGCGACCGTGACCCTTGCGGGAGGCTCGATCGGCATCTACGGGATCGTGCCCGACGGCGTCGAGTCGGTCACCGTGAACACCGGCGAGTCCGACTCCGACGTGGTCGAGGTCGAGGACAACGCGTACCTCGCCGTCCTGCCGGAGGGAACGCCGCTGAGGACCCTCAGCTACACCGGTCCGAGCGGAGTGGTGGAGTTCCCATTGCATGACCCCGCCGTCGTCTTCGAGGAGGAGTAGCACAGGGCTCTGTGCGAGCTGCCGCCATCAGCGGATAGTCAAGAACACGCGCGGCAGCGTCTTCAGCATGTGCGAGCGGTCGAAGACCGACGACCGCTTTCCGAAGTACCCGCGGTTGCCGGTCCTCGAATGCGTTGGCTACGAGGACCGGGCAGCCGGCGGTGCTACGGAACCGGATTGATCACGGTCACGCCGTCGGCGGCGATGCGACTCGCCGGCGGTCGTGAGGTGATCGAGCCGGCGAACTCGCCGCCGGGTGCTGCGCCGCCGGCACCGACGGCCTTCGCCTTGCCCTGTAGGCCGCCCGCGACGGCGTATGTGACCTTGAACGGCCCGGCCTTGACCGCGATCACGCGCCAGCGGAAGGTGCGCTCAGCACCAGGCTCGAGCGGCCCAAGCGCCCAAGTGTTGACAAGCGCCGTAGCGCCGCCAGCCGGGGCCGCGACCTTCACATCCGGGTAGCCACCGAAGTCGCGCGGGTCGCCGTCGAGGACGAACACCGGTCGGTTCGGGTCGGCCAAGTTCGGGTTGTCGACGCGCCGGTTGAAGCCGTCGACCGTCACTGCGATGTTCGGGATGGTCTCGGTGTCGTCGTTGCGAACCGTGATCTCGAGCTCCGCGTCCCTGCCGAGCAGGTGGCGCTTCGGAAACTCGGCGGAGACGACCTCCACCTCGTATGAGGCCTCGGGCTCGTTCTCGTCCTGGCGCTCGCCGCCGCAGCCGATCAGCCCCGCGGCAAGAAGGCCGCACAGGCAGACCAGCGACGCATGGCCTCTCCTCGACGTCAAAGCGGCCTGAACATACCAGGGGCCTGTCACCTTCGAGCCGGTAGTGTTGGCCGTGGCAGGGGTTTCACCGTCGTTCGAGTGGGGGAATCCCCGTGACGGAGGAGCACCGAGTGGTCAGAGCCGCAGCCGACCGGGCCTTCATGCCCGCCAAGAACCTGCTCGAGCAGGTGGGCGACATGATGATCCTGACCGGCAAGACGCTGCTGTCGGCAGTCCGCCCGCCGTTTCCGTACGGGACGGAGTTCGTCCAGCAGTTCCTGTTCATGCTGCGCCTCTGCTGGCTGCCGCTGTTGATCTCGACCGTCGCGTTCGGCTACGGCGCGCCCGGCCTCCAGGCAGGCAACTTCCTCGTCATCTTCGGGGCGATCGACCGCCTCGGCGGCTTCTTCGTACTCGCCTCGGTGCGCGAGTTCGCGCCGTTCGTGACGGCGATCATCCTCGCCGGCGTCGGCGGCACGGCGATCACCGCGGATCTCGGTGCGCGCAAGATCCGTGAGGAGCTCGACGCG